>PPCM01000020.1_pt1 | contig 425410 bp, 362 predicted proteins | sample 1555541 | NCBI WGS metagenome assembly PPCM01 (sample SAMN05284479, study PRJNA326546) | Marine sediment metagenome, whole genome shotgun sequencing project. | isolation source: marine sediment | place: Germany: Wadden Sea | collected 2012-09-05
TTTTTAGATACAAAAAGGGCAGTCGAGAAATACTATTCTATTTCCCGATTGCCCCTTCTTTGTGTTTGTGACGGGTAACTAATTAATTAATAATGTCTGCATCAATAACCTCAATAATGAGTTGATCTACATGTAAACCTTTTTTAGAGACGGGTGTAAAATAGATATTTCCCATGTACATTCTACCGTTTACTTTGGAATCTTCTACAAAACCTTGTTCGAGACCTACACGTCTTGCATTCTCAAGTGTATCTCCAACCTTAAGGTCAAAGATACTGTACTTAGGACTGTAAAGTGTAATTCGACGAACAGTATCATCATCAAGTCTAAAACCAATATTTAGTCCATAATCTACATAATTATATTCATAACCATACACACACATGTCTTGGTCCACTTCATCTCCAAGTATGGCAAAGACGTCATTGGGGTTCATACCAAGTTGAATGCCTTTAGCTTCAATATGTTTGTTGAGTTGAGCATATGAAGTGGGTTTGTTGAAAATGAAAAGTAAGCTTAGGCATAAAATCAGAAGTAGAAAACTAAAAACAAGCCACTTACGATTTATGCTTTTTATAGGCATTTATTTTTCCTCAGTCAGTTCAGCATCTCTCCAAGCAATGATGCCACCTGGATAACGGTGAACATTTGTATAACCTAACTCAACGGCATAAGAAGCACCAGCGTCACTACGGCCACAAGCCGTGAAACCACAATAGATTACGATTTTCTTGTCTAAATCATCACCTAAAAGTTCAGCAAAGGCAGCTTTCTCCGCATCGGTGGCATCAGCCAAACCTGTTTTAGGCATTACCGCGTTTAAAGCTGCTGGAACATGCCCCTTAGCATAAAAGTCTGATGGCATGGTATCAATAATAATAAGGTCTTCGGCGTCTTGAACCCATGTGTTTAGTTCATCTGTTCCAACAAGCTCATAACCATGCTCTTGAACAGCTTTAACCAGCTTCATTGCTGCAGCTTCAATTTTAACTTCATTCCCATCTGGAGAAGTGCCAACTTTTTTTACTGCTGTGGCATTGGCTGCACACCCAACGACCAGACTTGAAACAATCATTGCTGTAATAAATAACATAATTTTCTTAGACATAAGATCCCCCTAGTTCATTAACTGTTTGATTACAAAACTTATGCATACCCCCTCGGGTATGCATAAGTTTGTAAGGATGTCATTTGCAGGTGCACTGAACAATTGCGTTAGGTGTATTGTACAAGCTAAAAAAGTAATTTTCAACACTAATTGGATAATTATAGAAAAGTTCAATCCTGGCAAATTGTGTATCAAATATTCTTATGCCATGCAAAAGTTAAATTATTGTCAAATAAGTGGAAAGACGTTTCAAAATTAGAGGTTTATAAAAGGTTTTATGATATAATAAATTAATAATTGTGAAAATAATAACCAGACCAAATGGGTGAAAGTTATTATCAAAACTGATACACTTAAAAGGAGGTACACATGGTTATCCGAGATATCGCTGATTTAGTTGGTGGTGAAGTGCTTGTTGGCCATGAGTATCTGGAGCGGGATGTTAAAGCAGCGTTTGGATCAGATTTAATGAGTGATGTGCTAGCATATGTAGGAGACGAAACAGTTCTTCTTACAGGCCTTACAAATCATCAAGTTGTAAGAACGGCAGAAATGTTAGACCTAAAAGCCATCATCTTTGTTAGAGGAAAATATCCACCTGAGGATGTTGTCACACTTGCTAAAGAACAAGGACTTGTTCTCATTGCAACGACACATACACTTTATACTGCTTCCGGTATACTTTATTGTAACGGACTACAAGGCATTAGCAAATAAGGGGAATAATAATGGAGCATGCATTTGTAAAAGATGATGCTGGTGCTGCAATGAAGCTTGAATATGGCATCGAGCAAGATGATTTTTCTAGAGCAGGGGAAGCGTCTAGTAAAATAAAAAAACTACTTAAACAACTCGGCATCGACTCTGGCATAATTAGAAAAATAGCTATAGCGAGTTACGAAGCTGAAATAAACGTTGTGATTCACTCAAACGGCGGAAAAATTACTGTATATGTGAAATCTGATTGTATCGAAGTATACATTGAAGATGAAGGGCCAGGTATAGAGAATGTAGAACTGGCTATGACTGAAGGGTTCTCAACTGCGACAAGCGCAATCCGTGAGCTCGGTTTTGGTGCAGGTATGGGCCTGCCCAATATGAGAAGATGCAGCGATGATTTCTTTATTGATTCAAAATTGGGAGAATCCACTAGATTAAAAATGGTTTGGAACATATAATCCAAAACGTATAGAAAATCAAGGGAGCAATTGATGAAAGAGTATTGGCATTCCGTCATACTTGAAAGAGATTTTTGCAACGGTTGCACCTACTGCCTGGATAAATGTCCGACCCAGGCCATTCGTGTCAAAGACGGTAAGGCACAGATCATAAATGAACGGTGCATCGATTGTGGTGAATGTCTAAAAGTCTGTCCATTTCATGCCAAAGGCGCACAGACCGATTCACTTGAAATGCTTGGCAACTATAAGTTTAATATTGCACTTCCGGCTATATCTTTATATGGCCAGTTTGAGTTTGATTATGACATGAATAAAATCATGAATGGTTTATATGATTTAGGATTTGACTATGTTTACGATGTTGGTTATGCAGCAGACATACTGACAGCGTATCAACTGGATAAAATTAAAGAATCAGATCGACCACGACCACTTATCTCAACATATTGTCCTGCGGTAACCAGACTTATTCAGATTAGGTATCCTTCTCTGATAGACCATATCATTCGTCTTGAATCACCTATGCAAGTTTCTGCATGGTTGGCCAAACAAAAGATTATGGAAACAACAGGTTTGGCATCGGAGGATATTGGCGTGTTTTATATCACACAATGCCCTGCAAAAATTACGAGTATTAAGAAACCACTAGGAATCGATGATTCCCATATCAACGGCGCTATTTCAATAGAAGCTATTTATTCAAAACTGATTCGAAATTATAATGACATCGAAGTTAAAACTCAAATACAAAAAGCTTCTGCTGGCGGTATTGTTTGGGGTATGGTCGGTGGACAAAGTTTTGCAATGGGCATAGAAAACTATATGGCCGTGGATGGTATTGAGGAAGTAATAAAAGTACTCGACCGACTTGAAATGGGTAAACTTGGTGAAGTTGATTTTCTTGAAGCCTATGCCTGTGTTACAGGATGTGTAGGTGGTCCACTCAATGTTGAAAATCCTTTTATAGCCAAAACGAGAATTCGAATGCGTTCAAAACAAACACCTCGAGTGGATGATATGGATGCGCTAAAGATTTATGATAAAGAGCTGCTGGAATGGAACAAAGATATTAAACCATATCCAGTATTAAAACTTGATACAGATATACGTAAAGCACTTGAGAAAATGTCTAAAATTGAAGAACTATTTCAGAGTTTACCAGGTATAGATTGCGGTGCCTGTGGTGCACCAACCTGTCGTGCATTAGCTGAGGATATCGTATTGGGGAAAGCCAATATAGATAGCTGTCTTGTTAGAAACAATTCTGACGAAGAGTAGGAGGAAACACATGAAGGTTAAAGAGTTAATTGACAATCACGGCTTTAAACTACTGAGCAAGGTAGATATAGAACGTGAAATTACTGGACTACAGTGTTGTGATCTTCTGAGCTGGGTTATGGCAAATGGAAAAGCTGACAACGCTTGGATTACTGTTATGACACACAACAATATAATTGCAGTTGCTTCATTACTAGATTTTGCCTGTGTAATCGTTCCAGAAGGGATTACAATATCAGATGCAGTAGCTGAAAAAGCGACTGAAGAAGATGTGCTTATCCTTGGAACTGAAATGGGTTCGTACGACATATTTAAGTGTTTATATGAAGCAGGACTAAGATAGATGAAAATATACTATGATTTGCACATTCATACCTGTTTGTCCCCTTGTGGACATGAGGATATGACGCCTAACAACATTGTAGGGATGAGTCAGATCAAAGGTCTAAATATTATAGCTATTACAGATCACAATACAACAGCCAACTGTGAAGCGGCAATTAAAGCGGCAGAAGGTTCTGGACTGATTGTAATACCTGGTATGGAACTTGAAACATTAGAAGGTGTTCACTTGGTATGTTTATTTCCAGAGTTAAAACTGGCAAAAACATTCCAAAGGATTGTTGATCTACACAGATTGCCTGTGAGAAATCGTGTTGAAAAATTTGGAGAACAATTTATCCTCAATGAGAAAGATGAAGTCATTGGTGAGGAAACCACATCACTTATGGCGTCAACGTATCTGGATATTGATACAGCAATTGAAAAGGTACTCGAACTGGGTGGGGTAGCTTACCCGGCACATATTGATCGTCCATCTTATAGTGTTATATCAAATTTGGGTTTTATTCCGCCATTTTGGGATATTACAACAATTGAAATTTCAACACATCCATCTTCAGAGGGGTTTGAAGATGATCCAACCTACAATGAAAAATATCATGTGCTCAGAAATTCTGATGCCCATGATCTGATTCGAATTTCAGAGCCAGAACACTATTTGGAACTTGAAACCTGTAGCGCAAGAGCACTGTTTAAATATTTAAGAAGCAAAAAAGAAAATTAGAATAGATTTAAAAGAGATTTAAAATTGAAAGAAGAGAGAAAGGGATTTAAGATGAGAGAATTGTCTTTGCACATTCTAGATATAGCGCACAATTCTATAGCAGCAAAAGCCGAAACGCTAAGAATTGCAATTATTGAAGACAATGCTAATGATCTTCTAATAATTCGTATCAAGGATGATGGAAAAGGAATGGATGAAACAACACTTAAGCGCGTTGTAGACCCTTTCTATACGACTCGTACAACTCGAAAAGTTGGACTGGGTATACCGATGTTTAAAGTAGCTGCTGAGCAATGTGGGGGAACATTTGAAATTAAGTCACAACTCGGTGTTGGTACTGAGATTGATGCAGAATTCCAACATGGACATATCGACAGAGTTCCGTTAGGAAATATGACTGAAACTATCATTACCATAATTATGGCCAATATTGATATGGATCTTATTTATACACATGACATTAACGGTCGCAAGTTTACATTAAACACGAAAGACATTAAGAAAACCCTTGGTGATCTACCGATCAACAATATGGATGTTTTAATGTGGTTAAAAAGCTATATTCACGAGAATCTTATTGAAATTGCTCTTGAACACGTGAATGGAGTTGAATCCCATTGAATCTGAAAAAAACAGGACAGATGTTACTTATAGCAACACTGGTAATTCTACTGACTACTGGGTGGCTGGGAATCACAGGCATGTGGAGACTCACTGTAGGCGCATTTGGATTTGGTGCAGCTTTTATTCTGATATTCTCTGGTGGTATTCAACCTCCAGAAGAATAATGTCAATTAAATAAATTTGAATAATGAATAGTATGATTGATCCTCCCTTTACAGGGGAGGATTTTTTTATTGCAATATACATTAATTTCCAGTAGAATATATGTAAAATAAAGGAAATATATAAATGCGAGGATGGACACATGTTAAGATGCAAATCTAAAAATCCAATATATACAAATAAAGGTTCTTTTACAATTGAAGCGGTGATTATATTCTGGGTGATATTTTCTGTAATATTATTCTCCTTAAACATGCTGAGCTGGCAGTTTCAAAAACAACAGGTATCGGCGCTCTTATCAAGTAAACTTATGATGGATGAAGCTAATCTTATTAAGAAACTCAACGTTAAGGCAAAAGTGAAGACCAGTTTGCCTTATTTTATAAGTGATGGCGAAAACGAAATTGTCATTGAAAGGATGAGTAAAGACTATGATATTCATGCACGACTGGCTTGGTTGTCTTTTTTAGATAGAAATATTAAAAGGGTGATGGATCATGAATGAAAGAGGTAGCGTAACAATATTTTTGGTTCTCGTTACAATGGTCTTTGTATCGATATTTGGATTCTATTTTAATCATTCTGTGCGTTCTATGGTCGACAACAATATAATTAGAGCAGCACAAAATACGAGCAGAAACATAGAAGCCAGTTATGAATCAAACCTCTATGAGCATTATGGAATTTTGGCATATAAAAAAGAGACGGCCCTAGAAGAAGCAAAATTGTCTTTAGAAGAGAGTTTTACTAAAGAGAAGCATGTGAGCCTTGTACCATATCAGTTTATAAATGATCTGGAATACAAGCTAGAAAAATCGTCGGATTTACTAGATTTAGATCAGACACTGGGTCAGATGAAACGACAAGCATTGATTCATGTACCGATGGAGTTTATTGAGAATCAGAATATAGTAAAAGACCTCATTAAAAAAACAAGTCAAGCTAAAGCAAAGGTAAAAGAGATTGAAAAACTAAGTAAAGTATTGAAAAAACTAAAGAAGTACGATGAGAAGCTGGGAAATTTGTTTGGGGAGCTGGCTACTTATAAAAACAATATCAACCTGGTCGTTTATAGGACTGGGAGTCTAAGTATTAACTTAAGCTCACTTGAAAGTAACATCGCCAGTATTGAAGACAAATTGTATGATGCCATCAAAGAAATGGCACGTATCAACGATCAAATAAATGAAGAACAAAAATTATTACAGTTGAGTAAAGATGTATATCCTCCAGGCTTTAAAGAGAATATATGGGCACAATTAGAAGACATGAAACTCAATAAGAGCACCGCATTCACGTCTAGTTTTGAAGTTTCAGGTGTTCATATTACAAATACGGAAATTGATCAATACGTAAACGAAAAATTTGGTGTGACAAGATCAACAAATGCAACAGGTGTGGAGGGCATGATTGGAAATTATGCTCAAGGTCTTCTTGGGTTAAAGAAAATAACAGTCCAATTGAAACAACTTGAAGACGATTTGAAAGTGTATTATCAGGACGACCTAGAATACATAAATGAATTGAATCGTAAAATTAAATTTAAGGTTTTAGACAGAGAGTCAAAGCGCTTTTATATTTCAAAGAGAAATGAATTAATCAAAGATATGGATGAATCAATACAAAGTGACCTTGATGCATTTTTAGACGTGTATGACGTGTTTACATATGAAAAGTCTCAACCTCTATTGAATAGGGCTTACGAAAACTATTATAAAGAACTATCTTCAATGAAGCTTTCTACAAACGAATCTTCTATAATTAAATCCACATCCAATGTAAGTCAGGATTTAAGTAACAATCGGATAGATTCAAAGATGGCGACTGCATTGCCGTCCTCTGATAGGACTCTTAAGTTAAGTAAAATAACAACCACAGAACAATTTATGTTGACTGAGTATCTTATGGGAACCTTTAAACATAGGTTGTCTGACCAGTTTGAAGAGGAAAAAAATCATTTGTCGAGTCAGGTCTCCCAGCTTCCAGCTGATAAGACAACTCTAAAGACGAAGAGTCAAGCTCAACGACCCAAAGTCGATTTACAAAAAGATGGACACAACAGCTGGGATTTCTATAACAAGTTTGAAAGAAATACTTTTTTTGACGATGGAGAACTGGAATACATCCTTGTTGGTGAAAAAAGCGAAGCCCAAAATAGACGTATTGTAGCACAGAGAATTTTTCTAATACGTGAAGCAAGTAATCTTGTACATGTGTATACGTGTAAAGACAAAATTACAACTGCAACAGACCTGTCTACCGTACTGGCATGGCCTCCTTGGACTAAACCTATTTTTTATAATGGAATTATGATTGGTTGGGCAAGTATTGAAAGCCATACAGATGTACAAAAGTTACTTGATGGTGAGAAAATTCCAACCCTAAAAATCTCAGATTCTGACTGGTTTACACAAATCAAATTTAGAAAGGAGAGTCAAAATCTAACAACACTAGCTTCCAGTACCAGTAAGACTGCAAAGAATTATGAACCTAATAAGGCGACAGCGAAATCAAAAGCACTGGACGTCATCCAGTTTAATCAACAAAGTTATCCCTTCTATTTAAGACTTCTCTTTAATATGCAGTTATCTAGTGAAGAGGATTATACTAAGGAGGGGATTTATATTAAACGGGCTCTCGATTTAATGATTCTAAACAAAGACATCAAAAACTTTGATCTTACAGAATTATGGACTGGACATAAATTGTACATGAAAGCGGGAGGGAAAGCGTTTGAGCTTGAAGAAAACTATTAAGACTAATCGTGGATCCTTATCCATGGAAGCTCTCATTTCAGTCCCGATACTCCTAGTAATAATTTTCTTCTTCTGCCTGATTATTCGAATGGTGTATGTTTATGATTCTGTAGACCAGAGTGTTTACAATGCTGCCAGTGATACATCTGTGAATGAAATTTTCGCGGTATCCAGCCATTCAAACGGCATTTCCGACATGATTATCAGACCCAAAGTCTATGAAGCCTTTTTACTAGAAAACCTAAGAAAAACAGGATTAGAAGACGACATTAAAATTTCTGTTGAGGGTGGATTTTCGGGTCTTCGTATTAAAGAGAAAATGGGATTTGATCCAGTCACAGGGGCTGGTGTGTACCAAGTGACATATGATTATCCCTTGATTGGTGGTCTTGATCCTGTCCAATTGACACATAAAGTCAGAGTTAAATCAATCTGGCAGTCTACTGATGATGAACATGAAACAGATCATTCTGACAACGGAAATGTCATGCGTGTATATACGTCCACCCATGGCAGAGAAAATAAAATCTACCACGACAATCCAGAGTGCTGGACGCTAAAGAAAAGTTGGGAAACACCTGATAGTATTCGAATTCATGATAAAGATGATCTTGAGAATTATCGGGCTTGTAAGGTCTGCAAAAAGAATGAATAATCTGTCATATGTCTCAAAACTCCTTCGGTTGTTCACGTTAATTGGTTATAATAAAGTACTGATTAAAATAAATTGAATGTACGGAGGAATTATTATGGACCCAAGAATGAAAACTTTAGCTAATAATCTTGTTAACTATTCTGCAAAAGTAAAACAGGGCGAAAAAGTTCTAATAAACTGTCACGGAGAATCTCCAAAGCCACTGGTTAAAGCATTGATTAAGGAAATTCAAAAGGTTGGTGGAGACCCATTTGTTAATGTCGTTGATCCAAGCCTTGAACGTCTTCTTGCTATGGAAGCAAGTGATGAACAATTGGAGCTACGTCTTGAACGCGATCTATCATTTATGAAAAAAATGGATGCCTACATTGGAATTAGAGGTGCAGACAACGTAACGGAGCTTGCTGATGTCCCTGCGGAAAAAATGCAAGCTTACATGAGCAAGTACTTGTCCCCCCTTGCTGATGAAAGAGTAGACAATACCAAGTGGGTTGTTCTACGTTATCCAAACGCTTCAATGGCACAGCTTGCTAATACAAGTGTGGAATCATTTGAAGACTTCTACTATGATGTATGTAATCTAGACTATGCAAAAATGTCAAAGGCAATGGATGGCCTTGTTGATTTAATGAATAAGACAGATAAGGTACATATTAAAGGTCAAGGCACTGACCTTACATTCTCAATCAAAGATCTAAGTGCAATTAAATGTGATGGTGAACTGAATATTCCAGACGGCGAAGTGTTCACTGCACCTGTTAAGGATTCGGTTAATGGCGTAATTTCATATAACACACCGGCTGTTTACCAAGGCTTCACTTATGAAAACATTGTATTAGAATTTGAAAATGGAAAAATCGTTAAGGCAACTGCAAATGACACTGAGAGAATTAACAAAGTGTTTGATACAGACGCTGGAGCAAGATATGTTGGAGAATTTGCAATTGGTGTAAATCCATTTATATTAAAACCTATGAAAGACACACTCTTTGACGAAAAAATTATGGGGAGCTTCCACTTTACACCTGGTGCTGCTTATGAAGAAGCAAACAATGGGAATGATTCAAGCGTACACTGGGATCTGGTTTGCATTCAACGTCCAGAGTTCGGCGGTGGTGAGATCTGGTTCGATGGTGTCCTAATCCGTAAAGACGGCGAGTTTGTTTTAGACGAACTTAAAGCTCTAAACTCTGAAAACCTTAAATAAAGGAAGTATAGACAACCTGGTGCATTTAGCATCAGGTTGTTTCAGATTAATGTAGAAGGGTTAAACTGTATTTAAAACTTTACATAATTGGGCTTCTAGTGTGTTAAAATATACTATCTTGTTTTTTATGTAACAGTTGGGAGAACACGCATGTCTTCATTAAAAGAAATGTTTTTCATATTTTTAAGAATTGGCGCACTAACACTTGGCGGAGGCTATGTGATGGTGCCAATCATGGAAGATGAAATAGTACACAAAAGAAAATGGATAACTGAAAAAGATTTTATTGATATATTAGCGGTGGCTCAATCATTTCCTGGAGCGATTGCTATTAATACATCGATTTACGTTGGTTATAAACTCAAAAGATATAAAGGGGCAATTGTTGCCTGTTTAGGTCTAATTTTGCCACCAATGGTCATAATTTCTGGAGCTGCGGCGCTTATTATCCGGTTTGGTAATGTTCCGTTGGTACAGAATCTATTTAAAGGAGTTCGTCCGGCAGTTGCAGGTCTAATTGCCGCAGCTGTATTAAGGTTGTCAAAAAAGTTAGACAAAAATCTCTTTAATATAGTCCTTGCGATTTCTGCATTCATTATTGTGGCCTTATTGAATGTACATCCCATTGGCGTTATTGCAATTTCTGGATTAATCGGTTATGCGACCATGCGGTGGGTGAAGGGAGAAAACAAATGATGCTGATCATTCAGATTTTCTTGACCTTTTTTAAAATAGGCGCCTTTAGTTTTGGTGGTGGTTATGCAGTTTTAGCATTTATTGAAAAAGAGATAGTTGTAAATAATGCTTGGCTTGGACCAGATGAGTTTATTGATCTGGTAGCACTTTCGCAAATGACCCCAGGCCCCATAGCTATAAATGCGTCAACGTATGCTGGATTTAAAGTAGCTGGAGTTCCAGGTGCGCTTGCTGGAACCTTGGGTGTCACAATGGTATCTTTTATTTTGATCGTTACCGTGGCTTCTAAATTAGAAGAAATGAAGGACACTTCATCTATTCAGTGGATTTTTATGGGGTTAAGACCAGCTGTTATTGGTCTCATTGCCTCAGCGGCCTATTCAATTGCTAAATCAGCAATTGTAGATTTACGTGGAGCTGCGATTGCAGTATTGGCTTTTGTTTCCATATCAAAACTGAACTGGCATCCGATTGTTGTTATTGCTCTTTCTGGTGTTGTGGGAATCATTCTTTATCAATAAACACATAGAAAAAAGATAGAATAATGGATAAAAAATAGGATAAATAAATATACAAAAGAAAGAGAGCTGAGAATATGAAAAAGTACATAGTAGCTGTTTTAGTCCTTATAATAGTGATGCTAAGTGCGTCGACATTTTATTTTTACAATATGTATAAAGACAGTCAAACGTTCTTAGTTGCAGATTATTATAGAGACCTAAAAGTTGTAAATGGTGCGCGAATTGGAGACGAAATTTTTAAGCAGTCAAATGACAAGTGGTGGATAAAGGCTGATGCTGCAATTAAATATATTGATGAGAACATGTATTACTCTGGCAGTGGGAAAAGAGTCTATGTATCCCTTGAACATATGAACTTGAAGTTAGAAAATAGGGAGCTTACAACTTACATGAATCAGAATTTAGATAAGTTGAATCTGCCAGTGCGTATTATGGATGGAATCAAGTATTTGAGTTTAGACCAACTTGAAAAAATTTATACCATACGACACGAATTTTACGAAAATACAGGTGCCCACTATATGGTGACCAATGCCATTGAGTTAAAACAAGCTGTGGCTCAGTCAAATGCACCTATATATGATGGACATGAAAAACTTAAACTTGAAGTAGGATCAGTAACAAAAAATGCTGTTCTAACTGTTGTCGAAGAAAAAGAAGATGTTGCACTTATTGTTTCATCATTGGGTGAGTTTGGTTATGTTTCAAAAGACATATTGAACAAAACTGAGACGATAACCATACAAAACAATCCTGTTCGCGACCAAAGAAATATTGAAGTTTCAGGAAAAACACGCCTGGTATGGGAGCAGATTCATAATTATTCTTACTTTGAAGGCGATATGAAGTATGGACCAGAAAGCGGGCTCGACATACTTTCACCGACATGGTTCAGTTTAAATGTAGACGGTATTGTTCTGAATATTGCTGACCAAGCTTACGTGGATGCTGCACATGACAAAGGGCTCCAAGTCTGGGCACTATTCAGCAACAGCTTTAATCCAGAATGGACACATGAAATGCTGTCTGACGAGAAACTGCGTTCAAAAGTTATCGGTCAAATTATAAGTTATTCAGCGCTCTATGACCTGGATGGAATTAATATTGATTTCGAAAATGTTTATTTAAAAGATAAAGACATGTTCTCTGAATTTGTTGCAGAGTTGTCTGAGAAATTGCACATACAAGGTATGATTGTCAGCATTGATGTAACGGTGCCGTGGGGAAGTGAGATGTATTCCTTGTTTGCTGATAGAATTGCATTAGCCGATTCTGTAGACTACCTTATGCTGATGGCATATGATGAACACTGGGCATCCATTCAATCGCCAGGATCAGTAGCATCTAGAGACTGGGTTGATCTTGGAATTGAGAAAAGTCTAGAGCTTGTACCTAAAGAAAAGCTGATTTTGGGTGTACCTTTCTATTCTAGGGTATGGAGTCAAATAGGTAATGGAAAAGTGTCTTCTAAGTCAATTGGATTTGCTGGACAAGAGAAGTGGCTGAAGGAAAATGGATTGACGCCAAAGTTTGATGAAGCGACTGGTCAAAATTATGCTGAGACAGTTATTGATAATGTTAAAAAGAAACTATGGATAGAAGATGCGACATCTTTATCAATGCGTATTAAACTGGCCCAAAAATATGACTTACCAGGAATTGCTGGTTGGAGTTTGTTATTTACGACAGAAGAGGTATGGAAACAGATACAGAATGAGTACCCAAATCAACAGTAATCAAAGAGGATAAAGTAGAAGAAATAGATGAAAGGAGGCTTTCAAGATGACTTTTTATGAAAGACTCAGCAAGTATTATGATATTGTATTTAAAACGGGTGAAGCACAATTAGACCTCATTAAAGACCTTGTACCGAAAGATAGAAGGATACTCGACATTGGTTGTGGAACGGGGACATACTCCATTCCTCTAGCTAAAATGGGCTATTCGTTGGTAGCTTTAGACAATGACCAAAGTATGATTGAACGCCTAAGAGATAAATCGGATGCGCTTGAGCTGAATATTGAAAGTTTTGCAAGGGACATGATGGGCCTGGAAGACCTTATTGAAGATGAGTATGATGGTGTATTATGTATTGGGAACACCCTGCCTCACTTAAGTGATATGAATACGGTTGAGAAGTTCCTTAAGATCGTAAACCAGAAGCTGTCTAATGATGGTGTATTTATTATTCAAACTGTGAACTACGACCGTGTTTATAAAAATAATGTTACAAAACTTCCAATGATTGATCGACCTGAAAATGGTGTTCGATTTGATCGTTCGTATGAAATGCTTAATGAAGATCAAATTAAGTTTATTGGTAAACTTGATATGCCAGATGGCACGAGTTCTGAAGCTTCAACTGTATTGCTAGGGATCAGACGCTCTATGTTAGAAACAGCACTTTCTAATGCTGGATACAAGAATGTTCAAGCATATGGAAGTTTTAAAAGAGACGAATGGTTAGACGAAAGTTACGCAACAGTTATTGTCGCAAAAAAATAAGAAACTGACTAAAGATCATACTAGACAAGGTAAAGCCTGCCCAATGAATAATTGGACAGGCTTTTTTATGAAAAATACTGAATGTTTATGTTGTGTTATCTGAGTGACAATATCTCTCTGGCTTCGTCAGGTGTTGCAATTTCTCGCCCTGTTGCCTTGGCGATGTTAACGATACGCTTTACCAATGCTTCGTTACTGGCTAAAGACTTGTCTTCAAAGAAAACAACGTCCTCTAGGCCTGTGCGTACGTGTCCGCCCATTGCGATGGCCATTGTAGCCATTTGCACTTGGGAACGGCCAATGCCGGATACAGTCCAAGTGGAATCCTCAGGTAGACCGTCAACAAGATACATTAAGTTTTTAGGTGTGCCAGGAAGAGATCCTGGAACATTCATTACAAGATTGAAATGAAGCGGTCCTTTTAGAACACCTTTCTTTTTAAGATAGATAGCGTTGTGAAGCATAGCGCCATCAAATACTTCAATCTCAGGTTTTACATTGTATTCATTCATTTTACCAGCCAGTGCAGCAATGAGCTCGGGGCTATTTGCATTCACACTCGTCGGGAAGTTTGAAGACCCAGTCGATAAGCTGGCCATTTCTATGTTTAAATCCAACATTTGTCCACGCCAGTCAGCAGAATTTGCAGAGCCACCACGTGCACCTGTTGAGACCTGTCTGATTATATTAACATTCGTCTCGTCCAACCGATCGAGAACTGCCTTGAACAAGGACCGGTCGCTTGTCGGCTTCAAGTTCGCGTCTCGAACGTGGATATGTGCGATAGAAGCGCCTAGATTGGCGCAGCTCTGGATGTTTTGCACGATTTCCTCTGACGTTAGGGGGACATGCGGGGTCATTTCCTTCGTTGGCACATTGCCTGTTGGTGCTAGCGTTATGATCAATTTGTTCATGGTACATTCTCCTCCCGTTTTTGAGCTCTGTTAGGACTTTTTCTATACCTAGTTCCAATCGTTTGACAAGAATGTCTACTTCGTGTCTTGTTATGTTTAGAGGTGGTGCAAGTAAAATATGATCACCCTTGTATCCGATAAAACATCCACCGCCAGGGTAGACGACTAAACCTTCTTCAAGGCAAGCCTCCATAATAAGTCCCTGTAAACGTTCATCGTGTTCAAAAGGTTTTTTAGTCTTTTGTTCAGAAACAAATTCAATGCCAATCATTAGACCTTTACCGCGGATATCACCAACTATAGGTTTGCTATATAGGGGTTGTAGCTTCTGCATTAAATACGTTCCTTGAGTTGCTGCATTATCAACCCATTTTTCTCTTTCAATTATGGATAAAACTTTGTCTGCAACTGCACAAGATAGGGGGTTACCCGCATAGGTATGGCCATGTACAAACTGGCCACTGCCTCTTACCATAATCGTCTCAAAAATTTCATCTGTTACAAGAGTTGCGCCAATAGGTGTGTAACCGCTACTCATGCCTTTAGCAGCAGTTAGTATGTCTGGAACAACGTCAAAATGTTCTACTGCAAACCTTTTCCCAGTACGTCCAAAACCAGACATAACTTCATCAACAATAAGAAGAATGTCGAAGCGATCACAAATTTCTCTGACCATTTGGAAATAGATAGGATCGGGGTGTACGCCAGGTGCTGCTGAACCAACAATAGGCTCAGTAATAAAGGCTGCAACATTTTCTGGCCCTTGTCTTAGGATTTCCTCCTCAAGAGCTTCTGCAGCAAGTACGCTTGTTTCGTGAAGTGTTGTTGCATGCCATGGGTTTCTGTAGTGATAAAACTGAGGAATCTTCGGAAAATTAATAAGGATAGGGTCATACATTTTACGACGCCCTGTAATGCCTGTCATTGACAAAGCACCAAGGGTATTGCCATGAAATGAGTTCCACTTAGATATAATTTTCCACTTAGAAGCACCTTTACCATCACGCTCAACAAAGTATTGGCGTGCCATTTTAATAGCTGTTTCTGTCGCTTCTGAACCACCTGATACGAAATATACATGATCCAGACCTTCGGGTGCCCAATTTGCCACACGCTCAGCACATCTTTCGATTGGATCAGCTGTCCATCTTGATAGGTGCGTGTAAGCTATTGTTTTCATTTGATCCGCTGCAAAATTTGCAACTTCCTCATTGCCGTGTCCAATATTGGCAACTGCGGATCCGGAACATCCATCAATGTAGTCTTTTCCATTTTCATCATACAGGTAAATCCCCTTACCATGAGAAACCTTAGGATAATGCCAGTTCTGGTCTCTGTAAAATACGTGATTCGGGGGTGCGTTGTTGCCGCTCATGATTCTTCCTCCTAGGTGTGTGCTATTTGCGGTGAACTTCACAATTTTAGAATATATACCCAACTTGTGGCAATTTACCTGACCAATATATATAAAAAAATCCAATACAAAAAAACTTGCGTTTTTTCATACTGGATTTTATTAGCTAGGTCAAGATGGGTTACATCATTACCGCAAACAAAGCAGTTGTATGCATGCTTCTACGACTTATTCATTTTTTCGCTGCGCCACTGTTGATACCGTTCGGCGGTTTGTTTAATTGCAACACAAATTGCTTTTTGAGAATGGCCGTGGTAGCGGAAACATATGGCATCAATGAGATCCTGTATAGGGGTATCATGAAGATTAAATCCGACAATGACGTCCTTCAGGAACATTCTAGCCTCATCCGTTATAAGAGTACAAGACGTATCTGTCACTGTACCTGATTTATAATTGATGACGAGCCCGACACCTACCATTTCCATTAACAAACCTGCTGCCATGGTACTTGGTAGTTTAGCGTAAGAAATGAAGTAAACCGTTTCACTATCATAGTGTTTCATTGGATTACCACTCCATTTCTAACACCGATTATACACGAACTATTCTTATTTTCAATAAAAAATTCGAAATTTGTGTTAAAATTTTAATGAGAGTTTTGAGAGGAAAATATGAATACGAACATTAATAGGAATTGACTATTTTTGATACGTAATAGGGGGAAAATAATGTTCAAAAAAGATAGGGTAACGGAGGTCTTGTTCATTGCGGCTGCAACAGCGTTAATGGGGCAAGTATACGTACATCCGTTTAACTCATCCTTTAGAATTTCACTGGGGATTGTTGCCATGACCTTGCTGATTCTAAAGTTCGAAAAAGTGCCTATTAACACAACGGGTGTTTTGTCTGGAATATCCATTTTTGGATTTCGGGTATTCTTAGAATATCTTTCAAAGGCTGGCGATATAATTCCAATAATGAATAAACATATTCCTGCTGCAATTTTTTATATGATTGTAGCCATGATGTATTCCCAGTTAAAAATAAGAAGTTATCAGGACTACCCCGTTCAACTTGTTTTTATGGTCAGTATATCGGATATTATGGCCAACCTCATGGAGGTTGTTATAAGACAGGAATTTGATGCAACATCTGCAGACGTTATATTACTTGGCCTATTTTTAGCAGGCTTGATTCGTGCTTTGTTAATCTTAGTTTTGTATTCGGGTTTGCGCTTTTATAGTGTCTTGTTGCTTAGAGAAGAACAAAACGAAAAGTACAAGGAACTTTTGATTATGAGTGCTAAGATGAAGGCAGAAATATTTTTCCTAAATAAATCCATGGGAGACATTGAATCAGCAATGAATAGAAGCTATTCAATCTATAAAGAACTTAAAAATGAAGATACCCAGGTGGATCAAAGCTATGTGACACGGTTAAGATCACGACTTCTTAATCTGTCTAAAGACATACATGAAATCAAAAAAGACTCGCAACGTGTCATCTCTGGTATGGAAAGTTTACTCCCTGAGTATCGTAATAAAGAAAACATGATGATTGGTGAGATATTAGAAATCATCCAAGAAAATACAAGACGTTATGTGCAGGTGCTCAACAAGGATATTGAAATTGTGCTTGATATTGGGAATGACAGCATGATCAGTGACTACCATTCTCTGATTAGTGTGCTAAACAACCTGATCAATAATGCCATTGAATCCATAAGTGCTACAGGGTTTATTCATATAGCAGAACGGATAGAAAATGACCATATGATCTTTGAAATTACGGACAATGGTACAGGGATAAAACCGAAGGATTTACAGGCAATATTTAAACCTGGATTCTCAACAAAGTTTGACAAGAAATCTGGACAGATGTCTACAGGTATTGGACTTACCCATGTTAAAGAACTGGTGGAATCCTATTACGAAGGACAAATTACAGTAGAATCTGAACTTGGAAAAGGGACAGTTTTTAATGTGAATCTTCCAATGAGGGCATTTGAAAAGAATTTACATAAGGGGGAAACAAATTGAAACCAAGAATATATCTTGTAGATGATGATATTGGTGTTAGGACCATTTTGTCTAACATTATTGAAGATTATGAACTGGGGACTTTAATAGGTGAAGCAGAGGATGGAGAGCAAGCAATAATCGATATTGCAAGACTTAAGCCAGATATTGTATATGTGGATTTACTGCTGCCCAGTATTGATGGCATAGAAATTATAACACGTGTGAGAAAAGATGATTCAGATCTTCAATTTATAATGATCTCTGAAGTCACTTCACAGGACATGATCAGTGAAGCCTACCGTTCGGGGATTGAGTTCTACATCAATAAACCTATCAATGTAGTGGAAGTTGTAAGTATCACAAAAAAAGCAATAGAGAACCAACGTATTAGACGGACACTCAGCCAGATCAATCAGACGCTTAGTGCTGCAAGTGGATTAACGAACACTGCCCAAGCTCAATCATCACCACCGGTTAAGGAGACCCCTAGAGAAACTGCAACACGCATGTTTACTGATTTAGGTATTATAAGCGAAGCGGGTGCTTCTGATTTATTAAACATGGTGGATATGATCATGGAAGACCGTGCCCTGAGTGGGAGCCGTCAATTGAGTATTAACATGTCTAAGTTATACGAGAAACTCAGTGTGAATTATAAACGTGAAGGGGTTCGTAAGTCAATTTCAACTAAAGCTATTGAACAGAGAGTTCGTAGAACGATTCATAGTGGGCTGCAAAATCTCGCTACACTTGGGATTGAGGACTTTGGCAATCTGAAGTTTGAAAAATACTCCAATACACTTTACGACTTCAAGGACGTAAAGGCAGAAATGGATTATATAAGAGGTAGATCTGAGTATCATGGAAAAGTTAGTGCTAAAGGCTTCTTAGAAGGCGTAATGAACATAATTCAAAAATAATAAGGAAGATACCAATGAAGAAAAATACACTTTCAAGATTCTTTTTAGGACTTATTATTGGTGGAATTACAGGAATTGTAGCATATTCCATTCATATTCCTGAAGGAATCGATGAAATTTTACGTAGCATTACAGGCATTGGAATACTAAGTTTTACGGTGCTAATTGAACTCTTAATTTGGCCACTGGGATGTTTGGCATTTATAGATGCTTTTCGAATCATGTGGGGGATGATACGGGGACACTACGGTGGTAGCGACTCTGTTAGAGCTTACATTAGCACAACAATGATGGCGGTGATTCTGTCTCTTTTAGTTGGGGACTTTATAATAACGAAACTCATATCTGTCATGGAATTTGATGCTTGGGTTCTAGCCAGAGGTGAGGTTCTCGACATAGGAACATCAATAACTTCTTACTTTTATATCATTCGGCTGGATGTACTTTGTTTGGTATCAGCAATCATAGGTATTGTTCTGGCAGAACGAGACAAGGGTTTAAGTTATGAAAGAAATATTGAAAATGACTTATTCAAAAAAACATACGATTGGCTCATTCGGTTGGTATACAAACTCTATAAAGTTTTACCAATAATGATTTTTATGGTGAGTTTTGAATTGACCTCGAGAACAGGTGCGTCCATGTTTAAGTTTGTTCTTTCATATGTTTTTATGGTGTTCTTTTTAATATTGGTTCATGTAACCTTTGTCTACAGTGGCATTATAAAACTTAAGCTGGGACTGTCACCCCTCTTGTTCTTCAAAAAAAGTTTACCTTTAATGAAGCTTGCAGGTTTTACTATTAATAGTAGAGAAACCGAACCGGTAACATTAAGGACTGCTACTATCAAGTTTGGTGTTCCTGAAGGTATCGCAAAAGAAGTTATCTTGGGTGGTACAACTTTGAACATGGATGGTACAGCAATTATGCAGACCATTGCCATATTATTGACTGCAAGTGTTTATGGCATTCAGTTCGACACATTTGGCCTACTGGGACTGATGTTCATGTTGGTAACCATAGCGATTGTGACTACAGCGGGGACGCTTACAGGGATGTTTACGCTTGGTATTGTATTTCACATTTTTGGTGTACCTTTGGAACTTTTGGCAGTCATTATTTCCATTAGTCATGTTGTGAGTGTAGCGGTTACGCCGGTAAATATACTTGGAGATCTTGTTGCAGCAATGGTTGTTGCAGATGAATTCGGCAAATTGAATAGAGAAACATACAATAATTAGTCAGTTTGCAAGAATGGTTTTACGTTCTTGCAAACTGACTTTTCTGTTATATACATGTTTTAACCATTGAATATACGGAAAAACGACTGAAAAGCCGTCAATTTATTGTGAAAATGCAATAAAAGTGGTTGAAAGATAGAAAATAGGGGCATAATAGTAAAGAATGTTCGAAATCATTCGCAGATTGTACTTACAAAAAAACATTAAAAAACTATTGCAAAATGCATGAATGTAATCTATAATATTCATATAGAGAGAAATTGTATACGATTATTCAAAAATGGAGGTATGGAGATGGACAAGAATGTACAGAACAACTACGTAAAGGTTAGTGTTTGCAAGAGATGTGAAGAAGATAAGAAAGTAAATCGTTTTGGTCTTTGTAAAACATGTAACTCTGAAGTAGATCGCGAATATGCTATGCTTTATGGTTTCAAAACAATGGATTACTAATATATACCAAAGGATGAAAACCAATGGATAGTCATCAAACCTGAACGACGTTGCCTAATAATAATGGTAGCGTCGTTTTTAATGTATAAAATTAGTAAATCATTGCTTGTTATGAAGTTCATACAAGTCTATAATATGTTTAGTGTAATAATTCTTCGAGTCATCATATGTTATAAAGATATTTGTGCTTAATACAATAGCTGAATAAGTTGATCAAATAGTTTTACACGATATGATGAATAAATGAGGAGCAAACATCCCCATTGCCGTATATATTTAGAATGAAGAGAGGTAAACATATGTATATCAATAAAGAAATTACGGATGTAGAATTAGGTGGTAGGGCAGTAGAACGAATATCTATCATGAATGATAAAGGCATTAAATTATCCTTTTTATCATTGGGATGTGTAATAGAATCCTTTATGGTACCCAATAAAAATGGCCATGCAGATAATATAGTCCTAAAGTACAATACAGTGAATGATTACATAACAAATAAAGATTATTTTGGAAGTATTGTTGGGCGTACTGCTGGACGTATTTCAAATGCCAAGTTCAAACTAGGCTCAAAAACCTTTGAATTGGAGAAAAATGAGCAAAATTTGAATTTACATGCTGGTAGTGCAGGCTTGCATTTTGAAAACTGGAATGTAGAGTTAATAGAAACGGCTGACCAAGTTGGTGTTGAGTTTTCGTTTAGAAGCCCAGATGGCCATGGCGGATATCCTGGAAATGTAGATTTAAAAGTAACTTATCTATTAGACAATGAAAACATATTACATTTAACCTATGAAGGCACAACAGATGCACCAACAATATTGAACATGACCAACCATACATACTTTAATCTGAGTGGAAACTTAAATAAACCTGTATTCGATCATAAGCTAAAGATTGATGCAGAGCAGTTTGCACCTATTCAAGAAAATGGGTGTCCTGTAGGTCTACTTGCAGGTGTAGATGGAACTGCATTTGATTTTAGAAGTGAAAAAACAGTAGGACAAGATATTGGTGCTAATGAGACGCAGATAATGCGTGGTGGCGGGTTTGATCATCCTTTTATCTTAGATAAGTCAATTGAAACTCAAATTCATTTGTCTCATCCTGAGAGTGGTAGACGATTAGACGTTTGGACAGACCAAGATGCTGTTGTTGTTTATACTGCAAACCATTTGGATCATAAAGCGATTTGTCTAGAGACACAGAATTTGCCAGACAACGTCAATAAAAAAGGATTCCCTTTTAAGGCGATTACACCTGAGAGACCATATAAAGCAAGAACCAAAATATTTGTTGGTTTCTAGTTTTATAATTTAAAATAAATGAAGCAGATAAAAATAAAAGACTGAGTCAAAAACATTAAAACGGCAAGGATCATAGAATCCCTGCCGTTTGTTTGTTCTATAAGTGGTATTTTTTAAGTTCACCTTTTAGATTAACTGAAAGTTTTTCAAGTTCAATAATATAGTCAGCAAAATCTTGAAGTTGGTGTGTGAATTGTTGTACGTTAGCACTCATTTCCTGGCTAGATGCTGAGTTTTCTTCAGCTATAGCCGCAAGTGTATGCATATTTTCGAAAACCTCACTCACTTTTTGAGTTTCAGTTTGAAGTCTAATAGACAGTTCAACAATGCCTTGAGCTACGTCAGAGATTTGATCAGTGGCAGTTCTATTGTTCTCAGCAACAGTATGAAGCTTCTTATTGCCTTCTTCAAGTGCTACAAACTGATCAGCCACTTCTGTAACCATATGATTAACTTCTTTAGTAAACAAGTTTAAGTTAGAGTTAATGGTATTCACTGCATCCTTCGAATCCTCAGCCAGTTTTCGAACTTCCTCAGCAACGACAGCAAAACCACGGCCATGTTCACCTGCTCTTGCGGCTTCAATAGAAGCGTTTAGTGCAAGTAGGTTTGTTTGTTCTGCTATGGATTCAACCGTTGAAACGATTGTAATAATATCTTGAACTTTTGTTGAAAGATCTTGACCTAAGTCGTTAACACCAGCAAATTTTTCTCGAATATCATTCAGGTTCACAGCAACTTCCTGTAGCTCATTAAAAGAATCTTCAATGTTATTAACTGCAGATTCTAAGCTGTCTTTTCTTTCAATTTCCTCTTCTGAAAGTGAGTTCAGTGTATCGATGTTGGCACTTAATATACCTACAGATTTTTCAGTTTCAGTTGCTTGGTGGATAGCACCTTCTGCAACCTCTTGAACGTTGGTAGAAATAACATCAGAAACCTCAGTCATATTGACAGAAACCTCTTTGAACTTTTGATTAAAGTTATGGATGTCATCAACGCCACCTTTAAAAAGAATAAAATCTTCTTTAAGTGTTTCTTTTACACTGCTAATATGTTCAAACAACTCTTCGTACTTGTCACCTGTTGACAAAACAGTATCACTATCAAATTTTAGTTTCTTCATTTCCTCTAACTCTTCAATCGTTGCAAGAGTAGGGGAGTAAACAACACGTGCTGTTGCTACACCAATACCTAATGTAACTGCACCTGAAATACCACCAATGAGCCAGTCGCCAGTGGCAAAACCAGTTACAAGAGTTGCTGCAACTGCAGGCGGTAGGGAAATTTTAGCAGGAATATATCTAATGAAACCCAACGATAAAAGTTTAGTTGTTTTATAGGTTTTGTAAACTTTCGTTCCTTTTTCAACCTTGATTTTTAGAATCATTTGGTGACGGCCATCAGATGTTTTTGATTTATCAAGTATTTCATATTCCATTTTCTCATTGAAATACCCTGCTGCACCTTCGAGTAGGCCAAGCAGATAATCGAAAAGACCACGAGAAGACTGGTACGTTATTGTAAAAGTGGTATTATCAATTTCCTCAGGGATCATTCTTGGTGGCTTAGCACCTTTTATCATTTTGGTTAACTGTGCATGAACACTGTCCATCATAAGCAAAAATGCTTTTAGACTTGAACGTTCGAAGAATGATGGAAACCATTTGCTAAAACTAATAATATTGTTTTTACCTAATGTACGCCATACTTCTTCTTTTGAAACCCCGACTTGGCTACCTACATTATTCATAACACTGAAAATCGTCTGATCATCTATATCATCAAGGGGAGATATCATCTTATCAGCAGACCACCCTACAGATGCCATCGCTTCAACTTTTACATTTTGTCCCCATACGTTCTCAATGGTACCTAACCAGATGGATACTACGGAACCTTTCATATTCTGAACCCTCCTTTAAACAATTCTTTGTAAATGTAATTATAACAGATGTGTAATTGGTTTTAAATCAAAACCCTGCAAATAGTTGTTAAATTATCAAAACTAGAAATATTACCCAAAATTTTTATTCCAATCTCATGTTCGCGTCAATCATTTAATACCCAAAATTATATTAATGTCTCTGATTTAAGATAATAATGCAAAAAAAGAAGATTGCCAAAGCAATCTTCTAAAAAATTAGTACAATATATAATTTGGAGTGGGATTACTTGTTTGAAATATACGTGTCATACTCTGTTTTAATGGATTCAATCACATCATGAACTGTTGACATTTCGTGTAATTTGTAAGCGTTTTGGCCAACAAATACAAGTCCGTTCTCTGTGTCACCTTCAACAGAAGCGACCAAGGCATCTGTAATACAGTAAGGTGTTGTTGCAGGGTTACATCCTTTAAGACAGGTATAACATCTTGTAACTTTATGAGCACCTTCTTTAGCCATTTCTGTAAATCGATTACGAACAGCACGACCAGGTAAACCAACAGGACTCACAATAATTTCAATATCGTCTTCAGTAGCATCGAGGTAAGCTTGTTTGAAGTTCTCATGTGCATCACATTCTTCTGTTGGAACAAAACGTGTTGCCATTTGAACACCTGCAGCACCTGCTTCAAGCATTTCAGCCATGTCACCACCGCTAAATACACCGCCAGCTGCAATAACTGCAACCTTACGACCATATTTTTCTTCGTATGGCTTAAGGGCGTCAACGACTTCAACAACCAAATCTTTAAGATTAGGTAAGTCACCAGCGTTTAACTGGTCAGGGTGGAAGCCAAGGTGTCCACCAGCGAGTGGGCCTTCAACAATAACTGCGTCTGGAAGGAAATCGTATTTACGATCCCAGATTTTAGCGATAGTTGCTGCTGCTTTTCCAGAAGAAACGATCGGAGCAATTTTAGTTGTTGAACCTTTAACTAGGTCTGGTAGTGTTTTGGGAAGACCAGCACCTGAAATGATAAGATCAGCTTTTTCTTTTACAGCTGCCATAACAAGATCAGTATAATTCTTTGAAGCTGCTAGGAAGTTGACACCAATAAATCCATTAGGTGCAAGTTCTTTTGCTTTTCGAATTTCTTTGATCAGACCCTGAACGTTAGCTTCGTTATTGTCTGTTCTAAAGTTATCTTCTTTGTAACCAGGTTGAGCACCAGATATAATACCGATACCACCTTCATTAGCAACAGCTGCTGCTAACTTTGACATGGATACGCCGATTCCCATACCGCCTTGGATGATAGGAAGTTTAACGTTAATGTCACGAATTTTAAGTGTTGGAAACATTCGATTCACACTCCTGACTGAGTTTACCCGTAAGGGATATTTCAATAGTCCAACTATAAGAACTATTATATATATTTGTTTTAATTCTACTGATTATTGTATAAAAAATAGAACTACAAGTCAACACTAGATATTAATACCTGATACTAAAATCTTAATAATTTGATTTTTGCTACTACTATGGTAAAATGAGCTTGGATGGTATCCTTGGGGAGCCATACCATGTGCTGAAATACATGTAACACACGTACCACAAGAATTACTGAAAATCCCATATGCTTGGTGTATACAGTGTATACACATTATTCTGCTCGGAGCCTATGGACAGAGACAGATCGAATGACGTTTGAGAACCAACGTCATATTCTGAACGCCTGCCCACAAGCAGGTTTTTTGTTTTTGTATGGGAGGGATAACATGAAGATTGGCTTTATCGGAGCTGGTAAGGTAGGAAAAGCCTTTGGTAAGTATCTGCAAATTAGTGGTGCTCAGCTAGAGGGATACTACAGCCAGAATTTAGAATCAGCCAAGTATGCTGCAAGCCTGACAAGTAGCGGGTATTACAGCAAAGTAGAAGAACTTATTGCTATGAGTGACCTCATTTTTATTACAACACCAGATGGTGTGATAAAAGAGATTGCAGACCAGCTGAGTGGCTTCGGAAGTAATAATGGTTTTTATAATAAAACATTTGTTCACATGAGTGGCGCACACTCAAGTCAGCTGTTGTTGTCATTAAACCAAGCAGGTGCAGAGATAGGATCTTTACATCCTATACAGGCCATTGCTGATGTTGAGACAGCCGTCAATCAGTTGAAAACAACAGTCTTTTCTCTTGAAGGAAGTGACGGTGCAGTAAACCAACTTAATGAACTTATGAATGTAACAGGCAATACCAATTTTGTGATTAAAAGCGAGCAGAAAACGCTATATCACATGGCAGCATGTACAGTGTCTAATTATTTGGTGACACTGGTCGACATGGGCCTTGCAATGTACGAGTCCATTGGGATCGACAGAGAAGTAGGGTACAAAGCCCTCTATCCATTGATTCGTGGAACAGTTGAAAACCTCAAGCACATGGATACCAAGGAAGCCCTAACGGGACCCATCGCACGTGGTGATATAAACACGGTGAATGCACATCTTATAGCAGTGGAAGATCAAAAAACTGAAGAATTTTACAGGTTTTTAGGAAAAGCTACTGTGCAAATGGCGAAGGAAAAATCTGGTGCCAACCAAGAGACGCTAGGGAAACTGGAAGAATTGTTAGACAACGAGGTGAAATCATGAACAAGGCAAAATTTACAGTATCATCATTTATTGATTTTAAGGAAAAGGGTACAAAAGTATCTATGTTAACAGCATACGATTACTCAACAGCTAAACTGCTTGATGAAGCAGGTGTTGATACAATCTTGGTTGGAGACTCACTTGGTATGGTCATGTTAGGTTATGACGATACATTAAAAGTAACAATGGATGACATGCTACATCATACACGCGCTGTTTCAAGAGGTGTAAAAAATGCACTGGTCATAGGAGATATGCCCTTTATGAGCTACCACATTAGTGTTGAAGAAGCAGTAAGAAACGCAGGTAGATTTGTAAAAGAGGCGGGTGCAGATGCCGTTAAACTTGAAGGTGGAGCGGATGTTCTAGATAAAATAAAAGCCATAGTGAGAGCGCAGATTCCTGTTGTAGGTCACTTAGGTTTAACACCTCAATCCGTAAATATGTTTGGTGGATTTAAGGTACAGGGTAAAAGTGAAGCACAGGCAACAAAGCTGATTGAAGAAGCACTGTTATTACAAGAAGCGGGCTGTTGCTCAATTGTTCTTGAATGTGTACCTGAAAAGCTTGCCAAAATAGTGAGTGAGAAACTTACAATTCCGACGATTGGTATCGGGGCTGGTAAATACTGTGATGGTCAAGTGCTCGTTATTCAAGATATGTTAGGTATGTATTCTGACTTTACACCTAAATTTGTGAAAAAATATGCCGATGTTGGTTCAGCAATGAAGCAAGCTGTGGCTGATTATAAAAAAGAAGTACAAGAAATGACTTTCCCAGAAGAAAAACATACATTTAAAATTAAAGATGAAGTATTAGAAAAATTGTATTAGAAATTATAATAGAACACAGTTTTAGGAGGCACCCCAAGTGGAGCTATACAATAGTGGTAAAGAACTTAGAGATCTGCTGAAAAATCTAAAAAAAGAAGGTAAAAGTGTAGGATTTGTACCTACAATGGGTTTTCTTCATGAAGGCCATAAATCTTTAATGGTTAAGGCTAGAAGAGAAAACGACATACTGGTTGCCAGTGTATTTGTTAACCCGACGCAGTTTGGACCAGGTGAAGATCTAGAAGCTTATCCAAGAGACATTGAAAGTGATAAAGCAATCATGGAATCAGCTGGTGTAGATTATGTATTTTATCCAACTGTCAGTGAGATGTACCCTGTAGGCTATAACACATATGTGAATGTTGAAGGCAATTTAACTTCTCGCATGTGCGGTGCAAGCAGAGAAGGACATTTTAGAGGTGTTGCGACCGTAGTCTCTAAACTCTTTAATCTATGTGTGCCCGATAGAGCCTATTTTGGTATGAAAGATGCTCAACAGGTTTCAGTCATTCAAAGAATGGTTGCAGACATGAATATAGATCTAGAAGTTGTACCATGTCCAATTGTAAGAGAAGAAGATGGTCTGGCGCTTAGTTCAAGAAATACCTATTTAGATGAACAGCAACGAAAAGATGCCCTTGTTCTGTCACGATCTTTAGCTCGTGCAAGAGAAATGATTGGAGAAGGTATTGTAGACGCACACCTGATCCATAATGAAATGAAGGCGTTAATAGATGAAATTGAGTATACTAAAATAGATTACATTGAAATTCTTAATGCCAAAACACTTGAACCATTGCAGCTTGTTACTGGAGATGTTCTAATAGCCTTAGCTGTATGGGTAGGGAAGCCAAAATTGCTGGACAACATTAGGTTGGAGGTAGAATAAATGTTAGTAAATATGTTTAAAGGAAAAATACACAGAGCAGTGATTACAGAAGCGAATCTAAACTATGTTGGTTCAGTTACGATTGATAAAACACTTATGGATGCAGCGGGTATACTCCCGGGTGAGCGCGTTCAAATCGTTGATAACAATAGTGGTTCAAGGCTTGAAACCTATGTTATTGAAGGTGAAGCTGATAGCGGTGTTATTTGTCTTAATGGTGCAGCAGCACGTCTGGTACAACCGGGTGATGTGTGTATTATTATTGCATATTGCTGGATTGAGCAAGAGAAAGCACTTGACCTCGAACCAAAAGTTGTTTTCTGTGATGAAAACAACAAGATCGTAGAACTGGCTAGTTCTGAGACACACGGAGATATTAAGTAGATTAAAAAGTAAATTATGATTTTTAGAAAGATCCGAGATGCCTAAACAGTATTTCGGATCTTTTTTGTGCGAAAACTGAATAGTTTTATATCATGGATAAAGAATTTCAATAGAAATAGAGTATTTATATACTTCAAAGGCCATTTTAACTTGTAATTTCATAATAAGAGGGTATAATACTTAATGAGTGAGTACTTACTCATTAAGTATGGAGGTTATTATGACTATATCAAACGATATACAAAAGAGAACAGGTCTCTCTACAAGAGACAAAATCATAAGTTCTGCAATTAAAATGTTTGTAAAAAACGGTTATGCTGGGGCAAGAACGGCTGAGATAGCAAAAGACGCAGGATGTGCAGAGGGAACGATTTTTAGATATTTTCCAAAAAAAATTGATCTTCTTAAACATGTATCAGAAGAGTTTATAAAACAATTTGCAGGGGGAATTGCAACAAAGACACTTTATGAAATACTTGACAATTCTGCAGATATGACAGGCCGAGAGCTGATTGAAGCGGTTATGACAGATAGAATAAAATTGGTGAAAGAGAATTATGAAATACTCAAGATTGTCATCTATGAGATTAATTTTCATCCAGAAGTAAAAGCATTGTTTATTGAAGAATTCATGACTAATGTTGAGGACATTGGTGTAAAACTCACAACAGCACTTCAGGGAAAACTAGAAGTGAACAACCTTGAAGTAATGCTTGTTCTAAGAACGGTTCTAGGACAAATTTCAGGTATTGTCGTTCAAAACTTCTTATTTGATTCGGGGCAATTGACTGAGGAAAGTTTAAAGTCGATGATCAAAACCTCGTCTAATGTAGCTGTAAATGGACTGAGAGGGTTGAGTGAATGAAAAAGAAATCATTGTTGCAAATAGGACTATTAACACTACTGATTATGATTGTCAGTGGCTGTACTGCTGAAAAAACCAATTATTATACTGGCACTATAGAAAATGACCATTTTTCTGCCATGACATCCATTTCGGGGAAAATACTTGAAGTGAATGTTGAAGAAGGAGATCATATTAAAGCTGGGACGCTGATTGCCAAACTGGACACAAAACTTCTCAACATTGAGCTTGACCGACTTAAGGCAAATCTCAAAATAGCAAATGCAAACTTGGACCACTTGTTTAACGGGACTAGAGATGAAGAGCTAAACCAAATTCATCAACAGATCAATCAGCAAAAAAAGCAAATTGGGATTTTACAAGAGCAATTGAATCATTCGGTAGACAGTTACAATAAGAGCAAAGCGCTTTTTGAAAGTGGAGCAGTTTCTGCACAGGACTTAGACAATTCCAAACTGGCAAAGGACAGTGCCATACTCAAACGTGACCAGGCAAATTCTCAAAAAAAATTACTAGAAGAAAAATTGGCACTTGCCCTGGAAGGTGCAACTGACGAACAACTTGAAGCAGCACAAGCACAAGTTGAAATGGCTGAGTTTGCCATAGAAGCTGTGCGTGAGAATATCAATAACAGTAAAATTGAAGCCAGCCAGTCTGGAGTGGTTGAAAACGTGTTTTATAACTTAGGTGAGCAATATCAAATGATGTCAAAGTTTGCAAAGATAGCGGATGTTGATAACTTAAAGGTGCGCATCTATGTTGAAGAACTAAATATGCATAAAATTAGTGTAGGGGATAAAATACAGGTAAAAGTGGACTATGATCCAACAGCTGTAATAGAAGGTGTTGTCGAGTTTATATCATCAGAGGGTGAGTTTACCCCTAAGAATTTAGAGTCAAGAGAAAACAGACAGGAAGTTGTTTATGAAACTCGAATCCGAATTGCTCAAGCTGGAAGTGAGTTAAAGCCCGGCATGTTGGTAGATGTGTATTTAGAGGGTGATCTAAATGAGTGATCCCCTGGTTAAAATAGAAAACTTAACTAAAAAGTTTGGCAAAATAACAGCTGTTGACAGTATCAACATTGAAATACCAAAAGGTAAGATATTCGGCTTGTTGGGGCCCAATGGTGCTGGAAAGTCCACGACAATAAGAATGATTTGCGGTGTCCTCCGTCCAAGCTCAGGAAAAGGTACGGCATTTGGTTATGACATCGTTAAAGATTCTGAGAAAATAAAACTCAATATAGGGTACATGTCTCAAAAATTTGGACTCTATGAAGATCTAACAGTATATGAAAACTTAAAGTTTTATACTGAGATTTATAATGTGAAAAAATCTCAGGTTGAACAGCGGATTGATCAAATCGTTAAAATGGCAGGTCTAGAAGGCCGAAAAAATCAAATTACCAAAACACTCTCTGGAGGGTGGAAACAAAGACTTGCTCTTGGCTGCACATTGATTCACAGACCACAGCTACTCATTCTTGACGAACCTACAGCAGGGGTTGATCCTGTTTCAAGAAGGGTATTTTGGGAAATCATCTATCGTCTATCAAGACAGGGAATCAGTATTCTTGTTACAACACATTATATGGATGAAGCAGAAAGCTGCGATGAAGTGGCTTTTATGTTCCAAGGAAAAGTAATTGGTCAAGGAACACCTGAAAAGATTATTGAGGAACAAGGTGTAAAAAATCTTGAAGACGTTTTTATAAAATACGAAGAAGAAATAACAGGTCAAAAAGTAATGAGCTCATATGAAGAATTGAAATTTTTACTCCGAAAGGAGGAAAATGAATGAGTTTAATGCGACTATATTCCATTGTTAAGAAAGAGTTTATTCATATCAGAAGAGACAAAGCCAGTTTGATATTGGCACTGCTTATGCCAGTCATATTTACTATGTTGTTTGGTTATGCTGTAAATACAGATGTTGAAACCGTCAATATAGCTATTCTAGATATGGATAAAACCTATGAAAGTAGAGAACTAATTGATAAATTTAAAGCCACAAAGTACTTTGTACCAACCCAGTATCTAAAAAATACGGGCCAAATTAAGGATGCCATTATGGACCGGTCTGTGGAGGTAGCGCTGGTTATTCCAGCTGGTTTTGGAAGCAAAATTGCAGAAGGTGAAAAAGCTACCACCCAGGTTATTATTAATGGTGTAGATCCGACTATAGCTAGGACGGCACTCCAATCCAGTGTTATGCTTTCACGGGCTTATGTGTTCGAACTCATTGAATCATCTGGTTTCGATTTATCTGGGAATATGGAAAAACTAGATGTTAGAACAAAGGTCTGGTTTAATCCAAAGCTCGAGAGTTCAAAGTTCATTGTGCCAGGTCTTATTGGACTGGTCATGCAAAATATCACTGTAATGCTAACGGCCTTTGCCCTGGTTAGAGAGAAAGAACATGGAACTATTGAGTTATTAATCGTAACCCCAATTAAAAGTGTAGAACTTATTATTGGTAAGATGATTCCTTATATTCTAATTGGAACAATTGACTTCCTAATTGCCTTATTTTTAGGAACCTGGTGGTTTGAGGTACCTGTTCAAGGCTCACTCGCCCTACTGATTGGACTTGGTGTACTCTTTGTAATGTGCGCACTTGCCATTGGTATGTTAATCTCAACGATTGCAGAGAATCAAGCACAGGCCATGCAGTTAACATTGCTCTTCTTGCTACCAAGTGTTTTGCTTTCAGGATTTATGTTTCCTAGAGAAGCCATGCCACTTCCAATTTTTATGGCGGGCTTTGGAATCCCTGTAACATATTTCTTGAACATACTGCGGTCAATTATACTGAAGGGCTCGGGTATAACGTATTTGATAGAAGATACTGTTGCGCTTATTGTGTTTACAACACTACTGCTGTCAGTTGCTTCGTTTAGGTTCAAAAAAAGATTGGACTAAATAGATTCAATCAAATGATTTAAATTAAAAGAAACGCCTTGTTGATTCAAGGCGTTTTTTATGTGACCAACGTGTGTACAAAGAATTAAAAAACACTTAAACACGCTAAAACACCTATTTAATCAGTTTTTTTTAATTTAATTTTAAGACTTATCTGTTACATTAAATGTGCAGTGTAAATATATTATTGTACAAGTACATCATAAATAGTTTTAGGGTTTAGTATTTAGCAATAAATTAAGAGCTTGAAAGGAGGGCTATAGTGGGGATACTTGTAAAATACACATTTCGTAACATTAAAGAACATAAATTTCGAACCTTTCTAATTCTAATTTCAATCATGTTATCGGTTGGATTATTTTTTGGGTCATTATCAGTTTCGGATGCATTAACAGAGTTGATTATGGACAATATTAAGAGTTTTATTGGAACGGCTGAAGTATATGTCTCACCGGGAGAAGGAAATACCAATTACACCATCAAGGTGAAGGAACTCGGGGAGGTTGCGAATGAAGTAGAATACACCATTGGTGTCGTTGAAAACAGGGCAACCTTTAAAAATGTGGAGAAAAAAGACCAAAACATTTCTATTAAAGGATTTAGGTTGGAAGATCTAGAAATTATGAACCCTGTGAGTTTAATCCAATCTCAAGGTGAAGTTGCCTTTAAAGGAAAAACCGCGATAATTGGTCAAAGTTTTGCAGAAAAAGAAGGATTGAAGCTAGGGGACTCATTACGGCTGAAATTCTCAGAGGATGACTACAAAATCTTCAAAGTAACAGGCATTGCAGAAAATAAAGGCTTCTTCAAAACAACCCAAGGCTTTGGTGAACAAGACACCGTTGTGATTGTACCAAGAGAGACTTTAAGTCGTTTCTTAGGTTCACCTAGCTTGGTAAACACAATTTATGTAAAAACCATCGATGATACAAAGGTTGATGAAACCATAGAAAGTCTCAAAACAGTTTATAAAAATGAACGTGTAAATAAGATGATTACCAAAAGTGAGATAGATGCTCAAATTAAGCCGATAAGAATTCCTTTTATGTTTATGTTAATTCTTGTTATTTTGATAAGCACATTTATTATTTACACATCATTTAAAGTCATCACCTTAGAAAGACTTCCAATGCTGGGAACATTCAGGAGTATTGGTGCAACCAAAAAGATGACAGATATCATAATGTTATCTGAAGCCTTTATTTACGGAACACTGGGGAGTTTGCTCGGGTGCTGGTTGGGTCAACAGATTCTAAAATTGATTATGAATCTAATTTCAGGTGACATTGGTGTAGACAAAGTGGTCTACCCAGTTCAAAATCTAATTATTTCATTTATATTTGGCCTTGTTTTATCAGTAGGGAGTGCATTAATTCCTATTGTTAAAACATCAAGAATACCTGTAAAAGAAATTCTACTGAATATCATTGAAGGTACGAAAAAAAGAAGACCTTATCTAAGATATATATTCGGAACCCTTTTGGGGGTAGTATCTTTTGTACTTCCAATTGTTCTTGCAGAAGGCCCTATGGCTGCAGTGTCTGGTGGACTGGGAATCGTACTTTTAATTGGCGGATTGGTGTGTTTTGTCCCTCTAATTACAGATACCTTTATCACCCTCACTGAAAAGGTGTTTGGACTTGTGTTTGGTAACATTGGTCTATTAGCGGTAAAAAATATGCGTGGGAATAAGAGTACTTATGACAACATTATTCTCTTAACCATTGGACTTGCAAGTATGATGACCATTACTATAATGGGTGCTGGAATAAAAAAAGATACCATGGCAGAATTTGATATGCAGACCTACGACATCCATGTTTATGCGTCAGGTGCAACTCAGACGACGACTCAAAGAATTCTTTCTATAGACGGAATTAAGGATTCTACACTTTATCAAGAATCTTGGAATGCATTTAAGTACAATGGTGAGGAAAAAGAGTTTGTGAAAAACTTGATTGGTGTTGACAATGAACGTTATCTTGAGTTCTTTGACTACGATATTATAGGTCATAAAGATGATAAAGCAGTCATCAAAGAGTTGCTTGTTGGTCGCAAACTTATATTGGGCACCACAGTTCGAGATAAATATGGATTTAAAGAGGGACAAGTCATTACCCTAGATACAGGCAATGGTATGCGAGACTATGAAATAATCGGTTTTGTTCAAACCAAAAAAGCCAATGGTGTCTTAGGATTGACATCCAGATCCAACCTGCTTCATGACTTGAAACAAGGCTGGGGACTACGCATGGCTATGAAGGTTGATGAAGGTTATGACGTAGACGAGATGGTAACACAACTTGAAAAGAAGCTTAAAAACCTAGACTGGTATGAAGCCCAATCTATGCAGAAGAAAAGAGCAGAGTATTTAGAGGAAAATCAAAAGATCATGATCATCCTTTCAGCGTTCTCATCTGCAACGGCCTTAATCGGTAGCATTGGTGTTATGAATAATTTCTTGGTAAGTTTCTTAGCAAGACGTAAAGCACTAGCCATTTATGCATCTGTTGGAATGAGTAAAGTTCAAAAGAAATCTATGATATTGATTGAGTCGATTTCAGGGGGTATTATTGGCGCCTTGTTTGGGATTATAACAACCCAGCTTATTATTATGAGAGTGACGGACTTACTTGGAAAAATAGATGTTTCACTCAATATGGACTTAACTTTATATTCAGCTCTAATGGGAATGACGGGAGCGGTTGTTGTGTGTCTTCTTTCTTCATTAAGTGTACTTAGACGCTCTGGTAAAGTCAGTATTATTGAAGAACTAAGGTATGAATAGGAGGTCGGACATGTCTGTAGTTGTTGATGTGAAAGATGTTTGCAAGAATTTTGTATTAGGAAAAGAAGAAGTGAAGGTTCTAAAAGAGCTAAACTTTGACATAAAAAAAGGTGAGTTTGTATCCCTTATGGGTCCTTCGGGATCAGGAAAATCAACCCTGCTTTATCTCATTGGCGGGCTTGATAATCCATCAGAAGGGCAGGTTCTTGTTCAAGGCAAGGAACTAAAATTAATGAAGGACAAAGAAGAAAGTATTATGAGACGCAGGGAAATCGGATTTGTATTTCAGTTCTATAATCTAATACCGAATCTTAATGTCGAAGAGAATGTACTTTTACCTGTACTTCTTGACGGGAAAAGTCCAAAACATTATAAAGGTAAGTTAGATGAAATCTTAGACCTTGTTGGACTAAGTGATCGAAGAAAACATACGCCAAGAGAACTATCAGGGGGGCAGCAACAACGTGTTGCCATTGCCCGCGCACTGATTAGTGAACCGGAACTTATCTTAGCTGATGAGCCCATTGGAAACCTTGATAGTGTAACAGGAACAGAAATTATGGAATTGTTCCAGAAAATAAATAAAGAAAAAGGTAAAACAATTGTACAAGTAACACATTCTGAGAGTGCCGCTCAATACGGAACTCGAATTATTAGGTTGAAAGACGGGAGGTTGGTCTAATGATCAAAAAGCTTGCTTTAATGGGGATAATAACTACGGTGGTTCTTACGGCCACAGCTTGCGGTAATGCAGGCGCAGCTGAGCAAACTGAAGCACCGGTGGACGAAACAGCAGTTGTTGAAGAAGAAGCCAAAAATGAAACAGTTGAAGCTTATGGTATTGTAGAAGCAACAATTGAACAAAGTATTAGTGTTGATTTTGACGCCAGGGTAGACAAAATTCATGTAAAAGCTGGAGAACGAATTGTTGAAGGTGATCAACTTGTAGACTTTGATATCAGTGTTTTAGAAAACGCAATAGCAAGTAAAGAGATGGAAATAAATGAAGCCAAATTTGAACTAGGCAAGAAGGACTATTCTGTTTCAACAACAGAACTGGATTTAGAAACAGCTCAAATCGAACTTAATGATTTGAAAAATGATTTGAAATCAAAAGAAACACTCTACAACAGTGGTGCAGTTTCAAAAGAAGAATATAACAAACTAAAAGAACAAGTAAATCAAAATGAGAGAAATTTAGATAAATTAAAACTAAGTTTGCTAAGCACAAAAACTCAGGTCAGTGGCAATAGACAGTCCTTAGAAAATAGACTTGTTAAGCTTGAAGATGAAATGGAACGTCTTAACGATAAATACTCAAAAGCCAACTTCGTGAACGGCAACCAAATTGTGTCTAAGATCAACAATGGTGTTGTTTCAGCAGTTGGATCAAAAGAAGGCTCTTATGTTAATCGTGAAGTCAGTGTTTTAACCATTGTGGACCTAGATTCAAGAATTGTTAAAGCGGATATTGCTGAAGAATTTATTGGCAGAATTTATGAAGGTCAGAAGGCAGTTGTAACTTCTCAGGCTGTTCCAGACAAAGAGTACTCAGGTAAGGTTGTACGTATTTGGGGTACATCTATTAAGAAAGGTGGAGAAACAATCGTACCGATCGAGATTGCTCTAGATGATATGGATGACAAACTTTTCCTCAACTTTAATGTAGATGTTAAGATCGAACTGGATGCTGAGTAAATAATTAAATAAACGCCTGTGAAGTGTATCCTACATTTCACAGGCGTTTTGTGTTTTTGCACTAAATTGTTTTGTTATGACATTAACAAAAATATTCTATTTCTTATCCTTTTTTATCGGCGTTGCACATTCGCTATCGTTTTCTAACAAAATGTCTAAACCATGTTCAAGAACAGGAAGCAATACTTCTAAATGCTCCTTTGCTGCTTTTGGACTTCCAGGCATATTTATAATTAGGGTTCTGTTTCGAATGCCGGCTGCCGCTCTAGACAAGGCAGCTTTTGGAGTGATTTTTAAACTTTCAAGTCGTGCAAGCTCTGTCAAACCAGGCGTGCGCCGCTCGATGACTGCTTCTGTTGCCTCTGGCGTTACATCTCTAGGTGAAAAACCTGTGCCACCTGTGGTTAGGACCAGATTAACCCCGATATCATCAGCAAATTTTATGAGCGTATTTTTAATAAGTTCTTGGTCATCCGGAATAATCTGTGTATGTGTTACTTCAAAACCAGAAGCTGATAAACCTTCTACAAGAACGGGTCCACTGGTGTCCACGCGTTGGCCTCGGCTTCCTTTATCACTTATTGTAAGAACTGCAGCTGTAAACATGGTATATCTCCTTTTGACTATAATTTTATAAATCATTATAACATTAAAGTAACATGAGCATGCTGCTTATCAATTTATTGTAGAAGTTTATGGTGTATATTATCAATTATTTCGGTAAACTATATATAGAATTCGTTTTATTTTGAAACTAATGTTAGCGCCAACAGTTTAGGAGCTTATCTTATGAAAAAATTAAGTATGACACCTGTTTCTGAAGCCATTCAGAAAGTTGTTCAGGCATTTGAGAATCAAATACAAACAGAAATCATTCCGACCAGCAGTGGTTTTGGTCGTGTTATTCAGAATGATATTCAAGTTAAACATGATATACCCCCCTATAGAAAATCTACTGTGGACGGTTATGCAGTTATTTATGATGATGTTAAGGATGCAAGCCTTGAGACACCTGTGAAACTACAGCTTGCAGGTATAGTAGAGATGGGTAAACACTATAATAGTAATCTAATGAAGGGTCAGACAATATATGTTCCAACTGGAGGGATGATCCCCAGTGGTGCAAATGCAATGATTATGATTGAGGACAGCGTTAGAAAAGATGATGTTGTTTCTCTTAGCAGATGTCCCCGTATAGATGACAACATGATCCAAAAGGGTGGCGATTTTAAAACGGGCACTCTGGGATTGCTAAAGGGTGAAAAAATGGGTGCAAGCCAGGTGAGTGTTTTGGCGTCCCTAGGTTATGACAAAGTGGAAGTTTTAAAAAGACCCCAGGTTGCCATACTTTCAACTGGAGATGAACTGGTTCAACCGGGTCTGGAAATACAAGATGGTCAAATATATGACAGCAATAGTTTTGGACTGAGTGCTTTGTGTAGCTCATATGGACTAGACGTCGTTTGGAGAACCACTGTTAAAGATGACAAAGAAGCTTTTAGAAAAGCCATAAATACAGCACACGAAAAGGCTGATGTTATTTTACTTTCTGGAGGAAGCTCAGTGGGGGAGCATGACTATACCTTAGAAATGGTTGCGCAACTTCCCGAGTCACAAATTCTGGTACATGGTCTTGCATTTAAACCTGGTAAACCAACTGTAATCGCTAAAGCTGAAGAAAAACTGGTTATTGGTCTTCCGGGACATCCTGTTTCAGCACTTATGGTTATGGACACAATTGGCCGTGTTTTACTCAACTCAATTTGGTGTGTGGGTATACAATCACGTCCAACTACCGTTGGTGTTCTTACAGATAATATTTATGCAGCCAAAGGCAGAGATTCTTGCCAGATGGTTGAGGTTGTTAAAGACCAAACAGGTGTGAAAGTCATCCCAGTTAAAGGAAAGTCTGGTATGATTTCGTGGATGGCGAAAGCGGGAGGTTATGTTGTTATTCCCCATGTCACGGGTATGTTTGAAAAAAATGATTCTGTGAAGGTTTACTTGTGGGAGACCTTAGACTCAGAAGAATGGTTATATGGTGCCCATAATCCATCGTCAAATGATTATACTAAACTGGCAGATACTTCAATAAAAATTTAACATAACATGTAAAGACATTCTGAAATTATGGGTGTCTTTCTTTTTTTATTTGTGTTTTATTGTATAGAGTAAATAGTTGATTACTGGTATAATTATACTGGTATAGGATGCAGTGATTGGAGAAGGTTAAGGCATTATAAAGCAAATTAACTGAATAGTCAAAATAAATAAATTATTATCAAAGTATTATAAATAGGGGGGATTCAAATGACACAAGAAATGTTAATGAAAGACAACTACAAAAAACTGGATTTAGCAATAGAAGCGTATAAGGGTACACCAGGAGCACTCATGCCTGTTCTTCATGAAGGTCAGAAGCTATTTGGTGCCTTGCCATTAGAAGTTCAACAGTATATCTCAAAAGGACTTAAGGTTCCCTTGGCTGACATTTACGGTGTGGTCACTTTCTATTCACAATTTTCACTCCTTCCAAATGGAGAATTTCATATTGGAGTCTGTCTTGGGACTGCCTGTTATGTTAAAGGATCTCAGTCGATTATAGATAGAATTAGCCGTGATCTAGATGTGAAAATAGGTTCTACAGCAAGCTCAGGAAAATTCTCATTGGAAGCCACAAGATGTATTGGTGCTTGCGGGTTAGCACCTGTGTTAACTGTCAATGAAGATGTGTACGGCCGATTGGTTGAGGCGGACATTCCAGACATATTAAAGAAATATCAGACGGATAGTGAAGACTAGGAGGAGCCATGAAATCATTAGCTGAACTTGCAATCATAAGAGAAGAGGCAATAAAAACAGTCAACATCAGAACGGAAGACAGTCAAGTGCGTGTTGTAGTAGGAATGGCGACATGTGGAATCTCAGCAGGTGCTAGACCTGTTTTAACTGCACTTTTAGCAGAAGCTAACAGGAGACAGTTAACAGGGGTAACCATCACTCAAACTGGATGTATTGGCGTCTGTAGACTAGAGCCGATTGTTGAAGTTTATAAAGGGAGCGAAAAAGTGACCTATGTAAATGTAGATGAAGCGAAAGCAAAACGTATACTTGTGGAACATATTATAAATGGACAAATAGTATCAGACCTAACAATAGGTGCTGTTGAAGAATAGGTCAAAACGGAGGGATAAAGTGGAATTCTATAGAGCACATATTTTGGTTTGCGGTGGCACGGGATGTACGTCATCAGGCGCATTTGAAATTGAAGAAGCATTTGTACAAGAACTCAAAAAACACAGTCTAGATAATGAAGTGAAGGTAGTTCGAACAGGATGTTTTGGCTTGTGTGAAGCAGGACCAATTGTAATCGTATACCCTGAAGGGGCGTTTTATAGTCGAATTACTGCGAATGACGTGGGTCGAATCACAGAAGAACATCTGCTAAAGGGGCGTATTGTTAAAGATCTATTATACGAGGAGTCCGTTCAAGAAGATGAGATAACGTCTATTAATCAAGTGGCATTTTATAAAAAACAGAAACGTATTGTTTTGAGAAACTGTGGCATCATTAACCCGGAGATTATTGATGAGTATATCGCCATGGATGGTTATCAAGCACTGGGGAAAGTGTTGACTGAAATGTCTCAGGATGACGTGATTGAAGAAATTAAAAACTCCGGTCTTAGGGGCCGCGGTGGTGGCGGATTTCCTACAGGACTTAAGTGGCAGTTTACCAAACAAGCAGACGGTGACCAGAAATATGTAGCCTGTAATGCAGATGAAGGTGATCCGGGGGCATTTATGGATAGATCCGTTCTTGAGGGTGATCCACATGCCTTAATTGAAGCTATGGCTATAGCGGCCTATGCAGTGGGTGCAGATCATGGTTATGTATACATTCGTGCAGAGTATCCGATTGCTGTACATAGACTTGAAATAGCCATTGCGCAAGCAAAGACATATGGACTCCTTGGTAAAGGAATATTTGACACCGATTTTAACTTTGACATGGAAATAAGACTCGGCGCAGGTGCATTTGTCTGTGGTGAGGAAACGGCACTCATTGCTTCAATTGAAGGTGAAAGGGGAATGCCTAGACCCCGTCCGCCGTTTCCGGCTCAAAAAGGAATTTGGGGCAAACCAACCCTGCTAAATAATGTGGAAACCTATGCAAATATTCCACAAATTATACTGAATGGTTCTCAGTGGTACTCTAGTGTTGGAACGGACCGTTCCAAAGGCACAAAGGTATTTGCACTGGGTGGCAAAATCGTAAACACAGGCCTAATAGAAATACCAATGGGAACGACTTTAAGAGAAGTTATTTATGACATTGGTGGTGGAATACCAAATGGAAAAGCATTTAAAGCGGTGCAGACAGGTGGACCATCAGGAGGGTGTATTACTGCAGAATCTTTAGATACACCTATCGATTATGACAACCTGGTTGAAAAAGGTTCAATGATGGGTTCAGGTGGCATGATCGTTATAGATGAAGACAATTGTATGGTTGATATCGCAAGATTTTTCCTAGACTTTACGGTTGATGAATCCTGTGGAAAGTGTACTCCATGTAGAGAAGGAACGCGCCGTATGCTGGGACTTCTTGACAAAATCTGTGAAGGTAAAGGGTCGCTAGCAGATGTAGACAAACTTGAGTCCTTGGCGACTACCATAAAGAATACTTCTTTATGCGGACTTGGGCAAACAGCACCAAATCCAGTTTTGTCAACGATTGTACACTTTAGAGATGAGTATGAAGCTCATGTTATTGACCGCACCTGTCCTTCAGGTGTATGTAAAGAACTTTTATCCATAGTAATTACTGAAGAGTGTATCGGCTGTACTGCATGTACAAAAGTTTGTCCCGTTGATTGTATCTCAGGTGAGAGAAAAGGACTACATGTCATTGACCAGGATAAATGTATCAAATGTGAAGCCTGTATGGCGAAATGTCCGGTAAAATGTATCATCAAAAAATAATAACTTGAGTATATAAGTTGAGGGAGGCATGACGTTGGTTAATCTAATTATTAATGGAAAACAAATTGAAGTTGCAAAAGGCACTTCAATTTTAAAAGCCTGTGAGCAAGCGGGAGAAAATATACCTACATTTTGTAATGATAAAAGACTGGTTCCTCATGGCGCTTGTAGAATTTGTGTTGTTGAAGTTGAAAATGCAAGGACACTTGTAGCTTCATGTACAACGCCTGCTTCAGAGGGCATGGTTGTACATACCCATTCAGATAAAGTGGTAAGTGCAAGAAAAGACATCCTTGATTTGATGTGGGCAGCACACGACAATGACTGTTTGAAGTGTTCGAAAGCGGGTGCTTGTAAGCTTCAGGATTATTGTTATGAGTATGAAATTGAAACGGAAAACGAGTTTTTCCCAACGGTTCTAAAGGGGCATGTAGATTCTTCAAACAAGTTCTATAACTTTAATGGTGACAAATGTATTTTGTGCGGAAAATGTGTTAGAGTCTGTAGCGAATTACAGGGATCATCTTCTATTGGTTTTAGTGAGCGTGGACATGAAACACATGTAACCCACCCTTTTGAGGCGGGAATGGAGTTTTCAACGTGTGTATCCTGTAGCAATTGTGTCAATGTCTGTCCAACGGGTGCATTGACTGAAAAGAGCAAACACAGATTTAGAGAATGGGAAATAGATAAAAAAGTTAAAACCACATGTACCTATTGTGGCGTTGGATGTCAGATTAATCTTGTTGTGAAAGACAATAAAGTTGTAAGGGTAGAGCCCTTTGAAAATGGTGTGAATCAAGGTCTTTTATGTGTTAAAGGAAAGTCGGCGTTTGATTTTATAGCACATAAGGACAGACTGACTACACCTCTGATTAGAAAAGAGGGTGTCCTTGTTGAAGCCACTTGGGATGAAGCGCTCGACTTGATCGTCTCTAAGATTGAGGGCATAAAGAGAGAACATGGTCCTGAAGCATTTGCATCTCTTTCTTCAGCAAGATGTAGTACAGAAGACAACTACCTTATGCAAAAACTATTCAGAGGTGTGATAGGGACGAACAGTGTAGACCACTGTGCAAGGCTCTGACATAGCTCTACGGTTGCAGGTCTTGCAGCCTCGTTTGGTAGTGGAGCAATGACAAATAGTATTGAAGAAGTTCTGGGTGCAAAGGTTATGTTTGTAACAGGAACCAATACTACAGAAAATCATCCTGTAATAGGAACATACATGAAACGTGCCATAAAAAATGGTTCAAAATTAATCGTGGCTGATCCAAGAAGGATTGAACTTGCAGAGTATGCAGATGTATACTTACAAATTACGCCAGGTTCTAATGTTGCCATGGTCAATGGTATGCTCAATTACATTGTTGAAAATGAGCTTTATGATTCAGAATATATTAATAGTAGAACAGAAGGTTTTGACGCAATGAAGGAAATAGTAGCTGCATTTCCAATAGAAAAAGCAGCTGATATTTGTGGTGTTGCTGTTGAAGACCTTAAAGAAGCTGCAAGAATATATGCAGAAGGCGATACTGCAGCTATCTTCTATGCCATGGGGATCACACAACACAGTGCTGGTACCGACCATGTTAAAGCCATTGCCAATCTTGCCATGGCATGTGGTAATGTTGGTGTTGAAAACGGAGGCGTTAACCCGCTGAGAGGCCAGAACAATGTTCAAGGTGCTTGTGACATGGGTGCTCTTCCTAACGTCTATCCAGGCTATCAAAAAGTAATTGACCCAAATGCAAAAGCCAAGTTTGAAAAAGCATGGGGGGTTGACAACCTATCAGACAAAAATGGTCTAACCATTCCGAAAATGATGGAAGGGGCATATGATGGATCTGTTAAGTTTATTTACTGCATGGGTGAAAATCCCATGGTCTCAGACCCGGATCTTAATCACATCGAAAAAGCATTAGACAAACTTGAGTTCTTGGTAGTACAAGACATTTTTTTAAGTGAAACAGCTGAGAAAGCTGATGTTGTACTTCCTGCTACATGTTTTGCTGAAAAAGAGGGAACATTCACAAATAGTGAAAGACGTATTCAACGTGTGAGAAAAGCTGTTGATGCCCCTGGGGATGCACAAAATGATTGGTATATTATTGATCAAATTATGCGTCGTTTGGGTTACGAAAACACCTTTAAATCGGCTGATGAAATTATGGTTGAAATTGCATCCTTAACCCCACAATATGGTGGTATAAGTTATGACCGTGTAGATCATAATGGCCTACAATGGCCTTGCCCAGATGAGAACCATCCTGGAACTAAGTTCTTGCATAAAGGGAAGTTTGCCAAAGGGATTGGCACCTTCCATCCAGTTTCATATAGACAACCAGCTGAACTTGTAGACACAACGTACCCGCTCATCCTTACAACAGGAAGAATCCTTTATCACTACCACACGAGAACCATGACAGGTAAAACACAGGGGATCGAAGACATCGTTGGAGGAAGTTACATTGAAATTTCTCCAAGTAGAGCGCTTGACTTGAATGTTTCAGGGGGTGAAAGGGTAAAAGTATCTTCAAGACGTGGCGAAATCGAAGTTTTGGTTAAGGTGACCGACATAGTCAGCGATGACGTCGTGTTTATACCTTTCCACTTTGCTGAAGGTGCAGCCAATAGATTGACCAATGCAGCACTGGACCCTGTAACCGACATACCGGAGTATAAGGTGTGTGCTGTAAAAGTAGAGAAGATTAATTAAAGCTGGACAAGAAGGAGGGTGCACCTCATGAAAATAATGGATTCATGTCAGCTAACTAGAATAGAATCAGGACATAAAACAGTGGTCGAGGATATGGTAATAGCAGAATATCCACTCACCATATTTTTAAATGGCGATGAATTTATTACCTTGTTGTGTTCTCCCGATTCACTGGAATATCTTGTTTATGGATTCTTAAAAAGTGAAGGGATTATCATGAATGTTGATGATGTTGACCAGGTCTTGATTGATGAGGCAAAGGGATTTGCAGAGGTAACCTTAAAAAATAGGAATCCCTTGTCTGAAGAACTTTTTGGCAAGAGAACCATGACCACTGGGTGTTCAAAAGGTATGACATTTTATAATGTGATTGATACCATCCAGTTAAATCCTGTAACAAGTGATTATGCAGTTAAAATTGAAGATGTTCTTACGTTATCCAGTAGATTGAACTCAGAATCTGAGTTGTTTAGGTTGACCGGCGGTGTCCATTCTTGTGCACTTTGCTCAAAAGATGAAATTCTAATTATGATGGAAGATGTAGGAAGGCATAATGCACTTGATAAGATTTTCGGTCAAGCTTTTGTTAAAAAGATGGATTTAAGTGACAAGATAATCCTTACAAGCGGCAGGATATCTTCTGAAATGTTGACGAAAACTGCGAAAGCGGGTATCCCTATAATTGTGTCCAGGTCAGCCCCCACAGCCCTTGCTGTGAAACAAGCTGAGAAGATGAATTTAACTCTAATAGGTTTTGCAAGAGGTAATAGAGCGAATATTTATACGGGTGAATTTCGGATTTTGTAAACTATAAAAAAACAAGTAGCGGCCATAAGAGTGGTATCAACTCTTATGGCCGCTTTGTTGTGTAATTACTACAACTGTCAGAAAGGCAGCCAGATGAATGTGTTTGAGAAAATTTTGACGATTCGCAGACGCGGTCATGGTGAAATGTTGTTGGGTTTGTGTAAATAATCGTAACTTTTATTCATGGATATGTTTTCAGTGATCTTATAGAATCATCAATGTACTCATGAATTTTAACGACTTGTGCAGCACCAATAAAGGGGAGTAACCAATGACTAAAAATCTATTAACGCCGGCTGAAATTGCAGAGAAAATGTTAGATGTCTCTGAGAAAAAAGCCAGCAATTCGTTCTTTAAGCAATTTCTATTAGGTATCATGGCAGGTATGTTTATCGCATTTGGCGGTGCAGCCGCTACGGTCATGTGGGGGACAAATGGTGATCTTGGTGTTGCTAAGTATCTTGGCGCAGCAGTATTCCCAGTTGGAATTATTCTTGTTGTAATGGCGGGTTCAGAGTTATTTACTGGTAACAACCTGATGACCCTTGGCCTTATGAAAGGCCGAATTAAAATGAGTGGTCTTATACAGAACTGGTCAGCTGTTTATTTAGGAAACTTTGTAGGTTCAATCGTAATTGCGTGGTTGGTATACAAAGGCCAGTTATGGGGAACGCCAGAAAACCTAAGTGCAATCGGTCAAAAAGCAGTCGCTATAGCCCAGGCAAAAGCAGGACTTTCATTCTCTGTTGCTTTCTTTAGAGCGATCTTGTGTAATATATTTGTTGTTTTAGCAGTTTGGATGGCAACCGGTGCCTCTACTGTACAGGGGAAAGTTCTATTATTATGGTTCCCGATCAGTGCATTTGTTATTGGTGGGTTTGAGCATATCGTTGCAAATATGTTCTTCATTCCAGTTGGTCTGTTTTACGGTGCCAATGTAACATGGGGACAAATGTTTGCCAACAACTTCTTACCTGTAACACTGGGTAACCTGGTTGGTGGGGCTTTAATCGTTCCAGGCATGTATTACCTAATCTATTTAAATAAGTCAAAAGCTCAAACAGTGTCTGAAAAAGAAGTTAAGCTAACACTAGAACGTGCGCAGTAATTAAACAAACACAGAAGTTTTAGGGCCACACAAGACGATGATCTTGTGTGGCCTTTTTTAGATACTTAATCAAGTTTATGAACACTTGAAATCTTGAATTATGTAAACAAGTCATGTATACTGAAAGCGGTGTTGTTGACTTACAAATAATCGATGTAGGTCAGTGGTATCAATAACAATGAAATATTAATGCCAACATAATCAAGAAAGAATTGGCTCATAATGATTAAAATGTAAAATATGAAAGTAAATGTTTTAATCACATTGAAATCCTTTCGTAATTCATGTGTAAACACAATAGATTATAATAAAGTGTAGAGATCATTAGAACCAGTTACGTGCCCTAAAGATAGGAGAAAATCTTTGATAAAAGTTACGGCAAATACATTAAAAGAAAATCTTAATCCTGAAATCGTTTATATAGATGAACCCATGAACAAACACACTTCCTTTAAAATTGGTGGGCCAGCCGACGTGCTGGTTATGCCTGAAAATGTAGATGAAGTGCGTAAAGTCATGGAGATTTGCAAAGACCATGCCTGTCCATTCCATATTGTTGGGAATGGCAGCAATCTACTAGTTGGAGACGATGGTATACGTGGCGTTGTGGTGAAACTATCCGATAATTTCAGTGGTGTACGTATTGATGGAGAACGTGTGGTCGCACAGTCAGGTATATTATTATCAAAGCTTTCTAATAAAGTGATCGAAAAATCGCTTGGGGGTTTTGAATTCGCATCAGGAATTCCCGGAACTGTTGGTGGTGCTGTATTTATGAATGCAGGTGCTTATGGCGGTGAAATGAAAGATGTGGTTAAAGAAGTGACAGTTTTAACAAGAAACGGTGACGTTAAGACCCTGTCGAATGAAGAGCTTGATTTCGGGTATAGAAGAAGTGCAATTCAAAGAGAAAAACATATTGTTTTAGAAGTATCAATTGAGCTTGAAGAGAAACCGTATACTGACATTAAAAATATCATTGATGATTTAACTGAGAAAAGAACATCAAAACAACCTCTAAGTTTACCAAGTGCAGGATCTACATTTAAAAGACCTGAGGGATATTATGCAGGCAAACTTATTGATGATGCTGGACTGCGTGGTCTGAGATTTGGAGACGCACAGGTTTCTGAGAAACACTGTGGATTCATTGTAAATAGGGGTACTGCAAGCAGCGAAGATGTTTTAAGGTTGATTAGTCTTGTTCAGAAGGTTGTTTATGATCAGTTTGGTGTTGAACTTGAACCTGAGGTGCGGTTATTCGGGAAGGAATAAAAATGAAAATTCTTTCAGATTACCATACACATACCATATACAGCCATGGCAAAGGCACGATAGAAGATAATGTTGAAGCAGCACGTCAAAAAGGTGTTAAAATACTTGCCATTAGTGACCATGGTCCAGGACATATGGGTTTTGGAATTAAAAAAAGAAAATATAAAGAGATGCGTCAAATCATCGATGGATTAAATGAAAAATATGATGACATTGAAATATTGCTGGGGCTTGAAGCAAATGTGTTAGACATAGAAGGACATTTAGATGTTGATGAGGAACTGTTAGAAATGAATGATATTTTGCTTGCAGGCTACCACTTTGGAAGCCGGCCTGTACGTCTTTTTAGAGATATAATGCACCATGCAGGCAATTATTTTAGCAAAGAAAACAAACATGATGAAAAATTAAAAGAAGCAAATACTCAGTCACTTATCAATGCAATGCGCCGTTATAACATTGACGTCATAACCCATCCGGGAGCAAAAGGACCGATAGACGTTAAACGTGTTGCTGAAGTTGCACTTGAAACAGATACAGCTCTTGAAATTAATGCAAGCCATGGTTTCTTAACAGTGAATCAAATTAGAGAAGCCATGGTATACGATGTAAAATTTTCAATTAATAGTGATGCCCATCATCCTGACGATATTGGTAAGGTTGAAAAAGCAATTAGAAGGGCAGAGGCCGCAGGTCTCACAGCTGACAGAATACTTAACGCAGTAGACGAATAAGGAGCGACATATGGAACTGGTGATTATTACAGGCATGTCTGGTGCTGGCAGAAGTCAGGCCATGAAAGTACTTGAAGACTTTGGGTATTACTGTGTAGACAATTTGCCACCCGTATTGATCCATCAGTTTGTTTCATTATGTGATCAAAACACAGAAGACATTAGAAAGTTAGCCCTTGTTACAGATATTCGTGGTGGAATCTTCTTTGAGGATCTTGAACGTGAACTTGAAATCTTAAAAGAGACAGGTCTTAATTATAGACTGTTGTTTCTAGATTCCTCTGATAAAGTTCTGATTAAGCGATTTAAAGAAGCAAGACGTTCCCATCCTATGAACCCAAATGGTTCTATAGAAGAAGGAATCAGTGATGAACGCGAAAGACTTTCTGAGTTAAGAGATGTAGCAGACACAATTATCGATACAAGTGGTTTCAACCTAAGCCAGTTCAAAAATGAGATGTCAAAGCTATACAGAGAAGACTCAGACACATCATCTATGTCGATTTCAATTATGTCCTTTGGTTTTAAAAAGGGTATGCCGATGGATGCAGATTTTGTATTTGATGCGCGTTTTTTACCGAATCCATATTATATTGAAGAGCTTAGAACACATACAGGAAACGATAAAGCTGTACAGGAGTACGTTATGTCCTTCCAAGAAAGCCATGATTTCTATGAACAGATAGTGAATATGGTGAATACGGTCTTGCCACTTTGTGAAAAAGAAGGTCGTGCTCAGCTTATTATTGCTATTGGTTGTACAGGGGGGCAGCATAGGTCTGTTACCTTGTCCAATAGACTTTATGATGAAATTAAAGGGTACAATTATACTGTTGGAATTACCCACCGAGAGATTAGATAGAAAATTAGATAAGAAAATTAGATAAAGAATTAGATAAAAAGTTAGATAGCAGACACCAGTTCGTTACAGAAGTTTACCTACTGTAAAAACTGGTGTTATTTTGTAACCACTGGGAAACTTGCCCAATCACAAAGACTTGTGATATTGTAGGGACACGGCTTTATTATGATATACATATGAATTGATAGGGGTTTGAATATGGAAACCGAAGTTAAAATTGTTGCGCTTGGGGGCGGAACAGGTCTTTCAATTTTATTAAGAGGGCTAAAAAAAGTAACCACTGAAGTGACAGCAATAGTTTCTGTTGCAGATGATGGTGGTGGATCAGGCGTATTAAGAGAAGATTTAGGCATGCTTCCACCGGGAGACATCCGATCTTGTATTTTAGCGCTAGCCAATACAGAGCCTATAATGGAAGATCTAATTAAATATAGATTCAGTGAAGGTGGTCTCAAAGGACAAAGCTTTGGGAACCTTTTAATAGCAGCACTTGTGGGGATATCAGGCAGCTTCGAAGAGGCTATAGAGAAGATCAGTGACATTGTGGCCATTACTGGACGTGTATTACCAGTGACCCCCTCAGAAACGACATTAATTGCAACATTAGCAGATGGTCAAGTGGTTGAAGGCGAATCCATGATTCCAGTTCGCGTTCTTGAAACAGGCCAACCCATCCATACCATTAGAACAAAGGAAGAAACCATCAAAGCACTGCCAGAGGCAGTGGCTGCAATACTAGAAGCGGACATAGTTGTCATGGGACCAGGCAGTTTGTACACAAGCATCATCCCAAATCTACTTGTCGATGGCATATTAGAAGCTGTCCGTACAACGCAAGCTAGGCGTGTTTATATTCCTAATCTTATGACACAACCTGGTGAAACGGATGATTACTCAGTGTCTGACCATATTAAGGCTTTGTTGTTACACGGATCACGAGACATGATTGACCTTGTGCTCGTAAACAATGGAAATATTTCAGATGACCATTTAGAATATTATGAAGCAGAAGGGTCCATTCCGATTTACCTAACAGATGATGATAAGACATATTTGAAATCCTTAGGAATTGGGGTGCTTGCAAAGAACTTTATGGAAGTATCTAAGGGCTATGTTAGACATGATGCACTGGGAATAGCAAATGCACTTGTTGAGATGGTGGGCACAAAAGTATATAGAAAACTATTAGATGAATAATTGAGTCCGCTATGGTGTATAAAAACCATAGCGGATTTTTTCTTATTCGGTAAGTTTTTTTAAAAAATCCGCCTTTATATTCATTCAAATTAATGAGGAGGCGAATTTTTATGGCTAAACGTATTGCTGAACCATACAAGATTAAGATGGTTGAGCCACTTAAAAAGATTTCAAGAGAAGAACGTGAAAGAAAACTGATTGAGGCTGGTTATAACCCGTTTTCACTAAGGGCAGAAGACGTTTACATCGATCTACTTACAGATTCGGGTACGGGTGCCATGAGTGACAGACAATGGGCAGCTATTATGATGGGCGACGAGTCCTATGCAGGCAGTCGCAGTTTTTATAGACTTGAAGAAGTGGTACAAAATATCACAGGCTACAAGTACGTCATTCCTACACACCAGGGTCGTGGTGCTGAACAAATTTTATTCCCAAATATAATTAAAAAACCTGGAGACTATGTCCTTTCTAACATGCATTTTGATACAACCAAAGCACATGTTGAAATTGCAGGTGGCCGAGCAATCAACCTGATTGATGAAAAAGCGTTTGATACAGAAACATACGATGATTTCAAAGGCGACTTCGATCTGGAAAAGCTGGAAACTTTCATCAAAGAACATGATGTCAATGATATTGCTGGTATTGTTATGACAGTTACATGTAATTCGGCAGGGGGTCAGCCTGTGTCAATGAAGAACATGCGTGGTGTTAAAGCAATTGCAGACAAGTATGGTATAAAGAACTTTATCGATGGCGCTCGTTATGCTGAGAATGCCTATTTCATTAAAATGCGTGAAGAGGGGTATGCAGACAAATCCATTCGCGAAATTTCAAGAGAAATGTTTGACCTAGCTGATGGTTTTGTAATGTCAGCTAAAAAAGATGGCCTAGTAAATATGGGTGGTATTGTTGGAATTAAAGATGATGTTGATACATACACAGCTTGTCGGTCCTTATGTGTACCAATGGAAGGTTTCCCGACATATGGTGGTCTTTCAGGTCGCGATATGGAAGCACTTGCAGTTGGCCTTGAAGAAGCACTGGATTTTGATTACCAAGAGCATAGAATTGGTCAAATTCAGTATTTAGGTGACCGTCTACGCGAAGCGGGTGTTCCGATCCAGTACCCTGTGGGAGGACATGCGGTCTTCGTGGATTGTAAAAAGATTTGTCCACACATTCCATTCCATCAGTTTCCTGCTCAGGCTGTGTGTAATGCAGTTTATTTAGAGTCCGGTGTTCGCCCTGTTGAAATCGGTTCATTCTTATTGGGGCGTGATCCAGACACAGGTGAGAACATTGAATCTCCACTGGAACTCATGCGATTAACAATTCCTAGACGTGTCTATACGGACAATCATATGGATGTTGTTGCAGATGCCGTGATTAAAGTTTATAACGAAGCTAAGAAGCTTGTCGGCTTTGATTTTGATTATGAACCACAAGTATTAAGACACTTCACTGCTCGACTGAAACCTGTTAAGTAAATTTAACATGTTCAAATCAAGGAGCTATCTCTATAGATGGCTCCTTTAATATATAGATCAGCTATAAATCGGAATAGTTTTGAACCCTAAAAAAACTTTATATTCTATAATAATCTTATCTTAATACAGTAATAGACAGGGTTTAGATAAAAAACGGGACCTTAGCCTTTAACAGAATCAATGGGAATATGATATAATATTCTGAATGGGCTGAAGACTGCATTGAAGAATGCAAGCGTATTTCATAATCAACCTAGATATGGTATACTAATGAGATAAAAGCATATAAGAAGCTATAAGGAAGTGAAGCCCTGTGAAAACAATCACGAGTGCAGGTGGAGTCGTCTTTCTGGGGAATTCTGTCCTCATGCTTCGGAAGATAAACGGGGATTGGGTCCTTCCGAAGGGAAAAGTGGAAGTAGGCGAATCTACTGAACAAACCGCGCTTCGAGAAGTGAGAGAAGAAACCGGAATAAAGGGACGTATTATTGAGTACCTTGGAGAGACAAACTACAGATTTAAAAACTGTTGGAGTCGAAACGAGCTTGTTGAAAAAAGTGTTATATGGTATATCATGGAGGCAAAATCCACGAATACTGTTCCACAGCGTGAAGAAGGCTTTGTTGAAGCCAAATTTATTCATGTAAATAGAATTGGGGAAACCGTCAAATATGACGATGAACGCAATATGATTGAAAAAGCAATCAGTATGTATCAATATTCGAAAGAGTGATGAACTATGTCGTTTTCATCTACGACTAAAAATGAGCTCACTCGGATTAGATCAGAAGGTCGATGCTGTCAGTTGGCAGAGTTATCGGCGCTTATAAGGACCAGTGGTTCTATCAAATTAAAAGGTAGATCACGGACTGACTTGAGCATTTTGACTGAAAATCCGGCAATAGCTCGACTGATATTTACATTCTTTAAGAAGAATTTTAATATTCACACAGAAGTCGTTGTACAAAAAAATAAAACACTTAAAAAAGGTAATGCGTATCAAATTCAAATTGAAAACGCCAGTACCCTTCTTAAAGAAACAGGTATATTAGTTGAAACAAATGGATTTTTCAGTATTAATGATCAAATTCCGGAATTTCTACTGACAGATACATGCTGTAAACGTGCATATATTAGAGGTGCATTTCTTGGGGGAGGCTCTGTGAGCGATCCTGAAAAAGGCTACCATCTTGAGTTTATAACGCACAATGAAGAGTATGGTGAAGCACTTAGAATCCTTATCAACAGTTTTGATCTAGATTCGAAACTGATAGATAGAAAGTCTAACCATATTGTCTACCTAAAAGAAGGCGATCAGATCGTTGATCTTCTCAATATTATTGGGGCCCACCGTGCACTAATGGATTTTGAGAATGTACGTATTGTAAAACAAATGCGTAATGATGTTAATCGTCTTGTAAACTGCGAAACTGCGAACCTGAGTAAAACAGTGAATGCTGCAATGCGACAGGTTCAAGATATAGAAATAATCAGTGCCAAGGTTGGATTAGGTGCATTGCCAGATGGTCTTATAGAACTGGCAGAACTCCGATTAGAACAACCTGAAGCAAGTCTTAAAGAACTTGGAGAATTGCTGAGCCCACCAGTAGGGAAATCAGGTGTCAATCACAGGTTCAAAAAGATACACAAATTTGCGGAGAGTCTCGTTAACTAAGCGACTTGCAAACTAGCAAGCGACTTAACTAGGAAGGTGGATCGAAAATGATCAAAAAAACACTTAACATCACGAATGATTCCGGCCTTCATGCAAGAGCTGCCGGAAGGTTTGTTGAATTAACAAATCAATTTAGTTCAGAAATATATGTTGCTAAAGAACACATCATGATTGATGGCAAAAGTATTATGGGAATCATCTCTATGGGAGTCCATAAGGGTGATGAAATAGAAGTAACAGTTGAAGGCGTCGATGAGCGTGAAGCTATGGATGCTGTCGAAAACTTAATTGTTAATGAGTTGGCTAAATTATAGTACTTTAATTGTCGTAATTATATGCTGTAAATGGAGGACCTGAGTTGATGAAACGCATTCCAACAGGCATTGACACACTCAAATCGGGGATGATACTTGGAGAAACTATATTTGACTCATCGGGGAATACCTTGTTGTCTGATGGGATCATACTTCGACAAGCTTACATCGAAAAAATAAAAAACCTTGGATATTTATCTGTTCAGATCCAAGTGGATGCTTCTGAAATTATTGAAGAAGTAAATACTGAAAACAATGAAACGACAAATACATCAAAGGAAGTTATAATTCGTTCGACGCGTGAAGAAGCTGCTGTATTGGTTAATGAGTGTATGCAGAATGTGGCAGTGAGTACTGACGTTGACACCGATAAATTGTATTTGGTTGTGAATACAATTATTGACGAAATTTTTTCTAATGAAGAAATTACAATTAATCTGTCCAATCTAAAATCAGTTGATGAGTATGTTTTCCAACATTCTGTTAACTGTTGTATTTTGTCAATCGTTTGTGGTATTTATTTAGGCTTTAATAAAGTTCGACTCGTGGAGTTGGGCATTGGTGCTCTTTTGCATGATATTGGTAAGAACTTAATATCACAAGAAATCCTAAATAAGCCTGGCGAGCTTACATCAGAAGAATTTGAGCTTGTGAAAAAACATACAATTTTAGGTTATGAAGCCCTAAAACGTATTCCTAACATTACAGAAACATCAGCTTGTGTAGCACTTTATCATCACGAACGATATGATGGCACTGGTTATCCAACGGGTAAAAAGGCTCAAAATATTCACGTGTATGCTAAAATTGTTGCAGTTGCAGATGTGTTTGATGCCATAACTTCTGATAGAGTGTATGGCACTAAAGAAGATCCGTATAAGGCAATGGAGTATATCTTAAACTCTATCGGGACACATTTTGACAAAGAAATTGTCCGTGTATTCTTAAAGTCTGTAGGATATTACCCGCGTGGGCTTAATGTTGTTTTAAGCACAGGTGAGTATGGATTGGTGACGCGCAGAGATAGAGACTTGCCAACAATACGTGTTCTGATTGATAAACAGCGTAGGCCGATTAAAGGCTACTACGAAATCGACCTAAAAAAGAATCCGAAGGTGAGAATCCTGGATATAGATCCTCACAAAGAACAATTGCCAACACAAGTATTTAATGATGGTATTTCAGGATAATTTAGAAATTGGCAGCACCTCGTTGAGGTGCTTTTCTAATTGAGCGACTTGTAGAATATACTGAATTTGTAACACCTAGTCTTAATTATAAATGCATCAGGGTAAATTGTAGATATAAGACGATTAATAAGGTATAATTTTACTAAAGACTGAAAGCATTGGGAGGCAAGACATATGAAAGCACGTTTGTGTATATTGATGTTGATACTTTCTCTACTGATGACAGGGTGTCAGCAGAGTGATATTGTTGAAAATCCTTCAATTACATCAAGAGAATGGAATTTGTTGTTGGAAAGTGCCATGGGTACAGATGTAACATTATACTATACAACAGCAAATGAAGATCTTGAGACATGGTTAACACGTACTGTTGTACCAAGTGTTTTAACAGACCACGGTATTAATTTAGAAATCGTTCGAAAATCTATGATGGAAATTACAGATAAATTGTATGATCAGAAAATGAATGAGATAACAACAGGTGCAATTGATCTTATATACATTGATGATAGTTCCTTTAAAGGTATGATGACCAACAACTTGCTTTATGGTCCATTTTTAGAAAAACTACCTAATTACTATTCTAATGTTAACCCTGAGGACTATGAGTTTTTATATGAACAAGGTTTAGTTTCGAATGGACATTATATGCCAGTCGGAAGAGAGCAGCTGATGTTCGTATACGATGAAGATTTAATTTTAGAGCCACCGAGTACGATGGAAACCTTGGTTGAAACACTAAGAACAGCACCGGGACAATTTACATTTCCATTGCCACCAGAAAAATCTGGGGTACTCTTTATGGAAACCTTTATCGCCTCTTATGTAAATTATGAAAAATTATATTCTGCTGAACCTACACGTGAGGCAATTGAACCTATCATTCAACCTGCTATGGATGTACTTGCAAAGGTAAAACCAAAACTTTGGAAGGAAGGTGCAATATTCCCAACAGATGAAGCCCACCTGGACCAGTTGTTCTACGATGGTAAAATTAGTTTTTCACTTTCTACAGATAGCAATAAAGCGTCTAGACTGGCTAAAGCGGAAGTTTATCCGTACGCGGCTCGCGCTTTTCTAATTGACGACGGTACTGCTGGAACCAATAACGGTGTGGTTATTGCACACAATGCACCAAACAAATCAGGTGCAATGATCATTGCAAATTACATGTTATCAGCAAGTGCACAAGCAAAAAAATATGACCCGAGCAAGTGGGGTGACATTCCAGTGTTAGACACATCGAGAATGTCTGCAGAAGAAGCTAAGATAATTAATGGGATTTCGGTTAAACGAAGTGACATGAAACAAGCCATGTTAAATTCCCATAGAGTCCCTCCAATGCCTGAGGATATCGTAAGAATCGTATCTGAAATATGGAATGAAGCACTGGAGTATAAAGTAGAAGAATAAGATAAATAAGTATAATTATGAGATGAAAAGGAGTTTCTGATGAGTAGTGATTTTGTGCATTTACATCTGCACACAGAATACAGTCTATTAGATGGATTCACACGTATATCTAAACTCTTTGAAAAAGTAAAGGCGCTGAATATGAGTGCTGTGGCTATTACAGACCACGGCGTCATGTTTGGCGTCGTTGACTTTTATAAAGAAGCCCAGAAACATGGTATAAAACCGATAATTGGATGCGAAGTCTATATGGCACCACGTTCAATGCAAGATAAAGATGGCCGTGCGGATAGAGACCAAGGGCATCTTGTTTTACTTGTAGAAAATGAGATAGGATACAAGAATCTCATCCATTTGGTATCGATGGGATACATGGAAGGGTTCTATTATAAACCTAGGATTGACTACGAAATTTTAGAAAAATACAGTGAGGGACTCATTTGTCTTAGCGCCTGTCTTGCAGGTGATATCCAACAACATTTAATGGAAGATCAATATGACTTGGCAAAAGCCTTGGCATTAAAACTCTATAATATATTTGGTCCAGACCGTTTCTACTTGGAGCTACAGGACCATGGAATAGAGATTCAAAAGAAGGTTAATCTCCAATTGGTTAGGCTTTCCAATGACACAGGTATTCCGCTTGTTGCCTCAAATGATGTGCATTACATCGAAAAAGATGACCATGATGTTCATGATATTTTGCTGTGCATTCAAACGGGTAAACTGGTTGAAGACGTAGACCGTATGCGTTTTCCGACACGTGAATTTTACTTAAAGTCGCCTGAAGAAATGAGCAGGTTATTTCCCTATGCCCCAGAAGCCATTTCTAACTCAGTAAAAATAGCCGATCGTTGCCATTTCGATTTTGATTTTAATGAACTCCATTTGCCCGAATATCATTTGGAGAATGATACGAAAAATGTAACTGACGAACTGAGACGTTTATGTGAAAAGGGTTTAGGTGAACGCTATGACCAACTTACAGAAGAGTTAACAGAGCGTTTAGACTTTGAGTTGAATATTATTAATGAAATGGGTTACGAGGATTATTTCTTAATTACTTGGGACTTTATTAAATATGCCAAAGACAACGGAATTATAGTGGGCCCAGGTCGTGGGTCTTGTGGTGGTAGCTTAGTTGCGTACGTATTATATATTACAGATGTTGATCCTATTAAGTATGAGTTGATCTTTGAGAGATTCCTCAACCCTGAGCGTGTGACCATGCCAGATATTGATATTGACTTCGAAGATGATAGAAGACAAGAAGTTATCGATTACGTTGTAGAAAAATACGGTAAAACACATGTTGCTCAGATTATAACCTTTGGTACCATGGCTGCCCGTGCAGCCGTTCGTGATGTTGGTCGTGTTGTAAACATTTCCTATCAGGATGCAGATAAAATTGCTAAAGCCATTCCATTCCAACTGGGAATGACCATTGAACGTGCCCTTAAAATGAATCCTAAGCTTCAAGAAATATATGATACCAACGAAGGGGCTAGACGGGTAATTTCTGCTGCAAAACAAGTAGAGGGCATGCCAAGACACGCGTCAACCCATGCTGCTGGTGTTGTTATATCAAAGAATCCTGTTGATTCTTACGTGCCTCTGTACGTACATGACAACAGTGTTTCCACACAGTTCAATATGGGTTTATTAGAAGAACTTGGGCTCCTAAAAATGGATTTCCTTGGACTTAGAAACCTAACGGTTATAAAAGACGCTCTTAAAATGATTGAGGCTTCAGGGAAGGCTGTCCCGGATTTTAGTACACTTGAATTAAATGATCAGAAAGTTTACGAACTTATTGGTACTGGTGAGACTCTAGGTGTATTTCAGTTGGAGTCAAGTGGTATGCGCCGCTTTATGAGAGAATTAAAACCTACAGCTCTTGAAGATTTGATTGCAGGTATTTCTTTGTATCGTCCAGGTCCAATGGATTCCATACCAAAGTATATAGCAAACAAAAATAGACCTGACCAAATAACCTATGCCCACCCTATGTTAAAAAAAATACTTGAAGTATCTTATGGGTGTTTGGTTTATCAGGAACAGGTTATGCAAATTGTTCGTGACCTAGGTGGGTATTCATATGGTCGATCAGACTTAGTTCGACGGGCCATGTCAAAGAAAAAAATGGACGTCATGGAACGGGAAAGACAGTACTTCATCCACGGCAAGCTTGACGACGAAGGCAATGTTGAAATTGAAGGATGCCTAAGGCGAGGTGTTCCAGAAAATGTTGCCAATGAAGTGTTTGAAGATATGATTGATTTTGCCAAGTATGCCTTTAATAAATCCCATGCTGCGGGTTATGCCATCATTGCTTACCAAACGGCTTACCTAAAAACACACTATACAGTGGAGTTTATGGCTGCACTTATGACCAGTGTAATGGGCCACCAAGCCAAACTGGCACAATACATTCAAGATTGCAAACGTATGGAGATCGCCGTACTACCACCGAGCATTAATGAGTCTATTGGCAAGTTTTCTGTTTCCGCTGCCTCTATTCGTTATGGACTTCATGCTGTTAAAAACGTAGGAAACGGGATTATTCGCTCAATTGTTGAGAATAGAAGTTTAGAAGGATACACCAGTTTCCTTGAGTTCTGTGAGTCTATAAATCCTAAGGAGCTTAATAGAAAAGCCATAGAAAGTTTGATCAAGGCAGGTGCCTTTGACGAGTCTGGTGAGTTTAGATCACAGTTATTGGCAGTCTACGAAAAGATTGTGGACGGTGTACAACAGGAAAGTCGTAGAAATGCAATTGGCCAGGTGTCTTTGTTCTCAGGAATGGAAGCAGATGTTCCTGATGTTTTCAAAGCATACAAGCTTCCGAGAATAAACGAATTTCAATTAAAAGTAAAATTAGCTTTTGAAAAGGAAATGCTGGGTATCTATCTTAGTGGACACCCCCTATCTGAATATGTATCATGGGTCGAAGCGGTGAGTACAATTAATCTGTCTGAACTGAAAGATGCTGTAGAGGACGGTTCTATCCATCGAAAAGACAATGCTCCAGTCATTATGGCTGGCATGATTGGTACTAAAACAGAAAAAATGACTCGGAACAATACCAAAATGGCCTTCATTGGAATAGAAGATTTGTTTGGTCAAATAGAGGCACTGGTGTTTCCGAAAATATATCAAAGATTTTCAGAACATATAAAAGAAGATAATTTTATTATTGTGACAGGACGTCTGAATATCAAAGAGGATGAAGATCCTAAAATTATAGTGGATCAGATTTATCCACTTGATGAGGAGAATGTCAAACGGATTTCAAAAATGTCTGAAGCAGAGAAATCTCGCTTATACCAACGGATTCAAAAAAATGGTAACCGAAATGATTGGAAAAAATCGAAAGTTACAAAGGGACAACTTTCTCATACTGAAAATGGACATAAAGCGTCCCGCGGGATAAAAAGCGGTGTTGAGCAACCTTCGGCAAACACGCCTAAGCTCTTTTTGAAAGTTGAAGAGTTGGATGATGCAATTTTCAGACAATTGAAAGAAATATTGCTTACCTCACCAGGAGACACACCGGTCATTTTGTACGTATCCAAGCAAAAGAAAAAGCTCACAACAGCTTCAAATCTCTGGGTTAGAGTAAATGAAGACCTAATATCAGCGGTAAAACGTTTTCTTGGCGATGATGCTGTTATAATGCAATAATTTGCAAGCGTTTTCTTGACATATTTCATGAAAATTAGAGCATTGTATTGAATTTCGTACTCAAATACATTACAATTAGACTTGTATGTTACCTGCTACGAATAAAATTAGAGATAATGGAAGCAATGACTTCCTACTATAAATATGTAATGAGATGGAATTTTGCTAAATTCACAGCTGAAAATTCTTAAACAGGAATTAGGAGTGATCTGATGAAGAGAATTGGTGTACTTACGAGTGGTGGCGACGCGCCGGGTATGAATGCTGCACTACGTGCGGTTGTACGTGTTGCAATATGTAATGGACTACAGGTGTCTGGAATCAAACGTGGATACCAAGGTCTAATTGAAGGCGATATAGAAGATATGGATGTGTCATCTGTTGGCGATATCATTCATCGTGGTGGAACAAAGCTTAGAACGGCAAGATGTGAAGAATTTAAAACTAAAGAAGGTCTTGAAAGAGGCTTAGAGGTTCTTCGTATGTTCAACATTGATGGCCTTGTTGTCATCGGTGGTGATGGTTCATTCCAAGGAGCGAAGAAACTGGCAAACGCTGGATTCCCGACGATTGGTATTCCTGCGACGATTGATAACGACTTAGAGTACACTGACTATACGATCGGTTTTGACACAGCTCTTAATACGGTTGTAGAAGCAATATCAAAGGTTCGTGACACATCAACTTCACATGATCGAGCATCGATTCTTGAAGTTATGGGTAGAAACTGTGGAGATATTGCACTATATGCAGGTCTTGCAGGTGGTGCTGAAAGTATCATTATCCCTGAACTTGATAATGATATGGATGACATTTGTAGAAAGCTGATCCAAGGTCGTAACCGTGGTAAACTGCACAACATTATTCTACTTGCTGAAGGTGTAGGTAAACCTTATGAGTGGGCAGAAACAATTTATGAAAAAACAGGTGTTGAGGTTCGTGTATCTGTTATTGGTTACCTTCAAAGAGGGGGTACACCTACAGCATTTGATAGAATCCTTGCAAGCCGTATGGGAGCAAAATCAATTGAACTTCTTCAAGAAGGAAAAGCTGGTCGTGCACTTGGCATAAAAGGACACGAAATTATTGACCTAGACATTGACGATGCACTTGAAATGCATAAGAGTCTAGATATGGAACTTGTTAAAACTGCTTCACAGCTTTCAATTTAATTTGTAATAAATTACAAGTGTTTAATTTGCGCGTGCGTATGTATTTAATAAGGTAAAAAGGAGAGTCTTTTAATGAAGAAAACTAAAATCGTTTGTACGATTGGTCCAGCGAGTGAGTCAAAGGAAATCTTTAGTGAACTTGTAAAGAATGGTCTTAATGTAGCAAGAATGAACTTCTCTCATGGTGACCATGCAGAGCATCTAGCTCGTATTGAAACAGTTAAAGAAGTTCGTGAAGAACTAGATACACCTGTTTCCATTCTTCTTGATACTAAAGGTCCTGAAATCAGAACAGGTAAATTTGGTGTTCCTGTAGTTGAACTAGAAGAAGGACAAGATTTTACACTAACAACTGATGACTACATGGGTGACCAAACGAAATGTATGATTTCATACGATGGTCTTCCAAACGATGTTAAGCCTGGAAACATGATTCTTATAGATGATGGTCTAGTTGGTCTTGAAGTTATCGAAGTTGTTGGTAACGATATTCGTACTAAAGTGCTGAATGCTGGTCCAGTTAAGAACCACAAAGGTGTTAACGTACCTGGCGTTTCTATCAACCTTCCAGCTGTTACACCTAAAGATGAAGCTGATATAGTATTCGGTATTGAAAATGGTATTGATTTTGTTGCTGCATCATTTATCCGTAAAGCTGCAGATGTACTAGAAATCCGTAAGATTCTTGAAGAAAATAATGCACATGATGTACATATCATCTCAAAAATTGAAAACCAAGAAGGTCTTGATAACCTAGAAGAAATTCTAGAAGTTTCTGACGGTCTTATGGTAGCACGTGGTGATCTTGGTGTTGAAATTCCAACAGAGCAAGTTCCTCTAGCTCAAAAGCACATGATCAAGCGTTGTAACGCTCTTGGTTTACCAGTAATCACTGCTACTCAAATGCTAGATTCAATGATGCGTAACCCACGTCCTACACGTGCAGAGACTACAGATGTTGCAAACGCAATCTTTGATGGTACTGACGCAATCATGCTTTCTGGTGAAACGGCTGCTGGTAAGTACCCAATTGAGTCAGTTCAAACAATGTCAGTTATTGCACAAGCGGCTGAAGGTTCACTGGACTACGAAGCTGTTCTTAAGAACATCCAAGCTTCAAAAACAGATGACACAGTAACTTATGCGGTTTCTCACGCAACGGTTAACACTGCAATGGACCTTGATGCTTCTGCAATCATCACTGCGACTGCATCTGGTTTTACTGCTAGAAAAATTTCACGTTTCCGTCCTTGTGCTCCAGTTATTGCTGCAACATCATCAGATAAAGTACGTCGTAAGATGAACCTTGTTTGGGGTGTACAAACAGTTAAGATTGACACAGCTACAAGCACTGATGAAATCTTTGACCTTGCACTAGAAGCATCTCGTGATGCTGGCCTAGTTAATAAGGGTGATCTAGTTGTTATGTCTGCTGGTGTACCAGTTGGCGTTGCAGGTGCTACAAACCTTATGAAGGTTCACCTTGTTGGTGAAGTACTTATTAAAGGTACTGGCGTTGGCAAACAAACAATGATCGGTAAAGTTTGCGTTGTACGTTCTGCTGCAGAAGCTGCAAAGAAGTTCAACGATGGTGATGTTATGGTAACAAATGCAACAGACAAGGATATGATGCCATTCATTGAAAAAGCATCAGCTCTAATTGTTGAAGAAGGCGGTTACACGTCTCACGCAGCAATCGTTGCACTTTCACTAAAGAAGCCAGCTGTTGTAGGTGCTAAACTGGCAACTGAACTTCTTACAGATGGTGAAGTGGTTACACTAGATGCACAAAAAGGTATCGTTTACGAAGGTGAAGCACGTATCCTTTAATCATTACTAAGTAAATATTATTAGATAAATTATCAAAGCCACACGAAATTCAATTTCGTGTGGCTTTTTTTATGTGCTTGAATTACGCATATTAGATCACCTTAATTGGGGTATAAGGATATTAGTATATGTGAGTATCTGTCGAAAGGAGATTAAGATGACATTGAAATTAAATAAATCACATAATCTCTTTTTATTTATATTGGTCTTAATTATTGTGGGTGTTTTTGTGTCAGGATGTCAAGGCAGCACAATTCTTGATCAAGAAAGTCCAGGTTCAGAAGACTTAGAGAATGTTGATCAAGTAAAGGTCTCAGATGAAAATACTTCTGGTAACGTGGAAAATGAAGCCTTTCTTAAGCAATTAACGCAAGAAGAGTTAAACTATATTGAGGGACTAAGGTCAAGTGGTGGACTAAAAATAGCAACACGTTGGTCTGATACAGTTTACTTTAAAGATGATGTAACTGGAGAATTAACCGGATTCCATTACAATTTAGCAAATAAACTCGCTTCAGAGTTAGAAGTAGACCTTAATATAACAATCGTAGAGTTTGAGGCATATTTTACTCAAAATGGTAGCCTACCAGATGACATCAAAACTCGGGCCTACACCTATAAACCAGACCTGTTTAACCAAGTACACATATTTAGTGATAACTTGACAAAATTAGTTTGGAGACAAGGGTTGATGGAGTTTGTAGATATTGCCCCTGTAACCATTGCGGTTATTTCTGATGTCAAAAATCCTATTCATAGACCTGAAGATATGGACGGAAAAGCATATATGATTAATCCCAACACCTCCTATGACACGGCGTTGACTGAGTTCATTAACAAACACGGGCTAAACTTAGAAACCATTTATGTAAGCAGTGGGGAGATTGCGATTGCAGCTGTTGCAAATGGAGAAGTGGACTTCACAGTAAAGGATAGCAACAAGGCGCTTGGTGAAATGCAAAGATTTCCTAACCTTAAAATGGGCTTAGCTATTAGTGAGATTCAGTCTATTGGATGGGCAGTAGATCTTGACAACCATATGATGCAATCAATTCTTTCAAAGTATATAAGCTATATTACAGAGAATAAAACTCTGGATGCCCTTTGGAAAGCAGAGTACGGTGTGACCCTTAGAGAGTATTCTCAATTGTTAGGTATAATGAACAAAAAATAAGCACGGCTTGATATAGATTATGACAGAGTCTATGACAGAGAAGGTGAAACCATGACATTTAGAAAAAAGCTGCAACTTTATATATTGCCTGTAATTATAATATCCATACTCATTGTGACGTCTGTAGTCGGTTACATCTCTGTGTCCAATATTCAGGAATTGCAGTATGATATTATGCGTTATAGATTAGATGTAGTTGAGGAGTATATTCATTCTGAATATGCTACTTTGGAACGTGTAAAATTACAAGAGGTTGACCTATATGTTTCAGAGTCGAAGGAACGTGTATTTGATTTTATCAGCAACATTACTGTTCCAGGAGGTAATTTTCTGATAATCAATTCAGAGGCTGAATTATTGTTCCACACAGACCCGACTAAGGTAACTGTAAACATGCCAATTGAAACCAATACCTATTTAAAAAACAACCTTTTAAATGATGAGATTGTTACTTATATCTTTGAAAACAATACTTACCTGAGCCATTATGATTATTTCGAGCCATGGGACTGGTATATAATGGTCGTCGTAGATCGTCAAGTAATATTTGAAAGTATAAACAATGCCATTAAACTTGCAGTAATGACAGCAGTTGCTACAATAATCATTGCCTTTGTACTTGTTCATGTCATATCGAGAAGTATATCAAAACCTGTTGAAGGTTTAACAGCTGGGACAATCTCACTTAAACAAGGAGATTATAGCACTCGAATTAGTAACGACAAAGAAGATGAATTTGGAGACCTTGCAGACTCCTTTAATATGATGGCAGAAGAAATAGAAGATCAGTTTACACAGGTAAGGACGAAATCAGAAAATCTGTCACTACTGGCATCCTTTGCTGCGGGTATGTCCCATGATCTAAAAACACCCATAGGCAATACAACAACAGTTATAACCTATATGGAAACAGAACTAAATTCTCTTAGAGACGCCTATGAAAACGATAATTTGAGCAAGGAGTTTCTGGAGAACTATCTTGAAACGGGCAGAGAATCGGTTGATATTTTAAACAAAAACAACATTCAAGCCACGGAGCTTGTGAGTGGTTATAAGACGGTTTCTGTTGACCAGTTGAACCGCGAAAAAAGAAGCATCAACTTAGAAGACTATATTAATGAAGTATTAATGGCTCTGAGACCAAGAATTAAGAACACAAAACATCTTATTCAAGTATCAAGCGAAGAGCCAATTATTACACGGACTTATCCAGGTGCTATTTCTCAAATCGTAACTAATCTGATAATGAACTCACTGGTTCATGGGTTTGAAAACATTGAAAAAGGCATCATTCAAATCGAAATAAAAAGAATTGCCAGTGATATTTCTATTGTCTATAAAGATGACGGTATTGGTATAACTAAAGAAAACTTGACCAACATATACGATGCGTTTTTCACAACAAAACATAATCAAGGTGGCAGTGGACTGGGCATGCATATTATTTATAACCTGGTCAAATCACTACTACATGGAACCGTTGATTGTAAAAGTGATGTAGGAAAAGGTGTTGAATTTACAATAATTATTCCTGATGAGTCATTTGATTCATGATAGAATAGTCGAGAGATTATGAAACAGGAGATGATGACATGTATAAAAACGACGCAGTTGTACGCCCGCGTTACAGTGAAACAGACCAGATGGGTGTAATTTATCACGGGAATTACTATATGTGGTTTGAAGTGGGCAGATCAGATTTTTTCAGATCACTAGGCTACACATATAAAAAGTTAGAACAAGAAGGTATTATACTGCCAGTGGTTGAAAGCAGCTGCAAATATATTAAACCAGCTATGTATGACGAAGAGGTATTGATTAGAACATTTGTGGAAGTTCAAAAGGGCATTCGCATTGGGTTCAAGTATGAAGTGTTAAGAAAAGAAGATGAAGAACTTCTGGCTGAAGGCAGAACCCTTCATGCTTTTGTTGGAAGAGACCTGAAACCCATCAGACTTAAAAGCCTAAACCCTGAGTTTAGAAAGCTTCTAGAAAAGATTAAACCAGCGCTTTAACAAAAGATGAATACCATATTTTAAGACAATTAGAAAAGCAACTTGGACCCTTACCAGTCCAAGTTGCTTTTACTTATTAGTTTGAAGTTTCTAGTTATTCAACATTGATGTATTTTGCGGGTTCGATTTCTTGACCAAGCGGGTATCCGAATACATCTCCCGTAGCATTTGACTCAGTTTTAATTACAATACTCTCAACATTCTCTAGAGAATTAAATGATTGGAGTAGACTGTCCATCATTAAGCTGCCATAGGTTGCATCATTTAAATAAGCTGTAAGCAGTGTATCTGAAAATACGATTTCCAGTACACCTTCGCTAATGGACTCATCTATAACGTCGATTGTTGGCATTACAGGCGTATAAAGCTTGTTGTCATTTGGAATGCTGTATTTAAGGTACTTCAACATTTCTGTTGCTGTAGTGGCTTCGACTATAACCGGTTCCAAGTACATTTTATTGTTTTCAAGTTGTAGACCTAAGTAAGCTTTAGGTGACGTTGGTCTTTTATAAGATGTCTTAAGGTCAAAACCATTAAGAGGTGTGCTGTCTTTTTTATCCACCGAGAACTTAACAGAAGCAATATTTTCAATAGATGTCATGGTGTTTATAAGAGAATGGATCATCATGTAGGTGTCTTCATCTGTTTGGGTGAAGTTTGCATTCTCATAACTGTTTGTTTCAAGACTTACTTGCTCAGTCACTGTTGAGAACCTTGCCGCAGGTACATAAGGAGCAGGTGAAGTCAGATGAAGACCGCTTTCTTTGTCTGGACCATCACGCAGTTCATTAAGTGTTGTACGAATAAGATTGCCACTGTCCCTTACTTCTCTTGACACAGGAACCAAGTAGTTTTTACCTTCATCTGTAAAGTAGAGGGTTATAAATCTTTTGCCACGACTTGCTGTATTTTTAGGTGAAGAATATGTAACTTCATTAAAGTAACTTGTGTCTAATTGAATATCTAATGTTTCAATGAGGTCGCTGTTGTTTTGAATTAATGAAAGTGTGTAATGACCATTTGCTAGATTCAGTGCAGTATTTGACACGTCAATGTCAAGGGTGAGCACATCTCCATTTATTTGTTTAGTGACCAACTTAGATAAGTCGTCATTATCAATTCTTTTAGAAATCTGATTATCTCCATCTGTTGAAGGTTTATATACGTTAAGGACAAGGTCGTTAATAAATAGATCAGCAAGACCTGTTTCAATAGATGATGACCCTACAAACTTTAACTCAATGTTTTCAGGGTTGTAGAGGTAGTCAAATGTGTTGTTTAGGTATGTAAATGTAAAAGTGGGAGAACTTTCTTCAGCGGGTGTTGTCTCTTCTGGCAAAGCTTCGGACTCAGTATTTTGTTTTGTTGTTTCAGGAAACTGAATATTTAAGTTTAAGAGTTCTGTATTAATGGGTACAGCTGAAGTAGTAAAAGCAATGATGAGAATTAAGATTAAGTTGGCTAGTATACGTGACATAGAATCCCCCTATTATGCTAATGATTTATATGTAAAGAACTGATTTTAAGTAAACATATTGTTAGGTTACTCTACTATTATAAAATAATTATTGAATTAATGCCATCGGTGATATATATTTTATGGGAAGCTTTTTAAAGCGTACGGTAATTGAAACAACTATTGTTTGGTAATAACCAGACTGGAAGGAATGTTAAATGAGTTTACCAGTTCAAAAGAACGAAAGTATAGTCTTAGATATTGTAAGTATTGGTGAAGGTGGAGAAGGCATCGGGAGACCTGATGGATTCACTGTATTTGTCCATGGAGCAATTCCAGGTGATCAAATTAAAGCCAAAATCATAAAAGTAAAAAAGACATTCGCAATTGGCAGATTAGAAGAAATTATTGTTGAATCAGAAGACAGAATTACACCACCTTGCCCGTATGCAAACAAATGTGGTGGATGTCAGATGCAACACGCCAGCTATGATGCACAACTTAACTATAAACAAGAATTTGTAGAATCAGCAATGACGCGTATTGCTAAGATCGACACACCTGTTGAACGTATTATTGGAATGGAAGAACCATTCAGATACAGAAACAAAGGCATGTACCCTGTAGCGGGAGACAAGAAAAATCCTAAGATTGGTTTATATAGATCAAGAAGTCATGATGTTGTTGACGTAGATGTTTGTTTACTACAGAGAGAATCTGCTGATAAAGTTGTAAGTATGATCAGAGAAGCGCTTCCAGAGCTGGGATGGTCTATCTACAATGAAGAGACTGGTAAAGGTTTCTTAAGACACATCTTAATCAGAACAGCATACAAGACCGGTGACCTGATGCTTGTATTTGTAATTAATGGTTACAAAATTACGGGTATTGAGCCATTTGTTAACCGTCTTATTGACGAAGTGCCAGAGCTTAGAAGCGTCATCTTAAATGAAAACAAAGCTAAGAGCAATAAGGTTCTTGGTACAAAAAATAAGGTAATCTGGGGTAATGATAAGATCATGGACTTCATTGGTGACCTGGCCTTTGAAATTTCACCACTTTCATTCTTCCAAGTCAATCCAGTTCAAACAGAAGTACTGTACTCTAAAGCGCTTGAGTTTGCAGAGCTGACAGGTGAAGAAACAGTATTTGATATTTACTGTGGTATTGGTTCGATTTCTTTATTCCTAGCGCAAAAGGCTAAAAAAGTCATTGGTGTAGAGGTTGTAGGTGACGCTGTTAGAGATGCTAAGGAAAATGCAAAGCACAATGCTATTGATAACTGTGAGTTCCACACAGGTCTAGCAGAGCGCGTTATTCCAGCATTATACGAAGAAGGTCAAAGAGCAGACGTGGTTGTCGTTGATCCCCCACGTAAAGGCTGTGACCCAATTGTTCTAGAAACAATCGTTAAAATGGACCCTAAGCGTGTTGTGTATGTATCATGTAAGCCATCAACATTGGCTCGTGATCTTGCAATCCTAAAAGAAGCGGGTTATGAAACAACTAAAGTTCAGCCTGTTGACATGTTCCCTATGACTGGGCATGTGGAGACTGTTGTTCAACTAGTAAAGTAGATTAGCAATAATCACTAAAATCCCTTGCAATATAAGGATTAACACCTTTAGAGTAGACCCTTTAGGTTATCGTGAAAAAATAAGGAAAACAGAGGATTTAGTTCAGATAGCTAATAGGTATGAATTTTAAGGTGTGTGTTAGAACATGAGAAAAATACTTTTTTGACAATTAAATTATTAGTTACATTATCGAGTGACCTCAGTTGGGGTCACTCTTTTTTAAAAGCTATATTCCATATTATGGAGTATAATATAATCAGTGATTTAGGAGGACGTAATGACTATAGAGTTTATATGGATTGATGGTAAGAATGGGAATGTCTTGAATAAACTAAATTGAAATCACCGTATATTTAGAAAATATTTCGAGTAATAGAAGATAAATAGGGGATAGAAAGAGGTGAACCTTATCATAAATAAGGGTAAACGTTTGTCATAAGAGTTGTTTACAGATAATGAAGCATCAAATGAAAACAAAAATAGCCTTCGGCATTGGACGAATCTTCTGTCGTAGGCTATCTTAACGTTATAACTTGTATCTAGTTCAAACTCTTATCAGCCCAAACATACTTAGATTTTAGCATGTTAAGGTGTGTATAAGGAATACGTTCATCATGTTGTAATCGACCAACTACTATGCCAGAAGGTACAGATATCTTTTTAGCAAACTGCTGTACGGCATATGTTGAGAACTCCTCTTCGAGAACAAACTCTTGATATTCCTCGATTGGAATAAGCAAGTTTGATGAAAACTCATCAGCCTCAACTTCCAGTTCATCTTGCAATTCAGCTTTGTCATAATGTATGAAGATATCTTCTTTCTTATGCAAAATGAGATGTCCAATTTCATGAAAGAGACTAAACCAAACTCTATCTGCGTCTTTTCCACGTAATGAGATTAACACGATTGCCTTATTCTTTGTTGGCCATATCGTAGCTCCATGTGCATATGTTCCTTTTAGATGTGGAAGAAATACTAGCGCAATTCCACATGAAGAAAGCAATGTGGTTAATTGCTCTTGAAATACTTCAGGATTCTCATTCATTAATGCTCTTAGTTCAGGCAGCATAGATTTTAGTTTGCCTTTGTTAAATGGCTCAGTTTGGATAGAACGGGCTTCTAAGTTACCTTTTTGAAGCCATGAGGATAGTGCATATTCAGATGCTTTACCATGGTCTAGTTTTCTAAACACTGCTTCTAATTTATGAATGTTGACAAGATGCTTTAGTGAAGCAACTTCAAAATACTTTCGAAGTTCATCCACTTTTTCAGAAGCGATTCTTGTAGCTCTTATCCAACCTTTTTTAGCCATTTCGTTAAAAGGGATAAGTGATACAATTTCCATTTCCTCTTCTAACTCTGTTTCCTGTTCAATTCGTGCTAAATCTTCTTGATATAAAGCTTCGAGATTATTCCAGAAACGTGCAGGCATACCCAATACATTTTCAAGTTTTAGTGATGTTTGGTGTGTAAGTGGCACTTTGCCATTTATTAATTGGCTTATGTGCTTAGTACTCATTCCCATTCTTTCTGCAAATTCATTTTGATGCATTTCGCGAATTTCTAATTGATCCTTAATTGTTTCTCCAGGAGGGATGGCTATAACACTATTCTTAATTTCCATGATAATCTTTCACCTCCAATAGTTTTACTATCTTAATACCTGTTACTTCACCACAATCATCATTAATAGGTTCAACAATAAGCCTAAATGGATGTTCAAGGTCTAGTGCGTATTTTCCTTTAAGATCACCCTTTAAAGGATGGCATCTACCTATACTAAATTGAACCATTTGCTCCAATGAATCAGCAGATTTTAGCTCTCGAACTCTTTGATGTAGTCGCTTTGCACAATATGGGCCATACTTTTGTTGTGCTTTTTTGTAATCATCACATTCTAATTCCAATTTCTTTGATTTATATTGTAGTTTCAAAGCAATTCCTCCAAAATAGTTTACCTAGTAGGTAAACTATTTCTTAATTAAAGTATATTCTATGTAGTTTAACAAGTCAACGTTTGAAAAAAGTTCCATATGTAGTAGTTCTAAACAATTTCAGTATACTACATGTAGTAATACAATGGAATTTCTTGTAACAAGTTAGTACAGATTCAATATATAAAGTGGGAATTATATGTATCAAGTTCAAAATATGGAAAGGATTATCCTTAAAGTGTATAATAAAGATAGTGGCTAAGTAATAGTTAATATCAGAACTTTACGAGTTGATAAATAATATGGTGGAGAAGCATGACGCTTTTGAGTGTATGTAATTAATGGGAGTTATTATGGATGTTACTAACTTAATACAATATCTGCTGTTGAGAGAGCAAAGCAATATTGTTTTACCGTTAGAAAGGTTAAAAGAACTGACAAATGTTGAATGGAAGAATCTAAATGAGTTGATTGAAGTTGTTAGTATACTGAACAATAAACTTGTTGATGAATCATTTTCGATTAAGCAAATGAATAATAACGAAGTTATTATAACTAAGCTGGTTAAAATAAGTATCAAGTTCACTTATAAATGTGGTAAAGAGGAAAGTCTAGAGAGACTGGCAGCAGAAGATAATTCAATTCAAGTAGATTTAGATGAAATTGTTCTTTACTCGAAGTATGATGAAGATCTTCAATTAATAACAATCAGTCCTCATGACAATTTAAAGGATCTTCGTTTGAATGGTGTGGAGTTATATAAGTACAGGATTGAACCTTATGATAACGGTCTTTTCAGAAAAAGAATCAATATAGAGTACCTAAGAGTTTCAAACGTTAAAGAAGTATTTGTACATCATATTAACTCTAGGAGAATAGATGTCGATTCAGTAAATGCAAGGCTCAATACTGTTGATTCTGAAGAAGTGTATGTAGGATTCAACTTATATGGTGAGTTAATGAGGATGGATAACTATAATCAGGGGGGCACAAAGGCAACAATGGCAGAAAACATGGACAAAGTATATAAAAGCTCCTACTTCTTTCTGATTAATAACTGTAATGTGAAATCATTGCAGATTATGGAGAATATTAAGCATTTTAGCTCATTATTATCTACCATTGATAAAGTCGTATTTGATAGGAATGTACCCTTTGAGTTCGGTCTATGTTCTTTTAGTAATTCGGTTATAAAACAAGTTAGTTTAAGTAATAAAGTTGAGAAGTTGGATATAAGCAACAGCGAAATAAACATAATGAGATTTGATAAAACACAGATTTCAGAGTTAAAATATGTAACTTCGACAATAACAAATCCTCTGTACATCAATACTGATACCTTTAAGGATTTAAACGCAGATGCGTGCATTTTAGGTATGCAATCATCGATTATACAAGATAGTTATGGTATATATGAACATTTTGGGATTGAAAGGATGGAAAGAAAGCGGATAAAAAGTAATAAGAGACGTGAACGTATTGCGTATAAATTCCTTAAGGGTTCAACGGGATATGGATATAAGCCTTCGAAAGCATTGTCTTTTGCATTTAAGACAATATTGCTCTATTCACTTTTGTACTTTGGTATTGATGTTATTGGATATCTAATAAGGAATCCATTACCTAAGGTAACATTATCACTTCTAGGAGAAGTATTTGAGAAGTTCGTTCTTACTACATACCAATCAGGTATAACTTATACAACAATAGGTTTTGAGGATCTGCTGTCTACTAACCCGTATATAGGTCTAGTTTATGTATCAGAAGCCATAATTGGTGTTTCTACTTTGTCTTTATTCGTTATAGCGTTGACAAAGAAATACTTCTTCGGGAAAAACTGATATAAGGATGAAAAAGGATCTATAGTAAATTATAAATAATCAAAAGATAAACCTGTTCTAAATGAGGATATATGTATAATAAAAGCTAACCAGATATGGATAAATATATTGCTATGAAAGATAAGAACGGAAGGTCGATATGAAGTTAGCTATAGGAGTGAAACCAAGTGCCGTCAGTTCGATTAATGATGTTCTTGGAGAACTAATGAAGAAGTCTCCCTAATTGCAAAACGATCAAGTATATCGACAAGGAGTATATCAAGTAGGGAGGTAATATTATGACGCAAAAACAAACAATGGTTACTATACTTGTTGCAACAGATCAAAGTCCTGAATAAATCAATTCAGGACTTTTTCCATTTCACCAATTAACCGGCGCTCAAGAACAGATGAAAAGTTCGTACCAATCACACCTAATATGATCAGTGTACTTCCAATATAATGGTGCATGCCAAGAGCTTCATTCAGGATCAAAGCGCCGCTAACAATGCTTATGAGTGTAGAAAGGTTAGCAAATACACTGAACTTTTGAGGGGATAAAAATTTCAATGCGTAATTAGAGAAGAACGATGTTCCGATCATGGCTAAAGTGCCAGAATAAACAATACTTAAGAAGTAAGTGGTGGATTTAAAAGGGATGGCATAGTGTGATATTAAAGTGGTCACATTTCCAGATTCCATTAGGAACATGAAGTTAAACCAAAGAGCACCTATACAGATATTCGAGAATGTGAGCTCGTGAACTGGAACAACTTTGACAGTCCTTTTGACAAGTATGGTATAAACGGAAAAGCTGAGTGCTGATAAAAACAAAAGTACTATACCAGAGCTGTTATTAGCTATATCAAGAGCTGCCATGTTTTCAGAGAATACGACAAGCACGCCAATAACAGATGTCACCACACAAAGAGCCTGGACAAGGCTTGGTCGTTTTCCAACAATAGCCAACAGCATTACTGTGAGAATAGGGATGGTTGCAAAAATAATGCCAGCCTCAGAAGCGTTGGCATGACGCATACCAAATGTTTGTAATGTGAAAAACATGAGTGGATAAAATGGAACAAGTGGAAGTATGGAAAGTAGCTTTTTCTTATTCATCTTGAACTTAATTTTGCCAGTTAATAGAATGCCAGTATAAACGGTTAAAGCTATGGCAAATCGATGGGCAAGAATCAGTTGTGGTGACGCATGTAAGACCATTAGTTTTGTCATTAAAAATGATACACCTACAAATAGGGAATACCCAAATGCAGACAAATAAGCTTTCTTATTGTTCATATGTTGCCTCCTTTTTTAAACTTGATTATGGTCTAATTGAAACACGTCACGGGTCATGATACAATCAGACATAATTTAACTGTAGCGCTACAGTTAGGAGGCGTAATGTATAGATACATTGAAATTGCAGGTTATTTGGAAGAACACATTAAGCAGAGCAAACTCAAACAAGGTGATAAAGTAGCCTCTGTTCGTGAACTGTGCAAAGTGTATCAATGTCACCAATCGACGGCTTTAAAAGCACTGAATTATCTAAAGGAAAAAGAAATTCTATATTCAATTTCTCAAAGTGGTTTTTATGTTGTTGGAAGTGAACCGAGCAAAGTGGGTGCATCTGAAGTTATAGATTTTCAGTCGTCATCCCCCGATGCCAAGTTGTTCCCTTATAAGGATTATCAGAAATGCGTCAACCTTGCTATAGAAAAGAACAGAAGCCGTTTGTTTGAATACAGTGATGTAGATGGATACAGACCTCTAAACAAGGCTATTGCCAAACTTGTGACCAATGACTATATGTTTATTGATGTTAATAATGTGTATATCACCACTGGGATTCAACAAGGGCTGGCCCTATTAACAGAGATGGACATGCCAAATCATAAACACAAAGTATTAATAGAACAGCCTAGCTATCATCGATATATTGAGTATTTAAAACTAAACTCAGTAGATGTACTGACCATCGACAGAGACTTTAATGGGTTAGATTTAGAGCTGTTAGAGGAAATTTTTAAGTCAGAAGATGTTAAATTCTTTTATACCATGCCTAGGGTTCATAATGTATTTGCGACCTGTTTAAATCATGAGCAAAAAATAGAAATCGTCAAGCTCGCCTATAAGTATGATGTTTTTATTGTTGAAGACGACTATATGGGTGACTTTATTAATGCAAATGGGAATGCTCCACTGATCACATATGATACAAACAAGTCACATGTAATCTACCTTCGTAGCTTTTCGAAAATCATTTTCCCGGGTCTAAGAGTTGGTTTTGCTGTACTTCCAGAAAGGTTGTCAAAAGCCTTTGGTATGCGTAAGTTTTATGCAGATATGGGTACCTCAATATTGGCACAGGCGTCACTGGAAATCTATTTAAAAAACAAAATGTATAAACGACATATTTCAAAAATGAAGAAACTATACAGTGAAAGAGCTGAAACAATGGTAAAGGCACTAAGTAAGTACCAGGTAGAAAAGAGCTGTGACCAAGAAGACGGGGCAAAAATCGTTCATACGTGTTTAGACCTGGGCAAGCATTCTTCCAGTTCTATATTAAGTAAAGCGGGTATTCGAGTCGCCGACATGGGGAAATTTTATTATTATAACGATTATAAGAATAAGGATCATAAGAGCAAAAATTATCTTTTGATAAATGTATCCAATGTAGAAGCAGACCAGATTGAAACTGGGATCAGTAGATTAATGAAGGTCTTGGCAATATAGTAAACTGAACAATAAAGTAAAGAACCGTATTCGAGTCAGCTCAGAATACGGTTCTTGTTATTTATTGATCTGTGTTAAAAAAGAGGTTTAAATAAAAGGTTTAAATAAGAGCAAAATAGTTTTCCACTTTTTTAAGCGCTTTTTCCTGTTTACCAGTTTTGGATTCCATTGACCCAAATTCAAAGAACTTAAACTTCTTAAAGCCAATAAACTTAAAGATTGCATTCTTCATCAATCGTTTATGCGCATTACCTAGAAGTAACATAGGGTAGAGTGTTGGGCCTTTCATTGTGGAGATGAAAATTGCTTTTTTACCTTTAATAAGGCCCTCTGTTAAGTATTCATTTTTACTCTTATATGCGAAATTTGTAGACAAGAGTTTATCAAAATACCCCAGTAACATTGCTGGGGGTCTTCCCCACCAGATCGGATAAATGTAGACCAGGTTGTCAGCCCATAATAGTTGTTCTCTATATTCTGCCATGGCCGGATCCACATGCATATCTCTTCTCTTTTTTTCTTCATTAAAGATAAGTCTCGGGTCGAATTCATCTTTATATAAATCTAGAATTTTTACATCCTTGCTGTTTCCATTTTTTTTAAGACCTGTACGTACTGCTTCAAGAAAAGCAGCGTTCAAACTATTGTGATTGGGATGTGTGTAGACGATTAAAGTATTCATAGGACCTCCATTTATAAAGTATAAAGTGTACTTTTAGTTATCTTTTGATAAGTAAAGTATAGCATGGTCAAAATTAGTTGTCAAATGATAATTGTATTTTGATAAGGTAAGTGAGATAATGAAGATAGAAAAATGAATGAGGTGATAGCATGTTAAGAAAAGAATTTATAGATTTATTGTTTGAGTATTTCTCAGCATCCCATACAACATTGTTTGATATTACCAATGATGTTAGGACAGAGGAAGTGACACCAATACATTACAATATACTTGAGTATTTATATTTTAACCAAGGCGCAGGACTCACAAAACTGGCTGACTGTATGTATTTGTCATTGCCCAATGCCAGTCGTGAGGTACGAAAGTTAACGGAAGCCCAGCTCATAAAAAAAGTATCAAACGTAGACGATAAAAGAAAAACAGCAATCTTTTTAACGGATCAAGGAAAAGCCTTTATGGATCAATCATTTAGTAAGCTGACAGCAAAGGTGAACGAACGGTATAAAGAGCTGTCGCCTGAGGATCAAATCCAACTTGAAAGCCAAATGAAAAACATTATGGCACACCTATTTAATAAATAAAAAAGAAATTAGAATAAGAAGGAAAATAATAGAAAAGAATAATGAGATGATCCGAAAAGATAATAGGATAAAACTGTAAATATAGATGTTCTCAAGCCAATGCAATCAGCCGATTGTATTGGCTTTTTCTTAACAAAGATTGTGAAATAATTTACTTTATACCGCTAAATATCAGAAGATTCGAATTAATATTATTTGTGTGGTAGAATGTGTGTAACAAATTTTGTTAATTATTAGGGTACGCCTGATATACGAATGGGTATACGGTTGTATTGCTAGTATTTCTAGCTTTGTCTAAAAATTTAAGAGAGATAGAAAATTGGAGGAAAAGAAAATGATCAAGAACTTGAGAAAATTGGTATTACTCATTGCTGTGTTTGCCCTTCTTACAGGATGTGCAGCGGCGGAGCAAAACGTATCTGAACAAGAGACAAATGCTGTAGACCTTGGAGAGAGTATTATACTTTCAACAACAACATCAACTGAAAACAGCGGACTCTTGGCATACATACTGCCTGATTTTACCCAGAAAACAGGTCTAGAAGTAAAAGTAGTGGCTGTAGGCACAGGTAAAGCACTTCAAATGGGGAGAGATGGCGAAGCAGACGTCCTCCTTGTCCATGCTAAACCCTCTGAAGAGGCTTTTATAGCAGAAGGTCATGGCCTTGAGCGATTTGATGTCATGTACAATGATTTTGTTATTATCGGTCCAGCAGATGATCCTGCCAACTTAAAAGATTCGAAATCAGATGTGAATGCATCTTTTGTTAAACTGAATGAAAGCCGTGCTACCTTTGTATCTAGAGGTGATGACTCAGGGACGCACAAGAAAGAAAAATCATTGTGGGAAAGTTCTGGAATTACGCCTGAAGGCAGTCATTATGTATCTGTAGGTAAAGGCATGGGAGACGTCATTCAAATGACTGATGAAATGCAAGGGTACACAATGTCGGATAGAGCCACATACTTAAGTCTTTCGCAAGATATCGAACTGAATGTCGTTGTTGAAGGAGACCCAATTTTATTTAATCAATACGGTGTAATGGCTGTAAATCCTGACAAAAACGATATAATTAATAATGCAGGTGCTGAGGCATTTATTCAGTGGTTATTATCAGAGGAAACCCAGGCTATGATCAGTGAATTTGGTGTTGAGCAATATGGTCAACCTTTATTCATTCCGAATGCAGAGCGTTAGAGAAAATAGACTACAAATGAAAGTGTAGGAGCACATATGGCACATATATCAGAAGGCTTTATTGAAGCATTCAAACTATTAATAGGTTTAGATGCTGAAATGTACTCAATTATAGCTTTATCTATAGCGGTTTCAGTGACGTCTACACTTATTGCTTCCTTGGGTGGAATCGTAATTGGAAGTTTGATTGGCTTGTATGATTTTAAGTTCAAAAGGGTCTTGGTGCGTATTATTTACGCCTTTATGGCTTTACCACCTGTTGTTGTTGGGCTGTTTGTGGCTATAGTGATTTCTAGAAGAGGGCTTTTGGGCTCTCTTCAACTCATGTTTACGCCAACCGCAATGATTATAGCTCAGACCATCTTAATTACCCCAATCGTAACCGGTATAATTTATACTGCAACAAAAGAGCAAGGGGCAACCATTAAGGAGTTGGCGATTACTCTGGGAGCCAATAAGTGGGACCAGTTAAAGCTGGTGATTGTCGAGCTAAGAAAATCAATTCAGGTTGCCATTACAACAGGTTTTGGCAGAGGCATCTCTGAAGTGGGTGCTGTCATGCTTGTGGGTGGCAATATTAAAGGGAGTACCCGTGTTATGACTACCTTTATCGCCATGAATAATTCCATGGGAAATTACTCACAATCCATTGCAATGGGACTGGTACTTATTTTAATTGCCATTATTACCAATATGTTCATACATAGAATTTCAGGTGATGAAATATGATTATAAAATTAGAGAATGTATCTAAACAATTTAACCAAAAGAATCTGTTTGAAATCGAACAGTACCAGTTCAGTCCTGGAATGATACATGGTATTTTGGGCAATAACGGAGTCGGAAAAACAACGCTTTTAAGAATCATAGCAGGACTGGATAAAAAATACTCAGGAAGTATTGTTTATAACCAAGAGTTATACTCAGATACATTAATCAAGAAGATTACATACCTAAGTCAAAAGCCATATATGCTGACAAAAACAGTATATGAAAATATTGCTTATCCGCTTAAACTCAGGAAGTATTCTAAAGAGGACATCGATCATCATGTACATCTTTGGTTAGAAAAACTGGAAATTGGACATTTATCTGATCGAAAGGCTACAGTACTCTCAGCTGGTGAAAGACAGAAGGTTTCAATGGCGCGTGGGCTTATTTTTAACCCTCAATTGGTACTTTTGGATGAACCCACAGCAAATATTGATCCTAAAACGATTAAAGTATTTGAAGATATAATTGTGGACTATCAAAAGGCTAGTAATGCAACAGTGATTGTAGTCACACATAGTCTGTCACAAGCTCTAAGGATGTGTGATGGTTTATCGATTTTAAGCAATGCAAGTTTGATAGAAAAATCAAAAGAAGAGGTGCTCGCATCATTAAACAGGATTGATCGATTTGAAGCACTTGAAATACTCAGTGATGAATTGTATGGGGTGTAGGATGGATATGTTTACAGTTAAAAAAAGACAAGAAGTATTGGCATTACTTAAAGAAGAATTTGCTTCAGTGAAACTTGAAACGGAGAGCGTATCTATATTAAATGCAGATGGAAGAACCTTAAGTCAACCTATAATTGCCAAAGAAAACATCCCGGAGTTTAGACGGTCTACAGTAGACGGTTATGCAGTAAAGGCGGAGGACACCATTGGTTGTTCAGATAGCCTACCTGCATTTTTAAAACTGATTGGTGAAACCAAGATGGGTGAGAACACAGACCTAAACCTGAACACTTATGAAACTGTTTATGTTCCAACAGGGGGTATTGTGCCTGAAGGTGCAGATGCGGTGGTCATGATTGAATATACAGAAGTTTTTGGCGAAGAAATCGCTGTGAATAAACCTATTTCAAACTTAGAAAACATTGTTGGTATTGGTGATGATGTGCGCTTTGGTGAAACAGTCATTAATCAGCATGAAAAAATAAATACACAGCAAATTGGTGTGCTTGCGGCCTTGGGGTGTGAGCAAATCGAAGTATTTAAGAAACCTAGAATATCTATCATCTCCACTGGAGACGAACTCGTTCCAATTGGAAAACCCATTAAGCTTGGACAAATTAGGGACGTAAATACATACAGTTTACGTGCTATGGTCGAAAACATGGGTTGTGAAGTTGTCCAGTACACACACATAAAAGACGATTTTGACTTAATTAAAAACAGTGTAGATGCTGCGTGTAAAGAAAGTGATATTGTATTTATTTCTGGAGGCAGCTCAGTGGGTCAAGCCGATATGACCCCTGAAATTATCAACTCTATTGGAGAGCCTGGTGTGCTTGTACATGGAATAGCCATTAAGCCGGGTAAACCAACCATTGTGGCACGGGTAAACAATACAGCCATATTTGGACTACCAGGTCATCCTGCATCCTGTATCATTGCATATAAGACCGTTGTTGAACCTTTTATTCAGTCTAATTTGTTGAATCAAGAAAAAGAGAAACATTCGCTCCATGCCTCGTCCGATTTTCAAGTCCATGTTTCTTCTGGAAGAGACGTATTTTATATGGTTTCCCTTGTCAAAAGTGATAGGGGCTATCTGGCACAGCCTGTTCATGGGAAGTCTGGCATGATTACTTTATTATCAAATTCCGACGGCTACATAGAAATACCAATGGAAAAAGAAGGTCTAAAACTGGGTGAAACCGTAGAAGTACATTTATTTTAGGAATGGTAGGTGAAAAAATGGACAGAAAAATATATTTAGAAACCGTTGATCTAGAAACTGCACGTACAATTTTACATAAGAAGTTTATCGTTTCATACAAACATCAAATAGAACGTATTTCAGTAATGGATGCACTCAGTCGTGTGACTGCTGTTCCTGTTTTTGCCAGTATTTCAAATCCGCATTACAATGCATCAGCTATGGATGGTATTGCAGTTAAAGCCCAGTCGACCTATGGTGCCCATGAACGTAATAAAATTGTACTTAAAGAAGGCATTGACTTTGAATATATCGACACCGGAGACCATATTCATGATGGATTTAATGCAGTCATTATGATTGAAGACGTGTATCCCAACGAGGATGGCTCTGTTTCGATCATGAAACCGTCATATCCATGGGAGCACATTCGTGTTGTTGGTGAAGATATAGCCGTGGGTGACATGGTTTTACCTTCGTATCATAAAATATCACCTGTAGATATTGGAGCAATGCTCTCAGGGGGTATTACAGAAATTGATGTGAAGAGAAAACGCAGTGTTGGCATTATTCCAACGGGCACAGAAATTGTGAATCCAGGCAGCGAACTTAAACCAGGCCATATTATTGATTCAAATTCGAGAGTGTTTGAAAATATGGTGCTTGAAGCAGGGGGGATTCCAAACCGATATGACCCAGTTGCTGACAATAGAGATCTTATAAAATCCGCAATTTTACATGCTGTAAATGTAAATGATATTGTTGTGATTAATGCAGGATCATCGGCTGGAAGTGAAGATTACACTGTAGATATTATCCGTGAACTGGGTGAAGTTTTTGTGCATGGCATTGCAATTAAACCTGGTAAGCCAACCATTATTGGACAAATTAAAGGAAAAGCTGTGATAGGAATTCCGGGTTATCCTGTTTCAGCATTTATATCGTTTAGAGAGTTTGTTGTTCCACTCATTCATGGGGCTTATAACACACATATTCAAGATGAATCCATTGTTCTTTCAAAACGTATTGTGTCTGCTCTTAAACATAAAGAGTTTGTTCGTATGAGAATTGGTAAGGTGGGAGACCGGTTGATTGGAACCCCACTCAGCCGCGGTGCAGGTGTCACAATGTCACTGGTTAATGCAGATGGTATCCTATCTATACCTAAGTCGGTTGAGGGATATGAAGCGGGATCAAGTGTCAAAGTAGAGTTATTGAAAGAGGTCAATCGCATAGAACAGTCGGTTGTATCCATAGGCTCACATGATATTATTATGGATCATTTGAATGACTTTATGACAAAAGATAAAATTGGATTTAACCTTTCCTCTGCACATGTGGGCAGTCTTGGTGGTATTATGGCCATCAAAAAAAATGAGGCCCATATTTCACCGGTTCACTTGCTTGATGAAGAAACAGGGACGTATAACCTTCCATTTATTGAAAAATATCTAAATGATCAAGATATACTTTTGCTAAAAGGGATAAAAAGGTGGCAAGGTCTGTACGTGCAAAAGGGAAATCCCTATAATATCAAGAGTATTTCAGATATTATCAAACATAAACTGACATTTGCCAATAGACAGCGCGGTTCAGGAACAAGGACGCTTCTAGACTATTATCTTAAGAAAGAACAGATAAACTCTGAAGATATCGTGGGCTATAAAAGAGAGTTAACCACACATACCAATGTCGCATTATCTGTTCAGTCTGGAAACGCACAGGTGGGCCTAGGTATACAATCGGTTGGAAAACTGATGGATTTAGATTTTATTCCACTTGTACTCGAAGATTACGATTTTATCATTCCTAAAAAACATGTTGATACGCCTTGTGTTCAGGCATTTTTAAATCAACTGAAGTCAACTGCCTTTAGGACAGCACTCGAAAAGTTGGGTGGTTATGTCGTTGAAGATTTTGCCTTTGTTGAGAACACATAAATTGTAACCAAAATTGAAATGAAGGGAAACAGCTCATGACAGGTGGAAAAGTTCATGCAATCTTTATAAGTGAAGAAAAAGGCGCCCCAAAACTGAGAATAAATCAAGGAAAATTCGTTTCTGCTTTTGGTCTCGAAGGAGATATCCGCTCTGGAAAAGGGTATAGACAAGTTAGTTTATTATCCCTTGAGAGTAAGTTGGCTATCAATAAGCTTGAAAAAAAGGGTTTCTGCATGAAAAGGTTCTCTGAGAATATTACCACTGAAGCCATGGATCTGACGTTTTTAAAAGTAGGTATGAAACTACAAATTGGTCGTTCCATTCAAGAAGTTACCCAGGTCGGGAAAAAATGTCATGAGGGTTGCCCATTAAAGCAGGATCAAACACAGTGTGTCATGTCCTCTATTGGGATTTTCACAAAAGTACTTGTGACAGGTAACGTTAAAGTTAATGATGCAATTGTGATTATTGAATAAACTCTTGTTAATGCATGATTATGCTTAGAAATGGAGGCAACATGAATATTGATAAGTTAGAGCAACTAGAAATCGAATTTCTTAGTATATATCCGCAGGGATTTGATTCAGAAGAACTTGCTGAGATTGCAAAAAAACATAAAATGGCAAAGATGCAGGACTTTGTTGAGACCCACTTTAGTGAAAGTAGTTTTGAAAATAGAGATCAAGTCTTTGAGAATTTTGTGAAGTTGATTTCAAGATCATCGTTGGTGTCTGTATTTGAGAAAACGAAATTTAAAAATGAAGCAAAGGTAATGACTGAAAGTGAAAAAGAAACTTTGGTTCAAGGTTTATACGATTTCTTATATGTAGATCAAGAGACTGGTTTTAATAAACAGATTTCCGTTTTAGCCAAATATAAAATGGCAAAATGGCCAATATTAACAGTGTTAGGTCTTTATATGAACCCGGGTGTTGAAGTGCTTGTAAAACCGACCACGGTGAAGGGGATATTAAAGTACTTTGAAGTGGAAGATTTTAAGTACAATTCTAAAGCCAAGTATGAGTTCTATAGTCAATATCGTACACTCGTTAATGATATTAAAGATAAGGCAAATGAGATCCTAAAAATAGACAATGCAGCATTTTGCGGATTTTTAATGATGAGTATTAAGTAAACATGAATAAACCCAAAATTCTAACATAGAATTTTGGGTTTTATTATTGTACGCGTATACGCCTTGGTCTTATAGCTAATCTATTTTCTAAATTCTTCAAACTCTAGATAAGGCAAGTTGTACTTTTCAGAAAGCATTTCAATGGTACCGTCTTCAAACATAGATAAAACCACAGCGTCATACTCCTTAACAAGCTTGTCTAAGTTGTTTTTCTTTGAAAATGCAACGTAGGAGTAATTATAAAATAGAGGTGGGTCAATGGCTTCTATGTTTTCTGACAGGTTTAACTGATCAATGAAACTTTCTCCCGTAGACTTAATGTCAATAATGAGTTCCACCCGATCATTCATCAAACTTTCTATGTTTTCTTTTGGCGAATCCGCTAGTGTGAACTTAAATATATCAGAATCCTTATAATCATCAAAAGGTCCAATTGAATAGTCTCGGACGTAGCCAATGGTGAATTGTGTGAGATCATCAATATTGCCATCAAACTCTAACTCCATGTTTTTTCTTTTAAATAGTACAGTGGGGTAACCCGCATACGGAAGTTCAGGGTAGTGGGCATATGTTTGTCTTTCTGGAGTTAGATAGACGTCGGTAGCAATATCCAGTGAGCCTGCTTTTAGCTCTTCTAACATTCGACTAAAAGGCAAATCTCTTAGTTCGTAATCTAGCCCAATACGTGTGAGTACTTCTGATATGAAATCAACACCAAAGCCTGTGAGGACTCCATTTTCGTAATAGGCATAAGGTTTTGTATTTCCAAGCACCCCCACTGAAATTTTAGGGTCATGATAACTTTGGAAATGCCTGTCCGGGATGGGAAGTTGTGCCTCAATATTTTTTAATAACTGTGCAAAAGCTTCCAAATTGTAAGGGGTATATGCATCGTAGAAAGAGCCATCTTCTTTCATGGCCCTAAGTTCGCGGTCCAAATTTATACGAAGTTCATCGTGGTCTTCAATTTTAGGAAAAACAAAATAGGTATAAGTTGCATTTATGGGCGGATCAAGTGCTTTTATTTGTCCCACCGTATTTGTATTTATAAGGTGTTGCTCAACAATCAAACTGTTTTCAATAATGAGATCAACTCGACCCATCAAAAGTTTATCTATGTTGGTTTCAGAGTTAAATGCCATGTCTACATTGAGTTGGTTTTCATCAAGAGCCCTATTAAATTCAGTGGAGTAAAAGAAATCCTGAATAATACCAACACGATGCTCGCGTAAGATATTAAAATTCCCCTGGTAAGTTAACTGTGAGTCTGCGGGGACATAGATTTTGAATTCAGATGCGTGTAGTGGTTCCTCAGTAAAGTTAAGATACTGTCGTCGTTCAGGTGTGTCAAAAAAAGCAAAGGTAATGTCAACTTCACCCGTTCTTATGGATTCCACAAGACGACTCCATGGGTAAACAACAATCTCATAGTCATAATCTAATCTGTCTAGAGCTTGCCGAATTATATCAATTTGAGGGCCTGTAATCATCCCGTCCTTCTCAAATCTAAAAGGATCGTAAATGATTGTACCTACTATGAGTTTGTCCTCAGTCGCTTCTTCAATTGTTTGAGCGGGTTCTTGATTTGTTTCACTTTGTGCGCTTTCCTGTGGTGAACAAGCGACCAATAGAAGTAATGTGAGACATAATATGAAGCTTTTTAGAATGTTATTCATAGTGGACCTCCAAAATGAAATGAAATTGAGTTGAATGAAATAAATTATTATTCCTAAAATAATAGTTACCCAGAAGTCTGTAGGAATAATTAACAGATTGCTCAAAAATTTGGTAGAATTGGTATAGTGCTAAAAAATTCAATGAGGGAGTACATTATGGAAACGCTCAATATGATTATGGTATTACTGATAGCTGTAGGATTATCTGCAGTTATTTATAGATTTATAGTTTCAAAACAAAGGTTGGAGTATGATAGTAAAATTAATACAGAGCTCATAGTAAGCGGTTTTTTACTGAATACTTTGATTCGTTTGCTTAGAATAGTATTTGAATCAGTGGTGTTTCCAATGGGTGGTATCATTTTAAGCTCAGGACAGTACTGGATATTTAATGGTGTATATTCGATTATATTTGTGGGTCTATTTTTCATATTGCTTTACAAGAGACTCCTAAAGCCGGAGCATTACATCAACAAGTATGACATAAGTATTTATACCCTATGTGTTGGTATTGGTATGGGGATCTCAAACATAATCATATTAACGGTATTCGAGGAAGGTCTGAGCTCGGCACTCTACCTATTGTCTTCCCTCCTTATGCCACTGACCATACTTATGATTATGGCCTTCTTTATTACCCTCTGGATAGAAGACAAAAAGTTGTATCTATTGTGGTCGTTTATTATACCAAGCTTGGTTGTATTTATTGACTCACAATTTTATATTATTGAGACTTTCTTAGGTGTATTCAGTAAACTGTCGTTCGAAGTCCTTATCTATTCTCTTCTGTCATTTTTATTTGTCAATTCCATTCGTGGGAACGTTGAGTTTGACAATGTTGACGTTGAACAACAGCTGGACAGATTTGAGAATGAAAAAACACTGCGAGAAAAAATTTCTTACCGGTTTGACAGCTTCATGTCTTACGGAAAGCTCGCAATTACAGGGATATTGTTTGTAATCGGCATGATAGTTGTAATTGTTGTAGCCATAATTATACTTGTTGAGACACCAGAAGTGGTAAATGGTTCGCTCACCAAAACCTTGTGGTTGAGCTTCATGCGTGTGCTTGATCCAGGTAATGTTGCCACGGACCCAGACTTTAATAACGGGAAGTTTGTAGTTATTACGACAATAGCCACATTTATTGGACTTGCACTCATTTCTACATACATAGGTATGGTATCAGGAGATTTTAGTGCACGTATTGAAAAACTTAGAGAAGGCAACTCAAAAGTTTTGGAAAAGAATCATATACTCATGATTGGATTTTGTGAAGATACCCTATCCATCATTGACTACCTAATGAAGTTTAAGAGTAATAAAGAGGCATTAAGTATTGTAATCGTATCCGGTCAGTCGAGAAAAGATGTCGAGGAGCGGATTGCAGGCTATGGCATCATCCATAATAAAACCAGTATTATATGTAGAAATGGTGATCTAGAAAGTAGAACAACCCTTGCCAATATGGGGATCACAAGAGCTTCAACCGTTGTTATTTTAGGTGATCATAAAGAGGAAACACTTAGAATATCCATGACAGTGAACAGCCTTCTAAAAATAGAGCGATACCAGAGTACGGATATTCTTATGATGGCAGATACTGAGGAAGATCTGCACCTGTCTAAAAACATTTTTGGGGACCGAATGAAAGTTTTCTCAAGACAAGAACTTGATTTTGATCTGGTTGTCCGAGCTGGAGAACTTAAAGAATATTTGAAACTATATGGTAGCTTAACGGGTGTTGAAGGGAGTTTGGTTATTTCACTGCAACATGTAAAAAAATGTGTTGGAAAGACCTTCGGAGAAATAATTAATAGTTTTAAGTATTCCTGTGTTATTGGTTTAGAAAAGAACAGAGAAATTGTTTTAAATCCTGAAAAGGATTTGATTATTGATAGTGAACATAAGTTGATCATGTTGACTTCTTCAAACATACGGCCAGACTACACAGGTAAAGACAAGAAGTTTGACCCACTTATGGTGACTAAAACTCAAACGATTGAGTTTGTACAAGAATCTGTTGAAACGGTGTTAATTATAGGTGACCGTCATTATGAAGCATTTTCTTCAGACATGAGGTCTAAAAATCCGGGTGTGAAACAAATTAATGTGGATTTTGCGAGCTCAGATGAACTGTTAATGAATATAGATCGTGTCATGTCAGAAACACCACCAGACATTGTTACAGTTCTTGGTTTTACCCGTCTTGAAGATGAAAAAAACGATGATCAGATTCTTAAAATACTGGCTTATATTGACGCAAAATACTATAGAAAAAAAGAAAACTACGTTGTAGCAGCACTCATTGATTCTGTTCAAGATATTAAATTTGCTTATGAACTGGATTACATCGACATGGTTATCGAGAATGACAAATGTAGACGAATGGCGCTTGAAGTATTAGAAAACAAAAATATGATTACACAGGTAGAAGAACAGCTGTTTGAAACCGGTGAAAGAGTAGGGGCTGTTTTAGCAGAACAAATAGTCGGTATTGAGCAAATAAGTGTAATAGATGTTTATAGAGCATGTGCACTACATAATTTGGTCCTTATTGGATATATAAAAAGAGAAGGCGGGATTATTAATATAGAAATTAATCCAAACAAAAATGAAAAAGTTATATTTGATGATGATGATCTACTGCTGGTCTTAAAATAATTCAGTGTACATTTGGAATCGAGGAGAACTATGAAAAATAATAGTGATAAAGTCATTAAACAAAGTGTGATGGGTAAGGTGGCACATCCGAAATTTATAGGCTACCGTGTGGACACACAAGGAAGACCACAGGTTATTCCTGGAACGGGTGCTATTAATTATAATGTAAAGGTTGGAGATTCAGCTTTCGGCTGGGCTGGAGACCATATTGAGCCTGGGGTAACCATTAAAAATCCCGATACACATGAAAACGCAGCACTTAATATATTTGCATGTATTGGTAATGAGGCGAAAGTTGTTACAGGAGAAGCGAGAGGGGCTAAAGGTTTTGTCACAGGCTCCCATGGGGGGGTAGAGCACGTAATGGTCTACTTTGACCAAGATACACTAGAGAAAATGACAACTGAGGATAAAGTCATGATTAAGGGATATGGACAGGGATTTGAGCTCATAGATTACCCTGAGATCAAATTGATGAGTATTGATCCTGATCTGTTCGGAAAAATAGATTTTATAGAATCTGAGGGTCTTGTTCATGTTCCTGTGGTTGCTGAAGTTCCATTTGCTCTTATGGGATCAGGTGTAGGCTCTTCGTATTCTCAAAAAGGTGACTACGACCTAATTACCTCTGACATGAAAGAAATTGAAAGGTTAGGATTAGACCAGCTTCGTTTTGGTGATTTTGTACTGATAAAAGATACAGACTGTTCTTATGGACTCGGCGGATATTTACCAGGTGCAGTGTCTATAGGTGTTGTGATTCACTCAGACTGTATAAAAAATGGTCATGGACCAGGCATATCTATTGTTATGACTTCCAAAAAAACATTGATTAAAGGTTTAATCGATAAAAATGCCAATGTTGCCGATTATATGCTGGGTATAAGTACAATAGACTAAAGTGCACAAGTCAACAAAATCTGCCGATAATATATATAGATGATTTATGATTGGAGGGAGCAATATGATGCATACTAAAGAGTTGGCTTCTTATTTCCTTAGCAGGGCTCCTATGCGTATTAATCGGCTTCAGATCATGTGTTATTACGCCCAAGGCATAAGTATTAAAATGAACTCCAATAAGCTCGCTAACCTGAATTTTGAAGCTTGGGTCATGGGCCCGATCAGTAGAAAAATCAGAGATCTGTTTAACTTCTCAAGTCAAAGATTGATACCCATGGTTAATATCTCTGAAGAAGAACGGGAAAAGTTTTATAGTGAAAATGACTTATGGATTTTGGATCACGTTTTTAGTAAACTGAGTGTCCTGTCGGATGACGAGCTTATAGCACTGGTAAAGAGTGATCAAGCTTGGTTAAATACGCGTCAGAATCTGCATGAGTGGGAACCATCAACACGTATTATTATAGATGAAAACATGAAATTGGTTGATCTGGACCCTATAGGTAGGATTCAAGGTCATACTTTAGAAGAACCTATTAGTTTTGGATTTAAGTTGTGGAATTTCAGTTATGGAAATACAGATGAAGAACTTGGGGCAAGTGGTTGGTTCCAAGAAATCCTTTCTGCGCTGGCTGTGGTCACTGGCTTAACTAAAAATGAAATGATAAAACTGGGATACTTGAACCTGTATCAGGACGTTTCAAAAACCCACTCACACATAGACTTTATCAGTAAGGAAAACAACAGTGAGCAATATGAAATGTATGAAATAAAAGTCGCAGAAACAAACTGTTCGCTTTATGGTGTGTTTATTGCAAGTGTATTTTACCTCATATGGTTTGAATCAAAGTTGGTTAGAGGTCCAAATTCGCAAATTGATGAACGTCTTCAAATGGCTATAAAAGCCGAACAAGTCCGGAAAAGTAAAACCAAAATGTTTGAGCTTGAAAAAGAAAATCAGGATTTACAGGTAAGAAATAAAGAACTCTGGGACTTGCTTGATGAAATGACAGATCCAAAAGTTAAAATGTACAAACAATAATTAGAATAATGCTGGTTTTTATCAGCATTATTTTTTTTATATTCATAGATGACAAATTTGTAGAAAAATATCATGCTTTTAAGGCTATGAAAAAGTTGTTTTTTGCATTAATATAGTATTAAATTGCTTCATAATTACAAAATTAATTAGAATGCGGGCTATGAAGGAGAACCATACATGAATAAAGTAGATAAAATGTATATAGATAATATTATAGAAATAATGGAAGATGGCAGCGATGACTATGATGGCAATGTACGTCCCATTTATAAGGATGGTACACCTTCACACACAAAATTTATTACTCAAAATTTCGAAAAATACCATATATCAAAAGGTGAGTTTCCTATAACAGGACTTCGTAGAATTGGCTGGAAATCTGGAATCAAGGAGATCTTTTGGATCTATCAAGACCAGTCCAATGAACTTGAAATGCTTAAGGAAAAATATAATATCCACTGGTGGGACGAGTGGGCAGTTGGCGATGGCAAAACCATTGGTATGCGTTATGGTGCAACTGTTAAAAAATACGATATGATGCATGCGCTACTAGAGGGCATTAAGGATCAACCTTATGGCAGACGTCATTTAATGAACCTTTGGCAAGAGGACGATTTTAAACAAACTGAAGGGCTTAACCCATGTGCGTTTATGTCTATGTGGAGCGTTCGAAAGAAAACAGATAAAGAGGGTAATGTTACAAGGTACTTAGATATGACATTAATCCAAAGATCCAATGATTATCTGGTGGCAGGTCATATCAATAAAATTCAGTATGTTGCACTTATGTTGATGGTAGCAAAGCATTGTGAGCTAGAACCAGGCTGCTTCTCTCATTACACCCATAACCTACACATTTATGATCGTCATTTTGATCAAGCAAGTGAGCTTGTAAAAAGATTTGAAGAAAACCCCAACTTGCCACAAGCCAAGCTTATGCTTGATACAGACAAAAAGAATTTCTTTGAGTTCACCATTGATGACTTCAAAATGATAGATTATGAGCCATTAAAGCCACAGCTAAAATTTGATTTAGGAATATAAAACGCGTTTCGTAGAATAGAGGGGAATAGATATGTCAGATATTAATATTATAGTTGCCATTGGACTTCATAATGAAATAGGTTTGTCCAACGCACTCCTATGCCACATTAAACCAGACTTAAGTTACTTTAAGAAAACGACAAAAGACCATATCGTAATCATGGGAAGAAAAACATTCCTATCACTACCAAATGGTCCATTAAAGAACAGAGACAATATTATTATTACCAAACAAGACGATTTCGCACATGAAGGTGCTCATGTTGCAAATAGTATTGAAGAGAGTCTTGAAATTGCGAAAAAACTTAATGAAGACGGCACAAAAAAGTACTTTGTAATTGGTGGCGCTTCAATCTACGAACAGTTTATGCCTATTGCAGACAAACTATACATAACGCATATCTTCCAAGACTTTGAGGCAGATGTATACTTCCCGAAAGTGTCAAACGAATGGGAAATCGAATCAACGATTGGCGAACGTGAGAACATTGAACATATGCATCCGCATGTATTTACAGTATATAAAAAGATAAAGTAATAGAAATTATTTAATAGGCAACCTAGTCATGGTCAACGATTATGATGACGTTGCCTTTTTTATGTCCTTTTTCAACATATCTATGAGCCTCAGCAAGTTCCGAAAGCGGGTAGGTCCTATCAATTGCTGTTGTAAATTGTCCACTTGAATTTAATGTGCTCAAAAATTCTAGGTCTTCAACACTTTCACCTGCAAGTGAGGTAATTATACGTTTGCCAACAATGGGTCCATAATACTTTGCGAAGAGAAGCTGTAAAGTCGAAGGGTTGGCAAGTGCATAGACTCCATTTTTCTTTAAAACCTTTAAAGTGTCGAAAAAAGAACTTTTTCCTATAGCATCAAAAATTATGTCATAGGATTTCTCCAGTTTGGTGAAATCCTCTTTGTTATAATCAATGGCATAATCTGCTCCAAGCGTCTGTATCATTTCGAAATTGTGTGTGCTACAAATGCCAGTTACCTCTGCACCATAATACTTGGCCAATTGCACGGCGGCTGTACCAATACTTCCTGCTGCACCTACAATGAGGATCTTATCTCCAGCTTTTATTTTTGAGGTTCTTAAAAAGTGCAGTGAATTTAACCCACCAATATGTACACCTGCAGCTTGCTCAAAAGTCATGTTGGGTGGTTTATGGGCAATAATGCTGTTTTCAGAAAGAGCGATATATTCTGCGTAGGTGCCGAACTTAAAGCCGGTAAAAGCAAATATTTCATCTCCTTCTTTAAATCGTGTAACCTGAGGACCAACCTTATATACAACGCCTGACATTTCTGAACCAAGAACAAGCCGTGGTTTCAATATTCCTATAAATAACCTGAGTGGTAGCCAAAACAAAGGTGAGAAGTCGAAACGACGGGTTTCGCAATCGCCAGCAGTAACGGTGGCAGCTTTTATTTTAATGAGCACTTCATTGTCTTTATAGTTTGGCATATCCATTTCTTGAAGCTCGATAACGTCTGGTGTACCATATTTTCTATATTTCATTGCCTTCATGTATGTACCTCCTAAGATTAAATGCATCTTGAGTTATGTCTATACCCAATTTTGATGTGTACTCCATGAAAAATCATGGAAATATGAATGGTCATTACTAATTGTAATCAGTTAATGACAGGAAATCGCTTAAGTCGAACTATATTTGGTATATTTATATATAGTTGTACGATTGTTACATTCAAATGGACGGTGGTTTATATATGATACGAAAATACTATAATACCATGATTCTAAGACGTATTGAGACAAGCTTTGACAAAATTATACCTATAGGCGCAGTGGTGTCATGGGCATCTGCAGCAGCAATCTATTTTTCTCCAATCCCCAAAAGATTTGTTGCCATTAACGTGACGACTGGGTTTATTTTCATGATCTTATCAGTGTTTAAAGAAAAAATAGAAGTAGAAAATAAAATTCTCTTAACCATTTTGGCCCCCATGCTCATCGGAGTCCTCTCATTCCTTGACGGTGGATTTGGCAGTGCGGGGATTCAGTTAATTATGATAAGCAATATCATGGCAGTTTTGTTTTTATCTAAGAGAAAAAGTTTTATAATTGCAGTGGTCTCTATGATTATTTTTATCTCTTTATTTATATATGCCTATGTGACCCCAGTGAAATATCCACTCAAAATGGATCTGGCATTGTGGTTTGTTCAGTTCATTGTTTTTGCACTCTATCTATTTATTCTTCATACGGTTGTCTATTCAATAAGAGATTACTTGCTAGAGAATATAGAGTCTTTGCAAGAAAGCATTGATAAAACCTTTAAGTTGGCCTACTATGATCAATTAACAGGTTTGCCAAACCAATACCAGTTTAAGGACGAACTTGGAAAAATCGAAGCAAAAAATAAAGAGGGTTATATTCTGATTTGGAATGTTAAGAATCTAAGTCTAATCAACTCGGTATACGATGACGACGTAGGAGATCAGGTGCTTATTCGTATTGGACAACTTCTAAACGAAGTAAGACTGTCCAGTGAAAAACTTGCTAGAATCAGTGGGAATGAGTTTGGGATCTGGATAGGGGCAGCAAATACCAACATTTTTAATGACCGTTTGAAAACCTATTGTGATTATGTTGAGAAATTCTTTGAGATTCCACACGTTACAAAAAAAATAGAGTTTAATATCAGTTATACCAAACACAATAGAGGCGATCAAATTGAGGATACTCTCCATAAATCAAAACTGGCCTTAACCTATGTAAAGACAAATAGTGATGTTGCGATGATTGAATATAATGACGAGCTTGAGCACATCCTAAAAGACGATGAGTTTGTGAAAGAAAGACTGGAAATAGCCGTTGATTCCTCTAAGTTCGATATTTATTATCAGGCCAAAGTAGATTCGAATACCAAGGAAGTTGTAAGTGTCGAAGCACTCGCACGGTGGACAGATGAGATTATTGGAATGATAAGTCCAAGTATATTTGTGCCTCTTCTTGAGGATATGAATCAATCTATAAAATTTGGTGAAATTGTGATAAACAAAGTCTTTGAAGACTATAAGTCCCTTTGTGATAAATACCATGGAGAAATTGGTGTTTCTATCAATATATCTCCGACCCATTTTGTTTCACAGAGATTTATTGATTTTATTAAAACGAAGATCTGGGAGCATAAAATTGACCCCAAATATATCACAGTAGAAATTACTGAGGAAGTAATGATAGAGAGCTTTGATAGCGTTAGAGAATCGATCGATTCATTGAAGGCGATTGGAATGAAGGTGTCCCTTGATGACTTTGGTTCTGGTTATTCTTCTTTAAGCTATTTAGTGAAACTTGATATTGATGAGCTCAAGATTGATAAATCCTTTGTGGAGCAACTGGAGTTCAACTCCAATGTGGACGTAATGTTCGAGGTAATAATGAAGCTTTCTGAACACTATAATCTCAATATTGTTGCAGAAGGTGTTGAAACAGAAGGTCAGTATCAAAAACTAAGAATAATGGGCTGTCATGAAATTCAAGGTTTTTATTTTTCCATACCAGAGCCACTGTTAAATGCAGAAAAGTGGACTCAAAGACTGTCTATACTAAGTCAAGTTGAATCTTAATAGCGTTATTAGCTGGAAGGAGTTCATATGTATATTGCATTTCTAAGAGGGATCAACGTTAGTGGAAAAAAGAAAATTGAAATGAAAGCACTGGCGAACACTTTTGAAAAATTGGGGTTTGGTCATGTGAAAACATATTTGAATACTGGCAACGTCCTATTCGAAGTAGAAGAGAGCAAAATGAGCCCATTAATTGGCAAGGCGTCATCAAAAGTAAATGGACTTTCGACTGTCATTAAACAAAGTATTCAGGTCGATTTTGACCTTGAGGTTGAAGTTATTGTTAAGGAGACACAAGACATTAAAAACATGATAAAAGAATATCCCTTTGAGTCAGTGGATGGGAAAAATAGGTATGTGGCAATGCTTTGGTCTGAAGCAAATCAAATATTAAGTAGAGAACTTGATCAAGTAAAAACACTTGCAGATGAATATGAGATAAAAGAAGACCTGGTGAATCTGTATATACCAAAAGGTTTTGGTAAATCAAAAATTTCCAATAATTTTATCGAAAAAAAAGGTCATGTGGTTGCCACAACAAGGAATGTAAACACACTAGAAAAGATTTTGAAATTGATAGAAAAATAAGAAAAGCTTGGATTTCGTTAAGCGATCTCCAAGCTTTTTAGTATAATAGGAGAAGTACTGGTCTAAATGACGTATTGCAGACGCATTGTAACCTATTATTAGTATAAGACCCTTGAGGGGAAAGTTTGTGGTGTCTCAAACGTTGATATATAAGCGGTTGGCGTTTATATATTAATAATAATGTTGATTGCAACTATAAAATGCTGAAAAATATTGTAAACAAAGACCCATTACGGATATCTACTAAATTGGTATAATTGATAATATAGTGAAAATAGAATGGACATTGTAATGTTCAGGGGGAATTGATATGAGCCAACTCACACATTTTGATGCGTCAGGAAATGCCATTATGGTTGATGTTTCAGATAAAAAAGACACTGTTAGAACTGCAATAGCAAAAGGTGTCATCTCCATGTCAGAAGAAACCTTTGACGCAATAAAAAACGGCGGAATTAAAAAGGGAGACGTGCTTGGTGTTGCACGTGTTGCAGGTATAATGGCTGCAAAAAAGACCTGGGATCTCATTCCTATGTGTCATCCACTCATGTTATCGAAATGTACTGTAGATTTTGAATTAGACAATAACAAAGTTTATATAGAGGCTTTGGTTAAAACAACGGGAAAAACCGGCGTTGAGATGGAAGCCTTAACGGCAGTCACAACAGCAGCTCTGACGATTTATGATATGTGTAAGGCAATGGATAAAAAAATGATTATAGAGTCTGTACACCTGGCAAATAAAACAGGTGGCAAGAGTGGAGACTTTATTCATGAACGCTAAAATGAATATCAAAAAAGTAACATTGATATTCTATTTTGCTTGTCTGATTATGATCGCTTTACCCCTGGTCAGTTTGATATTAAATGGAGAACAAAACATACAGATTGTTGGAAATGAAGTACTTACAAGTGCTGTCATGGTCAGTCTAAAGACCACGGCTATTATGATGACAATTATTTTACTCATTGGTACCCCAGCAGCATATGCTGTGGCCCGTGTGAATTTTAGAGGAAAAAGTATACTTAATATAATTCTGGACATACCACTGGTTTTACCCCCTGCGGTTACAGGATTATTGCTTCTTTTAACTTTTGGAAGAAAAGGATTGGTAGGGGCGAGCCTAAGTGGTTTTAACATACAATTTCCATTTACTATGGCAGCAGTTGTTATTGCACAAATATTCGTTGGACTCCCCATATATATAAAAACCACAGCTGAAGGCATAAAAAAGGTTGATGAAAAACTTGAACTGACAGCGATGACCTTAGGGGATTCTAAACTTCAAGCTTTCATGAAAATCACTTTGCCTCTGGCTAAAGGAAGTATTATGACAGGAAGTATTATGGCCTGGGCAAGAGGTTTGGCCGAGTTTGGTGCAACCATGCTTTTTGCAGGCAATCTACCAGGTGTGACTCAGACTTTACCACTTGCCATTTATTCGGCAATGGAAGTGGATATGGGTGTTGCTCTGGCAATAGCACGTGTGATGGTTGTGATTTCAATGGCACTGCTTATATTGCTTCATATGATATCCCAAAAACTTTCTCATAATAAATCAGAGGAGGTCTAGAAATGCTCGAATGTAGTATTCAAAAGAAAATAGGACCTCTACAAGTAAAGTGTGAATTTAAAGTGGATAATAATGAATTACTGGTGATTTTAGGGGCATCTGGTTGTGGAAAATCAACTTTACTCAACTTGATTGCTGGTATGAAAACACCTGATGACGGATATATTAGATTAAACAATGTACTCATCCATGACAATGGGGTTGAACTAGCGCCCATTCAAAGTCGGCGGATAGGTTACATTCAGCAAGAAAGTTGTCTATTTCCACATATGACAGTTAAGGAAAATATGATGTATAGTATTCCTAAAAATCGTCAAAAATATGAAGAAACAAATTATCAGGCTCTTGTGAATTTACTGGGACTTCAAACACATGAGAATGAATACCCAAGAACATTGTCTGGTGGTCAAAGTCAACGTGTTGCAATTGGCCGTGCGCTTATGATGAATCCAGAGCTTATATTGTGGGATGAACCTTTTAGTGCCCTTGATCATATGATTCGAGATGACATGCGAATATTGGTTAAACAGGTGAAAGACCAGCTGAACGTCCCCATGATATTTGTGACCCACGATTTGGATGAAGCCTTCCAGTTGTCGGACACACTTGCAGTCATGAAAGATGGACAGGTCCTACAAATGGGTTCAAGAGACCGATTGTTTGAGTCACCACAGAGTTCTGAAATTGCCAGAATGTTAGGTGTATCAAACATATTAAACGGAAAAATTTGTGCTACTGAGAAAGATTTGACCAAGCTAAGTATAGATTCAGTTAAAATGAATTGTAAGCTAGATCATCAAAAATTAATAAACAATACACCATCAGTAAAGACTGGGAAAGCTATAAACATAGGCATTCGACCAGAGCACATTAGGTATATCAAAAATGAAGAAGTAGGATCTGACGAGGTCCAATCTGAGGAAAATAATATTTATAAAGCTCTCATTTTAGATATACAAAAGCATCTCGACAAATACAGCATAAAGCTCAAAATAAAAGGTTTAACACCCACGATAAATATGACAATTCCTAGTGGTGCATCTGCTAAACATGGGTTTGAACTAGGAGACGAAATACATGTTCTTATTAAGGCCAGTCAAGTATTGATACTTGCTGAGAGTAATTAGGCATTGTTGAGGACATCATAAAGGAGTATGGCCGTGAGAGATAGAGAAGGTAGGGTCATTGATTACTTAAGAATATCATTGACCGATAGGTGCAACTTAAGATGTAAATACTGTATGCCTGCTGAAGGTATTCCTCTTATGAATCACGACGATATTTTGCGGTATGAGGAAATTATTCGGTTTGTTAATATTGCTTCAACATTAGGTATTAAAAAAATTAGACTGACAGGTGGAGAACCGCTGCTACGTAAAAATATTGCCTATCTTATTAAGGAACTCAAAGGGATTAATGGCATTGAAGAAGTGTCGATTACCACCAATGGGATCTTACTAAGTGAAATGATGGATGCCTTGGTTGAAGCGGGCCTGGATAGAATTAATCTGAGTTTGGATACACTTCAAGAAGGACGTTTTGAAGAAATTACAAGGTTTAATGGATTTAACAGAGTTTATGATGGAATGCTCAAAGCCCTGAAACATGGCTTAAAAGTAAAAGTGAATGTGGTTCTTATAAAAGATAAAAACGATGATGAAATACTGGATTTTGTTGGGTTGACAAAAAAACTTCCAGTAGACGTTAGATTTATTGAACTCATGCCTATCGGATGTGGTGCAGAGTTTACAGGTGTTGAAAATGCAGAAGTGATTGAAATAATAAAAAAATCAAAGCTTAGAATTGTAAGTGAGAAGGTTAGAAATGTTGGTAATGGTCCAGCATCTTATTATAAAATAGAGAATGCTAAAGGCAATATTGGCTTTATAAGTCCAATGAGTCATCAGTTTTGTGGTGATTGTAACAGAATCAGGCTGACTGCTGAAGGCTTTATGAAACCTTGTTTGCACTCAAAAAACGGCGTAGATATGAGAGCTCTTTTAAGAGGGAATGAAACAGATCAGTCCATTTTAAATATATTAGAGGCTTCAATACACAAAAAACCTACTCAGCATCAGTTTAAGGAAATTTCAGATGAGAAAGATGTCCGTAGTATGAATCAAATAGGAGGATAAGATGGCTAAAATTATGGCGGTATGTACAAGTGATATAAAAGGTATCCAAAAACAACAACAAGACGCAGTTGAACTTGTTGTCGATCATGGTATTGCTGGAGATGCGCACGCAGGAAAATGGCATCGTCAGATTAGCTTATTGTCCTATGAGAAAATTGAAGCCTTTAAATCAAAAGGCGTAGACTTAGACAACGGTGCTTTTGGAGAAAACATAATTGTTTCTGGTATTGATTTGTCTAAATTACCTGTGGGAACAATGCTTAAGGCTGGAAGTGTCACTTTAGAAGTTACACAGATTGGTAAGGAATGCCACCAACACTGTAATATTTACCATGCAGTGGGCGATTGTATTATGCCTCGTGAAGGGATCTTTGCAAAAGTTATTGAAGGTGGAACCTTAACAAAAGGTGATGAAATTCATGTCATCTAGGCAAAAAAAGCTACATATGCAAGCTCACTTCCTATTAGGACTATGCATTCTGTTGTTATTAAGTGGATGTTCTAATAAAACTGCAGAAAAAATTCAGCATATTGATGTATTTGCAGCTTCATCGCTAACAGATGTGCTCCAAGACATCGTTTTAGATTTTGAAAATGATCATCCTGATTATAAAGTGCGGGTTAACTACGCAGGATCAAAAACTTTGAGAAGCCAGCTTGAAAATGGTGCGAAAGCAGATCTTTTCATATCTGCAAATATTAGGCACTATGAGGCTCTTGAGAAGCTGGGTATTATTCAAGACGGGGCACATTTTGTTGAAAATGAAATGGTGCTTGTAACACCTGAATTGAGTCATAATGGCAATAAAACGTCCGTTGAAATTCAGAGTCTGGAAGACCTTAAAAATAAAAATAGCTTTGTAATAGCACAAGAAAATGTGCCCGCTGGTGACTATGCCAGGCTTGTTTTAAACAAACTAAATGATGTTTACGGAGATGCATATGCTGGAACTGTCCTAAAAAATGTGGTGTCTTCTGAGTCCAACGTACGTCAGGTGCTTATGAAAATTGAGCTTGGAGAAGCGGATGCCGCACTTGTTTATAAAACGGATGCCATGTCCAGTGACAGCAATATAAATGTTATTGAGATTCCCAGTCAATATAATGTGAAGGCAACCTATTGTATGGGTTTGACAGACAAGGAAGACCCAATTGCTAAATTACTTTACACTTATATTTTGTCAGAAAGTGGACTAAGTAAATTTGAAGCATATGGATTTAAGGCTATAAAACTAGATTAACAGACAAGATTAGCTCAGCAAATGCTGGGCTTTTTTGATATACGGTTCCAATTTGACCAATTTTACATTGAATTAAGACAATATCTATTTGGTATTGTATACTATAAATTGTAATGTGGAGGTATATGTGAAAGCGACAGCGATTATATTAGCAGGTGGCCAAAGCCGAAGAATGAGCTATAACAACAAGGCCTTCCTTGACTATGAGGGTAAGAGTTTTATTGAACATATAATAGCAAAAGTAAAAAAGTTTGATGAAATTATTATTGTGGCCCATAATACGGAGCTTTATAAATTTGATAAGGTAAAGGTTGTTCAGGACGTTTATCCAGATGCTGGTCCACTTTGTGGTCTATATTCGGGACTACTACATGCCAAACATGATAGAGCAATCGTTTTGACTGTTGATGCACCTTTCATAGTTACCGAAATGCTAGAATATATGGTTGACACACTTGAGAATCATAAAGATATTGAAGCCGTTATTCCAGTGATCGAGAATAGAAGCCATCCATTAATTGCATCCTATTCAAAGTCAACTTTGAATAGGATGAATCAAGCACTTATGAATGGAACCAGAAAGATGCAAATCTTATTGAACGACCTAAAAGTAATAGAGTTGACAGAGGACGCATTAGAACAATTTGGAGATCCTGCTGTCATGTTCAGGAATATAAACACGCCAGAAGAGTATGAGGCGATTTTGGAAATGAGTTTGAGAGGAGATTGCTGATGAGTGGAATTATTGGTGCTGTAGACCGTGCACTAGACATATTAATATATCTGTATCATGAGGGTAGTGAAAAAGGCATATCTGAAATGTCTAGAGACTTGGGGCTTAACAAGAGCACAATACATAGGAACTTAACAACACTTGCAAATAAAGGTTTTGTATATCAAAATGCTGAAAACGGCAAGTATTGGTTGGGAATGAAATTATATGCGATTGGCAAAGTGGTTGAGGACAATTTGTCTTTAACTGAAGTCATAAAACCATTTACAAAGAAATTACACGATGAATTTAAAGAAGTCATCAATGTTTCTATATTAGAGGTAAATGCAGTAGACAGTTTAAGAAGTATTATTATTTATAAGGAAGAAGACTCAAGACAGGTTTTAACTGTTAATCCATCTGTGGGTTCAAGCAGCGAATGTCATTGTTCTTCAGTGGGCAAGTGTTTGCTTGCATATGGCAAGGACGTTCCATTTGAAAAATTTCTAGACAAACCCCTTAAGAAGTTTACGGAGAATACAATAGACAACTGGGACGATTTCCATGCGCTCTTAAAAGAAGTCAGGATACAAGGATATGCAGTTGACGAAGAGGAGCTTGAGAAGGGTCTCACCTGTATAGGAGCCCCTATCCTTGATAGAGAGGGCATTGCCATAGCTGCCATTAGCTTGTCTGGGCCAACTCAAAGAATGCATGAAGGTGATTTTAAGTATAAAATTAATCGGGTTAAAGAAATAGCCCAGCAAATAAGTGCACAAATTAAATGATTGATGAGTCAAAGCTAGGATTTCTCTAATGAATAGAGAGGATTCCTAGCTTTTTTTATTTGCATAAAATTTTAGTTGGGGCTTGAATATTGAGAAAATTATGATAGAATGACACTAAGTTAATCAATTTTAGAACAGCGTTCCACTCTGTAGAACGATGCGAGTGGCATAAAAACGCTCCAACTAGGGAACGGCGTTCCAATATGGAGGATCTATGAAAATATTAGTAATAAACCCAGGTGGGACTTCTACGAAGATCGCAGTGTTTGAAAATGAAAACGAGTTATTTAAAACATCTATAACACATACAGCTGAAGACTTATCGGGATTTAAGCGTGTGTTTGATGAGTTTGATTACCGTAAACAACTTATTATGAACACACTTGACAACCATAATTTCAATATTAATGAGTTTGGCTGTGTTGTTGGCCGGGGCGGTTTGATGAAAGCCATTGAAGGGGGCACATACCCTGTTAACGATGCAATGATCAGTGACCTTGAAAATGCAATTAATGGTGAACATGCTTCTAACCTAGGTTCTGTAATCGCAAAGAGTATTGCAGATCAACTCGGCGTTCCATCATTTGTGGTTGATCCCGTTTCAGTGGATGAATTTATGCCAGAATCTCGTATTACAGGTCTAAAAGATATTAGTAAAGCAAGCTGGCTTCACGCTTTAAACCACAAAGCAGTTTGTAGACAACAAGCATCAGAGCTAGGTGGTAAGTATAGCGATTATAACTTTATAGTTGCACATTTAGGTTCAGGTATTTCCATAGTGTCTCATGAAAAAGGAAAGATGATTGATGGAAGCGGGGGACGCTCAGATGGACCATTTTCACCAGAACGCTCAGGAGGTCTACTTACTTATGATCTGATTAAACTTTGTTATTCAGGTAAATACACAAAAGATGAAATGGTTGCCAAGGTGAGTACGGTTGGTGGCATGTATGACTACCTTGGAACCAAAGACATGATAGAAATCGGAAAGAGAATTGATACAGGTGACAAAGATGCAAAGCTTATAATGGAAGCTTTCATCTATCAAATAGCAAAAGAAATCGCTCAGTACGGTGCTTCATTGAAAGGCAATGTGGACCGGGTGATTTTAACAGGCGGCATAGCCTATTCTGACCTTGTTGTTCAGGGCGTAAAAGACCGTGTTTCATATCTGGCACCTGTCGAAGTAAAAGCGGGTGAAATGGAAATGGAAGCCTTGGCACTGGGAGCTATTCGTGTAATGTCAGGTGAAGAAGAAGCCAAAGAATATTTATAGATAATAGACAGACTATAGGGAGATTAAGGATGTACAAAAACTTTGCTGAGATTATAAAAGAAGCAAAAAAAGAAGCCAAAAACACAGGCGCATATAAACTGTGTGTTGCCGCAGCCGAAGACAAGGAAGTGCTTAAAGCAGTGAAAACCGCTGTGGATATGGGATTTGTTCACCCTATACTTGTGGGGGATGAAACCCTAATTAGAAAATATGCTGAAGAGGTCAAGCTTGGTTCATACGATCTACACCATACCAACTCACCGGAGGCCTCAGCAGAAAAAGCGGTTGCACTTGTGAAGTCAGGTGAGAGCGACATTCTCATGAAAGGTCTTGTAAATACAAGTGTCTACATGCGTGCTATATTGGCCCGCGAAGTTGGAATGCGAACAGGAAATTTGATCAGCATGTTAGCCGTTTACGAGCTTGAGAACTATCATAAGTTAATCTACTGCACAGATAGTGGCATAAATACGGCCCCTTCACTCGATGAAAAAAAGGTCATATTGGCAAGCGCACTTGGTGCCATGAAGTCTATGGGGATTGAAGTTCCTAAAGTGGCAGCCCTAGCAGCAAATGAAATGGTCAACCCCAAGGTTCAAGCAAGCGTTGATGCAGCAGGACTGGTAGAAGCTGTAGAATCTGGTCAAGTGGCATCCTGTCTTATTGAAGGTCCAATTGCCTTTGATGTTGCATTCAGTAAATATGCAGCTGAACATAAAGGTATAGATAGTAAGATTTCTGGAGACCTTGATCTTTTGGTCTTCCCCAATATTGAAACAGGCAATGTTTTAGGTAAATCATGGTTGCATTTTGGCAAAGCGAAATGGGCAGGTATTGTACTTGGAGCAAGCAGTCCAGTCATCTTAAGTTCGAGATCAGATACTGCTGAAATTAAAATTAATTCTATTGCTCTTGCATGTCTTGCATCTACGAAGGGAGAGTAGCATGAAATTATCATCACGAATTGACGTTATGAAACCCTCTGCAATTAGAGAAAGTGGAAAACTGATTGCAGCTAAAGAAAACTGTATATCTTTTGCAGCGGGACTACCTTCACCGGATTTTATTCCAGTTGAGGAAGTCAGAGTCATCACAGACACATTGCTTAAGGAAAAAGGATCAGTTGCACTGCAATATGGCCCTACAAAAGGTTATGAACCCTTGTTAGAAAAAATCAGAAATAGAATGGCTAAAAAAAGTATGCCGTGTAATCTGGAAAACCTTCAAATTACAACAGGTTCTCAACAAGCCATTTCATTTAGTGCCATGCTCTTCTTAGATAAAGGCGATACCATCATCACAGAGAACCCCAGTTATTTGGGGGCCCTAGCTTCGTTTGCACCCTTTGAATGTAATGTTAAAGGTGTAGATGCAGATGATGAAGGCATGAAAATGGATGAACTAGAGGCCTTACTTAAATCAGATAACAAAGCAAAGATGATTTATGTGGTTCCCAACTTCTCAAATCCAACAGGAAAAACGTGGTCCCTTGAAAGAAGAAAAAGACTCTATGAACTGGCAAGAGAATATGATCTGCCCATCATTGAAGATGATCCATACGGAGAAATTCGTTTTGAAGGAGAAGATGTCCCTTCAATTAAGTCGATGGACACAGATGGCCGTGTTGTTTATCTGGGATCATTCTCAAAAATATTTTGTGCGGGTCTTCGAGTGGGGTGGGTTCTTGCGGCACCTGAGCTTGTAAACAAGTATGAAATGATCAAACAAGGTGCAGACCTTCAATCCAACCAGCTGGCACAAATGCAGGTAGATGCCTATTTGGAAAAATATGATTTAGATGAACAGGTTCTTGAAATTGTTGATGGCTACAAGGCCAAACGTGACCTTATGTGTAAGCTAATAGATACATACTTCCCAAAATCAATAAAAAGAACCCATCCAGTAGGTGGCATGTTTGTATGGCTAGACCTCCCAAGGGGTGTAGATGCAAATGAACTTCTACTAAAGTCGCTTGAAAGAAATGTTGGATTTGTTCCTGGGGGGTCATTCTTCTCAGAAACTGGACATGACAACACCATTAGACTTAGTTTTGCAACAATGGACCCAGAAAATATTAAAATTGGCATAAAAGCGTTGGGAGAATTGTTAAACGATGAGTTCTAGTGCGGTAATGGCGAAAGATGATATATCGAGAACACTAAAGTACAGATGGGTCGTATGGGGTGTGCTCGCACTGTCATATATGATTGTTTATTTTCACTCCTATTCAATGGGCGTCGTAAAAGGCAGTTTGATAAGTGAATATGGAATTACAGAAGCAACAATTGTTAGCATTGGAAATGTTTATTTTTATATATATTTGTTGATGCAAGTGCCAACGGGCATTTTAGCAGATACACTGGGCGCAAAAATGACTGCATTTTTAGGCACTTTAATTGCAGCGCTGGGTACAACGATATTTAGCTTTTCCGAAGGTTTATCCCTTCTTTATATTGGACGCGGCCTGGTAGGCCTGGGAACCGCTGTAATCTTTGTTTCTATAATTAAGATTCAGTCTACATGGTTTAAGGACTCAGAGTTTGGAACCATAACTGGACTTACTTGTTTTATTGGTGTTATGGGAGGCGCAGTAGCACAAACACCACTGGCGATGATGGTCGAAGCTGTAGGCTGGCGGACATCCTTTAGGCTTATAAGCATAGTATCTGCCCTCATTGCACTGGCAATATTCTTCATTGTCAGAAACAAACCCGAAGACCTAGGTATGCCTGCTTTAAATCCTAAAACGGAAGGTTCGGACCAAACATCTAGTGGTATTATGAAAAGCCTTTGGGCTGTTATTAGAAATCCAAGGACCTGGCCCTTGTTCATTAATTATGCAGTGTTCTATGGAACATTCGTCATTATAACTGGATATTATGGGACGTCCTTTATATCAGATGTTTACGGTGTATCAACCATTGAAGCATCAAAATATTTAATTGCAGCAGTGCTTGGTACAGCAGTAGGGTCAGTCGTCGTAGGTGCTATTTCAGATAGAACACTCAGTAGAAAGAAACCGCTTGTTTATACAGGGGTTATATACGTTTTAGTTTGGGCTTTCTTTGTATTCTATAATGGCGGTAAAATTCCAATGTCGCTGCTGGCACCGGTATTGTTTATGATCGGTTTTGCAAGTTGTGCTTATGTTATGAGTTGGCCAACTGTGAAAGAGGTAAATGATCCTAAGTACGTTGGCGTTTCGGCTGCCGTAGCAAATATTGGTGGCTTTACGGGTACCATTATAATCCCGCCAATTGTGGCAAACGTCTTTGTAACCTATGGTGGTAAACTTCCTCCAGTTGAAGTTTATAATAAAGCATTTTTTATAGTTTTAATTTCAGTGGTGATCGGATTTCTTGCTTCATTATTTACGAAAGAAACCAGTTGCCAAAACATATACGTAGGGAAATATAAGGAGGCCTCATAATATCATGAAAGTTAAAGTTGATTCATTACGATGTAAACAATGTGAATTATGTGAAAAAAGCTGTCCAAAGGACGCAATTACTTTTACTGAAGAGTTTAACGAGTTTGGTTACCGAACAACGGTTGTAGATAACGAAACATGTATTGGATGTGGCATTTGTTACACAATGTGCCCTGATGGTGTGTATGAGATTCTAGGAAACTAGGGAGGTTAATAAAATGGCAGAAATGATTAAAGGAAATCACGCCTTAGCAGAAGCAGCTGTTCGTTATGGCGCAAGACTATATGCAGGATATCCAATAACACCATCGACTGAGATCATGGAATACATCTCATGGAGAATGCCTGAAGTGGGAGGGGCATTTATACAAGCTGAGAGTGAAATTGCTGGTATTAATATGGTTATTGGTGGTGCAGCCTGTGGTATAAGAAGTTTTACAGCTTCATCTGGACCTGGTATTTCTCTAAAACAAGAAGGAATCACACAATTATATGACGAGGAACTAGCAGCGGTTATCATCAACGTCGTGCGATACGGTAATGGTATTGGAACACTTTATACAGCACAATGTGATTACCTGAGAGAAACACGTGGTGGGGGTAATGGTGATTATAGAGCAATCGTTCTTTGCCCAGAAAGCATTCAAGAAGCGGTTGATCTTCTTGGAGACGCTTTCGATCTATCAGAGAAATATAGGACGGTTGCCGTACTCATGACAGAAGGTGCACTGGGTCAAATGATGGAACCCTGTGACATGCCAGATTTTATTGAACCTAAGAAGAATCCATGGGGATTTGATGGAAAGTACTCATACAAAAAGATTGGTATTTTCGATAGAGACTCTATGAAAGAAGCCGTTTTAATTAATGAAAAACACAATGCAATTAAAGAAAATGAGCAAAGATGGGAAGACAACAACTTAGAAGATGCTGATTATGTATTTGTATCATTTGGTCTTCCGGGACGTGCAACTAAGGGGGCTATCAAACAACTTAGAGAACAAGGACATAAAGTGGGTATTATTCGCCCAATTACTGCATGGCCATTTCCTGAGAATGCCTTTAAAAAAGTTAATCCAGACGTTAAAGGTTTCATTACTGTTGAAGCCAATGCAACAGGCCAATTGGTAGAAGATGTGGCACTGACTGCAAAACGTGTTTATGATAGAAACATTCCAGTATACTGCCTACCATATGTTTATGGTATTCCAGAACTTAAGGCGATTAGAGAAGACTACGAAAAAATCGTAAATGGCGAAATCAAGGAGGTATATTAGAATGGCTAAGGCGAGAAAAATTCCTGAGATAGCATCAAAAGCCTCAACATTTTGTCCTGGTTGTGGACATGGTGTTGCGATTAGACTTATAACTGAGTGTTTAGAGGAAATGGGACAAGACAATAATGTGATGTTTGGTATAGGTGTAGGGTGTTCATCATTGTTGGGTGGCGTTCTAGAAACGGATAGGCTCCACTGTTTACACGGTCGTGCATCAGCAGTATGTACAGGTATGAAGCGTGTTTCACCAGACCAAATGGTTATTTCATATCAAGGAGATGGCGACGCATATAGTATTGGTCTAGCGGAAACAACCAGTGCTGCTTATAGAAATGAGAACTTCTCAGTGTTTGTTGTAAACAATACCAACTATGGTATGACAGGGGGCCAAATGAGTAACACAACCCTTCCTGGTCAAAGAACAACAACATCTGTTAAGGGACGTGACTGTGAAACGACAGGAACACCGATTAAGTTCCCAGAGCTTGTTGCAAGTCAATTTGCACCAGCATATGCGGCGCGTGGATCTGTTACAACACCTGCAAACGTTAATAAGTTAAAAGCTTATATCAAAAATGCTCTTGAAACACAGCTAAATGGCGAAGGGTATTCGGTTGTAGAAATTCTCTCTCCATGTCCAACAAACTGGGGCATGACACCACTCGACTCGATGGATCATATCGATAATGAAATTACAAAATTTTTCCCATTGGGTGTATTCCAAGATAGGGAGGTCAAGTAAATGAAAGAGGTAGTTTTCGCAGGCTTTGGTGGCCAAGGTGTATTAACATCAGGTCTAATAATATCTGAAATTGCAGTAAAAAAAGGGTTGAATGCCACATGGATTCCATCGTATGGCTCGGCAATGCGTGGGGGTACAGCCAACTGTACTGTAAAGTTTGGAAGTGATACGATTTATAATCCGTCACAAGAAGAACCCAACCTACTTCTGGCTATGAACACCCCTTCCTTTAACAAGTTTATTGACTTAATGGCTGAAGGTGGAACGGTTGTAGTGAATAGTGATATGGTGTCATATGATCCGGCTAAAAGAGCGGACCTAACATATATTGAAGTGCCTTGTTCATCTCTTTCCAAAGAAATTAATCACCCCAAGGGTGCAAATATTATTATGACAGGTGTCATTGTAAAGCTACTAGACGAATTTTCAGAGGATGAAGCGATCAAGGGTATGAACGAAATGTTTGAGAAAAAAGGCAAAGGTAAATTTGCTGAACTCAACACAAAAGCAATTAAAATTGGTTTAGAATACGACTTATAATACCCCCTAAGTCTTATTCATATATGATGTGTACAAGAAACATATTAAAGGCCCCTTCTTATAATAAATAAGGAGGGGCTTTTCAAGTGCAAACGCTTTTTTTAAACCATACTAGTATGACTTTCCGGTATACCGGTCAAGTACTGCTTGAGGAACAGGTTCAAAGTGATCAAATACCATTGCATAATGTCCTCGACCCTGTGTCTTAGATCTTAAGTCTGTGGCATAGCCAAACATACTTGAAAGTGGAATGTAAGCCCTTATGAGCTGTCCTCCAACAATCATTTCCATGCCTTCAAGTGTACCTCGTCTAGAATTAATATCTCCAACCACATCTCCAACATAGTTTTCAGGTACGGTCACTTCAACTTTAAAGATGGGTTCTAACATAACGGATTTTCCCTTTTCAAGGGCTTCTTTCAGTGCATGAGAACCAGCCATTCTAAAGGATACGTCACTCGAGTACTTTTCATGGTAAGACCCATCATACAATTCAACATGAATGTTGACAAGTTCATAACCTGCGATAATACCTGAGTGTAGGGCTTGTTCAATACCTTCTCGTGCTGCTTCGACATGCTGTTTAGGGAGTACATTTTTCTTTGCTGTACATTTAAAGGTATGTCCGGTCCCAGGTGGATTAGGAGACACCTTTAGTTTTAGGTGGCTAAAGAGTTGTTGACCACTTATTTGTCTGTCAATCTTGTACTCAACATCTACCTTCTTAGTTATGGTCTCTTTATAAGATACCTGAGGTTTACCTACATTTGCATTAACATGGTGTTCTTTAATCATCCTGTCGAGGATGATTTCTAAATGCAGTTCCCCCATTCCAGAGATGATAATTTGTCCTGTGTCAGGGTGGGCGTAGGTCTTGAAAGTGGGATCTTCTTCTGCTAATTTTTCTAAAGACGTAATCATTTTATCTAAATCTCCAGGGCTTTTGGGTTCAACAGCCACTGATATGACTGGGATTGGAAATTCCATAGATTCAAGTACAATAGGAGCATTTTTATCTGTGAGTGTGTCCCCAGTTGTTGTATGTTTGAGGCCTATAAATGCAGCTATATCACCCGTATAGACAGATTCAATTTCAGTTCTTTTGTTAGCATGAAGCTGTAAAATTTTGTTTACCTTTTCTTTTTTGCTCTTTGTTGCATTAAGAATGGATCCACCTGCATTCAAGTGTCCGGAGTAGACTCTAAAAAATGCAAGTTTACCTACAAATGGATCGGTCATTATCTTAAAAACAAGGGCGGAAAAGGGAGCGTCATCCTTTGCCTCACGGGTGTCTTCAAGGCCGTCAACGGTCCTTCCAGATATTGCAGGGACCTCGGATGGAGCGGGCAGGTAATCGAGCACCGCATCTAAAAGCAATTGAACACCTTTGTTCTTATAGGCTGCGCCACATAGAACAGGCGTAATTTTATTGCGTATGGTAGCATTTTTTAGGGCAGACTTTAATGCATGGTTCTCAAGGGTTTCTCCCTCCAAATATTGCATCATCAAGGTGTCATCCGTTTCAATTATGGCTTCAATCATCCGGGTTCGATAGTCGAGTGCGGTGTCTATCAAGTGGTCTGGAATTGCCTGGACCTTGACAAGTTCGCCCGAGCTTCCTGTGTTAATGTAAGCTTTCATATCAATTAAAGAGACAACACCGTCAAAACCATCCTCTATTCCTATTGGAATCTGAATAGGTATGGGCACTGCACTCAACCTATCTTTAATCATTTGAACAGATCGTTCAAAATTAGCTCCTGTAACATCCATCTTGTTAATGAAGACGATACGAGGTACATGGTAGTGGTTGGCTTGTCGCCAAACGGCTTCCGTCTGGGGCTCAACGCCTCCTTTGGCATCGAGTAATACTATAGCACCGTCAAGAATCCTGAGTGAACGTTCAACTTCGACTGTAAAATCTACATGACCAGGTGTATCGATTATATTAATGCGGGTGTCATTCCACTCACAGGTTGTTGCTGCAGATGTGATTGTAATGCCCCTGTCCTGTTCTTGTTCCATCCAGTCCATAACAGCTGACCCATCATGTACTTCGCCGATTTTGTGGGTTAGTCCTGTGTAATAAAGAATACGTTCAGTAGTTGTAGTTTTTCCTGCATCAATATGTGCCATGATGCCTATATTACGTACATGTTCAAGTGTGTGGGTTCTGGCCATATTATTTCTCCTTATAATGTATTAAATGTTATTCATCTGTACCCAAATATTGGTGGTTTTAATAACGTGGCATGATAATTATTAATAAAATGTATAAAAATACATTGTATGAATAAGTGTACAAAAGTGCGTGAAAATGCGTTTTTCCTATATTGATGGGTGTTTTACCACTTGTTTGTCAAAAAAATCGAAAAAACATTTAAAAAACTATTGTATTTAAAAAACAAATAATGTATAGTTATTAAAAATAACGAATAAACATACAAAAACAACTTAAACATTTATACAAAATGGAGGCGGAAAAAAATGAACAAGAAACTATGGATACTAATTATAACAACAATAACAATGATGGCACTGGTAGCGTGTGCAGCACCAGCAGAAACAGGTGGAGATGCAGCAGATGCTGTTAAAACAATTAAAGTAGGGCTGGATGATGCATATCCTCCATTTGAATACCATGACGAAGCAACCAATGATTTGATTGGATTTGATATTGACTTTGCCAAAGCTTTGGCTGAAGAGATGGGTGCCGAAATAGAGTTTGTACCAACAGCTTGGGACGGAATATTTAACGGCGTTAACACAGGGCAATACGACATGATTATTTCCTGTGTAAGTATTACTCCAGATCGTGTTGAAGCCTTTGAAATGACAAACCCTTACCTGGCAAACGGTATTGTCATTGTGTCAGCTGCTGATGGAACTCAAGCAACTTCAATTGAGGAATTGGCAGGGAAAAAAGTTGGTGTTCAATTAGAAACAACTGCTGATATTGCTGCGAAGAAGTTTATTACAGATGGTTATGACTTAGAATTATCTCAGTTTAACTCAGTTATGGAAGCATTTGCAGCACTTAAGGGTGGATCAATCGAGTATATTATGGTGGACAGTTCGGTAGGCGGATTCTATATTTCTAACGACCCAGAGTCATTTAAAATTTCGTCAGGCCTATTGTCTAATGAACCTATCGGGATTTGTATTGCTAAAGGAAATGAAGAGCTTGCAAGTGGCGTTAATACAGCTATCGCAGCAATGCAAGAGAACGGTAAAATGGCTGAAATTTCTACGAAGTGGTTCTCAGCTGACTTTGCATCTGAGATTGACGCAGAACTTAAAGTTATAGATTAAAAATTGCTGTCCCACCTTTACAGGTAGGACAGACAGACTGTAGACAAACTACGAAATACTGCGTTACAGGCTTCGTTTCGCTTAAGTCACGTATAATGAATACGCTCCTCAAGCGGCTCTCAGCCGCGCCTTGTCTTTCGAAGTTTTCTACAGTCTGCATTCCGTCGACTTTGTCGACGACCTGGCTGTCCCACCTTAACAGGTGGGACAGACTTTAGAAAAGATCGAAATGTATGTAATAAGGCATTTCGGAATTTTCTAAGGTGAATACACTCAAAATAGCATCGTAGGAATTTCAAAAGGAGAAAAATATGTTAAATCCAGTTCAAATACAGGCAATATTAAAAGGAACAGGATATACCGTCATCATCGCAACTGTGGCAGTTGTTGTTGGTATTGTATTCGGTATGTTGGTTGCCTTAGGTCGTATATCTAAGAATAAAACACTCAATAAAATAACTTGGGTTTATGTATGGTTCTTTAGAGGAACGCCATTACTTTTGCAACTATTTATGATCTTCTATGCCATGCCTCTTATCATGAAAGACATGTTCGGTAGACCATTTCCAATGAATCCTCTTATGGCATGTTTTGTAGCCTTTTCATTAAATTCAACAGCCTACTTGGCTGAATTCTTTAGAGCAGGTATTGAATCCATTGATAAAGGACAGCTAGAGGCAGCAAAAGCGTTAGGGATGAGCTACAATCAAGCAATGTTCCATGTTATTATCCCACAGTCCTTTAAGAGACTATTACCTTCTGTAGGAAACGAATTTATTATGTTAATTAAAGATACCTCTTTGGCATCAACGGTTGCTATTTCGGACCTACTTAGAACAACTAAGACAATGAGCAGCTCTTCAGGGAAATGGATTTACTATCTATATGCTGCAGGCATCTATTTGGTATTAACAACATTTATACAAATTGGTTTTGAAAAATTAGAAAAGAAGGTGGGCGCATATGAATAATCCAGGCACTACGACTAAAAACCCATCGAAGAATGGTAAGAAGGAAATGATTAAGGTTGCCAATGTACACAAGTATTTTGGAGACTTAGAAGTATTAAAGGGTATTGATTTTTCAGTTGAGGAAAATGAAGTTGTTTGTGTTCTTGGTGCAAGTGGGTCAGGTAAATCGACACTGTTACGTTGTTTGAATCATTTAGAAAGAATAACTTCTGGTGAGATTTATATTGATGGCGAGATATCAGATAAAAGAGACAATGACAAAGACTTAATCAATATTAGTCCGGCACATTCACAAGAACTCTGTATGGAACTTGGTATGGTGTTTCAACGTTTTAATCTGTTTCCGCATCTGACAGCTCTTGAAAATGTAATGAAAGCGCCCATGCTGGTTAAAGGCTTGAGTGAATCAACAGCTAAAGAGGAAGCAGAAAAACTACTTGAGTCCGTTGGTCTAGGCGATAAGAAATCTGAATACCCTTCAAGACTTTCGGGTGGGCAACAACAAAGAGTGGCAATTGCTCGTGCACTGGCAATGAAACCTAAAATTATGTTATTTGATGAACCCACATCAGCACTCGATCCAGAGCTTGTAGGAGAGGTTCTTGAAGTAATGAAAACCTTAGCGAATGACGGTATGACAATGATTGTTGTTACACATGAGGTTGGATTCGCCCGTGAAGTTGGTGATAGGGTAATCTTCATGGACGGTGGTGTCATTTGCGAGGAAGGGAGCCCTGAAGAAGTTATCAACAATCCTAAAGAAGAAAGAACCAAAAGTTTCTTTGGTAAAATATTATAATAGAGTATTTTCGAAGTATTAATCGAATAATGTCGAATATTGCAATATTGCTAAATCCTACTGGTCATACCAAACGATAACGATTCTCATAATAGTCCTTAATACTAGGGAATAATACCAAAATAATAGGAATAAAGGATCATTTATTGAATAAATCGAAAAAATGCGATATACTTATGTTAGTAAATGTTGAGATTGGGTACGAATTTTTCGTTTTGTAACAATACAGAAATTACTTAATAGTATTCGTAGTTTTTATGCTCTAGGGAATGTTTTATATCATGAATCACAGAAGTTTTATTGATTGTAGCCACCCGGTTTCAGCAATTACGAACAACATAAAAATCAGACTTATTGGCAACTGAATATGTATTTGATTTATAAAATTTAATATTTAAGGGGAGTGTTGCAGAATGACTTTCTAACGAAAGTCATCAGCAACACTTCTTTTCTTGTTTTTTTGCATGAATATGTGAGATTTCATTGATAAACTCAATTTACTCATATTCACAATCTAATTTTAGACATCACAAATAGAGGGTTTGACCCCTCATGCATTAAAATTTTAGATTCATCATTTATGCTGGTTTTAAAGTATATAAGGTTGTACCATTTTTACTATTTTGAATGTTTCTGTGCAACTTATTGAAGTTGTATCCAAAACACAATAGTACGAACTCAGTTCCAACATTAGCTTTGCCTTTTGAGAGAAATCTTCTAAAACCATAATTCTGTTTGAGTATGCCAAAGACACCCTCAACTTGAATAGATCTATTCATACGAAGACATGTGCCAAGAGCTGAAGTAATATTTGCTCTTGAATTTTCACGAAAATTTAGAAAAGCATGTGATACTTCAATACGTCTATTGCCTGCAGCTTTAGTACACTTGGCTTTCACAAAACATTTCGAGCAATCTTCACACTGGTAAACACTGACCTTCGATTCAAAGCCTGTTTTGGAAGTCCGTTTTTTATATCTTTCAAATGTGAGTTTTTTGCCCTGGGTACAAATGTAGGTATCGTTCTTAGAATCATAGGTCATATTTTCTCGCCGACCTATTTTATTTTTGAATGCTCTAGATTTAGTTTGTTCGTAATTGCTAGGTTTAATGTATGATGTTTGTTTATTTTCTTCTAGTTTCACATAGTTCTCTTCACTTTCATATCCTGCATCTGCCACAATGTTCTTGTATTTCACACCAAGAAGTCGTTCGCTCTTTTCAAGGAATGGCCAAAGTGTTGTTTGGTCTGTACATTTATCTGAAATGTCCACACCCACTACATACTCTCCTTCAACGCCAATCTGAATATTATAGGCTGGTTTGAGTTGTCCGTTTCGCATATGATCCTCTTTCATTCGCATGAAAGTAGCATCTGAGTCGGTTTTAGAGAAACTGTTGCGGTCGCCTAAGATTTTGTAATAGCCATCATATTTTTCTTGACGATCCTTCATTTCAGTAAGAGTCTCAATATCTCTTTGAAGTTGTGTTTTTCGTTTGCCTTTACCGGAAACAAACTCTATTTTCTGCTCATCTTTTAGTCCCATCAACTTGTCTATAATATTTTTGTGGTCTCTTGTTTTTAGATCATATCTGCACACTATTTCTGTAATTTTTTCACTAAGTTTTTCCTGAAGACGTGTTTCGTGCTTCTCCACAGCTCTTTTCCAAACAAATGTGTATTTATTCGCAGAGGATTCCAGTTTCGTTCCATCTATAAATATATTTTCATAGGAAATCTCGTTAAGCGCCTTAAGTTTCTTCACAAACTGAGCAAAGAGTTCATCGATTACACATCCCAGTCTTCCTTTTTTAAATCTACTGATTGTGCTATGATCAGGCACTTTCTCATCACCAAGAAGCCACATGAAATTTATGTCTCGCCGACAGCTTGTTTCAAGTGCTCTTGATGAATAGATGCCATTCATATATCCATAGACAATGATCTTGAATAGAGTCTTTGGTGCAACCGCGGATTTTCTCCCTTTGCGAGAGTACATCGAATTCAGTTCTTTGTAGTCAACCTCCTCAAGAACTCGATCTAGCAGCCGTACACTATCATCATTTGGAATGATCCGTCCAAGATCAAATGGTAGAAGCAGTTGTTCTTCTACGTGATTATTGTTATAATCTTTAAGTATTTTGTTGTTACTAGACATAGCTTCATCATACAACTCAGGCGGGTTCTTTTGAACCCGCCTGTAAGCTTTTTTGGTAGTTTAGTGGTGTAAAAAATGTATTTCTTATATAAAAACGGAGTTTCGCGGTTTCAGACTGAAGAATCATAGGTGTCTGATGAAAGTCAGCGATTTCAGAATTTTGGACATAGAAAAATCCCGGACGCTGTTTGAGCATAGCGAGTTTGGCCGGGATCTATGACTAAAATTTTGAAATAGCATGAGTTTCACAGTCGTCTATGTTTTCGTAAGGCTGAATTTGCGAATCTCTGTTTCTTCATAAAAAGGGACTGTATTTTGCAACAGCCCCCTTTTATTTTTTTTCAGAATTTGAAGACTGGATGGTTCAATGTTAAACACATTTTTAAAGTTTGATGTAAGCATATTTTCAGTAATCCTCTTATTGCTCATATTGGTTACATTAGAACATCGAAAAGACACAATGAGTTATACAAGTCGACTGTTTAGAAGACTTGTTTTTATAAATATTTTCATGCTGGTTATGGAAATAGTATCTTGGCAGTTTGATATGAAACCAGGGTCATTCAACTGGTATGCCAACTATATTGCCAATATGGTTTTTGGTTGGGCAACGCCAATAATAACCTGTATGTGGGCTGTTTATGTTGACTACAGAATATTTGGGTCAGTGAAGAGGTTGCGCAAAAGATGGTATTACATGCAACCTATAATCGCAAATACAATACTCTTTACTATTAATTTGTTTATACCGATAGTCTTTAGGGTGAGTCCTGAAAATGTATATTCACGTCAACCTTTTATGTGGATGATTGTTCTAATAAACACATTAACCCTTGCTTATATGTGCGGTCTAGCATATAAAAATAGGTCGATTACACCTAAGAAGGTCATCAACACAATCCTCATGTTTGTATTTTTACCTGCACTGGCTGCTGGTGTTCAGGTCGCAGTATATGGTGTTTTCGTCATGTGGCCAACAATGGCTGTAACCCTTGTAGCAACCTACATTTATTTAGAAACCAGTTCAACTTCAAGTGATTATTTGACAGGACTTTATAGTCGAATTCGGCTGGATGAATACATTGACCTGTTATTGAATACTGATCAGGAGTTTGGCGTTATTATGCTGGATTTAAACGATTTTAAATCTATTAATGATACATTTGGTCACCATATAGGTGATGAAGCCTTGGTCCTATTTTCCAATGCACTTTCCAAAGTGTTTCATAATGAAAAAATGACAGGTAGGTATGCAGGCGACGAGTTTGTGATTGTGACGCATATCCTCGATGAGACCCAGTTAGAGGTTTACAACAATCAGATTGATGAGTTTATTAAATATGGCACCGAAGTGAGTCAATCCAATTACGACTTGTCTTTTAGTATGGGGTATCAAGGGAGTGTTGAGCTTTCAGCACCAACCTATTCAACAATGATGAACGCTGCAGACGCTAAAATGTATTCCAATAAAAAACTGTTCAAAGAAGCTAAAAAATCTCGGTAATTATATTACAGCAATGCTATTTCTATAACTATGCTAAAATCAAACGCCACCTTAAAGCTTCAGTCCTGTACCGACCCCCAAAAGTTAGACCTAAAATCTAACTAAGGGAGGTCGGTTTTTTTATGTACTTTACGGAAGTTCATGATTTAAGCTGAAAATTCGACAAAATTCGTGTAATTTGCTAGTTGATCTATAAAGGTGGGTAAATACTTTATAGTGACGAGGAGGGAATGATTATGCGTAAGTACCTACTAATAAGTTTATTTGCAATTCTATTAATATTGGCTTCGTGTACAAATAATGATGTTATACGGATTGGATTTGTAGGAACATTGTCCGGTTCTAACTCTGAAATTGGTGTAGCTATGCGTGATGGATTGTTGCTTAAGGTCGATGAATTAAACGCACAGGGTGGTATCAATGGAAAAGCAATTGAACTCGTAATTGAAGATGATAAAAATGATCATGAGATGATCAAAGCGATCAATCAAAAGCTGATAGATGATGGTATAAAGATCATATTTGGTCATGAATTATCATCAAAAACAACACCACTCATGGAGGTTATCAAAGACCAAGACGTTATTGTAATGAGTCCAACACTCTCAACATATGAAATTTCAGGATTAGATGACAACTTCTTTAGAACAATTGCTTCCAATTATGACCAAGGGAAAACACTTGGAGATTATGCCAAGGACATAAACACACACACTTTAATGATCTATTCTGAAGCAAATGCCAAATTTGCTAAAGGAGTAAACGAAGGATATACAGACTCATTTAGTGGGACAGTCGGTTCTTATTCTGTTCAAGGTTCTGTGAATGAACATGAGGATGCAATTGTAGCAATGTATAAAGACAATGATTTTGATAGTGTCATGTTTGTTATGAACCCTTCAGATGTTATGTATTTAAGCCAGGTCTTTTACAAACATAACCTGGATGTAGATATTTACTCATCGAATTGGGGGATGGCAGTCAATGCCCTTGATGAAGGTGGGAAAGCTATAGAAGGCGCAACATTTGTTTCATTTATGGGCAATTTAGATAGCGTGAACTATACACTATTCAAAGAAGCCTATATCACTAAATATCAAAAGGAACCTGAGTTCGCAGGTGTATACTCTTATGAAGCAGCAACATTATTATTTTTAGCACTGGAAAAGAGCGAAAAAGTGGAGTATGAAGAAATCAAGAGCAACCTGTTATCCTTAGGGAGTCAAATGGGTTTGGTTTCTGAACTGAAATTAGATGCATATGGTGATGTAAAAAGAGAACTCTTCCTTGCAATCGTTGAGGAAGGAAAACTGAAAATTCTTGAATAAGCGTGGTGGTATTTATGAGAACAGTAAAACTTGGACGATCATTAAACATTTTTTTTGCCACGTCCATAATTTTACCACTCATTGTAATCAGTATATTTGCAATGTATTACTCAACATCATTTCTTAATGAGCTTTCAAAGAATAACAATCGACAGATTGCAGAAAATTTGAAAGTGAGTGTGGAAGGTTTTTTTGCTGAGCCAGAAAAAGATTTAGAAGTACTTAGGGATTTATTATTAAGTGATCAAATACAGTCCTTTGATAAAGTAAACTATAATGCAATGTTTGAGATCTTTCATAAAAATCAAGGTCAATTTCATCATTACCAAATTGTTGACCGTGATGGTACTGTCAGTTATAGCTATCCAGATGAAAAGGGAAATGTAGGCTTTGATTTTTCTAGTGCAGAATATGTGAAACAGATCTGGTCGGGTGCAAATTTCTATTGGTCCCGAACTTATGTAGATTCAAGATTTGGTGAGATTTCAATCGATTTTGCCCTTCCTCTAGGGACAGATATATTGGTAGGTTCAATACAACTTGAGCAGTTGAGCCATGTTCTTGAATCCATTATTGACGATGAAAATGTACACGTTGGGATCACAGATAGCACAGGTGTATATATTATTCATTCAGACTACTTAAATGTTGAACAGAGAAACACTGATCCTTTCGTTAACCAGTTTCAACTCAATTATGATCCAGTAAAGATTAATAACGATTCGTATTATGGGACAATTTTAAAATCTGATTATCAGGGATGGAATATCGTGTTATATGAACATGTTTCTAAACAAGGCACGAAGGTTAATCGATTTTTAGTTCTTTTAACAGTCATTATAGTGGTTTCAACTTTGGTCGTTATTGCTTTTGGAAATAGACTTAACCACATGATAATCACAAGCTTGAAAGATGTGGTCGCAAACACAAAGGAAGTCGCAGCAGGAGATTATTCTATTAAAAAAGACTCAAGCGCCTTTGAAGAGTTTAACGATATAAATAGTAATTTTTCTCTAATGGCCTCACGGATTAAGAAACGTGAAAACCAGATTATTGATCAAAGAAACAAAATTGAATCACTCAATGTTGACTTAGAAAAAAGAGTTGATGAAAGAACCTTAGAGTTAAAGAATTCGAATGAGAAGCTTGAAAAAACACTGAAAAATTTAGAAGAAACGAAAGAGCAATTGATAGAATCGGAGAAACTGGCTTCACTGGGGAATTTAGTTGCTGGTCTTGCCCATGAGATTAATACGCCGCTGGGAATTATTTTGACTGTTGTAACCTACATGCAAGACAGGACAGATAAGTTCACTGAAAAATTTAAGAATGGCAACTTAAAACGAGATGAATTAACTAAATTTGTGGATTCAATTGCAGAAAGTGAAGTTTTAATCTATGACAATGTCACAAGAACAACCGACTTGTTAAGTAGCTTCAAGATGATTTCTACTGATCAATTCAGTAATGAATTAAGAACTATTAATTTGAGATCTTATGTAGAAAATATAGTAAGGGGACTAGAGCCAAATCTCAAGAAGTCTAAAATTAGAATGCGGCTTGTAGCCGAAGAAGATATTGAAATTGTAACCATCCCAGGTTCTATTTATCAAGTGGTTGTGAACTTGGTGGTAAATGCAGCTGTTCATGGATACGACGACCAAGGTGGAGAGATTGTTATTGTTGTTTCAAAAAAAGGCCAACAAGCTGAAGTTATAGTAGAAGACTTTGGTAAAGGTATAAGTAAAGAAAATTTGAAACATATATTTGAGCCATTCTTTACAACAGCTAGAGGAAAGGGTGGTACCGGATTAGGCTTAAACATAGCTTATAATTCTGTTCGTAAAAGCCTGAAAGGTAATATTAATGTTGTGAGTCATATTGATTCCGGAACACGAGTTCAAGTCTTAATACCATTAAAGCTGGATAGTTTTAAAAATTCGATGGAATGACGGATTAAAAGGGGGTGTTGTGTAAAACACAGCCCTTTTTTTTATGAAGAAAACAGGGGTTGGCAAATTCAGACTTATGAAAACGCTGCGAATAAAAACATATGACTCAATGTTATCGTAAGGTTGAGATCAAAAGTTTGGGTATATATAATTATGAGAAAATTGTCGGATGAAATTAATTAGACATACGAAATAAATGGTTGAATATTCAAGTGTTCAGAGTGTATACTTTATTGATACGAGATTAGAACTATACATGTTGCAAATATCGGTAAATGAGTCTGAATAAGTTATAGGAGTGACCAGTATGAAGCAAAAATTTATATCATTGAGAACGGCAGTGATCACACCCATAATAATTATTATGTTGGCAATACTAACAATTTTTATAGTGTTTAATAAGCGAGACTATGAGTTTTTAGCTCAAGAACAAGGGACGCGAATTTTAACTGCGCTTTATAACAATACAGAGCTAAGATTAAGTGAGTTATTGCTTGAACCACAACGCGCCAATGTGTTTTATGAAGATTATATATTAAGAGCAGAGTTGTATAACTACGATGATACAGCTGACTTAGAGCGGTATTCACTGGAGTTTGTAAAAAAATTGCGTGCTGAACTTCCTCAAATCAGTGCCCTCGGATTTGGGGATGAAATTGGAAATTATATTGGATTTAGGGTCAATGAGGACAAGACCTATGGTCTCATGGTTAAAGACAAACGTACGGACTTTAATTTGAATATTTATAGTGAAGAGACCATGAAGTCTGAACTGGTAGGCTCCTTTGAAGGGTATGATCCCAGAACACGCCCTTGGTATATCCCTGTGAAAAGCAATCAAGAGGTCCAGTGGTCTGATGTTTATGTGAATTACGATGAAAAAATGGACTTAACGATAACATCCCTTTTACCTATAATTGATCAGAAATCCAACTTCAAAGGTGTTATTGGGCTTGATGTGAAACTGAACATGATCAATGACTTTTTAGTGAATGAAGAAATGAAGGGTAATGGTGTTATTTATATTGTTGACCGAGATTGGAATATATTAGCACATTCACTCGACCGGGATTTTGTAAAGGTTATTGAAGGAGATCCCCCTTCAGCAGTCTTATTACCAGCTTTTGAGAGTGATGATGAAATGATCATGAATAGTGCCAATAATATTATTGGTGAAGATATTGTGAGCGGGACTGTTGATCAGATTCAAGTTGCTGGTGAAAGACACTTCTCAATGTACTCACCACTTAAAGATCCAGAAGGTCTTGGATGGAGAATTGTAGTGGTTATACCCGAAAAAGATATTATGGGTGCAGTTCAATCTAGACAAAATAAAACCTTGTATCTCATATCTATCATATTAATTTTAGGCATGTTAATAAGTATGTATGTTTTGTCGATTGTGATCAAACCCATACTTCAGAGCTCTGAAGCTGCTATGAAGTTGTCTTATGGTGACTTCGAAACAAATCTTGAAACAGGAACATTCCAGTTGTATGAGACACGTGAACTGGTTTATGCTTTTAATAACATGTCTGACAACCTCAAGGATTCTTTTGAAAAAATAAAGTTTAGCGAAAATAAATATAGGTCATTGATAGAAAATGTTGACGACATGATCTACAGTATTTCAGCAGATGGTAGATTTATATCAATGAATAATAGTTTTGAAGTGAATGTGATGGCTGAAAAAGGGTCGTTGATAGGTAAACATTTTAATGACATCTTTGAAACAGATGCGAATAAGCTGTTTTGGAATGAAAAGTTTAAATTTGTTTTAAAAGATAAAGTTAAGTTGAGTTTTAAATTTGAATATACGAACCATCTAAATGACAATAGAACCTTAAGTGTTAAATTGATTCCTCAATTGGATGATCGGGGTCAAGTCCGTTCTGTTCTGGGCACCAACACAGATATTTCAGAACTTATTCGAGCCCAAGAGGAGATTGAAAGACTACTAAAAGCTGAGAAGAAGGTTCTAGAAGAAACTGTTGAGAAAAGAACGAGTGAACTCCAAGCGACGATGAAGGAACTGCTTGACCGAGAACGACTTGCATCCTTAGGTAGCCTCGTGGCAGGTATTGCACACGAAATTAACACCCCTATTGGTGTTGCAGTAACAGCAGGTTCTTATATGGAAAAAGTGAATGATTTAACTTTCAAGAAACTTCACGAAGGCAAACTATTTAAAAAAGATCTTGTTGACTACATGAAAAACATGGAAGAAAGTTCAGAGATCATTAATACCAATTTGTTAAGGGCTTCTGAGCTGATCCGAAGTTTTAAAGAGATTTCTGTTAATCAGAGTATTGAAACACTCACTGAATTTATGGTTCAAGACTATATTAAAGATGTTATGCTTGCTCTTAAACACGAGTATAAGAATACCCTTCATGAGTTTATTGTGGATTGTGACGCGGCACTGGAGATCAGAAGCTATCCTGGTGCTTTCTCACAAATACTTACAAACCTAATTATGAATTCCCTAACACATGGATTCGACGGGGTTGAGAAAGGTCATATGAAGATCAGTGCCATGAAAGTAGATGCGACGCTGATCCTTGAATATGAAGACGATGGAGTGGGTATTTCTAAAGATAACTTAACACGTATCTTTGATCCATTCTTTACTACAAATAGGAAAAAAGGTGGAAGTGGTCTTGGTTTAAACATTGTTTATAATATAGTGACTGGCAAACTAGACGGTAAAATAAGTTGTGAAAGCCAGTTAGATGTAGGCACAAAGTTTATCATTCGGATTCCTCTAGAGAGTAGATCTCACACATAAAGAGAATTAAGGCTTAGGCAGAATGAGGTGTAATTATGGAAAAATGGGATATTGATAACCTTGAACTTGATTTTTTGGATGACGATAATGAAGAAGTCGAAGAGGATTCTGTTGGGACATATAAAATTATTATCGCTGATGATGATGATGAGATTCACCGCGTTACAAAAATGATTTTAAGAGACTTTTCTTTTGAAGGAAAAGCACTTGAATTTATTGATACTTACTCAGGCGATGAAACCATGAAGGTGCTTTCAGACAACCCTGACACTGCCATCGTCTTGCTTGATGTTGTGATGGAAAGAAGTCATGCTGGCCTTGAAGTGGTTGAATATTTAAGAAATGTATTAAAAAATGGTTTGACCCGAATTGTTCTTAGAACTGGTCAACCAGGTGAAGCCCCTGAAGAAAAAATTATAAGAGATTTTGATATAAATGATTATCGATTAAAAACGGAGTTGACGGTTAAAAGGTTGAATACCACCTTGTATTCTGCTTTGCGTAATTTCAGGGACCTAAAGCGTCTGGAAAACCATAGGAATGGTCTTGAGAAAATAATTCAAACCAGTGCAAGATTGTTTGAACATAACACCTTGAGAGATTTTCTTACCAGCATACTGGATGAATTGTCTAACTTTAGTAATACAGGCAATGACATGTTGTATATTCGTGAGAATAAAAATGATAAATCAAGTGGTTTTGTGACCATGGAAAAAAGCAATAAGAATTCAATTGTTGCAGCTACCGGTAAATATGAAGAGTATATTGGGAAAGAAATTGAGGCGATTCCAGAATTGAGCTTTATAAACCGCTGGATGCACGGAGAAAAAGACCAAAGTGGGATCATTCATTCAATAGATAATGGCGTGATGATACAAAGCAGTGGTAAGAGCCATTTGAGCAATTACATCTATATTGAAGGTGAGAAAAAAGGCTTTGATATGGAACTGATTCAGCTGTTTTTATCCAATTATTCTATAGCTCTAGACAATTACATCCTTAATAATATGGTGAACACCACTCAAAAGGAAATTGTTTTTGCATTAGGTGAAATAGTCGATAGTCATTTTGAGGAGACTGGAAGCCACGTTAAAAGAATTTCTGAGATGATGTATCAGTTTGCCTTGTGTAACCACTACTCTTATTCTGAGAGTGAAGTGGTAAAGGTTGCCAGTACCATGCATGACCTTGGGAAAATTGCGATTCCAGATAAAATTCTGAAAAAACCTGGTCAGCTGGACAATGATGAGTTCAATAAGATAAAGACCCACACAACACATGGCTATAAGATACTTAATAATTCTGATCTTGAAGTCCTGAAAATTGCAGCCAATATAGCACTTAACCACCATGAAAAGTATGATGGAAGCGGTTATCCAGCTGGAAAACAAGGAAAAGACATCCCGCTGAATGCTAGAATGCTGGCCATAGTTGATGTTTTTGATGCAATGACACACAGGAGGATATATAAAGAAGCTGCTCCTATAGAAGAAGCGCTCGGTTATATAAATAGTCAAAAGGGCAAACATTTTGACCCCAATTTGGTTGAAGTATTCATTAACAATCTTAATACCATTACAAATGCAATAGAAGGCCTATAAGGTGCCAAAGAAAACCATTCAAAAACCATTCATTTAAACATGAATGGTTTTTTATGAGTAATAAACTGTGATAGAATAATAAATGGTGGCGTTTCTTCACACAATCGTCACATGTATCAAGTATTATCAAAGTCGGTGCCATAATTATATATGGCAATATATTAACAAATAATAGGTTGAGTCGTTTAAGGGAGTTACATATGGAGCAACTAAAAAAATATAAATGGTATATATCAGCAATTGCATTGGTACTGATTATCGCTTATACAACTGCAACTGCACCTATTGAAGCATATAAACTTGTGATAAATGGTAAAGATATGGGATATATAGCAAATCAGTCAGACGTTGAGAATTTAGTTCTCTCTTTAACTGAACAAGCATCAGAAAAGGGCTTATACAAGGTGGAGCAAGAGACTGAGATTACGTATGAAACTGGACTAACCGCTGAAGACGAAATTCTGACCAGTGATCAAATTAAGAAAATAATTGAGAACAGCATTGCCTTTGAACTCACCGGTTATTCGATTATGATTGATGGGAAAGCTTATTTTACTTTGAAATCTAGGAGTGAAGCAGATCAGATTATTGATCGTGTTCGCAACCAATACACCATTGAAGATGTAAGTGATCTGCAACTTGGCTTTGTTGAAAATGTTGTAGTTTATGCAAACCCAGTAGATAAAAATGATATCCAGAGCTTTGATGAAGTATGGTCAGCTTTTGAATCTGGTCGCCAAGAACTTGAGACTTATAAAGTGCAAAAGGGAGATACAACCTGGGATATTGCAAACCGGTTTAATTTGACCATTGATGAAATAGCACAAGCGAATATTGAAGATGATCTAACCAGAATACAAATTGGTCAAGTCATTAATTTGAACATTCCCAAAGCATGGATTAATGTTCGAGCTCAGGTTGTTACTGAAACAGAGCAACCCATACTTGGATTAACCTACTATGAAAAAGTAGATTCAATGTTTGTTGGAGAACATAAACTCAAGTCACAGGGAGAAGATGGCCTAAAGGTTGTTGAACTTGAAACTGTCTACATTAATGGTATATTGCAAGAAGAAAAAATATTGTCTGAAGTGGTTCTAAAGGAGCCAACAAGTACAATCATGTTAACGGGAACAAAATGGCGCGAAGTTGCTGCGTCAGGAGATTTTGATAATCCACTTGAAGGTAAACTGACATCGCGTTTTGGAACACGATGGGGTCGAATGCATGAAGGGATTGATATAGGTGCAGCGATTGGAACGCCTATTAAAGCAGCTGATGCAGGCCTTGTAACTGCATCAAGATATATTACGGGTTACGGTTATACAGTTATTTTAGATCATGGGAAGGGGATAACAACCCTGTATGGTCATGCCAGCAGTTTAGATGTTGTTGTTGGACAAACGGTTGAGAAAAACGAAATAATTGCCAAGGTTGGGACGAGCGGAAGCACAACTGGCCCCTGTCTACATTTTGAAGTTAGACGAAATGGTGTGGCTATAGATCCACTGCCTTACCTTAACTATTAAACTAAATTTAAAGCGTAAATTAGATGTAAAGCTTGTAGGATAAGCTCAATATCTAAGTTACGTTTTTTTTATTGGCAAATAACTGAAAATTCGATTATTACATGTTAATGATTCCTCGTTTATGTTAAAATAAATTTAATGTTACAATGTTTGAATGGAGGCGCATATGAAAATAAGTGTACTTGTAGAAAATCACGATGGTGACATGTGCTCAGGTGAACATGGGCTCTCGTTGTTTGTCGAAGTGGGTGATGTTAAGGTTTTATTTGATACAGGCAGTTCGCCACTTTTTATAAAAAATGCAGTAAAGATGGGACTGGATATTCATTCAGCCAACTATGTTGTACTAAGCCATGGACATTATGATCATGGAAATGGATTGGAATACCTCATAAATAAAGAGTTGGTTTGTCATACGGGTTGTTTTATAAATCGATATAGAAAAAGTGATCAAAAACCGATTGGATTACCTCTGACATTACAGCAAGCCAGAGATAGATTTACATTGGTTATGAGTGAGGAGCCTATTGAACTTGGAGAAGGGCTGTTCTTTATGGGTGAAATTCCAAGACGTATTAACCATGAGCGGTTTATTGATAATGAAGGATTTTCTTACTTGACAGGTGGCGTGGGTGATCCGATACTGGATGACTCAGCACTGGTGTATGAAACACCACTAGGAAATATTATAATCACTGGCTGCTCCCATTCTGGGATCTGTAACATGGTTGAACGGGCCATGACAATCACGGGTGATATGAGAACCTACATGATTATTGGGGGTCTTCATTTGAGGGAACTTAATGAAAAAGTGTATAAAACTGTTGCTTATTTAAAAGAGCATGACATAAAGTATATCTATCCGATCCACTGCACAGATGAATCGGTGGTTTCTTATATGGAAAATACACTGACGGATACGTCTATTAAACGCATTAAATCTGGCGATATACTAGACTTATAAGTTGATGGAAAGTTAATAGAAAGTTGATAGAAAGGTGATTAAAATGATACAAGGAAAAAACATAAATCTAAGGCTTATTAAACAAGAAGACCTGATTACATATGTAGAATTAACAAATGACACGACAAGTCCAGGGGCATATTATCCACTGGTGGTTTGGACATTAACTGAAACACAACAGTTGTTTAATGAACATGGATTCTTTTCAGAAAAAGGTGGACGTCTACTCATCACCTCTAAAGAAGATGACATCATTGGATTTGTTTCATTCTTTAAAGGCAGTCCTTATATGAATGGATACGAACTGGGTTATAAGATTTTCAAAGAAAAGGATCATGGATTTGGTTACACAACAGAAGCTGTAAAACTTATATCAGCATTTCTGTTTGAGCACAGGCCTATATCTAGATTACAAATTTGTATGATAGAAGACCACGTTGGGTCCGCTCGAGTGGCTGAAAAGGCAGGTTATAGTTTTGAAGGCGTCATGCGGGATGTGACGCAACATAGGGGCGAAACAATAAATAATAAAATGTATTCCCTAATCAGGTCAGAGGTTGAACCGCTGGAGACAGTGATAAAAAAACTGTAATTTATTTATCATGTAGCTGAGAGGAAACACAATGAAAAAAATTGAATCACCTATCAAAGTGAAACGCATTAGATCAACGGAAAAACTATCATATCTTAATTCGTTTATTATAGATTATAAAACCAAATCAGGTAAAAATATGGAGTGGGAACTGGTTTCGAGACAAAGCAAAGAAAGACTTGAAAATGAGATCTTTGAGTCTAAGTCTTATTCTGATGGCGCCATGATGTTTGCTACCAATTTGGAAAAAAACAAAGTAGTTATTTTAAAAGAGTTTAGAGTGAGTGCTGGTCAATATGTATATATGTTTCCTGCAGGTCTTGTGGAAGCAGATGAGTCTATTGAAACGGCAAGCATTCGTGAATTCAAAGAGGAGACAGGTCTGGGATTTCAACCACAATATATTGAAAGAGAAAGATATGTTTCTGTTGGCATTGTAAATGAAAGGGTGAACATTGTTTATGGAGTCTTTCAGGGAGAACCCTCATTGGAGTTTCAAACGGACAATGAGCACGCCGAGATTCATATTATCGACAAAGAAGAAGCAAAGCGTATATTAAATGATGAGGAAGTGTCTATAAGAACAGCCATGTTGCTGCAAGGTTTTTATGGACTTAATCCATTTTTCGATGTATAGACTGATTTATTGTGCGTGGAAATCTGTCATCTGCGAGCAATTTATGACAGGTTTGTTTGTACGAGAACTGCTATTCTATTTACAGAAGGAGATGGCACATGAACTGGATTGAAAGCCTTAACAATGCACTAAGATATATTGAAGATAATTTGGATAAAGAGCTCGATCCAAATGCAATTGCTAAGCAAGCTTTTACTTCGAGGTTTCATTTTCAGAGACTGTTTTATATGGTTTCAGGTCAAAGGTTGGGAGAATATATTAGGTTGAGACGTCTTTCTGTGGCTGTAAGTGATTTGTTGCTGCCAGGTGTTAAAGTTATAGACGTTGCACTTAAATATGGTTACGAAACACCTGAATCGTTTTCAAAAGCATTTAAGAAACTTCATGGTGTGACACCCTCCTCGGTAAAAAAAGGCGGAAGTGAACTCAAAGCCATACCTCCATTAACGTTTCAGCTGACTGTGAAAGGAGAGCGTCGTATGAACTATAAAATTGAAAGTAAAGAAGCCTTTAAGGTGATTGGTTTTAAGAAAACAGTAACAAGTAAAAACAATCAGAACTTTATTGATATCCCTGAATTCTGGAAGACATTAAACGCAGAAAAGAAGGTTGAAGAGTTGTATCAGAAGGCAAAAGACGGGGATGTTCTTGGGATTTGTGTAAACTTTTTAGACGGTGGTGAACTATTTGACTATTATGTAGCGATCCGTGGAGAAGAGTTAGAGGGTCATACCGATGCAGAAGTGGTCACGATCCCAGCGAGCCAATGGGCAGTCTTTTCAGGGGTGGGTCAACTACCAGAATCAATCCAGGCCACATTGAAACAGATATACCACGAGTGGTTCCCAGCAACCAACTATGAGCATGCAGGAACGGCTGAAATCGAGGTCTACCCATCAGATTGTGAAACACCTGAAGGAATGAAATATGAAGTTTGGATTCCTATTGTTGAAAGCAAGAAATAAATAATTATACTCAAATGGAACACCCCTCTTGTTCAAGTTTCTTGAATGTGCGGGGTGTTTATTTATATGGCATCAAAGTAAGATTGTAGCTGGATTTCAGTGTTTTTCTATAATAGAATAAGGAATGAAGGTGGTGTAGGAATTGAAATCAACACAATTGTCTGAATGGATAGATGTGAAAAATAGATACATAAAAAGAAACGATAACGAAAAACCAGTAGGTCGCTTTGCCCCGAGCCCAACGGGTCTAATGCATCTTGGAAATGTATGGGCGGCTCTTTTTGCATGGTTATCTGTACGAAAAAATAATGGAACAATGGTTATGAGAATTGAAGACCTTGACCCACAAAGGTCCAAAGCTCACTTTACCAACCAAGTTATAGAAGACATGAAATGGTTGGGTCTAGACTGGGATGAAGGACCAAATAGTGGTGGGGCCTATGGACCCTACTCACAGAATGACCGAAGAGAATTTTATGAAATGGCTTTAAATGAGTTGAAAGATAGGGATCTGGTATATCCTTGTTTCTGTACCCGTAAAGAACTGCGCGCAGCAAGTGCACCACATCAGGAAGATGGAATTTTTATATATGGTGGCACATGCCGCGGCTTAAATGAGGGCTTGGTTTCTGATTATAAGGAAATCAAAAAGCACGCGTGGCGGATTAAGGTGCCAGACGAAAGTATAAGATTTACCGATCTCAACTACGGCCTTGTTGAACAGAATATAAAAAGTGAGTGTGGGGACTTTGTACTTGCAAGGGCTGATGGTGTCCATGCGTACCAACTGGCTGTCGTTATTGACGATGCCCTTATGGGTGTTAATCAAATAATACGAGGATCTGACTTGATTGATTCATCACCAAGACAAATTTACTTACATAAAGTGTTTGGATTTGAAGAACCAACTTTCGGACATGTTCCACTGTTAAGAGGTGAAAATGCAGACCGACTATCTAAAAGGCACAAAGCTCTGGATTTAGGACAACTTCGAAATAAAGGGTGGAAATCAGAGGATGTAATTGGCTTGCTTGCTTATAAAGCGGGAATGATCCAAAAGCCGGAAGCTGTCCAAACATCAGATTTAATATCCTTATTTGACTGGACCCAGATGCCAAAACAAGATATTATCCTGACTTCTGAGGATCTGAAGTTATGATAAACCTAGAAATAGTTCTTTAGCTTCTAGTATCAATGCATTATAATGAAACACAGTGTTTATAGTAGTTAGATGGCACAGCCATCATATGTAAGGAGTTTGCGACATGCAACAAATAAAGAAAAATAAAATTGTGGCAGTGGCCTTAAGTGGTGGTGTAGATAGTACCGCAGCGACGATTCGGTTACTTGAGGAAGGTTATACTTGTTTTGGTGTAACGATGTACTTGTTTGATTTGCCGGATGATAATGGCGTATTACGTCCTCCTGCTTTCTTAGAAGAGGCAAAAAAAGTTGCAGATGCACTGGGCATCAAACATCATATTATCGATCTGAGAGATGCATTTAAAAAGGAAATCATGCTTCCGTTTGCAAAGGCATACTTGAAGGGTGAAACACCGAATCCATGTGTTTTATGTAACCGTGCAATAAAGTATGGCATGTTGCTGGAAGCCTCACTAAAATTGGGTGCAGATTTGATGGCAACCGGTCATTATGCTCGAGTAAATTTTAATGAACGTTCTAAGAAATATGAGCTATTCAAAGGTTTGGCAGATAGAAAAGACCAAGCTTATGTCATGCATAGATTAAGGCAAGAACAGTTGTCTAAAATTATTTTCCCACTGGGCTCATATAAATCCAAAGATGAAATTCGTAAATTGGTTGATGAAAAAGGTATATTCACAGCCAAGAAAAAAGATTCAATGGGTATTTGTTTTGTTCCAAATGGAAACTATGCAGATGTTATTGAGACACTCCTTCCTGGTGAAATCAGAGAAGGGAATTTTATAGACAGCTCAGATAAGGTCCTTGGAAGACATAAGGGGATTGTACATTATACAATTGGACAAAAAAGAGGACTTGGCGTTAAATTTGATCCTCCAAAGTTCGTGGTTGCACTTAGACCAGAAAGCAATGAAGTTTTGCTTGGAAATGATGAGGAAACCTATGCAAGTGAGCTTGTAACAGAGGATTTCCATTTGATTTCTAATACTTTTGATGAACTGCCTAAAATAGTAGATGTAAAAATGTTTAACTGGGGTTGGGTTTTAAAAGCGGAAGTTGTTAAAAATGCTGACGGCACTGTAAGTTTCAAATTTTTAAAGCCTGAAAGAGCACCTGCTTGTGGACAGCACGCAGTTATTTATATGAAGGATCAAATTCTTGGTGGTGGTGTTATCACAAGGATCATACGGTAAAGCTATAGGAGGAAAACATGGCACTTAAGTCTAAAAAATTAATTTTTTCATTTGATATAGAATCAGATGGTTTATATGGAGAAGGATTCGCCGTAGGTGCGGTAATTATAGACATACAATCCGGACGTATCATTAATGAATTCTCAGGTATTGTTGATGGCTATAAAATCACAGACACATTTGTTAAAGAGAATATCATTCGTCACCTGAAGGATATGACAAAGTACCCAAGTGTACATTCGCTACGTGATGCATTTTGGAAATTTTATATTAAATACAGAACTGAAGAAGAACGCCAGAACCGTGAAATTGTATTTCTAGTAGATAACGGTGTACCTGTTGAAGGAAATTTCCTGAGACAATGTGTCCTGGATGACCACCGTAATAGAAAATTTAAAGCACCTTTTCCATTAATTGATTTGGCAACAGTTCTCATGTTGAATGGTTATGAAAACCATCTGAATAGACGTGCTTTTAGCAATTGTCCTGGAAGGAAACATCACCCACTAGATGATGCTGCTGCCAGTGGTCTAACTTTCTGGAAACTGGTTTTTGAAAAGTCTGCAAAATAATTGTTATCAAAGCGAAAGTATATATATACCAAACAGATTTTTTATAATGAGTTTTTTTTGTAATCCCAATACATTTGCCGTATAATATTCATAGAAAATACACCTTTTGGAAATCGCTAATTCATATACTATGGTTGTTCGAATTTTTACAGTAGTATAATAAAATAGCATTTTAAAGGGATTAAAGTGTTTGCCAAACAAAACGAACCAGAATGACAGCTTGATAGTATGGAATTCTGGTTTCTATTTTTATACATATAGATAAAGATTTATAACAAGTGAAGTGGGGCATAAGATGGATAAAAATTTTAGAATTCTGAATTTGGATATAAGATATGATGATATAAAACTTACAAATAAACCTTGGAAACCTACAATTGGATACATGGTGTTTGGATTTCTTTGGATTCTGTTTTCTGACAAACTCTTATCAGTATTTGTGGATGATTTGAAACTATATGAGCAGATTCAGATGTACAAGGGCTGGTTTTATGTCGTTTTAACTGGGCTTGTGCTCTATTATTTGGTTAAGCTAGACAACAGTAAGTTATTTGGATTAACCAAACAAATTGCTAAAAAAAATGAGGAACTGGTCACATTTTCAGAAGAATTGGTTGCAATGGAAGAAGAACTTGAGAAAAAACTGAATGCATTAAACGAACTGACATGCGAAATGAAAAGACAAAAGGATTTTGTTGATGAAATTTATAACTCAAGTAACATGGTTATAATGGTCTGGAAAAAAACGGGAGAACTTCTGAACTATAACGCCTATTTTGAAGATTTGTTTAACATAAAAATGGATCTCCGAGGTGAAATATGGACAAAAGTGATGTTAAAAGAAGGCGATAACATTGATTTAGAGGCTCTTGTATATGCCATTGAAAGGGAAAAACTTCTTTCAAACGTAGAAAATGATGTTGTAACCAGTGCAGGTGAAGTTCTCAACATGATCTGGAACATGTCAACAATCACTGATCCAAATACCAATGAAGAAGTTATTGTTTCATATGGCGCGAATTTGACAGGCGAAAGACAAAAAGAAAAACGATTGCTCGAAATTGCTACGACAGATAGTTTAACAAACCTTAAAAATCGGGTTGCTTTTGAAAATGATATTTCGGGGTGGATTCAGAGACATGACAAGTTTACCCTTTATCTTATTGGACTCGATAATTTTAAGTATTTAAATGACCTTTATGGCCATTTCAGTGGAGATATATTGTTAGAACAATTGGGCAATCTACTTATGCGGTCATTTAATACAAGTGAAATATATAGATGGAGCGGGGATGAGTTTTTAATTTTAGACAAGCAACACACCCTCAACGATGTGGACCGAATGCTTCGTGGAATTATGGATACGGTTGTTAGGAAATGGAATATTCAAGATGTTGAGTATAACTCTTCAGCCAGTGTAGGTGTTGTTAGGTATCCTCAAAATGGACTTAATATATCCAATTTGGTTTCAAATTTGGATGTCGCCCTTAATCATGCTAAAAGAAATGGTCGTGGCCAACACAAGTTCTTTAGTGAGGCACTTATTGACGAAATAAGATATGAAGCCTTGATGGAGAAGGAACTCAAACGAGCACTTGCAGAAAATAGTCTCACCCTTAATTTCCAACCAATATTTGATATGGATACTGAAAATGTTGTGTCATTAGAAGTATTGCTTAGATGGCCAAGTAATCCTTTAAAAGAGTATAATATTGGTAATATAATTTCTTTAGCTGAGAAGACAGGCCAAATAATTGCAGTGGACAGGTGGGTTATAACCCATACTTTTAAGCTGATTAATGAGAATGCAGATTTACTATGTAATATGCACTTGTCCATTAATATATCTGTTCAGTCTTTCCACTCAAAAAATTTCATTGAGTTTATAAAAAATCAAATTGAAATGTACGACATTGTACCTAGCCAAATTGAGCTTGAAATTACAGAGTACTCAATTGTCGAAGACTTTGAGAAATCATCTCTGATTATTGAGGAAATAAAAGGGCTGGGATTAAGAATTGCTTTGGACGATTTCGGTACAAAATATTCTTCGCTAAATTATTTGAGTAAACTACCCTTTGATGTTTTGAAAATAGATAAATCCTATGTGGATCATATTTTAGATGATTGTAAAGATAGGGCTATTGTAAATCACTTAATTAAACTTTCAGAGGACCTTGACCTAGTAACCATTGTTGAAGGTATTGAAATGGAAGACCAGAAGCAAGTACTGATCCAAATGGGTTGTCGCTATGGCCAAGGGTATTTGTATTCAAAGCCATTGGCGCTAGATAAGATACTTCCTCTGATTGAAATGAATTTGACCAGTCAAGAATACATATCATAAAAATGTAAAGTAAAATTAAGTTTAGTAAGCTTAGTAAACTTAAATAGTCGTCAAAAATCAAGGAGCTGTCACAGAATGACTTATTAACAAAAGTTATTCCGAGACAGCTCCTTTTAAGTTGTCGAAAAAATCGACGAAATGATAGACTATAGAAAATTTTGAAAGACTGCACCGCATTCTTTCGTAGTTTTGTTAAAGTCGGTTAGTGGATATCAGACCACTCAACATACTTCACAAGAGTTGAAATAATTCTTTCTAAACCCGCTTGATCTTCCTCGTCAAAACGATTAAGTGTTGGACTATCAATATCTAGAACTGCAACAACAGTATCATTTACTATAATCGGCAGTACAATTTCTGAGTTTGATGCCGAGTCACAAGCAATATGACCTGGGAAATCATGAACGTTCTTGACCAATTGAACTGTTTTAGTAGAAACGGCAGTACCGCAAACCCCTTTTCCAACAGCTATATCTACACATGCTGGTTTTCCTTGGAATGGTCCTAGTTTTAACTGTCCATTTTTCATCAAGTAAAAACCCACCCAGTTAATATCATCAATGAGTAACTCAAAGAGTGCTGAAGCATTTGATAGGTTTGCCAACCAGTCAGGCTCATCTCCTATGAGTCCTGTGAGTTTAATGTTCATATATTTGTATAACTTATCTTTCGTATCAAAGTGCACTTTATCAATTTGTTTCATTGTTGTCCTCCTTTTATATTCATATCTGAGAGTGTCTATTACTTATGGTTCTTAAAATACTCAAACAAAGTCCAAGGTTCAGCTTCTGGTGGCCAGTCGATGAATGAAAGTTCAGTGCCAGAGTATGGGTGAACAAAAGTCATTTTATGGGACCAAAGTGCAATCTGTGTCCAGTTTCGTTTGCGTTTCGTTGCGGGATTGTATTTTGCATCTCCCCAAAGTGGAAGCCCCTCTGTTGAAAGCTGTACACGTATTTGATGGTGTCGCCCAGTCTCAAGTGTAATTTCTAGGAGCGTAAAAGTATCCCTTTTCACTTTTTCCTTTTGGAAGGTTTTATACTTCAAGGATGCTTTTTTTGAGCCTTCATTATTTTTGTGGACGGCTATACTTACATTTTGACCAGATTTCTTTTTTAAGTAGTGTAAGAACGTACCTTCATTTACTTCGGGTTCTCCACACGCGACACACATATAAATTTTATCCATTGAATGGGATTGGATCAGATTAGAAAATTTACGCGCAGCCTCTTTACTTTTTGCATAAACGATGAGGCCTCCAACGGGTCTATCCAGTCTATGCACTACAAATATATTGGTATTAATTCGGCTAGATATTTGTTCATCTGATTGATCTCTTTGATTAATAAAAGTCTCAAGTAAAGTGCAAAAATCCAAATCTCCACTTGTGTCTGCTTGAGATGCAATCTTTGGTGGTTTTGAAGCAACAATATAATGTGAATCTTCAAAGTGTATTAACATAAGTCACTTCCAATCCGATTTTCCTATAACAGGAGTTGATTACTCCTCAAGCTGTTGACAATGTCAACAGCTTGGAGATTGTTGAGAAGTTCGAAAGACAAGGCGCAGGTAGAATCCGCTCTGTGAGCGTATATAACATACGTGATCAGAGTGGATTATAACGAGCAACGCAGTATTTCGGACTTTGTCAACAATCTCAGGAGTTAAATACTCCTACAATATTATAATACAAAATCACTTATTTAGTACAGAAATGTAAGTTTCTCAACTTGTTGCGTTATCTGAAAAATCAGTTGGGTATAAATACCACAAACCAATAACCGGAAGGGGGAAGGCCAATGTCAGTACATTTTTTCTATAATTATCGAGATGAATTGGTAAAAAAATTGAAGGAACATTATGCAGACGACGTAAAAGTTTGGAAAGAACAAGAAGCAGCAAACAAACAATTGGACGAAGCAGAGGCAATGCTTAAGAAGTATTTCAGTTCCCTTGTAAAAGAACTGGACGACGTAATTGAAGCTTCTAAAAACGAGATTATGTTATGTGAAAATGGCAATGTTATGGAGTTTAAAATCCAGCAGAACTTTGTAAGATTCACGCGTGAGGAACGTGCTATTCAAGTTAAAGTTGGATACTATGTAACTCAAAATGACATGGTTGAAACTGCAATCTTAGGTTATGTAATGCCAGGAGATAAACGACCTGTTATGAAAAAAGTAGGTAAAATCCATGATGGTAGTACATTTGACGAAAATACAATCAACTATTATCTAAGATCAGCATTCGGCGACTGGCTTCAAAGCTTAGTGACTTCAAGTGAAGACACTGTTTAAGGTTGAATTTGAGAACTTAATATTTTGCAATATAAAAAGGAGCTGATTATCAGCTCCTTTCAGTCTGTCATTCCGTCTGTGATAACTTTATGCCTTTTGATCCATAAACAGACCTTGATACCAAGCCAACTGTTCTTCGTCCTTGTTTGTAGGCGGTTTTATAGCTTTAAGCTTGTGATAAAAATCAAAAAGCTTTCTAAGAAATCCTCCAGATTTAGTGAGGAACTCGAAAGCTTCAGGTGTATTAACAAAATGATCCTTCAATTTTCTTTTCTTAACCCGAAGTTGAGAGTCAGGCTGTACAACAATTGACAGTGCATGGAGTTGGGGTTCATAATATTTAACAAATTCACTGAGTGATTCTAAGTGATTTGTTTCAAATGTTTTATCAAATTCAATGAGCGCAGAAACCACATGGTTGTGAGAATCGAATATAGCCATCAAGTGTTCTACAAAATGATCAGGATCATCTAGAAGTGCGTTCCAAGCTTCCTCAAAATTTTGTTCCTCGCTATAAAACTGTCGGTATTCATCCTTCATATTTTGTAGCTTATCATAGACGATGTCTATGGATATGAGTCGGTTGGCATCATTGTCATCAGAGCGTAGCTGTGACGATTTTGTTTTGTCTAGTCGCTCAACGTAGGCTTCGCGACTTTGTTTGTTCATACCTCTATTAATTTTATTTGTTGGTCTACTGGATTTAGATGTTCTACTAACTCTCATGAGATCACCACCTTAAATATAAGCCGATATAGTATTGTTTATATATTTATCGGCACAAATTGGATTTTATTCACAAAATTCTGAGAATTATTTGTGAAATGATTATCAAATAAATACAATTGATACAGTCTTTATAGAGAGTTAAAGGGTTATGGCTTTAAATATGGTAATATAGACGTAGTATATAAAGAGATTGAAAGGGAGGCTGATCAAGTGTCTACAAGATTCGAAGAAATGAGAAGAACAATAGCGGATCTGCTTTTAGATTCGAAATTTTTGAATAATTATGATTTAGATGAAGAAAAAATTCATCGATTTTTATATAGTGATCATTTCCATAAGTCATTACAAGAAATGATAGACAATAGAAACTATAATTCCAAAGATCTATACAATGTTATGTATCCTTTGCTGGGGGAACTAATGCCTGAAAATCCACCAGAGGATGTTATGGATTATATCTATAAGTTCACACTAAGGCTTGCTTTTCCATCAGCGATGGAGTTTGAAGTCCGTCAAGATATGGATGCTGTTTGCCATGTCTATTTAAAGACCCTAAAAATGTTCTCAGAGTTCCAGAAAACGTCGGATGATGATTCATGGCAGAGCCGTTACGCCATGAACCTCCTACAAGAGCATGATGTAGAAGAACTGGAAGACGAAACGGAATATAGAAGATTTTTACGAGCCTTTGATGAAGAATACACATACGAGTTAATGAAACTGAATCAAGAGGTTGTAGGATACTCAACCCTAGACCATGTTTGTGGTGTACATTACTTGTCGATGAAGGTCGCACGTCAGCTGAAGCGTGTGGGTATGCCTCTAGATATGGGCCGTGTTTCAGGTGCTGCTGCTGGGCATGACGTTGGTAAATATGGTTGTAGAAAAGAAGAGCAAAAACGAGTTGCATACTACCATTATTACTATACTGGCGAATGGTTTAAGAAAAGAAACATTGTCTATATTCGTAATGTTGCCATCAACCATTCAACGTGGGATTTGGAGCTTGAAAACCTTCCAATAGAAGCGCTGATTCTGATTTACAGTGACTTTAGAGTAAAATCGAACTCTAACCGTCAAATGACATATTATACGTTAGATGATTCATTTAAAGTTATTTTAGACAAACTGGATAACGTAGATGAGGAAAAAGAAAAGAGATACAAACGTGTTTATCGTAAACTAAAGGATTTCGAAGAGTATATGCTTCATATGGGGATCAATGTTGATCCTAATTCAGAAATAGAGTTGCCAGATGATCATAGACTCGAGTTTGATCATTATTCTTTATTACAAGGTAAAGAAATTATTCAAAATGCAAAATATGCTTCAATAGGCCATAACATTAGATTGATGCACCACTTAAGAGATGAAACATCCCTAAATAAAATGTTAGAAAGTGCACGTGACCTAGGTGATTTAAGTGGACTTAGAGGCTATATTGAAGTTTTAGAAGAATACCATCCTTACTTGACTCAAAAACAAAAATTAATTGTTGTAAAGTTTTTATATGAACAACTGATTATGCCAGAAGAGGATATTAGAAAACAGTGTGCCGCCCTCCTCGGTGTTGTTATAGGAACTTACGACGAGGAATTACGTAAGGAACTTCCCAAAGATGCCTCATTAGACAAACCTGAAATAATGTCTATTGATCTGTTCAAGAAATACATCGATGCTTTTTTATACCCTGATCAAAAAATTATTGGTAAACATAGGGGTTGGATCAGCTATGCTTCTAGAAGTATGTTGCGTGCCTACTTTAAGAAACAGCCAAATCCAGTTAAGAAAAGTGAAGCTGTTGAAGTTGTACTTTCATACTTAAGACGGCCAGATGATAATAACGAAATTAGATTTTACTTATTGGCTTCAATTCCAGGTCTTCCTTTTGATGACTGTGAAGAGGAACAGACAAACGAAGTTATTCACTATATATATGACATGTTGATCAATGAACATGTGAATACCAAGCTAGCGGCATTTAGGTCTTTATCTGAAATGATGCCTTATGCCAAAGAGAGACTTAAAGAGAAGTACCATGTAGGTGATACATTGATTAAAGGTCTGGAAGCTTCTTCTAACCCAGCCCTTAATTTTGCTCGACTAAAACTTGTTGAGAGTCTTGCACTTGAGCCTGAGATTCGTGAACGTTATGCAGAGCCATGTCGTGAAGATTTAAAACAGATTTCAAACCTTTTCTTGAGCAATCTAAAGTCTGCAACACACTTTATTGCTAAACGATTCCAGGTTGATTTACTTGTACGTCATACCATTGAAGATGAATATGATAATGCCTTTTATACTGCAATGCACTTCTGTAATCTGTTAAAGGTAAGTGCTGTTGAGACGGTAAGAAATAGAGCGGGTGTTGGACTAATTGAACTGGTGCCTTATCTTTCTTTCGAACAAAGGAACGATATTGTTATTGAGCTTCTTCGTGCTCTCGAAATGGAGTCCTACCAATTTACCAGATATATTCCTCAGTATTTAGGTGAAATTTTGATGTACATTAAACCTGTCGAACTCGATGAAATTTTAGACAGCTTTGAGGAAAAAGTAAAAAGTGCAAACGCCCAGATTACAACCCTGATGATTCAAACTGTTGGTTTTGCACTCAGCCATTACTCTGGCTATAAATCTATGTGTGAGAATGATAATGAAGGCTACAGAAGACGTATGGAAGTTATGTTAGGAATCCTCTTTAATGGATTCGTAAATTATAACCCAGTCGTGAATCAAGTTGCTTTCAGAGTTATAGGACAACGTATATTTGCCTCTAAATTTATGAGCAAAACAATGAAAACAGAGATCTTTAAAATTTCAATTAAAAAGATAATGGCATTAATGGTTGATACAGATGAGAACATTGAACTTGTATTCTTTAACAATGCAGCTGGTCTAAAGAACATATACCGATTTATTTCAGACTATGTCTTTGAGGAAGGTGCCCTTGAAATGATGGGCAACCGAAAAGTAGCCTTCTTCCCTGGTGCCTTTGATCCATTTAGCTTAAGCCATAAAGAGATTGCAAAAGATATCCGAGATCTAGGTTTTGAAGTCTACCTGGCAGTAGATGAGTTTTCTTGGTCTAAACGTACACAACCCAATTTGATCAGAAGAGATATTATAAAAATGTCAGTAGCAGATGAGATTGATATCTATACCTACCCAAGGTATTTACCAACCAATATCGCCAACCCTGAGGACATGAGTGAACTCAAACGAAAGTTTAAAGGTCTGGATGTGCATATTGTTGTAGGTGGAGATGTTATTGTCAACGCATCTGCTTATAAAAATCCTCAAATAGAAGGGGCAATTACAAGCTTTAAACATGTGGTATTTGATCGAAAGATTCCAAATGCACCAGACAGAGATGCAGCATTTGAAGAAGCCTTTAAAAGATTGCCTGAGGGTTCGGTTCGACTCCAATTGCCTGAGCAGTTTGAGAGTATCAGTTCCACTCAAATCAGAAACTATATTGATGATAATAGGGATATTTCAGAGCTTGTTGATCCTCTAGCACAAAGATTTATTTATGAAAGAGGGCTTTATCAGCGTGAGCCTATGTATAAAGAGATATTAACAACAAAATCTTTAACATTAGAAATTGTAGAAGAACCTACACCGACCCTATTAGAAGAGCTGGCAACAGTGGTGAAGTATGACTTTAGTGAATCGTATACTAGATTTAAAGAAGTTGCCCATAAAAAAGGTTTTAGACTATTGGTACTGCGAAGTGTAGAAGATAACAGAAAGATTATTGGATTCTCAGCCTTCCACTGGTTAAGAACAATCGATATTTACCTTGAGTTTGAGGATGAGTATTTGTCGGATTACATTCGTGATCATTCTGTGGGAAGACTGGTGGTCATTGATGGCATTTATAGAAATTCCACAGACACGTCGCCAAATGTAGAGCAAAGACTTCTTACAGAAACACTTGCTTTCTGTCTTGCAAAAGACTATAGCTATGCAATCTATAAAGACATGATTACTGATAGAGTAGACACTAAGCTAAATAATGTCATGCGTATGCAAGGATTCCTGAACGTCTTAGGTAAGGAATCGGGTGAATCTGTTTACGTTGTAAATATGTCTACACCTTGTACACTGAATATGGATGCAAGATCCATGCTCAAAGCACCATTTAGAAACTCTGAAAATGTTCTTAAAGCGGTAAAGCGAAGTCGTAGCAGGTTACAAAAGGCCTTAACAAAGCTCTACCCTGGACATTTGGTTCTCTCATTTGATAGAACCATGATCTACGAGCACTTAATTAAAAAAATCTGTGACGATAACAATATGCCAACCACACCTCTGAGTCCTAAACAGAGTGGGGAGGCAATGTGTGTGCCATTTGGGCAGATCTTCAATAGATGGAGACTCCCAAATACGGTTACAAAGTCACTGCATACAGAAAAGTACTTTACGTCTGATTTGAGACGCCATGAAATCCAGGCGGCACCGTATTATCTAGATCTAGAGAATCAAGTTAAAACGATTAAATCCTTTAATAGACCCGTTATTCTGGTGGACGATTTACTAAATAAAGGTTACAGATTTAATGCACTTGAGCCTCTATTTAAACAAGAGGATGTAGAGATTAAAAAGTTCTTTGTTGGAATCTTATCTGGCCGTGGGAAAGCAATAATGGAACGTGCAAACATCGAGGTTGATTCTGCTTACTTTATCCCTAGACTGAAGGTTTGGTTTACTGAGAGCAAAATGTATCCATTTATTGGTGGGGATATTTTATGGAGAGGTCGATCGCCTGAAAGAAGTTTAATCCCTTCGATCAATTTGGTGTTGCCATATACCTATCCATCATACATTCGGGATGCGTCTAAACAAGCGGTGTATAAAGTTTCTGAGATAGCCTTAATCAACGCAATTGAAATATTAGAAGCTTTAGAAGATGCGTATCAATCAGAACATGAACGGATGCTAACCGTAGCCCAACTGGGTGAGGTGGTGTTGTCACCTAGAATACCTGATAAAGGCTTTAATATTGACTATGATATGAATAATAAAGCATCAGATTATTTGAAAAACGAACTGGAACATCTAAGACGATTAAGAAGCACATTTCAGTAAAAGCACAGTCCAATAAAAGTACAGTCCAATAAAAGTACAGTCCACATATTACGCGGAGGGATCACATGAAGATTTATGACTTAAAAAAAGCCTTTGGGCTTACGTTTGATGTGTTAAATATTGGTTATTCTCAACTGAGTGTTGAGGATCTGCAAATGTATGTCACAAGAAACAATCAGCCTATTGTCCTTCTTATTCACAATGATAACCCAGGAGCTAAAAGGGCTTATAGAATCCGAAGGTCCTCTGAACTTTTAAGGAATGCTGAATCTGTGGAATACCTGAGTACGACATTAGACGCTGAGCAAGATATCCCAGAATTTCTTGAACTCTATATAAGAGAAAAGGGCATGAAGGTTGTCAACACCGCTTTAGAAAACTGGGAAGATGAGCTTGAGTTTAATCTCCCTAAAAAATGGCGCGTGAACGTTTTAGGTCTTGGAGATGTAGGTGGAACCTTGCTAACGGGACTAAGGATGATGGGCAGTGGTATCCTCTCTGAGATTGGCATATTTGATCTTGATCCCAATAAAAAGAGAAGATGGGCACTGGAACTGAGTCAAATACTTGACCCAAATGTGCGTGAGTATCCGACTATAAAAGAACTTGAAATGGACGATTTATTTGATTGTGATATGTTTGTGTTTTGTGCTAGCAGGTCGGTGCCACAAGTAGGGTCTCAGGTGAAAGATGTTCGTATGATTCAGTATGAAAGCAACTCTAAAATAATCGAACCCTATGCAAAAATGGCAGTATCTAAAAATTTCAAAGGAATTTTTGCTGTGGTCTCTGACCCAGTAGACCAACTTTGTTATCGGGTCTATAGAAGCTCCAATGAAGATGAAAATGGAAATTACACAGGCCAGGGTCTTCTTCCTGAGCAGGTTAGAGGCTATGGACTGGGTGTTATGTTTGCAAGATCCAGCTATTACGCAGCACAAAACAATATTTCTTATGAAGCGGGCAGAGCTTTTGGTCCCCATGGTAAAGAATTGATTGTTGCCAACGATCCAGCAGCGTATGATGCAAAAGTATCTGAAAAACTGACACAGTTAACCGTTGAAGCCAACTTAGAAGTCAGAGATGCTGGATATAAACCATTCGTAGCTCCGGCCTTATCATCAGGTGCCCTTTCTTTGATTAATACCATGAAGGGGAATTGGAATGACAGTGCAGTCATGCTTGGTGGCATATATATTGGTTGCCGGAACAAACTGACAGAACAAGGTGTTCAGTTAGAACGTCATGATATGAATCAAGAGCTGGTAGACAAGCTGAAGGGTGTAGAAAAGGTGTTGAAGTCCTATGTCTAGTTTGGGAGCAACAACATTCATACTTAAGTTTGGAGAAAATCAAAGACTAGATAAAATGATCCAGTCTGCCACAACAGATCTAAGCCCAAACATTGAATGGGTAGATGTTGATACAGTAACCGTTTTAAAAGACAAAAGGTTACTCTTATGTATTGATTCAGACGACATTGGAGGGCAACCAGACTTATATAATTGGTTAAGGCGACTTTATAAGCTAGAGTCGAATGGAGAAAAGGCACCTCTAAAAGGGTCGACAGCAGCAATGCTCATAAACTCTGATGGTCCCCTTTATACCAAAAGGATTGCACAGTATGTTGCATTTCACTTAAATCGCTTGGGCTGTCGATTTATTGGACACCCCTTAATTGAAGCAGTTGATCAACTTCAAAACTTTAAAACATGGAAAAAGGTTGTTGATATTCCTTTGGAGAGTTTGTTAGAAGCCAAGTGTCGTGAGTTGGGTGGTCGGTTGGTAGATTTTAAACTAAAAAAAGTGGAGCAACCTAAAATATTGGTCCTCCATTCGAGTTCACACCATACCTCCAATACGCTTAAACTATGGAATTTGGTTGCTAAACACTTGAGTGGTTTTGATATGCGCGAGTTCCAAATTGAAGATGACAAAATTGCAGAATGTAAAGGCTGTAGCTTTAAAACCTGTATGCACTATTCTGACATGAAAAGCTGCTATTATGGTGGCATGATGGTTGATGATATCCTGCCAGCCATGGAATGGGCGGATGCAGTAATCTGGGTTTGCCCCAATTATAATGACGCCATATCAGCCAAACTTATGGCGGTTATTAATAGGATGACTGTCCTTTATAGAAGAATAACCTTTTATGATAAAAGGTTGTTTGGAATTGTTGTTTCTGGTAACTCAGGCAGTGATCTAATAATGACCCAGCTCTTGGGTGCCGTAAATATTAATAAAGGATATATGCTTCCACCTAATTTTGCATTTTCTGAGATTGCCAATGACCCAGGTTCAATTATGGATGTCGAGGGGATTGAGGATCGAGCAAAAGGATTTGCCCAACATATTCAAAATGAGTTCAACATGTAAACATTATACAAATGAAGTTGAAAGGCCTATTGATATCTATTATCACTAGGCCTTTTGTAGTGTAATCTGTTTGTAATGAAAATAAAGGTTGAATTTTCTGAAAATTCTGCTATACTTAAATTATCAACAAAACAAAGTGAATTCACAAACACAGGAAAAGTTAGCAACTAGAAGGGGTGAGACCACCAGGTTGACATCGAGAATTGAAAGTTCAGATAACGAAATTAAAGGTTCTATGGTGTACATAAAAGGAGTTGGTGCCACCATACTTAAACTAGGTGAAACATAAATGGATATAGTTATTTGTAAACTATTAACTAAGACTTAAAACAGCTTTCTGATTAGATGGGAAGCTGTTTTTTAATGTTCAAATTTAAAGTTGATGGAAAATGCGCTTTTAAAGAATTCATTCATACTTAAACAATTGATTCAAATTTGGAATTAATGAAAGAAAATTACATACTATTCATGGGTATACCATTCTAAAGATTTTCTTTATATATTAAAACTACGATTTTTTGAGACCTTCATCTCATTATAATTGTGGTTTTTTGCCTTGTAGGTGTGTTTTAGTTTTTAAACATAATAATGAAAGACTTTTATACTGGCAAAGACACCTTCACTAACCATACGTACGTTTGCATAAAAATTCACTTGCAAATTTGAAACTTTCAAGTGCTACATTTCCAAATGTTGCCTGTTTCAAGGTGTTGTGAGATTCTAAAAACCTTTAGAATTCTAAAAAGTTTCAAAAAGGTAACAGAATATAGAATAACTATGCGCGGGTCGGGTAATTATATTGCATGTGAACATATAATGTGTGAACATATTCAATTTAATTTGTTTCTCATATCGAGGGGAGGCGCAGAGATATAAATCAAAATTTCTTTTTGAATAGGTTCAACGCGCGTTAAGGGAGGAGGAATTTGCTTGAAGAAACGTCTTTGGCGGTTGACCAGTTTGCTGTTAGTGTTCTTACTCGGGGTAGTAGGACCACTTTCACAAGTGGCATATGCCGTTCCGCTTGACACATTTGAGTTCGGTTTTGGGTCAAACCCTTATATCGAATTCGAAAATGTATCTGGTTCAGCGATATCAATAGAGCAAACTGAAAAGATTGATTTTAGAATTCAGGGCTCTACATTATCGGGAACAATTGGTGAGGATATACAGCTCATTAATAATGATACATACGCTGTACAGTTGATAAACGAGGATACAAATCAACCGGTTGGAATTGTAGAGGGGTATGGGAATTTAACAAGAGATGACTTACTAGAGGTACTGTCATTGAACTTGAAAATAGATCCGAATACCCTTAACGACGAAACGCTCTACAGAATAGAGTTTTTAACACCAACCATTCGAACACTCATTAACAGGATTGCACAGAATATATTTATTGATTCTGGTGAACCAGCAAATAATGTAGAGTTTGATCTCAGAGAAATAAATGGAAATACGATTTCAAGTAATACTGATGTTTATGATCAGAGTCACACTGGAACGGAAAGTCCAAGCATACGTGAATTTGATGGTTCAAATGTTTTAACATTTGAAGGCCCAACTATTTCTATGGATCTTGGAGACTTAACAGACATTGCTCCTGTGGACATGCTTGAGTTCAGATTTGAAGGCACACATGCACTCACTGTTTCTCCTGGTGCAATTACAGCATCTATAAATGGTGGAAGCCCTGTTTCTGGGTCGTTTGAACTTTTAAATGGTGGAGATCCTTATGTGTATGGAATAACGCTGACACCTTCAGGTGGAATCGATCTTTCATCAGTTGATTTAACAATTGAAGCAGATCCAGCATTTATGAGTGCACTTCAGCCTACTTTAATGGAGTATGTCTCTGATAACCAAGGATCAGGTAATGCTTATGTATTGGCATACGACAGCTCTCAAGATGTAATCGGTTATAATCTTTTGCTAGGAAAACAAGTACAACTTCACGTAGCACCTGATTTTATCTTTACTGGATTACAACCTGATTTTGAAGGCTACTACGAACAAAGTGTAGCACCAGAACTTGCTTTTGTTTATACAGGAATAGCAGCTGATGATATGTATATTAATGGTCAGACCACTTTCAATTTAGATGATGGCAGTGGTGACCAAGTTGTTGATTTTACTCTTAAAATGAAAGAGGTACTGAACAACACAGGCAATTACATTATTGAAGGACTACATTTTGCAGACTATACCAATGGTCAGTTTAATGATCCAGCAGCAGATAATCAGAAGATTCCTGTGAATCCATTCGAAGTTAACGAAATTGTTCTAACGCGTAATATTGATGGAACAGATTATACAGAAAGCTTCTACTGGGAACCTGACCAAGAGGTAATTGATAATTTCTTTAACTATTATGGTGATGAAAATGTATTTATCAAAACAGATAAAATTGGTCCTGGTCTCACGGATATTATGATTCAAACAGATCGTTATACTGGATCAGAAGATGATTTAACCTTTGATCTTTATTACAATGCGACTTCAGGGTCTGCCATGACCTATCAAGTAACGTCAGGCACACCAATTCTGGTGGCACCGTATGAGATCGATCTGCAAACAGACACTGAACATCCTAACAAGGACGGCGTTGGAACACACTGGACAACACTATTTGATTTTGTTGAATCAGATGTGTACACATCTCCTTATTTAGGTTTTGGCGCCATTGATTCTGATGAAGGTTATTTCTCGATTGAAATGAAATTCAACAATTCAGATTTGGCAATTGGTGAAGTTGCCTATATGCCAATGAATGGATTTATTGACTATGATCAAGATGCTCCAGAACCTTGGGTAGAAGGATTTGAAGGATTCGAAAATGGAGAGTACAAATTCCTAGTCAAGTTCGGAAACTATCAAGACGAGTATGTTGATTTAAATCAATTTAACGGAAAACTAGACGAAATGTTTGGTCTAGGCTATGCGTCAGACGACGATGCGTTTGTGGATCCAAACATCAGTGTAGTAAGTATTGAAGGTATTAGAGAGACGCACGAAAGTCACCTAACATCTTCAGACCCTTATTCAAGAGCAATCATTGGTCTGGATGGACTTGTTCCAAGATTTACACATCTAATGTTTAATGGAGCAGTGGACTATGACGGATCAGCAGATCTGGATATTGAATATGATGCTTCTTCTGAAGAGTTATTTATCTTCGGTGAGCAGATGGGTGAAGGTTTCATAGAATTCCATGTGGTTGATGGTGATGGTGTTGATCATTATATTGAAAAATCATTTGCAGTAAGCAGTGTTGATGACACAGCTAAAGACATTTGGTTTGAATATGATGAAGAAACTATATTAAGAGCTCAGGATGTCCTACCTGGAACAGTAACAGGTACAGCATTTGATGATGCAGTATTCTTTGTTGGAATGCAAGATGTATATGGCAATTCAATGATTGAAACTGAATTCTCAGAGCTTCAAATAGAAACACCGATCGACAGCTACTTGATTGATGGAACAGGCAATTATCTGCTAAATGCAGAGCTGCGTTTGATTCCACTCTCTGAAGTGCCACAACCTGTTTCTGGATCTGCAATTAAGTGGGACCAGTTTGTACACCTCATGTCAAATGATGATGGGCGTGTAACGGGTCAAATTTACCCAGGAACTTACTTGGCATTTGAATTGGCAGTGAATGATGACAAAGGTGTCAGAGAAGAAAAAGCAGTAGACTCAGTACTGAGCTTCCCTGTTAGAGGAAAAGACAATCCTTACACAACAGACATTCAACTACCAGCTCACAATGTACAGGGTAACTCCGTTAGGGCTGGCGGTACGTCCTATGACGAGACTATTATTTTCATTGATTCAGATTACCTAACAGCACTTGAAAACGCTATGTCTAATCATGAGAATTGGGAACTCTTTGATGTACTGCAAACTTTCTATATTAAAAAAGTAGAAACTGATAAAGATGGTAACTTCAGTGCTTACCTCAGACCTAATGATTATACGTTGGTTGGTAAGTTTGAAGGGGAATCTGTGATAGAAGCAATACGTGTGAATGGTGTTGCAGTTTCAGCAATCAGCCCATTCGAGTTTACTGTGGCAAGTAGCTTAACGACGATCACAGACGTTGAATTCCCACCACCAACATTAACGGGTACAGTGGTTGGTGCAGACAGCCAACCTGTCGAAGATGTATTTATTGAACTCATTGGTGACAATGGTATGCATTTTGCAACCATGACCGATGAAGATGGAAAGTTTAATGCAGCAGTTTATGAAGAAGGTACCTACAAAATTACAGTGGTAAGAACCGATTGGGAACTTGATGGTGAAGGTCTGCTGTTTATTGATGAAGCTGGGTTTGGTTCAGTAGCAATAACTCAAGCAAATATCGATAATATTGAAACAGGAAGCGAAAACCCTGTTGATATGGGAACTGTTACACTACCAGCAGCTAATTTCCAAATTCAGTTCCAAGTAGACGGCGAAAACGTTGGCGACGGAGAATATAGCAGCCTCAAGATCGTTCAGGATGTTCCTGATGGACAAGAGCCGCTAGAATTCCATATTCCAACTAAAACAGGTGGATTCAAACTATATCTACCAGACGCCGATTACCAAATAGAAGAATTTAACTTTGGAGAATTATGGGAAAACTTAGAAACGCCGTTAACCTTTAATATTCCATCAACAGTATCTCCTTATTCAATTCCACTTGACGCATATTATAACGCAGTGATTATTGTAGAGGATGAAGGCAATACACCACTCAGTGGTTACCGAGTAGAAACTAACAATACCTTTAATGGTTGGTGGCAAGGTTCTACAACCAATGCCCAAGGTAAAGCCTACTTTAACTACGAGGTTCCAGATGATGGAACAGATATAGAAATCAACGTGAATTCATATGAATTTAAGGATGAAAGATATGAACTTTATAACCAAGGCCTTAAGTTTAATATAAACAATTCACATGGTGGATCAAACGCAAAAGCGTCATTTACAATTACGGTTCGAGCACCAAACTTTACAGGCACACTGTTTAGTGACCAGGCTCGGAGTAATCAGATATTTGATGGACATTTAGATGTACGTCAAGAGTCGAATGACGCAAGTGTTCATGATCCATGGTACAACATTTATGTAGACCATGACGGCGAGTTCGCATTTGTACTTCCGGAAATTGGACTCTACATGATTGAATCTGCGGGTGCGCATATTACAACAGATCCTTCAGAGCAGTGGTTTGAAATTGGTCAACGCATTGAAGTGATCGACGTGGGAGGCAGCTTAGTAGTCGTTGAACCTGGGACACAAACCCCAATTACAATGCCTATGACAGTAGGACCTCAACCGGATAATTTCTTTGGTAACCTTTATAAAACTGGTACAACACCGTATTTAGAAAATGTACCACCAGAAGAATACTATGTTTCTATGGTTCTCAGAGAAACAAATATTGACTATGACCAGTACCTATTTGATTGGGAATATTTACGACATGTTGATGTGGACCAGGATGGTAGCTTTAGCACCCAGCTTGATTCAAGTAAAACATACGAAGTGATTGAAGTGAATACTTCGAGAATTCCTTATCACTTTAGTACACCATTTGCAGTGACACTTTCTGAGACAACACCAAATGTCATTGTTGCTCCTGTTCCGAACTTTAACGGAAAAATTGCTGGATTTGAGAACACCCCAATCACAAATATCAGATATGGGCGTGTTGAACTTGAAAGCCAAGATGGAACAATGTGGATAGGTACAGACATAGATGACACTGGCAACTTTGGTTTAGAACTCACAGATGGTGAGATCTTTAATATCAGAGAGTACTGGTATGAATCTGAGGATGCACCAAATCAGTTTAGTCATCACTATGTTAGATTAAACCGTGAAGTTGTGATTGGTACAAATTCTAATCAAATGATTCTTGCACCAAACTTTAAGATTGATCTATCTGGATCAGAAGATTTGATAGTACCACCTGTAGAAGATTATGAAAACTTCTATAATGCAAATGTTCGTCCTCTTTTAACTCAGGCTGACTTTATTAATAAGTATCCTGGCAATGCAAACAAAGCAAATGAAGAGTATGAGCGTTATCAATTCAATCCATGGGAATTTAGTACATGGGTTGAAGGTAAATTTAACGACGAAGGTGATCAAGATCCAAGTAATGATCACATTGAGTTCTACACCTATCTAGAAACAGGCCCTTATGAGCTGATGGATGTCAATGGACATAATTTATTCCTAGATATCAATGAAGAGTTTGCTCTAAGCGGTGCGCAGTCTGTAAATGTTGATTACAACAGTTCTACAGATAGCTATACGCTAGATATTGAGTTCTCAACTAATGTAACAGGTTCAATTGATGAATCAGGACAAGATGTAGCTTATGCATGGGTAAACTTCATGCGTACAGACCTTGACTGGAACGATTATTCAACGATGCGTTGGTTTGGTGCCAGCACCAATGAAAACGGTGAATTTGCACTTAATCTACCAATCGATGATGAAACAGGTCCAGCAGGGGATGATGAAAAACCAGCTGATGATGACTCAACAGCAGAATATAGACTTGATGGATATCATACAGAAGGTCAATGGGTTGAAAATGTTTGGAAACCAGGCAAATGGACACCTGTAGGCTTCAAGTTTATGATTGATGATTCAGAAGCTATGTTGGATGCAAATGGTCAACCTTTAGCTGAAATTGAAATTTCTCCAAATGTTACTGGAGAAGTTTACAAGATTCTAAAAGACCACGACAATGGAAATGATTTCTTTGGATCGCCACCTGTGGGTGACTATGCTCAAATTAAACAGGCATGGTTGACGATTTGGCCATATGATTCAACGAACCCAGACTATGAAATTCCGTGGCATGACTGGGAGCAGTCAATCTGGACTCAAACAGATCCAGAAACAGGACGATTTACACTTATGTTAGACACCGGTGAGTATATTGTTACTGAAGCATCCATGAATAATTACTGGTTCAATCCTGAAACGGTATTTGAGATTGATTCTAGTGGCAATTTGGTTGATGTTGAAGGTGATTCTGTCACAGGTGGTATTCTCGAAGTTAAACCTGAACAACCAAACTTTGCAGGAACAGCATATTCTGATCAAGCAAAGACAACACCACTTAACTGGGGTTGGTTCATGGTTCGACCAGCGGATGCAGATGAACATGATTGGGAACAATCCGTATGGATAAACACAGATTCAGTGGGTAATTTCGAGACGAAACTACCTGATGGTAACTGGAAGGTTTCAGAAATGGGAGGACATGATTTCTGGGAAAAAATCAACATTCCGTTTACTGTAAATGGTTCGACGGTTACGTCGGATACAACTGGCTTTGTGGCTAACAATGTGATTAGCGTATTCCCACCAGATCCAAATCTACAAGGTATTGTTAAGAACAAATCTGGAACTCAAGTATTTACAAATGCTTGGCTCACCATCAAACCTGCTGATGCAAGTGAGTATGAGTGGGAAAATGCACTTTGGACAGAGTACAGATTACAGGATGATAACACATACAGGTTTGAATTAAATATTGAGCCTGGAGATTACAAGGTAACAGAAGTTGGCTCATATGACTTCTTCTATCATGCAGATATCAACTTTACTGTAGCATCGAATGGAGATGTTACTTCTACTGCACTTGAAAATGGTCAGCTAGTTGTAGAACCTCCACAGCCGAATCTATCGGGTACTGTGTTTGGTGATACAGACAATGACAACGTAGATGATGATCCAATTGGTAATGGTTGGTTAGGTATTGCAAGATACGAAGATGGTGTTCAAGTCACTATGGAAGGTGAAGACATTTCAGACGATGAATACAAAGATGAGTGGAGTAATATGTATTGGCAACATACACGCTGGACAGAAACCAATGAAAACGGCGGATATGAAATGAATCTTGATACAGGTTCATATCAGATTATTGGTGTAGGCGGACAAGGTGTATGGTATCAACCTCGACTAGAGTTTGATATTGAAGAGAATCAGGTAACAATTCTTGATATTTCTGAACCAGGTCCGAATGTAACCATTACTGTTTCAGGTGTTCCTGATGAAATGTTAACGTCATCATACGCTTGGTTAGATGTATTTAGAGAAGTTGATGGAAATAGATTCTTCGAACCAGTTGAGTTCCTCGAGAAAGACCTAAGTGACAACTTTATTTTCGAAGGCAACTTAACAAGTGGAACATATACCATTGGATTCTTTGGTACAGATGTTGGTGGACTCGAGATAGATGATGAAACCATGACTGTTAGTGGTACAACAACCCATACTGTAAATGTTGGTATAGAAACAGGTCAACAAATTGTTGAAGGCCAAATTCTGAATAACAGTGCAGCACTTGGTGAAAAAGCATGGATTAAGATCGAAGGTACTGTTGATGGTTCAACTGTAACACGTAAAACACAAACAGATGGTTCGGGGAACTTCAAATTCAAACTGCCAGATAATACAGATTGGTCAGTCACTGAAATAAGTATTATTGCAGGTTACCTCTTACTACCTGATAGTTCAGAATATGATTTTAATTCTGGAAACACTACAACACCATCATTAGACTGGGATCTAGATATTGGAAGTCTACTAGAATAGGATGTGAAACCGAGGTGGCCGGATCCTCCGGCCCCTCACCTACTTAGAATTAGGAGAGGTGACGCATGAGTCAAACAAAAAATCATAATAGCATGAAGCGCTTCCTCATCTATGCATTGATCACATTAATGGTGATGTCTGCCTATCAACCGATCATTCCAAGTTATGCAGTTGAGAATGTAACTTTTGAAATTTCTCCACTGTATATCAATAGCGATTTGCTACCAACGGTTGTTACGGTAACAGCAGACAAAAATGCATTTACTGTCGGATCAGTTTACCCAACCTTGATTGATGGTTCGAATAACTCACAATCAGTTTCGATTGTAGATTCATCAGCTACGGAGTTGAAGTTTACAGTACCGGCAGGGGTTAGCGATGGAACATATCAAATCAGAATCAGTGATCCTGAAGGGGATCAAGGCACAACAACAAAATACTACATAGCCTCATCAAGCTATGGCATAGATGCAAGCAGCGTGACAACAACAACACCATTCGACAGCTTGCCTAAAGGTTATGATGAACAGCAGTCCATTACTGTTACTGGAGACTACTCAAGTTTTGCTTTAGGTCAAACGACAGTAGAACTTCTTCAGTCCAGTTCAGTCATTGATTCTGCCAGTGTTACGGCAGTGGCTGATGTCACGAATACAACAACACAAACTATGGATTTTACAGTGAATACGGGTCTAGCAAGTGGAACGTACGACGTGCGTTTTACCACTGGAGATGATGTAGACACTGTAAGTGGTGGACTTGTTGTTCGAGATACCGCCTCTATTGCCCTCGATGACAATGATTTAACAGAGGGATATGCTCAAACCAATGTCACTGTAACAGGGACTAATACTGGATTTGATGGATCTACTCAAGTTCAGATTTTAGATGACCAAGATGCAGCGACTGGGAAAGCCGGTAGTGCAAATATTACGGATGAGGATACCCTAGGATTTAGTATTCTCACAGGATTAACTGCAGGATCCTATACGGTCAAAATCACGACTGGTGTGGAAGAAGCAACTGCTGCTCTGACTATTTATGAACCATCTGCAGAGCTTCGTAAACAATCAGACAATACAGCAACTTCTAGTATAGGTCAGTACTATGGTGCGCAAAATCTAAAGCTCATTGGCACAAATACTAACTTTGATAGTGGAACAACTTCTGTTGCAGTATTTAAAGGTGGTTCACAAGTATCTGGAGCAATTAGTGGAACCCCTACTGTAAACAGTACAACAGAAGTATTGTTCACACTTGCAGAGTGGACAAGCACAATTGGTACAGGCGACTTATCAATCGTGGCTACAACAGGCGATGAGACAGTTACTGCAACACTAGCAGTGGTAGAGCCAGCGCTGGCTTTAACCTACAATTCATCTGCAGTTGAAAGTAATATTATTGCAAATGGTTATAAGGAATTTACAATCGATATTGTTGGAACAGATACATTCTTCGCAAATACTTCTACTGTGGATGTGACTGAAAGTGCAACCAATTATGCAAAAGATGAGTCATTCACAGATGTGGAAAATCTCGGATTTACGCTTGAAGTAGGTCTTTCAGAAGGGACACATGACCTTAATGTTGACCTAGATGGATCAGGGTCTGGAACCAATACTGTGAGTACAACAGTTACAGTAGGTCCAGCCGCTTCAATCTCGAGTGTCTCTCCAAGCAATATTTTAAGAACCATTAATACTGCTAAAACTTATACCGTGTACGGCACAAATACTCATTTTGAAGCAGGAACGCCTTCTGTTGATATTTTAGGTACAGCAACAGAAGATGTCAGCAACATAAGTGTTGTAGATGCAACAACGTTTACCTTTGATTTAATTCCAAGCTCTGTGGATACAAACGGTGACTTGGATGTGGAGGTTACAGTAAACTCTCTTACAATTGGAGAAACTGCAACGAAGACAGGGGCTGTAACAGCATCCAATCAGGGTGTTGAAGCATCACCAGAAACCTACTACACACTTGATAAAGGAAATGCTACGGTTACGATTTCTGCCGAAGGATTTACCTATGACACTAGTGTAAGTAATATTACGGCTTCTATTGGTGGAATCTCAACTTCTGTAACTAGAAATTCAGACACAGAAATTGAAGTGACACTACCGAGTGGCGTGACTGAAGGTGCACAGGAGGTATTGGTAAACAACAATGGCACTGAGTTTACAACGGGTGTATCAGTTGTTACAAGCCAAGAATCCAATAACAATCCAGCCTTCAAAATTTTTGGATATACTTCAAGCTCGGACAATAATATTGTAGTTCAAGGGAATACAACACTAACGTTTAATTCACTCTACGAACCTACAATAACTGCATCACGAAACGCAACACCTTATACACTCGGATTCGTTTCAATTGATAACGCTGCAAACACGCTTACAATGAGTTTGCCTGACGATTTATCGGCTGGATATTATGATATATCTATCCAGTGGGCTTCTGGTCCATATTCTGGAAACAGTTTGAGTTTAACAAATTATGAAGTGAAGAATGAAGTAGATGCAATTGAAATCTACTATTCAGGCACATTAGCGTCTGATAGAACGGTTTACCTAAACGGTTCAGGAACTGTTGATTTCACTGCAATTGGTAATATTATTAATGGATCAGAAAGCAGTGACAAAACCTCTACTGCAACATGGACTTCAAGTGATACTTCTGTTGCGACTATGAGTGGTGGTACTGCAACTGTTTTAAGCCAAGGCAATACAGATTTAACCGTAGCCTACGACGATGTCAGTGACACAATTACACTGTATGTCAATGGTCCTGATACCATTTCTATTACAGGTTCTGATGTAAACATTAGAATTGGTGAATCGGTTACCCTGGCAGCAGAAGGTATTTATGGTGATAGTTCTACTGAGACTTTAACAAGTAAATCTCAGTGGTCAGCAAGCAACTCAAATGTTTCTATTAGCAGCAATGTTGTAACAGGCAAAGATTCAGGTCAATCTGTTGTCTCTGCAATGTATGGTGGTACAACGGGAACACTAGACCTAACAGTTTCCTCAATTGACTTTACACCTTCCTCGGTTCGAACATTAGAACTTGGAAATAGAGAAGTCATTGTAAATGGTATTGAATCTGGAACTGCGATCACAGGTCTAACTGTAGATGGCCAAACGGTTACACCTACAGGCACAAGTTTTATTCCACCTAGTGGAATATCTACTGGTAATGTGACAGTGGCGCTTAGTGCAAGTGGAAACAGCCACTCAGCAACATTGACTGTTGCTGAAAGTTCAATGGTTCTAGGAAATCAGCTTGTTGCAGCGGGTTATGATGCATTTGATATGGTAGTGACTCTGAAAAATGCTGATCTACTTGATGCTGAAAAGCCAGTAGTAAGATTCAATGGCTCTGTCGTATCTGAAAGTTCGGTAGTAGTGGATGAAGCAAAAGATACTGTGACATTCCCAGTTGCTGCTGGTAATGCCAGTGGTGATTACGATGTTGTTCTTCAGTGGTTAACAGGTGGTTATGCAGGCAATAGTTTAACAGAAACACTTTCTATTGCATCAGAAATTACCTATTCGATCTCGGGAACATCTTCTGTTGCTATTGGTTCTTCGACTAACTTAACCTTGGTTGCAGATGTTGATGGAACAGACCAAAACATAACTAGCGGAATTGATTGGTCTTCAAGCAATGCAAGTATTGCAACGGTCAATAGTTCGGGAGCTGTTACAGGTATTGGATCAGGATCAGCTACAATTACAGCTACATTCCAAGGTGAAGATTATACCAAAGTTATTGTTGTACCAGACTCAAATACAGGCGGAAGCTCTGGTGGCTCAGGAGGCGGTAGTGGAGGTGGAACTGGTGGATCAACACCAGCTACTGATACTGGACCTATTCTTACACCAGATGATACGAAGAGTGTTGTCGATGATATCCTCGATAATGCTGCTACTTTAGACGTAAAAGATGTTATTAAAGATTTATCTGTAATTACAGACAGTTCAATAGTGACAATCAAAGGTGGAGAAGTTGTATTAGAAGAAGCACTAGATTTAGCGGACAAGGTATTCCTAATCAATGAAACACTTTTAGGAAGATCAGAGTCCACAGCAACAGAGTTAAGTCAAGCTGCCAGTGATATGACACAGGTTGTTGGTGCTTTTGTTTCTCGTGATGATGTTACCGCAGGTGAAGCTGTTGAGTGGGCAGATAAAGTACTTGAACAAATAGGTGCTGAAACCCTTGAAGTTGGAAATCAATCAGCAAAAGAGGCTTCTCAAGTTGCAACAGATGTTATTGATAATGTCATTGTAAGTGTTCTTGAAAAAGGTCTTGACGAAGAAACGGCAACAGATGTTTTTGAAACCTTTATTGAAGATGTTGCTAAAAAAGCTATGCGTTTAGACACTGAAAAAGTAGATAGCGCAAAACTAGTGGACAGAATTGTTAAAGCTTCAACAGATATTGTTGAAATTGCTGGTCGTGTTGATGCTTCAAATCTTGTTCAGTCTCAAGAGGGAACAACCACAGTTGTAACTGTGGGAGAGAATGCTCTAATATTAGCAGCAAACAATGCTATTCAAAAGAGTGAGGAACTCAGAATTCTTGTAGCCCTGAACACATCTACAGATATTAAAGAATTATTATCTCCTAGATTAGGACTTGTGTTACCTCAAACACAAGGTGACGTTAATCTAGAATTAGACAAAGAAGCAGTTGCGGGTGTTGAAAACACTGGAGCAGAAATCCAAGTATCTGCAAAAGGAACAACATTTGTATTTAGCAATGAAACACTTAAGGAAATGAAGGAAACAGGCATTAATCTTCAAGTGGGTGAAGTAGGTAGCCTAGAACAAACATTATACCTGAGAGATATGGATATTGGTTTTAGAAGTAATATTGCGAAAATTGATAACTCTAAACAGATAAGTGTCCAAGGCTATGATGCACTACAAACCAAACCTACACTGAGTATGGCCTTTGATGATACGGTCATATTTGTACCTGAGTTCGTAAATGTGTTTGTTTACGATGAAGACGCAGCCGATTGGGAATTTGTACGTAGTGATGTTGATCAGGCACGTGGTGAAGTTAACTTTAAACCACCTCACTTTAGTATATACTCGGTTGTAGAGTATTCTAAGACCTTTGATGATGTCAAAGATCATTGGTCAAAGGTATTTGTTGATACCATGGCATCACGTGGTATGACAAGTGGGATTTCTGAAACCATGTTTGGCCCAGATTATTCTATTACACGTGCGCAGTTTGCCACATTATTGACAAATGCTCTGGGACTTGAAGGTTCTGCTGAGTCAGTATTTAGAGATGTAAATGCTGGAACTTGGTACTACAGTTCGGTGAATCTAGCAGCTGAAGCAGGTTTAGTCTCCGGTATGGGCAATGGTCTATTTGAACCTGATGCACGTATTACAAGAGAACAAATGGCTGTAATGATATCCAAAGCTTATGAAATAATGCTTGGATCTCAAATGGTTGGTAGAGAAGCCTCGATTACGGATATATCATCTGTTAGCAGCTGGGCAACTGATGCTGTCAAAGCAGTTAACTATCATGGTGTTGTATCAGGATTCGAAGATGGTAGCTTCAAACCAAATGAGTTCGCTACAAGAGCACATGGTATCGTAATGCTCAAGAAGTTATTGGACCTTAAGTAAAACATTAAGCAGCATTTCGTAGTTTGTCTACGGTCTAAGGAGCCTTCACAAGAAGGCTCCTTTATATTTAAGAGAAATAGAATGTTTTCAACAAAAAAACACTCTCAAAAAGATTATCCTTGAGAGTGTTTCGCTTTAGAAAATTAGTTTATCTTATTTAAATGAACTGATGTCAATATCATCAATCCAAATTGTGCTTGAACCTGAGAATGTGATTTTAAGTGAATCTACATTTGAACCATTCACTTTGGTTTCAACCATTTCCCAAATATTGGCAGCGCGTGGAACATGTTTAACATCTTTTGAGAATACCAGGCTAGTGCCATTGTATCCTTTAATTGTCATAGTCACAGGTGTTGTATCATCTGAAAGCAACCACATAGAAATGATTGAGTTGCTGTCCATTTCTAGGTCTTTGATCGTCATGGTCGCATCACCCTGTGTTAGGTCCATACGAATGGATTCTGTGCCGCTTCTGTAAAGCTCAGTATCACGAACAATGTTTGAATCAGTGTACTCAATCAGGTACTTCTCAAGCTTTTCTTGAGGTTTAGCAGTACCGTCATTGGAATCCCCAAGGTCACCGATGTCTCCTACAGTGTAGTTGAATTCTTCGCTTGTGGGTTCGCTCCACTGTTTGTTATTATCTTGAACCTTAAGCTCAACTTTATAGGTACCAGAGTTCTTAATAATGAGATCTAAGTTATCATCATCAGATGTTTTTAACTTCTTCTCTCCATTATCAGTAACTGCAAATACATTCCATTCAGATTGAACAATGCTATTATCTGTTCCAAAGGCTTGGCTGGTATTTTTAAAGTGAAGTTTTCCATCAATTTCTTGTCTTACAAATGAAGCTTCAGGTAGCTTTATTTCTTTTTCGCCAAAAGGATTTGCGAAAACGAAGAATGCAGCAAGTGCAGCAATTGCAATTAGAATAAGGGCAAAAGGCCCGGCATTTCTTTTTTTCTCTGGTTCCTCGGAGGCATCGTCAAAAATTTCATTAACAACTTCTAAACCTTCAAGCTCAACTTCTTTTGACCGGTCTTCGCTCGTGTCACCGTTTTGAGTTTGCATTTGATCCTTATCACTCAGAATTTCGCCTGATTCAGGATCTACATTGGATGTGTCTGTGTTCTCTGTATTCACAATAGGAATAATAGGAGGCACAGGTGTTCCCGCAGTTGGTTCGCTGGTGAGTATGAACGTTTTCTTAAAGGCGTTTAGCACATCATCAAGGTTACGATAAACGTCACTGTTGATCGATAAACTGCTTAGGAAAGCATCCACACGTTCTTTGTCATGGCCATCAATAGCTGTTCCTTTTCCGCTTTTGAAAATTAATTCTAATGTATTAGAAATTTTCTCAATAACGTGTTCAAAGCCATGCCCGTTTTCAATTTGTTCATCTACAATAATAAGTTCATTCAGCAAAATTGATTCATCACGAACTATAATTTGATTATCATCTAGGAAAATACTCTTAAAATAGTTATTAAACCTATCATAATGGAGCGTTTTCTGGATGTACGCGTATGCTAGTTCTGAACGCTTGTTCATATCTGCTGGGAAACCCTCAAGATAATTATGTAATGACATGCCTTCTTGATAGTCTGTTACTAAAACTTGTTCTGCTTCACCATCTTCGGCATGGATAATGTTACTTAGTGCCTCTTGTGCTGTATCTAAGAAGTCTGGCGCGAGGTGCGGCCCTTTCTTGAACACATTGATTACAACGACATCATCAGGATTGTCGATGCGTGCCCCCATCATAATTTTCTGATATGGGTTTTGTTCAAAGACTTCCAGCACATTAAATTTCTCAGTGTAGGACGTACTCATACGAAAACCACCTTTACTTTTGTATTCCACTCAAGAGAAGAATTGTGTATTTCTCCTGAAATTAGGATAAATTCCTGCTTCCCTAATATTATATAATAAGAAGGGGCGACTTGAAACCCTGAAAATGATGAATTTCCAAAGGTTTAATATACATGTAATATTATTCTTTGCACTGAATATTTGGTAAAATAACCTGAGAGCTAAAGTTTTTATTGAAAATCGGAATAAAGCACAAGAATAGGTGAGTTACATGCTTAAAATATTACATATTTCGGACGTTCATTTTGATGCTGTTTATGGCAAATATTCTGAAATTGTACGAAGTGAACTAAAATCTGGTGTTTACATAGCATTTGAAAATGCAATTGATTTTGCAATTGAAAATAAGATAGATCTACTGGTCATCGCTGGTGATGTGAATGACAGAAACACCTTGTCCTACAAAACTGAAAATTTTGTTCAGAAGCAGTTAAAAAGACTAGCAGATGAACAGATTCATACTGTTATTTTACATGGCAATCACGATCCTTCAAATGGATTTGAGTGGGACCTATCCCCTGAATTTGTACATGTAGCAGATGCACCAGAGCCAAGAACATTTGAATTTATATCAAAATATCAAGACAAGCTTCTTGTATCTTGCAACGGATTTCGCAGTAAGGTTGAACTGGATTCTAATATATCGGCGTTTCCAGTTCGAGAGTTAAACACATTTCATATAGGTGTAATGCATTCTATGGTTAGAGATCATTTGTTAGATGCAAACCATGATAATTATATGATGACGTCATTGAGTGCCTTATACAGTAAAGGGTATGATTACTGGGCTCTGGGACATATTCATAAAAGTGAATTACTTCATGGCGGCCGTGCAGGATATAGCGGGAGTTTGCAAGGCTTAAATGCAAAAGAAGTAGGCGTTAAGGGTGGACTCCTTGTCGAAATAGATACGCCGGGGAGCATGCCAACAATAAACCGAGTACCATTTTCAGAAATTGTTTTCGAAGAAATAGAAGTTGAGCTGGACCAGAGTCTTGTTTATTTGCCTCAAATGACGGATTTAATTTCAAAGAATATAATAAGTAAAATTGGTAAATATAATGAACTACTCAAGAAAATTAAATTTATAGTACGTGTAAGTTTAACTGGAATGACACCACTACATGGTAAGTTACGAAATGCAGACACTATTGAATCAGTGACATCTGACGTTCAAGATATATGTGATATTCTACATCTTGATATTAAAACAGATGACTTGGTGCCATTTGTGGATAAAGATAAATACATATCGGCATCACCATTTCTAAATTTTATTGATTCGGTAATTCAGGATCCTGATGCGCGTGAGAAATTCAAGTCTTATGCCAAGGATTCCATTTTTGCTGAGATGCCGCAAGAGCGTTTAGAACAAGAGGAATGGTTAGATGCATTGATAGAAAACATTGAAGATGAATGGTTGTACAAAATGGTGAAATCAAATGAAGATTAAAAAAATTGGTATGCAGGGGTACGGACAATTTGACCAAAATCAACTGTCGCTGAAATTAGATACTGGACTCAATGTGATGATGGGGAGCAATGAAGCGGGTAAATCGACCATCAGGCATGCCATTAGAGACCTGGTCTTTGGCTTTCAAATGAAAAAACTGGAAAAACATCCTTATAAAAGTCAACTTGACCACCCAATACGTTTATCTGGAGAGGTCTCATTTGGTGAACACGAGGTTATTGGCATTCAAAGAATTTTCTCAAAAAAGTTAGAGGGGCATCAGGTTTACAACGGACATTTACTTGAAATTGGTAACAATCCCATGAACGAAATTAAAAATATTCCTTTGATGCTCTATAAAGGGTTGTTTGAGATGGATCTTTCTGACCTTGTTAAACTTGACGACATGAAATGGAGTGCAGTTGAAGATCAAATCTCAGTCCAGTACGGGCTAAAAGATATTTTATCCCCTCAATTGTTTTTAAGTCATTTAGAAAAGGAGATGCATCTCCTTTGGCGGCCAAATAATAGGGGGAAATATGAAGTAAAAGGGATAGATGAGAAGCTGGTGGGGCTGAAAAAACAGCAAAGTATAATTATGAGATCAAGGAGTCAGTTTGCGGACAAATTGATAATGAAACACCAGCATGAGAAAGAAATAATTCAGATAGAAAAAGAAATTCAAGAAACTCTAAGCTGGCAGGCACGTATTGAAACTCAAATTCCAATACATAGAAAGTTTGGTGAGCTACAAGAAGTTATCAAATCTCTTGAAAAATATGATCACATTGAGATCGCTTTAGAAGAGTACGTGAAACTGCAATCAGAAATAGAAAATCTGCAATTAGAAAAATCTCAGATAGAAGAAGACATAGAGAAGATAAAACTAAAAAAACAGGTGTTCAATAAGAGTGAAATCAATATTAATAATAACCTTAATGAAGTCATTTCTCTTAAAGAAATCATAGAACTTCATCAAAACTATGAACTCCAGTATGAAGATGCGAAAAGACATTTAAAGCAAATGAGTTTAAATCTGGAAGAGAAGTCATTAGAGCTTTCCCCTGATCCATGGAATGATGCATTAATGAGCTATTGGAAAAATTTAAGCATAAATGACCTAGAAAAAAATATTAACCGTCTAACGATCATGCATCCCAAATCTGTATTGCCAAATGTAATTATATTAATAGGTATTCTTATTACAATTTATGGCTACCTAATGACGGAAAACCGTTTTATGCTAATAGGTGGAGGACTCGTACTGATTGATGGCATTATAATGGTATTGAGTGGCTTGAAAAAAATATTTGAGTTTAATGAAATTCGTTTTCAAAAGGGTATTTGGTTAAAGAAGAACATTTTTCTTAATGCGTGTGAAAACATGAGAAATAAAGTGGACGAATATATCATGTACCGAGAAGAGGTTAATAAAAAAAGAGGTGTTTATGAAGAAAACCGTGACAAATTATTAAATTTGATTATGCGTTTTGGCAAACAAACATCAAATAATTTAAAGGTGGATGCTCTTGATATTCTAAATCAGGCAGATGTGCTGAATCTTAAAAACAGAGACAATCGTGAACTGGACCTAGAAATTAAGGTATTAAATAATCGAAAAAGAAAAATTGGTCACACATTACTTAATAATCAGCAGAAAGTCAATTCGATTAAGACTACAGTAAATAGCAAACAAGAAAAGCAAATGAGTCAGGCGACAGAGATTCTTGACTTACTTGAGTCTTTAACAGTATTGAATTCTAGAAAGCTTAAATTGGAAAGTGAAATTAATACTATGGAACAAGAGCTTTCGGGATTAGAAGAGTATAAAGAAGTTGAAGATCTTGATGCAAGACTCAAGGCCTCCCATAAGAAAATAAATGAGTTAAAAGAAAGAAAAGAAGATATAAGGGTTTTATTAACTGCACTGAAAAAAGATAAAGAGAGAATTTATGAGGACGAAAAGTTAGATGCCATTGAAACGGAAATTGACAGACTGAAAAGTGCTCGAGTGGACATAGTGAACCAGTTTAATCAACTGAAAATGATCCATACACTCATTTCTTATGCAGATAAAACTTTTAAAGAAAAATATCAACCTGATATTCTAAAACGCGCTTCACAGCTGTTAAACCTATTCACTGATGGGCGGTATATTGAGTTGTTTATAGATGAGGATAGGAAGATGCAGTTAAAAGACAGTAAAAAGGTAGAGTTTAACCCTATACACGAGCAGATGAGTCGTGGTACACTAGAACAGATTTACATGTCTATGCGTATTGCAGTTGCTGAAACAATTGATAAAGACGATCACAAAATGCCTTTGGTTCTGGACGAGGTGTTTGTCAACTGGGATCATCGCCGTATGGAAGGTGCACTGAAAGTATTAAGGTCATTGAGTGAAGATAGGCAAATTATATACATGACATGTCATGAATGGATGGCAAATAAACTCCATGAGGAGTTTAATGCCCATAAAATTGAACTCGACAACCTATAATTCTATAAATTCTGGGGGACGCTATGGCAAGAAAATCAAAAGAAGCAAGCGAATTCGAACAAAGTCGCAAAGACATACTAGAAATGTCGGGAAAAGATGAAGAGCAACGTTACGCATGGGAAATTGAACTTGAAGAATATAGGGCACGAAAAAAACTAGATAGGTTTTTGAAATTTGGGGCAGTATGCGGTATAGTTTCACTCATTGTCAGTTTAGGATTGGTGTGGAGCTTATATATAAACGTATAAGACTTACGTATTGAGGTGGATTATGAAATCAGAAGAACGGATAGCGGTCGCTTATAAAATATCGAAGATGTCAATTTTCGTAAATGTGTTGTTGTCATTTGTTAAAATAATTATCGGATTTGTTTCTGGATCTGGAGCCTTGATTGCCGATGGGTTCCACTCTGTTTCGGATGTGATAACAACGATTATGGCAATGGTTGGGGTCTACATCTCAGGCCAAGGAGACGACGATGACCATCAATATGGTCATGAAAAATATGAACCAGTCATGGGAAAACTGATGGCAACGTTTTTATTTGCCACGGGTTTGTTGATTGCTTTTAATGCAATTAAGAATATTCAAAGTGGGAATGTACACATACCAACGACAACTGCCATTTATGCTGCAATACTTTCAGTTGTAATTAAAGAAGGTATGTACCACTATACGATGAAGGGTGCTATTAAAATTGAAAGCTCAGTCTTAAAGGCAGATGCGTGGCACCATAGAACGGATGCGATTTCGTCAATTGGTTCATTTATTGGTATTTGGGGTGCAATGAATGGGTGGCCGTTAATGGAACCCATAGCTGCAATTGCAATTGGTGTCCTAATAATCAAGGTTTCGATAGATATTTATATTCAATCCATCAAAGAACTCATAGATACCGCTGCAGACCCAGAAACACTTGAAGATATTAGAGAAATTATATTAAAAACATCTGGGGTAAAGGACATTGACGATCTTAAAACAAGAATTCATGTGAATAGGTTATATGTGGATGTAGAAATTGCCGTAGATCCTGATTTAACTTTGAAAGTAGCACATGACATATCCGAAGATGTCCATGATAGAATTGAGCAGTCAATTCCAAAAGTAAAACACTGTATGGTACATGTGAATCCTTACAGTAAGTCTGAAGGGGAAGATTAATTATGTTAAAGGATCACTTAAATATCACGATTAGCCCTGAACTTAGAGCAGTGGCACCCACTTTAAAGCTGGGCATTATTATAGCTGATGTCCATGTGCGTAATCATTCCGATGCTTTATGGGAGAAAATTGACAATTATGTTGACAGTTTTGATCTTGAGATGCCTGAAATAGCAAAAATGTCTCAGGTGAGTGAAGCTAGAAAAGTGTATAGAGCCCTTGGCAAAGATCCAACTAGATATAGGCTATCATCAGACTCATTAATGAGAAGAGTGGTTAAGTCTCAAGGGTTATACCAAGTCAATGATATAGTAGATCTTAATAATCTACTATCCTTAGAAAGTGGTCATTCTATAGGTACATATGATCTAGACAAACTAGAGGGGCCCATCCTTTACGGAATTGGGACTGCAAGTGAAGACTACACTGGAATTGGTCGGGGGCAGTTGAATATAGATGGACTTCCTGTACTCAAAGATAAGATTGGAAGTTTTGGAAGTGCAACCTCTGATTCTGAAAGGTCGATGGTGACCCTTGATACCAAAAGAGTATTAATGAACATCATTGCATATGATGGCGATGTTAAACTTGAAAACTGGATGCAAAAGGCAGAACGATTATTGGTCGATTATGTTCAGGGTACAATTATTGAGGCGTACATCGTAGTTTAAAAACAATTAGTGTACAAATTGTTAAATGATTGTGAACTCAATTGACACACTTATATCTGTTTAATAGAATCAACTTGAGAGTAAAGTGGGAGTTGATATAAGTGAAAAATAAATTAACCCATAAGCTGGTCAGACAAATTGTCATGATTGGCTTTTTTATTGCTTTGGTTATGATTGTGTTTATAACAAACATTATTCAAGACTATGAACGAAGTAGAATGATAGAAGTGTCGGCTGTCATGGCCAGTGCCATGGAAGATCGTAGTTCACAAGCCTTTGATGAACTTGTTGAGGACGCCTGGTATTTAGGTGAGAATGTTAAAGAGTATATCAATAACAACGATGTAGAAGCCTATCAGCTGAATAAAATGTTAATAGACTATTTAAAGACCAATAAGAAATATAGTGGCGCCTTTTTGATTGTAAAATCTGATGGTTATACCTATCATCCTTATTGGTATCGTAAAGATGATGTGTATTACCAAGACTATATTGATTATGAGAATACCAATATTTTTGAAAGTGCTATGGAAACCGGCAATATAGATGTTCTTGACCCAGTTCTTTTTAAACAGGGTGGAGATACAGTTATGTTGTCAACCATACATATTCCATTCGAACTGAAGGATGGATCGAGTGGTGTTATAGGCATTAATTTCTCATATGACTTTTACGAAAGCTTTATGAAGGAAATCAGTAACACTGCACTTTATGACAGCTATTTAATTTCAGCCAATAATATTATTATTGGAGATTCTAAAAACCTCTATGGTGGTCTGACCACTGAGCAATCAGATATTGAAAAAATCTGGTTAACAGACCTCTATGTTGACAAAGGAATGATGAAGTCTGGTGTTGAGTATGTCATGAATATTCCAATAGATATTCGATATACCGATGACAGCTGGACCTTCCTGGTTAAGATAAAAAGCAGTATCTTACACCAAGGAAACAGAGCTATACAGCTAATAATTGCACTCCCCCTTCTTTTAGGCATAACCGTATTGGCACTATTTGTACGATTTACAGTAAAAAAAAATCTGGATCCTATCAATGGAATTTTGGCTGTTATGGATTCGGCCGAACATGGTACATTCACACAGCGAACGAAAATAAAGTCCAGTGATGAGATTCAAGTCATAGGCGATGGTCTTAATAATCTTCTAGACTCACTTGAAGATCACCACGAGAAGCTCCATAAAGAAATTGAAGACAATGAAATGTTAAACCAAGAACTTGAATATCTGATCCAAGAGAATGATAGAATCTATTTTGAGACAATAAAAAGTTTAAATATGGCCATTGAAGCAAAGGATCCCTATACTGCTGGCCACTGTGATAGAGTAACTGAATATTCATTGGCAATTGCAGAACATATTGGAATGAGTGACAGAGAGAAAACACGACTCATTTACGGGGCTACCATCCATGACATTGGGAAAATTGGGATCTCCGGGAAGATACTAAACAAAACGGACCGACTCACAGATGAGGAGTTTAATAAGATTAAAGCCCATCCAGAGAAAGGGTACAACATTCTAAAAACCATCCATTTTCTTGAGGACTCAATATCTATCGTTTACCAGCACCATGAAAGATACGATGGTAACGGATACCCTCAAGGTCTACAAGGTGAAGAAATCGATATTTCAGCACGTATTGTAGCCATTGCTGATACCTATGATGCTATGACCTCAGATCGTGCTTATAGAAAAGCATTATCTTCAGAGATAGCTATACAAGAGTTAATAAAAAACAAGGGAACACAGTTTGACCCAGTACTGGTGGATGCCTTTGTAAAATCAATGAACAAGATTAAGTCAGACTTTTAGAGTCTGGCTTTTTTTGTCGAATTTTGTCATAAAAATTGCGGATTATGAATGAAGTACTGTTAGAGAATCCCTGTCAGGGGTAAATAGACTATAGGTGTAAACGGATCGTACTTATGAAAAAGGTGAGACTATGAAAATACGTACAAAATTGCTAATCGTTCTCATGTCTTTTGGCCTAATTCCTGTTCTTGTGGTATCCATGTTGATGTATTCAAGATTTGATGAGGAACTAAGTACCACAGTGTTTGATCAACTTACAGCAATAAGAGAAACGAAGGGATCTCAGATCGAAGACTATATGGGATTCATTGAAGATCAAGTTATTACAATGTCACACGATACCATGATTATTTCAGCCTTAAATGAGTTTAAGACATCTATTGTTGAAATTGAAAGAAATGTTACCCCTGGAAAGCTACAGCAGACACGAGATGGTGTTGCTTCTTATTATGAAGCAGAGTTTTTGCCAAGACTAAATGCTAATTTAGCTACACCAAAGTCGGTTGGTGATTTTCTCAGTGACCAAAAATCAACACTCTACTTGCAGTATAGCTATATAGAAGCAAACAAGAATGAAGTAGGCAGTAAACACATGTTGGATATTGCCAATGATGGAAGTTCATATAGTAAGTACCATAGGATCTATCATCCAATTATTCGTGAGTATCTTGAAAGGTTCGGCTACTACGATATATTCATTATAGACAGTGCAAGTGGTCAAATGGTCTATAGTGTGTTTAAAGAAGCAGATTATGCAACTAATTTGTTAACTGGACCCTATAGTGACACTAACTTTGCTGATGTTGTGAAAGAAGCGATGAATACAACTGATCCAGATTACGTAGCAATATCGGATTTTAACTTTTACTCAGCATCATACAATGCTCCGGCGGCATTTATTGCATCACCTATTTTTGATGGGAATACCAATAAAGGTGTCCTAGTATTCCAAATGCCAATTGACAAGATAAATGAAATTATGACTAACAAAGAAAACTGGAAGGCTGCTGGACTTGGTGACTCTGGAGAAGTTTATCTAGTAGGTGAGGATCTAAGTATGAGAAGTATATCTAGATTCCTAGTAGATGATAAAGCGACTTATTTAGATACCATGAAAACTCTAGGATACAAGGACGAGACAGTGGCTTTAATGGATGCAATGGAAACGTCTATTCTACTACAATCAGTTGAGACAGTTGCCTCGCAAGGAGCGACTACAGGACAATCAAATACAGAAATTATTGCAGATTATAGAGGTGTCAATGTATTAAGTTCTTATAAACCACTAAATATTAATGGATTGAACTGGGGAATTATTTCTGAAATAGATGAAGCAGAAGCATTTGCAGCACTAGCAACAGTCCAGTTACAAAGCGCATTTCTTATTGGGGTTACCCTAGTCCTCGTAATAATAGTGGGTATTATGTTTGCGAGCCGTATAGCCAAACCACTAACGTATACAACATCACTGCTAAAAGAAATTTCAGATGGCGATGGAGACCTAACCAAACGTTTGGATAGCAGTAGTAAAGATGAAGTTGGTGAAATGACAAAATGGTTTAATGTGTTTGCAGAGAAAATACATGATATCATCGAAAAAGTTATAGGTGAGATGAAACGTATGAACGCTTCAATTAACCAGTTTACAAGAGCTGTAGAGGAGTCCAATGTCAACTTAAACGAAATCAATACTGAAGTATTGAATGTAAATGAAGGTATTCAAAGGAATGCCAGTGTCTCAGAAGAAGCAAATGCAGGGATTGAAGAAATTAACAGTTCTGCAATGAGTATATTTGAAGATGCTAGAGAAGTTCAAAAAGGTAGTGAAGAAATCGAAAGTTCAGTTGAAGAAGGATCATCGAAAATTGATGAGGTTGTTTCATCCATTAATAAAGTTAAAGAATCTGCAGAAAATGCATCTGAGCAAATTAACGAGTTAAAGGATTCGTCTGAAAAAATATCTGAAGCCATAAATTTAATCACCAATATTTCTGAGCAAACCAACCTACTTGCTCTTAATGCATCAATAGAAGCAGCGCGGGCTGGAGAACATGGTAAGGGTTTTGCTGTTGTTGCCGAGGAAGTTAGAAAGCTTGCTGAGGAATCAGGAGAATCAGCTGAGAAAATTAAAATGTTGGTTCTTGATATTTCAAGCAAAACTGAGAAAACCAATGCCTTGATTCAAGCGGAACGTAAGCTTGTAGAAGAGACTGTGAAAGTAGGTATTTTTGCTAAAGAACAGTTTAGTACCATCGCAAACCAAGTCGTAGATATTGCAGAAAAAATTAACTCCATTGCGAATTCTAGTGAGCAGCAATCCACCATTACTAGTGAAATGGCAAAAGCTATTGAAAATCTAACAGAATCAACACAGGAAAATGCCATCGCTTCACAAAAAATCTCAGAACGTGTTATGACACAATCTGAAATTCTTGAGGAGATCACTAAAGAGACCATGTTAATTAAACAGATGGCAGACAGTCTAGATGGTATGGTAGGTCGATTCAAAGTATAGTGAATGTGGTAATGAAAATGTAACAGTGAGTTTAAAAAGCATAACTGCGATAAGCGTGGTTGTGCTTTTTATGTAAAGAGGTTAAAAAGTCGCAATTTGAGTGTTTTCGTTATATAATTTGATTAGGAAGGGGGGCGCCAATGTTTAGATTAAGCAGTAAGATTGTTCTATTGATTACCCTAACGACGGTTATCGTTTCATTTATTATTGGGTTTGTAATCATAAACAGATCTTTTGAAATTGTAGAACAAGAATCCAAAGATAAACTTACAGAAATGGCCAGTCGAATCGGAACAGAGTTCGATTTTGATATAAGAGAAGTTGAAAGTGTACGTGAACAGGTTATTGAGCTTGTTGAATCAACAATGGATTTGGAAGCGTTATATACAAATCCAACGTATATGAACTCATTTAAGAAAAGCCTTGCCCCAGTGATCAAAAGAATGGCGGAGGATGCAGATGGATCCCGCTCTGTTTACGTTTTTTTTGACCCTGAATTAACTGGTAAACCGCATGATGTATGGTTCGCTGACCTGAATAGTACTGGTAAAGTTACACGTCAAGAGGAATTCCCAATGGCGTTTTATGAAGATGAATCTCCTGAAAAGGACTGGTACTTTAAAGCGAAAAATACGGGAAGGCCCTTCTGGACAGATCCTTACATGGGAAATGTTTATTTTGACAATCATTTAATTTATGTATCCAATACTGCGCCAATCTACATTGATGGAAAATTTGTGGGGGTAGCAGGGGCAGATTACTATTTTGATGCTCTTAAAAGTAGAATAAGTGACATACGGGTCTATGACACAGGGTATGCCATACTGTTCAATGAAAATATGGAAGCATTAATTCACCCGACGTTGGAACAAGGGGTTTCTATTAGAGATATCGACGGAGGCAATTATAGCTGGATTGCTGATGCTATAGACAATGGGGAAACAATTGTTGAGTATACATGGATAGACGGTAATGAGAAAATACTTGCGTCGAAAAAACTTTTGAATGGCTGGAATATAGCAGTTGCTCCTATGAAAGACCAAGTATATAGGGCTGTTGAACAAATGCGCCGGCTAATGTACTTGATCATACTTATTGGAGGGATTACAACAGCACTCATTGGCCTCTTTATAGGGCGTAGGCTTGTCAGTCCTATTGAACAGATCATACTGGATATTAATAAGGTAGGGCTTGGCGATTATGACAAGCCGATTGAACATAAATTTAAAGTACGAAATGATGAAGTAGGCATACTAGCAAATGCAGTTGAAAGAATGCGAATTACTCAAAAAATATCCTTTGACGAAATAAGTGAGCAAAACTTGGTGCTTGAGAAAAAAGTAGATAAACGAACAGAAGAATTGAGCGAAATTAATACTGATTTAGAAAACTCAATGGAGCAACTGGAAAAAGAACAAGCTAAACTTATTTTGACCAACCAAGCGCTTGAAGATGCGCTTGATACAACTCAGAAAACACAAAAGCAGTTGATTGAGTCAGAAAAGATTGCCTCACTCGGATATCTAGTGGGTGGAATAGCGCATGAAATCAATACACCTGTAGGCAATAGCTTAACCTTAGTAACCTATATGCAAAGAGAGTCTGAAACGATTTCTCAGAAGCTAGAAATGAATACAATCAAAAAACGAGACCTACATGAGTATATAGAAAGCACAATTTCAGCATCGAATACAATCTACCGTAATTTGAAAACAACAGGAGACCTAGTCAGTCGCTTCAAGCAGTTGGCTGCAGACGAATCAAAGGAAAATATTATTCATTTTTACATTGTGGAGTATATGCAACTCATACTGAAAAGTATGGGATTACCAGATGCTTATGACAACGTAAAAGTCACCATTCATTGTGACCCGCACCTGGAAGTGTTCTCAGACGCAGGTAAGTTTTCTCAGATATTCACCAACCTCGTAGCAAATTCACTACAACATGGTTTTGTTAACGGACGAGAAGGACAAATTCATATTAGGTTTGAGAAAGTTGAAGAGGAATTGTTCGTTCACTATGAAGATGATGGCGTTGGAATTGAAAAACAGCATCTTGAGAGTATTTACACACCCTTCTTCACAACCAAATTTAGTGGAGAAACCAAAGGGCTGGGTCTAAACATTGTCTATAATGTTGTAACTAAATTGTTTAAGGGTTCAATTAAATGTGAGTCCAGTGTGGATCAAGGTACATCCTTCTTTATTAAAATGAAGTTGGGCTCTATAAAATAGAACAAAACTTAACCGAATTCTAATAATATTATTGTCTGTAATATTGTACTATTAGAATGTGAGGTGGTAACAGAATGAGCACACTAAAAGGTTATGTAATAAAAAACGATATAAAACTATTTCTCTTGTTTAACAGAGAGCTGCAACATAATATTTTGGATAGGCTGATGTTGTTTTTAACAAGATGTTTTGACACGCCAATTGTCTTAGCTTTTGTGATCACAACATACTTGATAAACCTATATACGGGTCACAGTTTTGGGAAGAACTTGGCGATACTTTTGATTGCCAGTGAGATTATAACCCACCTGATAAAAATTGGTGTGAACAGGGCGCGTCCCTTTAAAACCTTAAGTGAGGCTTTGTTCGAATTTATCCCACCGAAGGATGTGTACTCGTTTCCTTCAGGTCATACCTGTGCAGCTTTTTCTTACGCGCTGGTTATAGGGATGATTTTTCCACAGCTAAAACTGCTTCTATTAATAATTGCAACATTTGTGGGTGTATCTAGGGTGTATTTGGGATACCATTATCCAACAGATGTTATTATTGGAGCAATGATTCCTCTGCTCATGAAGTTTGTACTGATTAGTCTATCCATCTTGTAATAAGAATTATATAAAGAAACGGAGTGTTGTTTGGTCTGTACATTTATCTGAAATGTCCACACCCATGGATTTTCTCCCTATACGAGAGTACATCGAATTCAGTTCTTTGTAGTCAACCTCCTCAAGAACTCGATCTAGCAGCCGTACACTATCATCATTTGGAATGATCCGTCCAAGATCAAATGGTAGAAGCAGTTGTTCTTCTACGTGATTATTGTTATAATCTTTAAGTATTTTGTTGTTACTAGACATAGCTTCATCATACAACTCAGGCGGGTTCTTTTGAACCCGCCTGTAAGCTTTTTTGGTAGTTTAGTGGTGTAAAAAATGTATTTCTTATATAAAAACGGAGTTTCGCGGTTTCAGACTGAAGAATCATAGGTGTCTGATGAAAGTCAGCGATTTCAGAATTTTGGACATAGAAAAATCCCGGACGCTGTTTGAGCATAGCGAGTTTGGCCGGGATCTATGACTAAAATTTTGAAATAGCATGAGTTTCACAGTCGTCTATGTTTTCGTAAGGCTGAATTTGCGAATCTCTGTTTCTTCATAAAAAGGGACTGTATTTTGCAACAGCCCCTTTTATATTACTTAAATGCACTTAAATTAAGGGATTCAAACTGTTCTAAATGTGTTTTGAGTTGTTTTGCAATAATAGCTGCACCGCCTTCAACATCGGATTCTACATTGATAGGTAGAACGGGGTCGTGAAGGGATAGTCTAACCAAGAACCAACCCAATGAATCGCTTGCCGTTGAAGAAAGACGGATACCCTCATGGCTGTTTGGAACAATGGAGAATGCCCCATTGTCATTAGCAAATGTTTCCAAGCTCTCTATAACCTTTTCGCCGTATGACTTAAAATCTTCAAGGTTAATTTTTACTCTAAACTCAGAAGCTTCTTTAGGTTCTCTAAGTGTTGCTATTTCCTCCGACAAGCTTTTGCCTGTTTGGCCTAGTTGTGACAACTTAACTAGAATTTTAGTTACAATGAATGCACCATCATCAAGGAAGTAGTTTTCCTTGAGTGCACCATGGCCAGAGGTTTCAATGGCAAGAGCGCTGTCAATGCCGTTATCATTAAGTCTTACGGATTCATTAATTACGTTTTTATATCCACGTTTGAATCTTAGGTGCTGTCCACCAATTGAAGGAATAAATTCAGCCAGACCATCAGATGTAACTGAGTCTGTTACAATTGTTGTGTTTGGTGAATCTTCTAAGACGATGGCACTCATGAGTGCTATCAGTCTATTGCGATTTATAATAATGCCACCTTTGTCAACAATTGCAGCACGATCCACATCCGTATCGAATATGATGCCGAGATCAGCTTTTTTATCGATCGTTGCTTCTTGAATGGATCTCATAGCTTCTTCGTCTTCAGGATTGGGTACGTGGTTTGGGAACATACCATCTGGATCAAGGAATTGACTGCCATTCACATCTGCACCTAGAGGGACAAGAACCTTGTCTGCAAAGAATCCACCTGCGCCATTTCCAGCATCTACAATAATGTTCAGACCAGCCAGTGGTGTATTGTATTGCGATGGGTGATTTACATGTTTGCGAATGTAGTCAACCAGATGTGCACTATATTGTGAAATTAGATCATATTCTTTTATTGTTCCAGCTTGAACGTCAGCATTACTTTTATATGTAGAAGCATATGTTAATATGTTTTTTATATCCGGTTTATCGAGTCCGCCATCTTTAGTGAAGAACTTCATGCCATTTCTATTGTAAGGTAGGTGACTGGCTGTGATCATAATTGCACCATCACAAGCAGTTTCATCAAACATGGTAGCCATAAACATAGAAGGTGTTGAAGCAATACCACATGATAATGCAAGTAATCCATTTTCGGTTAATCCAGACAATACGCCTTCCATAAGATCTGGACCACTTATTCTAGAATCTCGACCTACAGCTACTTTTAAAGTATCTAAAGGTTTTCCAGTCTTGTCAGATAACCATTTTGCAAAGGCGCCTGCTATCGAGATAACTTCATTATTAGTAAGCGTAACGGGTTCGCCCTGAACACCATCAACAGCGACCCCGCGAATATCTGAGCCATTTTGTAGCTTAAGCCATTTTTCTTGCATAAGTGCCTCCTTGGTATACATGAATAAATTCTATACGAATATTTTAACAGTTAATCTATCAAAAATTCGTACTTTGTTATTATACCGAAAATCAGTAAAAAGAAAAATAATTTTTGCGAAATATTCTTTTTACTCTGTTATGATGTAGTAAGACACAAAAGCTATATGCTTGTAAAATTACTGATTAAGGGGTAGCAAAATGAACCTAATAGATTTGCACTGTGATACATTTTATAGAATGAAAGAGTGTTCAACAAAACAAAATATACTTCAAAATCAATTTCATGTTGACCTAGAGAAACTTAAAAAAGTCAGATCTTATATACAATGTTTTGCACTTTTTTCAGATGCTCATATATGTGTTAAGAATGGTATTGAGCCGTGGACTTATATACTGGAGCTTTATTCTCTATTAAAAGAGGAATTGGAAAAAACAAATGGACTCCTTGAAGTTGCTCGCAGTATTGAAGAGGCTGACGCTATAAAGAGTCGAGGCCATATATCAGCTTTACTGACTGTTGAAGATGGCGGGATCATCAATAATGAAATGAAACGACTGGACTTACTGTATAAAATGGGGATTCGGATGTTATCGCTCACTTGGAATTATTCGAATAGTCTGGGACATCCCAATCTACAATCAACGTCTCACTTGGGTCTGACAAGTTTTGGATTTGATACAGTAGGCAGAATGAATGAACTGGGAATGATGATCGATGTGTCACACTTATCGGATAAAGGCTTCTGGGACATTATTGATGCGTCTACAAAACCAATACTGGCTTCACACTCCAATGCCAGAGCTGTAATTGAACGCAATAGGAATCTAGATGACAAAATGATCAAGGCACTCGCTGAAAAAGGGGGCATTATGGGGCTGAACTTCTGTCCTTATTTCCTTTCTAGCAAAAGTGACGTGATGGTCATTGATGATCTGATAAAACATTTGATTCATATACGTAATGTTGGTGGGGCTGAGGTTATGGCCATAGGAACTGATTTTGATGGTATGAACGGAGAACTTGAAATACAACATATCGGTCAGATGGACAAATTGACCGATGCATTAATGAAAGCTGGCTTTTCTGATTTAGATATTGAGAGACTCTACTATAAAAATGCTAAGAGGCTTTTTAAAGATGTAATCGGATAAGAAGGCGTTTGATACGAATGAGAAGGTTAATTATGAAAGATATAAACTGGCTCTTAGCAGAGTTAAAAGTACACTTTGAAAATGATGCAACGGGACATGATTATTGGCATGCTGAAAGGGTTTGGAAATCTGCACTTACCATCGGCAAACAAGAATCAGCAAACTTGAAAATTATCGAGGCAGCTGCCTTACTTCATGATGTAACTGACTGGAAATTAGATCAAACTTCACAGATTCAAGGGCAAGACAAAATGGAATACTGGTTAGGTGAACTGGATTACTCAACTGATGAGATCCGCCTTGTGACTGATATTATCAATAATATGTCTTACAAAGGTGGAACAAACAACCATAAAATTTTATCTTTAGAAGGCCAAGTTGTTCAAGATGCTGATAGGCTTGACGCCTTAGGTGCCATTGGTATTGCAAGAGCATTCGCATATGGTGGTTCTAAAGGCAGACCTTTACATGATCCTTCTCAGGATCCTAAAGATTTTGAGAGCTTTAAGGCCTACAAAAACCATAAAGGTGCAACAATTAATCATTTTTATGAGAAACTACTTAAATTGAAAGACCTGATGAATACGTCTGCTGGTAAGATGATTGCGCTTGAACGGCATAAATATATGGAAGGTTTTTTAAAGGAATTCTATGGTGAGTGGGAAGGCAAACTATGATTGAGTCATTTGAACCGGTCCTCGGAAATAATCCGAAAATATTGATACTAGGTTCTATGCCAAGTGTAAAATCCCTAGAGGTTAATGAATATTACGGACACCCAAGAAATCAGTTTTGGTCAATACTCTTCAAAATTATTACGAATGACCTAATTGAAAACCATGTCCAAATTAGCCATTCTATTAAGACGGCTACTGCTATAAAAAATAATATCGCAATCTGGGATGTACTTTCGAGCTGTGAGAGAGAAGGTAGTTTGGATTCGGATATTAAAAATGAAACCCCAAATGACATTGGCAAACTTTTGGAGGAAAACCCCAGTATTAAAGCCATCATCTTTAATGGCGGAAAAGCGGAATCGACTTTTAAAAAGTTTTTTAAAACCCTATATATGTCTGACCGGTTGGTCTTTATAAAAATGCCATCTACGAGCCCTGCATATACCATGAAGTTTGAAAAGAAGCTTGAAGCTTGGCAGAAAATAAAAGCTTACATAGGATTGTAATTCGACGACTTAAGCCCTTCAGGTTAGACTGAAGGGCTTTTAAAATAGATTATTATAGTTTTCTTAACTCAGAAATCTCAGGTCTCTTGGGAAGAATGGATGAGCCCTGCCCACGTTTGTGTATGTCACTTGCCTCAAGCTTGGTCTCTCTAACAATAAGTTTCTGAACACGTGGCCCACAAAAATTTCCTTGGCAAGGTCCCATTCCGGCTCTTGTACGCCTTTTTATAGCATCTAGAGAGTTGATTGGAATACCACGGTGGATTGCATCGACTATTTCTTTTTCAGTTACAGATTCACATCTACAAATTATATTGTGCTCTGGTTCACTTGCATCAACTTCTCCGCTGAAATCATTAGATTTCTCAATAATATTCGAACTTCTAAATGGTTTGAAATCTTCGTTTATTTCTAGAGTCAGACCTTCTCTGGTTAGAATATCCTTTACGTATATTGCAATTGCAGGTGCAGACGACAAACCTGGCGAATCAATACCTCCAACATTTATGAATTGCCTAACGGGTGATGCTTCAATAACAAAGTCTTTGGTATTGCTGGTAGCCCTGATTCCTGAAAATGATGTTAACACCTGTTTCATATCAAAATCAGGCAAAGATTTTCGAGCAGTCTCAACGATGTATTTGAGTTTCTCAGCATTTGTGTCCTTGTCATCACGGGACTGAATTTCTTGAGCGTTGGGACCCAACATGAGATTGCCATGGTAGGTACGTGTGACCAGTATCCCTTTTCCTTTATCAGTAGGCGCTTGGAATATGACATGATTTACTTTTTTACCTTGGTTTTTGTTTAAGAGTACATAGTCACCTTTACGAGGCGTAATTGAAAAAGTCTTAGCACCAATAAGACCAGCAATTTTATCTGAATAGACACCTGCTGCGTTAATGATCCACTTGCTTTTAACTTGGCTTTTGCTTGTATTTATTAAAAAGTGTTTATCAACATCAATAGATTTAATTGATGTTACTTCTGATTGCAGCATGAGATCAACGCCGTTTTTAACAGCATTTTCTGTGAGCGCAATTGTTAGCTCATAGGGTGAGGTCACACCGGAGTCTTTGCAGTACAAGGCACTGCGCACATTGTCTGATATATTCGGCTCAATTTTTAGTATCTCATCTTTTCTAAGGACCTCTAAATGATCAATACCATTTAAGCGTCCTCTTTCAACGAGTTCTTCTATGGTTTTTTCTTCATCTTCAGAGAAGGCTAAAACAAGTGATCCTGACCTTCTAAAGCCAAAATTCAGTTCTTCATTTAATCTATCAAACATTTGATTGCCTTCAATATTAAGCTTAGATTTTAGTGTGCCTGGGATTGCATCGTAGCCCCCATGAACAATACCACTGTTGGCCTTTGATGCACCACAAGATACATCATCATTTTTTTCAATGAGAGCAATCTTAAGTTGATATTTTGAGAGTTCCCTGGCAATGGCTGAACCAACGACGCCAGCGCCTATAATAGCTATGTCATATATCATATTTATCCTCCTTGATTGTTAAAGGGTATATACCCTAGAATATTTCAGATACTACTAATAAGATGCAATTCATATGCCAAAAGCAAAGAAAAATCTGTTATTTGGCCGAGACTGTGCTGGTCGCATAACAGATTTTTAAATTATTCATATAAAGTGAGGGGATCAAAGAGATCGTTGATATCACAATAGTTTAAATGCAAATAGATGGGAAGCGTATAATCAGTTGAAATATCACCAGGTTCAAAGCTTAAGCTTAATCCATAACTACTAATTTGATAGTCAATATCATCACTGATCTGGTCGAGCTCAGCGAGCACAGGGAAAGTATCAATATACTTCTCTTGAATATGTTGAATTAGTATTGGCACAAAGTTATTATTTGTGTCTCCAATCAAATCTTTAAGCTTTAAAATGTCTCCAGTATGCAGGTCAAAAGTAAGATTTTTAGACAAATATGTGTATTTTCCATCAGCTTCTGTAGTGGAAGCATGTAAGGATGTACTAAAATACTTATCACTCGCAAAATGTGTGTAGTTACTCTCGTATAAACTTAATCCGCTTGAATTAGACCATTTTAAGTCTTCGCGTAAAGCTTTAAACTCTGAAAGTATTGCTGCATTCACTTTAGCTTCAGTGTCCGTATTATATGGGCATTGTAATAATTCCAGATTTATACTAGAATGTTCGGTTTTCTCATGTACCTGCTGTAAGGACATTGAGCTTTGAAGTCCAAAAGCATTGTACTTAGCAAGTGTCCTACTCACAATGTTGAAAAAATCCTCTGAATTCTTATGATCAGAAACACTGTTTAAAAATTCTATACACAAGTTTCCAAACATGGTCTCTGGACTGTCCTTAGAAACTCTAACCAATGACTTTATTAGAGGACTATCTGCTTCATTCCAATAGTCCATATGAGTCCCTTCAATGCTGTAGAACAATTCTGATATAAGGCGATTATAGGTAGTGTTGAGTTGATCGGTCATATAATTATAGGGTCTATTTTTCAGTGATTGCTCAAGAAGTAAAATGTCATAAGTTAGATTCTTGAAAGTATTGGATCCGTTATGATAAGCATACTCTTGTATTTTAGCATTGAGCTTAATCATGAGCTGGATCTCATCACGGAAATATGTGTTGTATTTTTTAAGTCTTTCCCAGTCCACTTCAACAACTGGAGTCTCCTCATAAGTGACTATTTTGCAGTAACTATTATATATATTAAGGTAGTCTTTTTTTAGTTGTGGGTCACTGATTTTCCCTATGTTTTCAATAGACCAGGTGTGGTTCATCTCTTGAAACCCCTTGTATCTACCGTCCATTAACATATCGGACCAGCTGTTGGCGAAATTGTCTTGAGAGAGTAATAGTCTTGAAAGCAAAAGCTCAGCTTCGTCTGGAACAGAATGTATAATTTCATCGTCCATGAAAGTTATGATCTTTTTAGCATCAGGCTTATCCATAATGAACATTGAAAAGTCTTGAATGAAGTTTTGCTCTATTTCTTGCTCTATTTCTTGCTCTATTTCTTGCTCTATTTCTTGCCTTTTTTTATGTTCATTCTCTTGTTCCTTCTCGATTTGATGATTATCCTGAACCTGTTCACACCCAGTAACAAAAAGTGTACAGATGATGAGTCCATAAAGCAACTTGACGGTCTTATTCATAAATGCTCCCTTCGCATAACTTACAAATTGTACGATAAGGATGTGTATTTTCTGTGTAAAAAGGATTAAGAAACTATTATATGAGTAGTATTTTAAGTCTTTGTTTGAATCTATTCATTTATTTCTCTAATCAATTTCCAAATTACACGTGGATCTCAGTCCACTTACGACTCTTAAACCTTTTAGAAATGACAAGGTTGAAAATAGCAAAGGAAACGATCTCGGCAATCCAAAGTCCTGCAACACCATATCCCATTGAAATAATGGTTATATAAGACAATGGTACAAACACCAGCCAGAGTCTCATAATGGTTATGATCATGACATTCTTAGTATCTCCAGCTCCACGGAGGCCGCCAGAAATTCCTATCATAAAATTAAGTAGAGGTTGATTAAAGGCCATAAGCAGCATGGTGAACATGGATGATTCAATGACTAGAGCGTCAGTTGTGAAGATCTGCAGTATGGGTCTTCTAAAGACTAAGAACAGCAGTCCGGCGACAACACCCCATGCAATGGCTAGTCCAGCAGAAACAGCTCCCACATCGTAAGCTCTATCTTTATCCTTCTCACCAAGGGATTTACCCACCAGTGTAGCTGCGGCTATGGAAATTCCAACGGCTGGCATGAAGGATATAGACTCTATGTTAATCAAGATTCTAAATGCAGCCTCAGAAGTTGTTTCCAGCTTTGAAATGATTACACCAACGGCTAAAAAGGATGTTTGCATTAATGCTTGTTCCATTGCACCTGGCAAACTAATTTTAATAAGTGGTTTTAGTATGGCCTGTTCAAATTTCATATATCTAAGCTTAAGTTTGACGCGTTCATGAAGTCTAAAACAAATGAATGCGTAAGCAAGCACTGCTAACATTCTAGAAATTGATGTTGAAAGTGCCGCACCTGCGATACCCATTTCCGGGAATATCCATACCCCTTTAATGAGAACATAGTTACCGATGATATTAATGACATTGGCAACACCTGTAATAACCATAGGTGAAACGGTGTCTCCAGCGCCTCTTAAAATTGAAGCAAATGAAAACGATAGAAACATCGCCATCATACCGTAGGCGATGATTGAAAAGTAACTTTCTATCATGACGCTTACTTCAGCAGTGGTATCAAATATCATAAAGATCTCTCGAGAGAACAATAAGGATAGAACCATGATGACCAGACCAATAATACCATTAAGTAAAACGGTCTGACTTCCTGTTTTATTAAGCTTTTTAAAGTTCTCTTCACCATAACTACGTGAGACGAGTGCTGTAGCTCCTGTGTTAAAAGAAGTAAACACAAAGATGAGTGTGTACATAATACTGTTGGCAAATCCTGCTGCTGCAAGACCTGAATCACCAATAAATCGACTGATCATAATTGTATCAGCAACACCTAACATTGTATTTAATGCCATTTCAATAATAGCGGGCATCGCCATTGAAAGTATGCTGAGTATAAGTGCGCGTTTTGTTTTTAATGTTTTTAGCATAAAGCCCTCCTATAAATGTGTTGGCATGGTGTGAGATACATACGAACATATTTTCGTTAAAATTATTTTTACGTCTGTATTATTATAGGCGTTTGGCCCTTGGAATTCAAGATCTAATAAGAATTCTTAATAACAAACTCAATCCTTATATACCCTATGATGAATAGGGGTGACTCGTTAAATATAAGACAATTAATAATTAAGGGCATAAATGTATAGATGTACGGCTAATTTTTTAATGTGGCAATGATAAAAATTTGACTCATATAAGACTAAAACTGTTACTTCCTATATATATGTAAAAAAAATATAGCTTTATGATAAAATAGATATGGGTTTGCTAAAAAAGTTTATGTGGTTGATACTTTTTACCAACCAAGGCTAAATTTTCAGAAAATTCGTTGGTAAAAAGTATCAGGAAAACCTTTTTAACAATCAAAAAGCCGGGACAACAGCCGATTTCAAAAGTTGGCACGTGAATTGCTTTAGTAATATGGCAGGAGGAGACACAGTGGGAAATTTATTAACAGAACGTTTAAGTGAGAACCCCATCATCGCAGCAATTAAGTCGGTGGATAAACTGGATGAGGCACTTCAATCCAGTGTAGAAATTATTTTTTTATTAACCGGTGATGTTTTCAATTTAAAAGACATGGTGGAAAGAATTCATAAACGCAGAAAGAAAGCGTTTGTCCACATTGATTTGATTGAAGGGATCGCAGCTGATTCAGTAGGGCTACGTTATATATGTGAGAAAGTTCAGCCTGACGGTATTATTACAACAAAAGGCCACTTAATAAAAGCTGCGAAAAAGATGAAGGTACTTACGATACAACGTCTGTTTATACTTGACTCTTTGAGTCTTAATACCGGTATTCATTCCATCAAAACCCATAATCCAGATGCAGTTGAAATACTACCGGGGGTTATGCCGAAAGTAACGCGGGAAATAGTGACAAGCACGGATCGTCCTATTATTGCGGGAGGGCTCATCAAAGATAAAGATGATGTTATCCAAAGTCTTAAGGCAGGAGCTATGGGGATTTCAACAAGTTCATCGGAGATATGGGAACTATAACGGAGGTGTAGGTTTTGAAGCATGTAGGGACAATTATAGGTACAGCAATCGCAGGAATGTTTGTTATGAGCGTCTGGGGGGCATTTGCAGGCGAATACGGCATCGGTGGTGGATGGTTTGCAGGATTTGCAATCATCGGCACAATGTGGTTTATGAATCACTGGATCGGAATTATTAATAATGATGGTGCTTTTGTAGATATGGCTACAGGCATCGGCGTTGCGGGTCTTATGCGCGGCGTATTCGAGCAAGGTGCTCAAGTCGGTTTTGACGCAGTTCCAACTCTACTGGTTACACTAGCAGGTGGCGCATTTGGTGGTTTCATGGCAGTTAAAATGGAAGAAATGCTAGCAGCTAAAGCAGTTGAAGAAGAAACTGTAATAACAGAAGCGAAGGGAGCATAATACAATGACTATGAATGCTATGATTACAACATTTGCAGGCGCGTTTATATTCCCATTCCTAATTCGTCTTTGCTGGGGCAAGATGTGTGACGCTTGGGGCGCTATTGGTGGCTGGATGGCTGCTGGATTTATCGTAGGTACAGCTTGGACTCTTAACCACAGCGTTGGTATGATGGTTCAAACAGGTGCATGGGTTGATATGGCCTTTGCAGCTTCAATTGGTCTATTTATTGCATCTGCAATGTCAGGTGATGATGTTCCTAAAGGCCTTGTAAACGTATTCTTTGCAATAGTAGGCGGTACACTGGGTGGATTCATTCTATCTTGCCTATAAAAAAGCACTTATAAATTTAGATACACTTAATTCGGAAAATGAAACCTTGTGGGATAGGTCGTCTATCCCACTTTAATTGGATAACAATGGGAGGCATGCATAGTGGAAAAGAAATATATCTTGGCATTAGACCAAGGCACAACGAGTTCAAGAGCAATCATTTTTGATAAAGCAGGCAAAATCGTTAAGACAGCTCAAAAGGAATTTACACAGATTTATCCTAAAGCTGGATGGGTTGAGCATGATCCTATGGAAATTTGGGGCACTCAATCAGGTGTTGCTCGTGAAGTTCTTGAAACTGCAGGCATCTCACCAACAGAAATCGCAGCAATTGGTATCACAAACCAACGTGAAACTACAGTTGTTTGGGACAAAACTACAGGCAAGCCTGTTTACAATGCAATCGTTTGGCAGTGTCGTCGTACAGCAGGTATCTGTGACGAGTTAAAAGAAGCTGGCCATGAACAATATATTAGAGAAAACACGGGTCTGGTAGTAGATGCTTACTTCTCAGGCACAAAAGTTAAGTGGATCCTTGACAATGTAGAAGGCGCTCGCGCTAAAGCTGAAGCTGGCGATCTACTATTTGGTACTGTGGATTCATGGTTAATCTGGAACCTTACACGTGGAAAGAATCACGTAACAGATTACTCAAATGCATCTAGAACAATGTTATATAACATTGCAGATCTTAAGTGGGATGACAAAATTCTTGAAGCAATGAATGTTCCTGCTTCAATGCTTCCTGAAGTTAAACCTTCTTCAGAAGTATACGGTGTTACTGATCCTCAAACTTTCGGTGGTGCTGAGATTCCAATCGCAGGTATCGCAGGTGACCAGCAGGCGGCTCTATTTGGCCAAGCTTGTTACAATGAAGGTATGGTTAAGAACACTTACGGAACGGGTTGTTTCATGTTAATGAACACTGGTGAAAAAATGGTTCCATCGAAAAATGGTCTTCTGACTACAATCGCTTGGGGTCTTGATGGTAAAGTTGAGTACGCTCTTGAAGGTTCAATCTTCATGGCTGGTGCTTCTGTTCAGTGGCTACGTGATGAAATGAAAATGATCACAGATGCTCAAGATTCAGAGTACTATGCAACGAAGGTTGAAGATACAAACGGCGTTTACATGGTTCCTGCATTTGCTGGTCTTGGTGCTCCGTACTGGGATATGTACGCACGTGGAACAATGGTTGGTCTGACACGTGGCGCTAACAAGAATCACATCATCCGTGCTACGCTCGAATCAATCGCTTACCAAACACGCGACGTAATTGACGCAATGCAAGCTGACTCTGGTATTAAGCTAGATACGCTTAAGGTTGATGGTGGCGCGACGGCTAACAACTTCCTAATGCAGTTCCAATCAGACATTTTAGGTGTTGAAGTAGCACGTCCAGTGGTTGCTGAAACAACTGCTCTGGGTGCAGCTTACTTAGCTGGTCTTGCAGTTAAGTTCTGGGACTCTAAAGAAGAGATCGCTAAGAACTGGGCTGTTGATCAAACATTCCAAAACGAGATTCCAGAAGTTAAGCGTACTGAGCTTTACGATGGTTGGAAGCGTGCTGTTGATCGTTCTCGTGAGTGGGAACAAGCATAAAAATTTGTAAAATGAATCAATACAGTATATAATTGATACTGAGCTACATAATTTATGATTATGGTTAACTACAGTGAGCTCAGAAAATAATTTTATATGGATGGCAAGAGTATGAGAGCCACTATTAACTGGACTGCGGGAGCAGGCCTGGTTAATAGTGGCTTTTTGATTTACCAAGATTTAAGTTGAACATGATGGATTACACTGAGTTAAATAAAAGATTGGCTGAAGTCGGTCAAAATCGCATGCGCTCGGCTTCTGACATCAAAGCTTTAAATCAATGCAATCAATCATGTTCACTAAATTAAGAAGAAAGCAATACGTAAGAAATGTAAAACTGTACTGTCACCATTCTTAATAGGTGATCTTGTGCGAATATACGATTTCACTTGAGAAGAAATCAGTACAGTTTATTTAGATAATTTTATTGTGTGTGAGATACAAATGGTTTAGGAGGAAATCTGTACATGTATGATATAGCAGTCATCGGAGCAGGCGTCATAGGTACGGCTGTGGCACGAGAGTTAAGTCGCTACAATTTATCCATTGTCATGTTAGAAAGAGATAACGATGTGGCATGTGGCACGACAAAAGCCAATAGTGCAATAGTACATGCAGGATATGATGCATCAGCGGATTCAATGAAAGGGATCATGAATGCACGCGGTAACGCGATGTTTGGTGATGTCTGTAAAGAGCTCGACGTACCATTTGAGCGAATTGGATCACTTGTTGTAGCATTCACAGAAGAAGACATGGATACGATTCAGGATCTTCTTGAAAATGGAGAAAAACTAGGAATTCCTGGTATTCAACTTATAGATAGTAAATCAGTTTATGAAATAGAACCCAACCTAAATCCAGGTGTCAGAGGTGCTCTATACGCACCATCCGCAGGAATCACAGAGCCTTGGGAACTGGCTATTGCTTATGCTGAAAATGCAATCAAAAATGGAGCAGAGCTGAAATTAAACTTTGAAGTAAAAGAGATTGAAAAAACATCAGAAGGATTCAATATTGTAAGTGCAGATGAAACGATAAAAACACGATTGGTTATCAACTGTGCTGGGGTTTATGCTGACGCTGTACACAATATGGTAGCAGAAAAGCCAGAGTTTTCAATACATCCAAGAAGAGGTCAATACTTCTTACTTGATAAAACAACAGAAGGATTTGTAAATCACGTTGTATTCCCTTGTCCATCAAAACTTGGAAAAGGAACACTCGTTGTTCCAACAGTGGATGGAAACATTTTAATCGGACCAGATTCTCAAGATCTAGGTATGGATGAAAAAGAAGCAATGGAAACAACTAAAGATAGATTAAACCTTGTAAGAGAAATGGTTTCACAGTTAACAACAAAAGTGCCATTTAGAGAACAAATTACAGAATTTTCAGGACTAAGAGCTGAGCCAGATGGCGGCGATTTCATTATAGATTGGTCAGGATCAGTGGATAACTTCTACAATGTTGCTGGAATAAAATCTCCTGGACTTTCATCAGCACCTGCTATAGCAGAACGGGTTAAAGATGCAGTGGTAGAAATGCTGAAAACAGTTGAAGTGGATGCAGATTTTGATCCTATCAGACGTCCAAGACTAAAAATGGAGCACATGACTGATGAAGAAAAACAAGCGTTGATTGAAAAAGATCCGCGTTACGGAAGAATCATCTGTAGATGTGAAATGATTTCAGAGGGTGAAATTGTGGATGCCATTCATAGAGGTGCCGGAGGTCGAACAATAAACGGTATCAAAAGAAGAGTTAGACCTGGTGCAGGTAGGTGTCAGGGTGGCTTCTGCGGACCGAGAGTATTAGAAATACTCGCACGTGAACTAGATCTTAAAGCAACAGAAGTTGCACATGAAGGTAAGAATTCTAACGTACTCATTGGCGAAACTAAGGCCTAATTGGAGGGGAAGTCATGAAACAAGTTGATATAGTTGTAATCGGTGGCGGTCCTGCAGGTCTTGCTGCAGCCATTGAAGCGAAGAAGAATGGTGTAGAAAATATTCTTGTCATAGAACGTGATAGAGAACTTGGTGGCATTTTAATGCAGTGTATCCATAATGGATTTGGACTGCATGTCTTTAAAGAAGAATTGACAGGTCCAGAGTATGCTGAGAGATTTATTGATGAACTTAGTGAAATGGGAATTGAATATAAGCTAGATACAATGGTTACTGATATTGATCAAAACAAAGTTGTAAAAGCTATGAATACTGAAGATGGTTTAATGAACATTCAGGCCAAAGCTATCATCATGACTATGGGATGTAGAGAGCGTACAAGAGGTGCGATCGCAATCCCAGGAACACGTCCAGCGGGTGTGATGAGTGCAGGTACTGCACAGCGTTACATCAATATGGAAGGCTATATGGTAGGGAAGAAGGTCGTAATTCTTGGATCAGGTGATATTGGTCTTATCATGGCAAGAAGAATGACACTTGAAGGCGCTGAAGTTTTGGCAGTAGCTGAACTAATGCCTTTCTCAGGTGGTCTGACAAGAAACATAGTCCAGTGTCTTGACGATTTTGATATTCCACTGCTTCTGTCTCATACAGTTGCTGACATAAAGGGTAAGGATAGAATTGAATCTGTTGTGATCAGCCAAGTCGATGAGAACTTTAGATCAATTCCTGGTACTGAAAAGACATACGAATGTGATACCTTACTTTTATCAGTTGGTCTTATTCCTGAAAATGAACTGAGCAGAAGTGCTGGTATAGAAATAGATCCTACAACAAACGGTCCAGTTGTTAACGAGGCAATGGAAACATCAGTTCCTGGAATCTTTGCAAGTGGGAATGTAGTTCATGTCCATGATTTAGTTGATTTTGTTACGGCTGAAAGTAAACGAGCAGGTGAAAACGCTGCCAAATATGTTTTGGGTCAGCTTAAAGAAGAGGGTCCAGTACAATCAACACATGCAGGCCAAGGAATCAACTACATTGTTCCTCATGTTGTTCGTAAATCAAATATAGATAAAGCTGTCACACTGTTCATGCGTGTTGGAAACGTTTACCACAACGCTGAACTGGTTGTGAAAGCAGATGACAAAGTTATTATGACAAAGAAAAGAAAGCATATGGCACCAGGTGAAATGGAAAGTCTGATACTACCTGCAAGTAAGCTTCCTGAGTCAGATTCAGTTATTACTGTAGAAGTTGTTAAGGAGGTTATACAAGATGAAAAAGCATCATGATTTGGTATGTATTGTTTGTCCGATAGGATGTAGACTTACTCTTATAAAAGATGATAATGCACCAAAAGGATATATAGTTGAAGGCAATGTATGTAAACGTGGTGAAGACTATGCAGTCAAAGAAATGACGAATCCAACACGTATGCTTCCAACAACAGTTAAGATTAAAGATGGTTTCATTAGCAGACTGCCTGTTAGAACGACCGAAGCAATTCCTAAAGATCTCATTTTTAAGGCAATGGATGAGATTAATGCTGTAGAAGTTGAAGCACCGGTAAAATGTGGCGACGTTGTGATAAACAACATACTTGGAACAGGCGCAGACATTATTGCGACACGGAGTATGCAGAGACGATAAATCAGGTTTGGGGGGGTTAGGTTGAGACTAAATAGTATACCCATCCATCGTATTCGAGAGCGGGGGATTAGGGCACCAGAGGACTATGATATTTTCTTTGGTTCATGCCCACAAGGCGTCTGTATTATCGACCATGCTGGAGTTGTTCAGTACGTAAATCCTGCATATGGTCAGATATTCAGGCAAAATCGAGCATCAATGATAAATGCCAATGTTTATAAACATTTACATGATGAGCTAGCTATTGACGCATTAAGAATGAAAAAATATACTAAGGGATTTTTGCAAACGCACATCGGTGATCAAAAAATACAGGCCGAAGCATCTCCTATGTTTGATAATGGAGAGTTTTGTGGTGTGATCGTTATGTATGAAGAGCACGAACATAAATCAAGTCAAATTGTGGACATTTCTTCTAGATTGGAAACGGTTAAAAAAGTAGTTAAGGAAAATCCATTCCCAGAAATTGTTACACAAGATCAAAGATTTATTGGTGTGTTAACTCAGGCAAAACGTGCTGCACAAACATCAACCACTATTATGATTCAAGGTGAGAGTGGTACTGGTAAAGAGCTGGTGGCAAAAGCCATCCATAAATATAGTAAAAGATCAGCAGGTCCTTTTGTTGCTGTTAACTGTGGGGCAATTCCAGCGAATCTTATTGAATCTGAGCTATTTGGATTTGAAGCTGGCGCTTTTACAGGAGCAGCACGACAGAAAAAAGGTAAGTTTGAACTTGCAGACGGTGGAACACTTTTCCTAGATGAAATTGGTGATCTACCACTGGAACTTCAAGTAAAACTTTTGAGAGCCATCCAAGAGCGTGAAATAGAGCGTATTGGTGGAACTGCTTCAATTTCTATAGATGTTCGAATTGTAACTGCAACCCATTGTCAACTTGAAGAAATGGTTGAAGAAGGTAATTTCCGCGAGGATTTATTTTACCGTCTAAATGTTGTGCCTGTAGAATTACCAGCCCTTCGTGAGCGTACAGTAGATTTTCCATTACTTGTAGATCACTTCACAAAAAAATCAGCTTCTAACTTAGGTGTAGAGCAACCTGTTATGACAATGGAAGCGATGTCATACTTACAAACCTATGACTGGCCAGGTAATATTAGAGAGCTTGAAAATGTCATGGAGAGAATTCTTATATTTGTTGATGATGGCTTTATTGATGTGAACGATCTCCCAAGAAATATCTCGAAACATTATAACTTACAAAAGTCCTCTCAACCAACAACTGGACTTGTAAACTTATCTGCTTTTAATGATGTGGCTAGTTTTGATAGCTACGAACGTGAAATCATTGAAATGGCGCTAAATAAACATGGAAGTTTTAATGCAGCGGGTAAGGCCCTTGGTCTTACACATAAAACAGTTGCAGCAAAAGCAAGAAAGTATGGATTAAGAGATTAACACGAATAGAGATTAACACGAATAGAGATTAAAACTAATAGTGTTTAAAACTAATATTGATATCCCCCGATATTACAAAACCCGTTTGGACTTCTTAACTGAAGTTCGAACGGGTTTTATTGATTGTTTGGGAGCGGATAAATAGACAGTGGTGGGACCAATATTACTTTACCAAAAGGGATGGTGTTGTTGTCCATGTTATTTATTTGCCTTAAGTACTCTACATTGTCTGTTGAGATGTAAAACTGATAAGATATATCTTCCAGTTTAAGTTTGTCGTCATATGGAATGCTGAAAACAGGAAAGTATACATTCTGTTTTCTTGAGATGTTGTTAAGGAGTTCAGGATTCAGTTTGCCAATAAGTGACGCATAACCATTATGCCCATAGTATTTGATGGAAAGTGTTTCTGCGGTTTCATTGAAGGTCTCAAGTAATACTTCTTCTGGAGCGTCAAACCTGTGAGGATAATAAGTGGCCAACTGTGGGTAGACCCCCTGCGCTATCTCATTCGATAACAGTTGTGAGATGGAAACAGTCTGTATTTGTACATCCTCAGTAGGCGATCCTGAAATGTTGGGAATCAGATCCAAAGTAAAGGTGTCCTCATTCGATAATAGGGTAATATGTGCTGTTGTAGGCGGTGTATCAAAGGCGGAAACAGGTGTGTCATCAATAACAAGATTTTGCTGATAAATGATTGGTAGGGCCAGGGTGAACAATAATAAGAAAAAACTCATGAGCCCCTTGGGTGTTCTAAATAAGCTGTATCTTACAGTTTGTCTAAATTCCCTCACTTCATCAAAAGCCAATAGACCCCAGGTGATTCCATTAACCGTCTCGTTTTTACTTTGCTCAATCAACTTGAGCATCTGGGGTTTTTCAATGGCTTGCTCAAATAGATTTACATTAACTCTAAATTTGTCTTGATTAATACTTTCGTTTGAAAGAACACATAGTAAATCACCTTTTAAAAGTTTGTGTGTGATTTTGAAGAGGGCACTAATTTGATTTGTCCCGAAATCAACAACACCAACCGGTGGGACGTTTTCATCAAAGAGCATGTACTCCATTTTACCTTCGCGTCCCGTCTTCAAGCTGTAGTGTTTATCTGAATCTAATCTAGAGCCTCTAAATGTAGTCAAATCTCCATCGCGGTAGATATAGACCATGTTATTTCCGAAATTGAGAAGTATTAAATGGTCACCATAAACAAAAACAATGGTCAAGTTTAACATAATAGGTTTGCTTCTTTTATGGTCAGCATTCCATTTTTGAACCACTGAGTTCAAGTTGGCAACTGTAAATTTCACAAGGCGAATGGTTTTGTCTCTATCCTGTTTTAAATCAAGCTCAGAGATTTTTTTGTGAAAACTGGAGATCTGCTTCTGTATTTCTTCGGGAAGTTCTGAAATATTGTTTGGCGTGATCATCATAAACAACTGGGTGTATTTTTTGGCATATCGTGCACGAACTCTACTGCGATTTACCAGTTTTAGACGGCCTTCATGAAGGTAAGATGTAAACTGACACTGACTGCTTTGATTTTCACATTTTTTAGTAATGATATCAAGATGCATCGTCGTGATTCTCTTCACGATTCCACCTCCTCAATTTTCGGTTCTTCTTCACACTTTTTCTCATCCTTGCATTAAGACGGTCAGCAAGCCATGTGAAAAAGTAGCTTCTATTTTCGTTAAATAAAGGCTGCTTAGCAAAGGTAACATAATCTACACTTCTAAGGAAGCGTACAGCAATTGTAGATGCAAAAATGAAGGTGGTAATTGAACTTAACATAAACCCATAACCGTAAAACTCAAGTCCAAATGGAATGAAGTACAATGTGAAAAATAAATTGGTCACGAAAAAACATACCGTAATTAGAACTGCTCTAACCCGGGCTTCAAAGTATAGCATGATAAGCATGATTACAAAAACAAAAATATTAAATAGTGCACCAACAGCACTGATTTGGAAAATACTCCTAACGATAATAGGTCCACCAAATATAAAGAAGAGTTGAGGGGCTGTCAGTATGAGTGTTAACGAAAGAAGTGCCTGAATTTCAAATGTATAAGCCACTTGTCTATAAAGTGAACGACGCATTTCTTTATTGGCAATAAGTATTTGTCTATAGGTCCCATTGCCATTGACAAGACTATAATATTTTTTGTAAGTGTCATAAAACTCAATTTCAATAGATACAATAAAGAGTACCATGGTAGGAATAATGGTTAAGTAAGCTAAGAATATGGCATTGTCATAAAGAGGTGCATAAAGATAAGTATTGTATATGCTCACACCAACAAAACTAAACCACATCAAAATATCATCAATCCATAAACCCGTTGTATAGAATAAACCAATCATAAAAAGACTGGGGTACTTATCTAAAATTCTAAGAAAATCATATTGCATGTTATTCCCATATTTGAAATTTCCAAAAAATGTGTATGCCAATATGATGAGTGTAATTGTCATCCCTGTAATATACGAAAATAATAGATTGCTACCTGCTTGAAAATCTGCAAAGGGCAGTGGATAATTGGCAAATAGAATACCAAGAACAAGTGTAACCACACCCCCCAATATATATGCCTTTGCAATTAGTCCGTAGTCTTTAACGGCACTTAAGTAGACCATGATGATCCAGATCATCGTTAGAATGACGAACAACATAATAGACATAAGTTTATATGGGATTGGTAGATCTTTATTAAAGTAGAATAAAGTAACAGCAGCTAAATTTGTAAGTCCAACTAATTTTGTTAGACCAATAGAAGAGGGTTTTATATACTCGTAGGTTTTTAAATAAAGCTTGTCGGATATATACCGTGTAATTACAAGCTGCCAGGGTGCGGTTAATATTTGAGAAAAAACAAATGAATATACGATTGTTCCCATAAACAAATCCCTTTGTATATTGGTCTCAATAATCCATTGAGATAAGATTACAAGCGCGTTAACAGTCAACACTGCTGCAATCCAAGGTCCTGCTGCAACAAGTGCTGAATATAAATAGGCTTTTGTTCTCTGAGTAAATGACTCTTCAGTGAATAGTTTTTTTAGTGTAAATCCAATACCAGCCATAATATCACCTATATTTCTCATATATCTTTTTGTAGGCTTGAGTCAATTTTTCATTGCTGTATAAAGCTTCGACTCTTTGTCGGCCATTTCTGGCAAAATGTTCTCTTAATACAGGTTTTCTGAGGAGTTCTAGAATGCCCTCGGCTATTTTATTGGGACTCACTGGGGGTACAACCAGTCCTGCGACACCAAAATCATCATTGGTGCCTTCTAGGAGCTCTCTACAGCTCCCTACATTGGTAGCCACGAATGGAATTCCACTTGCCAGACCTTCTAGTATAACCAGGGGCATACCTTCGGAAATTGATGTTAGTGTTAAGACGTCAATTTCGGGCAATTTGTCATGTATGTTAATTCGACCAGTAAATGTAACAAGATCATCAAGTTCTAGAATCGAGACCAAATTTTTGCACTGTTCGAAGTAATCCTCATCTTCATCAGTAGGTCCAACAAGCATAAGTCTTGAAGTCGGTTCTGCATTATTCACAAGCTTAAAAGCACGAATAAGAGTGAGGACGTCTTTGATAGGGACAACGCGGAGTATGGAACCTACATTCATGCGGTTCTGATTTACGGGTTGAATAGCATAGTTGTCAGGCTCAATCCCGTTAGGTATGATTGAACAACGCTCAGGGAGCGCACCAAGTTCAATCTGTATTTCATGGTTCCGGTGAAAAAGGGTAACTATATCGTCAGCTGTGCTATAAACACCTGTCGAAATAAAGTAGAAAAACTCTGTCCACAATTTTTTATAGGTATTCATAAGCCATCTAGACTTCAAAATATCTTCTTCGCGTTCTCGTGCATAGATGCCGTGTTCGGTCAAAATCAGTGGCTTGTTATATTTGGCTTTGGCCATGACGCCAATTAATCCAGCGTATCCCGTTGAAACGCAGTGGTATATATCTGCTTCTGGTATGGGGTATTGCATTAAATGAACAACAGGTAACATCATTGAACGTATGGTCCAAAAAAATGCGTTAAACTCATGTGTACTATATTCTTCAAGGTATTTTCTGCGAACGAGCTCCCAAAAAAGTTTGGATTGTAGAAAGTTGATGGTGTTGCCTATGTTCTTTTTCTTAGAGATGGTGTCCGTGAAAACTTTCCAGTCAATATTGTCTTTAAAAAAAATAAAGTCATTTATGGATGCTTTTTTTTGTTTTGATAATCGCGGTTCTTTAATTATTCTCTTATGTCGTAAACCAAGGTAGGTGTTCATATAATTGGTTGTAACCTTTTTTACCATTTCTGGCGGTTCATATTTGTATTCAGAATAACTTTCAGGGTCGGGCATGAGGGATAAAATTTCAAACTCATGTTCAGGCATTTCTTTCACAAGACGATGTATCCATGTTGAAACACCGCCAGAAATATAGGGGTAAGAGCCTTCGGCTATTATGCATATTCTCATTGGATGTCCTCCTTTGCGCCCCAGAAGCTTACAAATTTTTCGAGTTGCTCAGGAAGCTCAGTATATTTATTTTGAAGCGACTTAGAATAATAAGAAAGCTTTTGAAACTTGTTGTTTCTATATAAATAACTCATGATGACCAGATGACCTTCAGGGTCGGTTGGATAGAGTTTCATATAATTTTTTAACGCTGACAAGAGATCTTGATCAAGCTGTAATACATTAAGTGAATTTAAAATTTTAGAATATGTTTCTCTCGAATCTGGTTCAAAATCAAGGTGTAATCGTAAGAGTTTTAAATAGTCCTCGCGAATAATTCTTTCAACAGCCGGATCCATGAGTTTTGAGTTTAGGTAGTTTTCTGTTGCTTTAATATAAGCGACTAAATTTTGTGGAGATCCATTAGCGATATAATCAGACCTGGTTTCACTAATTTTTTCTTCGAACTCATTTTCAAAAGCATTCAGAGCAGTAGCGGCGTAGTGTGTAACTTCAAAATCTTCATCATCCAGACTTTCTTTTAGTAAATATGAATAATCAGAATCTTGACCACTTAACATGGAAGAAATCATATCTTTTTTTGTATCATGTTGAGAATATAAGAACTGGTCTTGTAAACTCATTGTTTTCACGTCGCTTGTGAATGTTGCTTGAGATTCCAAATCCAAAATACGTTCATAGAAAATATACTTTTCATATTCAAACAAGAGGCTCTGATTGTACTCAAAATAAATTACAGAAAACTGTGTAAATCCGAATCCGAAGGGTCCAAATCCTGGAAGTAGTACAAATAGAAAATAGGGATAAATTCGATACCGGTTGGGCACAAGACGAACCATAAGTATGGATAATATACCAATGATTATATGTGCTTGCCAGTAGAATGATCCCCAGCTGGGTGCTTCAAAATATTGAATAAACAAAACAAAGTCAATGATACCTAGTAGTGCCAACATGCTTGAAGTTAGGTATTTCATAAAATCACCTTATTTCGTCTGAATTTTTATCTACTCATTATGTGTTGTTATCTTGAACAAGGGTTACTTTGTAATCTAAGTTTTTAAGTATACGTTCGTTGATCATTTTAAAAGCAGAAGGCGGTGTAGCAGGTAAAAGTAAATGTATAATGTGACGACTTGAATCATAACTGAACACATCAACTGATCTTAGAAATTTTGATAAAGCGGTATGGACCTCTTCAAATTCAACGTCATTGAGATGATAAACAAGGTACAAATATTGTAGATCAAACTCCTTCTGTCTTCTTTCTTCTTGAGAGAGCCTAGACTCAAATTCAGGATATTTAAGAAAATTGGTATCCCCTAAATATTTGTCCTCTCTAAGCTGTTGGTCAACATAGATGGCTTGTGCTATAGACTTGCTCACCCATTCAACGATGACCTTAAATAGGTTGAAGGCATACTCTGAAAGCACGTCAAAGTCCATGTCTTCGATGTTTATTATGGCAATGACATCCTCTTTATGTTTAATTGGTGCAGACATAAGTGGGAAAGTGGATTCTTTGGTATCATTCCATTTTAATACCTCAGCCTTATTCACAACTCTTTTAAATCCCTCAGAGTGCAAAATATCAATAGTACGAATATCTTCACCAACAAGATCACCCATCCTGAGTTTTAGTCTGAGTAAATCTGGATTTTTTACATCTACAGTATAAATGGATACGGTGGTTGCATTCACAAATTTTTTCATGATCCCCATGGTGTCAGTATAAACGGACTCTGGGTCTAATGAATCAAGATTAGAAGCAATGTCATACAGAGAAAGAATACTGTGTTCAGCGCCGATGATTTGTTTTTTTAAGTCTTTGTTTACTGCCAGTGACTCCTCATAGCGGCGGCCAAGTCTCTCGATACCCGTCTCCATTAAGATGATTCTGTTATTTAACCTTTGAGTGACGACTTCATAATTGTCTTTAAATATTCCAAGAATGATCGCTCCCCAGAATATGGCCAGTATATATTTGTAGTACTGGAGCTCACCAAGAAGTGTAACAAGTTCACCTATTTGGTCAACATACACGGCGCTATAGTATGCAGTACAGACTAAGGCCCCAAGGATTCCAATATAGTTTCCGTATCTAAGTCCCAATACAGCAGCAATAATGATAAAGGGGTGGGGACTGGCTGTTAGGAGGTTTGATGGACTTTGTGAAAAAACATAGTAAAACACTATAACTATTAAACAAAATATATTTACTTCTAAGAGTCCGTAAAATAGCTTTTTTCTAGTCATAATGAACTCCTATTCATTTAAGTTGCCATTATAGGTGATCAGCGTTGCATCTTTAACACCATAAATTTGAGAAAGTTTTTCGATGAATTTTGTATCAGCACCTAGTAAGGTCAGCTCAAGGGTAAGTTCTAACATTCCTCCAGAAGCTGTTTTAGACTTTATTCTATAGTCGAGTGAACTAATAATTTTAAAGACTTCTTCTTTGGCATCTTCAGAGTAGTGAATGATTAACATAAAAACATCACTTTGATTTCTGAACCGAGAGAGCAAGTTGATCACTAGTCCTATAAACAGAGTACCTACGATGGAAATCATGTATAAACTGGCACCACATGAAATCCCAACAGCTATGGCCCAAAACATAAATACAATATCCATAGGGTCTTTTACTGCTGTACGAAAACGTACGATTGAGAGTGCGCCTACCATACCAAGGGATAGGACCAAGTTCGAACTAATTGTCATAATGACCAGTGCGGTAATTTGTGACATCATGACCAAAGAAACATTAAAATTATGTGAGTAGAGAGGACCACTATAAGTTTTTCTATAGGTATAAAAAATAAACATACTGACTATAAAAGCAAAAAGCAGTCCAATAATAATATCTACAAATGAAATCGATCCAAAAAAATCAGATTTACTTAGACTATTGCGAAGTAAGTCGGTGAAAGTGAATTGATTCATTAGCCGTGTCAGTCTCATGATGATCCTCCTTTCCAAACCAAGCCTAAGTTATGTAACTTATCTGCTCAGTTTATAGTTTTGAGTAAGTACCTGCCTAGAAAGACTGTATTTTGAAAATGCAGTCTGCGTTGTATCAATAAGTTCAATGATTTCTCGAACGTAATTGGGGAGAAATCTTTTATATTTCACTTCAAAAATGTATATAGGTTCATCGAGAATACGCATTGTTTTAAGGTTCTCTTCAAATGCATTTTTTGCAGAAGGACTGGTTCGGATATTACTGTCAAAACAGATGCGTATACCTTCGTAATCCAGTAGAAATGCCTCGCGGCTATATTCAATAATAGCTTTTGGTGTCAGTCTTTTTGTCTTACATGCCAAAACAAACTCATGATAGAGTGGGTCATTATATTGCGTAATATCTAAATACAAGGGGTCATCCAATATGGTGTGCACAATTGATTTATCTATAACCATATCTGTTTTATAGGTAATACCCCCAACCTTCTCCTTTTTTTCAAGTTTTATAAATTCATCTGAAAAATCATAAAAACGCATCCTGAATTTAGTACGTTCAAATACACCATCGATTTTCTCATAGTAAGCCGAATCAAAGGGATCATCAAAATAAATACTTCTCACATTATAGCTTTTACCTGTTAAGTTGTTTGGATCAAGCTTTAATATGGAAGGGAGAAAGTGCTTCAATTGTGTGTACTGCTGTTTGTTGATTGTATATTTGAGTTCAAATCGTCCAACACGAGCGCCCATATTTTCACCGCCATTCTTTTAGAATAAATCGGCCAATACCATGATAGGTTGCACCATTGGAATCAATGAATTCATCCATAGCAGTTTGTGTATGGCCTTTTGAATCAATTACAGTAACACGCCAGTAATAGATACCTGGGCTAAGATTTCTGACAGAAACCTCATTATAGTTGGTAAATTCCTCGCTTAAAATAGTGTCAAATGTCGGTGTGGTACTTAGCTCGAAATGATATTTAAGTGCATCGTCCTGGAAATCATAAGAGCGGTCCCAATTGAATAAACTGTACTCACCTAGGGGTGTAGCATCTCCTAAAAAGATAGGCATAGGTCTTTCCAAGCTGTTATAGTAACGTTTTAAATTCAAATCTAAAATGTTTTTAAGCCTTTCTGTTTCAGCAAGGTGTTGTTCAATGGATCCCCTTAGATGACTAAGGTCAGGATCTCTGGATAAATAGGGGTAAACCGTAGCGGCGTAGTCATCGATCATCTCAGGTAAATCCATTTCAGATAACTGGTAATAGAGATCATCAATTCTTTTATTTAGTCTTTCAATGTTTTCTGTGTTTCTAAAGAACCGACTGTGCAAATTGGTACTCCAGTAGTTTGCAAGTCCAAGGCGCCAAGGTGGGACGGAATCATCTTCAAATTGTTTGACTTGGTTGTAAAAGTCAAAAGCGCCATCATAATCCCAGGGGAGAAAATAGAAAGTTTTGTAATCTCTGGGCTTATATAACATGAAGTTTTGAGTGTTGGTATCCCTGTTATCAAGCAAAATGTTTACAGCCAGCCAGGTTAAATAATTGTCTGTTTGAAAATGGTCATTAACAACAGAATTAATGTTAAACAGAAAATTGTTTATGTCTTTGAGCATTGCTATGAGCTCAACATGGTCGCCACCATTTTGAATGCTCAGAACTTTTTCAAACTTGTTTTCGTTGTAGTTCACATCGGACCGTGTTCTTAGATTTTTATCAAGCTGAAAGAAAAAATTCTCAGCCTTATAAATCTGTCCATCTTGGTCCAGGCCATGGTTGTCAAGATAGTCATCGTCAATGGCTTCGACGTGTGTAAATAATCCATAATCCACAAAATCAGATTCTAACTGACCTTGACTCAGATCTTTTACAAATACATGGATGAATTTTGTTCTTAAACTTGGTAGGTTTTCAATTTCTCTTATTATATCAAATGCCAGTTTGTTGCGAAATCTTGTAATGTCGTAGGGGTGTTTATTGAGATTGATTTTATCAAATCCCAGCCATGTACCGAGTCGATTGTTTAGGTTAACACGGTAAGATTTCTGTGCAGCTGTACGGGTTGATCTACCCCGAATACGTATGGTTCCGTTGGAATCGTTTATACCATATCCATAGTCGCCTACACGTGGACCTGTGAGATCGCCCTCTTGGAATAGAATTGGAAGCTCTGGATTGTCTAGATCCAAATAATTCTCATCAGAATTTATATCATCAAAATCATATTTTTGTAATGAACCAGGCGGTGTAGCAAAAATGGTTACATAGACAATATGGACCTGATGAGGATCATCATTGTCGTAAATAGAAGTATCCTCAATTATTCTTGGAGCCAATTCTTCTTCACCACCGAGGCCAATTTGTGGTCCACCATTACCACATGCTGTTACAAGCAAAAGAAAAATAAATATGAAACTCAACCCAATCCTATTTTCAATTTTAATTGTTTTCATGACATCACCCAACTTTTCAAAACTTTGGTTATTATTCATGAATACCCAATTTATTTGTTGTAATCTCAATATTGTAGTAATTTACACCCAAATTATCGACTTTTTTCGACATATTCTAACAAGCTATTCTTGCTTTTAGAAATAAACACAATTATGCTATAATTTAGGGAAACGATATAAAATTTTTAATGGTACAAATAAATGTTTACAGGCGTAGATTTGTGCAATTTAAATCAAGAGTAATCTAGATAAGAAATGAGGGAATAACATGTCAAAACAACAAGAACGAAATGAAATACCAAATGAGTACAAGTGGGATGTTTCATCTATGTATGAAAGTGAAGATTTATGGGAAGCTGACTTTGAAAAAGCAGTGGAGCTTATTGAAATAGTGAATGCACTTCGGGGTATTGTTACAGATAATGCGGACAATTTGATCATTACCTTAGAGACAGAACTTAAATTAGAACGCGTGTTAACAAACCTATTTACATATGCAAAAATGAAACAGGATGAAAATACAAAAAATGGCCATTACCAAGCCATGACGTCACGCGCTGAATCCCTGAGTGTACACGCAGCAAGTGCAAGCTCGTATATTGTGCCAGAAATATTGGAAACAGATGAAAAGTACCTATGGTCACTTGTTGACGAACTTGATGATCTTGAGCTATATAGACAACACCTAGACGATATTATGCGCAGCAAACCTCATGTGTTAAGTGCCAATGAAGAAGCCTTACTAGCACAAGCTGGTGAGCTTGCATCTGCACCTTCTAATATTTTTGGTATGTTAAACTCTGCTGATCTAACCTTCCCAACTGTTAAAGACAGTGAGGGGAATGGCCTGACATTAACACATGGTAACTTTGTTCCTACGCTTGAATCCCGTGATAGACGACTGAGAAAAGATGCCTTCGAAGCTTACTACAGTGTTTATGATAACCATAAAAATGCACTTGCCATGATGGTTCAATCTGAAGTTAAAAAGAACATATTCTATTCAAATGCAAGGAAACATGAATCAGCAAGACATGCCTCTTTGCATAAAAACAATGTGGATGTATCTGTTTATGACAGTTTGGTAGAAGCGGTACATGAAAACCTACCTACAATGCACAAATATATGGAGCTTAGAAAGAAAACTTTGGGACTTGATGAGTTACATATGTACGATGTGTATACGCCAATTGTAAAAAATGTGGATATGAAAATTCCATATAAAGAAGCAACAGAAACTGTCCTAAAAGCATTCAAACCTCTTGGTGATAAGTACTGTTCGGTCGTTGATGGGGCCTTCAAAGAAGGTTGGATTGACGTGTATGAGAATATTGGCAAAAGAAGTGGTGCCTACTCATGGGGGACATATGATTCAAAACCCTTCATATTACTGAACTACCATGACACTTTAGACAATATGTTTACACTGGCCCATGAAATGGGACATTCAATGCACAGCTACATGACGCGTGAAAAGCAGCCATTTGTTTATGGGAACTACAGTATTTTCCTTGCAGAAGTTGCCTCAACAACTAACGAAGCATTGTTAACAAGTCATATGTTAGAAACACTGGATGATGGCCCAGAAAAACTCTACTTACTAAATCATTATCTCGAATCATTTAGAGGAACAGTGTTTAGACAGACCATGTTCGCGGAATTTGAAAGGGATATTCATGCACTGGTTGAAGAGGGACACGCATTAACACATGATGTTTTAAGTGCACAGTATAGAGCACTTAATGAAAAATATTATGGTCCAGCAATGATCATTGACAAAGAAATTGATTTGGAGTGGGCAAGGATTCCACACTTCTATTACAATTTTTATGTTTTCCAGTATGCTACAGGCTTCTCTGCTGCGGTATCACTGTCACAACAAATCCTTGAAGAGGGTCAACCGGCTGTAGATAGATATTTAGATTTTCTAAGTGCTGGTCGTTCTGAATATCCACTCGACATCATGGATAAAGCAGGAGCTGACATGAAATCAGGCAAACCTGTGAAAGATGCGCTTAAATTATTTGGCAAACTTGTAGATGAAATGGAAGTTCTATTAAGCAAACAGGAGGGCTAACATGGCTATTGTTCAACTTATAATTGTTCCAATTGGATCAGAAACACCAAGTGTAAGCAAGTATGTTGCGGCTTGTCACAAAGTGTTGGATGACTATAGTGATCTTAAATACCAATTAACACCGATGAGCACATGCATCGAAGGAGATCTGGATCTTATTCTTAAAGCAGTTAGAGAAATGCATGAAGTGCCTTTTAGTGAAGGTGCACAACGTGTTTCAACATCGATTAAAATTGACGACCGAAGAGATAAGATTGGGACTATGGAACAAAAATTAAAAGCAGTTGAAGCAAAACTATAGTATTGTAAAAAAATGATTTAGATATTAACTTTAACACGATTCATTTTGACTCATGAATCGTGTTTTTTATATGTCACGAAATTAGTAGGTGTAATAGCGTTATATCAACAATGTTGGGTATATAAGCGTTGATAGCAAATGGAGGGCATATTATGAATTGGATTACATTAAAATTGAAAAAATTATCCACAAGATTATATTTAATATTTTTATTGATGTTTGTAACGCTCGCCTCTGTGGTTGTGACAAGTTACATCGCTGTAGATACACAAAGGCAACATTTGGTTTTAACAGACATGTTGGGAGGCCAAGAGCTCCTATCAGAAAGAGTAACATTCACCTTATCAAGTATTGGTGAGATGGGGTTAAATCATCCCGAAGGTTTTTATGAGAACCTGGCTGATAGAGAAGAAGTCATTGAAAAGTACTATGACTCCGTTCAAAAAATGTTATTGGGATTCAAAAATTATGAATTTGAGTATACGGAAGACAACATAGTAAAGTTGGATTTCAGGAATGAATTTAGAGAACAATTTGATATTGCAGTGCATCGGAATCTAGAATTATGGGAAGAGGTACGTTACTACATAGACTTTTTAACAGATGCAGATAATTTGAATGATCGTGTATTATACGAAAATAAACTTCACGAGTTTCAGGCATTAAACGAAGGTGTGCTTGAAAATGCAGAGTATGTTGCTCAGATATGTAGAGACGAAGCAGATAGAAAGATGAAACTCAGTAAAAACTTCCAATACGGGTCTATTGCTTTTGCCCTTGTTGTACTGGTTGTTTTGGTGTATATGATTACAGATAATTTTTACAATCCAATTATTGAAATAAGAGGGATCTTTAAACGTATGAGTAAAGGGGACATTACAAGAAGATTTAAACGAGAAAAGGATGATGAATTTAAAGAACTCTACGATAATTTTAACTTCTTTTTAAATAATCTAGAAACAATATTCAGTTTAGAGGACAAGATAATACTTGAAAACGAACTGGATGATATCCTCTGTTACATGCATGAATCCTTTGGTGAGTTTATTCCATTTAAGAGTTTAACCATTGAGTATGAAAATATGCAAGGGGTTCATATCAATAAAATTGTCACAGGTAAAAATAATGTTTTAGAAGAAGAACATTCAGATCATGGTATCGTTAAGTTTGATACCGTGACATGTATTGATTCCCGTATCGCTCTTCCGATAGTTGTGGAGAAGAATAATTTTGGAACACTTTATTTTGATTTTGAAGACCACTCTGACATTGATGAGAGTCACGTAAGTTTTATTAGGCTACTAAAAGAAAAGGTTGCTTTCGCATTTTATAAAGGATTCTTTTTTAAAAATTTGGTTTCTATTGTTACCAATGGATTGTCAGATATGACAGAAGCAAGAGATCCTGAAACGGGAAATCATTTAAAAAGAATGTCGAGGTATTCAAGAGCCATCTCCCAAGAACTGTTAACTAAAGGCATTTTCAAAGATGAGATTGACAAAGCCTTTGTAGATAATATCTTAATTTGTGCACCGATGCATGACATTGGAAAGGCTTCCATACCTGATTATGTACTCCTCAAACCAGGCAAACTAACCGATGAAGAATATGAACTCATGAAAACCCATGCAGCTAAAGGATATGAGGTTTTGAGTCATATAGATGAAGATTTTAAGAAATTTAATGTGGATTACTTTAAAATGGCTGCAGATATAGCCTTGGGCCATCAAGAAAAATTCGATGGCTCTGGGTATCCAAATGGATTGAGTGGACATGAAATTCCACTTTCGGCTCGGATTTGTGCTTTGGCTGATGTATTCGATGCATTAACATCCAAAAGACCATACAAAGAAGCCTTTACTTTAGAGAAGAGTTATAAGATTATTAACGAATCAAAGGGCCAACATTTTGATCCAGAAATAGTAGATGCATTTTTTGCTGTTCAAGAGAAAATTGAAGAAATATATGAAGTATACAGGGAAATATAAGTGTTGCAAATCCTAACTTTAATATAGTTGTAACCAGACATGAGCCTCAGACCGTTATATACTATATTTGAAAGAGGTGACAACATTGAAAATGACAAAACATATATCAAAGAATAGATTAAAGAATATTTCAAGAAAAGTTTCAATACTTATGATTTTAACCATGCTCATAGGATGTATTCCTTACGGAAGTTTATCATTTGCAGACGCGATGACGTCGATGGATTCAAACAAATATAATTTGTATTACGCTTTTAATTCAAATAAACAGTTTGAGAAGTTTATCAATAGAGGGTTCTCAGACAAGGTTGAGAGCATAACTTTTGGTTGGGCAAGTTTAGTTGAAAATAAAGAGGGTGCGCTCAAACTGGATATGGATACTGGGGACTTCAGAGTTCCTATTGGTTATGCAGGCGTACTCGAAAAAGCTAAAGACAATAATGTGCAAGTCTATTTAAACCTATACTCAAAAGGCCCATACGACAATATGTTAGGGGCAATAGAAACTTTAGCTGATGAAATTAGAGAACTCATCAACGGAACACGAATGGCAGGTTTAGAGTTTGATGGTATTGTGTTAAACCTAGAGGGGTTGAGTAGCTCTAACCAAAGAGATTTCTCTGCATTTTCTTGGCTCGTGAATGCAGCCTTAAAAAGAGATGACAAGCTTGTGAAAATTGCTCTACAACCTGGTAGAGGCACAGAGTATAATATAACCAATCACTTTGTTGACGGTTATATACTTATGTTACACGACTATGAACCTAAGTATTACAACCTACCAGTCAATGAATCAAAACCAGTAGTGACTCCACTTGCACCTACGAATAAAATTCTCGCAGATTTAAAGTCAGAACTTGAATTGATAGGCCATAAGAATGTAGACAAGGTTGCTGTTCAACTTAATTTAGCGACTGCACAGTGGAAGGTTAAAAGTGGGAGTTTATTAGGCCCTGATGGTACAACCCTTCCTTATAGACCGACCTATGAAAGTCTGGTTCAACGGATGGCTGTCCTTGAAAGAAATGAACCCGAAGGTTTTAAGAGGTTTGATGAAGGCTCGCCTTATCTCCATTATTATGACCATATTGATGAAACTTGGAACTCCATTTGGTACGAAGACGAATCCAGTTTTGATATTAAAATGAAGGCTGCAAATGAATTGGGGATAAGACAGTTTTCTGTTTGGAGAATGGGGAATTTACCTGAAATTGAGAGGTACAATCTAGATATTCCCCGCATTTTAGAGTTATATAGATAGAATCCGAGTTGTATTAAATATTAAAACCCTAATGATAACGGTCATATTCTCATAAAATGAGGTATGACCGTTAAATTTATATGCAGAAACCATTGGGTCTATGAGCCCCATTTGCTATAATGAGTACAAATGGTTACTTGGGAGGAAAAAAATGAAAATGGAAATATTTAAAGAGAATCGTAAAGCCTTTGTGGAGGGGCTTTCGGACAATTCAATCACAGTGCTTTTTTCAGGACAAGCACCTTATTATTCGGCAGATGGACAATATCCTTATACGCCAAATAAAAATTTCTATTACCTAACAGGATTAGAAAGAGAAAATTTCACATTACAGTTTGTTAAGAAAAACGGAATCACCATAACAACTTTGTTTATTGAACGTCCTAACCCTGATGTTGAAAAATGGATTGGCATCAAAATGCGTAAACCAGAGGCAATGGAGTTAAGCGGGATTGAAGCAGTTTCGTATGGTGATGAGTTTGAGGCACAACTTAATCGATTGTTAATGGATGGCACACTTGCGGCAATGTGGCTTGATATTGAGAGACAAGGATTTAATACGCCACCAACGCAGCCAATGGTATTTGCAGATGAAGTTCGAAGAAAATACCCATTTGTACAAATTAATACAACGCAAAAGCTGTTCTCAGACCTAAGAGTGATAAAAAAAGCGGAAGAAGTTGAAGCACTCAAAAGAGCAAACCTACATACTGCAAAAGGTTTTAATGCAATTTTAGAAGAATTAAAACCAGGCATGAAAGAGTATGAAATTTCAGCATTGTTCGAGTACAAAGTACGTTGTAGTGGTGCTAAAGGTCTTGGTTTTCCAACAATCGCAGCTTCTGGAAAAAATGCAGTCATTCTTCATTATGTAGAAAATGATGCTGTAATGACAGACTCAGATCTACTGCTTCTTGATTTTGGTGCCCTTGAAGATAATTACAGTGCAGATATTTCAAGAACAATCCCTGTTGGGGGCAAGTTTACTGAAAGACAAAAACAGCTTTATAACATTGTATTGTTAGCTCAAAACACGGTGATAGAAGCAATTAAACCTGGCCTAATGTACTCTCAATTGAATGAAATCTGTAAAGAAGTTTTGATAAGAGAGTGTAAGGCAATTGGACTCATTGAAAAGGATGAGGAAATTGCAAAGTATTACTACCATGGTGTTGGCCATTATCTGGGTCTAGACACTCATGATTTAGGAGACAGAGACACAGCACTTAAGCCTGGCATGGTTGTAACGGTTGAACCAGGCCTTTATCTTGCTGAAGAATCGATTGGAATACGTATAGAAGACGATATATTAGTCACTGTCGATGGTCATGAAAACTTATCTGTTGGAATGCCAAAAACCGTAGAAGAAATTGAACAAAAAATGAATGTCTAAGGTATTTATAGCAATAAATTGATAGCTTTAGAAAAAATAATATTGTAACCAGATTTTGTTTTGGTTCATAGAGGCAAGTTCGGCTATAATAAGAGTGATACAGACTGTGTTTTTGCTGTGGATATGCCACAGCAAAACACAGTTTAAGTTTGGACGTGAAAAAATGGCAAGAAGAAAGTACTTAAAAAAAGAAGAAATTGAGTTTGTAATCGCTGAACTTGAGAAAATGTACCCGGATGCAAAGGCTGAACTTGATTTCACCAACCCCTTTGAGCTATTAATAGCAACAATTCTATCGGCTCAATGTACAGACGTTCGCGTAAACATAGTGACCGCTGACTTGTTCAAAATAGTGAAAGAACCTCTAGATATCGTGGCTATGCCACTAAAGGAATTACAAGACCACATTAGAACCTGTGGTTTATATCAAACTAAGGCGAAAAACATTAAGAAAACCTGCGAAATATTGGCAGCTGAACACGATTCAATTGTCCCTGATGACAGAGAAATTCTCGTGACCTTACCAGGGGTTGGTCGTAAAACAGCAAATGTGGTTGTAAGCAATGCATTTGATCAACCAGCCATAGCGGTTGATACACATGTTTACCGAGTTTCAAACCGATTGGGACTGGCACATAGCGAAAATGTTCTTGAAACTGAAAAACAATTGATGAAAAGATTACCTAAGGAAATTTGGTCAAAAACGCATCATACTTTGATATTCCACGGGAGAAGAAAATGTAAAGCACGTAAGCCAGACTGTGAAACCTGTCCAGTGCGTTCGGTTTGCTTATACTATAAATATAATTCGAAGTAATAGAAGAATAAGAAAGGTGAATTGGTGGATTAAATGGGTTCAATGCCATTAGATAAGAAAAACATCATATTTTCTCTAGACATAGGCACTCGAAACGTTGTAGGTACGATTGCTGAAAAAATTGAAGAATCGTACATTGTACATGATTATGAAATCATGGAGCATCCTGATAGAGCAATGTTGGATGGCCAGATTCATGACATAGACAAGGTAACACGTGTCGTTGAAAAAGTTAAAGGTGCTTTAGAAGAAAGAAATGATTTAGATCTTTCTAAAGTTGCAATAGCGGCAGCAGGTCGAGCCTTAAAAACACAATCAATTCACATTGAACGCAATCTTGATTATACCCAAGAAATTGAAAAGCCTTTAATGGATAGTGTCGAAATGGAAGGCATCCAACTGGCTCAACACAAACTTGGAGAAATTGATCCACTGGCAGAAACAAGATACTACTGTGTTGGTTATTCAGTTATCAATTATTACCTAGATGGCAGTATGATAATCAACCCAAAAGGACATAGGGGTTCAGTACTCGCGGCTGAGCTGATTGCAACATTTTTACCTCACATCGTTGTAGATAGTTTATACACTGTAATGTCTAGAGCGCAGTTGGAGGTCATTAGTTTGACTCTGGAACCGATTGCGGCCATAAATATAGCAATTCCACAAAAGCTGAGATTGTTAAACCTTGCTCTAGTGGATGTAGGTGCAGGGACTTCCGATATTGCCATTACTAAAGATGGAACTGTTGTGTCCTATGGCATGGTTGATATGGCTGGAGACGAAATTACTGAGGTGATTGCAAAAGAGTTTTTACTCGATTTTGATGCTGCAGAAGCGCTAAAACTACGTCTTAGACATGAAGAAGAACTATCATTTAGTGATATTGTTGGTATTCCGTATACCATGCATCGTGACGAGATACTAAAAAGAATAGATGGAACGCTCGATAAAATAACGTCGAACATTTCTGACAGGATTCAAGAGGTTAATGAAAAGCCACCGAGTGCGATTTTTTGTATTGGTGGTGGGTGCCAAGTGCCAGGCTTTACAGAGAAGTTGGCAACTGCACTTGAACTCCCTAAAGAACGTGTAGTAATAAAAGGGACCGAAATGCTTGAAAACATAGAGTTTAAACCAGAACCTTTAAATGGCCCTGAGTTTATTACACCAATGGGGATCGGTTTTACAGCATTTAATGATAGAGAACATGACTTCTTACAAGTATCGGTGAATGAAAAGCCCATTCGATTGTTTAATTCAAAACAGTTAACTGTCTCAGATGCCTTAATACTGGTTGGATTTAATGCGCGAAAGCTATTAGCTGAACGTGGAGAAGCCTTTGATATTACATTTAACAATGAAAAGAAGAAGATTCTAGGTGATTATGGCGAACCAGCAAAAATTTATATAAATGGTGGTCCAGCAAGCTTAGATACAAAGCTTAGAAATAAAGATGCGATTCATATTGAACCTGCCGTACCAGGTAAAAAAAGAGAGCTACAACTTGACGCGTTGGTGGACGTTCATGCACAAGTGTATGTGAATGATCATAAAATATCATTGGTGCGTGATGTTCAAATTAATGGAGAAACAAGAAATGAAAACTATGTCATTAAAGCTAATGATATGGTTGAAGTTGTTGATATAAGGACGATAAATGATCTGGCACAACACCTTGAGTTATCACTTGATCTTATTGGTTTTGAGGTAAATGGGAAACGTGTTGACCCTACTTACAAAGTCAACAGAAACGACAAAATTAACTGGATTAGAAAAATTAAAGATGAAGAAGAAATATTAACTGTAGAGACAGTTATTGAAGAGTTAGAAATGGTCAGAGAAGAAGCATATGCTGAAGATTTAATAGCAGAAGAGAGTATAATTGAAGAAACAATAGATGAGGTGTATTCAACTGAAGAAAATGAAACAATAGAAAGCTCAAAAATCAAAACGATTTATCATTTTTTAGTGAATGGGCAACAAGTTGAAGTTGAATCAACGAATACATCACTGGTGTTTGTGGATATTTTCGAAAATATAGATTTTGATATCAGCACGCCAAAAGGCATACTTGATCTTAAATTAAATGGTACGCGAGCAAGATATACCGACATACTCAAAACGGGTGATGTAATAGAGATTGGGTGGAGATAACATGGCAGAAACATTATACGACAAGGAAATCAGTTGTCCAGTTTGTGAGATAAAATTTAAAACGAAAAAAGTTAAAACTGCTGCGGTTAAAGTAGTGAAAAGAGATTCTGATTTTTGTGCGTATTATGGTGCTGACAACCCAACTTTTTACGGAGTTAATGTATGCCCTAAATGTGGATATGCTTCATTTGAATCTATTTACGATAAAATTACGATTGCTCAAATTGCTCAAATAAAGCAAAAGGTGATGTCCAACTGGAATGGTAAAGATTATGGTGGTAGAAGAAGTTTGGACCAGGCAATTGAAGTTCATAAGCTTGCCCTACTTAACTTTAACATCATGAGTGCAAGCAATTTCTCGCTTGCTAAAGCATGTCTGAGACTTGCATGGTTTTATCGTCAACAAGGCGACGAAGAGAAAGAAATGCAGTTTATTAAACATGCTGCAAAAACTTATGAGCTTGCTTTTACAAATGAGGACTTTGAAGGCTCAGGCGAAAAAGAATACGTTGTGTTCTATCTATTAGGTGAATTAAACAGACGTCTTGGTGAGTTTAAAAAGGCAACAACTTTTTATGATATGGCTATTCGTCATCCTGAAATTGAGACACAAAAGCAGATAAAACAGATGGCACAAGAACAACGTTTGGTTGCATCAGATGAATATCGTAAACAAAAGGAAGCAGCTAAAAAAGATGTGGTAAATAGTGAAGGGGATAACTAATGGCAGGGTGTATAACACTGGTTACTGGTGGTGCGCGCAGTGGTAAAAGTGCGTTTGCAGAACAACTTTGTATGGAACGGGGGGCTGTTATTGGTTATATTGCAACGGCTCAAGCTCTAGATGAAGGTATGGCAGACCGCATAAAAAAACATCAGCAAAGAAGACCAGATTCATGGCATACATTTGAGAAAACTCAAAATGTCCATGAACTCTTTGATAGCACTTTGGATCAGTCTAAGATGCAAACCTATGATGTTTTTTTACTGGATTGTCTTACTGTTCTTACTACAAATATAATGCTGAAGGATCATAATATTGATTGGGATACTGTTTCAAGAACTCGAATAAATGAAATTGAAAACCAGGTTTTGGATCAATTAGAAAAACTCATTAAAGTAATTAATGAAAACAATCACGATGTTATTATAGTGACAAATGAAGTTGGATTAGGAATTATTCCTGAAAACAGACTTGCACGGGTGTTTAGAGACATAGCTGGTAAAGCCAATGAACGTATTGCAAAAGAAGCGCGAGATGTGCACTTTGTAGTTTCTGGTATACCTATGAAAATAAAGGGGTAAGGTATGAATCAAATCATACTCATGATACAATTTTTTACACGAATACCGATCAGAATTCAGGTACCTGCATCAGATGCTGATTTCGCTAAAGGGGTTAAATGGCTGCCTTTGGTTGGCTTGTTGATAGGGGGGCTACTGGCGGGGAGTCACATTATGTGTGCCCCGTATTTTAATGCCCTGACATTGTCAACAGGAGCCGTTTTTTTCGAAGTGTTTTTAACGGGTGGTCTTCATCTAGATGGACTTGCAGATAGCTTCGATGGGCTTTATTCTAATCGAGGTAAGGAACGTGTTCTAGAGATCATGAAAGACAGTAGGATAGGATCTAATGGTGCACTGGCTCTTATCGCATTAATAATTTTCAAAATTGCACTTTTAACAAACTTCAGTGTTGAAGCGAGAACCTGGGTTCTTCTCTTCACGCCAATCATCTCGAGATTTGGTATTGCATTTGGATCATGGATCTCAGTGTATGCAAGAGAAAACGGTATGGGACAGTTCTTTATAGGTAATGTAAACGGTAAACAGGTATTAGCTGCATTGATCATAACAATCATTCCCCTACTCATGATGCCTAAAAGCATAATGGTTTTGATTGTTGCTGTTTTGTTTAATAAATTATACGTCAAACATGTTACAAAAATTATTGATGGTATGACAGGGGACACGCTCGGTGCCATGATTGAACTCACTGAGTTAATTCAACTTCCAGCCTGGATAATTGTTATGAATATACTGTAAGTAGGTGTTTTTATGAAATTCATATTGGTACGTCACGGAGAAACAAACTTTAATATTAACAAAAAATTTGGAGGATTTACAGATGTACCTCTAAATGAAAAGGGAAAAGCTCAGGCGCTTCATGCGGCTGATAAACTAAAATCAATGCATATTCATAAGGCCTTTTGCAGTGATCTATCACGTGCTAAAGCTACAGCCGAAGCCATTATGGTTCATCATGACTTGCCGCTTCACTCAGATGAAGCAATACGAGAAATGAACTTCGGAGATTGGGAAGGTTTAACTTATGATGAAATCTGTACAAACTACCCAGTAGAATCCAGTGCATGGATTAAGGATTACACCAATGTACCTAGTTTAAAAGGCGAATCTCTTAAAAATTTTTATGAACGAATTGGAGAGGCTTTTGATAGCATTAAAGACAGAGTTGAGGAACATGATACTGTTTTAATTGTAGCTCATTCTGGCGTTATAAAAAGTATTTTGACAAGAGAACTGATAGGGTCAGTTGATAGTTTTTGGAAATTTAAGGTCGACAACGGAGGCATAGCTATACTGGAGTATGATCATGATTTTCCAATATTAACTGCACTGAACATGTAGAGAGGTGATTTTTATGAAGCCGCGGATTGTCATTGCTGGAACCCATAGTGGTGCTGGTAAAACGACCCTGACGACAGGGGTGCTTAGAGCATTATACAACCGAGGACTAAACGTACAACCATTTAAAAGTGGGCCGGATTACATTGACCCAGCATTTCACTCATTTGTTACCAACAGAGTATCTAGAAACCTAGATATATGGATGTTAGGTGAAAAAACAACAAAGTACCTATTCGCTAAAAATGCATCTGATGCGGATATTTCAGTAGTTGAAGGTGTCATGGGCCTATATGATGGTCTAGGTACTGAAAAAGACATGGGGAGTACAGCCCATTTGTCAAAGGTATTAAAAGCACCTGTTATCTTAGTAGTAGATGGTGGTGGCATGTCAGCCAGCGCTGCAGCGATTGTAACAGGATTTAAGTTGTATGATAAAGATGTACATATTGCTGGTGTAATACTAAACAATATGCATGGTGAAAAACACTATGAATTGCTTAAAGAAGCCATTGAAAGAGATACGGGTATAGCCTGTGTAGGGTATTTGAATAAAAACAGTGCCATCTCTTTAAAAAGTAGACATTTGGGGCTTGTTCCATCTTCAGAAGTTGAGGCTTTATCTGAAAAACTTGATGAAGTGGCTCGAATGGTTACAGAAACTGTTGACCTTGATAAAATAATTGAAATTGCAAATGGTGCTCAGGAACTTCCTTCTGAAAAAATAAACATTGTACCTGTTATAAAGGGTGTCGTTCAGATCGCGGTAGCCAAAGACAAAGCATTTAATTTCTATTATCAAGATAGTTTGGATTTGTTAGAAGAATTAGGGGCGAAATTAATCTACTTTAGCCCAATAAAAGATAAAAACATCCCAGAAAATGTTTCAGGAATAATATTTGGAGGCGGATTCCCAGAAGTATTTGGAGACGCACTTGAGGACAATTCTGAGATGCGACTGAATATTAAAAAAGCCATAGAGTCTAATATGCCAGTATACGCCGAGTGTGGCGGGCTTATGTATCTATGTAAAAATATCAAAGACCTTGAAGGCAAAACTTTCGAAATGTGTGATGTGTTCCCATTCGAATCTGAAATGACTAAAAGACTGCAAAGATTTGGTTATGTGAGTGTAGAGGTTCAAGCGGAAACACCAATATCACAAAGTGAAGAGCGCTTTAAAGCACACGAATTCCATCGATCTACAGTGTCAGATGCAGGTGCTGAATCATTTAAATATAATGTGACCAAAGGAAGGCCGGGTTACAACCATGTAAAGTGGTCGTGTGGACATAAGTACAAAAATTGTTTGGCAGGATACGCACATGTGCATTTCTATGCAAACATTAACCTCGCTAAGAATTTCGTAACTGAATGTAGTAATTATCAGAAAATGGTCGTTGGAGAGGACGTGGAGTAGTTGAATACACTAAAAAACAAATCAATCATGATCCAAGGGACTGGATCTTCAGTAGGTAAGAGTATTATTACAGCAGGACTATGTCGCGTATTTTTCCAAGATGGACATTCACCTGCTCCATTTAAATCACAAAATATGGCATTAAATTCATTTATCACTGAAGAAGGTGCAGAAATGGGTCGTGCCCAGGTGGTTCAAGCTGAAGCAGCAGGGATTACACCACATGTTTTGATGAACCCAATATTGCTTAAACCTTCTACAGATAAAAAAGCACAGGTAATACTGAATGGTAAAGTACACGGAAACATGTCAGCAGTTGAATATCATGAGTACAAACCTGAACTCCGTGATATGATTGGCAATGTGTATAATCAGCTTTTAAAAGATCATGGTGTTGTCGTAATTGAAGGTGCTGGAAGTCCTGCTGAAATCAATTTACGTGAGAATGACATCGTGAATATGGGTATGGCTGAGATCTCGGATTCACCAGTATTGCTCGTGGGTGATATCGACAGAGGTGGCGTATTTGCTTCAATTTATGGAACAATAATGCTTCTTTCTGAAGAAGAAAGAAATAGAGTAAAAGGTGTTATTATCAATAAGTTTAGAGGGGATGTAGAAATCCTAAAGCCTGGACTTAAGATGTTAGAAGACCTTACAAATATTCCTGTATTGGGTGTTGTTCCTTATTCTGATATTAAAGTAGAAGATGAGGATTCACTAGCGGAACGATTTAATCATAGACAAAACTACGATGCTCAGATTCAAATTGAAGTACTATACTTGCCACATGTTTCAAACTTTACAGATTTTAATGTGTTTGAAACACAGTCAGATGTTAACGTTAGATATGTCATGCGAGGAGAATCTATCGGAGATCCTGATGTTCTAATTATTCCAGGTTCTAAGAACACAATCGAAGATCTTATCTACCTGAGAAACTCGGGTCTTGATGAGCAAATTCTTAGACTTGCACGCAAGGGGAAACGTATTGTGGGCATCTGTGGTGGTTATCAAATACTTGGCCGTACACTTAAAGATCCAAATCATACAGAGAGTAGTGTAGCAGAAACCAACGGCCTAGGTCTGTTAGGGATTGACACAGAGTTTGCTGTAGAAAAAACGACAACACAGGTTGATGGTGTGATTAATAGCCAAATTGACGGTGAGTTCTCAGTTATTGGTGGTATGGAGATCAAAGGATATGAAATACACATGGGTCAATCGGAAAGAGATGCTGATGTGAAGCCTTTTGTCCAAATTCAGACACGACTAGGTGAAAACGTTGACGTATGGGATGGCGCCATTAATAGCTCGGGCAATGTCATGGGAACCTACATACACGGTGTATTTGATGATGTTCAATTTTGTAGATCATACCTTAATGCAATTCGAAAGTCTAAAGGTCTAGATGCACTTGAAAGCAATGTAGATAGTTTTGATGCTTTTAAAGAGAATGAATATAATAAACTGGCTAATATTATGCGTGATCATTTAGACATGGATCAAATTTATAAGATTATTCAGGAGTGGTAGAATGTTAGCATTTTGGACAGGATACCTAGCAGACCTGATATTTGGGGACCCCTACTGGATGCCTCATCCTATAAGGCTTATTGGAAAACTTATAGATTCAACTGAAAAATGGATTAGAAAAATGACAAAGAGCGATGCTTCCTTAAAAATAGGAGGCGTCGCACTTCTTTTGATCGTTGTAGGCATGACCTATATTGTGTCTTTTGGGATTTTAAAGATTGCTTTTGGTATATCGATTTACTTAGGGCTAACGCTTGAAGCACTCATGATCTATCAGATTTTAGCAACCAAATGTCTGGATGTAGAAACTGCAAAAGTTAGAAAAGAGCTTGAAAAGAATGACATGAAAAAGGCAAGAGCAGCCATAGCAATGTTGGTCAGCAGAGACACAGAGATGATGGATAGGGAAGATATCATCAAGGCTGCGGTTGAAACAATGACTGAAAACATAGTGGATGGAATAATTTCACCCATGTTTTATATAGCGATTGGCGGAGCGCCTCTCGGTTTTGCTTTTAAAGCTGTGAATACCTTAGATTCGATGGTAGGTTATAAAAATGATAAGTACCTGAATCTGGGGTGGGCATCTGCAAAGTTTGACGATGTGGTTAATTATGTTCCTGCTCGAATAACAGCAGTGCTGGTTATCATTGCTTCATTCATCCTTAAATTAGATTATAAAAATGCTTATTACATATTGAAACGTGATAAACGCAACCATAGCAGTCCCAATAGCCCACTGTCAGAGGCGCCAGCAGCAGGTGCATTGCGTATACAACTTGGTGGTAAGGCATGCTATTTTGGTGAAATATCAATGAAACCCACAATGGGGGATCCAATTGAAGTACCAGAAACAAAACATATAATTATGGCGAGTCATTTAATGTATATGACAAGCTTTATTGGAATAGTCATTTCGACACTTATATTCTATTTGGTAAAACTGTAAACGAATAACTAAGGGTGTGATCACTTGATTAAAGAACATGGCGGTAACGTATATAAAGTTAGTAGAGAAACTGGGATTCCAGTAGAAGATATTATAGATTTTAGTGCAAATATAAATCCACTGGGTGTACCTAAAACTGGCAGAGTGGCAATTGAAAACGCCATTGATGGGCTAATTAACTATCCTGACCCTGAATATGTTGAGTTTAGAAAAGCAGTTGCTCAACATCATGGTGTGGATTATGAGCTAATTGTACCTGGCAATGGGGCGATTGACAGTCTCTTTACAGCTGTGGCTGCAACAAATCCTAAATCAGTTTTGGTGAGTGTTCCAAGTTTTGTTGAGTACGAGAAGGCAGTAGAAAAAATTGGTGCCAAGTATGTAGCTGCATATAGAAATGAAGAAAACGCCTACGTCTTTAATGTTGATGATTTTATTTCTCAAATCAATGAAGAAATAGATTTGGTTGTTCTTTGTAACCCTAATAATCCAAGTGGCGACTTGGTTGCAGTCCAAGATATTGAGCGTATATTGCAGACCTGTAGAAAATTTAAGGCTTTCTTTCTATTGGATGAGGCGTTTATGGAGTTTGCAGAACTTCTTGGTGGCCAATCTTCAATTCCCTTACTTAAAAAGTATCCTGAATTGATAGTCTCGCGATCTTTAACAAAGTTTTTCGCAGTTCCTGGACTGAGATCAGGGTATTTAATTGTAGGAGATCAGGCAGTAAGGGATCATATTAGAAATATTTCAGAACCGTGGAAATTAAATCATTTTGCAGATATGTTTTCAAGAGCAGTGGTCACAGACAGTGAATATTTAGAGAATACAAAAGAGTGGTTGCTTTCAGAAAATAGTAAACTGCTAGATAGACTTTCAGAGATTGACTGGATAAAAGTAAATAAGAGCTATGCGAATTATCTCTTTTTTAAATGTCTAAAGGATATAGACCTTAAGTCGGAATTGATAAAGCATGGCATAATGATCCGTTCTTGCCATAATTATGATGGCATACAAAGTGGATATTACAGAGTTGCTGTTAAAGATGCAGCTTCAAATGAGAAGTTAATAGAAGCACTTAAAAGTTTTAACGATATGTAGGAGAGTCTTATGAAAAGGATCCAAGTCAAGGTTCCTGGAAGCTGTGGAGAATTGATTCAAGGTTTCTATGGTAGATCAGAATCTTTGGTATCATATGCTATAGATTGCTATACTACAGTTACAATTGAACCCGCAAAAAATTATGAACTAAAAATCAATCATTATAATGAAAAAGCATTAATCGCTTTGAAAAAGGCATGTGATCATTTTAATGTGGATATAGGTAAAATACATATAAAAATTGAATCAGAGATCCCTATTGGTAAAGGTATGGCTTCCTCTACAGCAGACATTGTTGGTGTTTTAGTGGCGGTTGCTAGCTATGCCAACAAAGATGTTGATCCGGTTTGGTTGGGTCAAGTTGCAGCAAGTATAGAACCAACAGATAACATTATGTTTGAAAACTGGATATTGTTTGACCATTTGAATGGTGAAGTTGTTGAATCTTTAGAATGGATTGATGGGCTAAAGGTCATTGTTCTTGAGATGGACCAAACCATTGACACGAAGAAACTTAGAGAAACAGGTGCTTTTGACAAAAGCACAAAACCAAAGCCATCAAGAGCTCTAGATCTTTTGCGTGGTGCTATTAAAAACAGAGACCTCGCTTTACTCGGAAAGGCAATGAATCTGAGTGCGCTGGAGAACCAATCTGTTTTGCACAAGCCATATCTAGATCTTATTATTGAACTGGCTACAGAATGCGGAATGATTGGTGTAAATACATCGCACAGTGGGACTGTTCTGGGTGTTGTATTCACAGCAGATCAAGATCCGAGTGTTTTTTTGGAAAAGGCAAGAGGTGCCGGTATTTTTGATGCTTATTCGAAACACTATATACATAATATAATAATTGGTGGACCCCAAGTAAACATCATAGAAGATCATAAACAATAATATAATACGGAGGCATCATTATGGACATGATTATTAAGGCGATAATTCTTGGTATTATCGAAGGTTTAACAGAGTTTTTACCTGTATCTTCAACAGGACATTTAATCTTAGCGAATGATTATTTACAGTTTGAAGGAGAATTTGCAAATTTGTTTGCTATTGTAATACAAAGTGGGGCAATTCTTGCGGTGCTTATTTATTTTAGAAAAAAGGTATTCCCAAGTTTCAATTCTCAGGAAGGACTTAAAGAATATATAAGTCTTTGGTCAAAAGTAATTGTTGGTATAATACCAGCTGGCTTCCTAGGGGTTGTACTGGGGCTTGATGAACTCATTGAATTTTATTTATTTAATCCAATTACAGTTGCCATCGCATTGATATTTGGTGCATTTTTGATAATGTATGCTGAAAATAAAAATAAAGTAACTAAAATAAAACACGAATCCGAAATTACATACAAACAAGCATTTATAGTTGGATGTGCACAGTGTATGGCACTAATTCCTGGTATGTCCAGATCAGCGTCAACAATTATTGGTGGTTTGTTCTTAGGCTTTTCAAGACCGGTTGCTGCAGAGTTCTCGTTCTTTCTTGCAATACCAACACTTCTTGGAGCAAGTTTGATTAAACTTTTGAAGGCTGGTTTTGCTTTTACGCAGTTTGAGTGGTTGGTGTTGGGGGTCGGAACATTTGTTTCGTTTATTGTTGCTTATGTTGTTATTGCCTTCTTCATGAATTATATCAAGAAACATGATTTTAAGATATTTGCATATTATAGAATTGCCTTAGGTATATTGGTATTACTATTGGCCTTTAGATAGTTCTAGAATTTTAAGTATAGGGAGGCACGTATGGATAAAGTTGTCCTGAAATCTTGTAAGTCTTATGATGTGAATTTAATAAAAGAAAAGCTTAATGAATCTATTCATTCGCTAGGCGGGATTAGTAAGTTTATAGATTCTGGTGATCGTGTACTCCTAAAAGTGAATATGCTGATGAAAAAGAAACCAGAAGAGGCTACAACAACACATCCAGCATTTGTAGAAGCGCTTGCATCCTTACTGATAGATCATGACTGTGAAGTTGTTATAGGTGATAGCCCTGGTGGTCCATTTAATGTTAAAGCACTAAAAGGGATGTACTCGGCTTGTGGTTATGAAGATATAACAAGACGTCTTCCAGTAAAACTGAATACCAATGTAGAATCACGTGAAGTGAACAATGAGAACTGTAAAGTAATAAAAAAACTCAGTGTTATTGATGCAATCTATGATGTAGACAAAGTTATTTCTGTTTCGAAATTGAAAACACATGGTATGATGCGTTTTACTGGTGCTGTAAAAAATATGTTTGGCACTATTCCAGGTCTGATCAAAGCAGAATATCATTTTAAAATGCCTGAAATAGACGAGTTCTCAGATATGCTCGTAGACGTATGTGTGAATGCGAATCCAGTTCTATCATTTATGGATGGCATTGTTGGAATGGAAGGCGCTGGCCCTTCTGCTGGAGATCCAAGAGATGTTGGAGTAATCATATCTTCAGACAATCCTTATAGTCTGGACAGGGTTGCTATTGAAATTGTAGGAATGGATGCAAATAGTGTTCCTACAGTTCAAAAAAGTATTGAAAGATCACTGACACATGCGGATCTGGAAAAAATTGAAATTACAGGCAATAGTATATCAGAATTTCGCATAAATGATTATGTGATTCCGAAAATTGGGAACCCGAGTTTTTTGAGTAATGCACCAGCGCCAGTGAGAAGATTAGCAGATTCGCTGTTGAAACCACGACCGGTCTTTGATAAAGTAACATGTATCGGGTGTGGGGAATGTGCAAGGTGCTGTCCACCCGACGCAATAGATATGGTGAGTTCGAAGCCAGATGTAGATCTAGATAAATGTATACGCTGTTATTGCTGTCAAGAATTATGTCCTGTTAAGGCTGTAGACATATATAAGCCGCTACTAAATAGGATATTTTTCAGATATTGAGCAAAGACTTTGTGAAATCTTAAAACAGTAGGGTATACAAAAAAAGAATATGCTATAATAGAGATAGTCTCACTCGGGAGGTAATAAGATGAAGGTTGAATACATTAACCCATTTATAAAGGCTACAACTGAAGTTTTTAAAACGATGCTTAATACTGAAATAAATACTGGAAAACCTTATATAAAAGCAAGTCCATTTGTGGCTGATACGCTAATGATTATGGTTGGTATTACAGGCGAAATTAGAGGCCAAGCATCAATAAGTATGAGCGAAGATCTAGCTAGAAGTGTTGCGTCTACAATGATGATGGGAATGCCAGTTGATGCTTTAGATGAACTATCTAAAAGCGCTTTGTCTGAGCTTGCAAATATGATTATGGGCAACTCTGCTACTTTATTATTTAATACAGGTGTGAATATTGATATCACTCCTCCAACATTAATGATGGGTGAAAACATGCAGGTTTCAGCAGGGTCTATGCGTACGGTATCTGTGCCATTAATATGTGATCTAGGTGAGTTTATGTTAGATGTTTCAGTTAAGGAGTAATTGTGTCAGTAAATATTGTTCTGTTTGAACCAGAAATACCACCCAATACTGGGAATATCGCACGAACCTGTGCTGTAGCTGGATGCAACTTGCATCTTATAGAGCCATTAGGTTTTTCAATTGATGAAAAAGCGGTTAAACGTGCTGGATTAGATTATTGGAATGCAGTTAACATTGAGGTGCATGCTTCATTTGATGCCTTCTATGAGAAATATGGTAACAAGGCATTGTACTTTTGTTCTACCAAAGGTGAAAAAGTTTATTCAGATGTAGAATATGAAGATGAATGTTATTTGATATTCGGAAGAGAAAGTTCAGGCCTCCCAAAAGAGTTTTATGAACGATTCAAAAGTCAGTTAATTAAAATACCACTTATGAACTTGGATAGCGCAAGGTCTTTGAACCTATCAAATGCCGCTGCGATTATTACTTATGAAGTTTTAAGACAGCACGGATATCCAGGCTTAATTTAATTGAATGAGTCAACCGACATTATGTTGGTTGGCTCTTTTTTATGCTCAGTGTACCATTGGAGTATGGACTTTAAGCATAAACCTTTTATTCTAATAATTGGGGATGTGTGACAATTAAACGGCACGTGGATGTACAATATGTACGTGTTGGTAAGAATTTATTCGGAGAATAGGGAATTTTTTTTGATGTTAAAATGAATTTTTTAAAAAATTCAGAAGAGTATGATGAAGGCTGAAGTGCTTTAAAATAAAAGGTTTTGAAGGAGCAGAATTGATTTATAGTTAAGTTCAGGTTAACTGGAGTAAGTCATTATGAATGGAATGTTAACAAAGTTAACATAGTCTTAACATAAAAGGAATTCTGATGTTGTAAGATAAGATGGGCTGATGGGGGACGAAAAACTCAGAAGCAAAATTCGCGCACTGGGGAAGTGTGTATTGACAAGATAACAGGAGGATATAATGAGTAACGGTGATATGTTAAAAAGCTTTATTGAGCTTTTTGGTGGTCTTGGTTTATTCCTTTATGGAATGTCAGTAATGTCAGAGGGTCTTGAAAAAGCAGCTGGTTCTAAAATGAAGCGCTTTATTGAAATTCTTACGACAAACAGGTTTATGGCAGTTATTGTTGGTGCGTTTGTTACAATGATTGTACAATCGTCTTCAGCAACAACAGTTATGGTGGTTGGTTTCGTTAATGCGGGGATCATGAACTTAACACAAGCAATTGGTGTTATCATGGGTGCCAACATTGGTACAACAATCACAGCACAGCTTGTAGCCTTCAAATTAACGGCACTTGCTCCTGTAGCCATCGGACTTGGTGTTGGACTAAAGGTGTTTAGTAAGAATCCTAAAACAAAAAAATATGCTGAGATACTACTTGGCTTTGGTATCCTATTCATGGGTATGGATGTTATGAAAGCGTCTATGAAACCACTTCGTAGCTACGAAGGTTTTACAAGTCTTCTATTAAGTTTTGGTAGTGGTCAGATTTTAGATACCGTATTAGCGATATTTACTGGATTTGCAATAACTGCAATTATTCAGTCATCATCGGCTACGACAGGAATCATGGTAGCTCTTGCCAGTCAAGGCATGCTTCCTATAGATGCAGCGTTCCCAATACTACTGGGTACGAACATTGGTACATGTGTTACAGCAATGATTTCTTCTATTGGTGCAAACAAAACAGCCAAACGGGCTGCGCTTATGCACTTAATATTTAATATAGTGGGTACAACGTTGTTCGCAGTTCTTTTAGCGGGACCTTCATTGTGGTTTGTTAAGCAATACTGGACGTCTCCTGAACGTCAACTTGCAATGATGCATACGACATTTAATATTACAACAACTGTCCTACTAGTTGGATTTGCACCTCTTATTGTTAAAGCTGCTGAAAGATTTATTCCGGTTTCAGATGCGGAAATGCGTCAGCTTAAGGGTGGAACAAAGTATGTTGATGATCGTATTTTAGAAACACCATCAATCGCAGTTGTTCAGCTTATGAAAGAAGTACTACACATGGGTAATGTAGCAGCAGAAACACTAAAGACTTCTGGTGAAGCATTATTACAACGTAATGAAGAAAAAGCTAAGAAAGCATTTGAGCTAGAAAAAGAAGTTAACACTCTAGAACATGCCATTATGGAATACTTAGTTAAACTATCTAATGCGGATATATCTGCTGCAGATAGAACCATGATTGATGGTCTATTCAGTACGGTTAACGACATTGAGCGTGTTGCAGATCATGCAGATAACATTGCTGAACTTGCGATTGAAAGAGTGAATGGCGATTTCTTGTTCAGTGATAAAGCAATCGATGAGCTTGATTCTATGATCAATGATTGTATGGTAGCCTTTAAAGAATCGTTGAATGCGCTACATTCATATGACAAGCAAGCAGCGCAACGTGTTATTGAACGTGAAGGTTATATTGATATGTTAGAAAAGACTTTACGTAAGAAGCACATTAAGAGATTGAACGAAGGTCGTTGTAATCCATCTGCAGGTGTTATCTTCCTAGATGCGATCAGTAACCTTGAACGTGTTGGTGATCATGCTTCAAATATCGCTTTAGCGGTACTTGATCAGCCAGAGCAAGAATCAGCATAATTATATTGAATTAAAGTATTTGATTATAGAAAAGGAACGAGGCGTTTGTCTCGTTCCTTTTCTAGTGCTGTCATTTCATATACAATAGAAAACAAACGTTGCCAATATGTTATAAATGCGTTTGATAGAATCTATGTGTGTTCATTAAGTTGGAAAATGTGCGTTTATCGTATTTTATTTGGTAAAGTAATGTTGATATTCTTCTTGCATCAAAGAAAGAGGTATCATAATATAGAAGCGTAGTTGAACCGAACAATATTCAAGGAGATCGAAAATGAGTTTAAAAATAATAGCAGATAGTGTCTCGGATATTCCAAAAGAAATCAGAGCCAATTTAAATATTGAAATAGTTCCATTAGAGGTGAATTTTTCACATGCTTCTTATAAAGATAGCATTGAGCTGGAATCAAAAGAGTTTTTTGAAATGTTAACCAAGACAGATAAACTGCCTACAACTTCTCAGGTTAATCCAGGAGATTTTATAGAAACGTTCAAGAAACACTTAGAAACTGGAGATGATATTGTCTGCATTACCTTATCGTCTAAATTAAGTGGAACATACAGTGCTGCCGTAACCGCAGTAGAGTTTTTAGAAGCTGGTGATAGAATAACGGTAATAGATAGCAAGTCAGTAAGTTTAGGGTATGGCCTAATGGTTATTGAGGCATCTGAAATGCTAAGTCATGGTGCTAACAAAGACGAAATTATTGCTAAAATTGAATCAAGAATTAATGGGATTGAGAATATATTTGTGTTTGATACGCTTACTTATCTTCATAAGGGTGGAAGATTATCTGCAGGTGAAGCTGTAATTGGTGGTCTTTTAAATATCAAACCAATTATTACTGTGGAAGATGGAGAACTTAAATCCATGGATAAAGTACGAGGACGGAAGAAAACAATTCAATGGGTCGTTAAAAAGATGAAGGATAGTCAAATTGATTTTTCTAACGTGCGTGTAGCGCTGTATCACGCTGATGACTATGAGTACATGATGGAATTTAAAAATAAAATAGATGCTGAATTAAATGTAAAAGAGTGGATAATTGGAGAAGTAGGGGCTGTTGTCGGGACGCATAGCGGCCCGGGATGTGTTGCAATCAGCTATGTTAGCGAACAATAACACTTCTTTAAAATTTCTTGATAAAACTTTGCCAAAGTCTCTTGCGTTATAGATAATCTTTATATATAATGAACTAGAAATAACAATTTCAAATGCAGAGTGTTTCGAATTACACATATTTGGGTAAACACTTTGTTCTGAACGAAGAGACCGGGAGAGAATCATTTTGATGATCGCCGAAGGGCCAAGCTTATACTTGCCATGTATAAGTGAATTTCTCAGGCAAAAGGACCGGTTTTGGACAGAACTCTGAAAAGTCATTGCAAAATGACACCGACGGGGCAATTTTAATTACGCAAGTAATTAGGAGAATCTCTCAGGTTTCAAACAGAGAAGGACGGCGATCTTATTTGCCGTGCCTTCTTTTTTTATTTCTTGTGGAATCGTTTTCCTGGAGGCGTAGAAGTTTATGAAATACAAGTTAATTACCAACAACAGACTGGTGAGTGAGAAGTATTCCACGCCAGGTGTAGATAAAAATTTAGAAGAATTAATCTACAGTCCAGATGAAGGATTCATAGATATTCTCAAGAAAACGAGAGATATGATCCACGCGGGACATGAGTTGTTAACACATCCTCTTACAGGTAGTGTTAAACCATATGAAACACCTTTTAAATCAATTGTAGTTAGCTCGAAAAAAGGTTCTTTAAATATGGACTCGTTGAAAATAATCGAAGATGCCATAGTCGTAACACAAAAGTTTTTAGATGACTATGAACACAGAGAGTTTTCAGAACGTGTTTATGATGATTTTAGATTGATAGATTTTAATTTAATTTTAAGTGGGCTAGAAAGCCTGAATCAATTCTAAAATCTAACTTCATAAAGATTAATAGTAATTAAAATGAAACATTGAATCTAAATATCGAATAAATTTCGATTAAAAGATTGCGATTAGGGAATAATTTTGGTGGAATTGTTCTGAATATTAGTGTAATATAATCATGGTTACTAATCATGATTAGAAAATCTGAGGAGGAAACAAAATGAGCAATATTTATGACGTAGTGGTCATTGGGGCTGGCCCTGCTGGTCTAGCTTCTGGTCTGTACGCAGCTAGAGCAAAAATGTCTGTACTTATTCTTGAAAAAGATCGTACAGGTGGCCAAATTGTAACAACTGATGAAGTAGCAAACTACCCAGGTTCAATTCAAGAAGCAACAGGCCCAAGCCTAATCGCTCGTATGGTTGAGCAATGTGAAGAGTTTGGTTGCACTACACTTAAAGATGGCGTTGCTGAGCTTGAGCTTGAAGGCGACATCAAAGTAATCAAGACTGAAAGCGGTAAAGAAATTCAAGCACGCAGCATTATTGTTGCAACGGGAGCTTCTCCAAGAAAACTTGGTTGCCCTGGTGAGAAGGAACTTACTGGTAAAGGTGTTACATACTGTGCGACATGTGACGCTGACTTCTTTACAGATTTAGAAGTATTCTGCATCGGTGGTGGTGACACTGCAGTTGAAGAAGCAATGTTCCTTACTAAGTTTGCTCGTAAGGTAACTCTAGTACATAGACGTGACACTCTAAGAGCTGCTAAGTCTATCGTAGAAAAAGCTGAAAAGAATCCAAAAATGAACTTCATCTGGAACTCAGAAGTTAAAGAAGTTAAAGGTGATGGCATCGTTGAGTCTATGGTTCTTAGAAACCGTGAGACTGGTGAAGAAACAGAATACTTAGCTCATGAAGATGATGGTACATTCGGAATCTTCGTATTCGTAGGTTACATTCCACAGACTACTTTATTTGAAGGTAAGCTGGATATGGAAGGCGGATACCTAGTAACTGATGACAACATGAAGACTAACATTCCAGGCGTTTACGCTGCTGGTGATGTAAGAGTTAAGTCATTACGTCAGGTAGTAACTGCTACTGCAGATGGTGCTATTGCCGCTGTTCAAGCAGAAAAATACATTGAAGACAAATTCCACGCTTAAGTAGGAGGTATTTAAAATGGTTGAATTAACTAAAGACAATTTCCAAGCAGAAGTACTTGATGCTTCTGGTTTCGTACTAGTAGACTTCTGGAGTGACGGTTGTGAGCCTTGTAAAGCTCTTATGCCAGATGTAGTTGCTCTTTCAGAAGAATTTGAAGCAATTAAATTTTCAAAGCTAAACACAGGTAAAGCTAGAAGACTTGCGATTTCTCAAAGAGTTCTAGGCCTACCAACAATCATTCTTTACAAAGACGGCGAAAAAGTTGGCGAAGTTACTAAAGACGACGCAACAAAAGCTGGCATTAAAGCAATGATCGAAGCAAACGTTTAATATTTATTTAAGCTTGTCAACTGTCCAGACATAGAGTTTGGAACTGTTACAATAAACCAGGAGGTGAACCCTTTGCGATTAGAACTTGGTGAAATCCTTATAAAGGATGTTCAGTTCGGCGAAACTTCAGAAGTGAAGAACGGCGTACTGTATGTAAACAAGGATGAAGTCATCAAATTGGTTTCCGAAGATGATCACATTAAAAATGTTGTTGTTGAACTTGCTAGACCGGGTGAATCAGTTAGAATCACTCCAGTCAAAGATGTCATTGAACCTAGAGTTAAGGTTGATGGCAAAGGCGGTATGTTCCCAGGTGTAGTTTCTAAAGTTACTACAGTTGGTGAAGGCCGTACGCACGTACTTAAAGGTGCTGCAGTTGTGACTTGCGGTAAGATCGTTGGTTTCCAAGAGGGAATCATTGACATGCAAGGCCCAGGCGCTGAGTACACTCCGTTCTCTAAATTAAACAACGTGTGTCTCGTTATCGAACCAGCTGATGGTCTTAATCAGTATGAGTATGAAGCAGCAGCTCGTATGGCGGGCCTTAAGATTGCTACATACTTCGGTGAACTAGGCAAGAATGTAGAGCCTGACAACGTTGAAGTATTCGAAACTAAGCCTGTGTTTGAACAAGCAGCAGAGTACCCTGAGCTACCTAAGGTAGGTTACGTGTACATGCTACAAACACAAGGTCTTCTACATGACACTTACGTGTATGGTGTAGATGCGAAGAAGATTGTTCCTACTATTCTGTACCCTACAGAAGTAATGGACGGAGCAATTCTAAGTGGTAACTGTGTTTCTGCGTGCGACAAGAACACTTCTTACCACCACATGAACAATCCAATTATCAAGAACCTTTATGCTAAGCACGGCAAAGAAATCAACTTCATGGGTGTTATTATCACTAATGAAAATGTATTCCTAGCTGACAAAGAGCGTTCTTCTAACTGGACTGCGAAATTCACAAAGTTCCTTGGACTTGACGGTGTTGTTGTTTCTCAAGAAGGCTTTGGTAACCCTGATACAGACCTTATCATGAACTGCAAGAAGATCGAAGCTGAAGGCGTTAAGACAGTTATTGTAACTGACGAATATGCTGGACGTGACGGTTCTTCACAATCACTTGCGGATGCTGACCCAGCTGCTGATGCAGTTATAACAGGCGGTAACGCAAACGAAGTGATCGTTCTACCTCCAATGGACAAAATTATCGGTATGTTAGATTATACTGATCGTATCGCTGGCGGTTTTGACGGATCCCTTAGACCAGATGGTAGTATCGAAGCGGAAATCCAGGTAATTACTGGTGCAACAAACGAGCTTGGCTTCAATAAGATGACTGCTCGTACATTCTAAATGTCTTTTTGTGTGTGAACAGAGGCGTTGCGAAAAAACGTAAGAACTGAACTGAATCTATAACTAACTGAACATATGAATTTATCGAAAGAGGGTGTCATTAATGAGTATTCTTGCTAATAAGAAGATCATTATCATTGGTGACCGTGACGGCGTACCTGGTCAAGCAATTGAAGAGTGCGTAAAAACGGAAGCTACTGCACAAGTCGTATACTCTGCTACAGAGTGTTTTGTCTGAACGGCTGCAGGCGCAATGGATCTGGAAAATCAAAATCGAGTAAAGAATTTAGCTGATGAGCACGGTGCTGAAAATGTTGTTGTAATTTTCGGTGCTGCAGAAGCTGAGTCTGCAGGACTTTCTGCAGAAACAGTTACAGCTGGTGACCCAACATTTGCGGGCCCTCTAGCTGGTGTAGCACTAGGTCTTTCTACTTTCCATGCTGTTGAAGAAGAGTTCAAGAGCGCTGTTAATGCTGACGTGTACGAAGAACAAGTTGGTATGATGGAAATGGTTCTAGAATGTGACGAAATCGCTGAAGAGATGGGTAACATCCGTGGCGAATTCTGTAAATACCTATAAGTTTTAACACATTTAAAGTAATACCTGCAATTTAGAAACAAACTCGATGATTAGATTTTTCCAAACATTGCAATACGAGACACGGGTCGTGTCTCAAAACCCCCGCCGACCAGACATCGGCGACAATTAAGCATTAAATTAACATTTTGATTTAGTTTTACACAAAACGTTTTCGATATTATTATCTCGGTTCAATCAATTTTGGTTGAACAGTTCGACTATTATAAGTCCGAAGGGAGGGATCCTCGACAGCGCATGGTTTATCCATGGAGCAAGAGGCTAGATATGAGCATAAAAGTTGTGCATTATATCAACCAATTTTTCGCCGGTATTGGTGGCGAAGAAAAGGCTGACATTAAGCCAGAATCTCGTGACGGGTTCGTAGGTCCGGGTATGGCATTAAATAAAGCATTTGCAGGTGAAATGGAGATCGTTGGCACAATTATTTGTGGTGACTCTTATTTCAACGAAAATCTAGAAACAGCTAAGGCTGAGGTTCTAGAAATGGTTAAGAAATTTGACGCAGACATGTTTATTGCGGGTCCTGCTTTTAACGCGGGTCGCTACGGTGTAGCTTGTGGAGCAATTGCTAAGCACATTGAAGAGTCATTAAACATTCCAGCAGTTACTGCTATGTACGAAGAGAACCCTGGTGTAGACATGTTTAGAAAAGATGTTTACATTGTACAAACAGGTAACTCTGCAGCTGCGATGCGTAAAGCAGTTCCAGCACTTGCAAAGCTAGCTCTAAAAGTTGCTAAAGGTGAAGCTATTGGCACTCCAGCTGAAGACGGATACCACGCTCGTGGCCTTCGTAAGAATATTTTCGTTGAGAAAATTGGTGCTGAACGTGCGGTAGATATGCTTGCAGCAAAACTTACAGGTGCAGAATTCGAAACTGAGTATCCAATGCCAGTATTCGATAATGTTGCTCCGGGTAAAGCGATTAAGGATATGTCAAAGGCTAAGATTGCACTTGTTACTTCAGGTGGTATCGTACCTAAGGACAACCCAGATCGTATTGAGTCTTCTTCTGCTTCTAAGTACGGAAAATACGACATTGATGGCGTTATGGACCTTACTGAAGCTACTTATGAGACTGCTCACGGCGGCTTTGACCCTGTATACTGTAATGTGGATTCAGATAGAGTACTTCCTGTTGACGTTCTACGCGACATGGAAAAAGAAGGTCGCATTGGCGAACTTTACAAGTACTTCTACTCAACTACTGGTAATGGTACGTCTGTAAAGAACTCTAAAGCTTTCGCTGCTGAGTTTGCACAAGACTTTATCAATGACGGTGTTGACGCTGTAATCCTAACATCTACATGAGGCACTTGTACTCGTTGCGGCGCAACGATGGTTAAGGCTATTGAAGCCACAGGTATCCCTGTAGTTCATATTTGTACAGTTGTTCCTATCTCTCTAACAGTTGGTGCTAATAGAATCGTTCCTGCGATTGCTATCCCGTACCCTCTTGGAAACCCTGCTCTAGAAGCTGGCGAAGAGAAGAAACTGCGTTACAACATTGTTGAAAAAGCACTTGTTGCTCTTGAAACTGAAGTTGAAGACCAAACTGTATTTGAAGGATAAAACTATTGAGGGTAGGGGCGTTAATTCGCCTCTCCCTTTTTATTAAGAGACTAAATGGAGGTGTAAGGAATGAATCATGCAGTTGTAAAAGCGGCAGGCTACGTTCTGGTACACACGCCGGACATGATTCTTCACAACGGTACTACACAAACTGTTGAGAAACTAACTAATCCCGGTTCTGAGTACCTACAACAGGTGCCTAAGCACCTTAGAACATTTGAAGAAGTAGTTAACTACGCTCCAAACCAAACATACATTGGTAACATGACACCAACTGAATTAGACGAAATGGGTATGCCATGGGTAGGTAAAGATGTTCCTAATTCTGACCGTTTTGGTCGTTTTGGCGAAATTATGCCTCAAATCGAGTTCATTGGTCTAATTAAAATGTCAGATGTATTCGACCTTGTTCTGCTTGAAGCAGGTTTCAGCAAGCTGGCTCTGGAAGCATACAGCGGACATAAGTTAGCTACAGAGGCTGAGTTGAAGAAGCTCGAAGGCGGAGTTGAACTTTCAGTTCTTGAAGACTTCGTTCAAAATCATCATGCAGAAGCAATTTACCATGACGAAAAGCTAGTTGGTTGTGTTAAAAAAGCTCACGACGTTGACGTTAACCTGAATGCACATGTTATGTACGAAAACCTTGTAGTAAAGGCCTCTGGCGTACTGGCATTCAAGCACCTTTTAGCGAACAACAACATTGACGCTAACGATGTAGATTACGTTATCGAGTGTTCGGAAGAAGCTTGTGGCGATATGAACCAACGTGGTGGCGGTAACTTTGCTAAGGCTATTGCTGAAGCAGTTGACGCATTAAATGCTACTGGTTCTGATACACGTGGATTCTGTGCAGCTCCTACGCATGCACTTGTTCAAGCAGCTTCTCTAGTAAAAGCTGGTACTTTCAAGAACGTTGTAATCGTTGCTGGTGGTGCTACTGCTAAACTAGGTATGAATGGTAAAGATCACGTTAAAAAAGAACTTCCGATTCTTGAAGATGTTCTTGGTGGATTTGCAATTCTTATTAGCGAAAACGATGGTGAGAACCCAATAGTTCGTACTGATCTAGTTGGTCGTCACACTGTTGGTACTGGCTCTTCTCCACAGGCTGTAATTAACTCTTTAATCACAGCTCCACTGGATCAAGCTGGTCTTAAAATTACTGACGTAGATACTTACTCAGTTGAAATGCAAAACCCTGACGTAACTAAGCCTGCTGGTGCTGGTAATGTTGCTGAAGCCAACTATAAAATGATCGGTGCAATTGGTGTTAAGCGTGGCGATCTTGAGAAAAAAGAAATGAAAGCTTTCGTTGAAAAAGTTGGTATGCCAGGATGGGCTCCAACACAGGGTCATATTCCATCAGGCGTTCCTTATTTAGGTTTCGCAATTGACGATATGACAACTGGTGACTTCAACAGAGCTATGATCGTAGGTAAAGGTTCATTATTCCTAGGTCGTATGACTAACTTATTTGATGGTGTTTCTGTTATTCTTGAAAGAAACCCTGGTCAAGTTGAAGAAGCTGGTTCAGTTTCTAAAGAAGAAATCAATTCTATGATCGCTGAAGCTATGCGTGGTTTTGCACAGCATTTGCTGAGCGAATAAAGGGGTGAAACCATGTCAGAGAATACAGCTGTGAAGAAAATTCTAGGCAACGCATTCATGGAAATCGCCAGTGCTATAGAAACAGGTGAGTTTGGTAGCCGTACTAAGGTTGCTCTTACGACACTTGGTAGCGAACATGGAACTGAAAACCTTGTAAAAGGTGCTGAACTTGCAGCTAAAGACGGCAGCTTTGACATCGTTTTGATCGGTCCTAAGGTTGAAACTGACCTTGAGTTGGTTGAAGTTGAGACTGAAGAAGAAATGCATAAGAAAATGGAAGAACTACTTGATAGTGGTTATATCCAGGGTTGTGTAACAATGCACTACAACTTCCCAATCGGCGTTTCTACAGTAGGTCGTGTTGTAACTCCAGCTACAGGCCGTGAAATGTTCATCGCTACAACGACTGGTACTTCTGCAACAACTCGTGGTGAAGCTATGCTTAAAAATGCCCTATATGGTATTGCTACAGCTAAAGCTATGGGTATTGCTGAGCCTACGGTTGGTATCCTAAACGTTGACAACGCTCGCGGTGTTGAACGTGCTCTTCGTCAATTAGACGAAAACGGATACAAAATTAATTTCGGTGAGTCTGGCCGTGCTGATGGTGGATCTGTAATGAGAGGGAATGACCTTCTTATGGGTTCAGTTGATGTAATGGTTACTGATACACTTACAGGTAACATTCTAATGAAGATGTTCTCATCATTCTCAACTGGTGGTAGCTATGAAGCTACAGGTTTCGGTTACGGACCTGGTATCGGTTTTGACTATGATAGATCTATCTTAATTCTTTCTAGAGCGTCTGGTGTTCCAGTTGTAGCGAATGCGCTTCGTTATGCTGCTTCACTAGCAAAAGGTAAAGTCAACGAAGTTACTAAAACTGAGTTTGACGCAGTAAGAGCTTCTGGTTTTAAAGAAGTTGTTGCAACGCTTGCGCCTAAGAAAGAAGCTGCATCTGCTGATGAAGCACCTGCAGTAGCTCCTCCAAAAGAGATTGTAACTGGATCAATTTCAGGAATCGATATCATGGATCTTGAAGATGCAGTTGAAAAGCTATGGAGAGCTGGAATTTACGCTGAAAGCGGTATGGGTTGTACAGGCCCGATTGTAATGGTAAATGAAGCTAAAGAGCAAGAAGCTCTTAAGATCCTTGCTGAAGCAGGTTTCGTAGCTAAAGAAGCCATTCCTTGCTAGGAATAGCAAAATAATATAACATACCTAGCGCTCATCCTCGGATGGGCGCTTTTTTAATGGAACAACCCAAATCTTTGATTTGGTGTTGTTCCATTACTCAGTGAACGAAGTGAATCGAGTATCCTGCCTGCACGCGTAAGCGTGTGAAACCCAAATCATTGATTTGGTGTTGTTCCATTACTCAGTGAACGAAGTGAATCGAGTATCCTGCCTGCACGCGTAAGCGTGCGAAACCAAATCTATGATTTGGAGTCTCTTTCCTTACTCAGTGAACGAAGTGAATCGAGTATCCTGCCTGCACGCGTAAGCGTGTGAAACCCAAATCATTGATTTGGTGTTGTTCCATTACTCAGTGAGCGCAGCGAGTCGAGTATCCTGCCTGTACGCAAGCGTGTGAAACCCAAATCTTTGATTTGGTGTTGTTCCATTACTTCACGTCTATTGTAAGCAGGGAGCCTCACAGGCTGTCTGAAGGGTGCTTTAAAAAAAGCATATTTCGACCTGATCTTGTTATACGATTCAGCAAACATAGTGATCCGAGTAAGTATAGAAAGGCATGCAAATAAAGCAAAATATACATCTGTTTATCGCCTCCGATTTCTTGTTTCATAAAGCTTAATGTAGTACTAGTCTTATAAAAAATAAAATTGTGAATACGTGGAATTGTTTGTATATTTATATATGAGAAAATATGGAATTGTCTAACTAATTACAGTCTAGAAACGTTTTATATCAAACTATGTAGAATATATGTATGTTTGGTCTCAAAGTGGTTACAAATGCCTTGGTGCGCATAAAAAGTCATTGATCTTCATCCTTTTTATAGCTATAATGGCTCTTGTGGCCAAACCACATGTAAACAATTAGGAGGAGAATATGATGAAAAAATTTATGACTTTAATGATGGCTGTAGCACTAATCACACTACCACTTGCTGGATGTGCAAAAGAAGCTGCTGCTGAAGAACCAACAACTGTAGAAGCAACTAAACTGGTAGAAGCAGAAGAAGCGACAACAGAAGAAGCGACAACAGAAGAAGCGACTACAGAAGAAGCAACAACAGAAGAAGCAACAACAGAAGAAGCAACAACAGAAGAAGCAACAACTGAAGAAACAAAATAGATTGCAAAAACACATCAATCTAACCGATTGGCGATTGTCAAGACAAACATAAGCTTTGTTAAGTTTATGTAAAGAAGCGAAAATCATATGATTTTCGCTTTTTCTAATTAAATGACTGAATATGTTGAAAATACTCTTTGTACAAGTAGTAGCAACACTTGTAAGTATCTGAAAATTATATTGGAAGTAAAATTTTGAATGTCGTAAATTTATTCTCAGGAAAGCGTTTGTAGAAAAAACATAAATTAATGTCGTGGATATTGATTCTTTTAGTGAATTATGGATATAATATTAGTGTTTCTTATTATATTAAAGTTTTGAGGGCACTAATAGAATTCGAGACTGTAACTGTATTCCTTTACGTTTTAGCATGATTACAGATCATAGCATGCAAATGTATTACATAATGGTACCTGTTATTTCATTTGTATACTATCTACTATAATTGAAAATTATTAAAGGAATTCAGTCACTTATGTAGAATCATATTAATGCCAAACAAAACAAGTATTTGGAGGAGGAAGTTTAATGAAAAAAGCACTCTCATTGCTACTTGTTGTACTGCTAGTTGGTTCTATGCTTGCTGGTTGTGCTGCTGAAGAGCAAAAATCTGTTGTAGGTATGATCACGGATACAGGCGGCCTAGGTGACCAGTCATTCAATGACTCGGCATGGGCTGGTATGACACAAGCTGAAGAAGAATTCGGTATTGCAAAAAAGGTTCTAGAATCTGATACTGCAGACGATTACTTCCCTAACCTTGTTTCTTTCGCTGAAGAAAATACTGAGCTAGTTATCGGTGTTGGTTTCCTATTCAACGAAGCTATGACTCAAGCAGCTGAAAAATTCCCAGAGCAAAAATTTGCTCTAATCGATTCAGTTGTTGAAGCTGACAATGTTGCATCTCTAGTTTTCGCTGAAAACGAAGGTTCATTCCTAGTTGGTGTTATTGCTGGTATGCAAACAGAAACTAACAAAGTTGGTTTCATCGGTGGTATGAAATTCCCACTAATCGAAAAGTTTGAGTACGGCTTCCGTGCTGGCGTTAAAGCTGTTAACCCAGAAGCAGAAGTATTTGTAAACTACGCTGACTCTTTCGAAGATGCTGCAAAAGGTAAAGAAATTGCTCTAGTTCAACACCAAAAAGGCGCTGACGTAATTTATCATGCTGCTGGTGGTGTAGGCGTTGGTCTTATCCAAGCTGCTGAAGAAGAAGGTTTCTGGGCAATTGGTGTAGATAAAGATCAATCTGCTTTATCTCCAGGTTCTGTACTTGCTTCTATGGTTAAGCGTGTTGATAACGCTGTTTACCAAACTGTTAAAGCTGTTAAAGACGGAACTTATGCTGGTGGTATTACAGTATTTGACCTTAAGGCTGATGGCGTTGGTTACTCTGATGACGCTGGTAACCTATCTGACGAACTTAAAGCAGCAGCTGATAAGTACGCAGATGCAATCAAAGAAGGTAAATTTGCAGTACCTGCTACACAAGCTGAATTTGACGCTTTTGAAGCACCTGCTATGTAATAAGCACTTGATTATTTCATAACAAATAGTTATAATTAGTAGTCGGGTGTCGATTGACATCCGACTCTATTTTATTCTCTAGGTAATGGAGGGAAAACGTAATGCCAAATGTCGTAGAGATGCGGAACATCACAAAAGCATTCCCAGGAGTAGTAGCAAATGATAATGTGGATTTCTCCCTAGAGCAAGGTGAAATACATGTATTACTTGGAGAAAATGGTGCAGGTAAGACTACACTAATGAACCAATTATACGGACTTTATCAGCCAACTTCTGGTGAGATTTTCATTAATGGAAAGCTAGTTGACGTCAAAGATCCTAATGTAGCAATCAGTTTAGGCGTAGGTATGGTGCATCAGCACTTCATGCTTGTTGAGCCATTTACAGTTGCGGAAAACATTATCCTGGGTAGTGAACCAGTTAATGGCATTAAACTTGACATGAACAAAGCCATTAATGACGTTCAAAAAATCTCAGAGCAGTACGGTCTTGCAGTAGATGCTAATGCTAAGATCGAAGACATTTCTGTAGGTATGCAACAACGTGTTGAGATCCTTAAGGCTCTTTACCGTGGCGCTGAAATTCTAATTCTTGATGAGCCTACTGCGGTTTTAACACCTCAGGAAATTGATGAATTAGGCACAATTTTACGCGAACTTGCAAGCCAAGGAAAATCGATAATACTTATTACACATAAACTTAAAGAGGTTATGTCAATGAGTGATCGAGTAACAGTTATTAGACGTGGTAAGGTTATCGACACGTTAGCAACTAGTAGTACAGATACAGATGGTCTTGCTGAACTTATGGTCGGTCGTAAGGTTAAACTTACAGTTGACAAAGAAGAACGAGAAGCTGGTGAAGTTGTACTAAAAGTTGAAAATCTAAAAGCACTAGATAACCGTCAAATTCCAGCACTGAAAGGCGTAAGCTTCGAAGTTAAGCGTGGTGAGATTTTTGCAATTGCCGGTGTAGATGGCAATGGTCAATCTCAGCTTATCGAAGTAATCACAGGTCTCCGTAAAGCTACTGATGGTAAGATTCAACTAAAAGGCAATGATATTACTGGTGCACAAACTCGAAATATCATTGATGCAGGTGTATCTCACATTCCAGAAGATAGACACAAGCGTGGTCTTGTTCTAAATCATACTCTGGCTGAAAACTCTGTTTTGGGTGACCACCTGAATGAACCTTACAGTAAAAATGGAATTTTGGACTATGATATTATTCATAAGCACTGTTTAGAGCTTATCGAAGAATTTGATGTCAGAACTCCAAATGAAAAAGTTGAGGCACGTTCTTTATCGGGCGGTAATCAGCAAAAACTGATTGTTGCAAGAGAATTGGTACGTAATCCTGAACTTTTAATCGCTTCGCAACCAACGCGCGGTGTCGATGTTGGCGCGATCGAGTTTATTCACAAACGTCTTGTAGAACAGCGCGATGCAGGAAAAGCAGTTTTATTGGTTTCACTAGAATTAGATGAAGTCATGTCACTGGCTGACCGTATTGGCGTAATCTATGATGGTAAAATTGTTGGTATCGTAGAAGGTACAGGCGCGACTGAAAAAGAACTTGGTATTATGATGGCCGGCGGAAATGCCGATAGCAAGGAAAAAAAATAGCGAGGTGAGGACATGGACAAAACGAAAGAGAGTAAACTCCAGCTGTTTCTAGACAGTGTCAAGTTTCCACTCATGGCAATTCTACTGTCATTCCTCGTGGGTTCACTATTTATTGTTTGGACTGGAAACAATCCATTAGTAGCATATGGTGCGTTATTTGGTGGTAGTTTAGGAAGTATGAGCCGTTTCGGTGAAACACTTCTAAAAACAACACCATTAATATTTACAGGTTTATCGATTGCATTTGCATTCCGTACAGGTCTATTTAACATCGGCGCTGAAGGTCAATATGTAATGGGTGCTCTATTCACTGTAACTGCTGCATGGATATTCAAAGGTCTTCCTGGCTTTTTACTAGTACCAGCAATTTTAATTTCTGGTGGTCTAGGTGGTGCACTTTGGGCAATGATTCCAGGTGTTCTAAAAGCTAAACTAGGTATCCACGAAGTAATCGTAACAATTATGTTGAACTATACGGGTCTGTTTATTGCGAACTTCTTTATTCGTACTTCACTAAACCCTTCAACACTATTAGGAACTGAGCAAAAAGCTTATACTGTATTGGTTTCTGAGCACGGAAGACTTACTCAATTAACAGATATATTCCCTGTATTTGGGACTTCAAGTGTTAACACTGGTATTATTTTAGCAGTTGTTATTGCAGTTATTACTTGGTACGTACTATTCAAGACAACGCTTGGATACGAAATTCGTTCTGTTGGTAATAACCCTTACGCAGCTGAGTACGGTGGTATTAATATTTCTAAGAACATGATTCTTGCTTTTGCAATTTCTGGTATGATGGCTGGTCTAGCAGGCGCAACTGTTGTTGCAGGTCTGACATTTAAAATGGATCAATCTTCACATTCACCAGGATATGGTTTTACAGGTATCGCAGTTGCTCTGGTAGGTAAAAATCACCCAATAGGCGTAATTGCATCAGCTCTTCTATTTGGTATTCTTTCAAACGGTGCACGTAAAATGCAAATTGCTGGAATTCCAAAAGAAATCGTTGATATTATCCAAGGTCTTATTATTATCTTTATCGCAGCAGAAGCTGTTCTTAAGTATATGCCTGACCTTAAAGCAAAACTATCTGGCAAGAAAAATAAGGAGGTGGCGTAGAGTATGGAAACTATCGTACTAGTAATGGCGGTAATCGCCTCGGCACTTCGTCTGGCAACGCCACTTATTTTTTCAGCGCTGGGCGGCACATTTAGTGAACGTTCTGGTGTTGTAAATATTGCCCTTGAAGGTATTATGGTTATGGGTGCCTTCTTCGCTATTCTTGTAACTGATTTCACTGGTAGCCCGTGGTTAGGTATCCTAGCTGCTATCGTTGCTGGTATTATGACTTCGCTTATTCTTGCAGTTCTGGCGATCCACTTAAGAGCAAACCAAGTAGTTGCTGGTGTAGCAATCAATATGCTAACAGCTGCTCTTGCCGCATTCTTACTTGAAATGGTATGGCATCGTTCTGGACAAACAGATCCAGTACAATTTGCACTGACTAGAAACCCATTTAAGTTTTTAGAAAGTATACCAGTAGCTGGTCAATTGTTTAGAGGACTTAATCCATTTGTGTATATGGCATTTATCGCAGTTGCGATTTCATACTATGTATTGTTTAAAACACCATTTGGCTTAAGATTAAGAGCTGTTGGTGAACACCCTAAGTCAGCAGATACTGTTGGTATAAACGTTTATAAAATTCGTTACATCGCAGTTATGATTTCTGGTGCACTTGCTGGTATCTCTGGTGCTTCATTATCTCTAGGTACAGTTAACCTGTTCCGTGAAGGTATGACATCAGGTAAAGGTTTCATCGCCTTAGCGGCAATGATCTTTGGTAAGTGGCATCCTGTAGGTGCTTTCCTAGCATGTTTATTCTTTGGATTCATGGAAGCAATTCAAATTCAAGCATCATCACTTGGTCTTGACTGGATCCCATCTGAATTCTTACAAGCGGTTCCATACATCGCAACAGTACTAGCACTAGCTGGTGTTGTTGGTAGAGCTGTAGGACCTGCTGCAAGTGGAGAGCCATACGAAAAAGGCCACCGCTAAATTTTATTAACCAAAGCGATCTCATAAGAGGTCGCTTTTTTTATGCTACAAATCAAACATGTGATTTTGAATATCTAGTCTAACTCCAAAACCAAAGGTAAGAGAGCGTTATTCTGACTAACTGTAGCTACTATATACAAAAAATAACATATACAATATAATCAAAACATGACGAATGTCATGTTTTGTAGTTTATTATTTATCTTTTACTATTTTTTTATTGTAGAAATGTATAATTGGAACCTGAGTGGGGAAAAGGTATAATAACAAGAAAGCATACGAAAGAGGTGTTATTATGAATTTGTTTAAAACTGCAGAAAAGTGGATGAGCGAAGATAATGGATTTGCAATGGCAACAATTGTGGAGTCAAAAGGCTCAACACCAAGACATAATGCCAAAATGTTAATTAGAGAAGATGGGACACTGCTGGGAACAATTGGTGGTGGACCGGGTGAGTTTAAGGTTATTGAAGACGCTCTAGAAGCACTACGTAATGAAAAAAATACTGTATGTGAATATATATTTAATAAAAATGTGCCTGGTGGACTTCCTACCCAATGTGGTGGAACCATGCGTGTATTGATAGAAGTATTTCCAAAAAAGAGAAGAATAGTCCTTATTGGTGGTGGGCATGTTAATCAAGCTGTGTCAGAACTGGCTGCGAAAATGAATTTAAGAATCGTAGTAGCTGATGATCGCCCCGATTATGCGAATGCACAGTTGCTTCCATTAGCAGACGAAATACATGTAGCAGACGACATAACAAGTGCAATTAAAAAGGCAAAAATCAAAGAATCAGACATATGTGTTATTGCTACAAAGGATTGTGACCTTCCAGCATTAAGAGAAACAATCAAAACAGATGTATATTACTTAGGTATGATAGGCAGTAAAAGGAAAGTAAAAAAGATCTTTGAAACATTGACAGAAGAAAAGGTTTCAAGTGAAAAACTTGAAGCTGTACATGCGCCGATCGGCCTCTCAATTGGAGCAGAATCGCCATTTGAAATAGCACTCAGCATTATGAGTGAAATTGTTGCATTTTCTAACAGTGCCACTGGAGAGAAAATGAAAAACTGGGAGTCCAAATAATGCGTGCGCCAACAGTGATAGTCAGAGGTGGTGGTGACATTGCAACGGGAACCATTGATCGCTTGTATAGGGCTGGATGCGATGTACTGGTAACTGAAATAGAGAAACCCACAGTGATCCGCTTAAACGTAGCGGCAGCAACATCAATATTTACGGATGAAATTGATGTTGAAGGTATCCGTTACGTAAAGGTTGATTCTGTAGATCAAATAAACAGTGCATTCGAAAACAGGACAGTGCCGGTGATTATCGATCCTGATCTAAGAGTGTTAAAAAGGTTAAAGCCTGACCTGCTGGTAGATGCTACGTTAGCGAAAAAAAACTTTGGACTACAGGCTAATCTGGCGCCGGTGGTCATAGCGCTCGGGCCAGGGTTTGAAGTTCCGGTGGACTGTGATGCCGTAATCGAAACAAGCCGTGGGCACGATCTTGGTAGAGTCTATTATGAGGGAAGAGCTAAAGACGATACGGGCATTCCTGGTGACATTCTAGGATTTACAGAGGAACGTATACTTAGAGCACCAGCTTCGGGTAAGCTTATAGCTGAACTAAAAATTGGTGATCTAGTCAAACGTGGCGATGTTATTGGTCAAGTAGATGGCAAAGACTTAACATCAAATATTGATGGTGTTATTCGAGGTTTAATTCATGCCGCCGTAGATGTGAAACAAGGCATGAAAATTGGAGATGTTGATCCTAGAGGTGCTAAAGAAGCGTGTAGTTTAATTTCGGACAAAGCGCGAGCACTCGGCGGTTCAGTCTTAGAAGCTTACTTAAAATTGACTGGTGGACTTAAAATTTAATGAATATCGTAAGAAGAGTGGCTGTAAAACTTCCTAACCCGAAGGAATGCTGTTATAATGGTTATGTGTTCGTATAACAGTATACGCAGCAACTTATAGAATGGGGTTGGGTTTTGCGATGAAAATGAACTTTAATTTGAACCTTGTTCAAACGCAAAAACTAATAATGACGCCTGAACTTAAACAGGCGATTGAGATATTACAATACAATTCAATGGAACTGAATGAATTTATTCAAGACGAACTACTCAACAATCCAGTTTTACAAAATGCTCCAAGTGCAAGTGAAGAGGTTGAAAAAGCCCCTGAACCAGAAAAAACATCTAATGACGACGATGTTTATGACAAAATAGACTGGAAAGCAGTAGCTGGTGAATTTGAAGATGGACGTGGTAGGCAGACAACATACGAACATAAAGAAGATGTAAATTATGATAATTTTGTTGCGTCCGAAGAATCATTAGCAGAACACCTTAAGTTTCAGTTGCAGATGACAACCTTATCTGAGCTTGAAATTAAAGCGGCACTATATGTGATAGACAATATAAATGAAAATGGATATTTGGAAGTGGATTACGATGACGTAGCTAAAGCTTCAGGTCTTGATCCGGATTCGTCTGAGACGATCATACAAACAATTCAAACGTTTGATCCTCCTGGCGTTGCTTCTAGATCACTTGAAGAATGTTTGTTGGTACAACTTACACATTTTAATGATGATGTATCAATCGAATGTAGAATTGTTGCGTCATATTTAGACGATCTTGCATCGAATAGGATGCAGAAGATTGCTAAAGCACTGAACATTTCCCTGGAAATAACCCAGATTGCTTGTGACAGAATTCGTAAGCTTGAACCAAAACCAGGTCGGGAGTTTGCTTCTTTAAGAGAAGTGCGGTATATCACACCCGATGTATACATTGATAAAATTGAAGGCAAGTATGTTATACGTGTCAGTGAAAGCTCAGCTCCTAAGCTGTACATAAACGCATACTATAGAAGTTTACTTCGACAAGAGTCAGTAAATGAAAATGCGATTGGTTACATCAATAAGAAATTGACTTCTGCACTTAAACTCATAAAAAGTATAGAACAGAGAAGAAATACAATTTATAGAGTTGTTGAGTCCATCATCAATATTCAATACGATTTCTTTGAGAAAGGGCCAATGTACTTAAAACCTTTAAACCTTAAAGATGTAGCGGATGAAATTGGTGTACATGAATCAACGGTTAGCCGAGCGGTTAATGGTAAGTACCTACAGTGTGGCCAAGGACTGTTTGAAATAAAACACTTTTTCCAGAGCGGCGTAACTGGAGCATTCGGTGAAGGTGTATCTGCGGAAAGTATCAAAGTATTGATTAAAGATCTTGTAACATCAGAGGATCCTAAAAAGCCATTATCAGATCAGAAAATTTCTAACGAGCTTGGTAAAGCTGGTATAAAGGTTTCGAGAAGAACCATTGCAAAGTACAGAGATGAACTTAATATTCCATCAACTTCAAAACGTAAACGATTCTAAAATATGGGGATTATAGCTATGACTTTTGAAACTTGTTTCGGTAATACGGATCGATTCCTTCAGGCTAGAGAAATTAGAACTCAAGTATTTGTTCTTGAACAGAATATTCCTCTTGAAATTGAAAGAGATTCTTATGATGAAACATCATGGCATATCATTGCATATAAGAACCAGTCTGCAATTGCAACTGGACGTTTGTTTAAAGATGAACAGGAAATTTACAGAATCGGAAGATTAGCAGTTTTACAATCCTATAGAGGAAGTGGAATTGGTGAGTCTCTATTAAATGAACTTATACTTAAAGCTTGGAATGAAAACGCAAATGAAATAGAAATTCATGCTCAAATGAATGCTTTAGAATTTTATAACCGAGTTGGCTTTTATACGGTGGGAAATGTATTCGTTGAAGCAGGAATTGATCATATTACTATGAAAATTGATAATCCAAATAATTAAAGCTGGATCTCCTATATATTATAGGAGGTCTTTTTATTTTTTGATTTCAATTGCGTTTCGAGGGTTGGTAATTAATTGCCCAATTCTAAAGATTTACTGATTTTAAAGGAAAACGTTCTCAAATTAACGTTCATACTTGGATTCAAACTAAGGTTATGGTATGATGTTTTTGACGGAGAAATTTTTTTTACTTCGAATGGGACACAAAAGATACACCCGGACGATATTTGTCCCAGGAGGCTTTATATGCAGATAAATCCATTATGTATTGACTGTGTGAAAATTAACGAGATATCCTCTGTGCTCCGAATGGTAGCACCAGAAGCTGTTGAGTTACTTGAAGATCGCTATAACATCTTAAAAATGGTTAGTTATCTTCAACCGGTGGGTCGCCGCAGTCTATCAACAAAGTTAAATATGACAGAAAGAGTTATCCGAAAAGAAGCAAATCGTCTTAAAGATCAAGGACTCGTTGATTTTTCATTAGAAGGTATGGCAATAACATCTGATGGCCAGCAGGCTCTTGAAATGTTAACAATGTTCTTCCATGATCTTCGTGGTTTAAAAGATCTTGAAATAGAACTGGCAAAAAAACTTCAAATTAAGAAAGTCGTAATTGGTTCTACTGGATTAATGGGAGAAGATTTAACTTTGCAGGAACTTGGTAGAAGTGCTGCAACGTATTTAAAATCAATAATTGTTGATGGATCAGTCATAGGCATTACAGGCGGGACATCAGTTTACAGCATTATAGAAGGTTATAAAAAAGAAAAAACACCTCTGGAAAATGCAATTGTTGTTCCAGCTAGAGGTGGATTGGGTAAGAGAACAGAGTATCAGGCCAATACGCTGGCAGAAAAACTGGCAGACAAGCTTGGTTCTAATTACAGGATGTTATACACACCAGACAATCTTTCTGAGGCAGCTATTGAAAGTCTAAAGAAAGAACCAGAGATCGATGAAATCATTCAAGTTCTGGATCGAATGAGTATTTTAGCCTTTGGAATTGGAAAAGCACAGAAAATGGCTGAAAGAAGAAGTTTAGACGATGCTGAAATTGGTAAGATTATCGATAAGGGCGCAGTTTCAGAAGCCTTTGGTTATTACTTCAACGAAGCTGGTGAAATAGTACACGAAATCAGTACCATTGGTATTGATCTTGATAGATTTAAAGCAATAGAAGAACTGATTGCTGTAGCAAGTGGAAATGAAAAGGTTGAAGCAATTGTTTCAATCTGTAAGTTAAATCACAATTTGGTCCTTGTGACCGATGAACATGTGGCAAAGATAATATTGGATAAACACACGTAGGAGGACAATTTTCATGAAGACTAAAATTGCAATTAATGGTTTCGGTAGAATCGGTAGACTAGCTTTCAGACTAATGTTTGGTACTGAAGAATTTGAAATCGTAGCAATCAACGATTTAACAAATGCAGAAGACCTAGCTTACCTATTAAAGTATGACACTGCTCAAGGTGGATACAAGCAAGATGCAATCACTGCTGGCGAAGGTTCAATCGTAGTTGATGGCAAAGAAATCAAAATTTACGCTGAGAGAGATGCTAAGAATCTTCCTTGGGGCGAACTAGACGTTGACGTTGTTCTAGAATGTACTGGTTTCTACGTATCTAAAGAAAAGTCTCAAGCACACATCGATGCTGGCGCTAAGAAAGTTGTAATCTCTGCTCCTGCTAAAGGCGATCTTAAGACGATCGTTTACAATGTAAATGATGAAATTCTAGATGGTTCTGAAACAATTCTATCTGGTGCTTCTTGTACTACTAACTGTTTAGCTCCTGTTGCTAAAGTACTTGACGATAACTTTGGTCTAGTAAAAGGCTTCATGACTACAGTTCACGCATACACAAATGATCAGAACACACTTGATGGCCCTCACGCTAAGCCAATCACTGCTAGACGTGGTAGAGCTGCTGCTGCTAACATCGTACCTACATCAACGGGTGCTGCTGTAGCTGTTGGTAAAGTTCTTCCTAAGCTTGCTGGTAAGCTTGATGGTATGGCACTACGTGTACCAACAGTAACTGGTTCTGTAGTAGATCTAGTTGTTGAACTTGGAAAGAACGTTACTGCTGAAGAAATCAACGCTGCAATGAAGGCTGCTTCTAACGAAACTCTTGGTTACACTGAAGATCCAATCGTTTCTGCAGATATCATCGGAACTGAGTTTGGTTCACTATTTGACGCTCTATCAACAACTGTTATGGAAGTTGAAGGCAAGCAACTGGTTAAGATCATTACTTGGTACGACAACGAAATGTCTTACACTGCACAACTTGTTAGACTAGCTAAAAAAATCGCTACAATGTAATAACATATTAAATAATCCTACTGCCCTGGATTCCCAATAGGGAATTCGGGGCTTATATAGGTTTTTACATACCAAGTTTAAGTAACTTTAATAGGTTCAACATATACTGTATGTGGTATTGAATCTGATACATATCCGAACCCGTTCGGGCATATATGATATATGTTGAATAACATATATCTGGTAACTTTCTCACAACAATAGTACTCTTCAGGAGGATTCTTCATATGAGCATGTTTGATAAAAAATCAATCGAAGATATTCAAGTAAAAGGCAAGCGCGTATTAGTTCGTTGCGATTTCAATGTTCCACTAGATGGAAGTAAAATTACAGACGAAAGTAGAATAGTAGGCGCACTTCCAACTATTAAATACCTAAAGGAAAATGGCGCTAAGCTAATCCTTTGCTCGCACATGGGTAAGCCAAAGGGTGAGTACAAGCCAGAGTTTTCTCTTGAGCCAGTTGCAAAGAGACTTGCAGAGCTTCTAGGATCAGAAGTTGTATTTAACTCTGAAGCAGAAGTTGTTGGTGAAAAAACGAAAGCTGCTGTTGAAAAAATGGCTGAAGGCGATGTTATTCTACTAGAGAATACACGTTTCAGAAAAGGCGAGACTAAAAACGATTCAGACTTATCAAAAGACCTTGCTTCACTTGCAGAACTATTTGTAAATGATGCATTTGGTACTGCACATAGAGCACACTCATCTACAGTTGGTGTAACAGAGTTCCTTGACACTGCAGCTTGTGGATATTTAATTCAAAAAGAACTTAAATTCTTAGGTTCAGCAGTTGAATCACCTGAAAGACCATTTGCAGCAATCTTAGGTGGCGCAAAGGTTTCAGACAAAATTAAAGTAATCAATAACCTGCTTGAAAAAGTAGACACACTGGTTATTGGTGGTGGTATGGCTTACACATTCCTAAAAGCACAGGGTTACAGCATTGGTACTTCACTTGTTGAAGAAGACAAAGTTGACTACGCTTTAGAGATGATCAAAAAAGCTGAAGCTAAAGGTGTTAAACTATTACTTCCTGTAGATAACATTACTGCAGACAAGTTTGATGCAGCGGCTACACCACTAGAAACATCTGATCAAAACATTAAAGATGGATTTATGGGTCTAGATATTGGTCCTAAAACATCTAAACTATATGCTGATGCAGTTCGTGAAGCAAAAACAGTCGTATGGAATGGCCCAATGGGTGTATTCGAGTTCGAAAACTTTGCTAAAGGAACCATTGCAGTAGCTGAAGCTCTTGCTGAGTCTGATGCTACAACAATTATTGGTGGTGGCGATAGTGCTGCGGCTGTAAATATTCTTGGATTTGGTGACAAGATGACACACATCTCAACGGGTGGTGGCGCATCTTTAGAATTCTTAGAAGGTAAAGAATTACCTGGTATTGTTGCACTTAACGATAAATAATCGCATAGAGGAGACGAATACAATGAGAAAACCAATTATTGCAGGAAACTGGAAAATGAACAAAACGATCAAAGAAGGCGTTGAGTTCGTTTCGGCTATTAAAGATCAAGTGAAAAATACAGATGTAGAAGTTGTAGTTTGCGCACCAGCAACACTTCTAAAAGACCTAAAGCTTGCAGCTGAAGGTACAAACATTAAAATTGGTGCTCAAAACATGCACTTTGAAGAAAATGGCGCATTTACTGGCGAAATTGCACCAGCAATGTTAAAAGAAATCAATGTTGATTTTGTTGTTATTGGCCACTCGGAAAGAAGACAGTACTTTGCTGAGACAGATGAGACGGTTAATAAGAAAGTATTAAAAGCACTTGAAGTGGGCATTGGTCCTATTCTTTGTGTTGGTGAAACACTAGAAGAAAGAGAATCTGGCAAAATGAAAGACGTTGTTAAGGTTCAAATTGCTAAAGCTTTTGCAGATGTTGCTGAAGCAAGAGCTGGTGAAGTTGTTGTTGCATACGAGCCAATCTGGGCAATCGGTACTGGCAAAACTGCAAGTAGCGCTGATGCAAATGATATGATCGCATTTATTCGTGAAGAAATTGCATCATTATATAATGAAACAGTTTCTGAAAGTGTTCGTATTCAGTATGGCGGTAGCGTAAAGCCTGCTAACGTTGAAGAAATTATGAATGAATCAGATATTGATGGTGCACTTGTTGGTGGTGCTAGTCTACAAGCAGACAGCTTCGTTCAACTTGTAAACTTCTAAATCGGAACATTATAGAATAGTACTTGATTAAGGAGTTGAATCAGTATGAAAAAGCCTGTTGCACTAGTTATACTAGATGGTTGGGGTGTAAGTAAAGCTAAGGTTGGGAATGCAATTGATCATGCCAAGACACCTAACTTTGATCGTTATATGTCAACATATCCGAATACAGTGGTTGCTGCAAGTGGCCTTGATGTTGGTCTTCCAGACGGACAGATGGGTAACTCTGAGGTTGGTCACCTAAATATTGGTGCTGGCCGTGTTGTGTATCAACAGCTTACACGTGTTACTAAGTCAATTAAGGATGGAGATTTCTTTGAGAATCCAGCCCTAGTTAAAGCCATGAATAACACTAAATTAGATGGAAGAAAACTGCATGTCATGGGTCTTCTATCAGATGGTGGTGTTCACAGTCATATTAATCACCTTAAAGGTTTGGTTGATATGGCAAAAGAAAAAGGTCTTGATGATATCTACGTACATGCATTTCTAGATGGTAGAGATACACCACCTAAGAGTGCTGTTGGTTATATAGAAGAGCTTGAGAGTCACATGAAAGAAGTAGGAATTGGTCAGGTAGCAACTGTATCTGGTCGTTACTACGCAATGGATCGTGACAATCGTTGGGAACGTGTTGAACTTGCCTATAATGCAGTTGTAAAAGCTGAAGGTTTACAAGCGAGTACAGCTGTTGAAGCAGTTAAACAATCCTATGAAAAGGGAGAAAACGATGAGTTTGTTCTTCCTACAATAGTCCTGAACGGTGATGAAGCAACAGCGAAAATTGAGAAAGATGATTCAGTTATATTCTTTAACTTCAGACCAGACCGTGCCCGTGAACTTACCAGAGCACTGGTTGATGTTGAGTTTAACGGATTCGAACGTGAAAGATTCGATCTTGATTATGTTTGTTTAACACAATATGATGCTACAATTGAAGGTGTAGATGTTGCCTTTGGTCCTGAGTTAATTACAAACACACTAGGTGAATATGTTAGCGCTCAAGGTCTAAATCAACTAAGAATCGCTGAAACAGAAAAATATGCACATGTAACATTCTTCTTTAATGGTGGTGTTGAAGAGGCAAATGCTAATGAGGATCGTGAACTGATTCCATCACCAAAGGTTGCAACGTATGACCTTCAGCCAGAAATGTCAGCACACGAAGTTACAGATAGATTGTTAGCAAAGCTTGATGAAGACAAGTATGACTTTATCGTACTAAACTTTGCGAATCCAGATATGGTTGGTCATACAGGCGTATTTGATGCAGCGGTTAAAGCAGTAGAAGTAATCGATGATTGTTTTGCTAAAGTTTGCGATAAAATTGTTGATTTAGGTGGTAATGTAATTATTACTGCTGATCACGGAAATGCTGAAATGATGCTTGATACTGAAACAAATAAGCCTATGACTGCACATACAACAAATGTAGTACCTTGTATTCTTGCAGGTGCTGGTAATGTTGATCTACGTTCAGATGGTAAGCTTTGTGACTTTGCACCAACAATTCTTCAGCTGTTAGACCTTAACAAACCTGAAGAAATGACTGGAGTAAGTCTAATAAAATAGTGTTTATAGCCATATAGGTCATTCATTGGCCTATGTGGATTACTTAATGATTATCTTATTTATTATCTTAATTATGAGTCGTCACGGGACGATTTCATCAATAAATTAACTAGACTAATGGAGGTATTAGTATGTCAACAATCGTTGGTGTTTACGGTAGAGAAATTCTTGACTCACGTGGTAATCCTACAGTAGAAGTAGAAGTTTATCTAGAAGACGGCTCAATGGGCCGCGCTGCAGTTCCATCTGGTGCATCTACAGGTGCATTTGAAGCTGTTGAGCTTCGTGATGGTGACAAAGACAGATACCTAGGTAAAGGTGTATCTAAAGCTGTTGAAAATATTAATGAATTAATTTCACCAGAAATTATCGGTATGGACGCGTTTGACCAAATCGGTATTGATAAGGCAATGATCGCTCTTGATGGTACGCCAAACAAGGGTAAATTAGGCGCTAACGCAATTCTAGGTGTTTCTATGGCAACTGCTAAGGCTGCTGCAAACACTCTAGGTCTTCCACTATACCAATACATTGGTGGCGTTAACGCTAAGCAGCTTCCTGTTCCTATGATGAACATCCTTAATGGTGGAGAGCATGCTGATAACAACGTTGATATCCAAGAATTCATGGTAATGCCTATTGCTGCTAAGAGCTTTAAAGAAGCCCTACGTACAGGCGCTGAAATCTACCATAACCTAAAGAAGGTTCTTACTTCTAAAGGTCTAGCTACTGGTGTTGGTGACGAGGGTGGATTCGCTCCTAACCTTGCTTCAAACGAAGAAGCACTTAAAGTAATCATTGAAGCTATCGAACTTGCTGGTTACAAGCCAGGTGAAGAAATCAAGCTTGCAATGGACGTTGCTGCAACTGAGCTATTCGACAAAGAAACTGGTAAATACAACCTTAAAGGTGAAGGCATTGTTATGACTTCAGCTGAGTTTGTAGATTACTATGCTGCACTTGTTGAAAAATACCCAATCGTATCTATCGAAGATGGTCTTGACGAAGAAGATTGGGATGGATGGAAGCTAATGACTGAGAAGCTTGGTGACAAGATTCAAATCGTTGGTGATGATCTATTCGTAACAAATGTTGAAAGACTTTCTAGAGGTATTGAAGCTGGTTCTGGTAACTCAATCCTAGTTAAGCTGAACCAAATCGGTTCTCTAACAGAAACTCTTGATACTATCCAAATGGCTAACCGTGCTGGTTACACTTGCGTTATCTCTCACCGTTCTGGCGAGACTGCTGATTCAATGATCGCTGATATTGCTGTTGCAGTAAACGCTGGTCAGATCAAGACAGGCGCTCCTGCACGTACTGATCGTGTAGCTAAGTACAACCAACTTCTAAGAATCGAAGACGAACTGGACTACCTATCAGAGTACCCAGGTATGGATGCATTCTTTAACTTAAAATAAGATTGTAGATTCTAAGATTAAATAGTTAAACTAAGCGAGCTTACATTCACAGGATGTAGGCTCGTTTTTGATGTAATGAACCCTTGCATATGGGAAATTATAAGTCGTATTAACACCATATATGGAGTAAAAATGTATATTAAGTACCACACTATACTTGCATATATAGGTTAAATGGGTGCCAAAACACCATAATTTTCGTATATCTAAATATTCAGACAAATGTGTCAGTTTAATATGAAAAGAGGAAAAGGTTTTCAGGCTTTTTATACACTCGAAATCTGTTGATTTATCAATATCCCTGTGATAAAATGTGCTTGTTAATGAAGAACAGAGGAGGTGTTGCAATGACTACACTAGTCACTGTAATCTTCGTGATAGCATGTCTTATCCTAATTGGTAGTATTTTACTACAGTCAGGTAAGAGTGCGGGTCTGTCTGGATCTATCGGCGGAGGCGCCGAACAGATCTGGGGTAAAAATAAAGCCCACGGTATGGAAGCTTTATTTGACAGAGTCACTAAGATTGCCGCAATTGTCTTTATTGCAGGCGCGCTTATGCTCGTTATCATGCAATAATTTTTTTCATGTTTGGGAGAAGTTTGCACAATCGCATTATAGATATATAGAATGTAATGGGGTTTTTCGCGATTCTGTATAACTCTCTTAGGCAAATGAATAAGTTTCGCACTTCCAAAGCCCACTTGTGGGCTTTGAGTATGTTGAATCTTATTTTTTTTCGTGTAGTGGACTGATTAAACGATCAGAGAAACTACATTAACCATCCCAATAAAGGGAAATTCAAAATTTAATCGTAGGTTAAGGAGGATCAGCAATGAACTTCGAAATAGGTCTAATTGCTGCTGGCGTTGGTGTTATCGCACTTATTTTTGCATTTTATCTTTCGTCAAGCAAAATCAACACGGTAAGCCCTGGTACTAAGAGAATGGAAGAAATCTCTACATACATTCAAGAGGGTTCAATGGCATTTATGAAACGTGAGTACAAGTCACTACTAATCTTTGGTGCTATTGTTGCAGCTGTTATCTTTGTAGGTATCGGTTGGGAAACAGGTGTTTCATTTATTTTAGGTGCATCATTCTCTGCAGCAGCTGGTTTTATCGGTATGCGTGTTGCTACAAAAGCAAACGTTCGTACTGCTAACGCAGCTAAAGAAAGCGGAATGAACAGAGCTCTTTCTGTTGCTTTCTCAGGTGGTGCTGTAATGGGTATGTCTGTAGTAGGTCTTGGTCTACTTGGACTTGGTATCCTTTACACAATTTTCGGCAAACCAGAATTAATCACAGGCTTCGGTCTGGGTGCATCTTCAATCGCACTATTTGCACGTGTTGGTGGTGGTATCTACACTAAAGCTGCAGATGTTGGTGCTGACCTTGTTGGTAAGGTTGAAGCTGGTATCCCAGAAGATGATCCACGTAACCCTGCAGTAATCGCTGATAACGTTGGTGACAACGTAGGTGATGTTGCGGGTATGGGTGCTGACCTGTTTGAATCATATGTTGGTTCTATTATTGCGGCTCTTACACTAGGTACTCTAGCGTATGGCGTTGAAGGTGCAATCTTCCCACTAGCTCTTTCTGCTTTTGGTATTGTTGCTTCAATCATCGGTACTTTCTTTGTTAAAGGTGAAGAAGGCGCTGATCCGCATAAAGCTCTTAAAATGTCTACGTATGTAGCTGGTGGTATTGTTGTCATCGCTGCATTCTTTATGTCTAAAATGTACTTTGGCAATATGAATGCTTTCTTTGCAATCTCAGCTGGTCTTATTGCTGGTATGCTGATTGGTCACATCACTGAAATTTATACTTCAGCTGAACACAAGCATGTTAAAAAGATTGCTAAGCAATCTGAAACAGGTCCTGCGACTACAATCATTTCTGGTCTTGCAGTAGGTATGGAGTCAACGGCTATGCCGATTATCTTCATCTGTATTGCGACTCTAGTTGCGTTTAACTTTATGGGTCTATACGGTATTGCACTTGCAGCCGTAGGTATGCTTTCTACAGCTGGTATTACAGTTGCAGTTGATGCATACGGTCCAATCGCGGATAACGCGGGTGGTATTGCTGAAATGTGTGAACTTCCAAGCGAAGTACGTGGTATCACTGATAAGCTAGATGCTGTTGGTAATACAACTGCTGCTATTGGTAAAGGTTTTGCAATTGGCTCGGCAGCACTGACTGCACTTGCACTATTTGCTTCATACTCTCAAGCAGTAGGTCTAGAAACAATTTCTGTTCTTAAGCCTACAGTTGTAGTTGGTCTATTCATTGGTGGTATGCTACCATTTGTATTCTCAGCTATGACTATGGAATCTGTTGGTAAAGCAGCATTCCAAATGATTGAAGAAGTACGTCGTCAGTTCAGAGAAATTCCTGGCATTATGGAAGGTACTGCAACTCCTGAGTACGCAAAGTGTGTAGATATTTCTACTGCTGCTGCTCTTAAAGAGATGATGGTTCCTGGTATTATGGCAGTTCTTGCACCAATCGCTATGGGTCTACTTCTAGGTGCTGAAGCACTGGGTGGTATGCTTGCTGGTGCTCTTGTAACTGGCGTACTTATGGCAATCTTCATGTCAAACGCTGGTGGCGCATGGGATAACGCTAAGAAGTACATCGAAGAAGGACACTTTGGCGGTAAAGGTAGCGAGCCTCATAAAGCTGCAGTTACTGGTGATACTGTAGGTGATCCATTCAAGGATACTTCTGGTCCATCACTTAATATCCTGGTTAAGCTTATGACAATTGTTGCGCTTGTATTCGCACCACTGTTCACAGCTTTCGGCCCACTAATAAAGTAATTAAATCATTTTGATTTTAGAAAAGAGTCTTCTCAACTTGAGGAGGCTCTTTATTTTTGCCCAAGAATATAGTGTTGATTACATTTTGATTAGAAAAGGAAAGAATGTTTTGTAATATTGATAAACAAAATTACCAAAATAATATAGACTTCTATATGGTTGGGTATATAGGCAATATAATTAACGGAAACGTTACAAATTCAACAGTTATGAGTCATACTACACCATCCGAGTGTGTTATAATATGACTATAAAGAAAAGGGGGTATTCCCATGAACATCCAAGAAAAAATATTAGACTACTTAACAGAGCAGAATCGCCCCGTACTTGACATCGATATTGCAAAAGCATTTGAAATTGATAAGTCGCAATATAAGACATTCTTTGAAATTCTAGAAAAGATGGAAACTCAAGGACTTGTTATAAAAACAAAAAAGAAAAAGTACGGTTTACCAGAAGTTTTTGGAATGATAACAGGAAAACTTCAAAGTACGATGAAAGGCTTTGCATTTCTAATTCCTGACGACAAAACCATGTCTGATGTATTTATTCCAGCATCTGAGATGGAAGGTGCAATGAATGCTGACCGTGTTATGGTTAAACTGACACTTAAGGCAGAAGGTACAAAACGTTCGGAAGGTACTGTAATAAGAATTATGGAAAGAGCGAATGCTGAGGTTGTTGGTACTTTTGAACAAAGCCGTGACTTTGGATTTGTTATTCCTGATAACCGTAAAATTAACATGGATATATACGTGCCTGGTGCCCTGTCTGCTGGCGCAAAAGCTGGAGATAAAGTTGTTGTCAAAATAACAAAATGGCCTAAAGGACGTAGAAATCCAGAAGGAAAGGTCATAGAAATACTAGGACAAAAAGGTGATCCAGGAACGGATATCCTTTCTGTCATAAGAAAATATCAATTGCCTGAAGATTTCCCTAAGAAAGTACTTGCAGAGGCTGATGGTGTCCCACAAGAGGTTTCGGATGAGGAAATTTCAAGAAGAAAAGATCTTAGAGATTTAACGACGATCACAATTGATGGAGCAGATGCAAAAGACCTTGATGACGCTATTTCAATAGAACGTCTTGAGAATGGAAACTTTAAGTTATGGGTTCATATTGCTGATGTTACCCATTACGTTAAAGAAGGCTCACCTCTAGACAAAGAAGCCCTTAAACGTGCTACAAGTGTTTACTTGGTAGACCGTGTTATTCCAATGCTTCCTAGAAGACTTTCAAATGGTATTTGTAGTTTGAACCCAAAAGTGAATCGACTTACCATGACATGTATGATGGAAATCGACATGAACGGTGGCGTAGTTGATCATCAATTGTCTGAAACAGTGATCAAGACGAACGAACGGATGATTTATGCTGACGTTTCAGATATTCTTGAAGGTGTTGATAGACCTGAGTTAAAACAATACGAATATCTTTATGATACTTTTAAGTCTATGGAGGAATTGGCAAAGATTCTTAGAGCAAAGCGAGAACGTCGCGGCGCGATAGATTTTAATTTCCCAGAAGCAAGAATCATTGTAGATGAAGACGGTCGCCCAACTGAAATTCGTAGAGCAGACCGTAGAATTGCAAATAGATTGATTGAAGAATTTATGTTGGCTGCAAACGAAACAGTTGCTGAACATATGCACTGGTTGGATCTACCTTTTGTCTATAGAGTCCATGCTACGCCAGATGAAGAAAAGATTGTTGCGTTTAATAAATTTATTCATAACTTTGGATTCTTTGTAAAGGGTGCTCAGGGTGAAATTCATCCTAAAGCAGTTCAGAATTTGATCAGCAAGGTTGAAGGGAAACCCGAAGAGCATATCATCAGTAAAATGATGCTCAGATCCTTAAAACAAGCCAAGTATTCACCTGCAAATGATGGACACTTTGGACTTGCAGCTGACTACTACTGTCACTTTACATCTCCAATAAGACGTTATCCAGATTTGCAAATTCATAGGATCATTCGTGAATTACTTCAGAATAAACTGCATCCAAAACGCGTAGAACAATTAACTTCAATTGTTGAGTATTCTTCTGAGCAAGCATCAGAACAAGAACGTATAGCAGAAAAAGCTGAACGTGAAACGGATGATATCAAGAAGTGCGAATATATGCTTGATTATATTGGTGAAGAGTTTGAAGGTACAATTTCTTCTGTGACTAGTTTTGGTTTGTTCATTGAACTGGATAATACCATTGAAGGTCTAACAAGAATGAATTTACTGGATGATGATTACTACTACTATGATGAGGAAAATATGCAGCTTGTTGGAGAACGTACGAAAAACACATACCGTATTGGTGATAAAGTTGTCGTAAGAGTGGAGCGAGTCGATGTTGATGCACGTGAAATTGATTTCTTTATTCTAGAGAAATTAAGTTCTGCTTATTAAATAACGAATTGTAATATAGAGCCGTTGACATATGTTGGCGGCTTTTTACGTACGAATACGTAGATGTATGTTGAAAAGTTATCATTGCTTGTAACTGATATGAAGGCTTAGTATAATGGGCATGATACAAGAGAAAGATTACATTAGAAGTTGCAGTTTAGAGATAAAATAGAAATGCGAATCTGTAAATTGTATTCTAATGATTCATATAACAGTGTAGAAAGGCATGTGAAACTATGATTAAGCTAGTTGTTAGTGATATGGATGGTACACTTTTAAACAAAGAGGGCCTCATCAGTGAAGCAAACTTTGAAGCAATTCAAAAAGCAAGATCACTTGGTGTACCATTTGTGCTTTGTACAGGCAGAATATATTCAGCAGTAAAACCATATGCTGAACATCTTGGACTAAAAGCCCCTGTTATCGGTTGTAATGGTGCGATTATCAAGTCTCCGGTAACGGGTGAAGTTCTTTATGTAAATGAGATGGATGATTCAGTAGTGGCATCTATTGTAGATATTTTTAGAAAATATGATCATTATTTTCACTTTTACGATGAGGATACTGTATATGCTGAAAAAAGAGGGCCTTTGTTTGATTACATCGAAAAAATGACTGTTAAGCTGGGTGGAAAAGGTATAAACACCAAACTTCTTCCAGATGTTAAAGCAATTATTGGGAATCCAGTAAAAGTACTTAAAATGGGATTCAACATTATAGATGAAGAAGTATCAGCCAACATTATAGAAGAAGTTAAGATCATAGATGGATTAACTGTTGTACAATCTGCACCAGCATTAATGGATATTATGAATGCATCTGTAAGCAAAGGTAAAGCTATTCAAAAGCTGGCAGACATTTACGAGATTTCTACAGATGAAATTATGGCAATGGGAGACAATGACAACGATATTGAAATGCTACAGACAGCAGGTGTGGGTGTAGCGATGGATAATGCTAAAGAATCAGTTAAGGCAGTTGCTGATGATGTTGCTGTACACCATGAAGAAGATGGTGTTGCATGGGCACTGGAAAAGTATGTTTTATCGCAGTATTCAGAAGAGGCAACTTGTTAATATGGGGTTTAAAAATATTGTTAGAGACGTCATAGGCTTCTACGGCAACAATCAATCTGCTTGGACGCTAGACCTCAGTTTGTTATGTGAGAAACATACTAACTTAATAGATGAAGTTGTAGACATACTTGAGCATGAACAACGCATTATATTAGATGCAAAAATGAATAGAAGCAGAGATCTGAAACAAATAGGATTTGAAAGTGAACATGGAACACAAGCCAATAAGATTTGTGTATTAAATGATCCGAAAAAGGAATATATTTTTCTGGGTGATATTCATTCTGACCCGACATGTATATATAGAATATTAGACAAAATAAATTTTATTAGCCGCTATACAAGAAAAAAAGATATTCATCTTATTTTTACAGGTGATTATGTAGATCGAGGTAAGAATCATTTAGAAACATTGTCGTGTATCCTCTTGCTTAAAAGGATGTTTCCTGATGCAGTGACATTGCTTCGAGGAAATCATGACGGTGGTATTCGTGTAAATGGGTGGATTAAATTACCCTATAGGATTCCAGATGAGGATGACCCATTAAAATACTTCCCGACCTATACTGAAGCATTGGCTCAGAAAAATAAAACATTCTCCAAAAAAATGACGGATTACTACTTACATTTCTTTGATCATTTACCACTGATTGCACTTGTAAACACAAACAATAAGTGTGTAATGGCACTGCATGGTGGCCTGCCGAGACCGGCCCCACACTATGGGCAAGGAGAAGTAAATCAAGATAATATAGAGCATTTTGATCACTTACGAAGTGCAGCAGACCTTACAAGTGAATCTATTTTGGATTACCATTCATGTTCTGTTGTAGATAATATCATGTGGAGTGACCCAGAACGTGTAGGGGAAGACTTATTCCTTGAGAAAAAGAGATTTAGATATACGAAAAAAGACTTTGAGATCTTTATTGAGAGATTTTCAATCGACTATATTGTTCGTGGCCATGAAGCGCATAAGGAAGGAATTGTTACTTATTTTGATAACAAACTCTTCACTAACTTTGCAAGTGGTGTCTTTAACGAAAACCATGAAAACAATGACACGGCCTATGACTTTGTAAAGTCCCATGCACTTGTTTTTACAAGAGGTGGTTCTTTTGAGAAGTTATCTATTTAGATTTTACTTATAATGCTCCATTCATTTAGAATGGAGCACAGACTGTAGACAAATTACGAAATACTGCGTTACAGGCATCGTTTCGCTCGAGTCACGTATTAAGAATACGCTCCTCAAGCGGCTCTCAGCCGTGCCTTGTCTTTCGAAGTTTTCAACAGTCCGCATTCCGTCGACGTTGTCGACGACCTGAGCTCCATTCATTTAGAATGGAGCATTTTAATAAAGAAATCATGAATACGCGTATCATCTGTTAGTTCAGGATGAAAAGCAGTGACCAATATATTATTTTGCCTTGCCGCAACGATTCTGTCATCAAGGGTTGCCAGTATCTCAACATCTTCTGAAAGCTTAGAGATATAGGGTGCACGTATGAATACCATAGGATAATTTTCAATATCTTTAAAGGTATGTATAGCAGTAAAACTGCTGAGCTGGCGGCCGTAGGCGTTTCTAACAGCGGTAATATCCATTAATCCCAAATGCACTACAGGATCACTTTCAATCTCTTTAGCAAGGAGTATAAGACCTGCACATGTGCCCCATACGGGTAATCCATTATGGACACGTTCTCTAATAGGTTCCATTAAGCTAAAAGCGTCAAGGAGTTTCCTTATGGCTGTACTTTCACCCCCGGGAAGGATTAAACCATCAATGTCATGAAGCTGTTCTGGTTTTCTGATTTCAACAGCCGTATGGCCCAATCCTTCAATCATATGCACATGTTCTATAAAAGCGCCTTGAAGTGCGAGTACTCCAACCTTGCTCATCTTAATACCCTCTGTCAGACATACGCTCTTGTTTATCAATAGAGTAGACATTAATACCAACCATTGCTTCACCTAGGTTCTCAGATACTTTGGCGAGTATTGTCGGGTCATTAAAGTGTGTAACTGCTTTTACAATGGCAGCAGCACGTTTTCTAGGATCACCTGACTTGAATATACCCGAACCAACGAATACGCCATCACAACCAAGCTGCATCATCATTGCTACATCGGCAGGAGTTGCAACACCTCCAGCTGCAAAGTTAACAACAGGAAGTTTTCCATGTTCATGAATATACTCAACTAAAGGAACTGGTGCCTGTAATTCTTTTGCAGCGTTATAAAGCTCTTCTTTGGAAAGTCCCTTAATTCTTCTAATTTCAGCATTCATCATACGCATATGTTTTACAGCTTCGATCACGTCTCCAGTGCCTGGTTCTCCTTTGGTTCTTATCATAGAAGCCCCTTCAGCAATACGTCTTAAAGCTTCACCTAAGTTTTTAGCGCCACAAACAAATGGAACCTTAAAATCTGATTTATGTATATGTAGTGTTGGGTCAGCAGGTGTTAATACTTCACTTTCATCTATGTAATCAACATCTAATGCCTCTAAAATCTGCGCTTCAACAAAATGACCAATTCTTACTTTAGCCATGACTGGAATGGAAACGGCTTCTTGAATACCTTTGATCATTTGTGGGTCGGATGCTCTTGCAACCCCGCCATCTTTTCTAATGTCTGCTGGTACGCGTTCAAGTGCCATAACAGCACATGCACCGGCTTGTTCTGCTATAATAGCTTCTTCTGGAGTTGTGACATCCATAATTACGCCACCTTTTAACATTTGTGCAAGGTTCTTGTTTAATTGTAGTCTTTCATTCATTTTGTATGCCTCCTATAGTTGATTATGTATAATTGTATCTGATAAAACAAAATTGTACTTGTTGAACCAATGATAAACGATACAATAGAGTGAGTCAAACAGAAAATAGACAATTGTAACGATACAAATAAACCGGCTATCCAAAATTGAGTAAAGGAAAATAATGATGAATGCAACTTAAAATGTTACGTATCCCTTACATCACAAGGGCTTTGGTTGACTGATTCCAATTAATCTGCTACAATTCTCTTTGTACGTTATAAGAAAGGGGAGTCGCTTTATGTCAATTGGAAAACTTATAGCCAACAATAAAAAAGCATATTATGAATATTTTATTGAAGACAAGATTGAAGCGGGCCTTGTTCTTAAAGGAACAGAAGTAAAATCTATCCGTATGGGTCGTGTGAATATCAAAGAGTCTTATGCCCAGGTAACAAATGGTGAAGTCTTTGTACATGGTATGCACATCAGTTCATATGAAATGGGTAACCGATTTAATGTTGATCCGATAAGACCACGTAAGTTACTACTACACAAACGTGAAATCAATCGACTGATCGGGTATATTCAGCAAAAGGGTCTCACGATAGTTCCTCTTAAAATATATATTTCTCCCAAAGGTCTTGTTAAACTTCAAATTGGTGTTGGTCGCGGTAAGAAAAACCATGACAAAAGACAATCTATTGCTAAGCGAGATTCTGAACGAAATATTCAACGTGCACTGAAAGATAATTATTAAGCATTAACCCTGCTTTGTCGGGTTAACCATACACGGGGGTGTACAGGTTTCGACAGGGGTATAGATCATTAGTAAGCGAGCCGTGTTTCTTTTATCCTGGGGTACACGTTAAAGAACTGGGATAACTAAACTAATTGCTAAAAACAATTACGCTTTAGCTGCCTAATGGCAGCATCCAGATCAGTCACCTTTCATCCTTGTCGTGACTGGCGCCACGGATAACCTTTTACGAGGGTCGAAGATTAAGTGTGTCTCCGCTTGATGGGGTATTTTAGAGGCTGTGCCTGATTCTTTGTTCGTTGCTGGACGTTGATGATGGCGAGACCTTAAACAGCAACTGCGCTCGGAGAAAGCTCTTGTGAAATGCTCTTGGACGCGGGTTCGATTCCCGCCTCCTCCACCAAATTAAAAGGAACCCTTGCAATTGCAAGGGTTCCTTTATTTTTTGTTTCACACTTTACACATTTTTTACACACAAGTTTTTAATGAGTTGAAGTAAGATATTATTTTGATTAAAGGGTCATAAACATAGGTGTACAACCCATCAGATATGTATTATCGCTTTTTTCCATAAATTCCTCAAAAGCGTCAAACAAGTTTCTACTAAAGAATTTTACTGCTTCAGGTACGGAATACAATACAACAAATTCAGCAGCACATGTATTAGATGTGAACGTATTGATATCATTTATAACATCAGCAAGAAATAAATCTGAGTAGTACATAGTACCTTCTTCATCTTGATCATAAACAATTTTATGATACCTCTTATTAACTGAGAAAAATTTGATTTCGACAGCTGGCCTATAAATGATTCGGATACCACTACTACTTTCGACTATAGAACTACAGCATAGAGTGTAATAAAAAAGAATCTCACCTTCATCAGAAATACCTATTTTGGTTATTCCGATTCCGAGTTCAGATTCTTTAATTGCGTTCTCTTTTAAATACTTATTTAATTCATCTTGATTGCAGCAATAATTATTAATACAATCTCTATGGGCCTCTTCTAGAGTTACAATTTTATAATTTTCCATTCTTTCGGGCCTTTGCTTTCTCAATTCTATTTAGTAATTTCTTAGCTGTGCCACGCTGGATCATTTCATTAAAGTCAGCACTTTTCTCCTCGGAAACTAAAAATGGTATTTGAGCTGGCTTAGTAATTGTTGTCATAGCGCACCTCCATCTATTATATTCTGTTTAATTGTTATCATCTGAGTGATCACTGTTGAAGACATACGTAAAGCAGTTGTACTTGTCACAGTGGTTACTTACTTAGTATATACTCTATAAGTAACAGTGTAAACGGTAAATACGTATATTTCATGGCAAAAACAACGATATTTAACCGTTTTTGAGTGTTTTTATATGATTTTAAACGTTTCGTCAGTAAACATTAGAGTATAGAACTCACCTTTTGAATGGCTTGCTTTTTCATTTCTCGATCAATGTGTGTGTAAGTTTCTGCTGTAGTGTCTATTCGGTCATGACCAAGAAGTTCTGCAGCAGTGGTGAGTGGTACACCAGTCCTAGCACATATGGTTGCAAAGGTATGTCTTAACTCATGAAATGTAATGACAGGCTCAATACCAAGAGTAGGTTGAATTTTTTTCCACTTGTTGTTCAAACGGTCAGCGCGTAAATAAGAACACACTGTAGACGTAAAAAATGGACTTGAGCCAGAGTAGTTAACTCCACATTTCAGGTGTTTTGTTTTTTCTAGAAGTATGTGCTTTTTAATAGGTGCTATGAGTTCTTTTAAAATTGGAATTTCGCGAACACTTTTAGTCGTTTTAGGTGGAGTAATAAACATTTTATTTTTGTATGCACCATCTGAGTCAGCAACAGATATTCTATTAAGTGTTTTATCAATATTAATAGTTAACCTGTCTAGATCAACATCTGCTACAGTTAAAGCACAGAGTTCTCCAATACGTAAACCCGTGAGCATATCAAAGAAATATATAAACAGATCATTATCTTTGTTATATGCGTTACTCAGCTTAGTTATGTTGTCTGGTGAGAGACTTGATTTCTTTTTCTTATTCACTTTAGGCAAGGTAACAGTAAGTAGCGGGTTCCTAATAACGATTCCTTCGAGTAGACAATATTTGAAGAAGGTAGACATTAAGTTATAGATTCTGACCGCTGTATCTGGACTAGGTATTTTGTTAATATGCTTTTGAATGTCCATACTTTTTAGGTCTACAATTCTTTTATTATAGAAATTTGAATTGGTGATCCAGTTGTTGAAAAGCGAGTCATATCTTCTAAACGTACTTATAGCAAGTGTTGGTTTATGAACGACAGTAAGCCATTCACTAAAAAAATCACCTAAGGTAATTTTCTCATAACCTGCCTCAAGACCACTTTCTATACCTGCCAGGTACTTATCTCTTTCCGCAAGAGCTTCTTTCTTAGACTTTCCAAGAAACTGTTTTCGAATACGTTTACCACTAGAATCAAAACCAATAGTTGCAGTTACTCTATAATAATCAATGCCATTCACAGTAAAGTTTGTCTTTTTAGCCATAGTATCATCTCCCTACAAGTATTGTATTTCAGTGAACAGAATATAGAGCAGGTGTAATATTCTAATCTATGGAAGTATAGACCCATACATTAGGCAAATTGGTCAGAACCAGCATATTATGTTCATCTATATGCCAGTGCAGTTTTACAGCTACCATACTGTTTAGCTTTTCTGTTGCAATAGCTTCAGTAACATTAAAATAATCCTGCATGTCAGACATATGTTTAATGCAGTCATTTCGAAATGCTTCTAGTAAACTATCTGTTTTAATAAGAAAGTTAGAAGCCCACCTTATAGCCCTAAGTTCAGTTCTGTCATATTCAACACGTTCTGAGTAGGTCATGAATTTGACTGGAGCTTGATTCCCAATAGAAGTAAAGTAGTGGCCAAGTTCTTCAGCAAATATGGACCTGAATAAAGCGGGATCAGTCACTAATGATTCACTAAGGGCAATATAATTCATGTTCCCATCAGAGTAATAAAAACCTTCTATAAATAGTAGAGATAGGAGATAGATCATCAAGTTATGAATTTTTAAGTAAACTCCATATTGTATAGCCGTCAGCATTGATAGGTTTTTATAGCTTAGTTGAAAGACAGATGAATGAAAGTGTATAGCTGAAACAACTTGAAAATTCTATTGATTCGAATGAAATTGGTGTGTGATATTAATAGATTTACACATAAAGAATGTATAAATTTGTAAAAAAATAATTATATTGCTGTTGAATTTGTTAATTATCTAGTCTATAATTAAGATACAGATCAAGCCTCTACCGTCCGCGGTGAGGCGTTTTTTTTATCTAGGAGTTGATGATTGTGAGTACCAGACCTTTTTTATCAATAGAAGATCAGATTAAGAGACTACAAAGCAGAGGCTTAAGCGTATCTGATATTAAAAGTGCAAAAAAAGTGTTGTCCAGAGAAAACTATTATAATGTTATTAATGGTTATAAGATGCCTTTCTTGAAAAAGGACCTAAATGGAAGCTTAAATCTTCCAGAAGCGTATATTAAAGACTGTGATTTCATTGAAATATGTAGTTTGCATAACTTAGATAGAGATTTAAGGTTACTTCTTCTAGGATTTTTATTGAAGTTTGAGACTAATTTTAAAACATCATGTGCGTACAATTTCTCTGATAAATTCAGAATGGACTATGCATATTTGAATGCTGAAAACTACTCAAGAGTAAAAAACGACTTATCAAATGTACTAAAAAATTTAGCCCAATTATCAGCAGAGATTAACAGAAATACAAATGTTCGTAGTCCCAAAAGTGTCTATATAGGTCATTATATTGAGAAACACGATTCCGTACCGTTGTGGGTTTTAGTAAGTTCGCTCACGATTGGGAATATGTCCTATTTTTATAATGCGATAGATGAAGATCTAAAAGAGGTTATAGCTAGAGATTTTAGTACTCAATATAAACAAGAATATGGTTCGAAGGAAAAGATATCTAGTGGTGAAATGAAGCAAGTGGTTAGAGCGGTTAATTTATTTAGAAATGTCTGTGCTCATGAGGAAGTCCTTTATCTATTCAAGCTGAAAAAAGGCATAAAATCTAGTTTGTTTTCAAAATACTTTAATGATGAGAGGATCGATAGTGCAACCATTGAAAAGAACGATCTGTTTGCTCTTATTGCAATTCTTAAGCTTGTACTTGTTAAAGATGAATATTTTGAGTTGCTGGATGGCGTGGAACGGGTTTTCAGTAAGCATAAAGAAAACTTTAAATCAGTATCTTTCGATGATGTTGTTCAATTATCAGGATTTAGCGCGGATTGGAAAGAAATTTTAGTGTCTGCTATTAATTAGACAACACTTATGGTTAATAAAATATATGAACTACTTGAGGTTGACAGTGTCTCTGCCAACAGTAGTTATACAAAAATGAACCCTTGCATTCGAAGGGTTCATTTTTATTGGTTCTAAGTCAGTAGTGGGGGTGTGATCTTAATGGATCGTGCACGATTACTGTATTTCGACGAGGATGTCTATTCATCAGATACTGATGTAACACCATACGACGGTGGAGCCTATGCTTCAAGTACAACATATGTAACGGGCAATGCAGTAAAAAATACTGCTGATAAACTAAAAACCATGATACTTAAAGAAGGTGCGAAACTGTTAGATGTAAACGAAAACATGGTTGCGTATGATGGAAAAGTGATTAAAGTTCTTGGAACTGATAAACTGATTTCTTTAGAAGAATTATCTATGAAAATGATATATTCTAGTAAACAGTTAACAGCTTCTGAGTCTTTTGTCGGCCATAAATCTCCACCACCTTACATGGCTGGATTTGCAGAGGTTGAAGTCGATTTAGGAACAGGTCAAATAAGTGTTTTAAATTTTGCGACAGTTCTTGATATTGGTACTGTCATTAATCCAAATCTTGCACAAGTTCAAGTTGAAGGTGGCGTTGTTCAAGGTATTGGAATGGCTCTGTTTGAAGATGTTCAGTATACAGAAAAAGGTAGATTAATTACCAATAGTTTTCTTAGCTACAAGTTGCCAACGCGAATGGACGTAGGTAATATAATAGTTGAATTTGCGGATAGTTATGACCCTTCGGGTCCTTTCGGAGCAAAATCAGTGGGTGAGGTTGTTATCAACACCGCTTGTCCAGCAATTGCAGATGCAGTGTATAATGCTACTGGTGTAAGAATAACAAGTTTACCTTTAACACCTGAGAAAATTCTAATGGCGTTAAGGAATGAGAAAAATTTATGATATTGCATAGATGTATAATTTCAATGGTACTGGGGTGTAGAAGTATATAAATATTAATCTGATAAAAAGTTTGAATAACTATACAAGTTTGGGTATATACCCCACAAAGGAGGGGATATAAAAATGAAACATGATCAAGTTGGAAATCCTTATCATATCAACAACAATGTACAAAAAGAGAAAATGAACCAAGAAGAAAAAACGTTGAATCACCTTTATTCGGCACTCGACCAAATGTTATTGGAATTGAAAGCGATTCATGAGCATATTGAGAGACTTGACGAAAAAATAGAATAATGGCAATGATTAAGTTTAAATGAACCCTAGCATTTGTTAGGGTTCATTTTTATAATTTGTTACCTATTAACTGAATCGCTGTTTGGTAAATTCTTAGATTTTTTACTTCGTTTAAGATCAAGCATACGTTGGTCCGCTAATGAAAGAAGTTGCTCATAGGAAGATGTTGAATCCTTATCTGTACTGGATATTCCATAGCTAAAGGAGAGTACATAGGGTTTGTTATGCGTGAGATTATACCTATTAACAGAACTATCAATTCTATGACATATTTCGTTTGCAAACGCATAACCGGTGCTGTTTAAGGCAAGTACAAACTCATCTCCACCAACACGAGTTAAGATGTCTGTCGAACGAATTTCATTTTTTACGATGGTAATAAATGAAATAATATATTGATCGCCTTCTTTATGACCAAAATTGTCATTTACATACTTAAGTGAGTCCAAATCAAAGTAACAGAGTGCGTACTTTTTTAAGTTTTCCTTATGAAAAACATATTGCTCGTTCATTTTTTCAATGCCATACCTTGTATTGAGGCAATCGGTCATACCATCATAGGTTGCTAAGTATAGGAGTTTCGATTCCATAATGTCTCGAACTGAAGCTTCTATCTCTAGTTCGTCGATTTTATCTTCAAGTTTTGTTTTAATGACTGATTCACTACGAATTGTCGTATAGTGGTTTTTTGAATAGATGGAAGTGATTATAGTAAAAATAAGTAGTGTATAACACTGCAAGATGACCTCTAAAAAGTTCAAAGATTGAATAGAAAGTATGATGATTAGTAAGATGATGTTAACAAGGATAATGTCATGATAGTATTTTCTTGTAGGACCAGCAAAAAGAGAACCGCCTATAATAATAGCCATATAGACCTGAATAGAACGTAGTACTACTATCTGATTGACTTGAAAGTATGTAAGAATCAGTGCGTTTGAAAATATCAAAACAGAACAAACAAGTCCTGTATAAAACCATTTAAGAAGTTTATATTTTTGATTAAAATTCCTAATAGAAAAATTAATAACCAAACATGAGATTGCCAACAGAATTGAGATAATTCGAAATGATATTATTGATATAGGATAGCTGTAGACTTTTATATCAATTATTACAAATAGTAGGAATGAAATCATTAAGGTGGTTGATCCGATTACAGTTTCTTTCAATTCTCTCTTTTTAAGATTATCAACTTGTATATCCATATGTCACCTCTTCAATTTACATATCCGAAAACTCGAGTTTTAGTCTGATATATTTATAAGCTTTATCCATCATGTTTGGGTACATATGATCTGGAATACTATCAAAGTCAAGTGTAATGCCAATATACCAACGTGCACAATCGGTGTAACGATTTAAACAGTATTCTTGTTTGTATAACTGTAGAAGTTGAATATCGGATTTTATATGTGTTTTTATAAATTTGCAGTTATTAATATTTGTACATTCCATTGTTTTCTCCATTCCAAAGTGGATATTAATCGAATAGGTATTATATTTATACCAGTATGTTAGGTGTACTAACAATCATTATTATACAAAGTGTAAAAGTTTCCGGAGGCAATTTATGAATATTTTGAAGTCCTTCAATAAAATAACATACTATTTGTTACTAATAATAGTTGGCTCACTGACTGCTATTATCTTGGGAGAAGAAAGTGTTACTCTGAATGGATTGGCTGTAGGCAGTGTTCTTTACGTGTCGACAATTACGATTGCATCAATAGAAGGATACAAAGGGGCTGGTATTGCCATTCCGCTTAACTTAATGGGTTTACTCATGTCACTTAAGATTTATAATGATAATGGAAATTTTGCACATATAGTAATTGCCTATTTTCAGTTGGGTAATGCAATATCATGTGGCATTATTAGTTACTTAAGTGAAAGTCAAATGAGAAATACCAAACGGTTAGAAATGTTGGGTAAATATGATTATTTGACCAATGTGTTGTCACACTCATATTTTAATAGATACTATCAGGATATTATTGACCAAAATAATGAAAAAAACATAAGTTTTGTTATCATAGACATTGATAACTTCAAAGGAACAAATGAAAAGTATGGTTATAAACAAGGAGATGAGGTTTTAAAGGCTGCTGTTCGAAGAATCCAGAGTAAAATGACCACAGATTCTAGTATTTTCAGAATTTCGGGTGATCAGTTTTTAGTCTCTTTTAAAGATAAATCGATTAAAGAAATTGAACAGTTATCCAATGATGTCAAAGAGCAATTCATGATATCGAATTTTAAACTTCCAGAGTCTATGGAAACTATATCTATAGGTGTTTCCATTGGAATTTCAAACTATCCTTCAACAAGTAAAGAAATTTCGAATTTGCTTGAAGACACTTACAAAGCACTTTCTTACGTTAAGAACTCAGGGCATGATAATGTAAAAGTTTATGAGAACGTTTTTAGCGAACTGGAAAACCTTATATTGGACGATCACGATTTAGAACTTGCTATAAAAACCATACTATTAACGATTAATTCGAAAGACAACTACACCAATGGACACTCCATTCGAGTATCAGAGTATTCATATAAAATTGGGACACTGATGAGACTGGATCAGTCGGATTTAACAAGACTAAAATTGTCGGGACTGCTACACGATCTTGGAAAAATTAATGTAGAAAGCTCTATACTCAATAAGACTGAACGACTTACAGATGAGGAATACGATAAGATAAAAAATCATGTAGTCATAGATAAAGAACTGAGCAAGTATATTCCAAACATATCTGAACACGAAAATGCAATTCGGTTTCATCATGAACGTTATGATGGACTGGGTTATCCTGAGGGATTAAAGGGGTTAAACATTCCAATTGATGCAAGAATAATAGCTGTAGCAGATGCTTATGATGCAATGCTATCCAATAGACCCTATAGAAGTGCACTCAAGAAAGATAAGATTATTGAAGAGTTAAGTTTTAACTCAGGAAAGCAGTTTGATCCTGATATTACCCGAATGTTCATTGATTCTTTGATAAGTGGTGAATTCGACGAGGTAGAAAGTCGGATAGAACTTGGAAATATTGGTCTAGTTTAATAAAATCAGTGAGAATGGTGATGTAACCTCAATCATAGTCGTGTGAATGACTTAGATTGGGGTTTTTTATGTGGATTTCGATCACTAGACCGAACCGGTCTAAAAACTGTTGACAGGGTAAAATTCTGGGTGTATCATTTAATTAGACCAAAGTGGTCTAATACGAAATCATTACTTTAATCTTAATATGCACATCGCAATGGAGATATTTATGGCTTGTTTTGAATGGTTTACGGACACACAAAAGAAAGGACTGTTTAAATGTCTGTTCAATATAACGAAATTGATCTAGAGAATGAAAAGATCATAAAAATAATCAATGCTGCACTGGCTGAATTCGCAAAGTTTGGTATGGAGAAAGCATCACTGAACAAAATCCTCAAAGCTTCGAAAATCTCAAAAGGGGTCTTCTATCATTACTTTAATGACAAGGAAGAACTATTCAATTATTTGTTGAAATTTACAATTGAATTGAGTTTAAGAGATATAGACCAGAATTTAGACTGGGATGATGATGACATTATTAAACGTATTTGTGAAGTTTCAAAATTGAAGCTCTTAATAATCAAAGATTATCCTTATATGATCGAGTTTGGTGACAAGTTCAAAAGTGCCTTATATGAAAACGCTGATAAAGTGTACATGGCTGATTGGCGTACAAAGTTTTACACACATAATGTGAACTTTAACAGATTAAGAGATGAAGGAAATGCCAAAGAAGTACTTCACATTGTCCGCTGGACATATAAAGGTATTTTCATGGGAGTTTTAGAAAATGACAAAATGATTGACAAAAAGATTGATGAGGAAACTATTTCTGAGTTAATTAAGAAGTGCGATACGTACTATCAAGTTTTGGTTTCGAATTTTTACAAGTAATAAACTTAAAATATAAGGTGGTGATCTTATCAAAAGTAAGGGTCTTATAAACAAGAATTTTACTTTGTTACTGGCAGGTAGAACAGTTTCAGACCTGGGTTCTAGTATTCAAATGCTCATTATGCCACTGCTTATATTAGATATGGGAGGCTCTGCTAAAACAATTGGATTGTTTTCTTTTTTATACATTTTACCTATTCTGATCATATTCCCTTTCGGAGGTGTTATCGGTGACTTGTATAACAGAAAGAAGATTATGGTTCTTTCAGATTTATTAAGTGGTGCAGTGGTTTTAATACTGAGTTATTTATCTTGGATTGGAATGTTAAATATTGTAGTCCTATTAGCATTTCAAGTGTTGGTGTCATGTTTTTATGGTGTATTTGACCCAGCAAGCAAAGGGATAATACCACAGATTGTTGAGAAAAATAACTTAAGTAAAGCGAATTCACAAATAGCATCTCTTAGGATTCTTGCTGGTATGTTGGCCCCCATTATCTCAGTAAGTTTGTATATCAGATTTGGAATGACGACACTGTTTTTCATCAATGGTATATCTTTCATACTCAGTGCCATAAGTGAAATGTTTATAAAATACAAACACAAAACAAAAAATAAGCCCATTGGTGTCAAAGTGATTGTTTCAGACCTTGTGGATGGTATTAAGTTTATAAGAAAAGCAAAAATCATATTACAGCTTTGCTCATTTTTCTTAGTAAGCTATGCATTCATACATCCATTGTTGTCAGTTGTCCTACCGCTATTCTTTAGAACAACACTCAACTATTCTGACACCTATTATGGTTATTTACAGATGTTCTTATTTTTTGGTGCATTCATAGGGAGTGTAGTAGCCGGCTATACATCATCAAAAGGAAAGTTAAAACAAACTCTGATAATGGGAATACTCTTGACCAGCTTGTCTGTTGCTCTTTATACAATTATGTTGCAACCTTCAACGGTTGTTTTATTAGGGAATGATACAGTCCTTTATCTTATTATTTTTGGACTGGGTGTCTTTCTTCTTTATACATCAATGATGTTGGTAGGAATTCCAATGCAAACGATTATTCAAAATGAGACCCCTGATGTTTACATGTCACGTGTGTTTTCAATAGTAAGCCTAATCACAAAAGGTGGTGCACCACTGGGAGCCTTAATGTATGGATTTGTTATTGAAAAAATAGAAGTTCATACTTCAGCGGTTACAATTGCAATACTGGTTGCTGTCATTTGTATGAAGTACATTTTGAGTTTTAGAAAAATAACATCAAATGATCAGACAGAAGTCGTTTGATTAGAAGTGTTTAAAAATGAATAGTTTTTATTCAGATTTTTATTATGATCTTATTCAATGGATATCTAGTTAAGAGGAGGTTCTTATGATTTATAAATTTGATGACAAGCAAAGTCCATTACTCAAACAAGTGGGTGGCAAAGCTAAATCTTTAATAGAAATGACCAGTGCAGGATTTCCAGTTCCCACAGGGATTGTTTTGTCAGTTGATTATTTTGAGCCCTGGTTAAGTGACGTAAAAAACTCAGAAGTGTTTAGAACAGCACTTCAGAATATAACCATTGATAACTGTGACGCTGTAAAGGATTTTGCCATAAACAGACCCTTTACAGAAGAACAGAACTCTGCTTTAGAGACATACCTGTCTAGCCTAAGTGGAAATGTGTTTGCAGTCCGTTCTTCATCACCAGAAGAGGATTTAGAAGGTACAAGCTTTGCAGGTATGTATGAAACGTATCTTGGTGTAAAGCCCGATAAAATTAAAGAACATATTATTCTGGCGTTTGCGTCCTGTTTTGATTACCGCGTAATGGAATATAAAAGACAAAACAAGTTGGACTTACAGAACACAAGTATTGCGGTTGTGATCCAAAAACAAATAGCGTCAGAAATAAGCGGCGTAGGCTTTTCTCTCAATCCGCTAAACAATTGTTTTGATGAAGTTGTTATTAATGCAAGTTTTGGTCTTGGTGAAGCAATTGTATCCGGTATAGTAACTCCAGACACCTACATCTACGACTCTGCTGAGAAAAAGATTATCGAAAAGAAAGTAAATGTTAAAGAACTTAGCCTGTGGTTAAAAGACGACGGGGGAATTGAGGAAAAAGAAGTTCCAAATAAAGATGCTCAAGCCCTTACAAATGATCAGATTATTGAACTGTCTCAGCTAATCAAGAAGTGTGAAGACCACTATGGAAAACCTGTAGATACAGAGTGGGCATTTGAAAACGAAACACTTTATCTATTACAATCTAGACCCATCACAACATACTTACCTTTCTTTGAAGAGTTGCTCACAAAACCAGGTGAAAAGAAACGATTTTATATGGACCTAATGGTTATGACCCAGGGGTTTGAAGAACCAATGAGTGTATTAGGACTCGAACTTTGGGCAGACCTACTGGATAAAGTAAAAGGGGGTATGATGACGCCCCAGATTAATGGAACCACACCCGTGCTTCATGGGCGTCAATATATCAGTTTTACAGATTTTCAAAAGCTTGTGGGTAGAAAAGCCGTACACAAATTTGTGACAAGCTATGATGGAAATATTCGAAAAATATTCGAAGAGATTGACCTAGATGCACATGTACCAGACAAAAAACCTGCTGGTGCCAAGGAATATAAAGGCAAAATGTTTAAGATGGTTATGGGACTCATTCCAGGTATGATGAAAGGTGTATTTAGAGGACATGAAACAGTCATTGCTGAGTACGAAGAGATTGCTAGCAAAATCATAAAACAGGCTAAATCTTTGAATAAAGAAGATGCCTTTGAGTACAATGCATCTTTGGTTTCGTCCCTCCTGTTACAGTCCATGGGAACAATTTCAGTCATTTTGTCTGGACTTCTGTCTCAACAAAAAATCAAAAAGATGTTCAAGGGTGATGATATAGAAAAAGAAATTATAGCACTTTCTATGGATCTTAAAGGGAATCCAACAAGTGCAATGGGACATCTGCTTTTCAAAATGGCATGTTATGATGAGTTTCAGAACATTGGCTCACGAGAATTGTTTATTCAAAAATGTGAGGCCCGCGATTTTTCATCAGAGTTCCTTACAGATTATGATGCCTTTATGGACAAATATGCTGTTCGAGGTATGCGTGAAATAGATGTCGCCTCTAAAAGAGTCTATGAAGATGTTGGTATGTTGTACGACAAAATAGTTGATATTAATATCAAAGACAATCAGATTACCAAGGTAAAAGAAAAGAGAAATGAAGCTTATAGCAAACTCCTAAATGCTGCCAGAGCAAAAGGCATTCAAAAGAAGTTTGTAAAATCAACAGAAAGGTATCAAGGCACTTTTGGTTATCGAGAACACCCTAAGTATTTAATCGTTTATATATTCGCTATGCTCCATAACATTTGTTTAGAAATGGCTGACGTATGGGTGGAACAGGGCCGATTAGAAGAAGCTTATCAAGTTTTTGACCTAAGCGTGGATGAAATATCGAGAGCTCAAAAAGATGACGCATTTGATTTAATGGCAGCACGAGAAAAGAATCTAGCCGGGTATAAAAAAGTTGAACATGTAAAGAACTGGCCACTTGTTATTGACAGCCGCGGTAAAATCTATAAACCTAAAATAGATATGACAGATGGGGACATCGCAGGTGACCCTATAGCGCCAGGTAAAGTTGTTGGTAAAGCAAAGGTGCTCAAAAGTCCTTATGAAAAGCCTTTAGAGCCAGGCGAAATTCTAATAGCAAGAAACACTGAACCGTCCTGGACACCTATATTTATCAATGCTGCAGGTGTTATTATGGAAATTGGAGGTCCTCTACAACATGGAGGTATTATTGCAAGAGAATATGGCATTCCGTGTGTAAGTGGTCTTGTTGGCATCATGGATATTATTAAAGACGGTGACCTCATCGAAGTTGATGGCTACAATGGTGTTGTAAAAATATTAGCAAACTAATTGCAAGTAAAGAACTCTTTGTAAAGAAGGGTTCTTTACTTTTTTTTAGATAATTTCTGACTTGTAACTGTTACAATCAAATACTTGAACTACGTTTTAAGTAATTTCATTTGGGTAAACGTGGAAATAGCGGATAAAAATTAGTATCTAATTTTAAGGATCTAAATAAGGAGGTAATTGAGTGAATGGCTTAAATGCAAAAGTAGATGTAATATTGACTAATTACGCGTATAGGGTTGAAGACTTACTACCAATTTTGCTCGAAGTACAAGATATCAGTGAAGGTCGCTTAATTGCAACTGAGACATCACAATATATTGCTGATCAGATTAAAATACCATATACACAAATTTCTGAAGTGCTCTCATTTTTCGCTGCATTTAATGAAAGCAATAAAGGGAAGTACCACATTGAAATGTGTAACAGCACGGTCTGTAGATTGAATGGGAAAGGGCCAATAGAGTTAAAATTGGAAGAACTACTAGATATTAAAGTTGGTGAAACTACAGAAGACAATATGTTTACTTTAGACTATGCCCCGTGTTTTGGAGCCTGTGACACATCACCGTCTGTGCGAATTAATAAAAAAGTATATGGAAATTTAACAGCAGAAAAAATCACACTTGTAATTGATAAACTGAGAGGTGCCAAATGATTAAAATAAAACCATTAATCACTGAATTTTTTAATCAATACACATATGATGACATAGAAAAATATATTGAACTAGGTGGATTTTCTGGTCTCAGAAATGCAATTAAAGGTGGAAGAGAATTTCCAATTAATGAACTTAAACTGGCTGATCTAAAAGGACGTGGGGGTGCAGAATTCCCGGCATGGAGGAAATGGGATGCTGCGAAAAAACGAACGGATTCCCTTAAACTCATTTTATGTAATGCCGATGAAGGTGAACCTGGATCGTTCAAAGACCGTGATCTACTTTCAAGAGATCCCTATAAAGTGATTGAGGGTATGATTATTGCTGCGTATTCAACAGGTGCTGAAAAAGGATACATATATATACGCGAAGAATATGCCTACATAAGAGAACATTTCATTGTGGCCTGTGATAAAGCCAGACAAGCGGGTTATCTAGGTGACGATATCTTAAATGCGGGTTTTAGTTTTGACATCAAAGTTAACATTGGTGCAGGTGCTTATATTTGTGGTGAAAATACCGCATTGATCGAATCCATGCAGGGACGTGTAGGACGCCCTAGATTAAAGCCGCCTAGAGTTGGAGAAAAAGGCTTGTTTGGTCTTCCAACCATGGTTAATAATGTTGAAACCTTTGTTTGTGCAACAACCGTATTAATGCATGGATCTGATGTTTATACAAGACAAGGTACAGAGATTAGCAAAGGCAACAAGGTTATAAGTTTGAGTGGAAAAATTAAAAATCCAGGAACATACGAAATTCCATTTGGGGTAAGCTTAAATGAAATTCTATATGATCTTGGTGGAGGAAGTAAAACGGGTGAACCTATCAAGTTTGTTCAGACTGGCGGGGCATCAGGTCCAATAATTCCTGCGAGTCAGTTTGATCTAAAATATGCGTATGAAGATTTTAAAGCCAGTGATTTCATTATGGGCGCTGGCTCAATTGTAGTGGCAGATGAAAGCGTAGGGGTAATTGATTATTTAATAGCAATAGAGGAGTTTTTCAAACACGAGTCTTGTGGAAAATGTACACCATGCCGTGAGGGACTTTCACACATTGTCAAAATTCTTCATAAAATGGCTGATAAAACAGCGACTCAAAAGGACATGGATAAACTTCTAAGGGTTTCTGAAGTGATGGTAAATGCGTCCTTCTGTGGACTTGGAGAAACGGCACCCACGTCACTTTTATCTGCAATAAAATATTTTGGAGATGAACTCTATTTAAACATTAAGAAGGAGGAGGCCTAAATGGTTAATCTGACGATCAACAATAAGAAAATTGAAGTTGAGCCGGGAATCACAATTCTTGATGCATGTAAAAAATTGAATATTGAAATTCCAACCTTCTGTTATGATGATAGATTAAAAATTCATGGATCGTGCCGCGTCTGTGTTGTTGAAGTTGAAAAATCAAAAAAACTGATGGCTGCATGTGCTACACAAGTAAAAGAGAATATGGTTGTACATACACATTCAGACCGTGTCATGCGAGCGCGTAAGGAAATTTTAGAACTTATGTGGGGCGTACACGATAACGACTGCCTAAGTTGCCAAAAGGCAGGTGGCTGTAAACTTCAAGACTACTGTTTTGAATATGGTGTCGATGCAGACACTTCAGAGTATAAACTCAAACTAGAAGGCCGTTATGATGCTACGAATGAGTTCTATACCATTGACCGTGACAAGTGTATTCAGTGTGGCAAGTGCATACGCATGTGTCGAGAACTTCAAGGTACATCAGCCATTGGATTTACCAAAAGAAGTGGTGAAATGCATGTTGCACACCCATTTGGAAGTGGTATGGAGCATTCCTCATGTGTTTCTTGTGGAAACTGTGTTAATGTCTGTCCTACAGGTGCATTAATGGAGAAAAAGAAAAAACCATTTAGAGTATGGGACACAGATAGGACTGTACGAACAACTTGTATATATTGTGGTGTGGGTTGCCAGATCGATTTAGAAATTAAGGACAATAAAATTGTTCGTATTGATCCCGCTGTTGATGCATTAAACAAAGGTCTTTTATGTGTTAAAGGCAAGTTTGTCTATAATTTCGTAGATCATCCAGATAGATTAACAACGCCTCTTATTAAAAAAGAAGGCAAGTTTGTAGAAAGTTCATGGGAAGAAGCTCTCGGTCTAGTTGTTTCTAAAATGAAGTCTACAAAATCAAAGTATGGCTCAGACGCATTTGCAGCCTTGTCCTCAGCCAAATGTACAACCGAGGACAATTATGTAATTCAAAAACTATTTAGGGCAGTTCTTGGAACAAATAATATTGACCACTGCGCCCGTCTCTGACATAGCTCAACAGTTGCAGGTCTTGCAGCTTCGTTTGGTACTGGTGCGAGCACAAATAGTATTGGTGAAATTGAGAATTCAGAGGTCATGTTTATAACGGGTTCTAACACAACAGAAACCCACCCAGTCATTGCAACCTTTATGAAAAGGGCAATTGCTAAGGGGTGTAAACTGATTGTTGCAGATCCTAGAAAAATTGAGATGGCAAAATATGCAGATGTTTATCTTCAAATTAAGCCTGGAACCAATGTTTCCATGTTGAATGGTATGATGAACTACATTATAGAAAATGAGTTATACGACATGGACTACATAAATGATAGAACTGAGGATTTTGAACTTGCTAAAGAAGTTGTTAAGAACTTCCCAATAGAAAAAGCAGCAGAAATCTGTAATGTTCCTGTTGAAGACTTAATTAAAGCTGCCAAAATTTATGGTGAAGCGGACACCGCAGGCATCTTTTATACCATGGGGGTTACCCAACACAGCCATGGGACTGAAAATGTGAAATCAGTTGCCAATCTAGCTATGATGTGCGGGAACGTGGGTAAAGAGTCAGGCGGTGTGAACCCACTCAGAGGACAGAACAACGTTCAAGGTTCTTCTGATGCGGGTGCACTCCCGATTTATTATCCTGGGTATCAGAAAATAATTGATCCAAGTGCACAAAAGAAGTTTGAAAAAGCTTGGGGTGTAGAACAGCTTTCTGAAAAAAATGGTTTAACTATTCCTAAAATGGTTGAAGCCATAAATGATGATGTTATTAAGTTTATGTATGTTATGGGTGAGAACCCTATGGTTTCAGAACCCAACCTATCACACTTTGAAGAAACCATGAATAAATTAGATTTTTTAGTGGTTCAGGACATATTCTTAACAGAAACGGCAGCGGTAGCTGATGTTGTATTACCAGCAACCTGTTACGCAGAAAAGGAAGGCACATTTACCAACAGCGAAAGACGTGTTCAACGTGTTAGAAAAGCAGTGGAAGCACCCGGTATTGCAAGACCGGACTGGGAAATATTAGATGAGATTATGCAACGCATGGGTTACAAAAATAGTTTCACATCACCAAAAGAAATTATGGACGAATTGGCATCTGTAGCGCCAAAGTATGGTGGAATTAGTTATGACCGTATTGAAAAACTTGGCCTGCAGTGGCCATGTCCAAATAAAGATCATCCTGGAACCAAGTATCTACACAAGGATGAATTTGCCAAGGGGATAGGAACCTTCCATGCAGTAGAGTTCAAGGAACCAGCAGAAACCACTGATGCAGACTATCCACTTATTCTTACAACGGGTAGAATTCTATATCAGTTCCATACCAGAACAATGACTTCACGAGAAGAAGGTATAAGCAATATTGCTGGTAAAAGCTATGTTGAAATATCACCTGGCACAGCTAAGGAATTGCACATTAAAGATAAGGAGCTTGTAGCGGTATCGTCAAGACGTGGGCGTATTCAAGTACCAGCTCGTGTGTCGGATATTGTTGCGGATGGTGTCGTATTTGTGCCTTTCCATTTTGCTGAGGAATCTGTAAACCGTCTTACAAATGAAGCATTTGATCCAACAACAAATATTCCTGAATTAAAAGTATGTGCTGTTAAGATCGATAAATTATAAATGTTAAAGCGGTCTCAGTCCCCCTAGTTTCCACCAACTAGGGGGACTTTTATTTTAGTTGCAATTATGTTTATTGGGTTCCTAGGAATTGGATATTTTATATTTTCTAATCAAGCGGCTCTGGTCGAAAGTCATGAATCATATTTATTAGCTGATGAGTTACGACAAAGTTCAGATGATTTGACAAGATTAGCTAGAACCTATGTTGTTACCGGCGATTCAAAATATGAAGATTTTTATATGACAATACTAGACATTAGAAATGGTGTTAAAGCAAGACCTGAAAATTATGAGAGAATTTACTGGGATTTAGTGATTTCTGATGGAAAACCTCCAAGACCAGATAGTGGTGTTAAGGTTCCACTAAATGACCTTATGCAGGAAGCGGGATTCACTCAAGCCGAGTTTGGTAAATTAACTGAAGCAGGAAATAATTCAGATGGACTTGTAAGTGATGAAAGAACAGGTAGCACAGTTGATTTTTATACAGACAGACAAAATAATTTGCTCCTTTTGATTGCGATATTCTTAACGGTCATCTTAATTTCGTTGGTCTTTATCTTTGCAACAATCTACAGAAGACTGCAAAAACCACTTAAAGAGATGCCAAAAATTATTAGCCAAGTTGCTGAAGGCGATTTTACCGCTAGCCTTGATATTGTTTCCAATGACGAATTGGGTGTAATTTCTACTTCCTTTAATAAAATGGTGGAAGACGTAAAAGATGTTATTAGGAAATTAACCGAAACCATCCAGGCAGCAGACCAGTCTACGAACCGAATCGCATCATCAACTAACAATGTAACAGTTGCCAATGAAGAAGTAAGTAAGGCCATTATGGAAATAGCAACAGGCACCAATGATCTGTCAGGAAAAGCATATGAGTCATTGGAATCTACAAACAAACTTGCAAACAGCATTCAAGATATTTCTGATGAGATTAAAGATGTTTATGAAAAAACAAAGAAAATGAAAGATACAAATGAAATCGGCGTTAGATCTATGAAGGAGCTAGAAACTAGATTTACAGAAAATGCAGAATCTTCATCTAAAGTTGCACAAGGTATTGGAGAGCTGTCAGTTAAATCTGAGCTCATAGGCGGTATTCTTGTTGCGATTGATAGTATTGCGGAGCAGACGAATTTGTTAGCACTCAATGCTGCAATTGAGGCGGCAAGAGCTGGGGATGCAGGTAAAGGGTTCGCAGTTGTTGCAGAAGAAGTTAGAAAGCTAGCTGAAGAGTCGTCAAGATCGACAGAAGAAATTCAGAAAATCATTCAAGATATTACTCAGATTATAAGATCAACAGAATCAGATGTAAACAATGCTGTTGAAATCCTGTCAAAAGCTGACGACAAGTTGAAGGAAACAAGATCTGTTTATGAAGAAATTGTCCACTCAACAAATGCTGCCATAGACCAAATTGAAGGTATAAACGACAGAATAAGTATTGTAGATCATGAAAAAGATGTAACCAAAGGTGCTATAGAAGAAATGTCAGCTGTTTCTGAAGAAAGTGCAGCTGCTGCTGAAGAAATTACAGCTTCGGTAGAAGAGCAAACATCTGCAATTGAAGAAATTAATCATTCAATGCAAGAGTTGAATAGACTTGTTGTTGATTTGGGTGAGTTGAGTAGGCAATTTAAGATTTAAAGCAGTGATTATTTGAGAAATGTTTTTTAAATTTCAAAAATAAGGCATACGTCACAACGTGTGCCTTATTTTTTTCAACTCTTATCAAAACTTATGATTGGCAGCTTAGCCAGTAAGGTTCAAACATTAGCAAATGGGGTAATAACTAACCAATAGATTGTATAAAATATTGTCATAATGGATTATTATCTGGAGGGTCAGATGGTAAAAGATATATATTCACTTTCGCTTTTTATTCTATTCGTTACATACATTTTTATAGGGTTTAATGCGCTAGCACTCGATAAGAAACAAAAGCTAAATTGGGTGTTTTTAATGTTGTGTATCAGTTTATCCATTTGGTCTATTTCATTTTCGATTGCTACGGCAGCGCAGTCCTTTGAACAAGCACTTTTATGGAGACGCATTGCAACATTTGGATGGGGTGTTTCATATAGCATCATCGTACATTTTATGTGGTGGTTGACATTTAAGGGGAACTTGTTTGAGAATATTATCAAATGTATACTCATTTACTTGCCTGCTGTGTTTAACGTTATGGTTTTCGGCATAATTGATAGTATTGCGAGATCACAGTTTCACTTGGTACATACATCGTATGGTTGGGCAAGTATTCCTACGGAACTTTGGGGCGACACATATTTTAATTTTTACTATATTTTATACACACTCATTGCATTCTATTACTTGTTTAAGTGGAATAGAACTGAGACTAATCTAACTAAACAAAAACATACAAGACTGCTAATGAAATACTATTTAATCGCTATCGTTGCAGGAACCATTACTGATAGAGTCATAAATGTTGTGAGTAATTATGCTGTGCCATCCATGGCCCCGTTTTTCATCATGTTGCCAATCGGTGTGATATTCTACGGTATTACCCAGAATGCAGGGTTGATTACGTCTCGAAGAAACAAGGTGAACAGATTTGGTCAAATTCTTACAGATAAAACAAGGTCCAATCTGTATTTGTTTGTATCAATGGCACTTGTCCTAGGGAGTATTTCCAATGTTATTGTGTATATGAAATACACAGAAAACTGGCTTTTATCATTACCAATGAGTGTTGTACTTGCAATAATAAGTGCTGTTATTTATGTGTTACCAATCAGTATTGAGTCAGACCAAAATCAAGAAAGAATCCTCATACTGACCTTGATTGTTTCATTGCCACTGGTGCTTCTGAACTATTATGATCCACTGGTAACCAATATTCTGTGGCCCATTCCCATATATTATTTTATGATCGCTATAATATTTAATAAGAGATCAATGAAGTATTTGATTCTAGCAATGAGTATTTTCATCAATCTAATTACTTGGTATAAAGTTGGCTCAATTACCGTGGAAATCGATTCTTTTGTTCACCTGTTTAGGGTACTCTTCTATTTGTTTGGTGTGAGTTTAGCACTCTATATAAATAGGATTTATGTTCTCAGACTAGAAGTAAATAAAAGACAGTCTGACCTACACAAGTTACTTATGTTAATTACAGTGGATATAGCAACGATCAACAAAGATAATTTCGACGAGAAAATTAACGACTTCTTGAAAAAAATTGGTGAGTTTACAAAATCAGATCGATGTTATATAGGCGTTTCAGTCAAAGAGGACCAATCATTTTCCTTTACACATGAGTGGAAGAAAAATAATAGCCAATCCGTACTAGACTTAGAAAAAGAATTGAATCAATTGAAGTTTTTGTTTGTGCAGAAACAGTTATTTAAGTATGGTTGGACATTTATTTCTTCTCTTAATAATCTTCCAAGCTCAGCCCAAGCAGAACGGTACTTTATGGAGAAACATGATATTAAATCCGCCATACTAGCGTCTATCAATAATGGAGAAGAAATAAGAGGTTTTATCGGGCTGGACCATATAAATCATAAAAAGAAGTGGTATTTATTGGATCATGGTGTGTTAACGGTGGTAGCCAACATCCTTGCAGAAGCCTTTCAGAAAATAGAAGCTGACGAGGAAATAAATTATCTTGCTTATTATGATTCCTTAACCAATTTGCCTAATCGTGTGCTACTCAACGATCGTATTGAACAGGCCATTTATTTATCACATAAAGATGAAAAACAAGTGAGTGTTGTATTTATTGATATTGATGCCTTTAAGACAATAAATGATGCCTATGGACATGGGGTTGGTGATGATGTTCTTGTCGAGATTTCAAAACGAATATCTTCTTCAGTACGTGATATTGATACAGTGTCACGGTTTGGTGGAGATGAGTTTGTTGTCTTACTCTCGCACATAAATGACAAAATTGAAGTTGAAAAATTTATTATTGCTATCCAAAAAAATCTCGATGAACCTGTTATTATTAATGATGTTCAAATTCATTTAACAGGGAGTATAGGTGTTGCTGTTTATCCCAATGATGGAATTGATGCAGTTGGTCTTACGAAAAATGCAGATTTAGCTATGTACAATTCGAAAAAAAACGGCAAAAATCAATATACATTCTGCTCAGATCTGCTTAAGAAAAATGCAATTACAGAAATGAAGCTAAGAAATAGTTTATATCGGGCAATAGAGAAAAATGAGCTGGTACTTCATTATCAACCACAAATAAGTACAAAAGACAATTCAATTACAGGATATGAAGCGCTTGTAAGGTGGGTTCATCCTGAAATAGGGCTTGTTACACCGGATGTGTTTATTCCTCTGGCAGAGCAAACAGGTATGATAAATGAGATTGGAGTATGGGTATTAAATACTGCGTGTATACAAAACAAAGTATGGCAGGACAAAGGTATGAGGAAAGTCCCTATTGCAGTAAATGTATCAATACAGCAGTTTTATGGTGGTCAATTGCTTGACCAGGTTCAATCTGGAATCAACAAGTCTGGTTTGGAAGCTAAATACTTAGAAATTGAAATTAATGAGAATATTGCAATGAAACAAACCGGTGACATACTAGATACTTTGAAAAAATTAAAGGAAATTGGTGTTAAAATTTCAATCGATGATTTTGGTACACAGTATTCATCTTTGAGTAAGCTGAAAGATATTCCAGTGGACAGACTTAAAATTGACAAGCAGTTTGTTAGAGGAATCGGTGTGAACAGTAAAGATGAAAAAATCATTGAAATCATCATTGATCTTGCTAATCAACTAAATTTGGATCTAATAGCAGAAGGTGTTGAAACAGAAAATCAAATTAAGTTTCTAAGCTTAAAGTCCTGTGAACATGTTCAAGGTCAGTATTTTTATAAACCAATGGGTCGAGAACAGATTGAAGATGTATTAATCAAAGAAAGTGTCACAAATGTTAGATAGAGTTTCAAGAATATGGAGTGAGTTAGATGGATCAATCTACAATATCCAAGTACAAAAAAAATGAATATATCTTGAAACATATCGCCTTTGTATACATAATAGGTGCAGTACTTAATGTGCTTCAATACTTTTTTGATGATGTAAGTTTGGCTCGAGTTATAGGATTCAGCACATTATTACTTTTCATAGCCGTATTTGTCTTATTAATCCCCAAAATAAGTAAAACAGAGTATCAAATGGTTAATTTACTCACCATAGTGTTAACCTTGTCCATACCTTCGGTTATTTTCTGGTTCTTAAAAGTGTATGGTAGTAATGTTGTATGGCCAATTCCTTTGCTCATAACCATGTTAACGATTTTCTTTAACAGTAAAAAAATGATTACGTTTACTGCAATATCAAGTATAGTTACGGGTATTGCTGCGTGGATGATCATTCCCAATCTCGAGATTCAACTGGATAACTTAGATTATATTTCACGTATTGTTTTTTATGGTATGTGTATTGTAGTGATGTCTTATATTAATAAAGTATACGTTCTAAGGCTCAAGGAGTATGATTTACAGGTTGGATTTCAAAAGCTTTTAACTGAGCTATCAACAGAATTTTTGATGATAAATCAAAAAAATTATGAAAGCAAAATGAGGACTTTGTTGCGATCGGTTGGAACCTTTACCAATTCGGACCGTTGTTATTATGGTGTTGTTTCTACAACAGATGCTGGAAATAGGCTTACAGAGATTAAACTAGAATGGTTAAGTGAAGGTACACCATCAATGTTACCTAAGACACTCGTGAGTATTGGCAGAGGCGGAAATTGGATTGAAGACCAACTCCGGAAAAAAAGCATTATGATAGTTACCGATGTTTCTGAGTTACCAATAGAAGCCGTAACATTAAGAAGGATGATGGAAGAGCATAATATCATATCCCTCATGTTGATACCAATAATTACCGAAGATAATCTTTTGGGCTTTATTGGTTTAGATCAATATGAGTTAAGGAAGAAATGGAATATTTACGATAACGAAATGATTATGGTACTGTCCAATATAATTGCAAAAGGATTACTCAAAATACAGACCCAGAATAAGGTACACCATATGGCCTATTATGATTCTTTAACAGGACTACCTAATAAAGTATTACTAGAAGATAGGATTGAACACGTTATTAGTATTTCAAAAAGATACGAAATGAATGTTGGGCTTATCTATATGGATATAGATGAGTTTAAGACCATTAATGACACCTTAGGCCATGATGTTGGAGATGCTTTGCTGATCCAAATGAGTAAAAGAATATCGAAAGCATTGGATAAACCATTAACAGTTTCGCGAGTAGGAGGAGATGAATTCATAATACTTATCCCCTCTGTAAAAGAAATGGATTACATCGATTCAGTGGCAAATAGTATTCGTAATGAGTTCAGTGAATCGTTTTGGGTGAATGCATTTGAATTTTTTATTAATGTAAGTATGGGAATCTCAGTTTATCCCAATGACGGAACTGAAGCGAATGAACTTATTAGAAATGCCGATTTAGCTATGTACCATTCGAAAAAAAATGGGAAAGACCAGATAACATATTGTTCAAGTTTGATAAAAGAAGGAATAAAAGAGTCTACAAAGATTAAAAAGTATCTTGAAACCGCTCTTGAGAACAAGGAACTAGTGGTATACTACCAGCCACAAGTGAACACCCATACGAAAGAGATAACAGGTTTAGAAGCATTGCTAAGATGGAATCATCCTGAATTAGGTTTTGTTTCTCCAAAGGTTTTTATCCCTGTTGCAGAGGAGACAGGACTCATTCATGAAATAGGTGAGTGGGTATTGTTTGAAAGCTGCAAACAGATGAAGGCATGGCATAATCAAGGTTTAACCAAAGTTCCTATTGCAGTTAATGTATCAATAAAACAGTTTTCAAAGGGAGAGCTGGTTCAGACTGTTGAAGAAGCACTGGAGTTAACAAAACTTAATCCAAAGTATCTAGAATTAGAGATTACTGAAAGTGTTGCCTTAAAAGAATCAGATTATATTATAAAGGAACTTCATGCACTCAAAAGTTTAGGGATCAAATTATCAATAGATGACTTTGGTGCTGAGTACTCATCTTTGAGCAGATTAAAAGAGTTGCCAGTAAATAATTTAAAGATTGACATGGAATTTGTAAAGAAAATTGGAAAAAGCGTCAAGGATAAGTCCATTGTTTCGATTATAATTAACTTGGCTAAGAGCTTAGAACTTAGTGTGATTGCAGAAGGTGTTGAAACTTTTGAAGAGTACGAGTTTTTGTTGCAGCATCAATGTGATATCATCCAAGGATACTACTTTTATAAGCCACTGCAAGTTGGTTCACTTGAACAGATTTTTAGAGACGAGAAGGCAAAACGCATTGGTTAGTTTAATAAAATATTCATATAATAGTATAGAATCTTCATAAGCCCGTCCTTTGTTCATAAGATTCTATTGTTAATATAGTTTTAAATTAAACAGATTAACAATAATAGACGAGGTGGGACTATGAAAAAGAAATTAGGTATTGGGCTTTTAATATTTGCCATTATGGGTGCATTGATAGTATCGAACTTAGGTACGTTGGAATACTTGGTAATGGGTGCAGTCACTGAAAAAGTTAAGTTCCAGGTTGAGGGAAATACTGCAATCATGACTGGCGTTATTGATAAGAGTGCGATCCAATCAGTTAAAGCGTTGATTGCCAATAACCCAGAAGTCAAAACAATTGTCATGAAAAATGTTCCTGGATCTATGGATGATGAATCCAACCTGGTGGCCAGTCGACTGGTCAGAGAAGCGGGTCTAAATACATTTGTACCTGCTGATGGTATGATAGCTTCTGGTGGCACAGATTTCTTTTGTGCTGGTGTGAATAGGTCAATTGAGGCAGGGGCTGAAATTGGTGTTCATAGCTGGGCGGGGGATGGTGTGTCAAATGCTAACTTACTTCCAAGGGATAATCCTGAACATCAAAAGTACTTAGACTATTATTTAGAAATGGGAATTCCAACAGATTTTTATTGGTTCACAATCCAAGCTGCTCCGGCTGAAAGTATTCACAATATGAGTACAGAAGAACTAATAGAATACAAACTTGTTAGCACTGTAAACTAATGCCAATCAATTATCCCTGTATATAGGGGTTACAATTCCTTTGCAAATGCAAGTGAAGAAAAATTAAAATATTAAGGTCGCCTGCAAAAACTGTAAGGCGATTTTTTTATGTTATTATCAGATAGATAGACAGAAACGACTGGTCATAATTGTACATATAAGGAGTTGTTCAAAATAAATAAATCCATCAAAATCTCTAAACCCAAAGTAAGTCAGAGTGTTGAGTATAATAGAGTTAATATTAGAGCAGTCCAAGATGAAGACACTTTTGCTGACGTATCTATGATTTCAACAGAAATAAGAGACGAATCGGCTGAACATGTTAGAATTACTGGGTCACTACTTCGCAATGTTGAATTTTTGAATGTAGATTTTGAGTCTTTAGATCTAGTAGATGTAATATTTGAGAATTGTGACCTATCCTCATGTAAGTTCACCAAAGCAAGACTTGATAGGGTGGCGTTCATAAACTGTAAGATGATTGGCATTATATTTAGTGATTCAACAATCAAAGACACACGATACAAAGAATGCAAATGTGATTATGGTGTGTTTGGATTCTCAGAAATCAAGAATACTATTTTTGAAGATTCATATTTGGTTCACTCAAATTTTCAGAACTCAAAATTGGTCAAAACATATTTTGAAGGCTGTGAACTACAGCACACACAACTATCAGGTGCAAAATTAAACGGAATAGATTTTAGAAACTCCAATATTGAAAGTGCTGGTGTTAGACCAGAAGATTTAAAAGGTGTAATCGTCAGTCCAGTTCAAGCAGTGGATTTTGCCAAGTTACTTGGATTGGTTGTCAAACCTTAAAAATTATTTTGCATCAATGGAAAAAGCGCTGGGGCAGCATACAGATAATTTAAAAATAGATATTAAAAAAACCACTGATTGCTCAGTGGTTTTTATCGTCTTACTATACAGCTTGCTTGTTTGATTGTTCATACGCCTGACAGACAGTTGCTAAGATTCTTTCTTGTACTGAAGCTACAAGGTTGCCTTCGTCATCAACGGCACTTTCGTTTAAGTCAATTCTGATTTTAGGGCAAAGATCAAAGTTTCCATACCATTCTTCATATGTATCTCTTAGATCGATCATATAATCTTGAGGTATCATTTCTGCTTCTGTACCTCTACTACGTTTCTGAATACGATCCATTGCTGTATTTATAGAAACATCTAAGTAGATCAAAAGTTTAGGCGGATTAATATGTTGCAACATATTGTGAAGCAGTTCCTGGTAGATTTTCAACTCATCATCAGCCATACTGCCACGTTTGTTAATGGTTTTAGCAAATATTTCATCACCGTAAATTGAACGGTCAAGAATTGCAAATTGCTCATTTGCTTCAATTTCTTTAAGATCTTTAAATCTTTCGTTCAAAAACATAACCTGAATTATTGCACTCCAACGCTCCTGGTCAGCATAAAAACGGTTAAGCATTCTATGTTCAAGAGAGTTTTCTGTATCGTCGTTTTTAAGTTCTTCAAACATAGGGATATCAAGATGTTCAGATATCATTTTGGCAACTGTTGTTTTTCCAGCACCAATTATTCCGTCAACAACTATGGACATATTTCTAAATTCTCCTTCGAATATGTAATTTCTTTTGTAAGTACTCGCAAAGGACATAAACTCTCCTCCAAATCATTCAATAAGACAAGTTTCATTTTACATGAAATTAACTTCAAAGTAAAGAATTGAACACCATATATAGTTGTCTGAATTGTTTTAAAATACCATGGGATGTGGTTGCCTTGAATTATTATTCAGTAAACAGTTGAATATACAAATAAATATGAGTTTTTTTAGCATTATAAGGAGATTCATTGGCAAATAGGCCTAAAGTCCAGATTTCGATTTATGAAAAATTAACAATAAATATTGGTTTACAAAAAAAAATTGGGGCATAAGTAGAATATACACTTGCAAATGGTTTGCATTTGCATCATAATAAGTTTAGAAATCTAATTGAGGAGGATTCTCATTTATGAAAAATAATATAAAAATATTAACCCTAGTACTTGTATTTCTTGTTGCCTTAGCTGGGTGCCAATCACCTGCAACCAATTCCGCTGATGCCAGTGGATCAGAAGTACAAGAAAATGTAAAACCAATTGTTATAACAACATTGTTCCCACAATATGATTTTGTGAGACAAATTACTGGAGATACAGTCAACGTTGTACTTATTGTACCACCTGGTGTAGAAGCTCATTCCTACGAACCTACACCACAGGATATTGTTAAAATTCAAAATGCTGATTTGTTTGTTTATACAGGTGAAGTAATGGAACCTTGGGCAAGTAAAATAATCAACACCATTGGAGAAGACAATGTCAATGTACTAGAAGTGAGCTCAAGCATACTTACTGGAGACTCAGATCGCGAAGATGATGCTGACCATGAAGACCATGAAGATCATGAAGCGGACCATGATGACGATGAAGCTGACCATGATGATCATAACCATGGATCAGTGGACCCACACATTTGGTTAGATCCAGTTTATGCTGTTGAAATGGTAGAGCAAATTGAGCACAGTTTGATCAAGATACTTCCAGAGAATAAGGACCTTTATACATCAAATGCAGCGACATATATTCAAGACTTAAAAGACCTTCATACATCATTTGAAGATGCCTTTAAACACACGAAGTTTAACACAATTTTCTCAGGTGGACATTTTGCCTTTGGACATTTTATTGAACGTTACGGCCTAGAATATAAGTCTCCATATAATGGATTTGCTCCAGACGCTGAACCAACCCCAAAGAAAATTGCTCAGTTGATAGACGCGCTCAAAGATTCAGAGATAAATGCAATCTTCTATGAGGAACTTGTTGACCCAAGAGTAGCAAAAATTGTTTCTGATGAGTCTAACGCAGAAATGTTAATGCTTCATGCAGCACATAACCTTTCAAAAGAAGAACTAGAGTCAGGGCTCACTTACATTGAAATTATGCAGCAAAACTTAGAAAATTTAAAAATTGGATTACAATATAAAGATGGTGAGTAATTATGGACATATCCAATAGAGAAATACTAAAGCATCATGAAATTAAATATTCCAAACAGCGTGATGTTATTTTAAGTGTTCTCAAAGGGTATAATCGTCCATTGACCTCTGAATACATTTATGAAGAGAGCAAAACGGCTGTAGAAAACTTAAGTTTGTCTACGGTTTATAGGATCTTAAACGCTTTTGTTGAGAAAAAAGTTGTTATAAAAACAAATCTGGACGTAGAGAACAGAACCTTGTTTGAGTTAAATAGACACGAACATAAACATCATCTTTTGTGTCTTGGCTGTAGTAAAATTGTGCAGATATCAAGTTGTCCATTAAAACGATATGAGCAAGAAATACAAGAGACTTTGGGTTACCATATAACGTCACACAAACTAGAGATCCATGGCTATTGTCCCGATTGTAGAAAAGAATTGGGAGAAGAAATTTCTTCGAAGGAGGCACAAAGTAATGAGTAAAATATTGAGTGTTGAATCTCTGAATGTGTCATACGGCAAGTACCGTGTACTCGAAGATATAAATTTTGAGATCTCAAGAGGTGATTATGTTGGTATAGTTGGACCAAATGGATCAGGTAAAACAACACTGGTACGAACATTACTTGGACTTATTCAGCCTGAGAGTGGAAGTATACACTTTGGGAATGGCCTTGAGATTGCCCGTCATAAAATTGGATATTTACCTCAAATAGCAATTACCACCGACAGCTTATTCCCAGCCAAAGTACAAGAAATCGTAGAAATGGGACTTTTAGTTCAAAAAAAGTTTCCTAAAATATTAAACCGTGAAGACAAGGATAAAGTTCATAAGATCTTAAACGAACTTGGAATTGAAGATCTAAAAGACCAAAAAATTGGTCAGCTCTCAGGCGGACAACAACAGCGTGTCCTTCTTGCCAGAGCCATGGTTGGACAACCCGAAATCCTTATACTTGATGAACCTACAAGTGCCCTTGATCCTAAAATACGCGGGGAATTTTATCAAATGATTGACGACTTGAACAAGAACATGCAAGTTACAATAATGTTGGTATCCCATGATATTGGTTCAATCGGCCAGTTTACAAATAAGATGCTTTACTTAGATCATCGTTTGGTATTCTTTGGTGATTATAAAGACTTTTGTCATTCCAATGATATGACAGATTATTTCGGATATGAAACCCAGCATAAGATGTGTTGGCAACATGGTGCCCATACGCATAGCCATGGAGAGAATGAAGCAAATATCACACAATTGTTAGCTACTGGAGGTGAGAAATCATGATGTTAGAAGCCTTACAGTATGGATTTATCCAGAAAGCTTTGATAGCTGGGAGTTTAATCGCCTTATCTTGTGCGTTTTTAGGTGTATTTTTAGTGTTGAGAAAGTTCTCTATGATTGGTGACGGGCTTGCACATGTAAGTTTTGCCACAGTGGCATTGGCTTTATTATTATCAGTCTCACCCTTGTTATTATCAATACCACTGGTCATTTTAAGTTCATTTTTGATATTAAAGTTGAATGAGAAAGCGGACCTTCATGGAGATGCAGCCATTGGCCTGGTGTCTTCGTTCTCTGTTGCTGTGGGGATCGTAATTGCATCTATGGCCCAAGGCTTTAATGTTGATCTTTTTAGTTACTTGTTTGGCAGTATTCTTGTAATCAGTAGTTTGGATGTGTACCTGAGTGTGGCGCTTTCCCTGGTCGTAATTGGCGGCATTATATTTTACTATCATGATCTATTCGCAATTACTTATGATGAAAATTATGCTAGAGTGAGTGGCATGCGTGTTGAAACACTAAATTACATGATTGCAGTAATGACATCTATTACAATTGTATTGGGCATACGCGTTGTTGGAACCATGCTTGTTTCAAGTTTGATTGTATTCCCAGCGGTTACAGCCCTGCAGGTTTCAAAAAGCTTTAGAGGTGCGATGGCAATTGCGGCTTCAACATCGGTAATATGTGTAATTGCAGGTGTGTTTGCATCTTTCCAGTTCAATCTTCCTACAGGAGGCACAATCGTTATTTTAAATGCAATTTGTTTTATGATTGCATTTACTGTGAAAATGGTTAAAGCGGCGTAATATTAAGTACATAATTGATCCTTAATATATCAAGACCTTGAAGACCTAAAGATTTTTTCTTTAGGTCTTTTTTAGGTCTTTTTCAGTTTTTGTTATTTAAGTACAACTTGCAAAAAACAAAATAAGGGTGTAGAATTCAAACAACCCCCATAGGGGGATGTTTGAACATAAAAAATAGTACACTATTTTGCTAATACCTTGAGGAGTGTTAATTATGTTACACCAAAGACAGAATGAAAAACCTACAGAAACAAGCTACTGGTGGATACTCGTATTGGCTATACCCGCGATAATTGAAAACGTTCTTCAAGTTTTTATTGGCGTGGTAGATACCTATTTTGTAGGAAAATTAGGCACGGAAGCAATCGCTGCAGTAGGCGTTACAAATTTGACAATGAACCTGTTTATATCATTCTTCCTAGCTTTAGGGGTGGGCACAACGGCTGTGGTATCTCGCTTGATCGGGGCACAGAATTCAAAGAAAGCTGAAAGTGCCCTTAAACATGCCGTGGTGATGGTTGTAGCTATTGGTTTTCTAATTGGTGGGGTCAATGTTATATTTGCAAGACCCATTTTAAGATTACTGGGTGCAAGCAATACAGTATTAAATTTTGCAGTACCCTATTACCAAATCGTAGCAGGTCCAATTGTGTTTTTAGGTTTAATTTATGTCTTATCAAGTGGTTTAAGAGCCTCTGGAGACACAAAAACGCCTATGAAGGCAGCCTTTATCTCAAACATGATTAATGCAATATTAGATTACATACTTATTTTTGGTGCATTTGGATTTTCAGGACTTGGAATTGTTGGAGCTGCCGCTGCAACTACAATAGCTAGAATGGTCAACGTGCTTTTGTTAGTAGTGGCACTACAAAAGCGTACAGGTAAAATTAAGCTGAATCTACGTAATCATTGGAAGATTGATCTTGACCTGATGCATGTCATTACTAAAGTAGGAATACCTGCTGCAATTGAAAGACTCATTATGCGTTCTGGACAACTAATCTATGGGGGTATGATCATTAGCATTGGTACAACAGCCTATGCTGCACATAATATTGCAGGAACCATTGAAACATTTTCATACTTGCCAGGTATGGGTTTTGGCGTGGCAGCTGCAACACTTGTTGGACAAAATCTTGGAGCTGGACATGAAGAAAAAGCAGAGGAAGCAGGTCGTAATGCATACAAGTTGTCGACCCTATTTATGATGGTGGTGGGGGGGATATTTTTTATATATGCTAGACCACTTGCCAAACTGTTTTCAACAGATAAAGTCGTCATTGACCAGGTAGTAAACGTACTGAGAATCATAGCCCTTTTTCAACCATTCTTGTGTTCCACCTTGGTAGTAACATCAGCACTTCAAGGTGCTGGAGATACGAAGTTCCCAATGATCACTTCTCTTATTGGTATATGGGGGATAAGGGTCATTGGTGTCTATGTTTTAGGTATTAAAATGGGATTCGGCCTATCAGGGGTTTGGCTAGCCTATGCACTTGATGTAACGGTAAGAGGCATAATTTTGTTTGCACGATTCAAAAAAGGAAAATGGAAGCTTACAAGTGTTGTATAATGACTCTATAAGGAGTGTGTCAACATGAATAATGAATCTAATAACGATAAAAATAGTCAACACAAACACCATCATCCGCATAACAAACAGTTGATAAATAGAATGTCCAGAATCATTGGTCACGCAGAAGCTGTGAAACGAATGCTTGAAGAAGAGAAAGAATGTAGTGAAATTCTCATACAAATTGCCGCAGTTAAATCTGCTCTTAATAATGTTGGAAAACTGGTACTCAAAGATCATATTAACCACTGTATAGTTGAAGCCGTTGAAAATGAAGATGACAAAGCCTTAGAAGAACTTCATGGTGCCATAGATAAATTCATGAAATAGATATTATTAAGACAATATTGACCACAAGCATTGTGAGTTTTAGAAATATCCATTATACTAAAATTTGAATATATATAGTATAAATGGAGGATTCAAAATGGAAATCAAAAGATATGAAGGCACAGGCCGAATGAGTAGAGCGGTTGTACATAATAATACAGTTTACCTTTGTGGTCAAACACACGGAGACGAAACTGCTGATATGAAAGAACAGACGCGTGTTTGCCTGCAAAAGGTTGAAGATCTACTTGAAAAGTACGGATCTGATAAACGTCATATTCTATCAACGACAATCTATGTAAAAGACATGGCTATGTTTGCTGATATGAACGAAGTATGGGATGCATGGGTTGAAGACGGATTTGAACCGGCACGTGCATGTGTTGAAGCTTCAATGGCTAGAGAGTCAATTCTTGTTGAGTTGACTGTTGTAGCAGCTGTAAAGTAACAAATGAAATAACTACATCTGAGTGCCGTTTATGATTATCATAAGCGGCATTTTTTTTATAAGTAAACACGCCAAGTTGGGTATAAGGTAGGTATTACATTTAAAGTTTTGTCATGAATAGAATTCCTAGGAGGTTATTTTGCCGAAAAGAAAAAACATCGTTATTAAAACCAAATATAAGTCGAAATCTGAATGTATTGAAGAGTGTAGAGATATTAAAAATAAAACAATTATGGCTATGAATCTGAACAGGAAAATAAGTGGTTCTATGACACCGGATGGCAGATTTGAACTCAGCAGCCGTGCAAAAGTTGCAGCCATGTATGAGTTTATTGGTTATGTGGAAGAGAACAGTGATGGCGTTTTTATGGTAGGGGATATACAAGCTAAAAAACTACAGAAAACCTTGATTTTAATCAGTATAGTGTTATTTTCTTTATTGGGAATGGGGTTCATCTTAACCTTCGATCCGGTGATGTTATTTATAGGTGTTCTTTTCATGATAGTGCCATGGATTAATTTTATTATAATGAAACAAAGTGACGCCTTATACAAGGAGATCATTAGAAAAGTAGCAAAATAATATTGAAGAGTAGAATACAAATATTTCTAGGTGATCTGAATTAAGTCTGATATATTAGATGTATATAATATAAATACCAGAATGTGAGAGGAAATACTATGAGTCAGACATTAGCAGATAAAGCCTATGACATATTAGAAGATAAAATTGTGAGACTGGTTTATAAACCGGGTGAACTTATATCAGAAAAACAGTTAAGCGAAGAACTTGGAATTGGAAGAATGCCAATTCGTGAGGCAATTAAGAGATTAGAAAATGCCCATTTAATTAAAATTATGCCTAGACGCGGCATGATGGTCACTGAAATAAAACTGGAAGAAGTTTTTTTACAAATTGAAGTGAGACGTTTGCTTGAGCGACTCATTGCAAAACGTGCGGCGAGATTTGCCAATGCATCTGAAAGAAAAAGACTCTTTGAGCTTGCTGATGCCTATGAAAAGGTGACCCAAGAGGGAACACCAGAAGAAGCCCTTGAAGTTGATAATGAGTTTAATAAGTTGGTTATGGAATGTGCACGAAATCCATTTGCAGCTGCGAGTATAAAACCCTACCATGCTTTATCAAGAAGACAGTATTATCATAATTATAATCGAGACACTGAATTGATCAAACAAATAAATCTAGCCCATTGTGACCTTATGCGCACCATTGCCAAAGGCAATGAGACATTATCAGAAGAAATGTTAGATAAATTGCTTGATCTTATTCTTGAATTATATAAAAAAAGCTACATGGAAATGATGTAGTTATCATGAAGTTATTCTCGGGTAATAATTGAATATCATTCAATAAAAAAGTAGCTCTAAGGAGTTACTTTTTTTGTTTTTGAGGTTAAATAGTAAATAATTTTCAATCTGTTAATGCTGTAAATATGTGCTTTCCATTGACTATTTGCTGCTTAAATCCACTGTAAAATAAATTTTGCCCTTGCACTTAGGAAAACGATTCTATATACTTATGACATACAACTGATATATCAGCAGTATGTTAGAACCTTGAAGGGGGAAAAATGAAACCTTTAATAATCAAAAAAATAGAGATATTTGCAACAGGAGATCCAAACGCAGAGACAGTGCGTTGGGCTTATTATATGGGTCCAATTTATACAACAAACATTGTCTGTAAGATCACTACAGAAGATGGATATGAAGGGTTAGGTGCGACAATTGCCTATACTGAACATGATTTTGACCTTTCTATTTCAGAAGCTGTAAAACCATATTTACCGGGACTAATCGGTAAATCAGCACTTGATCGGGGGCAAATTTGGGATTGGTTAGCCAGTCGACCAAACTGGATGGCATTTCCAACCATTTCAATAATCGATATCGCACTTTGGGACCTGGCAGCTAAACATGCTGGACTTCCCCTATATCAATTCCTGGGCGCAAAGCGAGACAAGATACTTTCATACGCAAGCACACCAATGTTTGATACTGAAGTGGAGTATATTGATTATATACAGTCCTGTATTGAACATGGATTTAGATCCATCAAAGTACATAGCTACTGCAAGTTCAAAGAGGATTATGAATTAATCAAGGCAATTCAAGAGAAGTTCGCTGATCAAGACATCGATTTTCTACTTGATGTCGACCAGCAGTATTCTCGTGAAGAAGCTTTGAAGATGGCCTTCCTTTTAGAAGAATACGATTGGGGATGGTTCGAAGCTCCTTTGCCGGATCATGACTTGGATGGATATCAGGATTTAATGAAAAGAACACATATACCAATATCATGTGGTGGCAATACAATGGTAACGCTTAAAGAAATCCAACACGGAATAAAACTGGGATGCTGGACAGATTTAAGAGCTGATGCGACTGTAGCTGGGGGCATTACACCAATGCTTAAGATCATGGCTCTTGCTCAGGCGAATTATATGAGATGTGAAGTCCAATCATGGGGAATGACATTAACGCAAGCTGCAAACCTGCATATCATGTTGTCCCATAACAATTGTACTTATTTTGAACAAGCCTTTCCGTACGAACGATTCGAAACCGGATCTAAAACTCTCATCAGAACGGATAAAGACGGTTATGTACACGCACCAGAGGGACATGGTTTAGGTGTTGAACTGGACTGGGAAGAAGTCGAAAGAACGACCTTGAGTAAATATACGGTCGAATAAGATCTTGTTAATTCGCAATAATCTATATGACAATGATAAACATTAGAGGAGGCAATCGTGAATAAAATAGATAAACGAATATTTATACCAGCTTACCTTGTACTAATCCTGGTAAGTTTGCCTATAATTATGAATCCAGAGGGCAGTCAAGCTGTGATAGGCGCTGTTCAAACATTTATGATTACCAAGTTGGGTTTCTTATATACATGGTACGGTATGTTCGCAATCGCATTCGTATTATGGGTTTCTTTCTCCCATTATGGAAAAATCAAATTGGGTGATAAAGATGAAAAGCCTGAGTTTAAAACTTTTAGTTGGGCTTCCATGTTATTCTGTGCTGGGATTGGCGCAGGCATTATTTTCTGGGGAGCAATTGAATGGGTTTACTACTATAAAGCACCACCACTTGGCGTTGAACTTGGATCATGGCAAGCTGCTGAGTTGGCTGCTTCATATGGGATATTCCACTGGGGTCCAGCGGCTTGGGCCATGTACTCAATTTCAGGATGTGCTGTGGGTTATTTATATTATGTTAAGAAGACACCAGTACTTAAAATTTCTGAAGCCTGTCGTGGGATTCTAGGGGATCGTGTAGATGGTATACTAGGCAGCATTATTGATATTGCTTTTATGTTTGGTCTACTAGGTGCAACAGCAACCTCTCTTGGAATTGGAGCACCTCTTGCTACTGCAGGTTTAGCACATGTACTTGGTATCGAAATTACCCTACCATTTGAGTTATTAATCATAGGAATTATAACAGCTATATTTGCAACATCAGCTTATATGGGTCTTAAAAAAGGCATCAAAATACTGAGTGATGTGAATGTAATCCTAACATTTGTATTGGTTGTATTCGTATTTATAGCAGGCAATACCGTTTTCATGTTAAACATGGGAACAACATCGATTGGTGTTGTTATTCAAAAGTTCCCAACCATGATGACCTGGCTTGACCCTGCTGGTAATAGTATGTTCCCACAATGGTGGACTGTATTCTACTGGGCATGGTGGGGCGCATATGCTCCATTTATGGGAATGTTCATTGCTAAGATATCACGTGGTAGAACAATTAAAAATATGCTGTTAGGTGCTCTTGGTTATGGTACGGCTGGTTGTGTTATGTTCTTTGTTGTATTAGGAAATTATGGTCTAGACCTTCAATTGTCTGGAACCATGGATGTTGTTGCAACATTAGAGGAGCTCGGAGGACCAGCAACTGTTATTGCAATTTTCGAGAATATGCCAATGGGCAATATTGCAATTCTAATCATAGCAGTGATTTCTATAGTTTTCATGGCAACAACATTTGACTCAGCTTCATATGTACTTGCAGCAGTGTCTCAAAAGGAATTAAAGCAAGATGAGGATCCAATGAGATGGCTAAGATTGTTATGGGCGTTCAGTTTGGCTCTTGTACCAATCGGATTCATGTTAATGGGCAGTCCTCTAAGCGTACTTCAAACAGCATCGATTGTAGCAGCCTTACCTGTATCGGTGATTGTAATTATAACGGCCATGTCATTTATAAAAATGGTACGTCAAGACGTGTTATCAGGAGAACTGGATTTACCAGAATTAAAGAAGAAGTTAGAAGCGCAGTAAAATTATTAAATTAAGATGCTGAGAATATTGAACCAGCCACTCTTGGTTGGTTCAATACTCTTTTAACATTAATGACTTAAGAAGAATCGATCTGTGAAAATATAGATTGGAGATGGACCTTAATGGCACTTATTCAAAAGGTTGAAGTAATTCCAGTAGAATTTAAAAGCACAAACTGGGATCAAAGCACTGCCCTCATAAAAATTACAGATGAAAATGGAGTATACGGTATTGGTGAGTGTGATGGACCTGTCCATGTCATAGAATCGATTTTCAGTATGGAATCTGCACATATGTGGAGCATGAACCCAGTTGAAATCTTACTCGGTAGAGACCCCGTTGAAACCTCAGCAATTTGGAACGATTTATACGAAGGATTACTATGGCAAGGGAGACAGGGTCTGATTATGTTTGCAATCGCAGGCATTGATATAGCGCTCCATGATTTGGCTGGAAAACAACACAACATTCCTGTTTATAAACGTTTGGGAGGTGCTGTTAGAAATGAAGCAGTACCCTATATGACTCTGTATCCTGATTGCTCAGGAAGAGGGACATTAAGTCAGTTGTTTAAAGAGTATGAGGTCTTGTTTGAAAAGTCAAAAAATATGCAAGTTGAAGCCGTGAAATTAGCAATTATGCCAGGTGAAAACATATCGGACAATCAATTGGTTCAGTTCATTAAAGATGCAAGAAATTCATTGGGGGATGATATGGACCTAATGGTAGATTTTCTTTATAGATGGAAAGATCCCTATGATGCAATAGATGTATTAAAAAAACTGGAAAATGTAAACCTTTATTTTGCAGAAGCACTACTTGAACACGATGATTATGTAGGTCATAAACTTGTTTCTAGTAAAACAGCAACAAGAATTTGTGGTGCTGAAATGGCTACATCTTTTAAAGAAGTGATGCAATGGGTCGAAAATTCAGGTGTTGCAATAGTACAACCTGACATTAATCGGTGTGGTGGCTTAACAGAAGTTAAAAGAATTGCCCAGTATTGTGAAGCACATAGTATTCAAGTCATACCACATGGGTGGAAGACAGGTATCACAGCTTCAGCGGGTGTACATTATCATTTAAGTACACCTAATGCAAAATATTTTGAATATCTACATCCAGACCTATACGCATCACCAATGAGACGAGATTTGGTAAAACCTGAAAGGCAAATGAAAGCGGGTCGATTTGTAAAAGATCTAAAACCAGGACTCGGAATAGATATTAATCAAAGTTTTTTGGACTTACATCGTAGTAAATAACAATCAAGCAAGTAATATTCAAGTAAGTTCATATTGAAAGTGAGGAAGGAAATGAAACAGATTCATGAGAACGCTCGTGAACTCCCTGTCATAATAGATGCTGATATTGTAATTGTTGGTGGCGGTCCAGCAGGTGTTGCGGCATCAGTAACTGCAGCTGAACTGGGACTGAGTACAGTACTAATAGAAAAGAATGGTTTTTTTGGTGGTTCAAACGTTGCTGGATATTCTGGTACGATTGGAGGTTTATACAGTTCTCGATCAAATCCTAATACCGAACTCACTCAGATTGTTGAAGGTTTTGCTGGACGATTTATGGATGCCCTTGATGATAAAAAGGGTGTACTCCGTAAAATTGATTTTGGACATACGGCACTTGCACCTCATGACCCACTCAAATGGAAAGAAGTTGCAGATGAGTTGGTAAGAAAAGCGGGCGTTAAAGTACTGCTTCATACCAGTTTTGTAGATACAATAATGAATGGAAATGAAATAGATGCCATCATTATAGAGAATAAAGATGGGCGTTCAGCAATAAGAGGAAAAAGATTTATTGATACATCAGGAGATGGTGACTTAGCGGCGAGAGCCGGAGCGCCGTTTGTTTATGGGCAAGATGGTGTAGTTCAAGCCATGACCATGGTCTTTCGAATGGCAAAAGTAGACTGGAAAAAGGCATCAGCTTATACCCTCCATGATATTGCAGATGAAGTTAAAAAAGCTGACCAAACAGGACGTTATAATCTTCCAAGAAAACATCCTTTCATATTTAGGGCACCACAAGCTGACCAAGCAATTATGAACTGCACAGCAATCATATCAGATGATGGTCGTGTTCTTTATCCAACAAAAGCCGAAGATTTGACCTATGCAGAGTTTAGTGGACGTGAGCAGATTAGAGAATATGAAAGATTTGCAAAGGACTATTTGGAAGGATTTGAAAACGCTTACGTAATAGACACAGCAGCTCAGATTGGTATTAGACAAGGGCGTTCTGTTGTTTGTGAATATACGCTGACCAATGACGATGTTGTTCAAGCGAGGAAGTTTAAGACTGCAATTACAAGGTCTGCTTGGCCGATTGAACTGCATGGTGGCAGCAAAGGTGTAAAAGTTGTTAACCTTGACGATGATTATTACGAAGTTCCGTTTGAAGTGATGATCCCTTTAAAAATTGATGGACTTCTTGTAGCGGGTAGATGTATCTCAGCAGAACACGAAGCACTTGCCTCGGTTCGAGTTGTTGCCCAATGTTTTGAAGAAGGTATGGCTGCAGCTATTGCACAAGCGATAACCCTCAAAAATAATCAGGCTGTAAGAGATGTTGATATAAGACAAGTTCAGAGAATGATGAAAGAGCGTGGCTCACTAATATAACCATTATTTGACTTTATTTAGATTAAAAGGTTGTAATTTATTAACAGAGTGGTAAAATGGTGCTGATTCTACAACACACTAAGGAGGTTGTCATTAAGATAATCTCTTTTTTCATAAATGAATGAGACATAAGAAAAGATGGTGAGAGAGTGAAACACTTAATCGGTCTATCGAGCGCACTTCTGTGGGGACTAAGTTTTGCATATAATAAATATTTGTTGGCCTATATGGCACCTGCTGAACTTGGCTTTTATAGGTATGGTATTTCTGGTCTGTTTTTCTATATTGTCATTCATATTCAAGGAAAGAAAATTAATATAGCAAAAAAAGATTTGCTAAGAATGTCTTGGGTTTCACTCATAGGTATTTCCTTGTATACTTGGCTGGCACTCTATGCCCTTACATATATATCTGCTTCATTATGCGGTGTACTCAATGGAATGATCCCATTACTCACTATTTTTGGTGAAAGATTCTTTAGAAATAAGCCATTAAACGGAAAAGTTATGATTGGATTGTCTTTATCCTTATTTGGAATAGTCCTGATGTCTCAGAGTGGAAGCAATGCAGGTAGCTCGCCGTTATTAGGCGCATTTCTTGTTCTCTTATCATTGTTGATGTGGGTATTCTTCACGTTTAAGAACGAAGTGTTTTTTGAAACCTATAGTGAGATCGAAATTCTATGTGTACAGTCCATCATGGGTGCATTTTTTATGATCCCTGTTGTTTTTAGAACTTCGCCAGATATCATAAGACAATTTACATATTTTACAAACCCAGACTTGGTTAAATACTTGATGATTTTATCCGTTTTAATAACCGGTGGTGGTTACTTATGTTATATGTATGGTGTCAAACATTTAGGTGTAAGATTCATGTCATTTGTAATGAACTTACTTCCTGTTGTTGCGATGATTAGCGCATTCTTCTTACTAGGTGAGACAATTTCATTGATTGATATTGTTGGTGTGACACTGGTTATTGCCTCTGTATATATTGTAAAATCTAAACCGAAAAGTCTTAAGGATGGACAGACTGCTGAGAAGAACTATGCTTAAATCTTGATAAAAAGGTAGACAATAAAAACGGGAATCAATATGTGTATTACACATGTTGATTCCCTAATTTTTTACTTGATTAGATTCCGTCAATAAGCGTCTCCACCATTTGGAGCTTTGAAGAAACATCTTCCGATGTTGATTTAGAGTCACTTCCTGTTAAATATTTTTCTACTGCACTCAGTTCATTAATCATAAAAGTTCCACTTGAAACTTCGGGTGCTTTCTCCAATATTTCTACAGCCTGTTTGATCCATACAAGACACATGGAAACTTGACTATGCTCTCTAAAATTATTTCTTACAAATTCTATGCAAAAGTTTAGTGTATCCTTAGTTGATTGATCCATGTTGATTCCTCCAAATCTAGTTGTTACTTTATTATATCCAATATTGAAGGATTCACACAAGCAAATAATGTTAACATTTTGTGTATTATACAGATGTGCGCTTGAAAAGTACACCAAACGAGTGTAAGATTTAAGTAGGTGATATTATGAAAAAAAACAATTTTAGAAATCTTATAATCATATTTATTATAATGCTGTTTGTTTCAAGTTGTGCTAATACAGTTTCTGTTCAGCCTGAAAGCGCTGTATCTAATACGGTTGTAAGCAGTAATCCACTAGCAATTGCAACTGGAGAAAGCTGTGTTCCTTATGCACCAAAGGGACATGTATTCTATGAGTCTGACTGGACAGGTGAATATCCCCTTGTTGAAGATGTCAGTTCAGATTATGAGACAGCAACCTTTGGTTTAGGTTGATTCTGGGGTCCTGCTGCAAGGTATGCAGTAATCGAAGGTGTTATCAGAACCCGTGTGGGCTACTCTGGTGGAAAATCACCAAACCCATCATATAAAGTTGTAGACTTTCATTCAGAGGTCGTAGAAATAGATTATGACCCACAAATTATAAGTTATGGTGAACTCATAGACATCTTCTTTGAAGCCCATAACGAAACACTCAGGCCCTATGATCAAAGAGTTAAAAGTCTCATATTCTACCGTAATCAGGATGAACATGAAATTGCCAAAGCAAAACTCAATCAAATACGTTTGACTACACCAGAAGACGAAAGTGTTTTCACTGAGTTAAAAGCCTTTGAGATCTTTTATTTGGCAGAAGAAGAACATCAAAACAGGTCACTCAAATTAGAGGTATCATTATATGATGAATTGACTCAAATCTTTGAAACCGATGAGAGAATACTTTTGTCCGTACTCGCTTCTAAACTGAATGGATATATTTACGGATACGGAACAGAGGAAAATGCAGAAAGATTGTTAGAAATGTCAGGACTTTCACAGACCTCCAAAGACAGAGTTCGAGAAGTAATTGATAACCGTTTGTATGAACTACACTAATATTTGTATTTCACTAAACTGTTCAGACCAATGTCAGAACAGTTTTTTTATATAAAACTATGTTTGGTAGTATTGAATAATATGTTAAACTAAGAAGAACTTAAATATAGACAGAGTTTATTAAGGAGTGCATATGAAACTGGCAATATTTGATTTTGATGGAACACTTTTCCCAAAAGAAACAGTACCCTTTATTGTTATACAGTATGGCAAATTGGGTTATTCTCGTATAAAGCAGGCTAGAGCATTTGTTCAGATAATGGGTATTTTAGCTTCATATAAACTAAAGTTAGATAAGACCATGAACAAAGAAAAGTTTAGAAGTAATGCGACACAAATTACTTTATCTCTTTTTGAAGGCATGACTGAACATGAAGTAGGAGTATTTTTCGAAAAACTCAACCGTAAAGTTCTTATGGAAATAGATAAAGACGTTTTAAAAGAGCTTGATAAACATAAAACAGATGGATTTAAAGTTGTATTGTTATCAGGAGGATTTATGCCTCTTATCGGACCTGTAGGAAAAAAGCTGGGTGTTGATCATGTTATTGGGACAGAGTTGAATTATCGTGTGAACACGAATGGAGATAGAATCATTCAACCCTTCGAACCGATAAACCTTGTTACAGGAGACAATAAAACAAGAGAACTGGATAAGTACTACGGTAGTCAAAATGTCGATTGGGAGAAATCTTATGCCTATGCAGACAGTGTTTATGATGCTGGAGTAATGGAGAAAGTAGGCAACCCTGTTGGTGTGAATCCAGACCTAGGTCTACAAGCAATATGTAACGAAAACAAGTGGACTGTACTAAAAACAGAGGCTGGAGCAGAACTCGATAAAAAAACAATAAGTTCGAAATAATACAAGGGAGCTGTTGCTGATGACTTTCGTTAAAAAGTCATCAGCAACAGCTCCCTTTAATAGTTCAAGTATTACATCGCCTTAGAATAGAATTCTACAACCAAATGATCATCGATTTCGATCGGTATTTCTGAACGTTCTGGTCTTCGAGTCAACCGACCTGAAAACTGCTCAATATTTTTTTCAAGATAGGGATAATTAGAATTTGACTGATGTGTAAAGTTCTCATTGAACATTTCAGTTTTACGTGATTTTTCTTTTAAAGAAATAACCTCATCAATAGAAACAGCATATGAGGGTATATCAACTTTGCTTCCATTTATACGAATATGGCCATGAACAACCATTTGTCTTGCTTGACGGATAGAGCTTGCAAAACCCAGTCTATAAACAAGATTATCAAGTCTACATTCTAGCATTTTAACAAGAGCTTCACCAGTGGTATCTGTGTCTTTAACGGCTTTCTTAACATACCTTCTAAACTGCTTTTCCATAACCTCATAGTAGGCACGAAGTCTTTGCTTTTCAAGCAGTTGAACACCATATGATGAAAGCTTCTTAGAATCTCGAGCTTGCCCATTGCCAGCCCTGTTCATTGCTTTCGGATGTCCGCATACATTTAAGTTCAAACTTCTACATTTTTTAAATCTTGGTCCACGCATTCTTGCCATTGTCTTCATCTCCATTTACATAAATTTTCTGCCGCGATAATTTATGCCGACAACAGGACTAGTATATCAGCAAGTCAATTATATGTAAATGAAAATGGTTATCAATCACTAAAAGTATATATATGTATTCCTTATTTATGCATAAATCATTGATAGTTTTATGTAAAAGTTCAAAATTTCACATTAGCGCAATCGGTTGCACAAAAATGTGATCTATGTTACCTTAATTGTACTTAATACAAACAATAGAACAATTGAAAGGAAAAATACATGAAAACGAAACGTGTAAAGAAGATGGATCTGGATTTCTCAGTACTGGGGTATGGGTGCTGGGGTGCCGCAGGTATGCCAAGTTGGGCAGAGCACACGGATGAAAATCAAATACGTGCCATTCACACAGCGATTGATGGCGGTGTAAACTTTTTTGATGTTGCACCGGTGTATGGTTTAGGTCACGCAGAAGAAGTGCTTGGAAAAGCTATAAAAGGAAAAAGAGAAGATCTTATTATCGCAAGTAAATGTGGTTTGCCTTGGAATAATAACAATGATGTTCGTAATGATGTTAGAAAACCATCAATATTGAAAGAAATAGATGAAAGCCTACTGAGGCTTCAAGTAGACTATATTGACTTATACCAAGTCCACTGGCCAACGGCTGATGGCGTAGACCTTGAAGAAACCATGTCGGCATTGTCTGAACTGAAGGCGTCTGGAAAAGTAAAATATATAGGTTTAACCAATTACGCGCTCAAAGATATGATTCAGGCAAATAACTATGTTGATATTGCATCTATGCAGGGTCTATATAATATGATCGAACAAAATGCTGAGTCTTACCATAACATTCCTCTTGATTATAAAGTTGGTTCAGAAATACTCCCGTTTACAGAGGCTGAAGGGATGGCATTTTTCCCATATAGTCCTTTGTTTCAAGGTTTACTCTCGGGTGCGTTCACAAGTGAGAAAAAATTTGAACTTGGCGATGTAAGAAATTCTAATCCCAAGCTCAATGGGCAGGGGTACAAGGAACAATATAAGGTCATCGAAGAATTGAATAGATTTTCCGCTCAGTTGGGTAAACCCCTCAATGAGATAGCGCTCAACTGGTTAATAGCACAAAAGGCCGTGACATCTGTTATTGCAGGAGTAAGAAATGCAGAACAAATGCATGCCAACCTAAAGGCACTAACATGGAAATTAGACGCTGAATCTATTACGTATATTAATAGGATTGTAAATCAAAAGTCAAAGTAAGTAATAGAAGCTGAATCAAAAATGTTTAAAGTATTTGGAATCATTCTATCTAGAATTCATTCGACGCACTTCCTTAGATCTGATATAATACTTGTTGATTATATTGAAATGGAGTGAATTAAATGAAATACGGAATTTTACGATATCCTCATCAGAACAAAAGATATTTTGATTCAACCAGCGTTTTACTTCTGAATGAGTTTCATATTATGGCCGATGCACTAAATGTTAATATCCAAAATGTTGAGTATCAGACTGTGGGTGGCTTAGAGCTGTTGGTCTTTGAAGCTGAAATACTTGAACCTGATATGTTAGAAGCAATTTACAGGCTTTCATCGAATTTTGTTCTTTTCAAATTCGTTGGTGAAACAATTGTACCCATGAATGAGGGAAAAACAACTTACTTTAAAGATGATATTTCAAGTATTTTGAAATACTCAGGTAAAACCAATGAAGATTTTACCTCTATGATGATTAACGTTGGTATTTTTTCTAGTGCATTTGCAAAACAGTTTAAAGAGCCTCTTAATATCCTTGACCCTATGTGTGGTAGAGGAACAACATTATATGAAGGTCTGATTAAAGGATATAATGTTGCTGGGATTGAACTGAAAAAGGCAGAATGCCAGGAAATAGACAAATACTTAAAGAGATATTTAAAGTACCACAAATACAAACATGATGCTTCACATCAAACAATAAAAACCAGAGCTGGAAAAGGTGTCAAATATACTATTGAAACAGCAGATTCTACAGAAAATTTTAAAGCTAAAAATCGAAGAAAAATCCAGTTTGCCAATGGAAATACACTTGAAGCCAATACCTTCTACAAAAAGGATTCTTATCACGTAATTGTGACGGATGTTCCATATGGTGTTCAACATCAAGGCGCATCAAATTCCAAACCTGTTGATATGTTAAAGCTTTTATCTGACGCAAGTCTAGCATGGAAAAAAGTTCTTAAAAAGGGTGGAACGGTTGTTATTTCTTATAATGCATATACATTGAGTAAAGAAAAATTAAACGAGGTGTTTACAGCATCGGGTTATGAGGTCCTTACGGTAGGGGTATATTCTGAGTTTGAACACTGGGTAGAACAGGCCGTCAATAGAGACGTATTTGTTGCAAGAAAAAAATAGAAGGTGAGTCTTTGAGTAAAGATAAAGACATTTACAATTATAAAATATTGGTGCATCAGTTTATTAAGGATGGTCAGTATCTTAAAGCGATAGCTTTGTATGATCGCGTGTACAAAATGACACCAGACAATCTAGAACTACTCTATGATATGGCTATGTTTTATCATGAGTTTTCAGATATAAATAAGGCATTAGATTTATATAACGAAATTATTGATTTGTCGGAAAACGAATCAGGTGCTTATTATGGTAAAGCAATTATTTATGACGATCTTGAAAACACTGAAAAAGCAGTCTTAAACTATAAGAAGGCCATTGAAATTGATCCAGACTATTATTTAGCACATCTGTATTTGGCAGATATTTATGACGAGCAAAAAAAGGATGAACTTACGGAGGCGCATATTCTACGTGCTATAGAAGCTAACAATGAAGATGTACTTGCCTATAACCACTACGGCTCGTTTTTGGAAAGTAGAAATAGAGACAAAGAAGCACTCTTGCAAACAGAAAAGGCACTAAAAATTGACTCAGAACATTACTTGTCTTTGTTTAATAAAGCAGTTTTATTAAATAAAAGTGGTTCTGATGAAGCCGCAATGACCTACTATGAAAAATCAATTCTTTCAAAAGCAGATTATGCATATGGTTATCTGAACTTAGCCGTTCTTTTAAAGGGGAAGAAACAATTTGAAAAAGCATATCAGGTGTTAACAAATGCCATACTACACAATCCTGAGGTGAGTGTCCTTTACTATAACCGAGGAATTATGTTGGTACAACTGGAAAGGTTAGACCAAGCAACAAAGGATGTCGCCAAATCAATACAGCTTAGCCCCAGCTTAAAGAAGTATGCTATTGTGGACATTGAACTTATGGGTATTGACCTTACGAAACTTGAATAGGAAGAGCAAAACAGGGTAAAAATTGGGTGAGGTGATGATATGTCAAACTTACCAATTCTTCCATTTATATTAGGTGTATTCGTTAATATGGTTGTTGGTGCTCTATGGTATTCCAATGTATTGTTTGCAAAACCGTGGATGCGTGAAGCGGGTATTACAGCGGACTATATTGAAATATCAAAAGGTAAAATGGGAAAAGTATATATATTTACCACTATTGGTGCTTTACTCACAAGTTTTCTCATTGGGTTACTCGTTATAAAGTTAGGTATAGATTCAATTCTTCATGCTATCATATTTGCAATAATTCTTTGGCTAGGTACTAATTTACCAACCATTATCAAGAGATGGGGATTTGAAGATCGCACAGTTTTACTCGGAATAATTAATCACGGATATGACTTAGTGGTGTATATAATTATAAGTATTGTATATGTAATTATGTCCTGATCATAAGAATAATAGCAAAAAAGCCTTGGACATGTGTCTAAGGTTTTTTTTGTGGGATAACTTCAAGATGCGAAAGGAATTAATTAAAGACTTGATACATACACTAAAATGGTATACAATTAACTGAGAATAATTATCAAGTGTTAATACCAGATACTAAATGGCTATAGATACATAGAAGGAGATGAAAAGGGTGAACAAAGCAGACTGGAATAAGAAGCTAAAAAAATACGCACAGCCGAATCTTAAAAAATCGGTGTTTCAAATTATAAATTCAGTATTACCCTATTTTGCACTATTAATACTGATGTACATGACAATGCGGTATGAATTGCCCTATATACTTACTTTGGGGCTTGGTTTTATTGCAAGTGGTTTTGTGGTTAGGATCTTTATTCTATTCCACGATTGTACACATCAATCATTTTTTAAATCAAAAATGGCAAATGCAATATGGGGTCACATATTTGGGATCATGTCATTTACTCCTTATTTTACTTGGCAAAACGAACACAGTATTCACCATGGTACAGTGGGTAATTTAGACAGAAGAGGTATTGGTGACATATGGACAATGACTGTTAATGAGTATGAGAACAGTGGTAAGTTAAAGAGAACTTGGTACAGAGTTTACCGGAATCCACTATTTCTATTTTTGGTATCTCCATTTGCACTTTTTGCCGTGTTAAACAGAATTCCTTCTGTTAATGGAAGGCGTAAAGATCATTTGAGTTACCTGATCACCAACATGGGTATTGTGATAATTTTTATGATGACTTGGTTAACCCTGGGGCTAAAATATTATCTTGCAATTCAGCTCCCTATTTTATATTTTGCCAGTATTATGGGTGTGTGGTTGTTCTTCGTACAACACCAATTTGATGAAGTGTACTGGTCGTCAGATTCTGAGTGGGATATAGTAAAAGCAGCACTTGAAGGCAGTTCGTATTACCAGTTGCCGCTTGTACTTGAATGGTTCTCAGGCTATATAGGCTACCATAATATTCACCACTTAAATTCAAGAATACCTAACTATAATCTAAAAAAATGTTATCAAGATGTACACCAGTTGATGGATGAAAAGAAGATTACTGTTCTGGAGAGTTTTAGATTGGCATTTTTAGAATTGTATGATGAAAAATCTAGAAAAATGATATCTATAAGGAGATTCAAAAGACTTTCACAACATTAAATATTGACAATTTCTGATTTCTCTCGTACAATACAAATCAATAATAATAGTTAAAAGCTTTGAAGAGAAGAGTAGTTATGAGTCGTTGCATTACAGAGAGTGCCGGTTACTGAGAAGGCATATGTTAATTCATTACGAAAAAGGCCTCTGAGCTTCGCATGGATTTTGGATTTGCTAAATGATGCTGCGACGGGTTCTCCCGTTATAGAGATAGGGTATAAGCATAAGGCCGTACCCGAAAAGGTTGGTATGGTGACATGCTAATAAACTGAGGTGGTACCACGAAGCTTAAGCTCTCGTCCTCAAGAATGAATCTTTTACAGATTGTATCTTGGGGGTGGGAGTTTTTTATTTTTTGATTAATTTTAGTTAGCGTATATTGTAAGTCATTCAGTGACTATAGATTGAAAGGAAGTGTCTTAATGCATTGGGCAGAAAGAATTGCGAGAGAAATCATAGAAAAGTATCCAAATGAAGAGGTATATACATGTGCATCAGGCATTAGTCCATCAGGGTCTGTGCACATTGGTAATTTTAGAGAAATTATTACAACATACTTTGTAGTGCGTGCATTACAGGATCTGGGAAAACAAACAAGATTTATATTTTCATGGGATGACTATGATAGATTCAGAAAAGTTCCTAAGAACATTGATCAGTCCTTTGACCAGTATATAGGGTTGCCATATTCAGATATCCCAGATCCCTACGGGTGCCATGACTCTTATGCTGCACACTTTCAAAGTGAGTTTGAGACGTCCCTTGAAGTATTTGATATTGATGTTGAGTTCATATATCAGAATAAAGAGTATAGAAGTGGAAGGTATAACAGTCAAATACTTGAGTCTTTATTAAAAAGACGAGAAATTTATGACATATTAATGTCTTACAAGACTCAAAGACCAAATGACAAAGACAGAGAAGCATTTTATCCTTTAGCCTTGTATTGCCAGTCCTGTGGTAAGGACAACACAACAATCACGACTTCTTCAGCCAATGAAGAAAGCCTAAGTTATTCATGTTCGTGTGGTCATCAAGCAGAAATAAATGTCTTGGAGTCAAGGTGTATAAAACTCAACTGGAAAATTGATTGGCCTATGCGCTGGCGTGAAGAAAACGTCATATTCGAACCTGGAGGCAGGGATCACTCTTCTGAAACTGGAAGTTACAATGTTTCTAGTAATATTGTAAATAATATTTTTGATTTCCATGCACCTGAGTATGTAGCTTATGAGTTTATTGGCATAAAAGGTGGAGGAAGTAAAATGTCAAGTTCCTTGGGTAATGTGCTCACACCAGGTGATTTGCTCAGAATTTATACACCAGAAGTCCTCATGTTCATATTTTCAAAATATACACCGAGTGCTGCCTTTAACATAGGGCTGGACAATGATGTGAATCGTAATTTTTCAGAGTACGAAAGATATAATCAACAAAGACTGGAAGGTGTGCTTGACAACCAGGGGGTATCCTATGCATTACAACTGGCACAAGTTGAATCGGCTTCAAAGAATACACCAAAATTCAGCCAAGTTATAGGATTGTTGCCACTAATAAACTTTGATTCTAGTATTATGAGAAGTATATTTAACCGAACGGGTGAGTCATACACCATAGAAGAAATAGACCAGATCTGTAGTCGAGCTAAATACTGGATTCAAAACTATTGTCCAGAAAAAGATGTAAGAGTAAATGCCGACCCTAATGCTGCGTATTTAGGCACACTAATAGCAGATGATAAGGAATGGTTAGAAGTGTTCATAAACCTGGTTAAGGACAGCAAGGATCTTAGTGAAACGGATTTCATGAGACGGATCTATGCCATATGTTTTGATGAAGATCCTAAGATTAAAAGGGTCAACCAAAAAAGATTGTTCAAACACATTTATAATTTGATTCTTGGTCAAAATAATGGTCCTCGAATCCCTCTATTAGATGAAGCTGCAGGGATTGAAACTTGTATTAACTTATTACAGACATAAAAAAGCTTTCTGCTATTAAAAAGCGTAACTCAAGTTACGACAATTGTCACTAAAATGGGGTATATTATTAACAAGAGATGACGATTGAAAGGGAGATGACTTATGAAAAACGAACATAAAGATCAATTCAAACAAGAGATTGGCTGGACGCCTCCAGGAGCAATGTTAGCAGAAAACTTTGGTGAAGAGTTTAGCAATAGAATCGCTGAATACCATCATGACATTTGGAGTGAAGAAGGTGCAATTCCATTAAAATATAGATACATGATTGCACTTGCAACAGCAATCTTTGACAACAATGATAAAAGAGCAATTTTGGAACTAAAAAAGGCAATGAACCATGGTGCAACAAAAGAAGAACTTATGGAAGTTATGAAACAACAGGTTTGGATGAAAGGTGCACCTACACTTGTTCAAATTGCACCACTACTAGAAATGATTAATAAAACTTTTGGTAAATAAAATAATTAGAGCACACATCGAGACCTCCTTATCGATGTGTGCTTTTTCATATATGGGGTATGAAGTATAGTAAGATTTACAGTGAAAATAGCATTCTAAATGTGTCGAAAGGAGGCGCATATGAATAAAAGATTATTTGTCATTTTTATGGTCATAACAATGGTGTTTTCACAAGGTGTTTATGCAGCCCCTCAGTATGGTAATTCTGCAATCAGTTTATATGAGTTAGGTGTACTTACAGGTACAGAAAATGGTTTAGAACTTGAAAGAGCACCTACACGTCTTGAAGGGTTAATCATATTGATAAAACTCCTTGGTGAAGCAGATGACATTGAACAATATAGTGGTTATAGTTCTGTGTTCACAGATGTCCCTGAATGGGGAGATTCGTGGGTAACTTATGCTTATAACGAAGGATTAACACAAGGGACCGGAAACAATCTCTTTGGGTCAAATGATCTATTGCAGTCAAGATCCTACATGACTTTTTTATTGAAGGCGCTAGGCTATGACACGAACAGGGGTGACTTTACTTGGGACACTGCCTTAGAAAAAGCTAAGGAAATTGGCATGATAAGCTATGAAGAAAAGGTACAGCTGGAAACACAACCATTTCTCAGAGACCATGTTGCTTATTTGTCAGAAAGAGCATTAAGACAAAAAATAAAAAACAAACCACTAACATTAATTGAACATCTGGTTTACGAAAAATCAATCAAAAGAGACGCAGCTGAAAAAGCTAATCTGATCAGTCAAGATGAGATGGACCTACTCATTAAACTCTTTGTTGAATTGCCAGATGACGAATACAATGAAGCGGTAGCGCAAGAGATGATTGAAAGAATTCGAAAAGTGCCAGAGTCATATATCGAGATAATGATAGAAGACGGAACTCGAATCAGACTTATAAACAATCCAATGACAGAGGAAGCAGAATATTCACATCTAAAGGGTGTTGTACCAAGAGGTTGGGAAGACACTGGACGTACTTGGGATGATGTTCCTGGAGCTGGTGGTCAACTTATTGTTGCAAGAATTGGATACAGTGACCCTGGAGACGCCCATGGATCATATAACTTGGAACTTCATGAGATTGGCCATCAGGTTGATTTTGTTGTTTTTGAAAAATACGATAAAGAATCGGCCACGCAAATTTTTTCAGACCTTACAGATCAGGAAGCAAACCTATTCACAGGCCCATATTATCATTTTGATGAGGAGTATTTTGCTGAAGCCTTTACCATGTACTATTTAAACGAGCAAACCCATGCAAGACTTAAACAACTTGCACCACAGGTCTATAAGTACTTTGCTGATTTTGAAAAAATGCATAAGCAATAAAATACATCCATAAATGAACCGACCCTTAAAAGTTAGGCCAATGTCTAACTTTGAAGAGGTCGGTTTTTTTATGACAGTATATAACTAGGATTTCACTTTTATTTCATAGGTCACTTCAGCTGCTTTAGCAAGCATTGCACTTACGCCACAATAGCGTTCTTGAGAAAGTTTGACAGCCTTTTCGAGTTTTTTCATTGGAAGTTCTGATCCTTCAAATACATAAGTAAGGTGAATATGGCTATACACTTTCGGATGTTCCTCTGTCAGCTTGGCATCAACTTCAATTTCGAAGCCCTTTAATTCAACCTGCATCTTATTAAGGATAGACATTACATCCATAGCGGTACAGCCAGTTAAGGCATTAAGAACCAGGGGTTTAGGTAATGGTCCTTTGTCATTTCCACCAAACTCTGGACCTGCGTCCACAATGATTTTATGACCATCGTAGTCCGTTTCAAAAGCCATATTGTCCATCCATTTTGTTGTTATAGAGTGTTTCATAATCTCTCCTTTCAGTCCTAAGCAATACCTACTAATACCCTTTCGTGATGCGAAATATCATAAATCCCTTGTGATTCTATAAAATAAAATGTTACGGTTAGAGTAAGCCTAGGAGGTGTTAAAGTGATCATTGATTGGAAGCCAGAAAAAGAAAGCCATATACCTCTGTTCAGACAAATTGTAAGCCACTTTGAAGAGGGTATTAAATCATATAAATATAAGACCGGTTCAAGATTTCCATCTCAAAGAGTTCTCTCAGAATTATTCCAAGTGAATAGGAGTACCATTGCCCTTGCAATGGATGAGTTAAAAGCTTTGGGGCTCATACTTACTAAAGGAAAAGGTGGCACAGTGGTTGCTGAGCTGCCTGAAGAAATCGGCTCTTTCAACTGGAATGACTATGTTGAAGACAGTATGTTCTACAAAAATAGAGAGATCATTCAGAAAATAAATGATCTGGATTTTGATGATCAAATTATTAGACTCAGTTCTGGTGCAGCCATGCCTGAGAGTTTTAAGATCACAAAATTGCATGAATTAATAGAAGAAGCCGCTCAAACAACTGAAGCACTTGATTATACAGAGCCAAAAGGACTTTTGAGTTTAAGGACAGTTCTAAAAGAACATCTTAAAGAGATTGGTATAAATGTAAACACCAGTGAAATACTGGTTGTTAGTGGTGCGCTGCAGGCAATCCAGTTGATCGCACTGGGGCTGTTGCAACGTGGATCTACGGCGCTTATAGAAAAGCCTTCGTATTTATACTCTCTGAACATATTAAAATCTCTGGACATGAGGCGTCGAGGTATTGAGTGTGATTCTGAAGGGATCATGCCAGAAATGTTATACAAAGCTAGGCCAAGAAACCATCATTCAGTCTTATACACCATTCCAAATTACCAAAATCCAACTGGACGGGTTATGAGTGAGAAGCGTCGGAAAGAAACCTTACAGGTCTGTGCAGAGCTTAATATTCCCATTCTCGAAGATGATGTATATAGGGAGCTTTGGATCGATACGCCGCCACCACCGCCATTAAAAAGTTTAGAAAGCAAAGGGCAAGTTCTTTATATTGGAAGTGTTTCAAAACATTTAAGTCCTGGACTTAGAATTGGATGGATAGTAGGCCCTGAATCTGTTATGGACAGGCTTTCAGACATTAAAATGCAGGTTGATTATGGGGCGAGTACACTCTCACAAATCGTAACAGAACTTTGGTTCAAATCTGACCATAGAGAAAGTGCTTTAAATGAAATTAGGGCAGAACTTAAAATAAGACGTGATGCAGCCATAGTCGCACTTGAAAAGCATATGACTGATCTTGCAAGATGGGAAAATCCGGAGGGTGGTTTTTATATTTGGCTTGACCTATTGGACGATATTCCAGAAGAGCAACTCTTTTATAAGGCGATAAAAGCAGGTGTTCTCATATATCCTGGTCATGTATACGGTACGGACTCACCTAGTGCAATTCGGATATCCTATTCAAGTGAAACTGAGGAACGCATTGATGAAGGCATAAGAATACTGGCACAAGTTATTCGGTCAATCAAAGACGTGTAAGTTATGGATGGGTTTATGGATCTTGTTATGGCCGGTTTTATGGTTGGGTGTACTTAACGATTTATGGAGGGTGTATTTATACGCTGGTACTGTATAATCTTACACAAATAGAGTGTGAGGTGGGCCATGATATACCCAAATTTAATTATACGACTGGACTATATAAAAGAAAACGCAAAAAGTATTTCTAATGTTTGTAGTGAACACCATATTCATGTTTGTGGTGTAGTAAAAGGAATCCATAGCGATCCTAAAGTGGCAAATGCCATGATAGAAGGTGGTGTATCTCAAATAGGGGACGCCAGGCTTGGTAATCTAGTAGAGCTCAAAAAAGCAGGTGTGAAAGTACCTCTTTTATTGACACGGATTCCCATGTTATCAGAGTTGGAAGAATTGGTACAAGTTGCAGACATAAGTTTAAATTCAGAAATGGTAACCATTAAGGCTATAGACCGCATTTGTCTTGAAAATAATAGAAGACATAAAGTTGTTTTAATGTGTGATCTTGGTGACTTAAGAGAAGGTATTATTGGAGCATTAGAAATTGTGCAATCTGCACTGGACATTGAAAAAATGAATGGTGTTGAACTTGCAGGTATTGGAACCAATTTGGGCTGCTATGGTTCTATAAGACCATCATGTTCAAATATGAATGAGCTGGTTGAAATAGCACATGCCATTGAGTCAAAAATCGAAAGAAAACTTGAAATTGTTTCAGGTGGTGCAACATCAACCCTCCCTCTGGTATATGAAGGATGTATACCGGCTGGCATCAATCATCTGAGAATTGGTGAAGGGATTCTACTTGCAAGAGATCTACCAGATATATGGGAGGTAGCGCTGCCAAAGACACATCAAAATACGGTAACAATAGAAGCACAGATTGTTGAGCTGAAAAAGAAGCCGAGCCACCCAATTGGAGAAGTATTTATTGATGCATTTGGAAATAGACCCACCTATGTTGATCGAGGAGAGGAATATAGGGCTATAGTCGCCTTAGGAAGACAAGATTTTGGTTTTATGGACCAGCTGATCCCAGTCAATGAGGATGTAAAACTAATTGGTAGCAGTTCTGACCATCTAATCGTTACTGTTCCAGAAGAATCCTCATTCGCGGTGGGGGATGTTTTATCCTTTGAAATGTATTACGGTCCTATGCTATTTTTGAGTGGTGCAGATCATATTACAAAAACTTTTAAAAAATAGAATGAACGATACCCCAATAAAGTGTTATATTCTTAAGGGGGTATCTTTTTTTGGTGGTATCACCCGGTTTTAGGGTAACAATGAGGAAATAGAGAATTAGATGGAGGGCTATATGAAGAGAAAGTGGATGAACAGTTTTGTAAAATTCATTAATCTATATGGATTCTGGATCATCCTTAGTGGTGATTTCAGTAGGCGGGTGCTTGTTACTGGAGCAATTTCGGCTATCTTTGTCATGATCGTTGCAGATTACTCACTACGTCATTTTCAATCTGAACATGTTATTATACGTCATCATTATCATATCCTTTGGTTTTTCTGGATCGTCCTTATAGAAATTTTTCTGGCTGCATATCAACACATTCAACGTGTATTGGCCGGAGAAGATCGGTCCGTAATCTTCGAGCTTGAACTCAATATTAGTGACGAGTTTGCCATTGCACTTATAGCAAATGCTATTACGCTTACCCCTGGGACGTTGACCATGCAAGTGCACAATCAAACGCTTACTATACTAGGATTCGCAGAATCTGACAGCGAAGTTGAAGATATCAAAAAGGTTATTCTAGAAAAATTCCAAAGACCTTTTCTAAATGGAGGAGAGTAATATGTTAGAGACGACTCTATTTTTTATACTCATATCAATATTAATACTTGTATTCTATATGCTCAAAGGTGAATCGATTTGGGAACGTCTTATTGGGTTAAACCTAATTGTCATTAAAATTGTATTATTGATTACAGTGTATGCAATTATGATTGATTCCAGCTCTGTTTTAGATATCAGTATCACCTATGGTGTTGTAGGATTTATAGCAACCACACTCTTATCAAGATTTGTACTAAGAGGAGGTCGGTTAAAATGATATCAAATTTCCTGTTGGTCCTAGCATGGTTTTTCATGCTTTTCGGTGTATTTGGTTTATTCAGATTAAAGGGTATTTATACGCGTATTCTTTCTAGTGCAAAGATAGATTCTGTAACGGTTATAACTTTATTTTTGGCACTCATGATCAAAAAAGGAATGAGCATGATGACCTTGAAATTGGCAGTTATCCTGGTATTTTATTTATTGACCAATCCAGTAACCAACCAGATATTGGCGAACTCAGCGCTTAGAAATGGCATAAAACCTGACAGATTTATACTAAGCTCATCTAAACGAAAGGGGGACTAGGATGCTCAGCACAATACTGATAGCACTTATTTTTATATTCGCAGTTGCGGTTGTAACAACTGAAAATAACCTGCTGATTATTATGTATTTTTCAATATTCTCATTTGGAGCAGCGGCGGCCTATTTCGTTATGAAAGCGCCTGATATTGCCCTTGCAGAAGTTGCTATAGGGTGTGCATTTGTTCCTCTTATATACTTGATTACAATAGCAAAACAAAAAGTGTTCACCGTTGTTTTCTTTGATGGTGACATAGGTGAACATGGCTCATTAAATTTTGAGACCATAAAAAGATTCTATATTGTTTTGGATAAATTCTGTGTAGATTATGGTCTAAATCTAAATCTGATCAATAGACCTACAAGGTATAGTACAACCGTGCATGGGGCCTTTAGACCAGGGAATATCGATCTGATTTGCATATTCCATCCAGAACGAGATTATATTGAAGTTATGGGAAATGCCTCAAATATAATGCTTACAAACTTAGAACAAAGATTACATGAAGATGGGCATATAAAGTGGAAGAGGGTGAAGGACAATGAAGGAAACTTATAAAAAATTGTTGGTTATTGGACTCATGCTCGCTATCGGCGCCCTTTTCGTTTTAAAGATTATGCCTGAACTGTATACGTTTGATTCAACAAGCTACGATTACTTTACTGAGAAGACATATGAGGAAGTGGGTGCAAAGAACATGGTTACAGGCATCTACTTGGATTACAGATTGTTTGACTCCTTATTGGAAGCAGGTATATTATTTGTTGTTACAGCAGGTGTTCTCTTCATGGGTAAGAAAGATGAAGAGGTGAGATAAATGACAGGCACCTATACATTACTTAAAATTATTAGTCGTTTTTTACTACCCTATGTACTATTGTTTGGTGTGTTTATTGTCCTTAATGGCGATCTTTCGCCTGGTGGTGGTTTTCAAGGAGGCGTGGTTTTAGCATCTTGTTTTATCCTGCTTTACTTTATTGGCGAGGTGAATAAACTAAATACAACCATGATCCTTCGTATTGAAAAAGTATTATTTCTCATACTGGTTCTTGTAACTTTCTTTAGTAGAATGGACAGTCTGAATACACATCATTTATATTATCTAATAGTACTCAACTCAATTATCGGGATGAAGGTTGCCTTGGGAATTGGGGCAATCATAATCATATTTTTAGAGGAGGGCAATATATGATGCTAAGATCAGCAATATCATTTGGCGTTTTCCTTGTTGGCTTTTACGGGCTCATTATGAGTCGCAATGTCATAAAGTCAATTATTAGTCTCAATATAATTCAGACATCACTCATATTGTTGTTTATAAATCTTTCTGGTAATGCTGGCAGTGGTATACCGATTATAGGTGTTGAAAAATTACCTCCAGTTGATCCATTGCCACAAGCACTTATGATAACAGCTATTGTAATTGGAGCCTCTATAACGGCTCTTAGTCTTATGTTAACAGTTAAAATATTTCATTACTACGGAACCCTTGATTGGCACGAAATCCTAGAAATGAAAGAGGCAATTCGATAACGGAGGAATTAATGGCAAATCTAACACTCGGATTAATATTTATTCCCATGGTTTTAGCCATACTTGTGTATTTGCTGGATCATAGGATTGTAAATAGACTCAGTATAATTATTCAACCAATTTTATTTGCTATGGTTATGTTTCTCTTAGTTGGAATGCTTCAGTCTGGAGAAACCTCATTTGTTATGGGCGGATGGGATAGAGGTGTTGGTATACCTTTTAGGATAGACCAAAAGTCCATCGTTTTTATGGTTTTAACAACGATAGGTATTACCTATTCAATAACGTATGACTGGACAAAACACAGAACGGATCACAAGTACTTGTTTTTCCTATTGTTTATGGAAGGCGCCATGATGGCTCTTTTTCAAGCGTCAGATATATTCACATTGTTTATACTCTTAGAACTTATAACCATTCTCGCTGGGATACTTATAACCTATGAAAAAGAAGGGATCTCAGTTAAGGCGGGATTATACTACTTGCTCGTGAATACTGTCGGTATGACAATCTATTTGATGGGTGTAATACTGCTTTATATCTCCGTTGGCGTACTTGATATGGGATTGATCAAAGAGGCCTTAATGGTCGGCCCGCTGAATCCTTTAGAATGTGCCGCTCTTGGGTGTTTCATTACGGCATTTGCTGTTAAAACGGCAATGTTCCCTGTAAGCAGCTGGTTGCCACTGGCTCATGGTTCAGCACCCACACAGATGTCTGCCCTCCTATCGGGTCTACTGGTTAAACTGGGTGTTTATGGCCTTATGAGATTCATGGAGATTTTTGATGCTACTGATTTTTTGAACTTGATATTGGCTCTTGGTGTGACTACAGCTTTATTTGGTGTCCTTATGGCAATGCTTCAAAAGGATATAAAATTGATCCTGGCTTATCATACAGTTTCGCAAATGGGGCTTATTATCATGGGTTTAGCTTCAGGGAATCATGAAGGGTTTATTGGAAGTTTACTACACGATGTTAACCACTTTCTATTTAAGAGTTTGTTGTTCTTAGGTAGTGGTGTTGTAATTCACTTATATGGCACCAGAGACGTAAGTCAAATTAGGGGCGTTATTAAGCAGCAGCCGATTATTGGATATTCTCTTCTCATTGGAGTTTTGGGGATTACAGGCGCACCACTGTTTGATGGTAGTTTGAGTAAGATCCTGATTGAAGAAAGTTTCATTGGAAATGCGGGCTATTATGTTATTCTCCTGGTTAACTTGGGGACAATCATCTCGTTTTTAAAGTTCTCACAGATCTTCACTGGGTATACAGACCGTCAAGTCAATGTGAAAGTTAATATATGGAAAAAATCAACGGTTGTGTTCATGGCAATGCTTATGTTGATAACCTATCCTATAGAACTTATCTATTTTGATGGACCGTGGACGAGTATTCATTTTACTTCACACGCATTAAAAAAGGGTGCTTTGGAGTTCATGACACTATTTGTACTTGCTTTTATCATATACAAAAAAGTACTCAAACCAGTTATTAAAAAATACCCCAAACTGGGTAAAAGAAGACATGGCTTCCAAGCTGCTAGTACAACAATATTGATGTTTTTAGGCGGTTTATGGGGATATTTCTTAATTCTTATGTAATAACACTTATAAACAACCTGTACTACATTTAATGATGTAGGTCAGGTTGTTTTTTAAGTGTTTTTTGATTTTCTGTATTGATTTGGAGTGACCAGCTCAAACTTTTTAAATACTTTTGAGTAATAACCTGGGTTGCAGAAATTAAAGAGTTCTGAGATCTCGCTAATTGTCATGCTTGTTAACTCTAGAAAATACTTGGACTCCTCAACCTTTTGCAGTTGGATATATTCCACGACTCCATAACCGACTTCCTTCTTAAAAAGAGTTGAAAGATACTCTTTTGAAGTCTTGGTGTGAGTCGCTACATGGATTAAGGAAATGTCTTCAGAGATATTTTCATGAATGTATTGTATGGCCTTGGCGACCGTTAATGGATATTGAGCTGTTCTTTCTATTTCAATTAGATCAACATACTCTAGCGCCATGTCGTATTCTAGTTGTTGCAATTTGTGAAGCTCCATAACACGTTCTATTTCATAGATGAAAACATCACTTAAGGAATAGGCATCCTCAGGATTTACATTAGATTCAATGGCTGCACGTGCGAATAATGTACATGATCCGATAAGTGAGTTTTTTGTGGAACGTAGGGGCGAATCAGCTAATTTCGCACGTTCCATTGAATTGATCATGTCTAGAATTTGAACCACATCTTCTTTAAGGCATCTCTTCATTGCGCTGAGGAGTTTTCTTTCTAGATAATATGAAGGATGTTTATAAAAACTGTTTAGGTTTTCCATCTTAAGATATATGTGTCTTGAAGGCATTTTACTCACTCCATTTCTCTGTTTCCTATTACATTAAACTGTGCTACAGAAAATCGTTTTCCCAGCGATGTTAAAATTGTATAACTAACATTAAAATATTATATATAAGATCTAATTTCAAGCACTATAATAAAAATGTCTTAAACAATCTATTACTCAAGGGGGATTTATAAAATGAAAAAAGCACTCATAGTCATTCTGGCTTTGGTCATGATGATGTCGATGGCACTAACAGGTTGTTCTTCACCAGCACCGGAATCAACAGATTCTGCAGAGGCGCCGGTAGAAAACACGGTTGAAGCTACAGAAGAATCACCAGATAAAATGGTTGAAAAGAAAAGGGTTAAGTTTGCAGTTCAAGCCGATTCAACAGATGCTCTAGATTCAATCGTAAAAGCTTTTAACGAAAGTAATGAAATGTATGAAGTTGAAGCTGTTGTTATGACCAATGATTCGGGAAACATGCACGATCAGCTTATGAACTCGCTGTCTAGTCAAAGTGGTGAATATGACATCATTTCTATGGATGTTGTATGGGCGGGTGAGTTTGCATCTGCTGGTTACCTAGAACCGCTTGATAGCGTTATTAGAGATGCGGGCTGGAAAGTGACTGACTTTAATGCGGGATCTATGGCATCAGGTAAATACAAGGGGAAAAATTATGTACTACCATATTTCTCAGATTTAGGCTTCCTATACTATAGAACAGATATTGTTTCTGCTGAAGATGCTGTACTTCTAGATTCTGGAGACTATACTTGGTCAACATTCTTAACAATGGCAGAAAAGTATGCAGGTATGGAAGGCACGAAATATGGCCATGTATATCAATCTAAGCAATATGAAGGACTAACTTGTAACGTTAATGAGTTCAGTGAAAACTGGGCAGACGTTAAAGGGGGTCTTGAAATCATGAAGGCATTTGCTGAGTCTGACGCAACGCCGAAAGATATTTTAACCTACACTGAAGGCGAAACGCATAGTGCCTTCTTAAACGGAGAAACTGTTTTCGCTCGTAACTGGCCTTACATGAACGGCATGGCTGGCAGTGGTGAGTATCCTGTCAAGAGTGAACAAGTTGCATATGCACCTCTACCTAATGGTGGAACAGTGGGTGGATGGATTCTTGGAATGAATGCCAATTCAACAAACAGTGAAGGTGCTGTAGCATTCCTTAAGTTTATTGCAGGCCCTGAGGGCCAAAAAATCAATGCAACGGTTGGAAGTTACTTACCTGGATTTAATGCACTGCTAGAAGATGCTGACGTTCTGTCGTCTAATGCGCTTTTAACAAATAAAGCATTCCAAAAGGCACTTTCAACAACAATTGCACGTCCTGTAGCTGCAAACTATGCAGAAGTATCTGATACGATTCAAGTTAAAGCCCATGAGTTCTTATCTTCAAACGGAGAACTTGATCAAGCCGTTAATGAAATTGAGTCTGCATTAGAATAAATAAAGGCATTTAAAGCTTTAGTGGCAACTTAGAAATGCCACTAAAGCTTTTTTAAAGAAAATCATGATAACGTGATAAGAAGAGTCGAGTAAGAAGGTGATGAATTGAAGAAAATATTGGAGTTCTTTGATCAAAAATTGGGTTATGTACTCGTAACACCAGCAATTATATTTATATTACTATTTTCTATCTTACCAATTGTTGAATCTACAAAATATGCATTTTTCGATTTCCAGTTGAATGATCAACAAAAATCAGGTTTATATTTTAACGAAAGATACAATCTTGAATTGGTCAACGAGACCTATGAGTATCTTGACTATTATTTAGAAACAGAATTGGATGTTGTTGAAAAAGAAAATACTGTCCTTCAAATAAATGAGATGCGCACTGAGCTTTCAGAGCAAATTAATACCATTAACAACACCTTTGAAATGAATGAAGGTATTGCTGAGTTAAGTGCTGAGAAAATTAGCCAGTTGAATGTATTGGATGAAAAAGCATTTTCAATGTTAGACAAGCTTTATGAAGCCAATGACACATTTATTATGGAAGAGGATATTTACGCAGTGGCATCTGAGCTTAACACTGCATATATCGCACCAAATTTTAGTGGCACAGATAACTTTAAAGCAATGATGACAGATGATCGTGTGAAAAGCGCACTAATGATAACACTCATATTTACAGTGGCATCGGTTGGGCTGGAGTTGGCCCTTGGTTTAGCGTTGGCACTTATTATGAATAAGTCCATGGCAGGGAGAGGCATGATAAGAACCATGTCACTTATCCCTTGGGCAATACCAACATCTGTGGCTGCACTTATTTGGGCCTACTTATACAACGGTTCTAATGGTATTGTGGCAATGCTGCTCGCAAAAATTGGAATACTAGAGCATTCTGCAGACCTGCTCTTGTCAGGATCTAGTGCCCTTGGTGCAGTGATCATGGCAGACGTTTGGAAAACAACACCTTACATGGCCCTTCTCCTCTTAGCAGGCTTACAAACAATTCCAGGCAGTTTATATGAAGCCTCTTCACTAGACGGTGCCAGCAAGTGGCAACAGTTTGTAAATGTTACACTTCCACTTTTAAAACCGTCAATAATGGTTGCCTTATTATTTAGAACTCTGGATGCATTTAGAGTCTTCGACCTTATTTACGTATTAACGGGTGGTGGACCAGGCGGTAAAACAGAGTCTGTTTCAATTTATGCTTATAAGGCTATGTTTGCACAGACACGGTTTGGATACGGTTCGGCAGTCGTCATTGTAATGGCCATTGTTGTTGGAATAATATCTTATGCATACATTAAGCTTTTAGACGTACAATTGGTTTCGGAAGAGGGGTAGTCGCATGGAAAATCAGAAAACGAAAAAGCTTTTTTATACAGCGATTGCACTTTACTTGTTTATTATTATCTTTCCGTTTATATGGGTTCTCATTACCTCATTTAAACCTGAAACTGAGATATTTGGCGCAAACGCTTTAAAACTTGTTGCAGATCAACCAACACTCGAACATTACCGTGCATTGTTCGCGGGGAATATCTTAAATGCACTAAAAAACAGTTTGATTATTTCGTGTGTTACAACAACGTATGTAACCTTTGTTGCAGCCTTTTGTGCGTATGCGATTGCTAGATTGCAGTTCAAGGGTAAACGAATTTTACTTGCAGTGGTACTTGCGACGTCAATGTTTCCACAGATGATTGTTGTGGGTCCTATTTACAGAACCTTTGTGGACCTGGGTTGGACAAATTCATACTGGATCACCCTTCCGTATTCAATGATATCTTTGCCGGTAGCAATATACATTTTGGTGACACATTTTGCCAAAGTACCAAAGGAAATGGAAGAGTCTGCATTCATGGATGGGGCTTCAAAATGGGAAACCTTTATAAAAATCATTTTACCATTAACCCTACCAGGTCTGTTTACGTCTGCAATTATTACCTTTATAGGTGTCTGGAATGAGTTCCTATTGTCACTGACACTAAACTCAAACGCAAGCTACCACACAGCACCTGTGGCTATTTCATATTTACGAGGCCAGTTTGAAATATTCTGGGGACAGGTTACAGCAGCCACTGTAATTGTAACAATACCAACGCTTATTATAGTAATACTGTTCCAAAGACAAATCATTTCAGGTTTGACTTCTGGAGCTGTGAAAGAATAGGAGAAATGCAATATGTGGCAATACGAAAATACGGCTCTGAACAGTGAGCAATTGCAAATTAATGAAAGCCTATTCACATTGGCAAATGGTTACTTAGGAATTCGTGGCAGTTTTGAAGAGGGGTATAATGGTCGGGCCGACAGTATAAGAGGCACTTATATTAATGGTCTTTATGATACCTTACCAGTCACACATCCAGAAAGACTATATGGTTTTCCTGAGTTTCAGGACAAACAACCCAATCTGGTCGATTTACAAAGTATGAAAGTAGAGCTTGATGGAGAAGAAGCCAGCCTTTTTAACGGAAGACACTCAAAGTATGAGCGCATACTCTACTTAGACAAAGGATACACTCGAAGAAGTTATGTTTATAAAACCAACTCTGGAAAAAATGCAACTATAAGCTATAAAAGATGTGTGTCATTTGAGACAAAGGAATTGTTCGTACAGCAGTTAGAGATTGAGTTTGATGGTGAGATTAAGGTCACGTCAACACTTGACGCAAATGTCTCTAATTATGTGAATAAAGATGACCCACGTGTTGGGAGTGAACATGCGAAACTTTTAAAAATAAATAAGCTTGGAATTCATAATAATTCAGATAAAAGTTCAGATAAAAGTGACATGATGGTCGCCCAGTTCCAGACTGTTCATTCAAAAATTGGCGCAGCATGTGCTTCAGTACACAAGTCGGTGAATCAGAACGGTGGACCTATTACAGGTGGGTACTTAAAGTCAGAAGATCTGGAAGACAAATGTATATATTTTGTATCCACGCAAGGAAAAATAACCGTTTCAAAATATAATGTTTACACCGACCAGATTAGATATGAAAAGCCACTTGAAAAAGCGGTTGAGATTCTTAGCAGTGTTTCAGAGAGATCATTTGAAACACATTTGAAAACTCAAGAACAAAAGATGAATGCATTCTGGAAAACATCTGATATTGAGATTCAGGGTGAAGCAGATGATCAATTAGCCATTAGATACAATTTATTTCAATTGAATCAATCTGTTGGTCGGGATAAATTCAGCAATATTTCAGCCAAAGGTTTGTCTGGCGAAGGCTATGAAGGTCACTACTTCTGGGACACTGAAATTTACGTATTACCCACCTTCCAGTTAAGTCAAAATGATGTATCAAAGAATCTATTGATGTATCGTTATAATCAATTAGACGCAGCTAGAGCCCGTGCAAGAGAAATGGGCCACGCAAAAGGGGTTAAGTTTCCTTGGAGAACAATTTCGGGCATAGAGTGTTCAGCATTCTTTCCGGCGGGGACAGCACAGTATCATATTAATGGTGATATCGCCCATGCTTTCATCCAAAATTTTATCAATACCGATGATCAGGACTTTATGAAAAACTACGGTGTTGAGGTTTTACTTGAAACAGGTCTCCTTTGGCTAGATCTGGGTCATTTCCACAAAGGGGCTTTTAAGATTGACTGTGTAACGGGCCCAGATGAGTATACAGCTATCGTTAATAATAATTACTATACCAATGCGCTTGCAAAACATAATTTACACTGGGTGGTAAAAATATGTAAAGAACTAGAACAAACAGATGCTGAGTGGATGAAATCACTTTATAGCAAGTTGGGAATAACCAAGGCAGATCTTGAATCTATGAGAAGAGCCTCAGACCTTATGTACTTGCCACATGATGAAGCACTGGGAATTGATATGCAAGACGACGGGTTTCTAAATAAAAAGATGTGGGATTTTGAAAATACACCTGACTCAAAGTATCCATTATTGCTGCACTATCACCCTCTGACAATTTATAGATATCAAGTCTTAAAACAACCGGATACGGTGTTGGCACATTATTTATTAGAAGACTATTCTACTGAAGAAACAATGCGAAAATCATTCAATTATTATGAAGCTATTACAACACACGACTCCTCATTATCGCCATGTGTATATGGCATCATGGCTTCTAGGGTCGGGTATAAGGAAAAGGCATATAACTATTTTGTTGAATCTCTCAAATTGGATCTAGAAAATACCCATGGAAATACAAAAGATGGCCTTCATATGGCAAATCTGGCTGGAACAGCCCTATCGATTATCACAGGATTTGGTGGTTTAAGAATTACAGATGATGGCCTTGTGATTAGACCGTGGTTACCACAGGCATGGGAGGGCTATTCCTTTAATATCCAATATAAACAAAGGCAGCTTAAGGTTCATATAAGTGATGAAATAGCAATAGAGCTGATAAGTGCTGAGGATCAGAATGAAACTCAGAATGAAACTCCGATTACACTAAAGGTCTACAATCAAGATGTAACAATTACAGATAAGGTTTTTCTGCCGCTTAAAGGGTAAAAAAATATGGCGAAAGTAAGGATGTTCTTTGAACGTCCTTCTTTCATTGTAAGCAAATAATATTGACACTAGGTTACATATGAAATTATAATTTAATTATGAAAATAGATAATACAATTTCACGCATCGGCAAAGTGAAAGAAAAAGTAAATAAAAGACTAATAGATGATATGGCTGAAATGGGACTTGAGGGTCTTGTTACATCTCATGGTGAGATCTTGAGTCAATTGTTTAATAATGACGAAATGCCGAAAAGTCAGATCGCAGATAATATAAATCGAGATAGATCTACAGTGACAACATTAATCAACAAACTTGTTAATTATGGCTATGTAAAAACTAGAAAAAACCCTGAAGACAGTCGTTCTACCTTGGTTTCGTTAACGGACAAAGGCAAAGGTTTAGAAAAAGGTGTTACAGATATTTCTATCCGGCTATATGAAACGTTGTTCGCTGATATTGAAGACGAGGAGAGAGAAGTATTTAAAAAAGTTCTAGACCAAATGTATGAAAATTTATCAAAATAAAAAAGGTGTAAATTCGTTGTTCAATCAACAGAATTTACACCTTTTTGTTGTAGCTAATCTTCTTGTATGACTAATTTGAGCTTAATGCATTCATAAGCTTAACAGCATACCGAAGGGTACTGTCTATCTGGTTTGGCACTTGAGGCCAAAAATGATTTTCTGTGATTCCTTCGACGATGCTGTGCTGGTAGGAGAGTGACCCAACTGCCTTTTTAAATTTGTCCTGTATCTTGTCCTCATCAACAAAGTATTGATCCATGGACTGCGTTTTTTCAGAGTCAATTGACATTGAAAGTGCACGAATGGTCTTATAGAACATGTATGTCATTTCTTCTCTTGTAATCTCTTTGTTTGGATAAAACAATCTTTCGGAGGAAACAGAGACAATTCCATATTGATAAGCTTTGATTGCGTCGCTATCAGTTGTATCCATATAAACATTGTACTGGAAACCGTCAGGCTGTTCCTTTTCAAAATGGTCAAATATAGCAATGCACAGTTTGGCCATTTCTAGTTTTGTAATATTTCTCTTATAATCGGATTTAAAACTTTCTTGGATGAGGCCAAGTGTTTTAGCGTCATCTACAGCAATCAAGTTTGAATCTGAAGGTTGTTTTTTAATGTCTAATGTTCCATACCCTTGTCTGAGATCAGAAATGATATTCGATTTGTCTGTGCTCTGCATCAAAAGACTTTGGTCTTGAAGCATTTCATTATTTACAGGCAAAGACGCCTCAATTTGATTGCCTCTATCATCAAACAGTTTTAACTCTGTCGTGTTTCCATCAGCATAAATGGTCATTTCATCTTCTAAAGCGCCATCTTCAGTTTCAATTTTAATCACGAAACGTGAAACCAATTTTGACCCAATGGATTTGCCGCCATTTGTGAAGTAGGTAATAGCTAATGTGTTATAATTTCGGTCTGTAAGCTGTGTCTTGTCTTTTATTTCAACGTAATAATAGAAGTCTTCATCAGCTACAATATCAGTTTGATCTAACAAATCCTCTAAATCTGCAAGTCTACTTCTACTTTTTCCAAGCTCATATTCTACATCGGTCGTATCAGAAAGAATATTGCTTTTTCTAAGTTCTATTAGACTGTCTTTTCTTTCTTCTTCAAAAGCAATTTCAGCTTCAATAAATACTCTGGGGACACTCACTGAAGATAATGTCATAGAGTAATCTTGATTCAGTACTGTTGAAGCATTACCAACAAGTTCCTCTTTAAGTTTAAAAGTTGGGATAGGGGTGTATTCCATATTCAGACCAATATTAGCATGGTTCGGTAGACTGACTTCTTCAGCCATACCAATAACCTCAACAGGGAGATAATCAAAGTGGTTGCTGTCCTTACTTTCAATTTTTATATTTGTTTGTCCAACCCTGTTAGCAGTATAGATTCCGTTGTTGTCTACTGATACAAATTTTGTGTCCGTTGAACTCCACGAAACGTCATCAACCAGGATTACTGAACCAGGATTATCTTTAACGAGTGTATGTTCTAATTGCCCTGTCTGCCCAAGGTAGAGGGTGTAACGTCCATTTTTAGAGTTTCGTTGGAGGGCATCCGACTTTATCTTGACACCTTTTAAGTTCGAATTAACGTTAAAGGTAGTCGTTGCAAAATGACCATTTTCAGTGGTGATTTTTAGCGTATACCGCCCCTCATCGTAACCAGTACATTCTACGAAACCATCTTTTAGGAGCACAGTCCCATCGCCACCATAAAGCTTAATATCAAGTGTATCTTCTGTTGTATTTTGAGGTTCAATACTATAGGGAACAATCACTGAGTTTCCCGATTGAATGCTTTTACTATGTTCACCTAATGATACGCCTGTGGGTGATATTTCAAACGCATCCGGTAAATTTATGGTAACTACTGCAACTGCCGTATACCCACCGTCTTCAGTCGTGGCTGTGATGTTGACTGCACCGTCCTTTTTTGCAGTAACAAGGCCTTTTGAAGAAACTGAAGCAACACCTGTATTGCTAGATTTCCACTCAATAGTGTCATTATAAGGGTAGGATCCATTTTTCTTTTGCAAGAGGACTGCATTAAGTTGATACGCCTTATTATTTCCGGAAATATGAATGAGGTTTTCCTCAAGTCTAATACCACTTACCATGGATTCAACTTCAAATTTAACTGAGTCTGACTTCGCACCATCGACAGTGTATACGCTTACATATGCTGTTCCTTCTTTTAAACCAGTAGCCATTCCCTTGTTATCTATTTTTACGTGATTTGTGCTTTTCCATGTAACATCCTGTAAGTAAGCATTTTCTGGATAAAAGATAGTTTCAAGCTGAATTTTCTCACCGACATGTATTTTATTGACTGTTTTATCAATACTGACACTTTGAACGGTGCTTACAACGGTTACTTTAATAATATCTTTCCTTGCACTATCAGTGGTTTCAACTTTCAAATAAGCAGTGCCTTCATTTACACCTTTAATTTCACCTTTTTTGTCCACAGTAAATATACTGCTATCAGTACTTGAGTATAAAACATCAGTAACTGCTTGGACCGGGATATTGGGTATGGCTTCTACAGTAACAGATGTAGATTGTGTTTCACCAACACGTATCGAGTCTGTAAGTAATGTAATCTCGACACTTTTTACTGTTGATTTAACGTTAACATAAACACTTCCTGAATGGATAGATGCGCCTTCTTTGGAGTTATAAGAGATGACTGCCGTGCCTTTGTTTACGGCTGTAATAACACCGTTAGTGACTTTAGCTACAGAGGTATTGGAACTAAACCAAACAATATCACTGTCAAGTTCTTCACCATTTTCCTCGTATATTTTTGCAGATAAAGCTTTGGTTTCTCCTACGTACATATTATAAGTAATAACCTCTCCAAAAGTTAAAGAGGGTATAATAATCATTAAAAGTAATAACAATGAACCAATTCGGAATTTCATTCTACACCAGCCTTTCAAGCTACTGATATCTACTAAGTTGTGTATAGTCCTATTTATTGAATATACCATATTAGACCGTCCTATGGTAGATATACGTTTGATTGTATTTAAATCGAAATCTTAATGTATTCTAAAGAAATTTTATATATAATTATGCTAAAATTAAGAGACACAAAGATTGGGCAGTTAAGAAAAGGGGATTAATTATGAAAATGAAAAAAATACTTGTGGTCTTAATGATCGCAGTTATGATGTTTACAGTTGCTGGCTGTACTAAGTTACAGAGTCAAATCAAGGATTTTAAAGCAGAAACACTTGGACTTGCAAGAGAGTTTACTGTGTATGATGATTTTGGTAACTCTACAATGACAGTGAGTGGCAATAATACGGATATTCAACCATCGGATGTTGAGAACGTGTTACTTATAACAATTGATGGCAGTACATGGCAACATGTTGGATCATCAATGGTAGCAGCAGAAACAGGGATTGAAAATATTGTTGATACTTATGAGTTAAATACCAATATAGATACAACAAGTGACTCAAATTTATTCACAGGACTTGACCGTAAAATTAACAATTTTATGGCGGGAATGACAGGTCTAGATAGAGTTGTGGTTGTAAAAAATCAGTCTGGTGTCATAGTTGGTGTATACGAAGGGGACAATGTTTTTGTAGAAGACAGTGCACTGCCTAATACAACAAAAATTCTAATAGACGGAAAAAGACTTCACATCTATAGATCAGATTTTGAGATCTTCGAGCAACGTATGTTAAGATAATACGAATAGGCAAAATCGCTGACAAAATATTGTTAGCGATTTTTTTACATATTGTATAAATATTCCTACTTAATTCCATAACTTGTATAATCATTGACATATAATGCCCGTTTAATTTATTTTCATGATGAGTGATAGAGTTTTCAATAGATGTAGGGGAACTTTTACCTGAATATTATGTTATAATTTTCAATGAATATGACCTAAATATGAGATCAAGATTTTCGGAAACTAATTTAATGGGGTGGAGTATGTCTTTTATTAAAAATATGAAGTTAAGAAGAAAAATGATGTACGGTTTTTCTCTATCACTAATACTAATGTTGGTTGCATTGGCTTTTTCTATTTTTGGACTTGCTAGTAATAATGACGACATAATAATGGTGAATACGATCACCAAAGAGGCAAACCTGGCAGCACAAATACAGTCTGAACTATTAGAAAGCCAGAAAGTGTTTAAGGAATTTTTATTAAGTGGTGATGTTAATTTAAGTTATCAATTCACAAATCATGAAAGTAACATGCAAAGATATTTAGAAGAGCTTCAACAGGTTAATGTGAATGAGGAGCGGAAAAATCACATTGTTGTATTAGAATCTGCTATGTTAAATTACAGCAATGGCTTCAAACAATATCAAGAGTACGATAAAGATCGTTCTGAATACTATGATGAATTAGGTCAGATAGGAACGGATTTAATCAGTGCACTGGGTAACCTATCAGATTTGGCACATGAAGATGTGAATGAAAGCATACAAATGAATGTAGGACGCGCTTTAGAAAAACTGCTTCTTGCAAGATTGAATGCTATGAAGTTCTTTACTTTCCATTCAGATATAGATTTTAAAGCTTATCAAGAGTCTTTCAGTGAATTTGAGTCATATGTTCATGCCTTAAATGGACTCACAACAAAAGATACATATAAAACGGACCACCAGGTCCTAGACAGAAATTATGGTAAATATGCCAGTGGTATGGATCAACTTTATCTATTGATAATAAGCATGGACGAACAAGTTGCGATCATGGATACCACTGAAAAAGAGATAACGAGTACAATAAATCAAATCAACAATTCTGTTTTACAAGAACAAAGACAGTTTGAAGAAAATGTTAGAACACAGTTTACAATGTTCTCTTCAGTTTCTACAGCCCTAGCTATAATTGCGGTTATTATGACAATTGTAATCGTATCTTGGATATTAAGAATCGTCCTAGTCCCAATCCAATCTTTGAGAAAAACTTTTGAGAGCATTTCTAAAGGAGACGTGGATTTAGATTTTAGGTTACCAGAAGAAAATGAAGATGAAATTGGATTAATGTCTAAATCCTTTAACCATTTTATGGTTAATCTGAAGAACTTGATGGACGACGTTAATTATCAGAACTGGTCAAAAACAGCTCAAAACGAACTGAATAATGTGGTTCAAGGTCATGATGACCTAGTAACGCTAAGCCAACAGATCTTAACGTATTTATGCCACTACATAGATGCACAAATCGGAACCTTATATTTGAAAGCTGATGATGAGCAATTTGCAATGACTTCCTCTTTTGCCTATACCAATCGGAAAGGGTTGAAAGATACTGCCGCTCTAGGTGAAGGGCTCATTGGTCAATGCGCTTTAGAAAAAAAAGCCTTTATTATTACAGATTTACCAAAAGAATATATGGAAGTACAATCAGGTCTTGGTGGTTTACAACCGACAAGCATTGTAGTGGTTCCATGTGTTCATGAAGATGATGTAAAAGCAGTCATAGAAATTGGAACTTTGAATAAACTCTCAGAAAAAGAACTGAATCTATTAAGTGCCTTATCTGACGCAATTGCAGTGGCACTTCATTCGGCAGACGTAAGAACGAAAATGAAAGAACTTCTAGACAAAACAATGCACCAGTCAGAAGAACTGCAAATGCAGCAGGAAGAGCTAAGACAAAGCAATGAGGAACTAGAAGAACAGACGAGAGCTTTGAAGGAATCTGAGCAACGCTTGCAAGCACAGCAAGAAGAGCTTAGGGTTTCGAATGAGGAGCTGGAGCAAAGAACCAAGCAGTTGGAGTTCCAAAAAAAATCTCTTGATGACAACAACAAAGAACTTATGTTCAAACAACAAGAAATTATCGAGAAAGCTGAGGCGCTTGAGCTTGCCAATACATACAAATCAGAGTTCCTAGCAAATATGTCACATGAGCTTAGAACACCGTTGAACAGTATTCTGGTACTTTCACAGTTGTTATCTGACAGAAGCAATGACAAACCACTTACGGAAAAAGAAAAAGAGTTTGCTCAAACCATTAATTCGTCCGGTGAAGACTTACTTACATTAATAAATGACATACTTGATCTTTCAAAGGTTGAAGCGGGTCACCTGGACATCCATAAGGATGAGATAAAATTAGAATCCTTACTTGCAGAGAGTGAAAGAATGTTCAAGCCGATGGCTGAGATTAAGAATATTGAGTTTAATACAGCACTTCATGGTGGTTTACCTAGCCACATGATTTCAGACAATATTAGAATCCAGCAAATTATAAAAAATCTGGTTTCAAATGCAATTAAATTTACCTACAGCGGAGAGGTTTTACTCACACTTCGTAAGCCGAGTGCTTTTGAATGTGATGCGATTGATTGTAAGGTGGATTCTCATATTGCAATCGAAGTGTCAGATACGGGTATTGGAATACCAAACGATAAACAACAGCTCATATTTGAAGCCTTTAGACAAACAGATGGAACCACTAGCAGAAAATATGGGGGTACAGGTCTTGGTCTTACTATTTCGAGGGAATTGGCACAACTACTGGGTGGGCAAATTATACTCGAGAGTAAAGAAGGTAAAGGAAGTAATTTTGTATTTATACTGCCAATTGAAGCTGGTAAACCACTAGAAAATAGTAATTCACGTGTTAATGATTTACCTGAACTAGAAGAAAATCCGGTAAATGAAGTTAAAAAAAATAAAGTTGAGCATATAAATGACATCTTAGAAACAAATCTTATGATCGATACTTCAAATAATACTTTATTGATTATTGAAGATGATACGAACTTCTCTAGCATATTAGCAAGTTTAGCTGAAGAGAAAGGGTTTGACTGTAAGATTGCCCATAATGGTAATGCCGGTCTGGAGATGGCAATTGAATTTAAACCGTCTGCGATAATATTAGATCTAGGCTTACCAGATGTAGATGGCATGGACTTAGCAGATAAGTTAGGTAGAATAAATGAAACCAAACATATTCCAATCCATATTATTTCTGGAATGGAGAATGATAAAAAAGCACTCCTCCCAAGCAGTGTTATTGGATTTCTTAAAAAGCCTGTAGACATCAAAACAATTTATAAAACACTTGCTAAGATCGAAGCCGTTTCAAGCAGTGATTTAAAAAAGTTACTGATCGTTGGTAAATGTGGTGGAGAGTCTTTTGAACACTTTTCCAATCTCGGTCAAATAGAAATTATAAAAGCTGAGACCGGAGAAAAAGGGAAAGAGGCACTTTCCAATGATGTATTCGAATGTGTTGTTTTGGATGTAGATCTAATAGATATGAGTGGAGAAGACTTCCTAGTAGATTTAACAACCTTACACGGGAATATTCCTGTCATCATATACTCAGAGACAGAAATTAGTTCTGAAACCTTAGAGGGCATTAACAAGTACACAGATAGTATTATTCTTAAAAGTCCCAAATCTGAAGAACGTTTGATCGATGAAGTGTCATTGTTTTTACATGGTATGACGGAATCAATTAAAGACTCACCGAGCACACAAACGCAGATGAATGCAGTTCTTGATGAGATAAAGATGAAAGTAGAAACAGATGACAAGTTTGAAGGCAAACGTGTTCTTGTTGTAGATGACGATGACAGAAACGTATTTGCACTTACACATGTTTTGATTAAACATGGTTTTGATGTTCTTGTTGCTGAAGATGGCCTAGAAAGTATAAAAATGTTTAACGGTTCAAGCGACATAGACTTGGTATTGATGGATATTATGATGCCAAGAATGGATGGATATGAAGCCATTCGTGAAATAAGAAAAATAGATGCAGGAAAACATGTGCCAATAATTGCGCTTACTGCAAAGGCTATGAAAGATGACAGAGAAAAATGTGTTGAAGCGGGTGCCAATGACTATATGACTAAACCAATAGACATTGAAAAGTTGTTGTCTCTATTGAAAGTGTGGTTGTCATAATGGGGAAGTATGAAAATTTAGATAATGAAGATGTTGAAGTTCACCTATTTATAGAAGCAATGTACTTAAAATATGGTTACGACTTTAGGAATTATTCCAGAGCCCATATGAAAAGAAGAATAAAGAACAGACTGGGCTTAAGTCGATTTAATAGTATTTCTGAAATGCAACACGAGCTCTTATCAAATAAGGATTTCTTTAATAAGATATTGCCTGATTTCTCAATAAATGTAACTGAGATGTTTAGAGACCCAGATTTCTTTGCATACTTGAGAAGAGAAGTGGTTCCTCTTCTAAAAACCTATCCACAGTTGAAAATATGGCACGCAGGATGCTCAACCGGTGAAGAAGTGTACTCAATGGCCATTTTATTAAAAGAAGAAGGATTGTTTGATCGCAGTCAAATCTATGCGACAGACTTTAATGAGAAAGTACTTGAGTTAGCTAAAGATGGCATCTTTCCTCTTGAAGTCATAAAAGATTATACAAAAAATTATATTGAGTCTGGTGGTAAAGAATCATTTTCAGACTATTATATAGCCAAATATGATTCAATTATTATGGATCAATCATTAAAGAAGAACATCATATTTGCGCAGCACAATTTAGTAACGGACCAAGTGTTTGGTCAAATGCATTTAGTGATTTGTCGAAATGTGATGATATATTTCGATAACGCTTTACAAACCCGTGTGATCAAATTGTTTGATGAGAGTCTAAGACCTGGTGGGATTCTTTGTTTGGGGACAAAAGAATCTTTGAAGACTGGCAACGAGAACAATTTTGATGTATGCGAAAAAAAATTAAAGGTTTACAGAAAGAAAATGGTCAGATAGAGGGTGGTTTTAATGGGATACAACGCTGTAGTCATAGGAACTTCAGCAGGTGGAATTGATGCACTAAAGTCAGTTCTGTCTAATATTAAAAAACCTCTTTTGCTACCGATTGTGATCGTTCAGCATTTAAGTCCGCGTCACGAAAGCTATCTGCCTTCTATTCTCACTCATTTTACTGGACATAAGGTGAAAGAAATTGAGGAAAAGGAAAAAATCCATGGTGGAATCATATATATAGCTCCACCGAATTTTCATGTTTTAGTTGAGAAAAATGGAACACTTACTCTTACTGTTGAGAAGAGAGTAAGTTATGCAAGACCATCGATAGATGTTTTGTTTGAAACAGCTGCAGATGCATATAGAAATGAATTAATTGGTGTGATATTAACAGGTGCAAATCATGATGGCGCGAATGGGTTGAAGTGCATTAAATTTTACGGTGGATATACAATAGTTCAAGAGCCTTTAAAAGCATATGCTTCTGAAATGCCTAGGGCTGCAATCAAAAAGTCCATGCCGGATATTATATTGCCACTAGATGAGATAGGTGCACATCTCAATAAAATCATGCGCCTTGAAGAGCACGAAGCATTGGAGAATTATAATGACTAATGAAAAAGTTGATATATTAATAGTAGATGATATCAAAGAAAACCATCTAGTAATGGAAAGTGTCTTAGCTGACGATGAGCTAAATCTTGTTAAGGCCTTGTCTGGTGAGGAAGCCCTAACCCTATGTATGGCACATTCTTTTGCAGTAATTTTAATGGATGTCCAAATGCCAGGAATGGATGGCTTTGAAACAGCAGAAATTCTTAGAAGTATAGAAAAAACGAAGAATATACCTATTATTTTTGTTACAGCAATCAGTAAAGAAAAGACTTCAATATTCAAGGGGTATGAAATAGGTGCAGTCGACTATCTGTTTAAACCGATTGACCCAATCATTCTTAAAAGTAAAGTTAGAATATTTAAAGACCTGCATGTTCAAAAAAGAGTTATAGAACGTCAAGCTGAAGAGCTAGAATATAAGGTGAGGGAGCTTACGGAGGTTCAAGAGGAAAAGGACAGACTTGAGAACTTAAGTATAGAAGATGCACTTACTAAGACCTATAACCGTAGGGGGGTTGACAAGCTTCTTGCCATGCACTGGAAAAACTGTGTACGCTACGAATTGCCCATGTCAGTGATTCTTCTAGATTTAGATAACTTTAAGAATTATAATGACAACTATGGACATATTGAAGGTGATGTAGTCCTAAAACACATATCGGCTTCTCTTAAAGAGACCATGTATAGACCAGAGGATTTTGTTGGCCGTTATGGTGGTGAAGAGTTTCTAGTCGTTATGCCAAATACACCAGTTGATGGAGCGGAGGCTGTTGCAGAGAGAATCAAAGCAGTTATTCATGCTCTAAACATTTGCCATGAGTTCAATAGTGGTTTTGACAGGGTTACGATTAGTATGGGGGTTGCAACAACTTTTCCAACAGAAGAATCTCCAATCATTGAAATCATTGAAAGAGCAGACCAGGTTTTGTATAAGGCAAAACGTGCTGGAAGAAATACATACGAGAAAACAGAATACTAAAGTTAGTCGAAAAACCAGCATAGCTATTTCCCTATGCTGGTTTTTATATTGTGAAAAGTTGCTCGATTTACTTACATAAAACTGGTCGTAAGAACATTGAATGGGTATACTAATAAGATGAAAAGGGGGATATTATGAAGTTTTCTGAAAGATATGAGACGAAAGAGCGTATTCACAGTAACGAAAGAATTGAAATCTATACAGCGCTAGATTTAATGACTCAGAAAATGGTTGTAATAAAGGCTCTTGTGAACGAAAATCCATTTGAATATGACCTGTTAAAGTTCAGAAAAGAGTATGAAATTCTAAAAAAAGTAGAACACGATTCGGTGGTTCAGGTACTCGATTACCATGAGGACCGACAAGTGTTTTTGGTTCTCGAATATATAGATAGCAGCAATTTGACTTCGCTTGTTGCAAAAGAAGGCATTCAATTTGACTTGTTCTTTGAAATTGCTTCGAAATGCGTTCGTACACTTGAACACATTCACCACTTTAATGTTATTCATAAAGACATAAATCCAACGAATATTATGTGGGACCCAAAGACAAAACAACTGAAACTAATTGATTTCAATATATCTGAAATGGTAAACCATGAATCTCAAGGATTCTGTAGTCCAAGTGTTCTTCAGGGAACCATGGGGTATATATCGCCAGAACAAACGGGTCGTATGAATCGTTTGATTGATTATAGAACAGATTTTTATTCTCTGGGTGTCATGTTTTATGAACTACTCACAGGCAGAAAGCCATTCAGGTCTTCTGATCAATTGGAGTTGATTCATTCTCATATAGCTGTACTTCCGGTCCCTTTGTTTGAACTAGATGCACGTATACCAGAGTATCTCTCAGATGTTGTCATGAAATTGCTTCAAAAGGACGCCAACCAAAGGTATCAGTCAGAGAGCGGTATACTCTATGATCTTGTCTTATGCCAGGATATTATTGAAAAAAGGAAATCTGAGTTTGATTTTCTTCTTGCCAGTCATGATCGAACCTTCCAGTTTGTAATGTCACAAGAGGTATATGGTCGAGACGATGAAATTGAAACACTACTTTCTGCTTATAGTGTGGTCCATCATGGTGGATCTATGAGCGCTTTTGTTGCAGGATATTCAGGTGTTGGAAAAACAACTGTTGTACAGGAATTGTTCCACCCAGTGGTTTCGTCTGGTGGCAACTTTATTAGTGGAAAGTTTAATCAGTTTAAAAGGGAAGTTCCATATTCAGCAATTCTAGATGCTTTCAACAAAATGATTGCAATAATCCTTTCTGAGGACACAGAAAATTTAGAAGAATGGAAAAAGAGAATAATCAACGAAGTTGGAAACTCTGCTCGTATATTAACAGAATTACTACCTGAACTAACACGTATTATTGGTCCTCAAAAACCTATAGAAAAGTTAAGTGGATTAGAGGCTCAAAATAGATTCAATTATGTTTTTCATAGTTTTATTAGGGCACTGGCAAGCGAAGACCACCCCTTGGTAATGTTTATTGATGACCTACAATGGGTGGATAGTGCCTCGCTTTCCTTAATTAAAATGATCATAGAAGATACAGAGCTGGAGTATTTTTTCTTTGTAGGTGCATATAGAGACAATGAAGTTACCATGTCGCATCCGTTAAAGATGACGATTACAGATGTTAAAGCAATGGGGCATGACATTCAGACGATGGAACTGGGTAACCTTGAAACGGGCGACCTCATTGATATAGTTAAAGATACTTTTAAAGGTTTAACACGTTCAAATGAAATAGTAGACATTATATATCAAAAGACCATGGGAAATGCATTCTTTGCAAAACAACTCATCAATAGGATGCATTTAGATAAAGCAATTTATTATGACCATGAAAGCAATAATTGGTTTATAGATAAGTCGCAGACTGCATCACTACAAGCTTCTTCAAATGTACTAAACATAATTACTGACTCGTTTAAAAGTCTATCTATGGAAGGGAAAAACATCCTTAGCATAGCAGCTTGTTTGGGTCAAAATATTTCAGCAATAGAAATTTCTAAATTAACAAATAGTGGTGATCTTGATATTTCAAGCAAATTGAATCAAGCTGTTGTCCTAGGAATACTGACTAAATCACCTAGTGAACGCTACGCATTTAGCCATGACAAAGTTCAACAAGCCATATATGAAAGTGTTGATGAGCCGCAAAAAAGATTAATACACAAAAGTATTGCAACGTTGTTCTTCAGACAATATGAAGTTCATGATTCTACTGATCTCATTTTTGATCTTCTGAGTCACATTGAAAAATCAGGTGATGATATAGATATGGATATGAAAAACAGCCTGATGGAACTGTATCATACCGCAGGTGTTAAAGCCCTTGAATCATCAGCCAATCTATTAGGGTATGCATATTTAAAAATGGCGGTAAAGCATGTCCCAACAAATCATTGGACGGTCAACTATCAGTTTACACTTAAGTTGTATAATCAACTTGCCGAAGCTGCTTACTTGAGTACAGACTTCGATTACTTAAAAACGCTGAGTCAACTCATTAGAAAAAACACCAAGGATATGACTGATAATGCGCGCATATATGATTTAGAAATACGGTCATGTATGTCACAGAACAAGCATTTAGAAGGTGTTGAGTTAGCACTAAGGTCTATAAAAGACTTTGGAGTAGACATTGAAATAAGTCCGTCGATGGAAGACGCACAAAATGCCTTTATGAGAGTTGGGAAGCTGCTGTCAGAATTTGATGATGTAAGTGAATTATCTAAATTACAGACCCTTGAGAATGAGGATGTCAAAGCAGTCATGGAAATATTGGCCGCAATTGTTCCCGTAATATTTAACGCTTCACCTGCTCATCTCCCGCTTGTGGTTTGTAAGATGGTTGAACTGTCCATTTTAAATGGAAATGGTGAGCATGCACCATTTGGATATGCGCTTTACGCCTTACTATTGTGTGGTATTCTTGGAGACCTCAAGCTTGGAACCGCATTTGGAGACCTTGCAATAGACCTTATAAAACAACTGGACCTGCAAAACCAAGCCTCTAAAACCTACAACATGGTAGGGTTACATGTTATGCATTTTAAAGACCATCTAGACAGAGTGATTGAGACCCTTGAAATGGCTTATCATAAGGGACTAGAAACAGGAGACCATGTATTTGCTGGTTTTGCTGGGCACGGTTATTGTATCAATTACTATTTTTCAGGGCGTGAGCTCAACAGAAGCAAAAAAGTATTTGTTGATTATACCCACTCGATGGAAAATATCAAACAAGGTACGCAAACGACCTTCCAAAACGCCTATACACAGGCCATTGATAATCTAATTAATGAGCTTGATGAGCCTTGGATGTTCCTGGGTGATTATTTTAATGAGGACGTCTTGCTTAAAGAAATTGAGGCGCGGGGTCATAAAACAGCTCTTCTAGTCACCTATTATCAGAAAATGTATCTGGCATTTATATTTGGTGAAAACACACTAGCCTATGCTTATGCTAGAAAGGTTGAAGCAAATTTAGATGCAGGTGTTGGTTTAATGTTGATCCCAAACTATTACGGTTTTGATTCATTAATAAGAGTCAGATGTTTATTGGAAAATGAAGAAGTATATGATCGTGACGAAGAATTAAAGACCATTCGCTCTAATCAAGAGAAGCTTAAATTATGGAGTGACATGGGTTACTTCAATTACAGGCACAGATACTTGATGGTAAGTGGAGAATTAAACAGGCTTGATGGGGATTTGTTACAAGCTCGTGCGCATTATGAAAATGCTTTAAGTATTGTAAAAGAAGCAAAATACCTTAATGATGAGGCAATCTACCGCGAAATCATTGCTGAATATTACAGATATATAAAAAATGATGAGCTCTCTGAATACTATCTGGAAACAGCCTATGTATGTTACAAAAAATGGGGAGCCCATAATAAGGTCATCCAGCTGGAAAAGAAATTTGAAGGTATTGGAGAATCTATTCGTATTGATAAATCCGTAATTACAATACACGAAACATCTAGTACAAAAGACTTAAACATGGAACTGGACCTGAGAAGTATTCTAAAAGCCTCACAAGCTATTGCAAAAGAAATTGTATATGAGTCATTACTTGAAAGTATGTTAGACATACTGATTGAAAATGCAGGTGCACAACGTGCAATTATAGTCAATTATCTAGAGGATGGGGCTATAGTAGGGGCCAAGAAGGAAGTAAACGGCCGATTTGAGTTTAATGAAGAACTCAAGGACATTAAAGGAATGGAAATTCCAGGTCAGGTTGTTAACTATGTGCACAATTCGAAAAAAGCAGTTTTACTGAGATCAGCTGTTTCTGATGGAAATTTCGGGAATGATCCCTTGATTCAGAATAGAAAAATTCGTTCATTGCTTTGTATGCCTGTTATTAGAAGGGGTATTATAATTGGAATAATGTATGTTGAAAATAATTTGGCTGAGGGTGTATTCACCGAACAGCGTGTTGATATTCTTAACATGTTGTCAACGCAGATCGCAATTTCACTGAAAAATGCCATGATGTATAGGCATATGGAGTTTTTGGTTAAAGAGAGAACTTTAGAACTTGAAAAGAAAAATTTAACCCTAGAACGGTTGAACAATCAATTACAAAAAATATCTGTAACCGATGGACTGACCCAACTCTTTAACCGGAGGAAAATTGATGAAATACTTTATTATGAGAATGAACGATTCATGCGGTATGGGCATCCTTTTTCTATAATACTTCTTGATATTGATAAGTTTAAGAATATCAATGATGGTTATGGACATCATGTTGGAGATCAAGTTCTTATTGAGCTTTCACAACTCCTAAAAGCATCTATTAGGAAGGTTGATATTGTAGGACGGTGGGGTGGCGAAGAATTTATGATTATTTGTCCAGATACCAATTTAAAACAAGCCAGCACCTTAGCTGAAACCATTCGAGTGGTAGTAGAGGCAAAACGGTTTGGTCAAATCAAGTCTGTGACAAGTAGTTTTGGAGTTGCCCAAATGGAAAGAAGCAGTGATATAGAAACACTGATAAAACGCGTGGATGGTTTGTTATATAAAGCCAAAGACGCAGGTAGAAATACTGTAAAATTTTAAGTTAAATTAAACTCATGGTCTGGAATATGCGCCATGAGTTTTTTTAGTTTACTGAAACGTCATATTATTGACAATCACACTTTCAAAAGGCATACTATATGAGAATGGTTATCAATTAATTAGTCTCTAATAGAGATAAGTTTGGAGAAGTATATGAGTGATTGTAGCAATTGTATAAGTTGTAAGAGTTTATTTTATAATGATGTAATACATTGTTTGGTCAGTGCACTTGACTATAGAGATCATTATACCAAGGGGCACTCTAACAGGGTTGGGGATATGGCACTTGAGCTGGCTAACATGATGCAATTAGACTATGACCTGAAAGAATTGGTCCATATTTCTGGACATTTACACGATATAGGAAAAATAGGAATATCGGATCAGATTCTATTAAAAAATGGCTCTTTAACAAATGAAGAATGGGCACTTATGAAAACACATCCACAAATGGGATTTGATATAATAGATAAATGTAGCAGCTTAAAAGAAGTGAGCCAGATTATTTTGCAGCACCATGAACGCTGGGACGGCAAGGGGTATCCCAAAGGACTCATGGGTGAAAATATACATATTGCAGCTCGAATGATCACCCTTTGTGACAGCATTGATGCAATGTCAACAAGTCGGCCTTATCGTTCTAAGTTTAACTGGGACATCATATATAAAGAAATTATAGACAACAGTGGAAAACAGTTTGACCCTCAACTTATGCCTTATGTGAAAGGCTTAATAAGTAAATGGAAAGGCCTCACCTATGATGAAGCCGTATAATTAAGTAATAAGAACAGAGGTGGTGTAGTGAAGGAATTCGAAATGTACGCACCAATAAAGGCCTATCTTGAATCGGAAGGATATGTCGTCCGAGGAGAGGTTAAAAGTGCTGATATTGTTGCAGTCAAAGAAGATAAACTGATTGTAATTGAGATGAAAACCAGTTTTAATCTGAAATTGGTTTATCAATTGATTGAACGTCAACGGATCACAGACCAAGTTTATGCAGCTGTCGCAGTTACCTATAAAACAAGAAGAAGTAAAGCCTTCAAGAACATGGAGAAGCTCCTTAAACGTTTGAGTGTGGGACTAATTATTATATACATAAAAAAAGATGGAAATGTTGTAGAAAAACTTTTTGATCCTAAGTTTAATCGCTACAATAGGAGTCATAAAAAAGAGAAATCAATGAAAGATGAATTTGAAAGCAGAAGTCATGACTACAATACGGGTGGTGTGACAGGTGAAAAAATCATAACGGTTTACCGTGAAACGGCAATAAAAATTGCCTGTCTCTTAGAGAATGAAAAGGGAATGACCTTAAAAAAAATTAGGATGGTACTTGAAGATGATTCGGTTAATAAGATTCTTCAAAAAAACTATTATGGCTGGTTTGAACGCGTGAGCAGAGGTATGTACAAACTGGATAATGATGCGCTAAATGAGATCAAAGAATTTGATGAGATTTACGAAAAATACAGAAATATGACAAGTTTTAAAAAGAATCCATAAATTTGAATTACATTTCATGGACATCTCAAGTATAATGGGTATGGTTGAACCCAATTGTGTGAATTAAACTTATGTAAGGAGATGTTTTAAATGGCTAGAATTAATGTAAAACTAGATGTCATTGAATCAATGCTATTCTTCTGGAAGGCAACAAATGACAGAGAAAAAGTAGGCGAAGCTTACATGGCAGGTATCACTGATCTTGAAGAAATGAAACCACTATACCAAGATGAGTTTGATGCTGAAGCGGCACGTAAAGTATTAAGTGCTATCTCAAACCGTGAAATTCTTAACACAGATTGTAAAAAATCAAGAAAGTTTTGGAACAACAATATGTGGATGATGGAAGATCTAGAGTATACAGATATGATGATTGCACCTCTTAAGAAGTTAAATCTTGATGATGTTGCAGTTGAGTTATCTGAAGATAAGGGTCCAGAAATGGTAGAAGTACACTTTGTTCCTGGCCATCATGACGTATACTACAAAGATGGAAACAAAGTAATTATCAACTTCTTCCGTGTGAAGGTTGACCTAATGGACGATTCAATTGTAACTATTGAAGATCAGCCATTAAAAGAGTTTGTTGCGTCTAAAGTAAAAGAATTATACTAGGTCTATAGACTATAAAATATAGACTTTAGACTTCCACCAACAAAACGAAAATTATAGTTGTGCGATAGAAAAGCTGCCAGAGGATTATCTGGCAGCTTTTTTGATAGGTCTTTTCATTAACCAGACTTTGAAAATTCGTCCAAGCGATGTTGAAGCTATAATGGCACTTGCAATCGCAATGGCAACTAAAAATGTTTCTAGACCAGCTTGAATGGCTGCTGGATAATCATTTTCAACACTTTTTAACATTGCGTAGTAAAGTCCGTATCCTGGAACCAGTGGAATGATGCCTGGTACTACAAAAATGGTACCAGGTTCTTTATAAATTCGAGCAAATACCTCACCCATAATCCCGACAACGAATGCACCTAAGAATGCTGAAAAGACGACAGAATTAAGCATGGTTTGAGCATTGGTATAGACCAGCCAGCCAAGGGCACCTGCAATACCTGACTGGATAATATTCTGTTTTGGTATATTAAAAAGAATTGCAAATCCAATGGTAGAAATAAAAGCGTATATAACAGTTAAAATCATTGTTAAACACCTCCAGTAATCAGGATGCGCATGTGTAATATGGTTCCCACACCAAGGGCAATAGCTAGGGCTACACCAAAGGCTTCTGAGAGTTTTGAAACACCCGAAACAAAGTCACCTGATATTGAATCTCGAAGGGCGTTGGTAATGGCCACACCAGGAACGAGGGGCATAACAGAACCAATGATTATGAAATTGACATCAGCTTGCAATCCGACCGATCGACACAGGTCGACGAATAGAATTGCTAACAGAGAATTGACCATGCCTCCACCGAAATTCTTAAGAAAGAATGCCCGTGTTTTTTTAGTGATTTGCTGTACTGTGAACACAACAAAAATACTTGTAATGAATGCTAGAAATGCCTCCAGTGGATTGCCACCATAAATAAGTGCAAAGAAGCCTCCGCCAATACCACCAGAAAAACATTGTAACAGTTTTGGAAAGTGGGGGGCTGATCTAATTGTATTGAGCTTTGATATTGCCTGATCGTACTGAATAAGGTCTGATTCCTGGCTTGAGACAACATATTCTCTTGAAAACGAGTTGACCATTGAAATAATATGTAAATCAATCACGGTGGTCTTCATACGTCTTACATAAGAAAAATCCTGCCCTTCAAAGGTACATGACATAAAGATGCCTGTCGGTATAGTAAAACTGTGGACGTTCATGAGTCCGCGTGAAACACATATCTTTTCAATGGTCTCTTCAACACGGTATGTTTCAGCCCCGTTTTCTAACATGATTTGACCTGCCAAAATGGCTATGTCTAGCACTTCTCGTGCCTGGTTTCTATCAAGCATAATGACCTCCCTAATAAAAATAGAACTCTCATAGAAAGTATAAATTATTGTTTGCATTTCAGTCTAGCACAAGTGCAAAGGAATTTACATTATTATTATGTTATTTTAATAGGTTTAAGGGGTCCTGCTAAATATTTAATGGAAATAAATTGGTGTTGAGTATAATTAAAGGGTAAAAATACTTATATGTCATACTGGGTTTCTTTAGAATTCTTTTGAGAAATGTATAGGTTTATGGATATTCATACATGTATGGAGGTGGTTCGGTGTCTCTTAATGAAAACAGCAAGTTGATGGTAACGACGGATAGCTTTGGGATTCTGAACAACATAAGTGATCCAGTGATTCTATTTTATGAAGGGAAAATTTCTTTTGCCAATGAACAGGCGTGTGAATTGTTTGAATATGATTCTTCGAAAGAAATGATGGGCCTGAACTTATCAAGTATAACTTCTGAATTTGAAAAAAAGAGTGAGTACACAAGTGAAAATACAAACAGTTTTTTAGGTGTGAATAATGAAGTTGGGTCACATCGGTTTAGGTGGATACATAGAAAAAAATCTGGAGAACATTTTTATAGTGAAGTCATTTCGATTCAGATGCCTGACGTATTGCAGGATAGATGGCCTGAGGGAGAATGTGTTATTATTACTGACTTAAGTGGGTGGAACGACTTAAGATCAAAGGCCGAAAAGGGATTTGTGCCAACAAGAAATATAATTAACAATATAAATAAGGCCATAATTATCATTAATCCGGATAGTGGTCTTATTCTTGATGCAAACAGTTTTGCTACAGAATTTTATGGATACACATCTCAGCAATTCAGAAGAATGAACATTGGGGACATCAATATATTGGATCAAGATAAAATAAAAGAAGAAATGATTAAGGCAAAAGAGGAAAAAAGAGGTCACTTTTTATTTAAACACCGCCTTGCTTCAGGTGAAGTAATGAATGTTAAGGTTTTAAGTGGACCTGTTAATTATAGAGGCCAAACTGCGCTATATTCGATTGTGACAACAGAGAACGATTCATTAACACTCACCAAGTTAATGGAATATGAGCAGAAAGTAGCTGAAGAACAGAATATCTTTGAGTCTGTCTTCCACCATCTTCAGATACCTGCAGCGATCTTTAAGCCAGACATGAGAATACGTGCGGTTAATAATGCATTTCTTAAGGAATTTGGTTATAAAATTAAGGAAGTTATGAATCGTCATGTGACACCTCTCATTTGTCCATGGGAATACATTGAAGAAGCTGAGTTTTTCCATAGGCTTGTCATAAAAGGAAACAATATTTTTGAAGAAGTACAGAGAAGACATAAAGATGGGAATATTAAAAACTATAGAATCAACGGTTTTCCCTTGATGTACAACGGAACTGTAACCGCTGTGGTAGCTGTATATTTAGATGTTGATGCTGAGAAACGTGCATTCTTTAAGCTGCATTTAATAAACAAAATATTTGAGAATATCGATGAAGGTATGTTGATAACAAACAAAAATGGTGAAATCATTTGGGTCAATCAGGCCTTTCAAAATATTACAGGTTATAGTTTTGACAATGCAGTCGGAGAGAAACCAAGAATGCTGAGTTCTGGCAAACATGATGCTGTTTTCTATCAAATGTTGTGGCATACTTTGAATGTTGAAGGTTACTGGGAAGGCGAAGTTATAAATAGAAATAGTAACGGTGAACTTTATCAAGCTTGGCTTAATATTGCTGCTGTTAAAGACAAACAGGACAGTATTACCAATTATATTGGCGTTATGAATGACATTACTAAATACAAGGCACAAGAAGAAAAAATTAAACACTTAGCCAAGACGGATGTCTTAACTGGGCTCATGAACAGGTCAACCTTTATTGATAAGGTTGAAATTGAGCTGAAAAACACACCTGAAAATGTAAAACACGCTGTTCTATTTATCGATTTGGATGATTTTAAAAAAATCAATGATATGTATGGTCATGATCAAGGAGATAAGCTTCTTAAAATTATTTCATATAGATTAAAATCAGCTTTTAAATCAAGAGACGTCCTTGCTCGAATTGGTGGAGACGAGTTTATTGTACTCCTAAATGATATTAAAATTGAGCAAATTTCTGGGATTATTGATCGGTTATTTGAAGTAATTAACAGATCGGTGGATCTTGAGAACCAAATCGTTAGAATGGAAGCAAGTATTGGTGTCGCAGTATATCCTAATGATGCAACCACCTTGGTCGAACTCATGAAGGATGCTGACATTGCTCTTTATCATGCTAAAGAGATTAAAGGAAGTGGTTTTGAATACTATAGTAAAGACATTGAAAAACGGTTTAAACGTATTAATAAACTAGAAAAAAGTTTAAAACTTGCCATGGAAAACAATGAACTTGATGTATATTATCAAGGTATTGTTGGAAAAGATAGATCAAAGTTTAGCTGTGCAGAAGCTTTAATTAGATGGGAAAATACCGAACTGGGTGGGATATCACCGGGTATATTTATTCCGATCGCAGAAAGAATTGGTATTATGCCAGACATCGGTCTTTGGGTATTAGAGCATGTGCTCCAAGACATGAAAAGATGGTCATTTGAAAAATATCTTTTAGAGGGTGTTGCAGTTAATATTTCAGTAACCCAGCTTGAAGAGCCCTCGTTTTGCAATCAAGTGAAACAGCTTTTAGACAAGTATAAAATACCAGCAGAGTTTATCGAATTTGAGATTACTGAGAGTGTCTATATTCGGGATTTTGATCAAGTGGTAAAAGTTTTGGAGGACCTTCATGACTATGGTATACGATTCACAATGGATGACTTTGGTACAGGCTACTCATCCCTGTCTACAATTCATAAATTGAATCTAAGTAAAATTAAAATAGATAGGTCTTTTATTAGGGATTTGCCTGGGAATAGCAAATCGATTGAGCTTACCAACTCCATTATTAACCTAGCACAAAACTTGAAATTCAAAGTTGTAGCAGAAGGGGTTGAAAAAGAAGAACAAGTAACATTTTTACAAAATAGAAAATGTAATTATATACAAGGATATTTTTTCTCTAAACCAGTAAATGGCTATGATTTCTTCACACTTTTGGAAGATAAAATTTGATATAATGGTCTATAAGACTCCGTTCATGAATCCATGGACAAATGTATAAGAATAATAAAAACGATTGAGGGCAAATGATGGAGAAAAATACTATATTGGTTTTTGGACATAAAAATCCTGACACAGATTCAATCTGTTCTGCACTAGCAATGTCAAAACTGAAAAGTTTAGAAGGTATAGACAGTAAAGCTTGTGCATTAGGCCCTCTACCTAGAGAGGCAAAATTTGTACTTGATACATTTGGTGTAGAAGAACCATCTATAATTGAAAATGTTAGGACTCAAGTTCAAGATTTAAAACTGGATGTTGTTAGTCCAGTGATGCCTGAAACATCAATATTGGATGCGTATGATTATATGGAAACCAAGCGCGTTCGAACCTTACCAGTATGTGATGGAGAGGGTCGTCTGTTGGGTTTGCTTACAATGAATGATATTGCTATGGACCTGATCAGAGGAGATATTTATGCACTCAGAACAACCACTGAGAACATAGTAACTGGTCTGGGCGGACGTAAACTTACAGATATAACACGACAAATTAATGGAAGAATTCTTGTCATGGCCTTAGATTATAGGACCCTTGAGCAAGAAATTAAACTGGACAAGAATTGCATAATTATTGTTGGAGACCGTTACGAAACCATTGAACTTGCAATAAATGCGGATGTGCAAATGATCATAGTCACGGGAAATAAAAGTGTACCAAATAGCCTTTTGGAAAAAGCAAGTCAAAAGGGAATTCCGATTGTTTCTGTGGATATGGACACATACACAGTATCACGCAAACTAACGTCGTGTAATCAGGTTTCATCAATCATGATAAAGTCTGGTATTGTTAGTTTCGGATTAAAAGATGAACTGGGTGATGTTCAAGATAAAATGCGTACCAGCAGACATACGTACTACCCAGTTGTTACAGATGACCATAAGTATTACGGTTCTATAGGTAGAAGTCATATACTAAGACCAAGAAGAAAAAAGGTGATCTTAGTTGATCACAATGAGTATGGACAAAGTGCTATAGGAATCGAAGAAGCAGACGTAATTGAGATCGTCGACCATCATAAAATTGGAGCTGTTAGAACCAATGCACCCATAAGGTTTACCAATGTTCCTGTAGGAAGTACATGTACAATTTTGTACAACATGTTTAGAGAAGCAGGACATGAAATAGATAGAGCTACTGCGGGACTACTTATTTCAGGTGTGATTTCGGATACACTCTATATGAAATCACCAACCACGACTGGTCAAGACATTCGCGCTATTAAAGCACTCAATGAAATATTAAACATGGATATTGAGAATTATGCCATGTCCATGTTCAGAGAAGGCAGTCGACTTGAAGGCCAAACCATAGATGAAATTCTGTATAAAGATTTCAAGTCCTTCGAAGTGGAAGGGGCACATATTGGTATTGGACAAGTGTTCACTTTGGACATTGATCCAATTATGGATATGCAATCTGATTTTTTAGAAAAAATGGAGTTTGAACATAAAAAAGAAAAGAATGCCATTACCATGTTCTTGGCAACAGACATTAGCCGTGAGGGCTCTTATATGTTTTATTGTGCAGATAACCCAACCATTCTAAAAGAAGCCTTTGGACAAGAGCCTGAACAGGGCATGTTTGTAAACTGGATTGTATCTCGTAAAAAACAAGTAGTTCCTAATTTGATGGAAGCAATCGAACAACTTAAGATGCAGGGGTGATACTATGAAATTATCAACAAGGCAGTTAACCTATGATGCACTTACCCTTACCCTACTTATAGTCGGTGGCGTGGTACTGTATTATTTGTCAAAAATAATACCAATCCCTGGAGCAAAGTTTTTATTGATGGCGCCTTATTTGACTATAGTTCTGTATTATCCTGTTATTCGTTCACCAAAACCAGGAACAATAACTGTAATAAATTTGGGTTTTGCAGCGCTCCTATCATTGGTGTCCTTGTTTATGGGCATTGCTATTGTATTATCAGGAATGTTAACAGACCTTACAGTCATAATCCTATTTAGAAGATATGATACCCCGTGGAAGAGGCGACTTGGGATTGCATTTTACCCAGCCTATGCAATGTTAACATCCCTATTCATAACAGATTTTATCACTGGAAAGCACCTCTACGGTAACTTTGGGATCTGGCCTGTACTTCTTATGACCCTAGCAACATATATATTGGGTGTTGGTGGTGCGATCATGGGAGATATTATTGAAAAGCGTGTTGCGCGCGGTGTAAAAGGGTTAAAAGATAAAGTTGTATAAAAACCTATACAATTTCCCTAAGACTCTTTATAATAAAGGCGTAGCTATTATACTAGAAATCTATAAGAAGCAGTACATAGATGATAAATGACAGAGAATATTATAGACAAGAAGAAGAGTGATAAAGTTGGTATACACAATGAAAATGACATACAACACCAAAGCCTTAATGGGTATGTTGGATGTCACAGAGGATTTTCAAGCCGCACTTAAAGCTGCTGAATCGGAAAAGGGTATAAAGTCAGGCATTATTACTGGATTCACCACAGGTGGTGTAGCTGGTATTACAATAATGGAGTTCGATCCAGGTTTGGTTGACCATGACCTCAAGAATGCCCTTGATAAAATTTCACCATATAAAGATCCAAATGGGCAATTGATTCATTATGAACATCATGACTCATGGAATGATGATAATGGGTCAGGTCATATTAAGTCAGCACTCCTGTCGCCATCTGTGACCATCCCCTTTATTGAAGGAAAGATGACTCTCGGACCATGGCAAAACGTTTTGTTGGTGGAATGTGACACAAGAGATCGAGTGAGAGAAATTATATTCCAGATTATTGGTGAATAGTAAAGTAGATAGTATTGGTATTGAAGCCAGTTGTTTTCCTAGTGAAATCAACTGGCTATTATTATGGTCTGTTTTGATTCAAACTGATCTAAAAGCCATGTGATATACTGAAAATACTAGAGGTGATTGACTTGAAAAATAGGAATTGGAATACTCAAATAATCTTACTATTAGCTACGTTTTCTATTTGGTATTTTTCAACACATCAGGAATGGGTGGAAAAATATTATTCAAATGGAATATATCCATTTGTTGCAGGTTTGCTAAATAAAATATCATCATTGTTTCCATTTGCACTGGGAGAAGTCATGGTTTTAATAGTAATTTGTACGATAATAGTCCTGATTGTAGGTGTGGCTATAAAGAAAGTTAAAATTCGGTCGATGTTATTTATGAATAAAAATCGCACCAAATTTGTTATAAGGAATTTGGTCACTTTAGTGCTGGGTTTTATTCTGCTTTTCCAATTGGTATGGGGCTTAAACTACTCCAGAGTTTCAATTGGAGAACGACTAGGATTTGATGTGAGGCCAAGAGATACCAGTGAAGTTGTTACAGCCTTAAGCTGGCATATCGAACATGTGAATCAATTGAGGAAGGAATTAAAAACAACTGATTATAATAGAGCAAAAAACAATACAGGATACGATGTATGGGCTGGTTATGAGAAACTGCCTGAACCTTTAAATCAACTATCTGTCGTAAAAGGATTTGGAAAAGGACTGGCAAGCTCTAGCTTATTTAGTTATGCAGGTATTGCAGGTATATATAATCCATTTTTAGCTGAGCCAAACGTAAATGTTCTTCAAGTAGACTTTATGTTACCTGTTGTTGAAGCCCATGAATTAGCCCACCTTCAGGGGATAGCTAGAGAAGATGAAGCCAATTACACTGCAGTGTTGGTATGTCTTAACCATAATGAAAAGCTGGTTCAGTACTCAGGTCATATGTTGGCACTGATACACCTTTCAAATGCACTTTACAGCTCTAATGCTGAGGCTTGGGAACCCTTAAAGGCGGAAATATCAGCTGGGGTTAAATATGATTTGGAGAGAAATAGAGTGTTTTGGGAGTCCTATGAGGGCTGGGTCGAAGAGGCTTCTTCAGATCTTAATGACACCTATCTAAAACTTAATGGTCAAAAAGATGGCATCAAAAGCTACGGCAGAATGGTGGATTTGCTGCTTGCATCCTTTGAGTTTTACGCCAATGACTGAGTTTATGTTCAGTCTAGTAAATATGTATTAAACTACACAAGTTTCTGGACTTAGGCGGTTGAAAATGCATGCTTGAAGCTGTAGTATTGCAAGTCGCTCAGACAACTAAAATGTGGTATTATAAATACTGTAGGATTTAAACAGGACTGGGGGATAGTCTTTCATGTCAATGAATTCAAATATTATTAAAGCAGTTGTAGAGAAAACACTCAAGTCTATTGAGAGCAGTAAAGAAGAGATCTACAAAATCGTTGAAAATGCTCGTACACAAGTGGAAGGTATTAAACTGGAGCTTGTTGAAGTTCAAAAAGAAATAAGTGGTGTTATCGACGAAGTCGATAAACTTGAAATAAAAGATAAAGTTATGCGTCAAAAGCTGGTACAGGTCAGTAAGTTTTTTGACAAGTATTCTGAGTCTGATGTAAAAGAGGTTTACGAGAAAGCTTCAGAAATTAGAATTTCTTATAAAATGAAAGAACAAGAAGAGAAGACTCTTCGCGTGCGACGTTCTTCATTAGAAGTAAATTTGAAACAAGCTGAGGAAATTCTTAAGAGCGCTGAGAAACTGATTGGGCAGGTGTCTGTTGCAATGAACTTCCTTGCTGGGGAGCTTGGAAATGTAAGTGGTGTAGACGAAGAGACATCATATGACTTTGGGATCACTCTATTAGAAACACTTGAAAGTGAAAAAAGAAAGATTTCCAGAGAGATTCATGATGGACCTGCACAGTCTTTGGCAAACATAGTTATGAAAGCAGACATATGTAAGGCTGTAATAAAAAAAGACTTGGAGCTAGGATTTATAGAGCTGGATGACTTAAAAGATTCTGTAAGGTCTACTTTACAAGAAATTAGACATATAATATATGAGTTACGTCCGAGTTTACTTGAAGACAAGAAGCTGATACCAGCGGTTGAAAGTCTAATTCAAGAGTTCCGATTGTTTACATCAGCTGAAGTGAAGCTGACACATGGACGAGAACGCAAAGACGTGAGTCCAGCAATGCAGGTGGCGGTGTTTAGACTCATACAGGAATCATTAAATAACATAAAAAAACATGCGAAAGCCCAAGAGGTATTGATCAATATAGAATTCACACCTAAGTATGTGACTGTTAGAATTACAGATGATGGTGTAGGCTTTGACTTGGAAAGTGTACTAAATAAAATAAAACAATCGAGTACATCCTTTGGATTAAGGGGTATGAAAGAAAGAATAGAACAATTTTATGGGGAGTTCGAGTGTAATAGTCAGATTGGTAAAGGCACAGTGATGACTTTCAAAATTCCAATAAATAAAGAGGTGATGTTAGATGGCTACCGTTCCAATTAGAGTTTTTATCGCAGATGACCATGCGCTTATTCGTCAAGGTCTAAAGCGAATTATTGATTTTGAAACAGATATAGCAGTGGTAGGCGATGCATCCGATGGTCGCATGGCAATTGAGCAAATGGCATTATTAAAACCTGATATTGTCTTGCTAGATTTCCACATGCCAGATATGACGGGTCTTGAAGTATTAAAAAAGATGAAAGAAATAAGTGTGGATACTAAAGCTGTCATGTTAACCGTAGCTGATGATAGAAAAACACTTCTTGAGTGTATTCAGTTTGGTGCAGAAGGTTATATATTGAAAGATTCAGACACAGTAGACATTGTTTCTGCAATTAGAGAGGTCTATCGGGGTGAGTCCTATATTGATAAAAGACTAATCAAACTTCTAGTCGAGCAGTTTACGGACCACAAAGACGAGGAAGAAGTTACACACAGCTTTGGAGAACTGACAGACCGTGAAATAGATGTGCTAAAAAGCATATCTGAAGGCATGACAAACAAGGAAGTTGCACAAAAATTGTATTTAAGTGAAAAAACTGTAAAAAATTATGCAAGTTCTGTGTTTAGAAAACTGGGTGTTAAGGATAGAGTACAAGCAACGCTTTACGCTATTCACAACAACTTGGCCGAATTTGTGTCTAAAAAATAACAATACATTACTTAAGTCATACTATAATCGAACGAAAGGTCACATGAATAAGTGACCTTTCGTTTTATTTTTTTGTTCGATTTTCGACTATACTGTTCACAAGAAGTAAAACAAAACGAAAGCAAAAGCAATAACAAACAGTATAGTTTGGGTTGAAATAGGGCGAACCACTTGGGTACAAGGAGGAAGAAAAATGATGAATTTATTTAATAGTGCTTGGATGCTACTGTCTAACAAAAGAGGTCAAGGTATGGTTGAATACGTTTTATTAATCGGTATTATTGCAGTTGCAGTTATCGCAATTATGACAACGATGGGCACAACAATTACTGCTGAATTCCAAGCGATTATCAACAGCTTGACAGCGCAATAATTAATTTGAACTTATTGAATATGACGAACCTGATAGACAGGTATTAAGAGCCTTACAACATATAGTGTTTGTAGGGCTCTCGCTGTTTGGAGTGGGTGACATGATTGAAACACTAAAAAACAATAGAGGGCAGTCTATTGTTGAATTTACTTTAATAATTCCATTAATATTTGTACTCATATTTGCAATGTTAGAAACAGGTAGATTTGTTCACGCCGCTTATGAGGTTGAGCATGCATCAAGGGAAGCAGCACGCGAAGGTGCCCTTGGTGGTTCTGATTCTCAAATAATAGTGAGAGCAAGTACCAGTGCAATAGGATTAGATGCAGGGCGCTTAACCGTTGTTATTAATCCAACACAGAATAATAGAAACTCAGGTGACCAATTAACGGTGACAGTAACGTACCAATTCATGCCTGTGACACCATTTGTAGGTGCAATATATACCAATGGCATGAACATCACATCAGATATGACCATGCGTGTTGAGTGAGGTGGTTTGTATGAAGAAAAATCTTAAAAAAACTTATAAGTCCGCACACACGCTGAAGGTATATTTCATTCAAAGACTCGACAATGATCATGGGTCTGCATCTGTTGTAATGACAGTTGCGCTAACTGTGTTAATGGCAGTTTCAGTTATTGGAGTAGATGTTGGTTTGATAACTTTTGAAAGGGCTAAGTTAAGTAATGCTCTTGATGCAGCGGCACTTGCAGCGTCGCAGGAATTACCAGAATCAGAAAGTGATGCGATTTCAGTTGCAAATGCATATTTGATAACAAATGGAATTGATCTGAATGATGTAACAATTACAGTAGATAACGACAATAAAGGAATAGAACTTGTATCTACCAGAAATCTTAGTACAATTTTTGGACCGTTAGTAGATATTAATAACGTGAATATTAGAGGTAGAGCTAAAGTCAGAGTGGGTCCTGTATCTGAAGTGAAATCTGGTATACGACCGCTTGCTATTGAATCACAATCACTAGAATATGGTGCTTATGTTGATTTAAAGCTAAATGCATCTGAGAATTATCATGGAAACTTTGGAGCACTTGCCCTTGGTGGATCTGGTGCATTAAATTATAGAAATAACTTACTATTCGGATATAGCGGAACACTCAAAATTGGAGATGTAATCTATACTGAACCTGGAAATATGACATCTGTAATTAATCCATTAAAATTGTATCTTTGTCCAGACAACTCAACATTTGAAAATTTTGATAGGACATCTAGAAGACTTTGGGTTATTCCTGTTGTTGACAGTCTTGAGGTTTCAGGAAGCAGCGCAGTGACCATCGTTGGATTTGCAGAATTTTTCATAGAAGATATAGGTAAACAATCTGGTCAAACCAAAATACAGGGTCGCTTTATACAGTACTCAGGTGGCGGTATTATTGATGATTCAGCAGCAGACTTTGGACTATATGGAATGAAATTGGTACAGTAGTTGACTATTAAAAGAGGTGAATATTATGAACCGCGGTGGACTAAAATATTTTTTACTCGCACTTATATTTGGAACCTTAGCAGCATTTGGCAGTTTCATATACCTAAACAATCAAAAAGCGATTCCCAGTGAAACTGTCATGGTGGATGTGCCTGTTGCAATAGAAGCGATTGATGCGTATGAAAAGCTGACTGCAAGTTTGTTTAAAATAAAAAAATATCCTGAGGAGGCACTTCCAGAAGATGTTGTAATGGATATAAACGAAATATTGGGTAAGTATGCAGCATCAGAAATGTTTTCAAATGAACCGGTAAGACTCTCTAGGTTAAGAGATCATATAGACGATGTATTGCCATCTGTCATTAAAGAAGGTTATAGGGCAATAAGTATTATGTCAGATGAATATCATGCCGTTTCTGACTTAATTGTGCCAGGAGACCATATAGATTTACTGGTATTTTTACCAGAAAAAACGCATAAAGAAGAAATTGTTAGAGAAGAACAGGCACAGCTGTTTATTCAAAATGTTCAAGTACTTTCAGTCAGTCGCATAACCCTTAAGGGACAAACGGCACACGAGGAAGTTCCAGATATATATTCGCTTACGCTTGAGGTACCAGTTGAACGAACAAAAGATATTGTTCTCGCTGAAAACATTGGTGTAATTGAAGTTGTATTACGTGGGAAAAAGGACGCAGGAAAAATCAACACACCTTCAAGAAGGTGGCAGGACCTGCAATAACAAGGTGGGATGATCATGGACATAATTAAAGTGTTGGTTGCTGATGACCATAATGAAACGCGTGACCTAACAAGTAAAATACTGATGATTCAAGATGACATAGAGGTTGTTGCTGAAGCGAGCAATGGACTGGAGGCTGTTTCTAAATACGATCCTGAAACTGTGGATGTTATTTTAATGGATATCAATATGCCTGAATTGAATGGCCTTGAAGCAGCATATAAAATATCAAGTGATTATCCTGAGGCAATTATTGTCATGATGTCAGTCCAGAATGAAAGTGAGTATCTACGTAAGGCGATGGATAGTGGCGCACGCTCTTATATAGTGAAACCCTTTGATGTAGATTCCTTGGGTGAAACGATAAGAAGTGCATATAACAAAAATAGAAAAAAGAGAGTTAAACTTTCTGACATCAATAGGTCTGAAGGAAAAATCGCCTCCTTTTATGGTTCTAAAGGTGGTGTTGGTAAGTCAGTGTTGGCAATGAATGCGGCTGTCGTACTAAGTCAACAGCCTGGCATAAGAGCAATTCTAGTTGACATGGATTTACAGTTTGGTGACATCGGTATGCTTATGAATATTAAACCCAAAACAACACTGGTTGATGCTCTAGAACAAGACAGTGAAGATTACAATGAACAGTATTTAAACGCAGTATTAAAACATTCGGATCAGCTTGATGTTTTACTGGCCCCTAAAAGACCAGACCAAGCAGAAGGTATTCACTCACAAGACGTTATAACGCTACTGAACTGGTTAAAGTCTCAATATGATTATGTGCTTGTTGATCTTGGGACCAACTATTCAGAAGTGACATTGTCCGTGTTGGATTTGTCTGATGCAATATTTTATGTTTCAACTCCAGATATGTTGTCAATCAAAAATACTCGACTGGGTCTTGATGTGATGCGGTCACTCGAATATAGCCAAGACAAGATTTTTCTTATTTTGAACAGGTGGACAGGAAAAGAAAAAATTAAGGAAGCGGATATTGTCAGAGCGCTTGGTATCGAAGTTGCTGCAAAAATTGGTGACGAGAAGAAACACATGTTGGAAATGATAAACAGGGGAGATCCGATCGCTTCTGAAAAGAAAATGCGCAACTCAAAATTTATGAAAGACATGGTAAAAGCTATAGAGAATCTAATCAATTCGAATTAGGTGGGGTGACAATATGTCTCTAAAAGAAAGATTAAAAAATAAAACCGAGCTTGAAAATACGGTTCAGAAGACAGGTTCAAGTCAGGTTGCGACTGACCCTAATGAATCCTTAAAAATAAAAATCCAGAATGCTGTTATAGATTCACTAAACATAGATTTTTCAGACGAATCCAACCGTTTGATTCAGTATGAGGATGAAATAAAATCACTCATAGAAATAGAAGTTCAAAAGTCATCGAATCATTTAACACAAAGGGAACAAAGTCAAATTGTTAGAGATCTTACCGATGAAATACTTGGATTTGGACCGATAACCAGTTTGTTAAATGACCCTGAGGTATCAGAGGTAATGGTGAATGGACCCATGCAAGTTTACGCTGAAAAAGGTGGCAAACTGGTCCTTACCAATGCACATTTTAAAGACAACCATCACGTACTACATGTTATTAAAAAAATTGTAGCTCCAATAGGCAGAAGAATAGATGAAAGTTCTCCAATGGTGGATGCACGTTTGCCAGACGGGTCACGTGTGAATGCGATTATTCCTCCTCTTGCACTTGAAGGGCCTACAATAACAATTCGTAAGTTTTCTAAAGATCCATTTAAGGTTTCTGACCTGGTGGGCTTCGGAACCCTAACACAGTCTATGGCAGATTTTATTGAGTTTTGTATAAAAGGACATTTGAATATTATTGTTTCTGGAGGTACAGGTTCTGGTAAAACAACAACACTTAATGTACTATCCTCTTTCATACCAAATGATGAAAGGATAATTACAATTGAAGATGCAGCAGAACTAAAGCTTGTTCAGGACCATGTCGTGAGGCTTGAAACGAGACCTGCCAATATGGAGGGTAAAGGTGAAATATCAATTCGAGATCTAGTTAAAAATAGTCTGAGGATGAGACCGGACAGGATTGTAGTTGGTGAAGTTCGGTCTGGAGAAGCGCTTGATATGCTTCAAGCTATGAATACAGGACACGATGGTTCGTTAACAACGGGTCATGCAAATTCTCCAAGAGACATGTTATCAAGGCTTGAAACAATGGTGTTAATGTCAGGAATGAACTTACCGGTTAAGGCGATCAGAGATCAAATATCATCAGCAATTGATATTATCATACAACAGACACGACTGCCTGACGGAAGTAGAAAAATTGTGAATATTACCGAAGTGCATGGTATGGAAGGTGACATTATAGTCTTACAAGACATATTTAAGTTTGAGCAGACAGGTTTGAATGCCAAAGGTAAAATAACAGGGCGGTATGTGTTTGCTGGTGTTAGACCTAAAGCGGTAGACAAACTGGCTGCAAAGAGTATTAAAATACCACCATCGTTATTTCAAATGAGGTGAATTACATGTTAGCAATATTAATTCTTTCGGGTTTTAGTGCGGCTTTTCTGATTCTTGGGTTCTCAAAAGTGTTTGATAAAAGTAGCAGTGAAAACGGTTTAGAACGTGTACTGGATTATACGAGAGATATTACTATAGAAGAAATAGAAAAAGACAGTAAACATACAACTAAAAAAAATATAAAATCAAACCGTTATGGACGTATATTTGGTGCAAAAAGAATTGAAAAACTGAGTATGGAAGCCATGAGGGCTGACTTGCCTCTAACGGGTGACGAATGGCTTATTCTCAAGTTGTTTATCCCTATATTTATAGGTGCGATGTTTGGAATGCTTTTAAAAAGTATACTAGCGGGAATAGTTGTTTTAATATTTGTAGTGGTTTTACTAAGATTATTTATTGGTATTCGTGTTCAAAAAAGACTTAAAGCATTTACTGGCCAGTTGAATGACGCACTGGGCATTATGTCCAATTCACTTCGTGCCGGCTATAGTTTCCTCCAAAGTGTAAACTCTGTTTCTAGAGAAATGCCAGACCCTATATCACATGAGTTCAGAAGACTTCTTAAAGAGCTGAGCTTAGGACAGGAAACAGATGTGGCTTTAAAAAATCTAGCGTCTCGTGTTCAAAGCGACGATTTAGACCTTGTTATTCGTGCCATACTCATACAAAAAGAAACAGGCGGAAATTTGGCAGAAATATTAGATACGATTTCAACTACGATAAGAGACCGTGTGAAGATACAAGGTGAGATAAAAACACTGACAGCGCAAGGGCGATTGTCTGGTATGGTAGTAAGCTTTATGCCAGTTGTACTTATCGGTCTCATGTATTTAATTAATCCTGATTATATTGGGGTTTTGTTTACCCATCCAGTGGGACGTATGATGTTACTCGGAGCCTTTGTAAACGAAATAATTGGTATGTTGCTTATTAGAAAAATCGTCAGTATTGAAGTATAAAAGGATCAGTTTTCTGTAATGAGACTGTCTACTGTGAGGTGTGGCTCGTGTTAATTATAATCGTATTTGTATTTTTATCGGTATTCAGCTTAATATGGTGGATGACATCAAACAAAATGGCTGCTGAGCAACAGATTCAAAATCGTTTGCTGACAATATCAGGCGATGTTAACATTGATCATAGCAGTGATGAACATCAGGATGTAATTGTTTCTAGGATTGCTAAATACATTGCTGATAGGCTTATTGGTTTGGTGGGCAAGTTTATGCCAGACCGAATGAACCACAAACTTTCAAATAAACTGATACAAGCGGGAGTTCAGTCAAATGTGAGCTGGCGTGAGTGGCGGTTGATTTCAATCTTATGTGGACTTATATTGCCAATCATGTTGGTACAGATTCTTTTACTATTAGAAGTGGTTTTCTTACGTGCAGTCTTCACAGGGATTGCAGTGTCCTTTTTATTACAACTGGCTATGCGTTACTATCTAATATCAAAGGCCAAACAAAGAAGAGTAAAAATAGTAGCAGAACTTCCTGATATTCTAGACCTTATTACGGTTAGTGTTGAAGCAGGATTGTCATTTGATGGGGCCATAGATAGAGTTGCAACAGAAGCTGAGGGACCATTGTCTGTAGAGTTTGCCTTAACACTTAAGGAACTTAGATTGGGAAAAACGAGGCGAGACGCCTTAAGAAGAATGAGTGACCGGTGCGCAGTTCCGGATTTGACGGCACTTGTAGGATCAATTATTCAGGCAGATGAACTGGGTGTTGCAATCGGAAAAATTTTGCGTATACAGTCAGAACAAATGCGAGAGAAAAGAAAACAACGTGCTAGGGAAAAATCCATGAAGGCTCCTGTTAAAATGTTGTTTCCTCTTTTATTCTTTATATTTCCATCTATTATAATTGTATTGATTGGTCCTGCAATGATACAGCTGATGGATATGTTCGCTAAATAAGACCAAAGCTAGCGTTGGAATAAATATGACGATAGTCCCCCAATAAATGAAACCAAAGGTCATCCATTTTATGACCTTTCGTTTTATTTTTTTGCCTTCAAATAGCATATTATATAAGTATAGAAACTCATAAAGGAGGAGACCCATGAATACTACAATGTTAGAGATTAATGAAATGCCTACATGTTTTATGAAACAAGCAAATTCTTTTTCTGAAAGATTTAAGGGTCTCATGCTCTGTGAAGAATCAGAGGCAAGTTATGTCTTAGCACTGTATCCATGTAAACAAGTCCATACATTTTTCATGAAGTTTCCCATTGATGTTGTCTACTGTGACAAGCATGGGACCGTACTTGAGATTCACAGACGTGTTGAACCCTGGAGAATTGATAAGTATGTTTCAAAAGCATATGCAGCTATTGAAGCACCAACTGGAACTTTTTTAAAGAATGTTAACATTGGAGATGTTATACACTTTTAATATCCTTCTAATGTGTTTTTAATATTCCCCGACTAAACTATAATTGAACAGGTTATCATAAGAACACATATGATATTCGTATCATATGTGTTCTCTTTTTTAACATATCCTAGTGGGTCACTAGGAATTGTGATAGGATGTGTTTAGAAGGATGAAAGATTAGGAGGGGAACCATGAAACATAGCCAAAACGAAGACTGGAAAGACATTCCAGAACTTCAACAGCCTAAAAATGTTTTGGGGAAATGGGCTTCTTTCTTCATAGACCGATACAAAATTGTATATTTGATGCTGATCGCAATTATTATAATTGGTGTGAGTGCGTTTATAGGTCTACCAAGGGAGTTACAGCCTGAAATTGTTTTGCCGTATGGACAGGTATTTACTGTTTATCCAGGTGCTGCACCAGAGGAAATTGAAACATTAGTAACAAATAAGTTGGAATCACGACTGGAAGAGATTGAAGACTTGAAAATGTTGTCCTCATATTCTTATGCAGGTGGATCAAGTATTTGGTTAGAATTTGAACAAGGCACGGACATGGAAAAAAGAATGAATGAGGTTCGTGAAAAAGTTACATCTGCACAGTATGAGTTACCTGACGATGCAGAGGTTCCTATTGTAAATGAACTTCAGTCCAACAATGCACCAATTATGATTGTAAACATGTCTGGTGACTACACCCAAGCAGAACTTAAAAAGTATGCTGAAGATATTGAACAAAGACTAGAAATGGAGACGGTTGTCTCAGATGTACTGGTTATAGGTGGACTTGAAAGAGAGATTAAAGTCCATGTTGATCCTAAAAGACTTTCGGTATATGGAATTTCAATGGACCAAATAAAAAACAGTATTGGTCAATCAAATTTGAATTATCCAGGTGGTACAGCAACACTCGACGAGAAAAATTTTAATATTAGAACAGTTGGAGAGCTTGAAAGTGTAGATGCTTTAAACGAAATTATCGTAGGCTATACAGGTTCAGGTCCAATAAAACTAAAAGATATAGCAGTCATTGAAAATGGCTATAAACAAGTTGAATCATATTCAAGAATGTCAGTGGGTCTAAATACTGAAGAAGCACATATGAAGAGCTCTGTTGCCCTGTCAATTAAGAAGAAAGACACAGCAGATGTTATACGTACCAGTGCTCTTGTAAGGAGTATATTGACAGAAGAACGCGGCAGTTTGTTCCCTGACAATATGGAGATTCAAGTAAGTGGTGACACTGCTGAGTTTGTAGACGAACAATTAGGTGCTGTAACAGACAATGCCTTCTCTGGGCTCTACTTGGTTCTAGTTGTACTCTTCCTATTCATAGGACTAAGAGAAGCTGGAATCGTATCTATGGTAATTCCACTTGCAATCATGATGGCATTGTCCTTCCTTAATGGGGCGGACATGACCCTTAATAATATTACATTATTCTCAATGGTGCTTGCTGTTGGTATGTTAGTAGATAACGGTATTGTAATCATGGAGAATGTGGATAGACTGCGGATGAAAGGTCTAGATGCAAGACTGGCTGCCGAAGCGGGAACAAATCAAATTGCACCTGCTATTATGGCATCAACGCTAACAACATTAGCTGCGTTTTTCCCAATAGCTTTAACGCCAGGCATTATGGGGGCCTTTATTAAACCAATTCCGATTACGGTCATGTTTGCTTTAGGTTCATCCTTCTTTTTAGCTATTACAATTACGCCGGCTCTATGTTCAAGATTATTACGAGGACGAACAGTACCGGATTCAGAAAAAACGCCAGTTAAGCGACATGGTATGCGGATTGCTTCTATACTTTTGATTGTAATTCTATCCCTTCAAGCCTTTAAAGGTGATGATGGATATGGACTATTATCGATGGGTTTTGCTGCTGTGTTTGGTAGTTTGATGTTTGCTAAATTATATTTGAGAAAAGACGCAAATTCAGAACACCCTATTGTTACGGGTTACGGTAAAAAACTATACGGAATCGTAAGTAGACGTTCAAGAAGATGGATGCTTATCGGTGTGTTATTATTAGCATTTATTAGTAGTATGGCACTCATACCAACAGGCATTTTGAAAGTCGAGATGTTCGGTCAATCAGATTATGACAGAATATATATTGATATAACAACACCAAAAGGTTCTACTCTAGATCAAACTGCAAATGTTGCTCAAGAGATTGAAAAGTTGTTATTTGATTATCCAGAAATCGAAACCTTTGTATCTAATGTAGGCATTACCGGTGCAGATAGTTTTGATACATTCGGTGGATCATCTTCAGGAACGCCAAACATTGCAAGATTTACAGTAGATCTATACAGCGCAGATGACAGAGAACGTACTTCGATGGATATTGCAGAGCTGCTAAGAGAACGTGTAAAAATGATTCCAGGAGCAGAAATTGAGGTTCAAGAGCTTGAAGATGGACCGCCAAGTGATGCACCTATTTCAATTGGTATTATAGGTGATGACTTGGTTAAGATGGAAGCGACTGCAAATCAGTTTGCGTCTGTACTCGAGGAGTTGGACGGAACACGTGACGTCGTTACCTCACTTCAAAGTGGTGGACCAGAAATTGAGATTAGAATAGACAAAGAAAAAGCTGCACTTTATGGCTTAAATGACTTTACAATAGCATCAACAATTCGTAATTCGGTTGCGGGTCTAAAAGCAACGACATTTAGAAATAACCAAGAAGAAATAGATGTAATGATTCGTACAGGTGTGCAAGACATGACATCAAAAGACGAACTGAAATCAATGTATTTCTATAATAGACAAGGTTCTGCAATTCGTTTTGATCAGGTTGCGCAGTTGATTGAGTCAGAAACATCGCCAACCATTCGACATGAAGATGGGCGCCGCCGTGTGAATGTGGTAGCTCAAACAGTTGCAGGTGCCAACACAGTAGAAATTATGGATGCTTTTAAGGCGAAAACTGAAAATACATCCCTTCCAGATGGCGTTTCAATTAAATATGGTGGAGAGTTAGGTGATATGCAAGAATCCTTTACAGATATGCTTGTCAACATGGTCGTTGCAGCCATTCTTGTATATATTATTCTAGCAGTTCAATTTAACTCACTGTCTCAACCACTTATTATATTATTTGCAGTACCACTTGGATTAATTGGTGTCATGCCAGGGCTTGTGCTTACTGGAAACAGTTTTGGTTTCCTTGCATTCATCGGTGTTGTGGCATTGGTTGGTATTGCAGTAAATGACGCCATTGTACTGGTAGACTATATTAATTATTTGAGAAAGAATGGTTATGAACTCTATGAGGCAGTTGAAGAGACGGGTAAAACAAGATTTATGCCTGTACTGGCGACAACAATTACAACTGCTGGTGGTATACTTCCAATTACCCTAAAACAAGAGTTCTTTGGCCCTATGGGGTATGCTCTAATATTTGGACTCATGATGGCAACAGTGCTGACTCTTGTAGCAGTGCCAACGCTTTATACAATGTTAGAGGAATTCAAAATTAACCATAGAAACAGAAAAGAAGATAAAAAACTAAAAAAAGAACTAAAAAAGAACAATGCTGATGAACCAGATGCTGCACAACTGCAGCCGAATACAGTTACAGAATAAGGAGGATGGCGATGAAACGTTTATTACTAATTGCGCTTGGGATTCTAGTTCTGGCTGGTTGTTCCAATGCTTCGGCTGAAGGAGATGCAGTGACGGATACTGCGCCAGTCATAGAAAAGAAAGCAGTTCAAGTTGAAGTGTTAGAAAACCGTGAAATGATTGGCAATCTAGTTATGCCGGGTCAAGTTGAAGCAGACCAAGTTGTAAGAGTTTCTTCACTTGTAAGTGGTCAGATTGAGATTCTAAATGTTGAAGTGGGTGACATTGTCGAAAGTGGCGATTTACTGGTTGAAATCGATGATGAGTTTGTAAAATTACAAAAAGCACAAGCAGACATTGGTAACAGTTTATATAACTTATCCCTTGAAACTGCTAAAAGGAATTATGATAGAACTAAGATATTGTTTGAAAGTGGATCATCAACACAAGCGAGTTTTGATGGTGCTTCAGATATGTTGGCAAAAGCTAAACTGGACTATTCAAGAGGTAGAAACAGTGTGAGTCAAATCAATTACCAGTTAAAACATATGACCATTGAAGCTCCAATTTCAGGTGTGATTTCTTCAAAAGTGCAAGAGGTTGGTGGATCGGTGAATCCTGGTTCGCCTCTGTTTGAAATCGTAAATATTTCTGAGGTGATAGTCGAAGCTGGTGTTACTGAAAGTGATATCAACAGAATCGAGAATGGCCAAGTTGTTATGGTTGATTTACCCGCAGCTGGATTAAATGTTAAAGGCATCGTTGAAGGTGTGGGACCTATTCCGGGTGAAGATGGGACTTATCCAATTCGTGTAAGAATTGAGAATGAAAAAGGCCAAATCAAGCCTGGCATGTACGCTGAGTTAAAAATTGAAACTGAAACTGCAAAGGAAGTTCTGGCTGTACCTAAAGTTGCAGTAATGCACGAAAGTGGTCAAGACTATGTATTTGTTTCAGTGGGTGATAAAGCTGAAAAACGCACTATCGACAAAGGTGTAGGTTTTGACGTTTATTTTGAAGTATTAAAAGGATTAAAAATAAATGATACAGTTGTTGTTTCAGGTCAAGCATATTTAGACGAGAATGATCTGCTAGAGATTGTGGAATAAATTATTCTAAAATTAAAAATGAAAGAAATTAATATAATGACAGAATCAGAAAACTGATTCTGTCATTTTTACGTTAAAAAATGAAATGTGTTAGCGTAATTGGGTAAAAATAGATTAGGATTGATCACTAGTTGTTAAAAGGAGATGGTTTGATTGGATCAACACGAACTGCTTAACCAGATTATCAATCACAAGATGTTTCAGCAACTTTTAGAGGCGGAAATGAAGGTCGATGGGTATAATCGAAACATTTTCACAAGAAACCAATTAAGTGAAATAACACAGACGGAATTGGCTTCAAATACGGAACTAATACTCAAAGCTATAAGTATACAAATCGCTGAAGAAGAAGAAATGTTCCGGTATACAAAATAAAGTGAAAACTTTATAGATGGAATTCATGCAAACTATTTGAAGAATATTAAAACAGATTGCCCATACTGTGAAACCATTGGAGGTTTAGTATGAATACTGACGGTCGATTGATGCATGCATATAATACAGCAAAGAAAATTTCATTTGACGATTCGTCTAAACTGGTTTTCTTAAGTGACGTTCATAGGGGGGACAATAGTCTTTCTGATGAGTTTGCACATAATCAAAATATATATCATCATGCCCTAAGTCACTACTATAAGGAGGGATATACCTATGTTGAAGTAGGCGATGGTGATGAACTATGGGAACATGCAAAGTTTGAACATATCCGCAGTGCACATAGCGATGCTTATTGGTTAATGAGCAAATTTCATGCTGATGAGAGATTTATTATGTTGTACGGAAATCATAATATGCATTTTTCTAATAAAGCATACGTTGAGAAACACTTAAATGAGTTCTATGATGAGTATTTAGAACAACAAGGGACCTTGTTTCCAGGAATTGAAGTGTACGAGAGTGTCATATTAAATCATTCTACAACAGGTCAAAAGGTGTTTGTTGTTCACGGGCATCAAGGTGACTTGTTAAATGATCAGCTATGGCGCGTATCAATGGCGTGGATGCGCTACTTTTGGCGTGTCATGCATATTATTGGGTTTAGAAATCCTGCAAGCCCTGCAAAAAACAGAATAAAACGCCATAAAATCGAAAAAAATTTCAGTGAGTTCATTAAACGCCATGGCATCATACTTATATGTGGCCATACACATAGACCTAGATTTCCTAATCCGGGAGAAATACCATATTTTAATGATGGCTGCTGCGTGCACCCTAGGGGGATTTCTGGTCTAGAAATTGTGGATGGTAAAATTATGTTGGTTGATTGGCGTGTAAGACCCGACGATAAGGGTTCTTTATATATTAGTAGAAAAGTCGTACGTGGGCCAGAGCCATTATCGGCCTACGAAATTAAAGAAAAGTAATAGGGAATGGAAATAAAGTTAAGGGAAAGTGTTGACAAACTGGAATCGTTCAATTATACTTAACGAGTGAATAATTTTAACGTTCTTGCACAAATGTGCGAAAGGAGTGGTCATGATGAAAAGACTATATAATTTAAAAATTGCCACTTCGGTAGAGCTAAAGTAAATGTGATTGCATATATTCAATTTGAAGGTACAAGGTTTGAAAACTTGTTCGTATCCATTCAAAGTTGTGCAGTATTATATTTGATTTCTAACCGATGTGGTAATCCACATCGGTTTTTTCGTTCTAAAAAACATTTGGGCAAAATGTATGTGTTAAATGAATGCAAACGTGAATCAACTATATAATATTTCGCAAGATGCGAGGGAGAATTTAATTTGAATATAATTAGAAAATGGGGAAAACTATCTCCGGAAAATTTTGAAATTGCAATGAATACTGAAGCGCCGATTATGAGAATCGTTAGAGATGGCAACTTAAGATACATGGCTGCTGATGAAAAAGGAACAGTCCAAGCGGTGCTCTCAGGAAAATTTAAAAATGAAATGACCAGTAATGCTGATGCACCTTGTGTTGGGGATTGGGTCCTGGTTCAATCAAGAAATGATGATCAAGAAGAGGTTGTAATAGAATCTATTATGCCAAGAGAAACATGCCTTAAAAGAAAAAATGCTGGTAACGGTGTTGATATTCAAAATATGGCATCTAATGTAGATACGGTTTTCATTTGTACCTCAATCAATGACGACTTGAATCCAAGAAGAATTGAACGTTTTGGAATCATAGCCAGCGGCAGTGGTGCAGATGTAGTTGTAGTCTTAACAAAATCAGATCTGGTGGATGAACCTATGGCAATTGCCAATGATCTACAAAAGCGACTGGGCAGTACACTGGTATTAACAGCAAATTCAGCTGATGACAAGGGTTATGATTCGGTTAAGAATATAATGAGACCCTTTAAAACTTATGCGCTTATCGGTTCATCTGGTGTTGGAAAATCGACACTGATTAACGCCGTTATGGGTGAAGAGGTCATGACTACAAGTGAAGTTCGAGATGATGATAAGGGAAGACACACCACAACACATAGACAAATGCTCCGAACAAGTGAGGGACATATTTTAATCGATATGCCTGGCGTTAGAGAAGTTCAGCTCTATGATGACAAGGATGCGCTTGACCTGGCTTTTGAAGATATTGCAGTGCTTGCCAGTAGGTGTAAATTTAATGATTGTAATCATGAGCAGGAACCTGGATGTGCAGTTCAAGAAGCTATTGAAGAGGGTGAAATAGACGAAGATCGTTTATGGAACTATAAAAAAATGTTACGTGAAATGGACTCATACTGGAAACGTAAAGGGCATAATAAGTATAAGAGTAAACAAAGATTAATAAGTAAAAATCATAAGAAAACTGTTTATTAGCAGATTTATATTGGCACCGATCTATGCAAATAGATCGGTGTTTTTTATTTTTGAACAGGACCATATAAAAAGATTGAAATGCAATTTCAATTTTAGAATTATGCAAGGCTTTCATCAATCTTTTAGGTGTGTTCAATTGACAATGTACGGATAATTATACAATGCTCATAATGTTAAATTATTATCTTGATCGAATTGTATAGATAAGGACGCTCTAATACCAATAAGTAGATAGGAAACGTTTGCAAGAAAAAGAAAAACGTTTGCCTATTGAAGTGGAAATTTATGCATGCTATAATCATCTACACTATATTATCAGAAAATTCAATAATATGATTAGGATAAATGATAATAATGCAGATGGAGGTTAAATAATGCAAACTATGGGACCGCAAAAACAGGGCTTGTATGATCCGTTAACAGAAAAAGACAGCTGTGGTGTAGGGGCAATCGCAGATATTAATGGGGTAGCAACACATGAAATTGTTCAAAAATCATTAACCGTATTAAAAAATATGAAACACAGAGGTGCTGTTGGTGCCGATGAAACGACTGGAGACGGTGCGGGTATTATGACTCAAATACCTCACCGTTTTTTAAGCGACGAATTAAGAAGCTTGGGTGTCATTTTACCTGAAGCAGGTGCGTATGCTGTTGGTTCTTTATTTTTACCTAGAGTACCTCAAGCACGTCTTTATTGCGAAGGCGTTTTCGAAAAAATATTAGAAGAAGAAGGATTAGACCTAATCGGCTGGAGAGATGTACCGGTCGATGTATATGAATGTGGACATTCTGCAAGGGCAACCAGACCCGATGCTGTACAGGTTTTTGTTGCTAAAGGGAAGTGTGACAGTGTCTCGTTTGAGAGAAAACTTCTTATTGTTAGAAAACGTGCAGAAAAAGTTATAAGAGAGTCTGAACTCTTGTACACAGACGCCTTTTATATCTGTAATTTATCAAGTAAAACAATTATATATAAAGGCCAGATTTTAGGCTATAAACTGGATGGATACTATCCAGATCTGAAAGATATACGTTATGAATCAGCCATGGGCATTGTTCATGAACGGTACAGTACCAATACCTTCCCATCGTGGAAACTGGCACAACCTTTTAGGTTTTTGGCCCATAATGGTGAAATAAACACCATTAGGGGAAATGTGAACTGGATGAATGCGCGTGAAGGTGTTATGGAGTCTGGTGTTTTCGGAAGCGATTTTAACAAAATTTTACCTGTTATTGAGCCAGGTGGCAGTGATTCAGCTTCACTTGATAATGCACTTGAGCTATTTATGGCAAATGGTCACCCGATGGCTTATACACTCATGCTTTTAATTCCAGAACCATGGCAAAATGATTCACAGATGTCTGAGGAAATAAGAAGTTTTTACGAATATCACGCACGTATTATGGAGCCTTGGGATGGTCCATCGGCTCTTGTCTGTTCTGATGGTGAACAAATTATTGCTAAACTTGATAGAAATGGACTTAGACCTGCAAGGTGTTCGATTACAGCGTCAGGAAAAGTTGTTATAGCTTCTGAGACGGGTGTTGTAAGCTTTGATGATGATCCTATTGTTTCAAAAGTGGCACTGGAACCTGGAAAAATGCTCCTGATTGATTTAAATGCCAAGCGTATTGTTCCAGACGAAGAAATAAAGGATACGATTTCAACATCAAAACCATATGCAGCGTGGGTTAAGACAAACCGACTGACCCTTCATGATATAAAAGGGGACCATGAAATAAAACGGTCGCGCGCTGAGACACGACAAACCAAAGAGGAAATTTTTGGTTATTCTGAAAATGAAAAACGAAACGTCTTGTCCTACATGTCTAAACATGGCAAAGAGCCCATTGGATCAATGGGAGTAGATGAACCAATAGCAATACTGTCTGAAAAATCAAATTTACTTTATGACTACTTTAGACAGGCATTTGCTCAAGTTACAAATCCGCCAATAGACCCTTTTAGAGAAAGATATGTTGTGTCACTTCGTCAATTTATTGGATCGCATGGAATCCTACTTGACGAAATCGAAACGGATAAAAAAAGCAAGTACTTAATGGTGAAAACACCAGTCATTTCATCACCTGAACTTGAAGATATTCGCCACTTAAATGGGAGTGATTTTAGAGCTGTAACGGTTCCTGCTCTTTTCCATACGGACCAAGAAAATGGATTGGAAAGTGCTTTAAATAAACTCTGTGAAAGAGCAGAGGAGTTGGTTCGAAAAGGACACAACATACTGGTTATAAGTGATAGGGGTGTGAATTACTATAATGCTCCAATTCCAAGTTTATTAGCCCTTGGGGCTGTACATCACCACTTGATTCGGAAAAAACTTAGAACGGCAACAGATATTGTAATGGAAACGGGCGAAGCAAGAGATGTTATGCATATGGCTTTGCTTATTGGCTATGGCGCAAAGCTTGTAAATCCATATATCGTGTATGAAATGCTCGTGTCAGAAACTGGATGTGAAAAAAGCTTTAACAATTATAGAGAGGGCATATCAGAAGGTGTTCTTAAAATCATTTCACGTATGGGGATTTCGACATTACCTTCGTACAATGGGGCTCAAATATTTGAAGCCTTAGGTATTCATCAAACTGTTATAGATCCCTATTTCACTGAAACACCAACCCGTATTGGTGGAATAGGTATAAAGCAAATTGAAGAAGATGTCTTAAAGAGACACAAAAGTGCCTATAGTAGCCCGCCGAATGATCTAAAAGGTCAAGGTGATCAGAGCAGAAAAAATCATATGTTTACCAATGAAGTTGTCCTAAAACTTCATGAAGCTTGCCGTACAGGTAATGAAGCTACATTTAGATCTTACGCTGAAATAACATCATCCCAAAGGATTGCCATTCGTGACCATTTGGAGATTAAGAGCACAGGAGCTATACCTATAGAGCACGTAGAATCTGTGGAGTCGATTGTAAAGAGATTTACAATCTCTGGCATGTCATTTGGTTCTCTCAGTCAAGAAGCACATGAAACAATTGCTGTTGCAATGAACCGAATTGGAGCATCGAGCAATAGTGGAGAAGGTGGAGAAGACCCTGATCGTTTTAGTATAGCTAAGTCTGGAAATTCTAGAAGCAGTTCAGTAAAACAAATTGCATCAGGTCGATTTGGAGTAACCGCAGAGTATTTAGTGAATTGTAATGAAATTCAAATAAAAATGGCACAGGGTGCGAAACCAGGTGAAGGAGGACATTTGCCTGGTTCAAAAGTGACAAAAGAGATAGCAAAGACCAGATATGCTCAACCTGGACGTGACTTAATATCACCACCTCCACACCATGACATTTACTCAATTGAAGACCTTGCTCAACTCATATTTGATATGAAAAATATCAACTCTGAGGCTCAAGTTGGTGTAAAACTTGTTTCGAGCCACGGTGTGGGTACTGTTGCAGCTGGTGTTGCAAAAGCATTTGCTGATGTAATCAAAATCAGTGGATCAGATGGTGGAACGGGTGCATCTCCTATAAGTTCTATGAAATATGTCGGTTTACCATGGGAGATGGGACTGGCAGAAGCTCAGCAAACCCTTCTGTTAAATGACTTGAGAAAACGTGTAAAACTTCAGGTCGATGGCAAACTTAGAAATGGCAGAGATGTGGTAATAGCAGCTCTACTCGGTGCAGAAGAATTTGGGTTTGGCACATTGGCAATGTTAGCACTAGGATGCAAAATGTGTAGACAGTGTCATAGCGGTCATTGTTCCGTCGGGATAGCAACTCAAAATCTTGATGAACGAAATAATTTTTCTGGAAAGCCTGAGCATTTGATTAATCTAATGAAAAACATTGCCATTGAAGTCAGAGTGCAAATGGCAAATCTGGGTTTTCAAACAATGGACCAGATGGTTGGACGTGTTGATTTACTTCTACCTAGAGCGGATTCTGCTGAATGTGCCCCCCACTTTGATTTTTCACCAATTCTGCATAAACCACTGCTTCCTAAACGTATCAGTGGAAAAAGAGTAGAAATGCAACAGCATAAAATTGCAAGTGTTATTGATAGAGACGTAATTAATGATTTGGTAAACCTAAAACGCAAAAAAACGTATTCGAAAACTGTAGAAATTAGAAATACAGACCGTAGTTTTGGTGCGATGACGAGTGGCCATAGAGTTAAGGAAAATACTCAAAATATTGACCTTCATATCACAGCGAAAGGGTCTGCAGGTCAAAGCTTTGCTGCCTTTGCATCAGGTGGTATGCACCTGAGTTTGGTAGGAGAATGTAATGACTATATGGGCAAAGGCCTAAGTGGTGCTCTCGTGAGTATTAAACCTGAAAGTTATCACAATTATGATTCAAATCACAATGCAATTGTGGGCAATACAACCCTTTATGGCGCAACCAGTGGTGAAGCCTTCATAGCAGGAAAAGCTGGACAGCGGTTTGCTGTCAGAAACTCCGGAGCAAGTGCTGTGGTTGAAGGGGTTGGTAATCACGGGTGTGAATATATGACTGGGGGTCAGGTTCTTATTTTAGGCTCTGTAGGTAAGAACTTTGCAGCGGGTATGACAGGAGGAACTGCCTATATCCTTGATGTTGATGGAACATTAGAAAAGAATTTAAATACTGAACATGTAGACATGAAATTGGAACTATCCCCTGAGAACATAAACGCTGTGAAAGACTTATTAGGTAAACATATAGAAAAAACAGAAAGTGTTTGGGCGACAAGTATACTTAAAGAGTTTGATTATTACTCTGAGTTTATAAAAGTGGTGGAGCCCAAATTATAAAACAAGAGTTGATCGTAATAAGAAGTGATATTGAAAACGTCTCGGACATCCGAGGCGTTTTTGTTGTAAAGTATATCATTTTACACGAAATATAAATTGCATGACAAGTTGGTTTCAACTTTCTCAAAATAAGCTTGAAAGTACTTGGCCTGTGGTAGTCTAATAATAGATTAGAGTTATGGAGGTGCAACATGCAATTTAAAGTAAACAAAAGTTACAAAGAAAATATTGGTAAACAATTAGAAGCGTTTGAACAAGAAGGTGTTATTAGTCCTGAACAACATCAAACTATGATAGAGTCCTATGAAGTTGTAAAAAGTGTAAGTTTGATTAGACTTATTTCAGTAGTAGGTTCAGTTCTTGTTGGATTAGGTGTATTAACATATATTGCAGGAAATTGGCAAGAGATGAGCCCTGTGTTTAGAATGACACTTATTCTACTTGGACTAACAGGATTTTATAGCTGCGGTATGCTATTAAGTCGAAGTTACCCTAGAACCGGACAAGCGCTTAGGTATATTTCTCTGTTCATATATGGTGGTGGCCTGTTTTTAACGGATCAAACATATCACTTAAACAGAAGCATAACCTTTCACTTCCTTGTTTGGGCAGTAGGGGTATTGGTTGCATTGTACTTCGAAAGGGACACTTTAGTACTTCATTTTTATCAAGTATTAATTATTGTATCGACGATGACCCTCATTGACCCATATGGCATGACTGATTCAACACAGCTAACCTACTTATTCATGGCACTCGTCGGTTATGGACTTGCACTTAGAATGACCGAGATAAACTACAAGTCTAAAATGGCAACATTTTTAAACGGCGTAGGTATATTCTTTATACTGATTGCAGTTATGAATTATATGGATCTCGACTTCGTCATTGGAGCGTTGGTTATATTTGCACTTGGACTGGTTTTCGTGTTAAAACCACCATTTGGAAAAATATCAGTTATGATTATGAATCAACTTGGAATTGTAATAACTGGAGTTTCAGGCTTTGTTCTAACGTTCTCAGATACTTGGTCTGACTTGTTAAATTCAGATGGAACTGTAATATCAATTGTGTTTACAGTTGCATTTTTATTGCTCTTGTTCTACTTGGTAAAACAAGGTTACTTTGCTGCAATCGGTTTTATTGCACTTGTAATCATGCGGTATTACTTTGATACCTTTTATGATTTTATGCCAAAATCATTGTTCTTTATTATTGGTGGAAGTATGTTAATTGGATTTGGTGTCTACCTTGAATCTATTAGAAGAAAGGGGCTCGATGATAATGCGTAAAAAAGAAGTGTTGGTTATTCCAATATTAATAGCCCTACTACTAATTCAGTTAATGCCTTATTTGCTAACAAAGAGTTTGGGTGAGACGGTTGTATTTAAAGCAGAACTGTATGATCCACGTGATGTTTTTAGGGGGGACTATGTTGCCCTAGACTTTGAACAAGAAAGCGTAGCCATTGATCAAATAAGCTTACCGAGTGCGCCTAAGTCCACTGCTAAAAAAAAGTTTGAATGGTTAAATCAATTTTATTCCCAAAAAATTTACGCACTGCTCGAAAAGCAAGACGGCGTTTGGGCGGTAACGGCATTATCTGAAAATAAGCCAAAAGCAGGTCTATATATAGAATGTAAACTGAACTATGTTGATGAACTCAGTGAAATGGTACACCTAGAATTTGATGTTGAGAGGTATTATGTTGAGGAAAATACAGGTGGAGCAGTTGAAGACGCAGCTCGAGAAGAAAAACTATATGCAAAACTTAAAGTCTGGAGAGGCGAAATGGTAATGACAGATCTAATAATGGAATAGGCAAATAATAAATCAAATAAAAATAACAAAATGAAACTAAAACACTGCTCATAAAAAATTGAGTGGTGTTTTTTTAATCATCTGAAATACGGATTGTGCCCGTAAAATGACCTAAGATGCAAAAAAATGACGATTGGTGTAGTAATATATTGATCCATTACACGATTGTAATAAAATAGAAAAAAGTACATTGATTGGGGTTTGGGAGCTTATCAAGGGATGTTGAGTTGTTATCAACCGAGAGGAGAGCTAAATTATGGTGAAACTGGATTATGAGAAGGATGGCTTGGTCGCTATCGAAGACAATGAAGATCTAATTATATTACGAGAATCTGAAATATATTATATGAAGAGTTCAGAACGTAAAACAGTCATTTGCACACGAACAAGTGACTACTTAAGTGCAAAACCACTTTCTTATTATGAAAGAAAACTTCAGTCTGTATGTTTTTTTAAGTGTTACAGAAGTTATTTGATTAATTTAATGAATGTAAACAGGTGTGTGCCAAATATTAACTATACATACGATGTTCATTTTGACGGAATTGAACACAGGGTACCAGTAAGTCGTGACAAAGCTAGAATACTAAAAAGTTTATTGTTGATTTAGTTTTCGATGACTTTTGCTTTAAGAAAAACGTAAATAAAGCTGATCAAGTAATCTCTATGACGTTTCATGCAAAAAAAGCTTGTGGTATGTGAATTTTGTATATGATTTAGACAATACATGTATTGTAAACTTACAAACTATTGAATTGGAGGAAAAGCAAATGAGTTCAAATGTGAAAATTACCTACATCAACAAATCAATGAACAAGGACCTACCGAAAATTTTCATTTTTACAAAGAATGAGGTTCCAACGTTTGACGCACTAAAAGATGGTGTTGCCTGGAAAGTTATTGAGAACGTAGGCCGTGAATCAAATTGTGATTTTGTGTTCCCAATAGAGACAGAAGTTGCAGCGGCTTGGGCTGGTGGAAGTTGTAGAACCAAAACACTTCCATCGAACATCGGATCTGCTTACATCGTAAATCAAGACGATACAGGTATTGTGTTGTCTAACAATGGTTCGGCTGGTGACACGAAATCTATCGACGTTATGAATGATGTTCATGTTGAAAACGGTGTTAGTGTACAATTTTTCAAAGACCATAAGCTGATGATGACTAAGAACATTGTTGGTTATGGACAGAAAGCGACATTCGTTCTTCATCCTAAACTTTACTGGGGTGTTGCTTCTGAAATCCAAGAAGGTCAGCTTCTGAGTTCTGCAGTTCTTAACTCAACGGAATTCCAAGAAATCAATATTGAAAATGTTTCTCAAATGACAGTGTCTTTAAATGGCAATGCCAAAGAAGGTTACGAATTTAAGATTGAAAGTCAAGAATAGAGGCGGTCAATATGGGATCTCAAGTTAAGGTGAAATATGTGAATAAGTCCATGAACAAGGATTTGCCTAAAATATTTGTTTTCACCAAAAATGAAATACCAACATTTGATGCACTCAAACACGGTGTTGCTTGGAGAGTGATTGAAGACATTGGGAGAGGGTCATCCAGCGAGTTTACATTTCCAATCGAGACCTCTGTTGGGGCGACTTGGAGCGATGGCGAGAATCAAACAGCCCGTCTGAATGCCCTTATAGGCAGACGCTATACAGTTGAGAAAAACAGCAGCGGTATTGTTCTGAGTGAAAATGGAGATGCCCTGGATACAAAGTCCATCGATGTAACAAATACTATACATACTCAAAATGGAATCAGTGCACAACTTTATAAAGATGGACGTCTTATGATGGAGAAAAAAATAGTCGCCTACAATCAAAAAGCTACATTTGTTCTTCATCCAAGATTGTACTGGGGGATTGCATCTGAAATCGTCGAAGGAGATGCCTTAAGTTCGGCTGTACTGGACAGTGACCAATTCTATGAACTGAATATTGAAGGCTTGTCTAGAGTTGAGATATCGCTAAATGGTAATGCCAAAGAGGGGTATCAATTTCATATAGATAAATATGAATAGAAGGAGGCGTTTATGTCAGACGTTAAAGGCGAAGTAATTGAAATAAAAATGAAACAGCCTGCTAATGATGATGGAACCTTTTCGCATGCTTTTCAAACAAAATTCAACAATCAAATAATTGACTGGACAATGAATAAAGTTATTCAGGCTGAAAAAAATATTGATAGCATGGTCGAACAATACACAAAAGATAACCCAGATAAAGATGATTATCATGTGATTAGAAATCAATCTGAACCAGCTAAACTGGTAGGGCCACAACCTGAGATCAAGATTGATTTTGCAGACAATGTTTATGATCTTAAAATTACCATAACTCAGAAGCTGAAGCTGGGATATCAGGTAGAAATCCTAGAAAAAAAAGCCGACCCAAATAAGGATCAAATGCAGACGCCTGCTAAGGATGATAATACTGTGGAATCCTCCAAAAAAGATGTATCTAGTAAAGTGGGTATGCTTGGCAAACAGCAATGGGTTCCAATCGTTGAACTGGAAATCAACGATGTTTTTGAAGACGAGTATTTTATCTCACTCAGTGATGTGTTAGGCCTGATTCAATCCGAATACAAAGAGTTCTATAATAACATCACAACAATCACTGTTACAGATAGCGGTGGTGGGGACAGCTAACTCAGTTGAAGAAATGACAGTTAGGTGTTAACAAGAACACACATTGATTTATCAAACATTCGAGTAGTCTTAAGTTGAAATAACTTAAGACTACTTTTGTTACTTGTAAATAATATGCAAGTAAACTTTAAAATCGGGTAACCAGTAGGTAAAGAATAGATATTATCTTCAACTGGTTTTGTGATGGATAAAATTAGTGTACAATTGTTATAAAATGAAAATAGATTGTGGGTGACTCATGAAAACGATTAAAAGTAAAATGATAGGGATCTATGTAATGGTTTTTATCGCGTTAATGATGACGGTTATTGGTGCTTTTGTGGCGGTTGACACACAACGTCAACATTTGGTGCTTACAGAACTGCTGTCTAAGCAAAAATTGTTGGTAGAAAGAGTAACTTTTTCAACGATAAATGCTGCAGAAACAGGGCTTGCCAACCCAGATAGATTTGAAGTGAAATTGTCTGAGAACCAAGCTGCTCTTGAGGAATACACAGGTGCTGTAGACTTTATGTTACAAGCGTTCACGGATAAAGCCTATCCGATTGACGGAAAAATAGTAGAGCTTAAGTTTAGAGATGCGTTTTTAACAATTTTCGATTCTGCTCTTGATAAATCAAGAGAAGAATGGGCAGAAGCAAAAACTGACGTTGATTGGCTACTTACTCCAGAGAATATTCGATCCGCTGATACATATGAAGCAAAATTAGACGAGTTTAGAAATCTTAATCTAAGACTGATTCAAAACTCAGATTATTTAACAAAAATATGCCGTGATGAAGCCTCAAGAAAACGTGTAATTGCAAATGTTATTCAGGGTTCTTCAATAGCGGGCGCCTTTCTTATATTCCTATTGATGATGTACATGATGCAAAGGGACTTTAAGCAGCCCTTACATGAAATACATGGTGTCTTTACAGACATGGGTGAAGGTAAATTTGATCAAAGACTCAATAGAGAACGTGATGATGAGTTTAAAAGTTTGTTTGATAGTTTTAACCACTTTGTAGACAGCCTGCAGTCGATTAGAAAGATTGAAAGCCAAGTCCTTAGAAAAGACAATATTTATGAGGTTTTAACATTTGTGAAAGCCTCGTTTGCTCCTTTTGCAGCTTTTGATACCTTGTCTATTGTATATAAAGATAACAATGAAAAAACGCTCTCGCTAAGTATTAAAAACGATATGCTTATAGAAACAGAGCTGGACAGTTTTAACCCTATAGGGATTATTGAGCGTGTCGATGAAAACACAATTATTCTGCCTGTTATAGTCAATGACGTCAACTTGGGATATGCAGAATTCAAGAATTATATTGGATTTAAATCTTCTGCTATTAGCTTCATAGAAACCTTAAGTCAAACCTTAAGTTTCGCATTTTATAAAAATTTATTGTTTAGAGACTTGTTAGCAATTGTAACGGATGGACTGGCAGATTTAGCTGAGTCAAGAGATCCAGAAACCAGACTGCATTTAACGAGAATGAGTACATATTCTCAGATTATTTCTAAACAACTTAGGAAAAAAGAGGCTTACAGAGATCAAATTAACGATGAGTTCCTAATGAATATTAAGCTGACTTCGCCAATGCATGATATTGGCAAGGTATCGGTTCCGGATGCCGTTTTACTCAAGCCTGGAAAACTTACAGATGATGAGTATGACATTATGAAAACACATGCCTTAGAAGGGTCTGTCGTTCTAAGAAAAATTCATGAGAGATTTGAAAGATACAACCTACATTATTTCGACATGGCAGCAGAAATCGCGCTTTGCCACCAAGAAAAATTTGATGGCCGTGGGTATCCAAATGGATTAGAGGGACAAGAAATTCCATTATCAGCAAGGATTTCTGCTCTTGCAGATGTGTTTGATGCACTCACTTCAAAAAGACCATATAAAGAGGCATTTTCTCTTGAAAAAAGTTATGCCATTATCAATGAATCAAAAGGCAGTCACTTTGATCCAGAGGTTGTGGACGCATTCTTTGATGCGATTGATGAAATAGAAAATATATATCATGCTTACAAAGAATAAATCTAAGTGAAGGAAAAATAAGCTTGACAGCCAAATAAGTATTGGTTATTCTATTCACAAGTTCATATAGTTCCTTCAGGGCAGGGTGAAATTCCCGACCGGCGGTAATAGTCCGCGAGCCGAAAGGTTGATCTGGTGTAATTCCGGAACCGACAGTAAAGTCTGGATGATAGAAGGCAAGCAGTACATTGATACACGTTTATTAACCCTGAAACTAATTTAGTTTCAGGGTTTTCTTATTTAAGTTGGGCATTTAACATACAAGAAATTGTAATAAATGTCTTTTAAGTAAAAATATGCGAAGTATATCTAAGCCCCTGAAAATAATTTTCAGGGGCTTTTTATATTCATTTTATTTAAAAATGAGGTGAGAAGTTGAGTCATATATACGAAAACATAATGAAGTATGCACTTGGACTTGCAGCGAAGGGTGCTGGTAGTGTTTCTCCAAATCCTATGGTTGGTGCAGTGGTTGTGCGTTCGGGTGAAGTAATTGCCGAGGGTTGGCATAGGGCGCATGGGGAGGCACATGCAGAAGTAGAGGCACTTGCTGACATAGAGAAAAAGAATATCCATATTTGTCATGAGGACGTGATGTTCGTAACACTTGAACCCTGTAACCACTATGGAAAAACACCTCCTTGCACAGAGGCAATTATTAAATCTGGGATTAGAAATGTGGTTGTTGCTATGGAAGATCCCAACCCCTTGGTTTCAGGTCAGGGTATTAAACGTATGCGTGAAGACGGGATAAATGTTCAAGTAGGTACCCTAGAAAAAGAAGCAAGAGAGCTGAACAAAAGCTTTATAAAAAATATAACCACTGGTCTACCTTATTGCACCGTAAAGTGGGCGATGACATTGGATGGAAAAATGGCAACGGACTCGGGAGATAGTCAGTGGATAAGCTGTGAGGCTTCAAGAAAACTGGTTCATGTTTGGAGACGAGAATGTGACGCCGTTCTAATTGGTAGCGGTACTGCTGAAAGTGATGACCCACAGCTAAATGTACGTATGGTAGACGGCGATGATCCATTTAGAGTGGTGATTGATTCAAAGGGACAGCTTGGACTTAATAGCAATTTGGTTTGTAACGCAAACCCCTCAAAAACAATTCTATTAACAACGGCAAAAGCGGATGTGGCTCACTTGAATAGTTTAGAACTGGCTGGAATACAGGTTGTGGTCCTCGCTGAAAAAGACAATCATGTTGATTTGAAATGTGCATTTGAACACTTGGCTCAAAGAAAACTAATCAATATATTTTCTGAGTCTGGTCCCAAACTTCAAGGGGCGCTTATAACTGAAGGCCTAGTTGATCAGGTGAAAAGCTTTATATCACCTAAGATTGTAGGTGGACACATAAATGCTCCTTTTGCATCTTTAAAAAACGAATCAATGGAGCAAGCAACTGCGTTGTCAAATGTCCAGTTAAAGCTTGTAGGAGAAGATGTTCTTATTGAGGCAGATATAGGGAGGGTTACATGTTTACAGGATTAATTGAAGAACTTGGAACCTTAGATAATATTAGTAACCACGGTAGTGGTGCTTCAATAAGCATACAAGCAAAGAAAGTTCTTGAAGGTGTTCAACTGGGTGACAGTATTGCTGTTGATGGCGTTTGCCTAACTGTGACACGATTCACGGAAGAAAGATTTGAAGCAGATGTTATGCCTGCAACCATTGAACAAACCAGACTAAAATCATTAAAACGCGGTTCTGTGGTTCATTTAGAACGTGCGCTAAGAGTTGGAGACCGATTGGGAGGACACTTTGTTTCTGGTCATGTTGATGGCCAAAGTAAGGTTATTTTGGTTAAAAGAGAAAGCCAAGCTGTAAGAATTCGAATCGAAAGATCACAGTCATTCTGGCCACATGTGGTTCAGAAAGGGTCTATAGCAATCAATGGTGTGAGTTTGACCATAGATGGATTAACGGATGATTGGTTGGAGGTTAGCCTTGTAAATCACACGCAGGGAGAAACGGCCCTTACGGCTTTGAAGGTTGGTGAGCATGTGAACATTGAATCAGACATGCTTCTCAAATACGTACATTCGCTTATGGGTTCAACAACAATGGGTTCAACATCAGAAACGAATAAACCTACGAGTGGTCTGACAATGTCTCAGCTAAAAAATGCTGGTTTTTTATAAATAACATTAAGAGGAGAATAATGATGGAAAACAATAAATTTTGTAGTGTTAAGGAAGCAGTGGAAGTCTTACAAAGAGGGGAAATGCTAATCGTTGTAGACGATGAAAATAGAGAAAATGAAGGCGATTTTTTAATGGCGGCTGAGTATGCCACCCCTGAGAAAGTCAACTTTATGATGAAATATGGACGTGGACTCATATGTGTTCCGACTACACCTGAGCGTGCTGAAAAACTGAAGCTTGCTCAAATGGTCACCAACAATGAAGATGAACACACAACAGCATTCACAGTAAGTGTAGATGGTGTTGGAACAGGTACGGGTATATCGGCACAGAACCGCTCACAAACAATTATGATGTTAGCAGATCAAAAATCGGTGTCTACAGATTTTCATAGACCTGGACATATATTCCCTTTAGTTGCTAAAACAGGTGGCGTTATTGAACGACCAGGTCATACAGAAGCAACCGTTGATCTTATGAAGCTTGCCGGACTTAAAAAAACAGGGGTTATCTGTGAAATTATTAAAGACGATGGTGAAATGGCGAGAATGCCTGATTTGATTGAAGTTGCAGCAGAGCACAGCTTGAAAATACTTACAATTGAAGCACTTATAGAATATATGAAAAAAGAAAGTGCTTCAGTAAAAAGATTGGCAAGAACGAAACTACCAACAGAACATGCAGAGTTTGACATGGTTGCTTTTGAAAATGAACTGGGTAAGGAACCACACTTGGCACTTATGTTAGGAGGTGTTGAAGAATCCGCCCCTCTTATAAGGATTCATTCCGAATGTATGACGGGAGACGTGTTTGGTTCAAGACGTTGTGATTGTGGCCAACAGCTTCAAGATTCAATGAAGGCAATTGCAGAAGAGCGTGCAGGTATACTTATTTACCTAAGACAAGAAGGTCGTGGTATTGGACTTGTGAACAAACTAAGAGCATATGCCCTTCAAGATGAAGGTCTTGATACTGTGGATGCCAACCTTTCCCTAGGATTTGAATCAGATGAGAGAGAGTATACACAAGCAGTAAAAATGCTTGAAGCCTTGGGTGTGCAAAAGGCAAGACTAATGACAAACAATCCCTTAAAACTAGAAGCCTTCGAAAACACTGAAATAGAAGTGGTTCGTTGTGGAAATGTGGAGCCAAAGTATGTACCGTCAAACAAGTCTTACCTTGACACTAAAGTGGATCGAATGGGACACCTATACGAAAAAAGTACAGTTTAAATCAAAATTAAATTCAAATATAAAATAAGAATAAGGAGCATAAAACCATGAAGCAAATACAAGGAAATTTAACAGGTGAAGGCCACAGGTACGGAATTATTATTGGACGTTTTAATGAGTTTATTGGTTCGAAATTAAAAGACGGGGCAATTGATTGTCTGGTTCGTCATGGTGTAAACGAAGACGACATTGAAATTGTTTGGGTACCTGGGGCGTTTGAAATGCCTCTTATAGCAAAGAAAATGGCGGGTGCTAACAAATATGATGGTATCATTTGTCTAGGTGCAATCATTAGAGGAGACACACCACACTTTGATTTTGTTGCAGCAGAGAATGTTAAAGGAATTGCTTCGGTTATGTTAGATTCTGGCACACCAATAGGCTATGGGGTACTAACAACGGACACGCTTGAACAAGCTATTCATAGAGCGGGAGCAAAAGCCGGAAATAAAGGTGCAGAAGCGGCCATTGCCACATTAGAATCAGTTAATGTTGTGCGTCAATTTGTGTAAAAAGAATTTGTTTTCAAAAAAATATAAACGAGTAAAGAGCTTGTAGAAGCTCTTTACTCGTTTATTAATTGGTCTTAACACTATATACCATCAATAATCGATATAAGTGATTTTGCCTTCTCCTGGCTAATATCTTGATTATCAGAATCAAGTAGGAAGGACTTCAAGTCTTTCCTTATATTATTAAGAACAGCTAACCTATCTTGCTTTGCAGTTCAGATTGCCTTTTTATCACTTTTAAATGGTTTTCTTCTGTCTGAAAGAACTTCATATTTAACCTGATCGTTAACGCTTTTAAATGCAGGTCTAATAATTTTTTGGTCACTTACAATCTGTTCGATTCTGTGTGCACACCAACCTGTAATTCTAGATGTTGCAAAAAGAGGTGTATAGAGTTCGTGTGGAATATTGAGCATCTCATAAACGAAACCTGAGTATAAATCCACATTTGCTGCAATATGTGCATCTGGACCCTTGCGCTCATAGAATATTTCTTTTGTGATCTCTTCAATATTTTTGTACAGATTAAAGTTTGTAACCGCATCTTTCTCAAGAGCCAGTTCAAAAGCTTTCTTTTTAAGGAGTACTGCTCTAGGGTCGGATTTTGTATATACAGCGTGACCCATACCGTAAATTAAACCTTCTCTATTGTAAGCTTCTTTATTAAGGATCTTAAGTAGGTATTCTTTAAGCACATCTCTGTTGTCCCAGTGGGGAACATTTTCTCTAATGTTTTCTATCATTGCGCGAACACGGTTGTTTGCACCACCATGTTTAGGTCCTTTAAGAGAACCAACCGCGGATGCCATGGCAGAATAAGTATCAGTGCCACTTGATGAAACAACATGTGTTGCAAATGTAGAATTGTTACCACCGCCGTGTTCTGCATGAATAACAAGGGCAAGATCAAGTGTTTCTGCTTCAACACGCGTATACTTATTGTCTGGACGGATCATGTGCAGAATGTTCTCAGCAGTTCCGATGCCAGCCTTAGGTTTATGGATGAATAAACTTTTATTGTCAAAGTAATGACGTTTGGCCTGATAACCGTATGAAATTATAGTAGGGAATTGAGCGATAAGCCTAATACTCTGCTCAAGTACATTGCGTACGGTTGTATCATCAGGCGCATCATCATGTGAATAAAGTACAAGAATGCTACGCATAAGTTTGTTCATTATATCGCTGCTAGGGATCTTAAGAATCATGTTTTCCGTAAATCCATCTGGCAGCGTTCGACAGGCATCAAGTAAATTGCAAAACGAAGCGAGTTCATCTGCTGTAGGGAGAACACCGAAAAGTAATAAGTATGCAGTTTCCTCAAAACCACGTCTGTGGTCATTTTGGAAACCATCCACCAAATCACTGACCTCAATGCCACGATAGAATAATCTACCGTCTGAAGGGACTTTCTCTCCATCGATGAGTTCGTAGCCAACCACATTTCCAATCTCAGTTAAGCCGACTAAAACCCCAGTTCCGTTACTGTTTCTTAGACCGCGTTTAACATTGTGGACGTCATAAAACTCAGGTTGAATCTTATTATTTGCTTTAGCTTTAATAGCCAACTCGTTTAATAGCATTTGATTCGATTCCGTTTTCACTTGATCACCTCCTGTATCAATTTGCCTTTTTCATCTCATTAATGATTGCATCAGTAATTTCAGATGTTGTGGATGAACCACCCATATCTGCAGTAAGGACACTACCGTCAGATAATACAGATTTAATTGCGTCTCTAATGGTTTTGGATTCTGCCTCGTGGCCAAGATAATCAAGCATCATACATCCCGAGCGTAGGAGTGCAATTGGATTCGCTTTGCCCTGTCCTGCAATGTCAGGAGCGGAACCATGAACCGCTTCAAATATAGCCAGATCATTTCCAATATTTGCGCCAGGGACTAGACCCAGGCCTCCAACGAGTCCTGCACATAGATCCGAAAGAATATCACCATATAAATTCATTGTTACGATGACGTCGTATTGGGTTGGGTTCATAACCAACTGCATGCACATATTGTCAACAATGACTTCTTTCATTTCTATTTCTGGGAACTCCTTTGCAACTTTGCGTCCAGTTTCTAAAAACAGGCCATCGGCAAGCTTTAGAATATTCGCTTTATGTACCACTGCAACACTTTTTCTATTCATAGATTTGGCATATTCAAAAGCTCTTCTGATAATTCTTTCTGAGCCCTCAGGTGTTATTTTCTTAATTGCTTCCATAACGCCATTTTCACGTTCAGCCTCAATACCAATGTATAAACCTTCAGTGTTCTCTCTGAAAATGACAAGATCAATATCACTAAAAGGTGTGTTGAGTCCTGGAAGTGTTCTAACGGGTCTTATGTTTGAATAAAGATCATATTTTTTCCGAAGCATAACATTGATACTTCTAAAGCCACTACCTACAGGTGTTGTAATAGGACCCTTTAAGGCAATTTTGTTTTTTTCAATACTCTTATAAACTGAATCGGGAACAAGCTCACCCGTTTTCTCATAAACTTCCGCTCCAGCGTTCACCACGTCCCAATTGAACTGAACACCACTAGCGTCGATGATTGACTTTACAGACTCTGCGACCTCTGGGCCTATACCGTCACCCGGAATTAAAGTAATAGTTTTCAATATATCTCCCTCGCTTTCTTAATGCATGTATTATTGTATACGATTATACATGCATAGTGAAACGCCTGTCAAGATTATTCATATGTATTTTTATATATACATAATTATGTGGGAAGGCTTCAAATAACTTAAGTTAAAGCATACGTAAAAGGTGTTGTATTAAAGGTTGAGCTATTACTAACATTTCAGGTAGTGGTAATAAAAGTATTACAAGAGTGCGAAAAAATGTTATTCAAGTATACTTGAATTATTTATAATTAAGTTATAGTTTGAAGCTTCTAATCTGTTTAACTTGTTGAAATCTAAAGAACAATAGGTTAGAATGGGGAAGGACAATAAAATCAGTTATATTGATTGGTTCTCTTTATGAGATGAAAATGGGAAGTCGGTTAAAATCCGACGCAGCCCCCGCTACTGTAAACATGGATAGTACATTCTTGAGTCCACTGGGTATCCCCCTGGGAAGGCGAATGTATTATAAGAAGTGTGAGCCAGGAGACCTGCCAGTTGATTGTTTTAATACGCTTCGGAGGGAAGCTCTATTGAATCGACGAGAAGCTCTGACAGGAGTCTCTACATTCGTGAAAATAAGCATCTGCCTGAGCAGGTGCTTTTATTATTTTAAGGGTGAGTGATTATGGAAATTTTGGCAGTTAGTGTTAACCATAACATTGCAGGTGCTGAAGAACGTGAAAAAGTGAGTATGACGACAAGCCAGAGAATAGATCTAATGAATGATCTATTAGATGATGGTATTCTTGAAGTTATTGCACTTTCAACGTGTAATAGAACAGAAGTTTATGCAGCGGTTCCAAGAGCGGACAAAAGAAAATATCTTGAAATGTTGACAAGGGTGTTTGTGAATATGTCTGGTGAAGAATCATTTGACGAATGTGTTCAACGCTCTTCTGGCATTCGAGCTGTTAAACATATATATAGGGTTGCCTCTGGCCTAGATTCAGTTGTATTAGGTGAAGATCAAATCCTGGGTCAGTTAAGAGAAGCACATGAGCTTGCCCTTGACATGGGTGCATCGGGTAAGTTCCTTAATAAAACAGTACGTGATGCGATTGCTACTGCAAAACAAATCAAAACAGATACCAGAATATCTGAAGAACCAATTTCAGTATGTTCTATTGGAATTAAATATATTGAGAAGCAAATGGGCAGTTTAGAAGGTAAATCTGCTTTAGTAGTAGGTACGGGTAAAATGGGTAGACAAGCCCTAAGCTATTTACACGGTATGGGTCTTAAAAAGCTGATGATGACGAATAGAACCCACCATAAGGGCGTTGAAGTTGCAAAAACATTTGAAAATGTAGAAATGCTCTCATATGATGACCGCTATAAAATATTAGGTGAAGTAGATGTACTGATTAGTGCAACGGGATCACCACATGTGATTTTCAAAAATGAAAATATTGCTGTTTTAGACAAAGAACTTCATATCCTAGATATGGCCATTCCGAGAGATGTTGACCCAGAACTGGGTGAACGTGAAGGTGTTACTTTAAATGTCGTTGATGATTTAAAGGCAATTTCAGATGAGAATACTGAAAAGCGTAAAGCGCTGAGTCTTATTGGTGAAGAAATGGTGGAAAAAGCAGTAGAAGCCCATATGACTTGGATGTTAACGAGCCGTGTGGATCCAGTTATCAGTAATCTGGCTTTAAAAAGAGAAAAAATCTGTTTTGACACCTTAGATATACTCAATAAAAAAATAAAAATGGATGAAAAAGAAAAGGCACTTTTAGAAAAAATGCTACAGAGTGCTTTAAAGCGTATGATTCGAGAACCGATTATCAATCTAAAAAAGGTTGAAGACACTTCAGAGCAAGACACAATGATATCTGTTATGGAAAACCTATTTGATTTTAAGGAGAGCCACTAATGAGTTATCCTGTTTTTCTGGATTTAAATAATAAACTGGTAGTGATTATAGGTGGGGGAAGAATCGCCACTCGAAAACTAAAGAGTGTGATGAACGAAAACCCTCAAGTCCTTATTATTGCAGGTAATATGACAGACGAAATTATTCAAATTTCAGAAAAACACAATAATGTTTTACTAATTAAAGAAGATATCCTTTCAGTGGCAGATCAAAAATTAAAGTTTCCGGTTGGTCTTTTAAGAAGTATACAAACATGTTTGGGAAACAAGGTATATTTAAAGCCAAGTGAAATTATAAATGAGGCATCACTTGTATTTTTAGCAACACCAAATGAGACTGAAACAGATCAAACCTTAAACAAAGAAATTAGCACCTACTGTTCAGAAAATAATATACTTTTGAACAACAGCACCAATACCTATTTGAGTAGTTTCAGTAATGGCGCAAGGCTTCAAAAGCATGGTGTTGATATTTCTATTGGAACAGGAGGGAATAGACCTGGTGTTTCAAAATGGTTGAAGCAAGAAATCAGTGGTATATTGCCAGCGGATCTACTAGAAATAATTGAAGCTTATGATTTGTTAAGAATTGATGCTAAATCGAGATTTAATGAAAGTGCAGATAGAGAAGCTTATATAAAAGAAGCGTTTGGAAAAATAATTCGTAGTACGAAAGGGAATTACAATGAAAATTAAAGTAGGAACACGTGGAAGCCGACTGGCTCTAACACAAACGAACCACGTTATAGAAATGTTGAAACGTGCTAACCCAGGACTTGAAACAGAGACCATAATTATTAAAACCAAAGGTGATAAAATATTAAACTTACCACTAGATAAAATCGGCGACAAAGGTCTATTTGTTAAGGAAATTGAAACGGCTCTTCTTAACGGAGATATTGATATGGCAGTCCACTCAATGAAGGATATGCCAACGGACCAGCCTGAAGGCCTTTGCCTTGTTGAACCACCTGCAAGAGAAGATGCTAGAGATGCACTTATTCTAAGAGAAGGTTTAACATCTTTAGATGATATTCCTCAAGGTGGTATAATTGGAACGGGTGCAATTCGTAGAATTAGCCAGATTCTTAAGATAAGACCTGACTTGAGATTTGAACCTGTACGCGGCAATATTGAAACAAGAATGAACAAAATTGTAACGGAAAACTTAGACGGCGTTATACTGGCTGCAGCCGGACTTAAACGCCTTGACTTAGAGCATAGAATTGGTCAGATGCTTGATCTGGACACAATGCTTCCATCACCAGCTCAGGGCATACTTGCTATAGAATGTCGTGAGAAGGATGAAAAGATGTTTGGTCTGTTAAAAGCCATTCAAAATGATGAAGCAAGTATTCAGGCAAAAGGTGAAAGAATATTCCTTGAAGCAGTAAATGGTGGATGCCATATCCCAGTGGGTGCGTATTGTAAGTTAGAGGGTGACAATGTTGTTATGGACACAATGTTGGGCAACTCTGATGGTTCTGTTCTTCACTATGAGCAGTGGTCAGGCAAAGTAGATGACATTGAAAAGGGTGCACGTGAAATGGCTGAAAAGTTAAAGGAGGCCGTTCATGGGTAATGGATATGTTTATCTGATTGGTGCAGGCCCTGGTGACCCAGACCTACTGACTCAAAAGGCTGCAAAGGCATTAAAAAAAGCGGATGTGGTTGTGTACGACTATTTGGCTAACAATAAACTTCTTGAAGATTGTCAACCGGATGCTGAATATATCTACGTTGGTAAACAAGCAGCAAACCATGCCATGAAGCAAGAAGACATCAATGCACTTTTGGTTGAAAAAGGTAAAGCGGGGCATACCGTTGCCAGACTTAAAGGTGGAGATCCTTACGTATTTGGTCGTGGTGGTGAAGAAGCCATTGAACTTAGACGTGCAGACGTAGCATTTGAAACAATTCCAGGAATAACATCAGCAATTGCAGGCCCTTCATATGCAGGAATTCCAGTGACCCATAGAGGGGTAGCTAGATCCTTCCACGTTATGACAGGCCACTTCAAAGATGATTATGCTGAATGGGACTGGGACGCTCTACATAGATTAGATGGAACTTTAATTTTCCTTATGGGTATTGGTAATATTCCGCGTATTACACAGGCATTAATTGAAGCGGGAAAACCTGCAGATACACCAGCAGCTGTCATTAGATGGGCAACCTACCCAACGCAGAAAACTGTAACGGGAACACTTGCAACACTTGCTGATGATGTTGCAAAAGCGGGTATTAAACCACCTGGACTCATTGTAGTTGGACCAGTGGTGAACTTTAGAGATGTACTGAGTACTTTTGAAAACCGACCGCTTTATGGTCAAAAGATTATTGTGACACGAAGCCGTGCTCAGGCCGGAAGACTTTCTGGACTTATTGAAGAAAAAGGGGCAGAGGTTGTAGAACTTCCAATGATCGACATTGAGAAAGAAGCAACTTCAAACTGGAGTGGTGTAATTAATAAATTGAATGATTACTCTTGGTTGGTATTCACAAGCCAAAATGCCGTTGACTCATTTATGGATGGACTCTATGAAACTGGAAAAGATGTCCGTAGTCTTGGACACTTGAAGTTAGCTTCAATTGGATCAGGAACAGCAAGAACACTAAAAAAATATGGTCTAGTTTCAGACGCGGTGCCTGAACGAGCGATTTCTGAGGCACTCGCGGCTATGATGAAAGAAAAACTTAATGCAGGAGATCAAGTGTTAATACCAGTGGGTAACCTTGCATCAGATTTATTAAAAAATGAATTGAGTGAAATATGCAAAGTCGATACACCGGTTGTTTATAACACGGTGATCGGAAAAGAGTCAGCGGATTATCTCAAAGAAGAGCTTGAAGGTAGTGTGAGTGGCATTACATTTACAAGTGCTTCAACTGTTAAGAATTTTAATGAGATGATAACCAAAGCAGGCCTTGAGTGGCCTGAATCAAAATGCTTCTCAATTGGACCGAAAACCTCTAAAGTGCTCAAAGAATTGGGGATTGAGCCAATAGAATCGGAAAATGCGACTATTGATTCATTAATGGCGTGTATTGAAAATGATTTGTTGAAATGAGGGATGAAAAGTGGAACTGATTAAAAGACCAAGAAGACTGAGAAAGTCAGCTGCAATTCGAAATATGGTAAGAGAAACGAAATTGACTGTTGACGATTTGATCCACCCAATTTTTGTTGTTGAGGGTGTAGAAATTAAAAAAGAAATCTCATCGCTGAAAGATGTGTATCATTTATCAGTGGATATGTTAGAACAAGAAGTAAACGAGATCCAAGATCTTGGAATTAACGCCGTTCTAGTATTCGGTGTTCCTGATTCTAAAGATTCTTTGGGATCATCAGCTTATGATAAAGAAGGTATTGTCCAGCGTGCTGTTCGTGCAATTAAGGCAGCTGCACCAGATATATGTGTTATTACAGATGTCTGTATGTGTCAGTACACAGACCATGGCCACTGTGGCATCATTAACTTTGACGAGGAAGTTGATAACGATACGACTTTGAAATACCTATCAGAAATTGCTGTAAGCCATGCAAGAGCAGGTGCTGATATTGTTGCACCAAGTGATATGATGGATGGTCGAATCGGGGCGATGCGTACAGGTCTTGATAAGAACGGTTTTAAAGATGTATCTATTATGTCTTATGCAGTTAAATATGCATCTTCCTTTTATGGTCCATTCAGAGCAGCTGCAGATTCATCCCCTGGCTTTGGAGATAGAAAAACCTATCAGATGGATATCCACAATAGGGCAGAAGCTTTAAGAGAAGCCGCTTTAGATGTAGAAGAAGGCGCAGATTTCTTAATGGTTAAACCTGCGTTATCATACCTGGATGTCGTACGTGAAGTTAAAGACAACTTTGACTTACCACTTGCTGTTTACAATGTAAGTGGCGAGTATGCCATGATACGTAATGCGGTTGACAATGGCATTATGGATGAATCGGTTATTTATGAAATGACAATGTCAATGAAGCGTGCAGGTGCAGATTTGATTATCACATATTTTGCACGTTATTTAGCAGAAAAACTAAAGTAGATATTTTAAAAATATGGAGGCAACATGAATACTTCTAAATCAAAAGCACTTTACGAAAAAGCAATTGACCTGATCCCAGGTGGCGTAAATAGTCCTGTTCGTGCGTTTAAATCAGTAGGACTTGATCCAATATTTATTGACAGAGCTAAGGGCAGCAGAATTTTTGATGTTGATGGAAACGAATACATAGATTTTATCGGTTCATGGGGTCCAATGATCCTTGGACACGCCAATGACGAAGTTCTAGGAAATATTACAGACATTATTGCAAAAGGAACAAGCTATGGTGTGCCTTCGCCTCTAGAAGTTGAGATGGCAGAGCTTATTGTAGATGCTTGTCCATCTGTTGAACGTGTGAGAATGGTAAACTCAGGCACTGAAGCTACAATGAGTGCCCTTAGAGTTGCAAGAGGATACACGGGAAGAGATAAAATTCTAAAATTTGAAGGCTGTTACCATGGCCATTCTGATAATCTGCTCGTTAAATCCGGTTCGGGTACAATTACTTTTGGTGTCCCGACGAGTCCTGGTGTACCTGCGGGTACCGTTGCAGACACTTTAGTGGCACGTTACAACGACCTAGAATCTGTAAAAGAAAAATTTGAAGAGTACGGTGACGATATAGCTGCAGTTATTCTTGAACCAATCGCAGGTAACATGGGTGTTGTCGTTCCAACAGAAGCGTTTCTTCATGGACTACGTAAAATGTGTACAGACAACGGAACGGTTCTAATTGCTGATGAAGTTATCACAGGTTTCCGTGTTGCATACGGTGGTGCTCAAGAAGCACTTAAGTTTGAAGCCGATATGACTTGCTACGGCAAAATCATTGGTGGCGGTCTACCTGTGGGTGCCTATGGTGGGCGTAAAGAGATCATGGATGTTGTTTCTCCTGTGGGTGGCGTGTACCAAGCCGGAACGCTTTCGGGTAACCCACTTGCAATGTACATGGGTATTCAGCAGCTAAAACTACTGAAATCAAGACCAGAAGTTTACATAAACATGGTTAAACATGCAGTTTACTTAGAAGAAAAATTGGGTGAACTTATAAAGAAATACAGCCTTAAAGCTCAAACAGTTCGTTTTAATGGCATGATCTGTCTATTCTTTGCTGAAGGCGACCTAAAAGATTTTGATGCTGTAATGAAATCAGACCAAGAATTTTATGCCAAGTACTTTAAAGGCATGTTAGAAAAAGGATTCCTACTGCCACCTGCACAATTTGAAGGCATGTTCCTTTCAGCAGCACATACACAAGAAGACTTAGACGCTTACTTAAAGGCTGCTGATGAAGTGTTTGGTGAGTTGGTGAAATAATGAGTGAATTAACCAGTAATATCTCGACCTCCGTGAGAAGACGTCAAAAACTTCATATAACAATCGGGATAGGTCTGTTTATTTCTCTAATCATTGTGGTCCTATTTTCTGTTGGCATGGGTCGAGCAGACCTTACAACAGAAGTGGTCTCGCGGGTGATACTCTCTAAAATGACAGGTATTGAATCAATTGCACAGTCTATACCTGATAATCAGCAAGCCATTGTCTGGGACGTACGGGTTCCTAGAATATTTAGCGCTGTTTTGATTGGCGCTGGTCTGGCTGTTTCAGGTGCTATATTCCAATCAATATTAAGAAACCCACTCGCTGATCCATATACGATTGGAGTTTCTACAGGTGCAGCTTTTGGTGCAGCTATAGCTATTTTTATGAACATATTTACAAGGATGTATTTGCCAGTAACACCATTCGCATTACTGGGTGCTTTTGGAAGTTTAATGCTTGTAATAACGGTAGCTAGAAAAAATGGTGTGATCAGTTCGACCAATTTAATTATTGCAGGGATCATTGTAGGTTCTATCCTTTCTGCTGGTATTAGCTTTCTAAAGAGCGCTGCAGGAGAAAATGTTGCTGCAATTGTACATTGGCTAATGGGCTCCCTGGCTTCAAGAAGCTGGGACCATGTTATGCTCCTGTTCCCCTTTATAGTTATAGGTTGTGGACTAAGTATTCAGTTCGCAAGCCGTTTAGACATTATGAGTTTGGGTGAAAGAGAAGCACACCACCTTGGAGTTGATCCACAAAAAACAATGCGCTTGTATCTGTTTATTGGCTCCTGTATGACAGCAGTCTGTGTTTCGGTAGGTGGTATCATTGGATTTGTGGGTCTGATAGTACCACATATGCTTCGATTTGGACTTACTTCTAGAAACTCTATCCTCATTCCCTTGTCAACAATTGCTGGTGGCATACTGCTCTTGCTTGCTGACAATATTTCTAGAATACTATTTAATGTTGAAATACCAGTAGGTGTATTAACAACTTTACTGGGTGGACCCTTCTTTATCTGGTTGTTCATGAAATCAGGAAAGGGGCGTGTCTAATGATAAGTCTTAAAAATATCCATTTTTCTTATGGTAAAGAACCATTTATAGAAGAATTAAATATGGGAATAGAAAAAGGTGAAATGGTCTCTGTTCTTGGACCGAATGGTTCGGGTAAATCTACGGTTATTAAAATACTGACTGGAGAGTTGAAGCCCAGTCATGGAAGTGTTCAGTTAAATAACATAGATCTACACACCATACCGATTCGACAATTGGCTCAAAACCTTGCAGTCATGACACAAAATGCCAGTGTGAATTTTCCATATACCTGCCTTGAGGTTGTACAAATGGGGCTTTACCCTCATAAAGACCTGGGCGTTGGAATAGACGATCAAGAAATATCGAGTTTATTTGAGCTAATGGAAAAAACAGAAACGCAGGCTTTTGCTGAAAAGTTGATAACAGAAGTCAGTGGTGGTGAAGCACAACGTGTTTTACTCACGCGGATACTCGCTCAGGATGCACCAGTCATCGTACTCGACGAAGCTTTTAGTGCAATGGATGTGGCACACAGAGTGGATATGTTGAAAATTATGAAAAACAATGTTCAAAAGGATAACAAGTCTGTTGTTGCAGTGATGCATGACCTGAACATGGCTTATAAGTTTAGTGACCGCGTGATTCTAATGAAAAACGGAGCAGTGGTTGCAAATGGTCCAACCAACGATGTAATGACACCTTCAAACCTCTTAAATGTGTTTGGAATACATGTAACAAAGGTTGAGGGAAAAGGCTTTTTAATTGAAACCTAGCTAATTTATACGTAGTTAATTTATATGTAGTAAGGGAAGTAAGTTACTAAATTCTTCTATGAATTGAAGGAACTAACCCAGTGCATGAGCACATTCATATATCGACATTAGGTCGAGGTCAAGAAGTAAAACACATGAAACAAGGGTTATGACTTTCTCTTAAAGGCAGAAGGCCTTTATTCAATATATAACTTATAAAAATGGTTAAATAACTGGAGGAATTACAAATGAAAAAAATATTATCACTTATATTACTTGTTGCAGTCGTTTTAGCAGGGTGTGCAAGTGGACCAAACACCGATAAGTCAAAAAGAGCAATCCTTGTTGTAAGTTTTGGTACAAGCTACTCAGATACGCGCGAATTAACTATTGAAGCAACTGAAGCCGCTTTTGTTGAAGCATATCCTGATTATGACGTACGTAGAGCTTTTACAGCACAGATCATAATCGACATTCTTGAAGAGCGTGATGGTATTGAAATTGATAACATAGAAGAAGCTTTAGCAAGACTTAAAAAAGAAAAATATTCGGAGGTTATCGTTCAACCAACTTTGGTTATGAATGGTGCTGAGTATGATGAAGTTCTTGCCGCTGTTGAAGTGTTTGAAGAAGATTTTGACAAAATTGTAGTGGGTAATGCACTGCTTTCTAGCCATGATGATTATGAAATCGTAGTAGAGGCACTTAAAGCTCAAATTGGTGAGCTTGCAGATGATGAAGCAATTATGTTTATGGGTCATGGTACACACCATCATGCAGATGCTGCATACTCAGCTATGGACCTGAGATTTAAGAATGCTGGCCTTGACAATGTACATATGGCAACTGTAGAAGGTTACCCATTGTTTGAAGATGTAACACCAAAGTTAGAAGCTAAAGGTATTAATAAAGTAACACTGATGCCATTTATGTTGGTATCGGGTGATCATGCATCAAACGATATGGCTGGCGACGAAGATGACAGCTGGAAGGTTCAGCTTAAGAAGCAAGGATACGCAGTTGAAACATACATGCATGGTCTTGGTGAGTTAAAAGAAATCCAAGATTTATTTGTTGCACATGCAAAAGCTGCAATGAATGGAGAAGCACACGCTGAATAGGGGTGTAAATTTGAGAAATGTAAAATTCAAGACGCTGGCCTGGTCCAGCGTCCTTGTTCTGTTAATAATATTTGTAGGTAGGTACTGGTTGGAACGCGGACTGGATAATGTCAATTTCCTCGACACAAGAGAGTACACAATTGATTTTGTGGATGATTCCGGTCGCCGTGTGAAGATGGAAGGTCCTGCAAGTAGGGTCATATCATTATATTCTGCACATACTGAAAATCTGTTTGCACTGGAATTAGATGACCAAATTATTGGTGTTGGTACATCTGAATCTTATCCTGTAGAGTTCTTGGATAAAGCTGTTTTTGACTATAAATCTGATCCTGAGAAAGTTATAGCGGCTGATCCAGATCTGGTTCTTATTCGACCTTTTATCGAAAGAAAACAACCGGACTTTGTAGATGCTTTAAGACAATCTGGAATAACGGTGGCTTCATTTTATCCGGAGTCACAAGAAGACTTTGACAGATACATTATGAATCTTGGTCTTGTTACAGGTAGAGAAAAAATGGCTGAACGAAAGCTGAAGGCTTTCCATAATGATCTGGATGCACTTCGAGAACTTACTAAAGACATTAGTCCAAAAATTAATGTATTCTTTGAGGCATCAGATATTGAGTTAAAAACAGTAACTGTAGATTCCGTTGCAGCTCGTTCTATTGAGATTGCTGGTGGAATCAATGTTGCCACTGATGCAGAACCAATGACCAAGGGTACAACAATCGCGGTCTATGGTGCTGAGAGAATACTTGAGAAAGCAGATCAAATCGATGCTTACGTAACACAACGTGGTGTCATGGGTTCGGGTGGAAACCTACATACAATTTCTATCAGACCAGGCTTTAATACCATCAAAGCAGTTAAAGAAGGAAAAGTGTTAGAAATCAATCAAAAGCTCATATCGTCTCCAACCTTTAGACAGCTCAAAGGTGTGTATGAGTTAGCAAGATTTTTCTATCCAGAAATTATTGATGATATTTCATCCTTTAATATTGATGCGCCATTAAACAGAGTAGACGCAGCTGAGTTATTTGTAAGATATGACAGACGCCCAGCTTTTGCTCCGACGGCGTCTTACTATGATAAAGAATATGACGGACATACCTATGGCATGTTTGAAGATGTACCTTCATCTCACGAAAAGTTTGACTTCATTGAAACCTCACTAAACGCTGGTTTCATGGAAGGATTCAAAAGACGTGAAGACTCTATCGATATTGAATACTTTGATGTTGACGGCACAGTAACACGTGATGAGTTTGCTAAAACGCTCTTCTTGTTTTATGATCTAGTACCAATGAAAGATCACGTTGAAATCGCTGATTTAGATAAATCTTCGAATAAGAAAATAGTTCAGTCCCTAATTGATCACAATATTTTGCATCTTGAATCTGGACAATTTAATCCTGAGAGAACTGTAACCGGGAAAGAAGTTGTTGAAGCACTGGAGAAAATAAATGATTAAGATTAATACACTGAAAAAGATATATGGTGATATCACTGCCGTGGATGATTTGTCACTCAGTATTGAAGCTGGAAGGTTTTTTGGACTTCTTGGACCCAATGGTGCAGGCAAGACAACCCTCATTAGATTAATGGTAGGGCTTATTGCACCAGACGAGGGTACAGTTCACATTGATGGCCATCTCATACACAGAGATGCCAACGAAATTAAAAAGAGAATTGGTATTGTTTCCCAACATATGAACCTGGACAAGGAGCTGTCAGTTTTTGAGAACATGGAGTTTTCTGGACGTATGTACGGCTTGACGGGTAAAGCATCGAAAGCAAAAGCTGAAGAGATGATTGAGTTTTTTGGTCTGCAAAAGCATAGAAAGAAGATCTGTAAAAAGCTTTCTGGCGGTATGAAAAGAAAACTTATGATTGCCAAAGCTTTGATGCATGATCCCACAGTCTTGTTCCTAGATGAACCAACAGTAGGGGTTGACGCAGTTGCGCGCCGCGATATATGGCGTCTGCTTAAAGAAATCAACGACCGAGGCACAACGATACTATTAACAACACACTATATGGAAGAAGCACATACCCTATGTGACGAAATAGGTCTCATGAACGCAGGACAGATTCTTCGTAAGGATACACCTGAGGGGTTAATAGACAGACTGGGAAGCACAGCTGTTGAAACCAATAACACAAGCAAGTACTTTTCTTCTATGGATGAGGCAAAGGTGTTTGCCAAAAGCCTGAATGAGATGTATACCATGCGTAAAACAACACTAGAAGACGTTTTTATTACCATGTCTGAAGGGGTGACGTTATGAGAGAAGTCTTAACAATACTTTGGCGTGAATGGGTATTCTTTAAACACAGGTTTTTCAAAATTACGTCCGCTCAGATAGTAACGCCCATCCTCTACTTGGTTGCATTCGGATGGGGTGTAGGTGAAAATCTACAAATGGATGGTAATCAATATATGTCATATATACTACCAGGTGTTGTCGCCTTAACATCTATGCGTACAGCCTTTGGAGCCATTTCCATGCGGGTCAGCGTAACAAGACTCCATGAAAAAAGTTTTGAATCCTACCTAGCTGCTCCTATACAAATACACTGGTTGGCCCTAGGCCATATCTTAGCCGGTGCATTTAGAGGCCTATATGCTTCAATTTTGATACTAATAGTCGGGATACCATTTGGTGTTGTCTATGCAATAGATATTCCATTTATCTTGGTCTGTTTCACCAACGGATTTATGTTCGCAGCCCTCGGTTTCTTTGCAGCAATGATGATCGATACACATTACGACATGAACCGTTTCACAAGTTTTGTCATTACGCCTATGGCATTCCTATGTGGTACCTTCTTTTCACTTAAGAAATTACCCTGGGTGCTAAGACAAATAATAGAACTGCTTCCACTAACGCACTCTACACGACTCCTAAGAGGCATCGTGCTCGGTGGTCGTATAGAAATGTTTTCCTTCCTAGTCATGCTTGTTTATGCGGGGATATTTACTTTGTTGTCTATACGTGCCTGTTACGAAGAAGTCGTTTAAAACTGTAGAGAATACGCCAGCTCGGCGTTACTGCAAAAATCCTGAACAGGGCACGTGCGCTAGCACGCTTACCATTCAGGATTTTTTTGTGCCTTGATCTGACGGATTCTCTCCAGTTTTAGAAATAGAGAATACGCCAGCTCGGTGTTACTGCAAAAACCTTGAAAAGGGCACGTGCGCTAGCACGCTTCCTCTTCAAGGTTTTTTGTGCCTTGATTTGACCCAATATAGTCATTCTAAAATTTCATAAATACGCCAGCTCGGCGTTACTGCAAAAATCCTGAACAGGGCACGTGCGCTAACACGTTTCCCATTCAGGATTTTTTTGTGCCTTGATCTGACGAACTCTCTCCAGTTTTACAGATAAAAATAGCGTACATACGTTCGTGTTTTCTGATATAATGGTGTTATAGGCTGAGTTATAACAAAAAGAGTGGTGATGATATGTTACGTATAAAAGAAACTGAATTGAAGAGTATTAAGAAGGCGACCATACTTCCTGAGACCTATTTTGTGTCGAAGTTTGGGTTTTCACCCTACAAAGGGTGTCAACATGGCTGTGCCTACTGTGATGGACGTGCAGAGCGTTATTTTGTAGAAGGGGTATTCGATGAAGATATTGAAGCAAGATTGAGTACAGCTCAATTACTGGACACCACTCTCACTAAATCACGAGAATGGGGTATTGTAGGTATCAGTTCCGGAGTGAGTGACGCATATCAACCCATTGAAAACAAATATAGAATTATGCCCGGTGTCCTAGATGTACTCATAAAACATGAAAGCCCTGCTTATATTATGACTAAATCCGATCTACCGTTACGTGATCTGGACAAGTGGAAGAAATTGAATGACATTGCTGGAGCAACTTTAATGGTATCACTAACCATGTTAGATGATGAAATCGCAAAGATATTTGAACCCTATGCTGCACTTCCAAGCAAAAGACTTGAGATGATTCGACAGTTTAAAAAAGCTGGAATTAGCGTGGTTGTGCTTGCAATGCCCTTTATGCCAAAGATTACAGATAATCCTGACCAACTAAAAAACTTATTTGAGAAATTAAAAACCTTAGAAGTAGATTGTGTTATGCCAGGCGGGATGACACTTAGACCGGGCTGTCAAAAGGATTGGTTTTTTGAAAGATTAAGCGAATACGATCCAAAACTTGTACCATTCTACAAAAATCTATATAGAGAGAATCGGCAATCTGGTGCACCTCTTAAATCCTACGTGGTTGAACATGGGAAACATATAAGCTCATTGCTTCAAGCTTGTGAACTAACGGAAGTAATTCCACACAACTTATATCAAGACAGACTTCAAATTTATGATGAAATATGGGTGCTTCTATCTCATATGATAAAACTCTATAGCCGTCGTGGTGTAGATGTGACAAGGCTAAACGACTCTAGGAAAAGATATAGAGCTTGGTTGGAAACGCAAAAGAAGAGTTTTAATCGTAACAGAAGTTTGACTGGGAACGATCTAGACAGCCAGTTTTCATTTATGATTCAAACTGGAGAATTTCATAAACTCATAAACAATCCTAAGTTAGCAGAATTTCTAGTAGAAGTAATTTTGAGTAGAAAGACACTGGATTATAAAACGCTGAAATTCAGAGATTAATATAGATTAGAATAAAGACCTGATTCATAAGTAAAATATAAAAGAGAATTCCATCACCATTCATGGAATTCTCTTTAGCTGATCACCTCTTTTAAATTAATGGTTATTGTGCAGAGCTCGACTTCAGTTTCATCTTCAATAAAAATATCGCTTTCCAAAAGCATCACTCCTATTCTATTTAGCCATTATAACCAGTCTGAGAACTGACCTTGACCCATAAAGTTGATCGTGTTGTTCATGTTTACGTTATGCTTAACTTTTGCTTGTTCGGGTGTAGGGTAGTCAACTTTAACTGAAAATCCGTGACCATTGTCATTCTTCTGGTAGTTAGGCATGTTTTTTTCTTTCATAGTTTTCATTGTAATTTCCTCCATTTTCATTTGTGTTATCCAACATGAGTTACCAATACTCTTCTTGAGCGCTCTTTATATTTTTTTGAGTCACTCTTTTCAATTCCAAGCATCTTCGACATGCCTGTTCATGATATAAAAAAACCGTCCTTCTAATTAAAGGACGGAAATCTCCGCGGTACCACCTTTGTTGCCCGAAGGCCACTTTGTGCATAATATGCATGCTTTTAACGGGGCTGCCGTCCTCATCTACTTAAATTCAATGAGAAAGTTCGGGAGTGATCTGCTCATACAATATCTTGCTGGTTTCCACCATTTCCAGCTCTCTCGAAAGATATTTTGTAGTGCCGTCTCCGTCGTTACCTTTGATTTATTGTCCATATACTATCAGTGCTACGAACAAGTGTCAACAGAATATTCAGAAAAAGATGAATATTTTTGTAACTTAAATTATTTTAATGCGTCCATAAAAAATTGAGCAAGATATTTATTATCCGTTTTGTCTAATTTCTATAAACTTGGTATAAATTTAAAATGTATGGGTAATTAGTCTGGGTATGGATATAAAAAGAAATACCACTAAAAAATTATAATGGTTGGGTGATCCAATGAGTAAAATGAATCGAATCTATATAGTATTGACCGTGCTGATCATCACAATTACATATAATCCGTCCTTTACGCAAACACCTGATGAATCTCAACATAAGGTGTTAATTCTGCGTTCCGTAAATGATAATAGTCAAGATACGACTGAAATTATCATGGGATTTCAAACTTCAATGAATTTAAGTAATAATGAATATGATATTGTGGATATTCATAGCCAGTTTATAAGTGACAAGTTGTATAAAGATGGTTTAAAATTAAGCTTAAAAGCTATGCTACAAAGTAATGTTGAATATGATGCCGTTCTACTTATAAGAGAGTCTGCAGCTCAGTTTGCACTAGAGATCAACAACGAGTTTGTAGATATTCCTATTATATATGCAATGCTTGAAAATGAAGTGTTAGAAAATCAAATATTGGATAAATTTTATGCAATAGGTGTTACAGAATCTACCCTATTGCGTGAGAATATTATTCTAATGAAATCGCTTGTTGAAAAGCTTGAAAAAGTATATATTATTGCAGATCATAAAAGCTCTGACGCCACACAAGAAAGTGCTTTGAAAGAAGAAGTGAGTCTATTTGCAGACGAAATAGACATAAACTACATTTTCGGAAATGATATTCAATCAGAAACCGTAGACTTTGAGCAAATAGATAGCAGCAGTAGTTTGATTTATTATATGAGTAAAATGGATTCTAAAGAGCTTTTAGGTGAGACTATGGTGAATGAACTTGTTGTGTTTACACCTTTTGAGAACAAAGTAGGGGATTGGGTTGTTGGTGGACGCGTGCTTGATACCTATAATTACGGTGTATTGCTGGCTGAACAAACAAAAAAGATGATCCTGAACAATCCCGCAACAGAATTGGAGTCTTTAAGTGCACCATCGAAATACGTATTTGACGCTCAAATAGTAAACCAATTGGGTATAGAATTGGACTTCATTGATAGAGAAGTCCAGTATATCAACATTAAAGATAATAAGAGTATTGGAGCCACCATAATTTTTGTTCTGTTATTCATATTCAGTGTACTTGTCATTGTTCATTTAGTGTTAATTAGAAGAAGAAATGAAAAAATGCATACGGTCTTTGACCCGGTATCAAATTTTATGTCAGAAATAATGTCAAATGTCGACAATGCGATCAGTATAAAAGATGAGGACCGAAATTATATTCGTGTGAACGAGAAGTTTAATACTCTTTTTGGGTTTGACCAGGATGTTATCGGACGTATGGATTCAAATATATTCCCTGTAGAGTTTGCAAAACAACTGAAACTTATTGACGATAGAGCTAGCTTTGGAAGTGATGACTATCAAAAGAAATTGATATTTAACCATAAAGAAACTGGAGCTCTATATTTAGAGTTCAAAGTAATGAAACTAAAAGATAACTCAGGTAAGATATACTTGATTAGCTATATTAGTGACCTTACGGAGCAAAAGAAACATGAAAAAACATTGGCTGAATTAAATAAGATTCTTGAACAACAAGTCAGAGACAGAACGGGTGAGTTGATTCAAGCTGAAAAAATGGCTATATTGGGAACGCTGGTTGCTGGTGTTTCGCATGAAATCAGCACACCGATTGGAGTAAGTATTACTGCATCCACTTTTTTAAGTGATCAGACCAATCATTTGAAAAAGCAGTTTGAAAGCGGTGCACTTAAAAAATCAGACATGACAGGCTTCTTAGACCTTTTAGATGAAACCGGTGAGATCTTATTCAACAATCTAAGTAATGCAGCTGAAATGATCACGAATTTTAAGAAAGTAGCAGTAGATCAAGCCAGTGAAGAGATCAGAGAGTTTAATTTGAAGGATTATTCTCGCGGCGTAGTCATGAATCTAAAACCAAAATTTAAACATACACATCACAAAATCTACGTTTTAGGAGATGAGGATTTGATCATGTATTCGTATCCTGGTGCCTTGAATCAGATCTTAACCAACCTAATATTGAACTCACTAATCCATGGATTTGAAAATGTTGAATCTGGTGAAATTAGAATCAAGATTAATAAACGAAACGACTTGATGGGGGTCAGAATTGAGTATACAGATAATGGTCAAGGGATTGCCAAAGACAATGTGTCCAAAGTTTTTGACCCGTTTTATACAACCAAACGTGGCAAAGGTGGTTCGGGACTGGGCATGAACATTGTTAGAAATTTAGTTGAAAAAGCACTGAACGGTGGCATTAAGGTCTATTCAGATGCCGGTGAAGGTGTTCGCTTTGTTCTTGATTTTCCACAGAGGATCAATGTTTACGAAAAACCAGGGAATACAGATATGAAGAATTAGTATGATTAAAGTAGTTAGGATAACTAAATCAACTTAATGTGAAACCGGCTTGCTTGCAAGCCGGTTTTGCCAATTTTGGCATAAGTGAACAGGACCTTAGTTCGGGGCTAAGGTTAGAATCAAAGGATTCTATTAGTATGACGCGCAAAATACTGAAAAAGTTCCCGAAATCATATCTTCATAGTTCCTCTAAAAGACGCGTCCAAGGCTTTTAATTGAGAATGAAGAAAAAAGTTTGGATAATTTAATTTTTAACAACTACCCCTACGGGTAGGGGGTATCCAAAATCTTGTATTTGAAAACGTTCAAATTCCAACGCAAGAAAGGGACACTACTTGAATTGCAAGGTAAACAAGGAGGTATGATAAATGCTAGGTTGAATTGTCAGAAAATTGAAACATATGATAATGCTATTGTGTGTGTTGGAAATGCTTGTTAATATACTCGTAAAGAAAACGGAGGGTATAATAAATGAAAAAAACACATATGAGCTGGGCATGGAGTATTATGATTGCATTTTTAACGTTAGGGATATTTGATTTTAGGTTTGGCATCTTAGGATTTGCGTGTATGGGGGCACCTATGTATCACGCCCTACGGGGAAGGGGTAAAATCCATTGTCAAAAATATTGTCCAAGGGGTTCTCTGTTAGGAAGATTTTTAGAAAAAATTAGCATGCAAAATAGCCTACCTAAATTCATGATGAAAAAGAATTTTAAGTATGGATTATTGCTTACAATGATAGCGGTTTTTAGTATTTCGATGTACCACGCAGGATTTGATTTTTACCGAATAGCATTTAGTATGTTTAGATTTATGACAATGTCACTCTTTATAGGCATCCTTATGGGCGTCCTATTTAAGCCAAGAAGTTGGTGTGTGGTTTGTCCAATGGGAACAGGTACAAGTCTTATTCAAAAGAAAGTGGGCACGAATGACATTCTTGGTGGAATTGCAAAGAAACCAAAGTATGAACCTGTACCGAACTCAGTCGTTCAAATAAAAATGACAATAGATAAGAAAAAGGCAGCTTAATCCGTTTGCTATCTCCAAGTATTGGGTATTCTCGTAATAACTAATACAGAGTGCGACGGAAGGGGTGACCCTATGGAAAATGTTAATGCTAATAAAAGATCACTAATACTAATATCAATATTTGTTGGGCTAATGATGATACTAGGAAGTTTAAGGACTGCAGTCAATTTTATAACAAATTATCAGTGGTTCAGTAAGAACGGGTTTTTACAGACGTTCTTAGTCGAGATTTTAACTAAACTAAAAATACTACTTCCGTTATGGATTATCATACTGATCGGTTTAATTCTCTATTTAACAAGACTTAAAAAGAAGTATTGTTCACATGGACACATTACACTGACCAAACTTGAAGACAAGTCGGTCAAAAGGATAACCCTACTGTTTTCAATTGTGGCAAGTTTATACTTTGCTTGGATGATTACAGATGCAGTTTGGCTTAAAGGTCTAATGTATTTAAATGCGAATGGCTTTAATCGTGCAGATCCTATATTCCTTAAGGATTTAGCCTTTTATTTCTTCCAGCTTCCACTTTATAAAGAACTTTTGTCATTATCAATTATAGTGACAGTATGGATGGTTCTTATAACTGCAGGCTTCTATATGGCGGCCTTTAATTTAAAAAGACCTCAAGATGGCAGTTTGTTTGATATGAATGAGATCTCTGGAAGACCAAATTTCTCATCAGTATTTAGGAAAGAACTTGTGGTGACGGCTATACGTAAGTTAGCTGTACTGGGTTCGATGATACTGCTTCTTATAAGTGCAACCTATCTAATAAGTGGCTACAATCTGGTTTACTCGTCAAGAGGTGCAGCTTATGGAGCAAGTTATACAGATATTAATGTAACGCTTTTGGCATATCGAATTAGCGCAGGTGTTTCATTTGTTTCAGCTATTCTATTTGCATATGGTTTGTTGAAGGGCAATAAACGTGTAACGGTACTGGGCCCAATCGTTCTTGTTTTGGTAGCAGTGGTATCGGGAATTTTTGCCGGTGTTGTTCAACAATTGGTTGTAGAACCAGATGAGATTTCTAAAGAAAAGGAATATTTAGAGTACAACATTGACTATACGCAAGAAGCATTTGGTCTAAATAATGTTGAAATAAGAGACTTTCCTTCAGAGCAAAAGTTGACAAAGGAAACCATTCTTAAAAATACAGAGACCATTTCAAATATTAGAGTAAATGATGCAAGACCACTTAAACAGACCTACAATCAAATTCAAGGGATTCGTTTGTACTATCAATTTAATGACATTGATGTTGATAGATATACAGTTGACGGCGAGTACAGACAAGTGTTTATTGCACCACGTGAACTGAATTTTGAAAAATTAAATGAAGATGCTAAAACTTGGTTAAACAGACATATTAGATTTACACATGGTTATGGTGTGGTTATGTCTCCTGTAAACGAAGTGACCTCAGAAGGTCAACCTGAGTTGATATTTAGAAACATTCCACCTACAACTGAAACAGATCTTGTAATTAACAACCCAGAGATCTATTTTGGTGAACTTACCAATGATTATATTATTATTGGTACAGATGAAGAGGAGTTCGATTACCCGTCGGGTTCAGATAATGTGAACTCAAGATATGAAGGTCGCGCAGGTGTTTCTATATCAGGATTTAATAAGTTGCTTTACGCATATAGAATGCGTAGCATGAAAATGTTATTCTCATCAGCACTTAACGATGAAAGTAGAATTGTATTTTATAGAAATATCCATGAACGCGTAAGAAGAATTGCACCATTTCTTACCTACGACCAAAACCCTTATTTGGTTTTGAATGATTCTGACGGTAAGTTATATTGGATCATTGATGCATATACATCAAGCAGATACAATCCATATTCACAACCGTATATTTTTAATGATAAACCTGTGAACTATTTAAGGAACTCAGTCAAAGTCATTGTAGACGCTTATGATGGAACAACAGAATTCTACGCATTTGACGATTCTGATCCTGTACTTCAGACATACCGTGGTATTTTTAAAGACTTATTTACACCTGGCAGCCAAATGCCAGAAAGTCTAAGAAAACATGTAAGATACCCACAAGATTACTTTGACTTACAATCTGAAGTTTTCGCATCATACCATGTAGAAAACCCAACAGTTTTCTATAATGGTGAAGATATTTGGGACATTGCAAATGAAAAATACATGGGTGGACAGCAACAAATCGAGTCCAATTATGTAATGTTCAAATTGCCTGATGGTGATTCTGCAGAGTTTGCATTAATCCTTCCTTATACACCGAAGGAGAAACCGAATATGACATCACTATTTGTTGCAAGAAATGATGGAGATTCTTACGGTAAACTGTTCTTATATAAATTCTCAAAGAATAGGACCATTCAAGGTCCAATGATGATTGAGTCTAGAATAGATCAGAATTCAGACATTTCTCCTCAGTTCACACTGTGGGGGCAAGAAGGGTCTCAAGTCCTTAGAGGGAACGTCATAGTGGTTCCTGTTGAAGATGCACTACTATATGTAGAACCTGTGTATATTCAAGCAGATAACCCTAATAGCCTACCTGAAATGAAACGTGTTATTGTTTCATATGAGGACAAGGTTGTTATGGAAGAAACACTGGACCTAGCACTTGCAAGGATTTTTGATATTGCCACTGATGTTGAAACTGGTGGATCTGGGAACACAGGCAATCTGTCTGGTTCAGGAGACGGTGCAAGCCCTCAAGTGGACCAACTTCTTAATCAAATTAATGATTTGTTTGAAGACTCAGAAGATAACATGGACGAACTAAGAGACCTAATTCAACAATTGAACAACACTCTACAAGAAGAAGAGGTCGATGACAGTCCAGAATCTGATTCAGAATCTAACTCAGAATCTAACTCAGAATCTAACTAAGATGAAGGAACAAGTACAAAAGAGTAAGAAGTTAAGGGCTTATGCTATTCATAACAGCATAAGCCCTTTTATATTGGTTTATTTAAGTTCGTTTAAACTTCAATTGGTGACCCGTTGTTAACATAAGTTTCTTTGCAAGTATGTATCCGAAGGGAAAACATGCAAAACCGCAAATTATTGCCACTGGATACAGCCAACCCGACTGGAATATATGTGAGAAATCAAGTACAAGCAATCCGAAGCATAAAGTGAATCCAGTTAAAAACACATTCTCAACCCATAAAAACATACATAGATTACCATTGTGCTCAAAGTCATTTAGTTCGAACAGTTTAACTGATAGTTTGTAAAGAAGAACACTACCAAGAGTGAACAAGCCGATGATAGGCCCATAGTCCATAAATACCAAGTCTGATTTATTGAACCATTCTGCAGTGTAAACAATGTATTGAGGCATAAGCCACTTCAAAATTGGCAGTACGTCCGATACATAATAATCGAAGAACATGTCAAAATTAAATGCTATGGAGAGGACTATGAATGATGGCGCATAGAAGGTGAAAAATCCCACGACGCCAGCATATATACTGTTTCCCATAAGAGAACCCACTAAAAATAAAAAGCTGTACTGGAAAATGGCACTCGACATAACAATAACGAACCATATGACCAGTGTTGAAGCAGAACCTTCAAAAGGAGCTGCTGCTGAGAAGTAGGTAGAAACTAGAAAAAGGAAAGAAGCAAAGTATGCTAAAAATAGGCCAGTTAACCCAGCTATGTATTTATATTTAAGTTGCGTGTTTCGACTATAAGGTAAACTTTGAATCAATGTACTGACTGAGTCCTTTCTTGTATAAAAGAACTGTGAAATTATAAAAATTGGAAGTACAAGCCAACCACCTAAGTCAAAAGGTGCAGTAATAAAATTGAGTGTATACATGCGCCATACATTTGCTGAAACTGCATAGTCAATCTCATTCACAGATATAAGTATGGGGAGTAGAATAGCAATGGACATTAATAATGTTGGCCATTTAACTTGAATGATCTCCCTTTTATACAGCGGATGTTTGAATATTTTTAACATCGGTTTCACCTGCCTCGTTAGTTGTAATGAAAATATCCTCTAGTTTCATGTTAATAGACTCCCAAAAAAGAATGTCCATACTTGAAAGTTCTTCTATTACAGTATCCGTGTTACCTGTAATGGTTAAATAAGCTACTCGACCAATAATTTTAAGTTTTATAACTTGTGTAATGTCAGCTAAACCATCTGGAATTGTACCGTTAAAACAGACCTGGATTTGTTTTACAGATGATTTAAGATGATCCAAACTGGTATGATTGATTATTGATCCGTTCTTTAACATAATTATATGATCACAGATTTGTTCCAAATCATTCAATAAATGTGATGAGACAATAATGGTTGTATTGTTTGATGCAACTTCACCCATGAGTATTTCAAACAAATGATGTCTACTTGCTGGATCTAAACCAGTTGTAGGTTCATCAAGTAAGAGTAGTTTAGGTCTTATTGAAAGCCCCAACATCAACGAAACCTTCATCCGCATGCCCTTTGATAATTTTTGGACCTTGGTATCAAGAGGTATTTGGAATTTGAGATTGAGATGGTTAAAGTGATCTGTGTCAAAGTGGTCATAGATTTCACTATACCAGTTAAGTAATTCTTCAACTCTAGCGTACTTAAAATATTCAGCTTCCTCTGTTACAAATGCAATATCATGTCTAATTTCTGGATTAGAAAACACGTTGCTGTCATTAAATACGATCTCCCCACTTGTCGGACGTAATATTCCACAAATGGATTTTAGCAAAGTGGTCTTACCTGCACCATTCTCGCCAATTAGACCTGTAATGGAACCAGGATTAATTTCGAAATCTAGACCACTGAGTATGGGTCTGTTCGATATGACTTTGTTTAAAGAATGTACTTTAAGCATTTTCATCCTCCTTTCTTATGTCTTGGCCTAAATCGTTGTAGATTTTCTCTACGATTTCATTGATGTCAGTTTTTTCGATTCCAAAATAGTGGAGTTCAATGATGAGTTCTTTTAGTTTTTCTTGTAAATGTGCCATAGCTGTTTGGTCAGTTTTAATACTTAAACTTTCGCTTACAAAAGTTCCACGCCCTCGAACCGTAACAATGATTCGGTCTTGTTCTAACTTTTTATAAGCTTTACCAATAGTGTTTGGGTTTACCCGTGTCATCTCTGCCAGTTCTCTAACAGAAGGAAGTTTCTCTCCTTCACGCAGGAGCCCCTTCATAATGGATTCTTTCACCTGACTTATGATTTGCTCATAAATAGGTTGGCTAGAAGATGCTTTGATTTGAAACATATGATCACCTCAGTGTATTAAGTGTACTGTGTGTGTTAGTACACTTAAATGTTAGCTTATATATTATCTATGGTCAAGTTACATAATTATTACAGGGTATTTTGGTAGCTCATCTTTATTTAAAAAGCGTTTTGATCTACGTTTACACAAAAATGAAGCAGCTGAATATATCAGCTGCTTCAAATGTAATCATAAATCATTAAATTCCGATAAGATGCATCAAACGAGTGAAACAAGAGATTAGGTGCGCATCAATACTCTTTAGTACATCATCGTCTTTACCCCAAAATGAATGTTCGCCATTGTCAATGTGATAAGGCAACTCTTCACTGCCGCGGTCCGATAAATTCACTGTATATAGCTCATAAACTGTGTCTGATGTCTTAGATCCCATACATAACCCTAAATGGATCAGTTCCTTAGGCTTGATATCATAGCCTGTTAGCTCCATTAATTCATCGATGATGGTTTGTTCTACATCGTCATTCTTCACGCGTGTTGAAACAGCACAAGTATCAGCGGCTTCATCCCAGCATGGAATTACTTCACGTCTCAAGAGAAACTCGTGTCCACCCAAGTGTTTTCTAAAGGGCAGAATCAGCACACGTCTGCCATTAGAATAGGTATCGTGTGAATAAATATATGCCTTACCATTTTTGTCTGCTTCCATTACGCTTATAGCTGGATTTTCATAAATAGTTTTTCGAGCCATAATTCTGCCTCCTTTGCCGTATCCTATTCTATTTATTCCCCAATTAAGATGATGCAAACTAGATTTACCAAGGTGTTTATTCATGAGAGAATTACTTAGGAATTGGGTATAAATAATTAGATGAATTTTAAATGCGTTGGTTTTGGAAAAGACCTTATTTTGGAACAGACTTTAATGGTAAAGAATAAGAAAGGCTACTATAGCAAAAATGATAAGTCAATAAACTGTCAATAAAAGTAAAACCGTTCTAATAATGGAACGTTTTTATTTTTATTGATTGTCTTTAATTTTCTTTATTATATCGATCATGTTTTGAACTGCGCGTAGTTCTTCTCTGTTGAGACCTTCAGAGTTTAAATCATTTATGTATGATCTTTCAGTAATCATATTTTTATATTTAGTCCTACCAAGTAAATAGTCAACTGAAACATCGAAATGATCAGCAATTATAGTCAACGTTTCCCTGTCTGGGAACCTGGAATCAGTTTCATATTTTGAAAGTGTCTGATAAGCGATTCCGAGTTTTTCGCTGAGTTCTTTTCTTGATAGCTCTTGTTGATCTCTTAAAATTATAATTTTTGACCCAAATGACATTCTGCACCTCTTATAATTAGCTTGTTATAGCTACATTATATACAAAATACGCTTTTAGTTATAAATCTTAGACAAAAAAGATAATATTATTTGCATCTTATACATTCCGTATCGAATTTCCATTGGAACAATACTTTTTTCTAAACTGAAAAGACGAATAGGCATACCTAAAAGGGGTAAAAACTAAATGATCACTTTAAGAGTGGAGGGTGTCTTATGTATAAGAGACTGATGGCGGTAGTAATTCTGCTTGTTCTTGCAGGATACATGTTTGGGTGTAAAAAAAATGATTCAATATTGATTGGGTTTTCTGGTAGCATAACTGGGCATTCATTTGAGTTGGGGCTTCCTGCGAAAAATGGATTTCTTTTAGCGGTTGAAAAAATTAATGCTCAAGGTGGACTAAATGGCAGACTACTCATACCTGTTATTAAAGATGATGAAAGTAATGTTGAAACTGGAATTAGAGTTGCTGATGCATTTATAGAAGAAGGTGTAGAAATTGTAGTAGGCTACTCGACCAGTAATATGACCCCAGCGGTTAAACATGCAATGGAGACGGGCCCTATTCTATTTGTCAGTCCCACTATGAGTACAAGACATTTGAGCGGAATAGATGATACCTTTTTTAGAGTTGTCTCAGAAAGTGATAGCCATGGTAATTCTCATGTTGCAATATTAAATGGGTTGCATAATGTTAATAAGGCGGCGGTTGTATACGATTCAAATAACAATCAGTTTGCAAGGCCGGTCTATGATAAGTTTACACAAGAGTACACTAAAGTAGGCGGAAAAGTATTGTATGTGAACAAGTTAGACGAGGATAGAAATAATTATTTGAAAATAGCGGATGAAATAATTGAATCTCGTGCAGAAGGTCTCATATTCATTACAAATGCCATTGATGCAGCTAATATTATTCAGCAAATTGAGAAACAAGAGTATGAAATGATAATCTCTGTGAGTGGTTGGGCCATGAGTAATGACTTACTCCAACGCGGTGGAAAATCAGTTGAAGGAGTTTATGGTATTACCAATCATGTTAAAAACTTAGATACTGATAAATATAAAGCATTTGAACAAGAGTATGTTGAAAAGTACAATTCAGAGCCATCATTTTCATCTCACCTGGCGTATGACTCAGTAATGGTCATAGCAGAAGCTATTCGATCTGGAAAGAGTTCTGAGGTGGACAGTATTAAAGAGCAAATTCTTAAGATTAAGGATTTCCATGGCCTTCAAGATTCGTTTTCCATTGACGCGTATGGTGATTCTAACAGGGAAAACGTGATAACACGTGTTGTAGATGGTGTATTCGAAAGTTTGAGTATTCCTGAATCGAAGTAGGTGGGTCAATGTCGAAAAAAAAGAATATTATAATAGACCTATTGCAAAATTTAGTTGTGAACACCTTTTTAACTACCACTATTGTGGTAGTTATCGTTGTGCTCCTTTTTACTAAGTTTGCTGAAAATGAACACGAGTTAAAGAATCAAGCCTTAACCAGTTTGGTGAGTCACCAGCTGGATAATTATTTTATTGAAGTAAGCAGCAATTTGAATGAGATAAAAGAAGAATTGTTTGTTCAAAAATTGGTGTTGCCATCTGAAAGGAGAGCATTTTTAGAAAACTTTATTGATTTTCACATAGATATTTCAAATGTGTATGTATTAAATCAAGAAGGAATAATTATTGAAACGGCGCCTTATTCAGAGGAGTTGCTTGGTGTTGATCATTCGAAATATGAGTATTTTACCAAGGCAGTGGGTGATGAACAGGTTGTATGGTCAAATATATTTTTCGACTATTATTCAAAGGTCCCATTAGCCAGTGTATCTGTAAAAGTAGATGACTACGTTGTAGTAGGGATTATTAACTTAAATGAAATGGAGAGACTCCTGTCAAATATAAATATTGGTGATGATGCTATAATTGCTATCGTTGATAGAACAGGTACATATTTTGGTCATAGTGATATGTCCTACGTGCATTTAAGAGAAAGAGACCCCAATTTTAATGCTCTTAAAGCGCAGACAGGACATGATTTAAAAGTTGTTGAGTATGAAGGTGAACGTGTAAAGCCATTTATAAATAACATATCTGATTCAAACTGGACTGTAATAATTTATCAGTCATTTAAAGATTTGAAGTCACAAATATGGTTAAATTTAAGTATTATTATTGTTGTTGCAATGATTATTATGATTTTAACGCTTCATTTTTCGCGACTAAAAATAATAAGAATAAATAACAGTTTAGCCGATCTTGTAGAAGGTACAAAAATTGTTTCTGGTGGAGAATACCACCACGCACTCAAAGAAAGTACTTATGTAGAAGTTGAAGAACTGAGAGACAATTTTACGATTATGAACGAAAGTGTGAAAATGCGTGAGCAAAAAATAAAAGAAAATGAAGAAGAAATTCTTAAAATGAATGAGTATTTGGAAGATCAGGTGATTGAAAGAACAAAGGCTTTGAGAGATGCAAATGACGAGTTATATAAGACGATTGAAGAACTTAAACACGCACAAGAAGTTCTTATTCAGTCTGAGAAAATGGCTTCTCTAGGTCAATTGGTAGCAGGTGTCACTCACGAAATGATGACACCCATTGGTATTATTGTTACTTTGTCTTCTCATATGGAAAACCTTATTAAAAAAATTGATGAAAAATTGGGTTCGGGAAATTTAACTAAAAAGGATCTGGTGCAGTTTATAGAAGACCAAAACGATGCTGTTCATGTGATATCGAGCAATGCTGAAAGAACAAAAGAGTTTGTTGAAAGTTTGAAGAAAACATCAGTAGACCAGACCACCATGGAAAAAAGAGTATTTAACTTATGTGACACGCTTACTGATTCAATCAGAAGTTTGAAGGTTGAATTCAAACATAAAAAAGTAGAAGCAGTCATAAAATGTACATCAGACTATGAGTTATATAGTTATCCGGGAGGCATTTCTCAAATTGTTATTAATCTTGTTCAAAATGCACTCAGACATGCTTTTGATTCGGAGGTGGTTGAAAACAATTCCGGTATGGCAAGTAGAATAGTCATAGAGGCAAATCTACTAACAAGTTTTCTTGAATTAACAATAGAAGACAATGGTGTTGGTATGAGCCAAGATATAGCAAATATGATTTACGAACCATTTTTCACTACGGCGCGCGACTCAGGTGGAAGTGGGATTGGCCTTAGCATTGTTCAAAATATTGTCAGTAATGCATTTTTAGGTGAGATTGTATGTGAAAGTGAGATTGGTAAAGGTACAAAGTTCGTAATAAGAATTCCTATAGACGAACTGAGAAAGCCTACAATTTAAGATGATATAGATTGTCTACGAATTTCAGTTTGCAAAGCAGTGTTTTGAAGTTTCTCTACAGTCTGAGACCACCGATACAGTGTATGGGTGGTCTTTAATCATTAAAGGGCGCTCTTACGTGAGCTTCCAGTACATTAATGTCAATGTTTTGAACACCTATAATAGTTGATTTACAAACTTTATAGGTATTCGGATAATAATACTGAATGAGCATGATGAGTCTATCAAACTTGTTGATCTCATTGGTAATAAAAATGTAAGTGCCATCTTTTCCAAAGATATGTATAACACGGTGGATTTTTAACATTTGTCTATGTCGTGCCATATATATCATTTGAATGTCATCTTCATCTAAATGAATACAAAGACCGTTTGTGCAGAACTCCATGTACTGCATATAAATGTCAATGAATCTAGTTCTATAATCTCTGTAATGTTTAAAGTAAAATCTTCCAAACATGTAACTGAAGAATCCATAGAAGGGTAAAAAAACGATTGGGAGTCTTTGTTCCATATTTATGTCATATAAGATTACAATTCCATAGATCAAAATCACTATTAACAAAACGAATCCAAACAAGTAAAGCATGTGTGGATAATGAAATCGCATACAATCACCTTCTTAATTAAAATTTACCCCTAATAATTTGTATTATGCTAGAATCAGTTAAAGATGTTCTTAAATGAGGAGGAAATTAAATGAATAGTATTGATACAGAAAGTGCTAAAAAGTATTTTGAAGGCGACTACAATTGTTCGCAATCTGTTTTGATGGCACTAAGTAAAATGTCAGGTCTAGATATTAAACAAGCAGAGGCATTAACGTCTGGTTTTGGTGGCGGTATTGGCGGACATCAAGAAATATGTGGTGCAGTATCTGGAGCTTGCTTAGCAATAGGTTATGCAGAGTTTAATAAACATACTGATCCATTAACAGGTAAACAAAAAGCTTCGGACCTAGTTAAGAAATTTATGGATTCATTTAAAGCTGAGATGACATTTGTGAGATGTTCAGATTTAACAGGGTGTAATTTTTCGAATGAGACAGAGAAAGAAAGATTTGTTGAGGACGGTCTCAAAGAAAAAATATGTTTCCCTGCTGTTGAACTGGCTGTAAAACTAGCTTCTGATTTAATCTAATTAGGGTCATTACATAAATGGATCACGACTTACTGGATAAATAGACGGAAAAAAACCTCTCATGGGGGAGAGGTTTTTCCGGGTTGAGTTGATATGGGTGGAAGATTGGGGTCAGATTCATATCTGACTTGTGGGAGAACTTCCAACTTCATTTTACCTCCAAAAGCGCAATAAATCAGCGATTCTGCATATTCGGACCTTGAAGTATCATGATCGTAACCTTAGTTTTATCAATGTGTAATAAATTATAAAAAGGGGGAATCGGGAAATCCCCGATTCTGACAATAGAAAATAAAATTAAGAGAATCCTTTGAAATTAAGGGCACAAAAATAGCCTTTAATCTCAGAGGATTCTTTTTTATAATTTTTGATTTATGTTTTTGACATGACAAAAACACCTAGCTGATTTTAGAAGTAGATGGTTTTTAAGCTGCTGATTGTTCCTTTTTCATCACATATTCTTTTAGTTCATCATTCATGAATTTATGACATCGACCAATGTTTTTTCCAAATATATAGATCAAGGATTCTTTATAGACTTTTTCTGAGGATCTATGATTGTATTTTCTAAACCTATCATTTTCTTTCATATCACCAAAGAATCCTTCTGTCTGAATTGAACGGATTTGTCTATAATATATACCTTTATCACTTTTGATATTCTGATGTGACTGAGCTTTGAGGTTATCCCAGTTTCTATTAACCTTGATGATTTTGTTTTTGTCCTTATGTTGCTCTTCGTCATATTTATAAAGGCACTGTGCTTTTTTGTCGCAACCGCTACAATCTTTACAAGCATAGACTTTAAATGTCTGTTCAAAACCTTTTGACTTACGGAGTTCAACATGCGAAAAAACTAGCTTCTTGCCTTGCGCACATATATAGCAGTTCTCAAGTTCTTCCATGTTATAATACTTACCAATATCGTTTTTATATGCCTTGGTCTTCATTTTTTCATGGGTTTGAAGTTTGATATAACTGCAAATATTTTCTTCTTTTAAGAATAGCAAGTTCTTCTCACTGCAATACCCACTATCGGCTGTTACTTCTTTTGGGTACATTTCTAAATGGTCATTATGTTTCTTAAGAACAGGGATGAGGGTATTATAATCTGTCCGATCAGCACTCACATGTATATGGATTACAAAATAGTTCTCTACAGCTATTTGTAAGTTGTAAGCTGGCTTTAACTGGCCATTTTTCATATGATCAGACTTCATTCGCATAAATGTGGCTTCTAGGTCTGTCTTCGAATAGCTATTTCTACCTGAACCCATAATTTCAAAGGATTCTTTATATTTTAGTAGTCTCTCGCCTAAAGCTTCAAGTTCCTCATGAAGTTTTTGTAACTCCGATTTTCGTTTGCCTTTACCACTTTCGAATATAATGCTTTCGCCCTCAACAATATCCAGTAATGTTTTCTGTAGGCCTAGAATTTCCAGTGGAGAGATCGCGTCTATTTCGATCAATCTGTTATTTGAAAGTTTCTTCTTATGATTGATTTTTCGTTCTCGATTTTTCTTGATAATCTCTCTAACCTTGTCCATTCCTTCTATTACAAACATCCTTGCCAGGGGTATTTTATATCTTTTGTGATAGCCTTTTTCTTTGATTAAAGTATTGTAGCGCTCATATAGAGCTTCGATATTATCAAGGAGACCTGCAAGCCGGTAGTTAATGCTACCACGCCACACAAAAGTGTAGCGATTTGCATTTGCTTCTATCTTTGTCCCGTCTATAAAAAGACGCTCAAGGGAAACAAGTCCTTCCTTTTGAAGGAATCTTATGAACTGATAGTGCAAATCTTCTAGTACATCTTTAGTTAGCCTCTTGTTTATAAAATCATAGAATACATCTCGCCTGGGTCTTTCGCCTTGCGCCAGCCATATGAATGCAATATCGCGTTCAAGAAGCTCTACAATTCTGTCTACGGATCTGATCCCTCGCATATTTGCATAGAGTAACACTGCGAAAAGCATGATTGGATTATAACCTTTTCGACCTTGTTTGCTATAGAGTGATGATAGATTTGTAAAGTCCATCTGTTCCATAACTTGCTTCAAAGTGTAGACGGGATCATCTTTTGGTAAGCTTATTTCGTAAAGGTTAAATCTGATAACTTGTTGTCCTATTTCAAAGAATTCGTTATAATGATTATACATTTTAGTTTTAAAGTGCTGTCACGTTACACTATGTAACGAGGCCGATAGGAGATGGGGGGTTAGAGTTCCATCTCTTTTTCGTGCGCAAAAACCTCCTATTTCATTATCTTCGTCATAAGTAGGAGGTTTTCCTTTTTGCTTTTTTTCAGTTAGTTAATCGGGCTTAAATTTTTATTCCGTTATTTTTAGATACAAAAAGGGCAGTCGAGAAATACTATTCTATTTCCCGATTGCCCC